>Ga0102589_1000024_pt1 | contig 478545 bp, 480 predicted proteins | sample AraplaMF_Col_mLB_FD_76858 | JGI IMG/M metagenome (GOLD analysis project Ga0102589, IMG submission 76858) | Arabidopsis root microbial communities from the University of North Carolina, USA - plate scrape MF_Col_mLB | ecosystem: Host-associated > Plants > Roots > Endosphere | place: USA... | reverse complement strand
TCAAGAGCAGGGCGGGCCGGCGGCCTTAGAAATCCATGCCGGCACCGGCGGGGATCGCCGGAGCGGCTTCCTTCTTGGGCTTTTCAGCGATCATAGCCTCCGTCGTCACCAGCAGGCCGGCAACCGAGGCTGCATCCTGAAGCGCGGTGCGAACGACCTTGGCCGGGTCGATGACGCCCTGCGCATAGAGATCGCCATAATCGCCAGTCTGAGCGTTCCAGCCGTAGGCGAACTCAGTCTTCTCACGCAGCTTGCCGACGATCACGGAGCCTTCCGCGCCGGCGTTTTCGGCGATCTGACGCACCGGGGCTTCGATTGCACGTCGCACGATTTCGATGCCGACGCGCTGGTCCTGGTTCGCGGTGGTGAGATTGTCGAGCGCCTTGACCGACCGCAGAAGGGCAACGCCACCGCCGGGCAGAATACCCTCTTCGACCGCTGCCCGGGTCGCATGCAGGGCGTCGTCGACCCGATCCTTCTTCTCCTTCACTTCGACCTCCGTCGAGCCGCCGACGCGGATGACGGCAACGCCACCGGCGAGCTTGGCAAGGCGTTCCTGGAGCTTCTCGCGGTCGTAGTCCGAAGTGGTCTCTTCGATCTGGGCGCGGATTTGCGCGACCCGGCCATCGATTTCCGTTTTCGAGCCGACGCCGTCGATGATGGTCGTGTTCTCCTTTTCGATCGACACCTTCTTGGCACGGCCGAGCATGTTCAGCGTCACGTTTTCAAGCTTGATGCCGAGGTCTTCGGAGATGACGGTGCCGCCGGTCAGGATGGCGATGTCTTCGAGCATGGCCTTGCGGCGGTCGCCGAAGCCAGGCGCCTTGACGGCAGCGATCTTCAGGCCGCCACGCAGCTTGTTGACGACGAGCGTTGCAAGAGCTTCGCCTTCGACGTCTTCAGCGATGATGAGGAGCGGCTTGCCGGACTGGACGACGGCTTCGAGAACCGGCAGCATCGACTGCAGGTTCGACAGCTTCTTCTCGTGGATGAGAATATAGGGATCTTCGAGCTCGACGCGCATCTTATCTTGGTTGGTCACAAAATAAGGGCTCAAATAGCCGCGGTCGAACTGCATACCTTCGACGACTTCGAGTTCGGTTTCGGCGGTCTTGGCTTCTTCAACGGTGATGACGCCCTCGTTGCCAACCTTTTCCATGGCCTCGGCAAGATACCGACCGATCTCTTCGTCGCCATTGGCCGATATCGTGCCGACCTGGGCGATTTCCGAATTGTTGGAGATCTTGCGCGCGTTGGTCTTCAGTTCCTTGACCACGGCGTCAACGGCCAGGTCGATGCCGCGCTTCAGGTCCATCGGGTTCATGCCCGACGCCACCGCCTTGGCGCCTTCCTTGACGATTGCCTGAGCAAGCACGGTTGCGGTCGTGGTGCCGTCGCCGGCGAGATCGTTGGTCTTCGATGCCACCTCGCGCAGCATCTGGGCGCCCATATTTTCGAACTTGTCTTCGAGTTCGACTTCCTTGGCGACCGAAACGCCGTCCTTGGTGATGCGCGGTGCGCCGAAGGACTTGTCGATCACAACGTTGCGGCCCTTCGGGCCGAGGGTCACCTTCACTGCGTTGGCAAGCACATCGACCCCACGCAGCATGCGTTCACGAGCATCGGTGTTAAATTTAACGTCTTTTGCAGCCATTTCTCTAACTCCTCTAATAGGCAGCTATTTGACTGATAGATTGGTGGGGTGGACGGCTCAGGCGGCCTGCTTCTGCTCTGCCGGGGCTTCGATGACGCCCATGACATCGCTTTCTTTCATGATCAACAGGTCCTCGCCGTTGATCTTGATCTCTGTGCCGGACCATTTGCCGAACAGGATGCGATCGCCAGCCTTGACGTCAAGCACCTGGATCTGGCCGGCATCGTTGCGCGCGCCGGGGCCGACGGCGATGACCTCGCCTTCCTGAGGTTTTTCCTTGGCGGTATCGGGAATGATGATTCCGCCTTTGGTTTTCTCTTCAGACTCAACCCGGCGGACAAGAATGCGATCATGAAGCGGTCGGAACGACATGTTTTCCCTCCGATGGACAAACAATGATGACGTTGTTCCCCCGCCCGGACCGGATGACTAGTCCGGGCGGGTGCAAAACCTCACTCGAGCGTTTTGCGCAAAATGATCTGGTTTGTCGGTTTTTTGATTTCAAGAGGTCAAAACAAAAAAATTAGCACTCTTCATCGCCGGCTGCTAACACACTGGAAAAACACAACAACAACGCCTCCGGTATTCAAAAATCGGTGATGACCGCAAAATTTACAGAACCCTGCAGGCTGTCGCGAAACCGAGATGAATCGGCATGATTGGCCTATGGCGACAGATCTTTTCGCTTCCCGGCGATAGAGCGGTCACGAGCCACGGCGTGGGGCATGTTGCGTCTGCTGACCGACAATACGAATAGTGTCGGCAAGCATTAGGATCGGGGAAGACGCCGATCAACGGCACCCCAAGCGTTCAGTGGAAGGTGGGCCCGCCAATTCGGCCCGAGAACACAGCTAAGATCAACGATTGACGAGCATTTTGACTGGTCGACAAGGCAAGATCAGAAGTGGCCATGCACCAGGTTAACACTGGGAGCTGATCCCCACCAAATATACGCAAAAATCGCCCCGCGGAGACGCGGGGCGCAATGGTGAGCGGACATGGAAAGGCGGACGTTAGCGAAAAATCGCAATCACATCCGCGCTCAAAACGCGACGCTCCAGAAAAAGTTCCAGCAGTGACTAAGTAATTTGAACTGAAATAAATTCCGCGCGACAGAGGGGCACGACCTGCCTTTGACGCTGGCTATGCTCGGATCGGCCGCAAATTGGCGCTCGACAGATCCACCTTTCGCTCGGCGACCGGTTAACGTTGGTTTGCGATGCTCCGCCAGGCTGGCCTCGCCAAATACGCTGTCAGGCCGATGGCGAGACAGCCTGCGGTACTGAACAAGATGATCTCAAACGTGGCGGAGGGTCCACCGGCACTTTGGGCGATCCATCCAAATACAGCCGAAGAGATCGCAACTCCGAAAAACACAAGGGTGTTGAGAAAGCCCAACAAAAGGCCTCGGTGCTTGGAAGGTGCGAGTTCCTGCGCTTCGGCCATAACCAGGGGATGGAGGTTGCCGATTGAATAAAGCAGGCAGATCAGAGCGACGGCGGCGACAATACTGGAACCGGGCGAGACGGCCATTGCGAAAGCGGCGATCGTCGCCGCGACCATCCCAGCCGTCACGATGCTTCGCGGTGACACTTTGGATACGAGCGCGGGAATAGCAAAGGACGTCCCTATGCCGACGGCGCTCACGATCGTCAGCGCGAAACCTGAGACACGCTGATCCGCGGAGAACACCCCGGACAGGTAAGGGGTCGCCCAAGCATTGCGAAAAGTCCCTCCGAGCGACAGGGTTAGGCATATTGGCAAGAGGTAGACTAAGCCCGCTGGCCTGCTCTCAGTCGCCTCTTCCGATTGTCCTTCTTGTGGCGTTGGTGCCATTTGAAAGGCGACGCCAACCGCGCAAAGCGCCATCGCTGACGCTGCAACAAGCATCGCCCCGCGCCACCCGAGGACTTCAGAAAGCCAAACCATAGGCGATGCCGATAGAAGGGCGCCGATGGTGCCAACAGCGCTGACGGCGGTGATCTTTCTCCGCGCGGCCACCCCGTCGCCAAGACTTCCGAACTGATAGACCACTCCCATGAAGATCGGCGCGCATCCCGCGCCCAGGACCGCCTGACCGGCAACAAGCTGTCCGGCCGTTCGTGCCATGGCGACCAACGCGGCCCCCATGGCGCCGACGATCATTAAAACAGTCATAGGCGTTCCTGCGCCGAAGCGGTCGAAGGCTGAGCCCAGTGGCATCTGCAGCAGCCCGAACGAAATGAAGAAGGCCGACGCCGCGTATCCATAGCGGCTGGGGTCGAGATCGATGTCGGCAGCGACCATCGGACCGACCACGCCGAAATAGCTGCGAAAGAACATGCTCATCAGAAAGGCAAGAGCGAGGACGAAGAACTGCTTCCTGTTGTTGTGCATCAAGCGTCCGCCGTTTGCGAGATCCAGAAGCAATGTCAATCGGTGCGAATGGTTCCGAACCGACGACGCCAAGCGCCCCTAACTCTTGCAGATCGTTCTCTCGAATTATTCCTCAGCGTCGGAATACGTTTTGAATTGCAGTTTCAGAAGCGATGCGTCCACCGACAGGACAAAACCTGTCGGCGCGTAGCCAACAGTGACATCGCCGAAGGCGGAGAGACTGGAGTTGATGAGTCGAAAGCCGAACCCCTTCTTATCCGGCGCTTCTACCGCAGGGCCACCGACCTCCCGCCAACGGAAGTCTAGGCGCTTGTCACCCGCCTCGTCGCGCACAGACCAATCGATTTCGACTATCCCGGTCTCTCCCGATAGCGCACCATACTTGTTGGCGTTGGTGACAAGTTCGTGCAGCACGAGGGAGAAGCAAAGAGCCGCCTGAGGACCCAATTCAACAGCAGGACCGCTTGCTTTGAACCGTTCCGACGTCTCTAGTCCGAGATTGATAGCCGTCGCCTCGACAATCGCCGTCAGGGTAGCGCCCAGCCAATTCCGCTGTAGCAAAATTTCGTGCGCTTTGGCATATGCATTGATCCGTGCCGAGATCGCCTGTTCCGCATCCTCTATAGAGCTCGCGTTTCGGAAGGATTGGCTGGTGATAGCCTGAATGACGGTGAGCGTATTCTTCATCCGGTGCGAGAGCTCGTGCATCAGAACGCGCTGTCGTTCCTCGTTCTCTCTCTGCTCTGTCTGATCTCTGAGAATCTTCACGAAGCCCTCGACTTCGCCGTCATCCGTCGTCAATGCCATCATCTGACCCGACGCCCAAAACAACGAGCCGTCCTTGCGAACGTGCCAGCGCTCGTCATTGCCATGACCTTCGGTCAAAGCGGCGGTCATTTCCCGTTGAAGAACCCCCGCCTGCCGGTCTTCCTCGGTGAAAATCACGGCCGCAGGCCGGCCGACCATCTCGGCCTCATCCCATCCGAGGATCCGTCGCGCGCCCTCATTCCAGGTGGTCACCAGCCCATCCAGATCTGTCGAGATGATCGCATATTCGATCGCACTTTGGAGAATGGCTTCGAGAAAGCGCTCTCGGGAGCGACTGGAGTTGGAAAAGAGTTTCATGATCATATGATGGCCCGATCCTTCCCAGGGCCCGCAAGAAAAAGGGCCTCATCCTGTTTCTAGGACGCCGCCTGACATTGGGGACGGCGCTGGCGTTTGCAATGGGCTACTCGACGGTTCTGACGGTCCTTGAATGATCGGCTATCCCTAACAATATCATTTCGACAGGACCATTGGTGGCATGAAAGGAGGAAAAAATGCCGCAGAACGATGTTCCATGGACCCAGCCGGTAAGAATCCGGCTGCAGTGCGGTTTGGAGCGCAGTTTCACAGGCGCATACGACGCCTTGGACTTTCTCGAAAACGAATGGCCGTTGCGTCACGGAGAGCGCCACGAGCGAGCAGTCAAGACGTGCCGTGGCGCCCTCAACGACACCACCGCCGGCATTATCGCGCGGGAGGCCTTCGTGGCCGCCTGCTTGGAAGCCGGCATGCCGTCCGTTCTTGTTCCTTGGAAGAGAAAGCCGACCGCGCATCCGGCTCGGCCTGCGCGCCTTGCTATCATCTAGGGGTATCAGTGACGACCTCGCCTCATCGGAGGCGAGGTCCGGCATAGCGCCTTCCCCGGCCGCGCTATCTTCGGCACGGTCGCGCCGGTCTATGACGACATCGTGGTGCTGGGCTCGCCTATCTAAGCAGCCTGGCAAATCTACGACAGCCGATCAGAAGACCGAAACGTTCTCAGCCTTCGACTTTCCGGTCTTGCGGTCCTCCGACCTCGAAGCTGACCTTATTGCCTTCGCGCAGCGAACGGCCGCGTTGCAAGGCAGAGACGTGAACAAACACATCCTGTCCGCCGCCCTCAGGCGTGATGAAGCCGAAGCCCTTGTCGCAGCGCTCAGCCGGCACGTTTCCGAGCACATCCGGCCGATGCGCCTCCAGCTCGCGGAGGATGCGAACGATAAGGGCTCCACTATCCGCCCTGCCTCAAGAACAGGCGCCTGTTTGCCCCTGCTGGATTTTCGTTATCAGTGTCGTTGCCATCTCTGGTCTCCAACATTTGATACAACTGGAACTCAGTTCGATCTGATTCAGCTTTCGAGAGCGGTATGTTCGGTCGCCGGCGCTCCTGACATGGCGAGACAGGCGCCACTCAGCATTACGATGATGCCGATCACATCCATCACTGTTATCCGCTCCGCGAAGACAGCAGCGCCGAGGGCGACAGCGATGACCGGCGAAACGAAGGCATAGCTACCGGCGCGGGATGCGCCGATATCCCGCAGCAAGCGCATGAAGGTCGTGTAGCCGATTAGCGAGCCAAAGATCACAAGGAAGAACCAGCCAAGCCAGGCAATCATGCCCCAGTCGCCGGAGAGGGCGGAAACTGCCCCCGGTTCGAAAGCCAGGGCTACCATCAGCAGCACGAAGCCTCCGAACGAGGTCGTCACACCTGAAACGAACAAGGCCGGATAGGATCGGAGAAGTGGACGGGCCAACACCGAGCCGTAACCATAGGTGAAGGCCGCTGATGCAACCGCCAATCCCCCCCATAGGCTCGCGCCTGGGAAGGCTTCAGGCAGACTTACATAGGCGGAAGCCGGCCAGAACAGGACGACCAGTCCACAGACCCCCAGAGCGATCGCGAAGATCCGCCGGCCATCCAATGTCTCTTCGCCTAGCAGGAGAGCAAATACCAGGAGCGCGATCGGAGTGAGCGACATTTCCAGAACGGCGGCAGTCCCGGAATTGATATACTGCATGCCCCAGAACAATGGGCCGTAGCAGAGCGTAATCATCAGCATACTGGCGGCGGTAAAGCGAATGCCATCTCTCACCTTCAGCCCCGCTATGTTGCCATTCGCCCAAGCGTAGAGAAGAAGCAACATGCCGGCAGCGGTGAACCGCGTGCCGGCGAACACGAGCGGCGGCACGGCTTGGATGCCGGCCTTGGTTCCGATCCAGGTGCTTCCCCAGATTATGCATAACATCAGAAAGCGCAGATGATTTTTGTTGGCACCGCTGGGCATCGGGGCTCCGATCCGTGTAACGTGTAAAAATCATTTAGACCGTTACAACTCGCCCTTGCCCAAATCGTTCCCGGAAACGATATTCAAATTATGAACACGCTAAAGACGATCCATGACATCAGCCTTCTCGGCGGTCATCCAGCGCTCGACTTCGTCAACACGGTCGATAGTCGCGGTGAACGTTGGGGCCCGGATTTCCTGAATAGCTACGATGACCTCGTGGCCTGGGCCCGTCGTCTCGATCTGATCGACGACAAAGAACGCGATACCTTACTAGCTAAGGCCGGCGGGTCGCCGTCCGACGCGAAAAAGGAACTCGGAGAAGCTAAGGAGTTGCGGGAGGCTCTTAGCCGCCTGTTTCTGTCCGAATATGATGCAAGCCCGATCAGCCGGGACGATCTCGACCTCGTTGCCGGCATGGCCCGGCGTGCGCAACTGCAGCAATCACTGAGCTGCGTTGGAGGCAGGATCCAGTGGCGTCCGGCGGATGCCAAAGATTTGGATGCAATCAGTACTCGTATCGCCCAGTCAGCCGCCGAACTGCTGACGTCGCGACACGCACGCCGTCCTGTACGTGCGTGTCAAGGTCCAAATTGCGGCTGGCTCTTTCTGGATCAATCTCGTGGCGGCCTCAGACGATGGTGCTCGGACAAAACCTGCGGATCGCATGCTAGAGTGCGCAGGTTTCGGGCTATCCAAGCCAGTTGATCACCCAGGCTGACCGGCCAAATTCGTCTTCGTCTTCGTCTTCGTCTTCGTTAGCGCAAACGCGAAAGTGGGATTACATGCACCCGCTGACGGCGAAGATCGCCGCGGTATCCTAACCGTGGGCTCGTCAGGGCTTGAGCATCACAAGCTGCTCCCCGCTTCCAGCGTCCCAGATCGTCAGGTCGACGACAAAGTCCCCCTCTTCGCTATCAGGTCGAGCAAGGCTGCGGCCAGCCGTCCCGCGCAGATCGGGTTGGTCGCAAGGTCGAGTGTCTCATTGCTGGTCAGCGCCAACCGAAACGAAAGGTCACTGTCTTCTAGAGGAGAAAATGCAGTGACGCTGTCAGATTCAAGATACGCGTCCGCTTCACCATCGGCATAAGGCCGGCGACGTTCGAAGGCTCGATGAAATTCACTCTTTTGTTCGGCGGAGAGCATTGTGATCCATTCCTCTATCGCGATTATCGGCCAGGCGCCGCTCCGTCGTTGTCGACGGAAAAACACAAGCCCATGGCAAACACAAGCCAATGTCCGTCACGGGCAGTGGAAACGCCGTCTCTTCAAAACAAGCTCGCCGCGGCAGCTCTGAGGTCAGAGCAACGTGCTATGATTCAAAATTCAGGAGATCGCACGTTATCGGCGTTGCTGCTCCAAGGCGAAGCACGCGGAAGCAGCTCTTCGCGATTTCATTGCCAGCCATGGCATACCACCGCGGCCATCGATCCCCGCGGCGGAAACGCCATCTCATCAAGCGACGTGTGGCTTTTGCCGCTATCGCAAGATGGTGCTCGATAGGGGAGACGCCAGCTGCGCTTCAACCCTCCTTGCGCAGCGCGAGGAGGGTTGAACTCGAAGCCGGTTAGATGGCGGTCCGCCGGTACCGGTCGCGCTCTTGCGCAATCTGTTCAGGGGCATATGGATCGAGCGTATCGTCAAACCGGGTCCATCCCTGCTCGTTATAGGCACGCCGACGTTCAACCGGGTCGACCCAGTTCGAACCCTGGAGAATGGCCTGCGCCTCGGAAGCGCGGGCGTCGTCGACCCGGGCCGTAACCAAGCTGCCACCACGGCGGACGCCTTCGGCATAAAGGTGGGCATCATCTTCCGAGACGCCGGAGTCGGTGAGGGCGCCGATTAGGCCACCAGCGGCACCACCAGCGACGGCGCCGGCAACAGCCCCGGCCGCAGTCGCGGCAAGCCAGCCTGCGGCAACCACCGGTCCGACACCGGGAATGGCCATCAGGCCCAGTCCGGTGAGCAGGCCGCCAGCGCCTCCGAGGGCAGCGCCAATGCCGGCACCGGTCGCGGCATCCTCTCCAACGTCGGAGTCGCGATCGATGCGGCCGGCCTTGTTGGAGACGATACTGATGTCGGTTGAGGGAACGCCTGCCGCTTCCAATTTGGTGACGGCGGAGCGAGCGTCAGAGTAGTCATCGAAAAGTCCGGTTACAGTTCTCATCATGCTTCTCCTTGGGTTACTTGGCGACGATGTTGCCTTGATAATCGAGGGCTATGGAGACGGCTTTGCCATCCTTCATGCCAGAGGCCATCCAGATCCCCTTGTCGTCGAGCTTGAGATCCTTGACGTCGGTGTAGCCGGCTTCCGCAATGCGATCCTTCGCCTGAGCTTCGGTAAAGCTGTTGGCACCCTCAACGGGCGCAGTCGGATTTTTGGTATCCGGGGTTGCAACTGCTGGTGTATTTCCATCCGGAGATGGAGCCGGCGGTGTTTGGGCGAAAGTTGCGACGACAGAGGCGCCAAAAATTGCCGCTGCCAACATGATCTTCTTCATATGGTGTTTCCTCCGTTTGCGGATCAGGCAGATCCATGCTCTCAAAACCGCCAGAGAAGATTTTTGTTCCTCGCCGCCGCAGGGAAGTATGCAATTGATTTTTTTAAATATACGGCAACGAGACCCCGAAATAATACTATCCCTCCCGGTGCCGCGGCAAAACGAGCGGACAATGAGGCGTGGAGCGAGCGACCTCCAATGAGCAATTCAAAAGCCTCACATAGGCGATGGGACTTTTAACTCCTAAAGTTGTGCTTTCCTTTGCACAGGAGATTAAGGCGAGACATTTTTTACCGGCCCAAAGAGTCTCGGCCCGGCCGAACCGCTGCCGATTTATTCGCCGAGGTCGCGGCGTGCCAACCGGACGTTACGGAGATGGTGAACGCACCGGTTTTTTCCGAATTCTCGGTGCGCGAGCGCCGTCAAACGCGGGGCCAAGCTCTCTACCCCGAGCAGCGGGCAATAAAAAAGGCCGGGGCGAAATCGCACCGACCTTTCCAACATCGCTCTTCACACCAGTGCCAGTACATCCGTGGTCAAAAGCAGATAAGCGACTTCGGCAGTCGCGAACACTCGCGTGGAGCACTCACCAGCAACGCCGATGATCCGTAGATAGCTTCGGGTTATGTTCAATTCAAGTCCCCCGGCAAAACGGGCGCATAAACCTGCCAACCATCAAATGGACGTCCGGGAACCAAATTGAAATGCGGAGGTTCGCGGTTATGATTCACGGTAATACGGCATGACGCATCCTCACGGAAGGCATGCAGTGCTCGTCGTCGAAGACGAGCCCCTGCTGATGATGATGGCGGTGGACGTTGTCGAAGCGGTCGGACTGGAAGCGCTCGAGGCGACGAACGCGGATGATGCGGTCCTCATCCTGGAACGCAGGAGCGATATCGCCATCGTCCTGACCGAGGTCGAGGTGCCGGGTACGATGGATGGCTTGGCGCTGGCCGCCTTGGTCCGCGAAAGATGGCCCCTGATCGAGATCGTCGTCGTGTCGGGGAGGGTGACGATCGGCAGGGAGGGCCTGCCCGAGCGTGGGGTGTTCTTCTCCAAACCATATGATGCCGACGAGCTCGCTTACACGCTTCGACGGCTGGCGACTTACCAGGTTTGCATCCCACGCGCCGAGCGAATTTAATGCACCGAGTTTCCGCAAGGCCGAGCGCGGCGAAGCCAATCATCCTGTTCCGGTGATCCTCCGAAGGGAAAACTTGTCGGATTGGTGGTTCACTCGGCGGCATGACGGAGGGGGTATCCGTCTGCGAGCTCTGCCGAAGCGATGATCTCGAAGTCCGCGGGCATGGCGTGCTGATCGGTTCCCACGAGCGCCAGCGTCCAGTAAGCAGGATCCTCCCCGAAAACCGTGGAGACCTGAACGATCGTTATTCGTCCGTCGAAGTGCTTCGAGGACTTCGCCCAGTAAAACGCATCCGGAACCAAACTTGCTGCAACCATGACGCCAACTCCCATGACAAGTGAACGATAGCAGAAATCCTGGAAATGAGAATGCCTCAGCTTGTCGAGGTCGTCATCGGGTGGATAACGGTCACCCGTGGGCTGGCCGGCTTCCCATTGGCGTCTATGAAGCATCCAGGATGGCCAGGCCGCTGAACTAGCCCTCGCCCTAAGGTGCGTTGAGGCAACGCCACGGAACTTCCAGCCACCTGCTGACATTTCATTGTCGGACCGCTTTTTGGGAACGACCATGGCCACGGACAAACTATCGACCTATCGGTCGAAGCGCGATTTTCAGAAAACCGCCGAACCGAGCGGTGAAAAGCGCCTCGCGCGCAGCAATCGTCGTCGCTTCGTCATCCAGAAACATGATGCTACCCGCCTGCATTACGACCTCAGGCTCGAGCTCGATGGCGTCTTCAAGTCGTGGGCCGTCACGAAGGGGCCGTCCCTCGATCCGCATGACAAGCGGCTGGCCGTCGAGGTCGAAGACCACCCGCTCGACTATGGTGATTTCGAAGGCACCATTCCGAAAGGCCAGTATGGCGGCGGCACGGTCATGCTCTGGGATCGGGGCTATTGGGAACCGGAAGGCAAGATGAGCCCGGAGCAGGCCCTGGCGAAAGGCGATTTCAAGTTTACGCTGGAGGGCAAACGGCTGCATGGCAGCTTCGTGCTGGTGCGCATGCGCAACGATCGCGACCGCGGCAAGCGGACAAACTGGCTGCTGATCAAACACCACGACGAGTTCTCCGTCGACGAGAACGGCGCGGCCATACTTGAGGAAAACCAGACATCAGTTGCCTCCGGACGTACGATGGAGATGATTGCCACGGGAAGGGGACGAAAACCCAAGCCTTTCATGGTCGAGGGCGGCGACGTTCAGGCCGATGCCGTCTGGGACAGCAATCAGGGACTGGCGGCCGAAGAGCGAAAAGAGGATGACAGGGCCGGGCGAAAATCGAAGACGGTCACAACGGTCGATCTGCCTGATTTCATTGCGCCGCAGCTTTGCCAAACCGTGGAGCGCCCGCCCCCCGGCACCGGCTGGATTCACGAGATTAAGTTCGACGGCTACAGGATCCAGATGCGGGTGCTGGATGGCGAGACGACGCTGAAGACCAGGAAAGGACTCGACTGGACCGGCAAGTATCCCGAGATTGCCCAGGCAGCGTCGGCCCTGCCGGACGCCATCATCGATGGCGAGATCTGCGCACTCGATGAAAGCGGCGCGCCGGATTTTGCAGCCCTGCAGGCGGCTCTCTCGGAAGGCAGGACCGGCGAGCTCGTCTATTTCGCATTCGATCTTCTCTATGAGGGTGGCGAAGATTTGCGATCCTTGCCACTCGTCGAGCGTAAGGAGCGGCTTCAAAGCCTTCTGTCCGACGCCGGCAGCGATCCGCGCATCCGTTTCGTCGAGCATTTCGAAACGGGCGGTGATGCGGTCCTTCGGTCTGCCTGCAAACTGTCACTGGAAGGCATCGTCTCGAAACAGGCGGATGCACCCTATCAATCCGGCCGCACCGAAAGCTGGGCAAAGTCGAAATGCCGCGCTGGCCACGAAGTCGTGATCGGCGCCTATGCCAAGACCAACGGTAAATTCCGATCTCTGCTGGTCGGCGTCTACCGGGGCGACCACTTCGTTTATGTCGGCCGCGTCGGCACCGGATATGGTGCGAAGAAGGTGGAAACGCTGCTTCCGAAGCTGGAGGCGCTCGAGACGGTGAAATCGCCTTTCACCGGCATCGGCGCGCCGAAAAAGGAGGCCGAGGTCAAGTGGCTGAAGCCGGAGCTCGTGGCGGAAATTGAATTCGCAGGCTGGACGGCCGACGGTATTGTCCGGCAGGCGGCGTTCAAGGGGCTGCGCACAGACAAGCCGGCCAAGGAGGTCAAGGCCGAACGGCCGGCGAAACCCGCGCAGACGGACGTGCCGCAGCCGGCGGCGGAGACGAAGGCCAGGCCGGTCAGGCGAAAGGGCGCCAAGGCGGAGGTCATGGACGTGCTGATCTCCAACCCTGACAAGCCGCTGTGGCCGGATGCCAATGACGGCAAACCCGTCACCAAGGAGGAGCTGGCCCGTTACTACGAAGCGGTCGGTTCCTGGCTGATCGAGCACATCAAGGGACGTCCATGTTCCATCATCCGGACACCCGACGGGGTCGGCGGCGAGCAGTTCTTCCAGCGCCATGCTATGCCCGGCACCTCCAACCTGCTCGAACTGGTCAAAGTCTTCGGCGACAAAAAGCCCTATCTGCAGATCGACCGGGTCGAGGGTCTGGCTGCCGTCGCGCAGATCGGCGCCGTCGAACTGCATCCCTGGAATTGCGAGCCGCATAAGCCTGAGGTGCCGGGACGACTGGTCTTCGACCTCGATCCAGGTCCGGGTGTGCCCTTCTCCGAGGTCGTTTCCGCAGCCCGCGAAATGCGCGACCGTCTCGACGAACTGGGCCTGATAAGCTTCTGCAAGACAACCGGCGGCAAGGGCCTGCACGTCGTCACCCCGCTTGCCGTCGACAAGAGCGAGCCGCTTTCTTGGGCGCAAGCGAAGGGCTTCGCGCATGACGTCTGCCAACAGATGGCGCGCGACAATCCGCAACTCTATCTGATCAAGATGACGAAGAGCCTGAGGAACGGCCGCATCTTCCTCGACTATCTTCGCAACGACCGAATGGCAACCGCGGTGGCGCCGTTGTCGCCGCGGGCTCGACCGGGCGCCACTGTCTCGATGCCGTTGAGCTGGACGCAGGTCAAATCCGGCCTCGACCCCAAGCGCTTTACCATCCGCACTGTTCCGGCGCTTCTGTCGAAATCGTCGGCTTGGGAGGACTATTGCGACGGCCAGCGGCCGCTGGAGCAGGCGATGAAGCGCCTCGCAAAGGCCCGGGTGGCGGCTTGATTGAGAAGTAGTTCATCGCGGATCTGGCTCGAGGTGGTAGCCGGCATTGCTTTGCGAATTCGGGGCCGGCCAAGATCTGCAGAGGACGACCAGCTGGCCAGGCGTCGGATCATTCCGTCAAATCATACACTGCCGCGTTGTCCTGGATCTCCCGAAGCCCCTTGTACGATGCATGACGGAGGTTGCCGTCCCCAGTCCAGCCCCGAAACTCGATCTCAGCGATCAGCGTCGGCTGCACGAAGACGAAGCGCTTGCCCCTCAGCGGAACGACCGGCCGGTTCGTCTTCAACGGATCGAGCGTCTTTTTCAGGTGCTCGGCATCCTTCGCAGTGAATCCAGTCCCGACTGATCCCACAAAAGCCCAATCGAATCCCTTCCTACCGGCCAACAGCAAGCTGCCGATGCCGCCCCGCGCGACTGCCGACTGCTCGTAGCCAACGATCATGAAGCTTTCGCTCTGGACACACTTGATCTTCAGCCAGTCACCGGTCCGGCCGCTTCGGTAAGGTCGGTCACGATGCTTGGCGATGATCCCTTCCAGTTGATGATGGCAGGCGTGCTCGAGCAGGTCTTCGGCGGGCAGTTCTATCTCCTCGGAAAGACGGATCGCGCCGTCGCCGTCTTCCGGCACAAGGTCTTCAAGCAGGTGCCGGCGCACTGCAAGCTCGGTGCGGGTCAGATCATGCCCATCGAGATAGACCAGGTCGAACGCGAAAAGGCTGGACTCGGTCGATACCCGTTTGCCCCCCCGCCCGCCGAGCGAACGCTGCAGGGCGGCAAAATCAGATCGGCCCCGCTCGTCAAGAACGACCGCCTCACCATCGAGGATGGCAGTTGTTACCCCAAGGTCTTTTGCCGCAGCAGCGATGGTGGGGAAGCGGTGGGTCCAGTCATGGCCGCCGCGAGTGATGACCCGCACGCGCTTTGGCTCGATGTGGATTGCCAATCGATAACCGTCCCACTTCACCTCATAGAGCCAATCCGATCCGATAGGCACGGTCGGCTTGAGCAGCGCGAGACATGGCTCGACGCGTGACGGCATTGGATCGAAGGGTAGACTCGGCTGGTCGGGGTCGCGCTTGCGGATCGGACGAGACAGCAGCGTTAAGCGTGACTCGTCGAGCAACGGCAGGGAGGGGCGACGTGGACGCATCATGTAAAGGCTATCCGTTCGCAGGACGATGCCGCTGTGTAAAAGGCAACAGGGAACGCGACCTCTCCAAACTTGATATAGCCTTTCCAATTCGCTCGCGGGGTAACCATCTTCGCGGACTCCTGACGCAACCAACCCGACTCAACCGAATCAGTGACGCTTTGTTCCAAGTCGAAACGAATCTAGTTTCAATGACTTAACGCTGATATCTCGCTCGTATTGCGAGTCGGCAGATGCTCTTGATTCAATGCCTTTTTTGCGGCTGCGTGCGTTCTTGTGCGTTCGGCACATGCGAACTGGTGCGATGAAAGGCGAAAGTGACAATTCATGCCGGAAACAAAAGTTCAACGACGGTTCCCTTGCCCGGCACCGAGGCAATGCGAGCGTCGCCACCGCTTTGGCGTACGAATCCATAAACCACTGCTAGGCCAAGACCGACGCCGCCTTCCGCGTCGCGCGTGGTAAAGTAGGGTTCGAAGGCTTTGTCGACGGCCTCGGGTGTCATGCCGATGCCGTCGTCTGTCACACTGACGCTGACGCCGGCCTCACTGCGGGAACAACGTATGAGAATTGTTCCACCTGCCGGCATAGCCGCGGCGGCGTTGAGGCAGAGATTGAGGATCGATTGTTCGAAGAGCGCCGTGTCGATGAGGACGGTGGGCAGGTCGCCGGCTATTTCGAAGGCGAGCCGGCATTTTTCGCCGATGGCGATTTCCAATACGTCGGCCATGCCGCGCAGCACCGCGCCGATCTCCACCGCGCCGGGATGGATCGGCTGCTGGCTGCCGATGGAAAGCATACTCCCGGCCAGCGACCTGCCGCGGTCGGCAGCCTTACGGATGCGGGCGAGGTGTCGCTTTTGCCGCTCATTGAAGCCGGTTTCGCGCTCCAGCAGGCCGAGGCTGCCGGTGATGATGCCGATCATGTTGCCGACTTCGTGGCTCACCTGATGGGTCATACGCATGATGCCGTCGAGCCGTTGGATTTTTGCCGCCTCCGCCTCCTGCCGGTCCATGTCGGTGATATCGCGCGCCAGCAGCACGACGCCGCCGTCCGGTTGCCGCGATACCGACACTTCGGTTACCTGTCCGACATCGGAGCGATGGCGCAGCACACAGCGGTCGGTGAGCAGCCCCGCATCATCCTCAGCCGGCAGAAGGGCCCGATCAATCTCCGGCAGCGGCGTCACGAAGCTGCGAAGCGGCAATTTCCTGGCCGAACCAGACCAGCCCACCAGCTCGATGACACGCCGGTTCATGGTGATCGGCCGGCCGCGCGGATCGAATAGCGCGATGCCTTCGTTCATACTGCGGAAGGTGGAGCGGATGGTGCGTGCGGCGGCCTCCGCCGTACGCCGAAGCCGCGTCACGCGCTCGACGCTCTCCCGGAATGCGCGGAAAGCTTCGAGCAGGCGCACCAGCTCGGTTTCCGTGCCGTCATAGCGAGGCGTATCAACATCCTTGCGCCCTTCTGCCAGTGCGTTCATGCCGTTCGAAAGGGAGACGATGCCGCGTGAGACACGCATGACCGATCGGATCGAGACCACGGCCATTGCCAGGACCAACAGCGAGGCAACAGCGACGATGACGAGGATGCGGCTCAATGCATCGGAGGTCGAGACGAGGTCGTCACTGAGGTTGCGGGCAACGGCCTCGCTTTGGGTTTCCGTCGCATGCGACAGATCGCGTGAGACGCTGTGCAGGCGCGAGACTGCGGCGCGGATGGCGAACATTTCGAGCAGATAACGCGTCTGTGCCTCGAAGATCCGTTCGTAAGGCGCAAGCTCGGCGGCGGCAACCCGGGTGTCCGGCGCGGCGCGTTCGAGTCGCGGGGCGGTCTCCGAGACGTAGCGCCGGCGCAATTCGCCGAGCTGGAAGAGGCTATCCGAATTGGAGGCGGATTGGACGATGGCGTTCAGCCGACTGCGGAAACCTGCATCCCCAATGCCGCTGCCGGTCGCGATCTCGCCGAGTGCTGCCGCGGCCTCCGCCTTGTGCTGCTGGGCCGATTCCGCGTCGCCCGCAAGCGTCGTCGTCTGCGTGCGGATGGTTTCCAGCAGCTCTACGATGCGGCTGCTGGCAAAACCCCGTACGGCAGCCCGGTCGTTTTCAGGTTGCATCGCGCGCAAAAGCGCATCGACCTGCAGGACGACCGAGCGGCTTTCGCTAGAGACCCGGTAGGGTGAGGTCGAATTCATGAGGAAGGGTGCGCTGGAGACGAGGTCTGAAACCTGCCGCGAGACCAGCGAGGCCTTGGCGAGAGCCGAAAACGCCTGCAAGCCATAGGCGGCCATTTCTTGGCGCGCCCGCTGCAGGCCGTAGACGGCAATGGTCGCAAGGCTGAAGACGAGCACGCAGATGAAGGCGATGGCGAAGGGCAGCCGAAAGGCGATGGAGGAGAGGAACGGACGGCTGATCACGGTGCGGTCTCGCTATCGTCTGTGTCGAGAATATAGCCCTTGCCGCGGCGCGTCTTGATATGGCGCGGCAGGTCTGGATTGCGCTCGATCTTGCGACGCAGACGCAGCACGAGCACGTCGACATTGCGGTCGATATAGCGCTCGCTTTCCGCGCCCAGTCGATCGAGGATATGCGCGCGGCTAACGGGTGTGTTTGGCGTTTCGGCGAGGATTTCGAGCAGCGCGAATTCGGCGCTCGTGAGCGACTTGGCGGGGTCGGTACGGCAGATGGCGCGGCGGCTCTTGAGATCCACCGACCATTCGCCGAGCTTCAGGGATGTGGGTTCATGCTCCCGCTCGCTTTCGCGCTCCGGCTTCAGCGAGGGAATCGTCCGGCGCAGCACGGCTTTGATACGGGCCGTCAATTCGATGGGCTCGAAGGGTTTGACGACATAGTCGTCTGCCGCGGTTTCGAGACCCAGCACCCGGTCCACGGCGCTGCCTGCAGCGGTCACCATGACAATGCCGATATTGGCCTGCGCGCGCAGGCGCTGCGCGAAGGTGCGTCCGGATGTGCCGGGCAGGTTATGGTCGACGAGCACGAGATGCACGGTTTCGCGCGAAAGGACGATCGCGGCCTCTTCCGCGGATGGCGCGGTTAGAGCTGTCCAACCTTCCGCCTCTATGAGGTCGGAGATAAGCTCCGCCATGTCCGGATCGTCCTCGACGATCAGGATGGTTATCCTCTCATTCAACACATGCACGTCCTCCCGTGCCTATTATAGGCAGAGATGTCACGATCTTCAAAGCGAGCTCGTGTTATGCGGTTTGTCACATTTGTAACCTTTGTCATTTTTTCGAGGGTGATACCGGCTCCGGCTGTAAGAACCGTAACCATTCTTCGATTGCGCGGGGAAGCAGATGTGACATCCTGATTACGGAGATTGGGACGCAAGGTCCAATGGGAGGAAGTTGTGAGAGGCATCACCGCTTTCAGCGCGGTAGCAGCTTTGTGGCTGGCGAGCGCCAGCACCGGCATCGCAGCACCGTCGCTCACCGTTCTGTGCGGGGTGGACGAGACGTGGTGTGCCGCGATGAAGACGGCCTATGAGGCGAAGACCGGGCTCGAAATTTCGGTGACACGCAAGAGCACCGGCGATATTCTCAATCAGATCCGCGCGGAGAAAACAGCACCTACCGTCGATGTCTGGTGGGGCGGCACGGGCGATACTCATCTGCAGGCCGGTTCTGAAAATCTGCTCGAACCCTACCAGCCGGCCCATGAGCGCGACATGCTGCCCTGGGCGCAGAACTTCTTCGCCATGTCTGGCGGCCGCTCAGCCGGCATTTATGCGGGGGCGCTCGGCTTTGCCTACAATGCCGACCTGCTGCGCGAGCTGAAGCTGCCCGCGCCGACCTGCTGGAAGGACCTCACGGATGTCGCCTATCGCGGCCGCATCCAGAGCGGTAATCCGAATTCGTCTGGCACCGCCTTCACGACGCTTGCGACGCTGGTTCAGCTCTTCGGCGAGGATGAGGCTTTCCGTTATCTCGCTGCGCTCAATCGCAATATCGAACGTTACACACCCTCGGGGGCTGCGCCGATCAAGGCGGCGGCGCGAGGAGAAACGCTCATCGGCATTTCTTTCATGCATGACGCCGTGACGCAGAAGCAAGCGGGCTTTCCCCTCGTCATCGTCGCACCCTGCGAGGGCACCGGCTACGAGATCGGCGCCGTGAGCATCGTCAAAGGCGCAAGGCATATCGAGGAAGCAAAGCGCTTCGTCGATTTCGCGCTGAGCCCGGAAGGGCAGGGTACGGGCGCGGCGTCCGGCCAGAACCAAGTTCCATCCAACGCGAAATCCACCCTGCCGCTTGCAGCCCCGGATATCTCGATGATCAAGATGGTCGACTATGACTTCGCTACCTTCGGCTCGCCGGATGAACGAAGTCGACTGCTCCGCAGGTTCGATGCGGAAATCGCCGCGACGAACTGATCAAGGCATTCAGACAAACCACAACCCAGAAACATGCACACGCCGACGCGGGCAGGCCGATGGCTCTGCTGTGTCTTGTTCGTGCGAAAATCTAACCCAGGCAACAAGGAGGATGCCCCATGAAAATGAAGACCCTTTCCCTCGTGCTTTTCGCCGGCACGGCGCTCGGGGCGCTACCGGCGCAGGCGGCTGGCGAACTCAACCTCATCTGCTCGGCAGACGTTGTCATCTGCGAGCAGATGAAGGGCGATTTCGAGAAGGCGCATAGCGACATCAAGGTGAACATGGTTCGCCTTTCGTCCGGCGAGACCTATGCCAAGGTCCGCGCCGAGGCTCGCAATCCGAAGACAGACATATGGTGGGCCGGCACGGGCGATCCGCATCTTCAGGCGGCTTCGGAAAATCTGACCCTCGAATACAAGTCGCCGAAGCTCGATGAACTCAACGACTGGGCGAAGAAGCAGGCCGAAAGCTCCGGTTACAAGACCGTCGGCGTTTATGCCGGCGCGCTGGGCTGGGGCTACAACACGGAAATCTTCAAGTCCAAAGGCTACAAGGAGCCAGTCTGCTGGGCCGACCTTTTGGCACCGGAACTGAAGGGCGAAATCCAAATTGCGAACCCGAATTCTTCTGGTACCGCTTATACGGCGCTCGCCTCTCTCGTGCAGATCATGGGCGAGGACCAGGCTTTCGACTACCTGAAGAAGCTGAACGGCAACATATCGCAATATACCAAGTCCGGATCGGCACCCGTCAAGGCCGCAGCACGCGGTGAGACGGCGCTCGGCATCGTCTTCGTCCACGATGCTGTGGCGCAGACGGCCGAAGGCTTCCCGGTCAAGTCGATTACGCCTTGCGAAGGTACCGGCTACGAGATCGGCTCCATGTCGATCATCAAGGGCGCCCGCAATCTCGACAATGCGAGGATCTGGTACGACTGGGCGCTGACGGCGGAAGTTCAGTCGCGCATGAAGGATGCCAAGTCCTTCCAGCTGCCGTCCAACAAGAGCGCCGCAATCCCGAAGGAGGCGCCGCGCTTCGAGGACATCAAGCTGATCGACTACGACTTCAAGACCTATGGCGAGCCGACGAAGCGCAAGGCACTGCTGGAACGCTGGGATCGGGAAATAGGCGCCGCCGCCAACTGATGTCCAGACCGGCGGCGCCCGTCTCCCCGGGCGCCGCCTCCTCACACTCAAGACAGCGAGGTCAGCCATGAGACATGGCAATCGCAGGCTGGACGTGGTCCTGATCCTGGGCGTGGTCGCATTGACCCTATTGCCCTGGTATCGGATCGAGAACGGCTTCTTCGGACTCGGTTGGCTGGCCGGTTTCCCCCTTTCTCCGGAAGCCGCCCCCGGCGTCGTGCAGATTTTCGCGCACGGCCGGCTGTGGCTTGCCGCTGCGCTCGTGCTCCTTCTCCTGGCTATCGTGGCCCGCGGCACGGCAGACCCAATGCGCCGCGGCGCCGTGCTCGCCTGGACCGGCGCGATCGGCGTCCTCTTCCTGTCGCTCCAGGGCCTCGCCGTCGGCTTTTCCGGTTGGACCTGGACGGTGAGCGAAATGCTCTTCGGCCCGCTCTCGAACGGTCAGGCTTCGATGGGGGCGGGTGCGGTGCTCTCTGCGATCACCTTCGTGCTGCTCTTCGCCTTCGGCCTTGCCGAACGCGGTGTCATGAAGGGCGATGCCTTTGTCGTCAGCGCGATCGCGCTGCTCGTCTTCCTCGTCGCGGTCTTCGTCTTCTACCCGATTGGCAGCATGTTCATCGGATCGGTGCAGGATTTCGACGGCTCGTTCAATGCGGATAACTTCATCCGGAACGTGCAGGATCCGAGCATCTGGAGCCTCAACTGTGTGATCGGCGCCGGTCGCTGCGGCGTCGCCTGGCGTACGCTCTGGCTCGCCATCATGACCGGCCTCGGCTCGACCCTGCTTGGCCTCGCCTTCGCGCTTGTCGCCACCCGCACGCGGTTTCCCTTCAAGAAGGGCCTGCGGCTGCTGACGATCCTGCCGATCATCACTCCACCCTTCGTCATCGGTCTGGCGCTCACGCTGCTCTTCGGCCGCGCCGGTGTCGTCACGCAGGGGCTGTCGGGACTCTTCGGCATCGAGCCCGGCCGTTGGCTCTACGGTCTCACCGGCATCTGGATAGCGCAGGTGCTGTCTTTCACGCCGATCTCGTTCCTCGTGCTGATCGGAGTCGTCGAGGGCGTCAGCCCGTCGATGGAGGAGGCGTCCACGACGCTGCGCGCCGACCGTTGGCGCACGTTCCGGCGGGTGTCGCTGCCGCTGATGAAGCCCGGTCTGGCCAACGCCTTCCTCATCGGCTTCATCGAAAGCATGGCCGACTTCGGCAATCCGCTGGTGCTCGGCGGCAGCCATGGCGTGCTTTCGACCGAGATCTTCTTCGCCGTGGTCGGGTCGCAGAACGATCCGTCGCGCGCCGCCGTACTCGCCACGGTGCTGTTGCTATTCACGCTCTCCGCCTTCCTCGCCCAACGCGTCTGGCTGTCGGGCAAAAACTACGCCACCGTCACCGGCAAGGGCGATAGCGGATCGCACATCGCTCTGCCGCGAGGGCTGTCGATCGGCGTTCACGCCGTCGTCATCCCGTGGATCCTCTTCACGCTCGTCATCTACGGCATGATCCTGGTCGGCGGCTTCGTGAAAACCTGGGGTCTCGACAACTCGCTGACGCTCGACCACTACGCCAAGGCCTTCTCGATCAGCTTCGAAAATGGGATCGCCTGGACGGGCGTCGCTTGGAACTCGTTCTGGACGACGATCGAGATCGCGTTGGTCTCTGCTCCGCTGACTGCCGCCGTCGGCCTACTGACGGCTTATATTATCGTGCGTCAAAAATTCGTCGGGAAGAATGCCTTCGAATTCGCCCTCATGATGAGCTTTGCTATTCCCGGCACAGTCATCGGCGTCAGCTACATCATGGCCTTCAATCTGCCGCCCTTGGAAATGACCGGCTCGGCACTGATCTTGATCGCCTGCTTCGTCTTCCGCAACATGCCGGTCGGCGTGCGCGGAGGCATCGCGGCGATGAGCCAGCTCGACAAGAGCCTGGATGAAGCCTCCCTGACGCTGCGGGCCAACAGCTTCCGCACGATCCGCAAGGTCATCCTGCCGCTTTTACGCCCGGCCATCACCGCCGCGCTCGTCTATTCCTTCGTGCGCGCAATCACCTCCATCAGCGCCGTCATCTTCCTCGTCAGCGCCGAGTACAACATGGCGACCTCCTACATCGTCGGCCTCGTCGAGAACGGGGAATATGGCGTGGCCATCGCCTATTCCACCATGCTGATCGTCGTGATGATCACCGTCATCGCCTGCTTCCAGCTCATCGTGGGCGAACGGCGCCTGCGCCGTGAAAACCGCGTCGCCGGCCTTGCCACATCCGCTTCCTCTCGCCAGGAGAAAATCGCATGATTAATCCCAAAGCCGGTTCCGTTGTCTTCCAGAACGTGCGCAAAACATTTGGAGCCTTCACTGCCATTCCCGACCTCTCGCTCACCATCGAGCGCGGTACGCTCGTCACCCTGCTTGGCCCCTCCGGCTGTGGCAAGACGACGACGCTGCGCATGCTTGCCGGCCTCGAACATCCTTCGGCCGGAAAAATACTGATCGGCGGCAAGGACGTCACCATGCTGCCGGCCAATGAGCGCGATGTCTCGATGGTCTTCCAGTCCTATGCGCTCTTTCCGCACATGAATGCGCGCGACAACGTCGCCTATGGCCTGGAATCCTCGGGCTTCAGCCGCAAGGAAGCGCGCGAGAAGGCGGAGGAGGGGCTGGCACTGGTCGGCCTTGCCGGCATGGGCCATCGCCTGCCCGCCGAACTCTCCGGCGGCCAGCAACAGCGCGTCGCCGTCGCCCGCGCGCTGGTGCTGGAACCGCAGGTGCTGCTGCTCGACGAGCCGCTTTCCAACCTCGATGCGCGCCTGCGCCGCAAGGTACGCACGGATATCCGCGAACTCCAGCAGCGCCTCGGCTTCACCGCCGTCTATGTCACGCACGATCAGGATGAGGCGCTTGCCGTGTCCGACCGCATCATCATCATGAAAGATGGCGAAGTCGCCCAGTCCGGCGCCCCGCGCGACCTCTATGAAGCGCCGGCTTCCGCCTTCATCGCGGATTTCATGGGAGAGGCGAATGTGATCCCCTGCGAGGTGGTTGGTATCGATGGCGCCGATGCTGACATCCGCATTGGTGGTTTCCGACATCGTGTGCCGGCGGGTAGAGCGACGCCGGGTGCGGCGAGCCTTGCCGTTCGTCCCGGCGCCATCGCGCTTTCCGAGGGGCGGGGGCACGGGCTTGCCGGCCGCATCCTGCATTCGGCCTATCTCGGAGATCATGTCGAGTATGAGGTCGAAACCGACGTCGGCACGCTCTTCATCGTCGACCACGCCGTCGACCGCATTTTACCGGTCGCGTCCGACGCTACGCTCGGCTTCCGAAGTCGCGGCATCGCCCTTATCAGCACGTGAGAGACTCTGAGGCAAAATCCTGGGCCAGCCTGCGTTCGATGACCGCCTAACAGAACGAGCCTGTATGGAGCCCTTGCGTTAAACCGATGTTCGCCCGCCGGAAGGATTAGGTATGATTGATATTCTATCGCTGGAAAATGATTTCGAGGCCGTGATTTTTGATTGCGACGGCACACTTGTTCACACGCCCCCTGTCTATGCGGACGCATGGGCAGCCGGCTTTGCCCATTCCGGCAAACCGATGAATCAGGCCTGGTATTTGATGCGGGCGGGAATGTCTGAAGGGGTCCTTATGGAGGCCTTTGAGCGAGAATTCGACGTTGTGCTCGATCGCGAATCCGTCATCGCCACCATGCGATCGCACTTTCTTCAGAATCTACACAGAGTGCGTGAAGTGCATGTGGTTGCTGCGACGGTTCGCCGGTTGGCCGGCGTGCGTCCCATGGCTGTTGCCTCCGGCGGTTCGCGGGAAATTGTCACTGCGACCCTGCATGGAACGGGCCTGCGGGAATATTTCGACGAGTTGGTCACGATCGATGACGTGGCAAATCCAAAGCCGGCCCCAGACCTGTTTCTGCAGGCGGCCGCTCTATTGGGAATAGAACCAGCCCGGTGTGTCGTGTTCGAAGATAGCGAACAAGGTCTCGAAGCAGCTCGACGGGCGGGTATGAGCGCCATTGATGTGAATCGGCTTGATCTTCCTGAGCAGCAACGCGAGTTGAACATTCGCGACAGCTTGAAGATGAAGGCCTGAGATTCGGCTGCGCCTTTTCTTGCGCAGGTTCTTGATGTCCGTTGCCGATACATCTGAGCAGCGATTCTAATCACCCCCCTGATCGGCCGCTTCGCCCATCCACTTCGACGCCGACCTCTTAAACCACTCAACGACCTGAACTATTGCAAGGAGTACCAGCATTATGTCGCAACAGACGGAACTTGATACACGCTTTGTCTTTGCCAAAGCCGTTGCGCGGGAGGCGGGCGCTATGGCGCTCGACTATTTCAACGGGCGCGACAGACTCGTGATCGAAACGAAGCGGGATCTGCAGGACGTCGTGTCAATTGCCGACCGCAACGTCGAGACATTCATACGAGAGCGCGTGGCGGAAGCTTTTGGGGCAGACGGATTTCTCGGCGAGGAATACGGTTATCAGGAAGGGGGGTCGGGATTGACATGGGTTGTCGATCCGATTGACGGAACAGCGCCATTCGTCAATGGCATGCCGACATGGTGTGTATCGATTGCCGTTCTGCACCGCGGTATGCCCGTGATCGGCGTGATCCACGTCCCGTGCGATGATGAACTCTACGCAGCGGCGGCGGGCATGGGCGCGAGCCTGAACGGCAAGAAACTCAGCCTCGATCCGTCACGGACTTTGCAGAATGCAATGACCGGCATTGGCTGCAATTCCTATGTAACCCCGGAGCGGGTAGGCGCAATTGTGTCTGCTTTGCTTGCCAAGGGTGGCAACTTCATCCGCAATGGCTCGGGCGCCTTGATGCTGGCCTATGTGGCCGCGGGGCGGCTTGTTGGCTACTACGAGCCCCACATGCGTGCCTGGGACTGCATGGCCGGCTACTGCCTCGTCAAGGAAGCCGGTGGAACCCGTCTAGCCTTCCCGGCTGAGGGCGAAGCCTTGCTGCAGGGCCATCCGGTGCTGGCGAGCAATCCGACAGTTTATGCCGATTTGCTTGCAATCCACACTGGCTGACCTTCAAGGCCGCTCAGTGCACTTTTCTGGCCGATACGGCCAAGGCGGGCCAGACGCATGAGCTAACCCGTCCGGAGGCCTGGGCACAGGGCCAATGACTGGCAGTCCAACCTTGATGGGACGCTGCACTCCGTCCGCTATAGGCATCAGCGCCTGATCGGACCTGCCAAACTTGGCCTTCGAGCTGAAGCGGTGAGCGGCATCCACTTCAGGATCGTCTCGGCGTTGCGTGGCGACGTTGTCGATATCGCCGGGTTACTGGCGCGGCCGGCCAGGTGGGCCTCATTGCCGCGGTCCATCTGCGGCGTGAGCGACGGCCTGACACCTCGCAGATCTGCCACGTCTGCCTGCATCAACACTTGCCGATCCTATTGCGGCCATTGCGTCCTGCCTCGGCTTCTGGTCCTGCCAGGCTCGCGCCGCCCGCAACGGCCTTGCCGTCCTCCACTACGTTGCGGCCCTGCGGGTGCAGGCTGCGCTTGCAGCCTGGCTTTCGGACCGCCGTAGCAGGTCGCGATGGCCGCCACCTCGAAACGGAGGTTCAGACATGAGCAGGCAGCCATCCCATCAACGATCCGATATCTATAGCCGCATCACCACCAAAATCATCGCCGATCTCGAACGTGGCGTGCGGCCGTGGACCAAGCCCTGGACGACGGGACATGCGACGGGCGAGGTCAGCCGGCCACTGCGCCATAACGGTCAACCCTATTCCGGGATCAACGTCCTTCTCCTCTGGTCCGAAGCCATCGCCCGTGGTTTTGCCTCATCAAGCTGGATGACGTTTCGCCAGGCAATCGAGCTCGGGGGCGCCGTCCGCAAGGGCGAAACCGGCACAACCGTGATCTTCGCCAGTTCGTTCATCCGCACTGAAACGACGGAGACTGGCACTGAGGTCGAACAGGATATTCCATTCCTCAAAGCTTACACAGTGTTCAACACCGATCAGATCGCCGGTCTCGACGGGCGTTTTGATGACATCGCACCTGTCGTCGATCCAATGAGCCGCATCGGCAATGCCGGCCGCTTCTTTGCCAATACCGGTGCGCTGATCCGGCACGGAGGTACGGCTGCCTATTATGCCGCTCAGCGTGATTACATCCAGATGCCATGCCTGGATGCCTTCAGGGACGATGCCTCCTATGTCGCCATCCTCAGTCACGAGATGACGCACTGGACCGGCGCACCACGAAGGCTTGATCGCGATCTCAGCCGCTACGCAAAAGACAGGAGCGAACGCGCCCGCGAAGAGCTGATTGCCGAACTCGGCAGCGCGTTTCTCTGCGCCGATCTCGGCATCGTCCCCGAGCTCGAACCACGACCCGACCACGCAAGCTACCTCGATGGCTGGCTCAAGGTTCTGGGCAACGACAAGCGCGCCATCTTTTCAGCGGCAGCACATGCGCAGCGCGCCGTCGATTACCTGCATTCCTTGCAGCCGAACCGCGACGAGGAGGAGGCGGCGTGAGCCGCCTCTGCCTCATCCATGAGAGACGCGCATCACGGCAACGGTCCGCTAGCCACGCGACAAACGCGGCTAACCACCGTTGCTGTAGATATCGACGCGCTGACAGCCGCAGCTAGCAGAGGGTTCCTGACCTCTTGCTCCCGTCGCCTCCAAGTTCTCCAGACCACGTCCAAGCTCGACAGGCAGCCGGAGCAACAGGTTGAACCAGGAGCGACGAAAAGCCGAGGTGAAGCGAGCTCCTTAACTCCCCACGCCGCACAGGTTCGATCCCTCACAAGACGCTGCCGGTCACCGGTCGAAAGACCTGAACTCCAGCAATCAGCCCCACATAGCATGTCAGCTACATCCGCCTGACGGATGGGCCAAATTTCGCTTGCATTCTTTGCGAGACGAGCCTGGGTCGGACTTCATCATAAAGCCCTCGCCACCGCCGATCACGAGAATGGGATCGGGATCAGTGCCGATTGGACTGATCAGCGCAAGATAAGACGGAGCGCCGCTGCCGCGTCGCTAGGCATTGGTCGTTCGACGCGTCTGTAGACTCGTCCGTTCGGCGTCCGGGTCATCAGCCCGAGATCACAGAGCTCGCGGCGCAGAAGTGCGTAATCGCCGAAGTCATGGCGCTCATTGAGCAGGATGTTTACATCTGGCTCGGAGAGCTCGCGTGCTGCCGGAATCTGCGCCCACAATATCCAAAGCGCAACGATCTGGTCAGTGCGTCGCGCCGGCCAACGCAGCAATCGGCCGCCCTTGTCAAAGCAGCGGGCAATTCTCTCCACCAGCCTCTGATTGATATCGGAAGGTTGCTGAAACAGTTTGTCGTCGGGTGGGCTTGGTGCCGGATCCCCCGCACCTTTCACCGTCGCTCGCAAATTCTGGAAATTGCCGAGCCCAGCAGCTTTGGCGAGGATATTCAACAATTCGAGGTGGGACGGGAGTCCATCTTGGTTGGACAATTGCGATCTCACCGATTTGGCAAACGTCGAAACGTCGCTCAGATTAAGCGGTATCAGTTTTCTGGACATGACCTATCCTTCGGTCGTGCCGTCCAAAAGGATCATCGGCGATCGCCCTTCCGACATGGCACGGATTGGTGTCCATATCTATCTTGACAGGCAGGTTTAGCGTGTTCGGGGGAACGGCGATGCCTGGGTGAACTGCGGACCCGGCGTCGCACATAGCATCCAGTATTAGAGAGTTCAAGTGGAACGGAGGACCCTTGACGGTTCTGCTACGGAGCGCGGAATGATGCGCGTCCATCCTGTCGATTGTAGACGGGCTCTAGTTGTCACCCGGATCATTATGCTGTCCCTCGCGACGATAAGCGGCTCATAATGATCTGATATACCAACCTAATGCGTCCTGATCTAAGGGCTTGCTTATTGAACCCCCGAACAAGGCCGCGCATACTGGAGATCCCCGCTGATTGCCTCGCAAGAGCGACCCAGCACAATCATACGCTTTCGGTCGTGTTTTGAAGCACGGACAGGACATCTCCCTCAACGTCGTGATGACTTCGAGCGGAGGACGATCCGTCAGAGCCGTGTGCATGGCGGGGCGCGTCATGGGTCTAGACCGGCAGCGCGACAGCCGTTATCTACGGAGTCCGTCGCGGTGCTGAAGACATCGCTGGAACATCACCGCAGACACCCAAGGCCTCTTAGTGAAAAAACTCCAACGCAGTTTTGTTGTCGAACACAAATCGGGTCGGCGAAGAACCGAGAGCAAATCGAATTCGATCTGGGGAGACATGGATCTCAAGTCCATCGCTCAAGATGTGCAGGAAGAGGCAATGCTCTTTCCGCCGGTAGGCTTCCAGGTTGGCAAACCAGGCGGTGAGCTATCTCTGCCCGAACGGGGACAGCCGGGAGTGTTGACACTGCCGGCCCGACAGCGGACAACTGAAGCGGCTTTACAGGAGACCATAATGGCCGACGAACGAGATACGACAATTGTTGCTGACGCCCCAGCGGTAACGGCTCCCGCGACGATTAAGAAGCAGCGCAAACCTCGCGCAAAAAAGGTGGCCGTTGAAACCCGGTCAGCCGAAGTTGCGGCAGAGCCCGCGGATGCTGCCAAGACGGCAGCCGGAAAACCGAAGAGAGGACGCAGGGTCAAGGCCGATGACGTCGTGAACAGCGCCAAGCGTGGGCGAATCAAACGGACTCCGAAGGCGGTGCAAATCGAGAGCGCACCTATAACGGGGGTGATCGATGAGATGGCGGACCTACTGCAGCTGGAAGAGGAAAATCGAGGACTGCGTAAGCTGTTGGCTGAGAAGCTTCGCGCCGAAAATGCCGAATTGCGAAAGCGGCTCAACCTCGTTTGACCAACGGTTGCCGGCACATTTCCGTGTTTATGGAGATGTGCGTCTGGCGACAGTTCCCGTTGCCGCCAAGACTTGAATTCGCAACTGCATGTGGGGTAACGCGAGGTCGAATAGAATGGCGTCTCCATGGAAACTTCTTGCTCGGTTGGTGTCACCGCGACGGCTTCCGAAGGAAGAAAACAACTCGACCGGTGATGTGACGCCGGAAATGTCGACCGTCGACAGGCCGACTGCACCGGCGGACGACGAAGGATTGCGATTCACAGACCGCCCAGCAGGCGAGGAGCTGCGGCCTCACGATCAATCTGGTGCGAGGTCTGGTGAGCTGCAGGAACAGGGCGCGCCGGTTATTGAAGGCGCCAAGCCGCTGGAAGCTGCTAATTCGGTTGTATCTGATGACACCGACGTGCTCGCATACGACGCTTCGAGACCCTCGCAGACCCGCCGAGGCGCAACCCGAAAACGGGGCAGCCGCAGCAGGAAAGCCGAGACTGGGGTCGTTCGGCATGAGTCTCCAGGCGTTCCCGCACTGTCTGATGAAGCGATGAGCCTCGATAAAGAGATCAGCTTGCTCCGGGAGCAACTGGCGAACAAGCTTCAACTGCAAAACGCACAACTGAAGCGGATGCTGGCGCGATTTGAACGTTGAAGCTGTCGGTGGCTCGAGCTCCAAGCAGAGGGGCTCGCCATTGCAGGAAGCATTTTCCGCCGCGCGGTTGTGGGGGATGGCTTGGACGACCTAATTGTTGTCGGAGATACATCCGCACGCCAACGGGACCCCCCTTGCTGCGCAGCGGCAGATCGTCTTTTTATGCTTTTTCCGTGATCGGCACATCGGCGGACGAGACACTTCAAACCAATCAAGCCTTTTCCGCATTGGACCATGAGTGCCGCGTGCATCTCAAGGTTACTGCATGATCGAACGAAGCAAAGTCTCGCGGGCGGACGTCAGATGCAGTCGACAGGCGCGATCGATCGAGGCGACGTTGCGGCTTTCAAGGGCTTCGATCAACGCGAGATGTTCCCTGATGGCAACCTCGTTCCGCGCGCGTTCATCGCGCTTGTTCCACTGATAATGGTAGTGGAAGACCATGGCGATAACGTCTTGGAAGCTTTCGATAAAGCGGTTTGGCGCGACTGCCGTAATCAGCCGGTGAAATCGGCTGTCCAGCTCCGAGAAATCCTGAAATCGAGCGTCAATATCTGCGAGCAGCTCCAAATGCGCCGCTCGCATGGCCTGGATCTGTTTCCAGACGGGCGACCCGTCGGGCAGGGTGGCGAACAGCCGGGCGGAGCGCATTTCGAACATCTCTCTGATCTCGAACAGTTCGAGCGCGAAACTGGCCGTGAACCCTTTAAAAACCCAGCCGGCATTCTGACGCTTCTCGATCAGCCCATATTTCTGAAATCGGTTGAGAAATTCACGGATAATCGTTGTCGCGACGCCGAATTTCCGGGCCAATTCCGTCTCATTGATTTCTGTGCCCGGACAGGCATCACCGCGCAGCATCCATTCCATGAAGCTCGTCTCGACCTGTTCCGAAATTGCCAAGGTCTCTTCCTTCGGATAGCGCTCTTTCTGCCGCGGCTGCTTGCGTATAATCCGTCGGTGGGCTTCAGACATAATGATCCCACGTGCGGCCATCCCTGCCAGCACCTTTCGCACCGTTGTTCTGCTCACGCCAAGCTGGGCGCGCAGTGCGTTTTCGGACGGCAATTCCTCCCCAAGATCGAGTGTTCGAATGATCTCGATCATATCATTGAATGCCCGCTTGAATGTCGTATCGGTTCTCATGGCGCAACTCCAGGTATGGTTTGATATCCATAAAAAACAAGTTGACGTACGTGTATCATATGTTTCTTATGTATAAAAAACAGGGGAGGCTAGGGGAAATTGGAAGACTCCGGGATTCTGCCTCAGAATTCGTCGCGGCCTGGTGGTTCGCAAGCAACCTTCCGCCCGAGACAATCTGGCATCTCATTGGGACTGAAGCTGTTGAGCCTTGGCCCGTTGTTGATCCTGATATTGCTCATCGCCGTCGTCAGTTTGATCACGCCGGCTTTTCTAAAGCCCGTTAACCTGGGGAACATCTTGGCGCAGACGGCAGTGATTGCCGTTGTGGCGATGGGGCAGCAGCTCGTTATCCTGACGCGAGGGATCGATCTGTCTGTCGGCTCGAATCTTGCGCTGGCGACAGTCATCGGCGGACTCGTCTACCAGCAGGTTGATTCCTCAATCGTCGTCATTACGGCCATGCTGGTTGCGGGTACGGCTGTCGGTGCGGTCAACGGCGTGGTCTTTGTCTACGGGCGGCTGCCACATCCTTTTATCATTACCCTTGCAAGCTTGAGTATCTGCCGCGGCCTGGCACTTGCATTGGCGCCAGGCCACACCACCATGCGCGGAATGCCCGACGCTGTGACGGCGATCGGCGGCGGTACGACGCTTGGCGTGCCCAATTCATTCTTTGTCGTCGGCATGTTCGGGCTTCTTTTTCTGATCCTGACGAAGTCGATGGTCTGTGGCCGATGGATCTATGCGGTCGGCGGCTCGCCGAGTGCTGCCAGAAGCATGGGCATACCGGTAAGGGGCATTTTGCTTTCGACCTATATTATTTCCGGCTTTTGTGCAGGCCTCGGCTCGGTGCTGCTCGCGGGCCGGACCGCCGCCGCCTCGCCAATCTACGGCAATCTTTTGGAGCTCGACACGATTGCTGCGGTGATTATCGGTGGCGCTAGCTTCCTGGGCGGACGAGGTCATCTCGGCCACGCCCTGATCGGCGCCGTGCTGATCGGCGTCATCCGCAACGCCCTTAACCTTCTCGGCGTCGACGTGTTCTTTCAAATGATCGCGATTGGGCTCGTTATCGTCATCGCCGTGGAGGCTGACGTGCTCCGTAACCATCTTGAAGCACGCGCCCGCGTGCTTCAATCGGCGAGCGCACGATGAGCCCGACATCCATCACACCGGCACTTTCGGTTCGAAACGCCCAGAAGCGCTTCGGCGCAATACACGCCCTGAAAAATGTAAGCTTTGATGCCTATTCAGGTGAGGTAACCGCTCTCTTGGGTGACAACGGCGCCGGCAAGTCGACGCTCGTCAAATGCATTAGCGGGCTTCATAGCCTCGACGAAGGAGAAATCCTCGTGGATGGTGCTCCCGTATCGCTCCATTCGACGGCAGCCGCCCGCCGCGCCGGCATCGAAACCGTCTACCAGGATCTGGCGCTTTTCGACAACCTGACCCCCGTACAGAATTTCTATTGCGGACGGGAAGTCGCTTTTCCCTCTTGGTTGCCGCGTCCGCTCCGCTTCCTCAACACGGCCGCGATGAGGCAGGAAGCGGCGAGTGTTATCGATCGTCTGAAGGTTAAGCTGCCGAGATTCGATGCGCCGGTCGCGCTGATGTCCGGCGGACAACGACAGGCGATCGCGGTCGCGCGCGCCATAGTTTTTGCGCGCAAGCTGGTGATTCTTGACGAACCGACGGCCGCCCTCGGTCTTCGCGAGTCTCGCCAGGTTCTTGACCTTATCAAACAGCTCAAAGCCGACGGCAACGCCGTGATCATCATCACGCACAACATGGAGCATGTGGTCGAAATCGCCGATCGGGCGGTTGTGCTTCGGCAGGGTCGGAAGGTGGGCGAATTGAAGCCAACGGAAGCAAACAAGCAGGACGTTGTCGCGATGATTGTCGGCGCCGAGGCTTAAGGGAGATCGCTGCTTCGTGGGGGCAGCGGACAACGAGATCGCTCTAGAGGAGGGCGGTCGAAAACGTGGGAGGTGTATCATGAAACCGCAATCCCTGCTGGGAGCTCTTGCGCTCCTGGCCGTCGCCGCAGTCCCGTCCTTGGCGCAGGAGCCGGTGAAACTCGGCTTTATAACGAAATTCCCCGTACCGTTCTTTGCAACAATGGAGAACGCAGCCAAAGAATATGCAAAGAGAAATCCCGGGGTAGAGATCATCTACGGCCAGGGTGCGTCCGCAACCGACATCGAGGGCCAGATTGCACAAATCGAATCAATGGTGACTCGAGGGGTGCAGGGCATCGCCCTCACGCCTGTCGATCCCACCGTGTCGACAGCCCTGGACAAGGCAGTGGCGGCCGGTATCAAGGTCGTGCTGATGGATAACAATATTCCGGATTGGAAAGGCAGGACGGCGCTTGCCACGACGGATAATTTCGCTGCAGGCAAAATCGCCGGCGAATATCTCAAAACTGTTCTTAAGGCCGGCGACACCATGGGGATTCTTGAGGGCGTGCCCGGCGTGCCGGCGCTTGATGACCGTGTGAAGGGTATGCTTGAGGGGCTCAACGGTCTTGACGTCAAGATCGTCGGGAAAGGCGCCACAAACTGCAGCGAGGAACTCGGGATCAGTGTCGCCGAGGATCTGCTGACGAAGAACCCAGACCTGAAGGCCATTTATGCCGCTTGCGGCCCGCCCGCTGCCGGAGCGGCGCGCGCCATCAAGAACGCCGGCACTGCCAACGACAAGATTGTGCTGGTCGGTTTCGACTTCTGTTGCGGTGAAGAGGAGGCGCTAAAGAGTGGAGTGGAGGATGCGTCGGTGGCGCAGTTCCCCACCAAGATGGCTGAACTCGGTGTGGATGCACTGGTAAAGGCGATTCGCGGAGAGAAGGTCGAGTCTTTGATCGACTCCGGCGCGGCGCTGGTGACGCCTGAGAATATGGCAAAATTCCAGTGAACCGTTGCTCCTGCGGGTATTGGATCAAGCAAACGGTCCGTCCTTCTCGGGCGGGCCGGACGTTTGACCACTCTTTGCGCCCTCTCCTCAGTTCGCTTGAATTTCCCTGGCAGGCTGGATGCCGATGCCCCGTACCGCAATCGACCTTCGTCGGTCGTCGACTTTTCGTCGCCGCAGCACCTATTGTCTCTTTCGGCTTTTTCAACCGGTGTCGTGACCGGTTCGGTCACGGCCATGTGGTCGCTGCGAACCAGGGAGAGCGGTCAATTTTCCGGCCCAGAGCCGGCCGTGTTTGGCGTTGGCGCAGACCCGAGAGCTATGGCTGAGCATGCGCCCCATCGTGGATCAGCCGCGCTGCGGTTCGCGGCGCGGCGACGGAATGACGCTTCACGAGAGAGCATTCGAGCTTTGCGATCGGATAGCGCTTGCCGGGCACGCTTTCCGGGTTGAGATGTTCGATCGCCCATTGCCCCATGGCGAGATGTGGAAGAACCGAAGTCGTCAGCGGAGGTACGAGATGTCGCGAAATCTCTTCGTCATCATAACCCACCACCGACATGTCCTGGGGAATGCGGAGCCCTGCGTCTTTCAGCGCTTCGTAGCACCCGATGGCCGTGCGGTCGTTCTGGCAGAAGATCGCGGTCGGCGGCTCTGCCAGGGCAAGCAGTTTCATCGTGGCGGCATAGCCGGCGCCAGCCGACCAGTCGCCTTCAACCACCAAGTCCGGATCGAAGGGTATATCGGCGGTGGCCAGCGCCCGGCGATATCCCGTCAGCCTATCCTGCGCAGCCTGCATCCAGATTTCGCCGGTGATCGTCGCGATGCGATGATGGCCGTGCATGATCAGATGCCGCGTCGAGCTTTGGCCTCCGGCGATCTCGCTCGGCACCACGGCAGGAAAGGCATGGTCCGCCGTGTAGCAGTTCAGCAATACTGTCGGGATTTTCAGCTTGTAGATATAAGAAGGGAGCTCGATCTGGCGGGTATAGATCGTCATATAAATAAGGGCCGATATGCCCCCGTTCGTCAACGCCTCGATTGCCTTCGGCTCCATGACAGGATCGCCGAGCGTCTGTGTTACCAGCAGGACATTGCCGGCGTTCCAGGAGGCTTGCCGTGCGCCTTCGATCGCGACGATCGCTTCCGGGCTGGTGGCAAGCTGATCCACCGCAAAACCGATCACATTGTCCGTTCCCGAATAGGAGGCCGTCGTCGTGTAAGTCGGTCCCACATAGCCGAGCGCACGCGCCGCCTCCCAAACCCGGTCGCGCGTCTGCTGCGAGATTCGGGTGCCGGGCGTATCATTGAGGACGAAGGAAACGGCTGCCTGCGAGCAGCCCGCCGCCGCGGCAATGTCTGTCATCGTCACGCGGGCAGGCTTTTCGGCGGGATGCCTGTTCCGCTTTTGGACCGTTGGTTTTCGCATTCTTGGAAATTGTCTCCGATCGGGATTGATGGGCACGGCAGCTAATAAACATTAGCAGTCATTCGAAAGCGCTGACAATGGAGTGAACTGCCGTAACGCTATATATTCTAGCATTTTCCAGTAAAAAAATTGCGCATGATATAAAGTATGATCAAATGTTTTGATGCAGGTTGATAATACTATTTACTAATTAAGATAATTGTATACCGTCGGGGAGCGATCGGAACATATGCCACTCGTCGCTCGCGCGACGGCCCCAGGGAGGGGGCGTGCATCCGGCCGGCCGCTCATCGCAAACGGGCCAATGCAACCGCGGCCCTCGGGAGGTATGTTATGAAGAAGCTGAAACGCAATGCAGCCTTGTTCTTCGCCGGGTTGATGCTGAGCACGGCGCCGATTGCCGTATCCCATGCTGCCGACAAGCCGACACTTGCATTCGTCGTCAACGGCGCGTCCGACTTCTGGAAAGCTGCAGAAGCGGGCGTGAAGAAGGCCCAGGGCGAAATGCCAGACTACCAGATGGAGCTGAAATACCCTGAGCAGGCATCGGTCGCCGTTCAGCAACGCCTGATGGAAGACTTGGTCAGTGCTGGCGTCAAGGGTATCATGGTCTCTGCGGTCGATCCAAAGACGCAGACGGACGGCCTGAATAAAATTGGCTCGCAGACCGCTCTCTTCACCACCGACAGTGACGCCCCGCAGACCAATCGCGTCGCCTATATCGGTTCATCCAACATCGACGCTGGCCTGCAGGCAGCCGAAATCGCCAAGAAGGCGATGCCGGACGGCGGCAAGTGCATCGGCTTCGTCGGCCTGCTCGGCGCCGACAACGCCAAGGAACGCATCCAGGGCATGAAGGATGGCCTGAAGGGCACGAAGATCGAGTTGACCGATGTACGCGGCGACGATATCGATCAAACGCGCGCAAAGAAGAACGTCGAGGACGCGCTGGTGGCCAGCCCTGACGTCACTTGCATGGTCGGCTTCTACTCCTACAACACGCCACGCATCTATGAGGCGCTGCGCGACGCCGGCAAACTCGGCCAGATTACCGTCGTCGGCTTTGATGACGATCCGATCACGCTCGGCGGCGTCAAGGAAGGCACCATCGCGGCGACCGTCGTGCAGCAGCCGTTCGAGTGGGCCTATCAGGGCATGAAGCTGATGGCAGCCTATCTCAAGGGCGACAAATCAGGCGTTCCCAGCAACGGCTTGATCATCATTCCGACCGTGATCATCGGTAAAGATGACGTTGACAAATATGCCGCCAACCTGAAGGCCATGGCTGGTAAATAACCCTCCTTCGCGGCGGGGCACTTGCCGCCGCCGCGAAAGACGTCTCATGCCGACAGCTTTAGCAGCCATGGACAGGCGATGAACCACAGTTCCGACATTCCGTCACCGGACGCGCTTGCAACGCCGTTCCTTTCGCTTTCCGGCGTTGGCAAGACTTATCCAGGTGTCGTTGCCCTTGAGGGCCTGTCGATCGACATCATGCCTGGCGAGGTCATCGGCCTCGTTGGCGAGAACGGGGCTGGAAAATCGACGCTGATGAAGATTCTCGGCGGCGTGATTACCCCCGACCGAGGAACGATCATGCTCGACGGGGCAGAGCTTCGTTCCCTCACCGTGGAATCGAGCATCGCATCCGGCATTGCCTTCGTGCACCAGGAACTCAATCTCTTTGAGAATCTCGACGTTGCCGCCAATATCTTCCTGGGCCGCGAACCGCTGAAGGCCGGACCTTTCAAGCTCGTCGATCGAGATCGACTGCGAGACCTGGTCAAGCCGCTCCTGAAGCGCGTTGGGGCGCATTTTTCCGCCGACACACCAGTGGCATCGCTTTCCCTGGCCGAGCAGCAGATGGTGGAAATCGCCAAGGCGCTATCCATCAACGCCAGGCTCGTCATTTTCGACGAACCCACGTCGAGCCTGCCGCTGGCCGAAACCGAGCGGCTCCTGAGCATTATCAAATTGCTGAAAGCGGATGGCATCAGTGTCATTTTTATCTCGCATCGCCTCCACGAGGTTGAGCGCGTCGCAGACCGGGTCGTGGTCCTGCGCGACGGCACGCTGGTGGGCACACTCGCCAATCAAGACATCGGCCACGATCAGATGGTCAAGCTGATGATCGGTCGGGTGCTTGCGGCGCGAACCGCAAAACCGCAGCGCTCGCCCGGCTCGGTTGCGCTGAAGGCAATCGGCGTGCGCACCGAGGCCTATCCCGGCCGTCCCGTTGATCTGGAAATCCGGTATGGAGAAATCATGGGGCTTGCAGGGCTCGTGGGCTCGGGCCGCACCGAGCTTGCAAGGGTCCTCTTCGGCATTGATCGGTGCTACGGCGGAGCCATCCTGCAGGACGGGCGGCAAATTGCGGTCAAATCTGCCCGGGACGCCGTCGACCGCGGCATTTTCCTCGTGCCGGAGGACCGCAAGCGCAACGGCATTCTTCTTGATTTCCCGATCGGCCAGAACATAACCCTTGCCGATCTCCCCAAACTCTCCAGCCGCTTCATGCTCTCCGCTGAACGGGAGAAGGCGGCGGCCGAAAAGCAGCGCGTTCGTCTCGGTATCAAGGCGCCCTCGGTTTCGACGCGAACCGGCACTCTGTCCGGCGGCAATCAGCAGAAGGTGGTGCTTGCCAAATGGCTATCGATGAGCCCCAAGGTGATGATCTTCGACGAGCCGACACGCGGCATCGATATCGGCGCGAAGAACGAGATCTACGGCCTGATGCGAGCGCTTGCCGATGCGGGAGTGGCGATCCTGATGATATCCAGCGACATGGAAGAGGTGATCGGCGTTTCGGACCGCATCGCCGTCATGCATGAGGGCCAAATCGCCGGCATATTGGAAGAGGACGAAATCAGCCAGGAAAGCGTCCTTTTGCTTGCTGTTGGCAAACGGGTAAAATAGCGGCCTGTACAAATAAGTATCGGGGATGGATCTCGGATGATCAAAAAAGATCTCGGACTGCTGCTTTTGATCGTCGTCGTCGGCATCGTCGTCGCCATCATCAATCCGCGCTTCCTGCTGCCGATCAACCTGGCCAACACGGCCAACCTGATCGGCCTGTTCGGCATCCTGTCGATCGGCCAAGCCTTCGTCATCATTACAGGTGGTATCGAGCTTTCCGTGGGCTCGCTCGTCGCGCTTCTCGGTGTGCTGTTCGTCGATTTCATCGCGGTCCAGGATATGTCATGGATGCTGGCGCTGCCGCTCATTCTCGTGCTCGGTGCGGTCATAGGTGCCGTCCACGGCTGGCTGATCACCCGGCTCAACCTGCAGCCCTTCGTCGTCACCCTCTGCGGCCTCCTGATTTATCGTGGGGCGGCGCGTTTCTATACCGCCGACGGAACGGCGGGTTTTGCTTTTGGCCAAAATTTCCCCGAGCTCGAATTCCTGACCGCTGGGCGGTTTTATGGCGTTCCCAACACTTTCATCGCGCTCGTCATCATTGCCGTGGCCATGTGGGTTGTGCTCCATCGCTCCGTCTTTGGGCGCTATCTTTACGCGATCGGCAAGAACGAGGAGGCGGCCCGCTATTCCGGTATACGCACCGGCCGTATGGTCATGTCGGCCTATGTCATTTGCGGACTGCTGACGGCGCTTTCGGCGATTTACTTCGCCATGTACACGCGCTCGATCTCGCCGGCCAGCCACGGCCAGTTCTATGAACTCTACGCGATTGCCGCTGCCGTACTCGGCGGCTTTTCGCTCCGCGGTGGCGAGGGATCGATCGTCGGCGTCGTGCTGGGAACGGTCCTGCTCCAGGAGTTGCAGAATCTCGTGAATCTCCTTGGCATCCCTTCGTCGTTGAATTTCGCTGTCATGGGTGGCGTGATCCTCATCGGCGTCCTGATCGACCAACAATGGCACGCGATCCGCGCAAGGCGTCGCCTCGTCTCTGCCGCCCGGCAGGCTGAAACTCGTCTTTCAAACGAAAGCAGCCTGCCGGTGGTCGCCAACCAGGACTAGGTCCGGGGACGGGCCACGGTATAGGTGATCTCCTCTTTGCCTCAGTCGAAGAGGGCAAGTGCGGCAAGACAGGCTGCCGCGAAAGAAAACTTCCCTCATGCTTCGCTGCTGACGCAGAAAAATAGGGCCACTGGAAAACCAGGGCCCTTTAAGGTGTGAAGGTCAATGAACCTCCAGAGGGGAACAGCTGATGCGATGGCACTGGGAGGAAAACCATCAGCTGCATCAACTGAAGGCAATATGCACATATTTTGACCGGCTGGTAAAATATTTATTATGCAGTGCAGCTATGCGGAAAAGGGAGAGCCGCATCATCCAGACGGGACGGAGCCCATGTGGAACTGTTCCTCCTACCATTCGCCAGCATACGCGCGCCGACGCAGTACCTGCCGGCGATCACGGCAGTGGCGGCATTTCTCCCTCGGCGATGCGCCAGATCCATGGCGTCATCTCCGGTCTCGCGGCAATTATCTCATTCAGGGCGAGTTCGTAGTCTTTGCCGGCGCTTATCGGGACGATGAACATCGCGACGGGCGCGGGGCGTTGTTCCGGCAAGGTGATCGAGACCACCGGTTGTTCACGCGAGAGATTGAAGCGCAGGCCTTTCACGCTCGTTCGCTTCAGCCTTGAAAGACGTTCCAGGAGATGTTGCTCATGGATGCTCTCGAACGGGATCCAGTTCTCGTTGACCACCATCATGGCGATCTCCTCGATTGAAGCGATCCCCGCGGCGGATATCCCGAAGGTGGCGATCATGATCAGATGGAAGTCTTCGCTCGACCGCCAGAGCTCGAGTTCCGTCTCGTATCTGGCGCTCAATCGCCTCCATGTCCAGCCCTGGATCATGAAAGGAAAAGGGAGGTGGCGAACGACGATTTTCTGGCCGCCGCGGGCAACCGCGAAATCCTTAACCTCAGCCACGGTTACCATAAGCTTCCGGGGGCCATGACCGGCGTCAAGAGCATTTGCTAGCGCGTTTGCCCGGCGAGAAGCTATTCCCTCGCGGTCCTCCTGATGAAACACTTCCGGTACGAACAGAATGTCACTCAACGGTTCGCCGCGAGCGGTCATCTGTGAGGCGGCATTTATGAGGCTTGTCCGAACCCGGCCCCAGCCGCGTTTTCCGGACCACGACGAGCGCCATTCCGTCAACTCTCCCGCCTCCCAGAGATAGTGCAGGACGGCGCGCAACGAGAGCTTCTTTGTCTCATTGCGCAGAGCCGACTCGGATGCCTCGGAAGAAGACGCGGGTGCGCCGCGAGTGCCTTTCTTGGTCAGGGCAAATTCGAGCTTTAGGGCTGCCTTCCCACTCGCGTCGATGTGGATCGCGTTGCCGATCAAGGATCCTAAGCCTGATAATTCGTAAGGCGGTTGGTAGGACGAACATGCGGGGTCATGGCCAGGCCCCGAAAGCGGCATGCGCTTGATGAAATAGAGGTCGTCGACGCGTGCGATGTACATGGGAAGCGGCGGGTTCTTGCACCGGCACAGTGGCCGCAGCTTCTGCGCGTAAGCACGTTCGAGCCGGGCCTGAAGCTCGGGAGCGTCTTCGTCGAATGTCTGGTCGCCGATTAAAAATTGTCTCACAGCGCTCCCATGATCATCTCGCCGGACCGGCTTACCAAACCACGGGCAAAAGTACCACGGACTTCGACCATTATACTAGCGCAAATTAGGAAGTATGTTGTTGCTGGACCAGCGCGGTGAGCGATCAGTTCGACGGCATCGCAGCTTCGCTCGGTCTATAGCCCTTTCGATGTTTCCGGCGTGCGAGGTCGAGAAAATGCGCGACAGCTTCCTGTTCGGTCCCGAACATGTCGGTCCTTTCACCGCCACGCCTGCCGATCCGTCCCCAGTTACGCACGACCGCGGTTTCGCCGAACAAGGTCGGCTGGATCGCAAGCATGTAATAGCGCGCCATATTTCGGCTTGCATCAATGCGCTGGAAATGCAGTTGGAACGACATTCGGTTCATGTCGGGAATCATTCCTGCTGGGGCCGGCCATGTCCAACGAGAGTTTTGAATCCGTTGCATCCGATGGATTCCGTTTTGTGATGTGTTGGCGGGTCAAAGGGCAGCGAAGAGCGCCTGACGAAGCCGGTGCCGGTCTACCGGTGTGGCCCGGGCGCCAGCGTCGGGTTAATGGCGCAACACCATCCATGAGCCGGCGCTGCCGGGCGTGTCGCCAAGGATCACGTATTCGATCCTCGCAGCGAACATCTACACTTGGCATTACCGTACGACCTGTAGCGCCGATGCGATTACCGCGCCGCCCGCCGGGCGCCGACGTATGATGGGCCAACTGGTACGAGTTTCTGGCTTGCCGCGGTTAGCACGGTGAGGGCTTTGTGCGGAATGGCGGCGGGTTATTCCAAGCTCCTGCCTTCTCGCAAGCACTGGACCGAGCGCCATAATGGTTTGTCTCGCCCTTCGGTCGCACGAGGCCATTCCCGTTCTGCATGTCACCTTTCTAAGGGATCGGCCGCCATCAGCGTCAACCCGCAAGGGGTTCCCCTGCGCTGCGCTTCGGTGACGCCTGCGGCTCGGCCCCTTCTTCGGGCGCCATCGGGAATGGTCCCGAGCAACCGAAGGAGACAATACCATGGCCACCACGATCGCAATCCTCACCGCAAAGAGCGACGGTACCCTCGAAGGTATCTTCGCCACCATCCGGGTCAACGCCCCGATCGCCATCGTTCCGAATGCCAACAAGGCGAGCGAGGAAGCTCCCGACTACCGCATCATCCACCGCAAAACCGGCTTCGAGATCGGCGCGGGCTGGAACCGCATCGCCCGCCTGACCGGCGAGGAATATCTCGCGGTGAAGCTGGAGGCTCCGGAGATCGGCGTGATCTTCGGCAACGTCGCTCCAGCCCCCGGTGGCGAGCCCAACCGCAAGGTCATCCTCTGGAACAATCCGAGCTGAACGACAGACCGTCGGCCTCGAGCGATCGAGGCCGACTTCCGGAATGTCTCTGCCGCGAGTCTTGTTGTTATTCGAGCCGTCAAGGGCATCGAACTCGTCGACGGCTCTTCTGGTGCCATACGAGAGGGAAGGTCTGCTCAATCGATCCGAGGGTGTCATGGCGGCATGAAGGCCTCAAGGATGAGCGGTGCCCCCAATTTTGCTTCCGCTCCGGTCCCCTCCATGTCGACAAAATCGGCTCCCCCACTCGCCGGCTCCGCCGGTTGCTTCGCAATCCTTGACCCCTCCATGCCGCCATGGCCGGGGCGCTCGTCTTTCACAAACGTCAAGGAGACGACAATGACCATTTGCATCGACGAAGTCATCGCACTGCTGCAGGCCGAGCTGCGGAACGCCGATCCAGCCGAGCGTCGCCAGATCGAGAACGAACTCGAACTGGCGCTGGCCGAACGTGAGGTGATCTGGGCCGAGCAGGACGGCCGTATCGACGCCGAGCCTCCGTTCTGACGGAGGCTTATCGCCGTGTCCGTGACCCTGGGCGGCCGGATCGACCAGGCGCCAGGCCATCAGGGGTTTCGCCCCTCGACACTCCCCGCCGGCTGACGCCGGAAACGGTCGCGACCCCTTTGGGGCCGCTGGTCTCTTCTCTCTCTGACGTCCTAATTTACTCCAGCAAATCCGGCGTCAAGGACGGCGCGGTCTCTCCCAATTTTGCCACAAGCGATAAAATCGGTTCCCCCGCTTGCGAGCCGCGTTCCGCGGTTCTTGACCCTCTTTGCAACAGAGTGGCCGATCTCCGTCATCAAGATGAAGGAGATCACATTATGACAAGCGACCAGAACCTCATGCTCTACACCAAGCTCGCTGGCTTTCGGCTGATGGTCCTTGCAGAGCGTCACGGATGCGACGATGCTTTCCGGCGGGTGCTTCATGACCTGCTGCTCGAGGGGCTCGACGCGGCAATCGCCCGGGTCCCGGTGATGAAGGCATTGGAACGAAGTGTTCTGACCGGAGGGGATGAATTCGCCGAATATCAGATGCAGGGTGAGAGCGAGATTTTCGGGCGCCTCACCATCAATCTGCTGGATGATCTCGAAATCGACGTCGACACCCACGAATACCGCATCAATGGCGGCAGCTGGATCAACGCTTTGACGGCCGATGACGGTGGGGTCGAGGTCCGGTTTCCGACATGGTTAGGTTGACCAATCGGTTCACTGGCATCGATTATTGAGGATATCGCTGGAAACTGGCATCCCCGTTCATGCGGTGCGCGCCATTTGATCCCTGTGGTAAACGATGCCGAGAGACGGCCGCCTCTATTTGGCGATGGCCTCAGTCTTTTAGAGCTGAGCGGCAATGGCGGGACGCCGCAATTTCCCTTCCAGCCGACGCGCAACACCTCAAACCAACAAATTTGCAGCATTGTTGGAAATGCTGTATATTGCAACAAATACAGCAGTAAGGAAACCCATATGTCTAAGTCAAGCGGTTCCTATTCAACCAGCGACCTCTCCCGTAAGTCTGGTGACATTATCGCCGAGGCCCTGCGCCATCCAGTGACCATCACCCAGCGGAATAAACCCCGTCTGGTCATCCTCAATATCGAAGACTACCAACGGCTGATGAAGCAGTCCGACCGACGCGCCGCCGGGACCATCGAAACGATGCCTGATGAACTGTTTACCGAGTTCGAAAAGGCCGTCGATGGCTACGCCGGCGAGGACGAGGCAGGCCACTGATGAACTACGAGCTGATCCAGACCGCAAGCGTCTACGCTATCCCTATCTATGGGCGAGAGAAGCTGGGCGTGGAGAGACGGAAGGACGCAAGGAGCGGCCGGTCGCCGTCGGCGTAAGAATGCCGCGGCCGGACGGCGATCTGGTTCTCTTCTTTCCCATCACCACCAAGCAGCCGGAGGCGTCGCGGTTTGCTGTGGAAGTGCCGGCCATCGAAAAGCGCCGCGCCGGCCTCGATGCCGATCGCAGGCTTTGGATCATCTTCGATGAGTTCAATACCGACATCGTCGGAAATTCATTCTATCTTGAGCCTGAGCCGCCAACCGGCCGCTTCAGCAAAGCCTTCTTCCTGCCGCTGCTGCGCGAATTCATCCGTCGCCGTAGGTCGGCCACGGAGGTCAGCCGATTCCGCTGAGCAGCCCCTGAGAACTCGAATTAGCGTTTGCGCACGAACTCGGTGCGTAGAACGAGGCCCTTGATTCCATCATGGCGGCAATCGATCTCCTCAGGACTATCGTAAGGCGGATCGACCTGATGACAGTGCCCTGTTTCAGCGTTAGGCCGGCCCCCTTGACCTTCAAATCCTTGATGACGGTGACCGAGTCGCCATCGGCAAGAAAATTGCCGCTTGCGTCTCGAACGACCGCCGCACGCCACTGGCGGATGCTGCCATCTCCGAAGCCGGACGCCATTCGCCAGTCACTTCGTCATAGATGTATTCGTCATTTTCAGCGGCCATGTTCGTCTCCGTGCGGGAACGGCGCGCAAAGGCGCTTATCGCAGACATCCGCCCAAGGCAACTCCGGCAGCGCTCCGGACTGCCTGTGAAAGTCAACTCCGCACGAAGCGATTGGCCTTTGCTTGCGCATCCATCTCCTTCCGACGGAAATAGATCGCCCTGCCGCAGCGGATCGGGCTATGGCCTTGAACGATGATGATCTGCTCGTCCTTGCGCATCGATTGGGTGATCTCGTGTGGCATGATCAGTGGCCGGCGCTGGAAATTGACGCTCTCGGATTTGCGCGCCCCGCCGCTTTTCGTGTCCCAGCCGATGTTGCGCGACCGCCCTTGCACCTCGACGGTCATTTCCCCGCATTGAGCGGAGACATTGCGGGCGGTATCGAGAGCCTTGATAGCCGCATAGGAGGCGAAAGCGCAGCCGTCGATCCATGACGTCGCGCCATCCTTCCCGAAGTGCCGTTCCAGTTGTCCGACCGATTGGTAGAGCAGCATCATGCTGATGCCATACTTGCGACCGCGATCGCGCGCCTCTTCCAGCACCCGCATATAGCCGAGCAGATCGACCTCATCGAGCATGAAGAGCGCTCGGCGACTGAAGCCGCCATCGGCCTGGACCATGGCGTTGATCAGAGAGCCGATGATGACGCGCCCGATGCCCGGATACGAGCGCAGGATGGACGCCGGGATATTGAGGAACACGTCCTTCTTGCCCGATACGATATCGCTCGACCTGAAGGCATTGCCGCAGACGAGCGCGGCGTAACTGTCCAATGAGAGCCACTGCGTATCCTTCGACGCCGTCGAATAGACACCGGAGAAGGTCTGTTCGGTCATGTTGGTGAAGACACCAAGCGTTTCGCGAATAAAGACAGTTTCCGAGTGTTCCTGAATGTCGCGCAGCATGGCGAGGACGGAGGGTTCCGGCTCGGACACGATCTGGCGCAGGCTGCGCAGGTTCCGCCGGCCGGCATATTCCGGCGACAACATGACATGGGCAAGCAATCCGGTTAGGAGATTGTGCGCCTGGTTCTGGAAATAGGAGCCCGTCGAGGATTCAAAACGCAGGCTTTCTGAGAGCAGCATGTGGGCGATGCCAACGATATCCTCCTCTTTCTGCTTCGAGTGCTCGATGCCGTCGAGGGCGTTGAAGCCCATGATCGGATTTGTGGGATCGAGCACCATGACCTCGCGCCCGAGCATGCGCGTGCGATGGTCGACCACCATCGGCGCGACCTCGGTCGAGGGATCGAGGCAGATCAGCGGTCCGGTATACCGCAGTGCCGTCGGCAGGACGTTGCTGGTCGTCTTGTATCCGCCTGATCCGGCGAAGAAGAGCATATGCGTGGAATCGAAGTCCTGGCTGTAGGCGAGCAGTGGCGCCTGGCCGCCCTGCCCCCACGTGCTGCGATCCTTCGGATCGAAAGGCACTTGGTGAACGGCTTCCTTGTCGACGCGGTAACACTCGCCGACGACGATCTCGCCATCGCACGGAAAGAGCCTTGCTGCCGCCGACATCGAAAGCCAATCGGCATCGCCGAAGGTTCCGCCCTTCGCCCGTTTGATTGCCTCGGGCACGACGACGGAGATCCGAGCAGCGACCGCCACGGCCATAAAGCCCGCCAGCGCGCCGATGACGGCAATGAAATCCAGGTAGGAAAGCGCATGGTCCCATGTGACGACGCCACTCTCCACCGACGGAGCGAGACGGCCATATTCGCGCAAGGCGTAAAATCCGGCGACAACGAGCAAGCACAGGAGGCTGACTATCGCGATCGGCCGCCGACGATGCAGCGGCAACGCCCAGACGGTCAGAAGACCAGCAAGCGGCCCGAACAGAAGCGTTGGCACAGGCGTTGCGCGGAAAAACCAGTATTCAGTTTTACCAGATAGGCTGTGCGCCAGCGCCGGCCATCGCCAGGCGGTGATGTAGACGGTGATCGCTGTCACGGCGATCGGCACGAAGACCAGCAGCAGGCTTGCATGCAGTCGACCCTTCAGCGCCATCCGGCGTTCTCCTCGACGCGCGGTGAAGAAGAATCGAGCGAAGGGGCCTTGAACGCCTCTTCACCGATATGGCGTAGCCACCGATGTTCGGACGATCCCGGAATCACTGTCGCCAGCACGAGGAGTCCGCCGAGCAGAAACGCCCGGTCCGCCTTCGACAGGCCGGCTTTGACGACGATGCCGCCGAGCAGGAATTTCTCGCGCGCTTCTTCCTTCCTCTCAGCCGTCATGTGAAACCTCCGGCGCCGGTCCAAGGCCACCAGCTGTTGGTCGACGCGCTTGAGGAGGCGGGCCGCCGGCCCCCTTTCTTCTCCTCTTTGCGAAATCGAGCGGCGATCTCTTCGAAGATCCGCTCGACCTCCTCGTCTGCAATTTCCATTTCCGCCAGCCCGGATTTCGTCGCAGCGCGGGCAAACCGCTCTGCCGATTTAACTGTCAAAACCCGCCGACGTTCTCGCAGCTTCTCCATCTGTGCATCGAGATCAGAAATCGATGATTTTATGGCCATTGAGGAATCTTCCCTCCTGGAACCAGCCTCAGCGATTATACTAACTAGTCTAAGATAGTTAAATAGGCTATTTTGCACCAACCCCAAAACGTCGCAGCTGGAATTTCGGCCGATGCCGTCTTCCGGGAAAGGCGGCATCGGCCCTTCGGTCCGATCGGTTTGAGGGCGCAATATACGTCGCTGTCGCGACGCGCCCGGGATCAGGAGACGGCAGTGGCGATCATGTTCGTCAGAGCGCAGGTGATCAGCAGAGGGGCGGGGCGAAGCATCGTCTCGGCCGCGGCCTATCGCCATCGCGCCCGGATGATGGACGAGCAGGCCGGCACGTCGTTCAGCTATCGGGGCGGGGCGTCCGAACTGGTGCACGAGGAACTGGCGCTACCGGACCAAACCCCGGCCTGGTTATGGTCAGCAATCGAGGGGCGCTCGGTTGCCAGTGCCAGCGAAGTGCTGTGGAATGCGGTCGATGCTTTCGAAAAGCGGGCGGATGCGCAGCTGGCGCGCGAGCTGATCATTGCGTTGCCGGAGGAATTGACCCGGACCGAGAACATCGCGCTGGTGCGCGAATTTGTGCGCGACAATCTCACCTCGAAGGGAATGGTCGCCGACTGGGTCTACCACGACAAGGATGGCAATCCGCACATCCATCTGATGACGACGCTGAGACCGTTGGCGGAGGAGGGGTTTGGACCCAAGAAGGTAGCAGTGACCGGCGAAGACGGTGCGCCGTTGCGGGTCGTGACGCCGGATCGGCCAAAGGGCAAGATCGTTTACAAGCTCTGGGCGGGCGATAAGGAAACCTTGCAGGCGTGGAAGATTGCCTGGGCGGAGACGGCCAGCCGGCATCTGGCGCTCGCCGGCCATGACATCCGTCTTGACGGCCGCTCTTATGCCGAGCAGGGCCTCGGTGGCATCGCGCAAAGACATCTGGGCCCCGAGAAGGCAGCGCTCTCCCGCGGGGGTGTCGAGATGTATTTTGCACCGGCCGATCTTGCCCGTCGCCAGGAGATGGCCGACCGGCTGCTCGCCGAGCCGGAGCTCCTGCTGAAGCAGTTGAGCAATGAACGCTCCACCTTCGACGAGCGCGATATCGCCAAGGCGCTGCATCGCTATGTCGACGATCCCGCAGACTTCGCCAATATCCGGGCGCGGCTGATGGCGTCGGACGATCTGGTCCTGCTGAAGCCGCAGCAGGTCGACGTCGAAACGGGCAAGGCGAGCGAACCCGCCGTTTTCACCACGCGCGAGATCCTTCGCATCGAATATGACATGGCGCAGTCGGCGCAGGTTCTGTTGGAATGTCGCGGTTTTGCCGTTTCCGACCGGGCGGTCGCCGCTGCGATCAGAAACGTCGAAACTCAAGATCCGGAAAAGTCCTTCCGGCTCGACCCGGAGCAGGCAGACGCCGTCCATCATGTCACGCGGGACAATGGCATTGCCGCCGTGGTCGGTCTTGCCGGCGCCGGTAAGTCGACCTTGCTTGCCGCGGCCCGCCTCGCCTGGGAAAGCCAAGGCCGCCAGGTCATTGGTGCGGCCCTTGCGGGCAAAGCCGCCGAGGGTCTGGAAGACAGCTCCGGCATCAGATCGCGAACACTCGCCGCCTGGGAGCTGGCCTGGGCCAATGGACAGGAGACGCTTCACCGCGGCCATGTGGTGGTTGTCGACGAGGCCGGCATGGTGTCGTCGCAGCAGATGGCCCGCGTGCTGAAGCTCGTCGAGGAAGCGGGAGCGAAACTCGTGCTGGTCGGCGATGCGATGCAATTGCAGCCGATCCAGGCGGGGGCGGCGTTCCGGGCGATTACCGAGCGGATCGGTTTTGCCGAACTTGGCAGCGTGCGCCGCCAGCGCGAGCCGTGGGCGCGCGAGGCGTCGCGGCTTTTTGCGCGTGGCGAGATTGGGAAAGGTCTTGATGCCTATGCGCAGCAGGGTCATTTGGTGGAGGCAGACACGCGGGACGACATCATCGGGCGGATTGTCAGTGATTGGACGCAAGCGCGCCGACAGGCGATCCAGGATTCCGTTATGCCCGGCAATGATGGCCGTCTTCGCGGTGATGAGCTTCTCGTGCTCGCCCACACCAATCAGGACGTCAAACGTCTGAACGAGGAACTGCGATCTGTGATGGCAGGCGAGGGGGCGCTGGGTGAGAGCCGCGCATTCCAGACCGAACGCGGCGCGCGGGAATTCGCCACCGGCGACCGCATCATCTTTCTGGCAAATGCCCGCTTCGTCGAAGCGCGCGCAATGCGTCTCGGTCCGCAATACGTCAAGAACGGCATGCTGGGGACGGTCGTATCCACCGGCGAAAAGCGGGGCGAGGTCTTGCTTTCGGTGCGTCTCGACAATGGCTGCGATGTCGTCATCAGCGAGAACAGTTATCGCAATGTCGATCACGGCTACGCCGCGACCATCCACAAATCTCAAGGCTCGACCGTCGACCGGACCTTCGTTCTTGCCACCGGCATGATGGACCAGCACCTGACCTATGTGTCGATGACCCGGCATCGCCATCGTGCCGATCTCTATGCCGCGAAGGAAGATTTTGAAGCGAAGCCCGAATGGAGCCGCAAGCTGCGTCCCGATCATGCTGCCGGTGTCACCGGCGAACTCGTGGAAACCGGACAAGCCAAGTTCCGGCCGAATGACGAGGATGCCGACGATAGCCCCTATGCCGATGTGAAGACGGATGACGGAGCCGTCCATCGTCTTTGGGGCGTGAGCCTGCCGAAGGCGTTGGAGGATGCCGGTGTCTTAGAGGGCGACACGGTGGCCCTGCGCAAGGACGGGGTGGAGCGGGTCAAAGTCCAGGTTCCCATCGTCGACGAGCAGACCGGGCAGAAGCACTTCGAGGAAAGAGAAGTCGATCGCAATATCTGGACAGCCAAACGGGTCGAAACCGCCGAAGCGCGCCGGGAGCGTATCGAGCAGGAAAGCCATCGGCCGGAACTGTTCAAACAACTCGTTGAACGCCTGTCGCGCTCCGGCGCCAAGACGACGACGCTCGATTTCGAAAGCGAGGCTGGGTACCGGGCGCATGCCGACGATTTTGCCCGCCGCCGCGGGCTCGACCAACTCTCTCTTGCTGCAGCCGGGATGGAGGAGGACGTCTCGCGCCGGCTCGCGTGGATTGCCGATAAGCGCCGGCAGCTGGCGAAGCTTTGGGAAAGGGCAAGCGTTGCGCTGGGATTTGCGATCGAGCGGGAACGACGTGTCTCGTACAATGAGGAGCGCACTGAGACACACACCGTCTCGGAGACAGATGTTGGCCGCGGCCGATATCTGATGCCGCCCGACACTGCTTTTGCCAGAAGCGTGGAGGAGGATGCGCGGTGGGCGCAGCTTTCCTCGCCGGCCTGGAAGGAACGGGAAGCAATCCTGCGGCCGCTGCTGGAGAAGATCTATCGTGAGCCGGAGGCGGCACTGGTCGCCCTGAACGCCCTGGCATCGGATACGAGCAACGAACCCCGCAGGCTCGCCGACGATCTTGCTATTGCACCGGATCGGATCGGCCGCCTGCGGGGTTCCGACCTTATGATAGACGGTCGCGCCGCACGTGACGAGCGCAGCATTGCGACCGCGGCATTGACGGAACTGCTGCCGCTCGCCCGCGCCCACGCCACAGAGTTCCGCAGAAACGCCGAGCGGTTCGAAAGCCGCGAGCAACAGCGCCGCGCGCATATGTCATTGTCGATCCCAGCGCTCTCCAGAAAGGCGGTGGCACGTCTCGTCGAGATCGAGGCGGTGCGCAAGCAGGGAGGGGACGATGCCTACAAGACGGCCTTTGCATTCGCCGCCGAAGACCCCTCGATCGTGCAGGAGATCAAGGCCGTCAGCGAGGCGCTCAGCGCCCGCTTCGGTTGGAGCGCCTTCACATCCAAGGCCGATACGGTTGCCGAACGCAACATCGTCGAGCGTATGCCGGAAGACTTCACAGGCACCAGGGGCGAGAAGCTGACCCGGCTGTTCGAGGCCGTGAAGCGTTTTGCCGAGGAGCAGCATCTCGCCGAACGGCGGGATCGTTCGAAGATCGTCGCCAGCGCCAGTGCCGATCCGCAGAAGGAGAATATCCCCATGCTTGCCGCCGTCACCGAGTTCAAGACTCCGATCGAGGAAGAGGCGAGATCGCGTGCTCTGGCCGGCCCTCTCTATCGCCAGCAGCGAGCAGCGCTGGCCGACGTGGCATCAACGATCTGGCGCGATCCGGCTGGCGCTGTCGACAAGATCGAAGAGCTGCTTGTCAAAGGTTTTGCCGCCGACCGCATCTCTGCTGCAGTGACCAATGACCCGGCCGCCTATGGTGCGCTGCGTGGCTCCGATCGCCTCATGGATCGGATGCTGGCCGCCGGCCGGGAGCGCAGAGACGCTGCGCAGGCCGTGCCCGAAGCCGCCGCTTGGCTACGATCGCTCGGTGCGGCCTATGCCGGCGCTCTTGATGCCGAGCGCCAAGCTATTACCGAAGAGCGACGGCGCATGGCGGTTGCCATTCCCGGCCTGTCGAAGGCGGCGGAAGAAGCGCTCATGCGGCTGACTGCCGAGGCGAAGAACGACGGCCGCAAGCGGAATGCATCGGCTGCTGTTCTTGATCCCACCATTCGCCGAGAGTTCGCTGCCATTAGCGCTGCGCTCGACGAGCGCTTCGGCCGCAATGCCATCGTCCGAGGAGAGAAGGATCTCATCAACCGCATCCCACCGACGCAGCGCCGCGCCTTCGAGGCGATGCAGGACAGGCTGAAGGTCCTGCAGCAGACCGTTCGCAGGGAGAGCAGCGAGAAGATCATGTCGGAACGGCGCCAGCGGGCTGTCAGCCGCGGACGCGGCATTGATATCAATGGCTAAACAAAACAACAGTGGCCATTATTCGTTGATCTGATGCCACAGAGGGAAACGGACGACAAAGAAGTCATCGCAAGCCAGGCGAGCAAAACGCACTAATCAGACGCCTAGCAGATGCGGGCGTGCCGGCGAAAGTTTCAAACGACTAGTCCCGATTGGAGCCGGCATGTCGCTGCTGGAAATGAAGAAGACCGTCGCCGACCTGAACAAGCCAAACCCCTCTGGTGAGTTCCGGCCTTGCATTCGTTGAAGGAGATTCCTACGCTCGAAAGTCTCCTTAGTGCCAAACGTAGTTGACCATCAGGCTCCGCGGCGAGCTCGGTGAGACTGGCAATCGCAGGATCTCACCGATGAATTCGGGAAGCGAAACCTAAGCAAGATTCCCACCGTTTTGATGGAACCCGCGTCGTCCTAAGCGGTTCTCTAAGTTGACGGGAGAATATGCATGTCGAAAACCCTTCTCTACGGTGCGACCAAGATCGACGAGACCAACAGCGCCTATGCGCCGGTCAAAAGCCTTGCTGCGTTCCAGTGGAAGAACCGCGTTTTCGTTGTGTTCGCCGACAGGGACAAAGCCCGCGCCGCCCGCCAGGAGAACCAGCTGCTGGCCGATCGCTCGGCCCTCGATGAGCGTGACCTGGTGGTGCTGAAGATATCAGGCGCCGGCGTTCGGCCACTCTTCGGTGCCCCCGATGGTCTCGACGGCGAAGCGATCCGCCGCGATCTCCAGGCGCCCGATGTGGGCGAGTTCGCGGCCTTTCTTGTTGGCAAGGACGGCACCGTCAAGCTGAAGGCCAGCGAGCCGATCACCGATGGCGAGCTCTTCGCCATCATCGACAGCATGCCGATGCGCGCGGCCGAATCGCTGAAGCCGGACAAATAGTCCCGAACATCGCGTCAAACCAAGATCATGAAAGGGAGGCGGTCATGTCCGTGCCCAACGAACCCATTCCCGACCAGCCGCCGATGCCAGCACCCGGCTGGAAGCCGGTGCCTCCGATCACGGAACCGGAGCCGGACAGGCTGCCCGACGAGGCGCCGGTTCCGAACCCGGACGAGAACGACGAGCCGGCAAAACACGTGCGGGACGTTTAAAGAAAAATATGGCGCTCGGCGCTGACGAGTTCCTGCAGGAAATCGGCAACGCTCCTGACGCGCACGAGATCGCGCGCCGTTTCGTGATAGGTCGTCCAATAGGCCCGCCGGATCGAAATTTCAGGCAGGATGCGCTGGAGTTCCGGATACTGCCGGGCGATATAATCGTGCAGAATGCCGATGCCGGCGCCTGATCGCACCGCCTCCGTCTGCCCGATCGCCGTCGATATCTCGAAGCTCGCATCCCAGCTGCGCATCACCTCGCCGGAGAAATTCAGCGAGGCGGTGAAGATCAGGTCTTCGACATAGCCGATGCGCGGATGCGCCTTCAGCGCCTCGATATCGCCGGGCGTGCCCTGGGCGGCGAGGTAGTCGCGTGAGGCATAGAGGCCGAGCGTGTAGTCGGTGAGTTTGGAAGAGACGAGCCGGCCTTGGACCGGCCGCTCCAGCGTGATGGCGATATCGGCCTCGCGCTGCGACAGCGAGAAAGAGCGCGGCACGGGTACGAGCTGGATCTTCAGTTCCGGATGGCGCTCGATCAGTCTGCCTATGCGCGGCGCCAGGAAGGATACACCGAACCCATCGGGCGCGCCGACGCGCACGGTCCCGGCAATAGCCGTATCGGTGTGGCCGAGGCTGGCCTGTACCGCGAGCATTTCGGTTTCCATCCGCTCTGCGGATGCCAGGAACACTTCGCCTTCGGCCGTCAGCTCGCAGCCATTCGTGCGGCGGATGAAAAGCCGTGTCTTCAGCGCCTCTTCCAGCGACGTCAGCCGGCGCGAGAGCGTGGCGTGATTGAGCCCCAGCCGCTTCGAGGCGGCAAGGATCTGCCCGGTGCGGGCGACGGCCAGGAAAATCCGAACATCGTCCCAGTTCATGGCTTGGCACGCATGGCGATCGGATCGACTTCGATCAGCACCAGCGATGTGACCATGCCCGCCGTCTGGTTCTTGTATTTCAGGAAATGCGGTGCCTGCAGATGGGCCTCATATGCCGCCTGGTCGGTGTAGACCTCAAGAATACGGATACGGTTTGGGTGGTCCCTGATGGAAACGGCGCAGAGGGAAAGGACGCCGTCTTCCAGCGCCACCGATGCCTCGATTTCCTCTGCGAGCAACGCGCGATAGGTTTCCAGCGTCTCCGGAGCGATCTCCAGCTCCGCCATTCTGACGACGGGTTTCCGACTCAACGGTTTGACCTCCCCTTGGGATTTGACTTGTCGACGTGCCGTGCCAAGTTTGTAAGCAGCAGGCCCGATGCAACGACAGGACTACAATATACGCACAACAGTTCCTTATATCAGCGCATTGATTTGTGCAAATTGAAGTGCGATTGTCGGTCATCCAAAAACAGGAGGAACACCCATGCATGAGATCGGTCATTTCATCGGCGGCAAGCATGTTGCCGGCACCAGCGGCCGCGTGAGCAACGTCTACAATCCGGCAACCGGCGAAGTGCAGGCGACGGTCGCGCTTGCAAGCGTCGAGGAACTGCGCGCCGCAGTCGAAAACGCAAAGGCCGCGCAGCCGAAATGGGCTGCCACCAATCCGCAGCGCCGCGCCCGCGTCTTCTTCAAGTTTGTCGAACTCCTGAACAAGCACATGGATGAACTTGCCGAATTGATTTCCAAGGAACACGGCAAGACGATCGAGGATGCCAAGGGCGACGTCATCCGCGGCCTCGAAGTCTGCGAATTCGTCTGCGGCATTCCGCATCTCGCCAAGGGTGAATTCACCGAGGGCGCAGGCCCGGCGATCGACATGTATTCGATCCGCCAGCCGGTCGGCATCGGCGCCGGCATCACCCCTTTCAACTTCCCCGGCATGATCCCGATGTGGATGTTTGCGCCGGCGATCGCCTGCGGCAACGCCTTCATCCTGAAGCCCTCCGAGCGTGATCCCTCCCTGCCGATCCGTCTCGCCGAACTGATGATCGAGGCCGGTCTGCCCGCCGGCATTCTCAACGTCGTTAACGGCGACAAGGGTGCTGTCGATGCGATCCTTACCGATCCGGATATCGGCGCCGTCTCCTTCGTCGGCTCGACGCCGATCGCTCGCTACGTCTATGGCACGGCGGCAATGAACGGCAAGCGCGCCCAGTGCTTCGGCGGCGCCAAGAACCACATGATCATCATGCCGGATGCCGATATGGACCAGGCCGTCAACGCGCTGATGGGCGCAGGCTATGGTTCGGCCGGCGAGCGCTGCATGGCGATCTCGGTTGCCGTTCCGGTCGGCGAAGAAACCGCCAACCGCCTCGTCGAGAAGCTGACGCCGAAGATCGAATCGCTGCGCATCGGCCCCTACACCGATGACAAGGCCGACATGGGCCCGCTCGTCACCAAGGATGCCTATAACCGTGTCCGCGGCCTGATCGACCGCGGCATCGAGGAAGGCGCCAAGCTCGTCGTCGACGGCCGCGATTTCAAGCTCCAGGGCTATGAAGACGGCTATTTCGTCGGCGGCTGCCTGTTCGACCACGTCACGCCCGAGATGGACATCTACAAGACCGAGATCTTCGGACCTGTCCTCTCCGTCGTCCGCGCCGCGAACTATGAGGAAGCGCTGTCGCTGCCGATGAAGCACGAATACGGCAACGGCGTCGCCATCTACACCCGTGACGGCGATGCCGCCCGCGATTTCGCCTCGCGCATCAATATCGGCATGATCGGCATCAACGTTCCGATCCCGGTTCCGCTCGCCTACCACTCCTTCGGCGGCTGGAAGGCATCGAGCTTCGGCGACCTCAACCAGCACGGCACGGATTCGATCAAGTTCTGGACGAAGACCAAGACGGTCACCGCCCGCTGGCCCTCGGGCATCAAGAGCGGCGCCGAGTTCGTCATGCCGACGATGAAGTGATCTTCACGACATTCCAATCTGCAATCTGCAATTCGGGGGCCTTAGGGCCCTCGAACTTTTCGATTCTAAGTTGTTGATTTTCGGCGGCGTTGCTTTCAGATGAACTGCCGGTCATGCGATTCCCGTCATGGGGCCGAATTGACGTCGCGGCAAATGGCCTCATAAGCTGAATGCGAATTTCATATTTTGGAATTGTTCAAAACTACCAAACCGCCTATATAGGTCTGAACAGGCACGAGTCAGGAGAATGGCATGCGGTTGACGAAGCAGACCAACTATGCGGTTCGCATGTTGATGTATTGTGCTGCCAACGACGGGCACTTGAGCCGGATTCCGGAAATCGCCAAGGCCTATGGTGTTTCCGAGCTCTTTCTTTTCAAGATTCTCCAGCCGCTCAACAAGGCGGGTCTGGTCGAGACCGTGCGCGGTCGCAACGGCGGCGTGCGCTTGGGCAAGCCGGCGGCCGACATCACCCTCTTCGACGTGGTTCGGGTCACGGAAGACAGTTTCGCCATGGCCGAATGCTTCGAGGATGACGGTGAGGTCGAATGCCCGCTGGTCGACAGCTGCGGCCTGAATTCGGCGCTGCGCAAGGCGCTCAACGCCTTCTTCGCCGTGCTTTCGGAATATTCCATTGACGACCTCGTCAAGGCCCGTCCGCAGATCAATTTCCTTCTCGGAATCACCGGTGAGCAGCAATATCGCAAACCCGCGATCGTTGTCCCCGCCGCCTGAACTATCCCTTGTGCGTCCGAAAGGACGCACGGCGCTCTAAGCGCAGATTATGCTTCTGAACCGCGGTTGCTCCAGCAGCCGCGGTTTTTGTTTTTGCGGCGTCTCCCGGTCTCGGAAATGCGGGGGGGGGGAATGGCGTCCGCGTGTCGCGATGGCGGCGCTTTTATACCAAATGCGACAAAATTCCGGTCTTTTTTGTCCGAAAATTTCCAAATGCGGCTGATTTTTGACTGAAAATTTCTAAAATTGTCCAGCTGGAAAATTTTTCTCCGTAGCCCGTTGCTTTCAGTAGATAAATATCGTTCCATCAACCGTCGATCGTGATGCCATTCTACGATCTCCAAACATCAAAAAAGAACAACCGGGAAACAATACTATGAAAAAGATCTCTGTCCTCCTGGCAGCGACGGCCCTGATTTCCGTCATGGCGACGTCGGCCTGGTCCAAGACCCTTGTCTATTGCTCCGAGGGCTCGCCGGAAGGCTTCGACCCGAGCCTCTACACGGCAGGCACGACCTTCGACGCGTCGTCGCGCACGGTCTATAGCCGTCTCGTCGAATTCAAGCATGGCGGCACCGAGATCGAGCCGGGCCTGGCCGACAGCTGGAGCGTTTCGGCCGACGGCAAGGAATACACCTTCAAGCTGCATCCGGGCGTCAAGTATCAGGCCACCGACTTCTTCACGCCGACGCGTGACTTCAATGCTGACGATGTCATCTTCTCGTTCGAGCGCCAGCTCAAGGCTGACAATCCCTGGAACAAGTATGTCGAGGGCGGCTCTTACGAATATGCTGCCGGCATGGGCTTCCCGGAGCTGATCAAGTCGGTCGAGAAGGTCGATGACCTCACCGTCAAGTTCACCCTCAACCATCCCGAAGCGCCGTTCCTCGCCGACCTCGCCATGGACTTCGCCTCGATCGTCTCCAAGGAATATGCCGACAAACTCGCCGCCGACGGCAAAATGGCGCAGATGAACCAGCAGCCGCTCGGCACCGGCCCGTTCACCTTCGTCGCCTACCAGCCGGATGCCGTCATCCGCTACAAGGCCAACGAGACCTATTTCAAGGGCAAGGAAAAGATCGACGATCTGGTTTTCGCCATCACTTCTGACGCCGCCGTCCGCGCGCAGAAGCTGAAAGCCGGTGAATGCCACCTCATTCCTTATCCGAATGCGGCTGACGTCGCCGAACTCAAGAAGGACGAGAACCTGACCGTGCTCGAGCAGGCCGGCCTGAACGTTTCGTATCTCGCCTACAACACCTTGATTGCTCCATTCGACAAAGCCGAAGTCCGCAAGGCGCTGAACATGGCGATCAACAAGCAGGCGATCGTCGATGCCGTCTTCCAGGGTGCCGCGGCCGTTGCCAAGAACCCGATCCCGCCGACGATGTGGTCCTATAACGATGCCGTCGTAGACGACAAGTACGATCCCGATGCGTCGAAGAAGATGCTGGCAGATGCCGGCGTCAAGGATCTGAAGATGAAGATCTGGGCAATGCCGGTTTCGCGTCCGTACATGTTGAACGCGCGTCGCGCCGCCGAATTGATGCAGGCCGACTTGGCCAAGGTCGGCGTCGATGCGGAAATCGTCACCCATGAATGGGCCGAATATCTGAAGCTCTCGTCCGACAAGAATCGCGACGGTGCCGTCATCCTCGGCTGGACCGGCGACAACGGTGATCCCGACAACTTCATGGATACGTTGCTTGGCTGCGACGCTGTCGGCGGCAACAACCGCGCTCAGTGGTGCAACAAGGAATTCGACGATCTGATGACCAAGGCCAAGCAGACGGCCGACGTCGCCGAGCGCACCAAGGCTTATGAGCAGGCTCAGCTGATCTTCAAGAAGGAAGCTCCCTGGAATACGCTCGACCACTCGTTGGTCTTCGTTCCGATGAGCAAGAAGGTCTCGGGCTTCTTCATGGATCCGCTCGGCATCCACCGTTTCGACGGCGTGGACATTTCCGAATAATAAAAAATCTGTAAACTACCCGGTCAACGCCGGGTGCGGCCGGCGGTCAGGTTGCCCTGACCGCCGGAAACTATTGGAAAACCTGCTATGTTGCGTTTTTTCATCGGCCGCCTCGCGGTGCTGATCCCGACGTTTCTCGGTGTTTCGCTCATTGCCTTCTCGTTCATCCGCCTGATTCCCGGTGATCCGGTCATGCTTCTGTCGGGTGAACGTGTCATGGCGCCGGAACGTCACGCCCAGATCATGCACGATCTCGGCTTCGACCGGCCCATATATGTGCAGTATTTCGATTATATCGTAAAAGTGCTGCACGGCGATCTCGGCACCTCGATCGTCACCAAGCGGCCCGTTCTCGGCGAGTTCTTCACGTTGTTCCCGGCAACGCTGGAACTTTCGCTCTGTGCCATCATCATCGCGGTCTGTCTTGGCGTGCCCGCCGGCGTCTTTGCGGCCGTCAAGCGTGGCACCTGGTTCGATCAGAGCGTGATGGGTGTTGCCCTCATCGGTTATTCCATGCCGATCTTCTGGTGGGGCTTGCTGCTGATCATCTTCTTCTCCGGCTATCTCGGCTGGACGCCGGTTTCCGGTCGCATCTCACTGATGTATTTCTTCAAGCCGGTCACCGGCTTCATGCTGATCGACAGCCTGCTGTCAGGCCAGAAGGGCGCTTTCGCCTCGGCCGTCAGCTATCTCATTCTGCCGACCATCGTGCTGGCGACCATCCCGCTCGCCGTTATCGCCCGCCAGACGCGTTCGGCGATGCTCGAGGTTCTGGGCGAGGATTATGTCCGCACGGCGCGCTCGAAGGGCCTGAAGCCGCTGCGCGTCGTCGGCGTGCATGCGCTGCGCAATGCGATGATCCCCGTCATTACCACGATCGGCCTGCAGATCGGCGTCCTTCTTGCCGGCGCCATCCTCACCGAGACGATCTTCTCCTGGCCGGGCATCGGCAAATGGATGGTCGATTCGGTGTTCAAGCGCGATTATGCCGTGGTCCAGGGTGGCCTTCTCCTGATCGCCGGCGTCATCATGCTGGTCAATCTGATTGTTGATGTTCTCTACGGCTTCATCAATCCGCGCATTCGTCATTAGGAGCGGTTCATGAGCACCGTCACCGTCAAAACCGGTCAGCCATCCGCTGTTGCGGAGTTCTGGCATTATTTCTCTCGCAACAAGGGCGCCGTCATCGGCCTCGTGGTGTTCACCATCATCCTGGTCGTCGCAGTCTTCGCGCCGCTCTTTGCGCCGCATGCGCCGAACGAGCAGAACCGCCAGGTGCTGCTCGCCGTGCCGGCCTGGATGGAGGGCGGTAGCGCCTCCTTCCCGCTCGGAACGGATGCCGTCGGCCGCGATATCCTCTCGCGCCTGATCTATGGCGCGCGCTTTTCGCTCTTCATCGGCGTCGTCGTCGTCACACTTTCGGTCATCTGCGGGGTGCTGATCGGCCTCATCGCCGGATATTTCCGCGGCAAGGTCGACACCGCGATCATGCGCCTGATGGACATCATCCTGGCCTTCCCGTCGCTGCTGCTCGCGCTCGTGCTGGTGGCCGTCCTGGGGCCTGGCCTCACCAACGCGATGATCGCGATTTCGCTGGTCAATCAGCCGCATTTCGTGCGCCTGACGCGCGCCTCGGTCATTTCAGAGCGCGAGAAGGAATATGTGATCGCCTCGCGTGTCGCCGGTGCCGGCACCTTCCGGCTGATGTTCAAGACGATCCTGCCGAACTGTCTGGGGCCGCTGATCGTTCAGGCGACGCTCGCCTTCTCGGCGGCGATTCTCGATGCCGCCGCCCTCGGCTTTCTCGGCATGGGCGCCCAGCCACCGACACCGGAATGGGGTACGATGCTGGCCGAATCCCGTGAGTTCATCTCGCGCGCCTGGTGGGTGGTGACATTTCCGGGTCTTGCCATTCTCATCACCGTTCTCGCCATCAACCTGATGGGCGACGGCCTGCGCGATGCGCTCGATCCCAAACTGAAGAGGTCGTGATGTCGCTCCTCGAGATTGAAAATCTGACTGTCGAATTCCAGACCTCTTCCGGTCTGTTCCGCGCCGTCGACGGCGTGTCGCTTGCCTGCGACAAGGGCGAAATCCTGTCGGTCGTCGGTGAATCCGGCTCGGGCAAATCCGTTGCCATGCTGGCGCTGATGGGGCTTCTGCCCTGGACAGCGAAGATCACCGCCGACCGTCTGCAGTTCGACGGCAAGGATCTGCGCGGCATCTCCGCCCGGCAGCGCCGCAGGATCGTCGGCAAGGATATGGCGATGATCTTCCAGGAGCCGATGTCGAGCCTCAATCCGTGCTTCACGGTTGGCTTCCAGCTCGGTGAGACCCTGCGCTTTCACATGGGCCTCAACCGCAAGGAGCGCCGCCAACGCTCGATCGAGCTCTTGAATCTCGTCGGCATTCCGGCGCCGGAAGACCGCCTGTCGAACTTCCCGCATCAGATGTCCGGCGGCATGAGCCAGCGCGTCATGATCGCCATGGCGCTCGCCTGCAATCCGAAGCTGCTCATCGCCGATGAGCCGACGACCGCGCTCGACGTGACGATCCAGGCCCAGATCCTCGATCTGCTCGTTCGCCTGCAGAAGGAGCAGGGCATGGCGCTGGTGCTGATCACCCACGACATGGGTGTCGTCGCCGAAACCGCCGAGCGCGTGCAGGTGCAATATGCCGGCCAGAAGGTCGAGGAGCAGCCGGTGAGGGCGCTGTTCCGCGATCCGCATCATCCCTATACCGCAGCCCTGCTCGCGGCCCTCCCGGAACGCGCCAAAGTCGGCCAGCGCCTTCCCTCGATCGCCGGTGTCGTGCCCGGTCAGCACGGTCGCCCGACAGGCTGTCTTTTCGCGCCGCGCTGCGGCTTCGCCACGGTCGAATGCGATCGCGGCGTCGTTCGTCAGGGGCCGGAGTTGGGCCTGGCGCTCTGCAACTATCCTTTGAAGGACGGCAAGCCGCTCGGCCATCCGGGCGTGATAGCCGTTGAAACTGCAGGAGACCTCGTATGACGGATGCTGTTCTCGAGGGCAGGGATCTCGCCCGCTTCTACACCGTAAACCGTGGTTTCTTCAAAGCCGACGCCACCGTCAAGGCGCTGAACGGCGTCAGCTTCAGCCTCCATTCCGGCAAGACGCTCGCCGTCGTCGGCGAATCCGGCTGCGGCAAGTCCACGCTCGCCCGCCTGGTCACCATGATCGAGGATCCGACGTCAGGGCAGTTGCTGATCGACGGCAAGCCCGCCAATGTCGGCGACCGCAGCCTGCGCAGCCAGGTGCAGATCGTCTTCCAGAATCCGTACGGCTCGCTCAACCCGCGCCAGAAGGTCGGCTCGATCCTCGAAGAGCCGCTGAAGATCAACACCGATCTCAACGCCGCCGCCCGCCGCCGCAAGGTGGAGGAGATGATGGCGCGCGTCGGCCTGCGTTCGGAGCATTATGGCCGTTATCCCCACATGTTCTCAGGCGGCCAGCGTCAGCGCATCGCCATTGCCCGCGCCCTGATGCTGCGGCCGAAGGTGCTGGTGCTCGACGAACCGGTCTCGGCGCTCGATCTGTCGATCCAGGCGCAGGTGCTGAACCTCTTGATGGACCTGCAGAAGGAGATGGGTCTTGCCTATCTCTTCATCTCGCATGGCCTGTCCGTCGTCCATCATATCGCCGACGAGGTGATGGTGATGTATCTCGGCCGCCCGGTCGAAACCGGTCCCGCCGCCGAGGTCTTCGCCAGGCCGCGCCATCCCTATACGGCCGCCTTGCTGTCGGCCACGCCGATTGCCGATCCCGACCGCGAGAAGAGCCGCATCCGCCTGCAGGGTGAGCTGCCGTCGCCGTTGAAGCCGCCGTCGGGCTGCCACTTCAATCCGCGCTGCTGGAAGGCGCAGGACCATTGCCGCCAGGTTTCTCCCGAATTAAGGGCAGAGGGCGCACAACAATATGCCTGTCACTTCCCGCTCGATTGAGCGGGAAACATCGATTGGGAGGAATCATGTCGGAGCAGATGAACAAACCCCATGCGATCATCGTCATGGGGGTCAGCGGCTGCGGCAAATCCTCCGTCGGCGAAAAGCTCGCCGAGGCCCTGCACCTGGCCTTCGTCGAAGGCGATGCGCTTCATCCGGCCGCCAATGTCGAAAAGATGTCGAAGGGCATTCCGCTGACGGATGAGGACCGGATGCCCTGGCTCGACCTAATCGGCGAGGACATGCAGGCCTCGCTTGACAAGAGCGAGGGCATCATCGTCTCCTGCTCGGCGCTGAAGCGCGTCTATCGCGACCGGCTGCGGGCGGCTGTCGGCGGCAATCTGTCCTTCGTCTATCTCGAAGGCTCCAAGGCGCTGCTGACGAAGCGGATGGGCGAGCGCAAGGGCCATTTCATGCCGGTCTCGCTGCTCGAAAGCCAGCTGGCGACGCTTGAGGTGCCCACGGGCGAGCCGGGCGTCGCCACCGTCGATATCGACGACACGGTGGACGGCATCGCGGCGACCGCTCTCAAAGGTCTCGCTGCTCTCGGCATCACGGCTTGAAACGCTGCGGCGAATAGGCCGCAATATCGATGAACGGCGTCTCGCCGGTGATGAGTTCGGCAAGCACGCGGCCCGTCACCGGCCCGAGCGTCAGCCCGTGATGGGCATGGCCGAAGGCAAACCACAGGCCCTGATGGCGCGGCGCCTTGCCGATAACCGGCATCATATCGGGCGTGCAGGGGCGAGCACCCATCCAAGGCTCGGGATCGAGCCGCCTGCCGAGCGGGAAGATGGTGCGCGCGACGGCTTCGGCGCGGTCGAGCTGGACCGGCGTCTTCGGCGCGTCGAGCGTTGCAAACTCCGCCCCGGTCGTCAGGCGGATGCCGCGGTTCATCGGCGCCAGCAAATAGCCGCGTTCGGCATCGAGCATCCAGTTGTTGAGCACGGCATCGCCCTCAGCGGCATAATGCATGTGATAGCCGCGTTTGACCCCGAGTGGGAAGGAATAGCCGAGCCGGCGCGTCGCAACGGCCGCCCAGGGGCCGAGCGCTATGACGGTATCCTCGGCTTCGAGCGGACCCTCTGTCGTCATGATCTTCCAGCCGGAGCCGAACGGACCGAGCGAGGCGGCATCCCCGGTGACGAAACGGCCGCCGAGGCTTTCGAAATAGCGGCGATAGGCCGATGTCAGCGCATGCGGGTCGAGCACCGACCAGGGGTCGCGCCAGCGGATAGCACCGGCGAAATCGCCGGAAAGATCAGGCTCCATGCGGGCGATATCGGCCGGAGCCAGGCTGTCGTACTCCACCCCGAATTCATTCTGCCAAAGTGCTGCCTCCGCAAGAGCCGCGTCGCGCTTGGCCTGCGTGCGGAAAAGCTTGATCCAGCCATCCTTGCGGATCAGCGCTTCAGCCTGTGACGCTTCGATCAGGTCCTTGTGTTCGGCAATCGAATTTTCGATCAGCGGCGCATAAGCCCGGGTGATGAGCGCGTGGCGGCGCGCATTGGAGTTCCACCAGTAGCGGGCGAGAAAGGCGATCTGGCTCGGCAGCGTGCGCAGGTGATAATGCGCATCGATGCGGTTATTCAGCGCATAACGCAGCAAAAGCCCGAGCTGCTGGGGAAAGCCGTAAGGCGCGACACCTTCGCGCTGGATCAGGCCGGCATTGCCGAAGGAGGTTTCGTTGCCCGGATCCTTGCGGTCGATCAGCGTCACCTGCCGGCCGCGCCGCTGAAGATGGATGGCCGTGGAAACCCCGACGATGCCGGCGCCGAGCACGATTGCGTTCTTCGTCATTTCCCCTGCATTCCGCTTTGTTTGTCGGGGTGAAAATGCCCTTGCCGATGATGCGGCGCAAACGAAAAATCGCATTCATTTCAAAATCATTGCGCTTTTCAGTGCGGCATTTTCAGCCTTCACGCGGACATGGAGGATAAGCGCGTTGAGCAGGGAAAAGACAGCCGCGTAAAACGGCAGGTCGAAGGCGAGGGGAAGGACGGCGATCTCGCCGACGACGATCGCATAGTTCGGATGGCTGAGGAAACGATAGGGCCCGGATCGGACGAGCGGTGCGCCGGGCAGGATGATGATGCGCGTCGTCCAGCGGCCCTTGAGCGTCGCCAGCACCCAGAGCCGCAACCCCTGCAGCACCATGAACACGACAAACCAGAAGAGCTCGACCGGTCTTCCCGGTGCCAGCAGCCAGAGGCCGATGATCCAGGCCGTATGCAGCGCCACCATGACGGGATAGTGCTCTGCTGCCACCTCCCTGGCGCCTCGGGCGAGAAGGGCTGCGGTGTTGCGCTGGGCGAGCACGAGCTCGCCCAGCCGCTGCAGCGTCACGAAGGCCAGAAGCGCGATCGACGGCCACATCATGCCACTCTCCGCAGCGTCACGCAGCTCGCCGAAAATCCCGGCCCCATGGCGATCATCGCGGCACGCTCCGGCAATCCGGCGCGGATCGCCCGCTCCAGCACGAACAGAATGGTCGGCGACGACATGTTGCCATATTCGGCAAGCACGGCGCGCTCGTGATCGAGTGTGCCCGGAACCAGCGACAGTGCGCTCTCCATCGCGGCCAGCACCTTCATGCCCCCGGGATGGCAGATGAAGCGGCCGATATCCTCCGGCCTCAGCCCATTGCGCGCCAGAATGGTCGTCACCGCCGGGCCGAGCTCTCTCTCCGCAAAGGGCGGCAGCGATTGCGCCAGCACGATGCCGAAGCCGCCATCGTCGATCTTCCAGCCCATAATATCGAGCGTGTCGGGAAAGAGATGTTCGCCTGTTGATTCCACTTCCGCCAGCCCGCCTCCTCCCGCACGCAGCACGCAGGCGGCCGCGCCGTCGCCGAAAAGCGCTGTCGCGATGATGTTCGGCCGCGTCAGCTCGTCCAGCCGGAAGGCCAGCGTGCAAAGCTCGATCGAGATGAATAGCACGACGGCGCCCGGTCGGCTTTGCGCCAGCCGCGAGGCGATCGCAAAGCCGGACACCCCGGCTGCACAGCCGAGCCCGAAGACCGGCACGCGCTCGATGTCGGCACGGAAACCCATCCTGCGGGCAAGCTGCGCATCGAGGCTCGGCGTCGTAAAGCCGGTGGAAGAGACGGTCACGACACAGTCGACATCCCCGGCCTCAAGCCCTGCCTGACGAAGTGCGCAGCTGGCCGCCTCCACGAAAAGCCCGCCCGCCACCTCTGCATAGGCCTCCATCCGGTCCTGCCAACCATGCGGTTCGTCGAACCAGGAAAGCGGCCGCGCCGCATGACGCTTTTCGATGCCGGCGCTGTCGAAGACGCGGGCAAGATGGCGGAAATCCTCGAAACGGTCGGCAAACAGCCGGGCCGAGGCTTCGAGCGCTTGTTTTTGGAGGATGACATGTTCGGGGGCGGCGACGGCGAGGCTGATGAGTTTCACGGTATCGGTCACGGAATTCTCCTTGTCGTTCCCGGCGGAACGGATGGAAACACGCGAACGCCGAAATTATTCGGATCTGCGGGCTTCACGAAACCGTGATGTAAGAAATGCCAGGCGCAGCCGAATAAAGCCAGGCGCAGCGGTGTTCTCTCCTCGCAACGTCACTTTCGAGGAGTTTCCCCATGACGATCATGTCTGCCCGCATTGCTTCGATCATTCTCGGCGGCTGCCTTGCCGCATCTGTGTTCTCCGGTCCGGTCTTTGCCATCGGCGATAACAGCAGTGCAACGCCAGTCTGTAAGAAGGGCGAGATCTACGACCAGAAGACCAAGAAATGCGTCAAGCAGCAGAGCGCCAACATCTCCGACAAGAACCGCGCCGACTACGCCTATTCACTGGCCAAGGCCGGCCGTTATGAGGAGGCGCTTGCCATGCTCGACACGATCAAGGATCAGAACACGGCCGAAGTGCTGAATTATCGCGGTTACGCCACCCGTAAGCTCGGCCGCACCGACGAAGGCATCTCTTATTACCTGCAATCGGTGAAGATGGACCCGCAATATGCCAAGGTCCGCGAATATCTCGGCGAGGCCTATGTCATCAAGGGCCAGTTCGATCTCGCCAAGGAGCAGTTGAAGACGATCAAGGCGATCTGCGGCACCACCTGCGAGGAATATCAGGATCTGAACGCCGCGATCCTTAACCCCTCTAAGATCTGATCGGGAATCCACGGACAGGAAGATGGAAGCACGGAAGGGATATCTCAATGTCGGTCGCGCGCACCCAATTTCCTGCCTATAGTCCCGCGCGAATGGAATCGCCGGTTCATCCGGCGGTTCCGAAAGTTGTTGGATCGGCGGAGGCGACCATCGCGAGCGAAGCGGATATCAGGAGCGGCTTGACGGAAAATCTGGCAAGGCTCTGGCGTTATGGTCTCGTGCTCTCGCATCAGCGCGATGTTGCCGACGACCTGGTGCAGGCGACCTGCCTTCGCGCGCTGGAGCGCGCCGATCAGTTCATCCCCGGCACCCGGCTCGACCGCTGGCTGTTTTCGATCCTGCATTCGATCTGGCTGAACGAGATCCGCTCCCGCCGGGTGCGCCAGGGCCAGGGTTTCGTCGATGCCGGGGAAACACTGACCTTCGACGGCGCACACGACACTGAAGCGCATGTGATGGCCCATCAGGTGCTCAAGCAGGTGAATGCGTTGCCCGAGGCGCAGCGGACGGTGGTTTTCCTCGCCTATGTGGAAGGACTTTCCTATCGTGAGGTTGCAGGCATATTGGATATCCCGATCGGAACCGTGATGAGCCGGCTGGCGGCTGCCCGCGCCACGCTCTCCGGCGCCGGATCGGAAGGGGGACGGCAATGAACAGCAAACACACCATTCCCTCCGACGAGGACCTGACCGCCTTCATCGACGGCGAACTGACGGCCGAAGAGGCTACGCGCATCGAAGCCCTCGTCAGCGAAGATGAACACGTCGCCGAACGGCTGGAATTCCTGGCGCGCGCCAGCCTGCCGTTCGAGCAGGTCTTCGCCCCGCTGCTCGCCGAAGCCCCGCGTCAGAAGCTGGAGACGATGCTCGCCGCCATCCCGGCGCAGCAGCGCGCAAAATCCGCTTCTGCGCTGACATTCGCCAGCCGTCGCCGGTTCCTCGGCGCGCTCGCCGCCTCGCTCGTTGCCGGCATCGCGATCGACCGCGCCGTCATCGGCATCGGCGCACGCCTTTCGGCAAACGACGAAAACAGCGAATGGCGCAGCGTGGTCGCCGACTATATCTCGCTCTATACCCCGGAAACCCTGGCCGGCCCGGTGCCTGCCCGGGAGGCCCAGGCCGCCCAGCTCGGCCCGCTTGACGAGAAACTCGGCCTGTCGCTCTCCCCGGAAGCCGTCGCGCTTCCGGGCATCGATTTCAAGCGCGCGCTGCTCTTGCAATATGACGGCAAACCGCTTGCCCAGATCGCCTATCTCGACCCCGAAACCGGCCCGATGGCGCTGTGCATCGTCATGTCGGATGCCGGACCCAAGACGCCGGATCTCGAAAGCCGCAAGGGGATGAATGTCGTCTACTGGTCGAACGAGACGCATGCCTTCATGCTGATCGGTCGCGTTCCGGCCGACCGCATGAAGGAGTTGGGAGAGGACGTCAGGAGGAGACTTTCAGCCTGACTGCTATAGAGCGTCGCAATTTTTCAGATTCGCTCTTTAGCTTTTTGTTTTCCGCATGCCGTTATCGCAAGGCCGCCGTGCACTCTCGCACGGTATGCCTATTTCGCCGGATCGCAGCTATTTAATCCATCAGGCCACGCAAATATTGGCCATAATCGCCTTTGCCCGCTTTGGCGGCAATCTGGGCGAAATGCTCCTTGGTGATGAAGCCTTTGGCCAGCGCGATTTCCTCCGGGCAAGCGATCTTGAAGCCCTGGCGTTTTTCAAGGGTGCGGACGAACTCGCCGGCCTCGAGCAGGCTTTCGGGCGTGCCGGTGTCAAGCCAGGCATAACCACGGCCCATCATCGAGACGCGCAGCTTACCCCGCTCCAGATATGTCCTGTTGACGTCGGTAATCTCGTATTCGCCGCGCGCCGAAGGCTTTAGATTGGCGGCGATATCAACGACGTCGGCATCGTAAAAATAAAGGCCGGTGACGGCCCAGTGCGATTTCGGCTTCACCGGCTTTTCTTCAATCGAAATTGCAGTCATGTCGCTGCCGAATTCGACGACACCGTAACGTTCGGGATCGTGCACATGATAGGCAAATACGGTCGCGCCATCACCCTTCGATACACCCTCTTCAAGCAGTTCGGGCAGCCCGTGGCCAAAATAGATATTGTCTCCGAGGATAAGACAGGATGGCCCGCCCGCCACGAAATCTGCGCCGATAATATAGGCTTGGGCCAGTCCATCGGGGCTCGGCTGCACGGCATAGCTCAGAGACATGCCCCAATCGCTGCCGTCACCCAGCAACCGCTGGAAAAGCGGCATATCGTGCGGGGTGGAGATGATCAGAACCTCTCTGATGCCGGCCAGCATCAAGGTGGTCAGCGGGTAGTAGATCATCGGCTTGTCATAGATCGGAAGCAACTGCTTCGAGACCGAATGAGTCATCGGGTGCAGGCGAGTACCGCTGCCCCCCGCAAGCACAATACCTTTCATACGGCCTCCTTCGGCTCTTCCAAGAGCTTTGTCACAATAGCTCGCGTCGATACCTGCCACTCCGGCATGCTGACGCCATAAAGGCGCTTCAACTTATCGCAGCACAATCGGGAATTGGCGGGCCGCTTCGCGGCTGTGGGGTAATCGGCAGTCGCAATGTCCCTGACGGTGACACGCCTGCCGGTCTTTTCCTCGAGAATGGACAATATATTTCGAGCAAACTCGGCCCAGTTGGTTTCGCCGCTGCCGGCCAAATGAAAAACGCCGCGCAAGTCCGGGCTGGAATCCTTTGACAGTCTGGCCGCTATTTTGACGATAGCCACGGCGATGTCGTTGGCGGAGGTCGGGCAACCCAGTTGGTCGCTCACGACGCTTAGCTCGTCTCGCGTCTCCGCAAGCCTGAGCATGGTTTTCACGAAGTTATGGCCAAATGTCGAATAGACCCAAGCCGTCCGCAGGATCACATGGTTCTCATTGGCTGCGGCAACCGCATATTCGCCTTCGAGCTTCGATCTGCCGTAGACGGATACCGGTCCGACCGGGTCGCTCTCGACATAGAGTTCGGGCTTGTCTCCATCGAACACATAATCGGTCGAGAGATGGATGACGGGAATGGACAGCTCGGCAGCTGCGGCAGCGATGGCTCCTGCGCCGTCTCGATTGATGGCGAACGCCGCCGCCTCGTCGCTTTCGGCTTTGTCGACGGCAGTGTAGGCGGCCGACGACACGACGACGTCGGGTTTGAGCTTCGCAATGGTTTCACTCACCATAGAAGGCGCGAGCAAATCCAACTCGGGCCTGCCGATGGCGATGACCTCGATGTCAGGCGCCTTGAGCGCTTGCAACGCAGACGTGACCTGGCCGCTCTTGCCTGTTACCGCGATGCGCATCTCACACCTTTTTCAACACGCCAAGGCGTTCACCGGAATACACACCCTCGCGCAGCGGCTGCCACCACCATGCATTTTCCAGATACCAGTCGACGGTCTTGCGGATGCCGCTGTCGAAATTCTCCAGTGCTTTCCAGCCGAGTTCAGTCTCGAGTTTGGTCGCGTCGATAGCGTAGCGGGCATCGTGGCCCGGCCGATCGGTAACGTAGCTTATAAGATCGCTATGCGGTGCATGTCCTGGCCGGACTTCATCCATGATCGCGCAGACACGCTCGACGACATCGATGTTCCGCCGCTCGTTGCGCCCGCCGACATTGTATTTTTCGCCGAGACGGCCCCGTTGCACGATCAGCCACAGCGCTCGTGCGTGATCGTCGACATAGAGCCAGTCGCGAATGTTGGAGCCGCTTCCGTAGACGGGCAATGGCTTCCGTTCCAGCGCATTCAATATGATGAGGGGGATGAGCTTTTCCGGGAAATGAAAAGGACCGTAATTGTTCGAACAGTTGGAAATGATCACCGGCAGGCCGTAAGTCCGCTCCCACGCCGTTGCCAGGTGATCGCTGGCCGCCTTGGATGCGGAGTAGGGAGAGGACGGATCGTAAGGCGTCGTCTCGGCAAACAGCCCGTCTTCACCCAGCGAACCGTAGACTTCGTCGGTGGACACGTGCAGCATCCTGAATGCCGCCTTTTCGTCCGCCGGAAGGCCTTGCCAATATTGCCGCGCAGCCTCCAGCACGCTGAAGGTGCCATTTATATTCGTTTCGATAAAATCCGCCGCCCCGGTGATCGACCGGTCGACGTGGCTTTCCGCCGCCAGATGCATGACGTAATCGGGACGAAACTCCTCGAAAGCGCTGCTGACCGCGCTTCGGTCGCAAATGTCGGCTTTGAGAAACCTGTAGTTCGGAGCATTCTCGATCGCTTTCAGCGAGGCGAGATTGCCGGCATAGGTCAGCTTGTCGATATTGAGGACGTCGGCGCCGACCTCACTGACGAGATAGCGCACCAATGCCGAACCGATGAAGCCAGCGCCACCTGTTACAAGAACACGCATGAGGCCCTCCGTTTTACGAAAATTGAAAATATGCGGGGAGTTCGGAAAGCAATGGCTGTTTGTTGTCCTTATCAGAAAGAACGTAGGCATCCATCTGCGGCCACTCGATCCCGATCTCGGCATCGTTCCACCGCAGGCCGCGGTCATGCTCGGCGCTGTAGGGAGCCGTGACCTTGTAACTGATGATCGTCTCGGGCTGCAAAGTTACGAACCCATGCGCAAATCCGGCCGGCACCCAAAGCTGTGAGCCATTCTCCGGCGACAGTTCTGCAGAAACCCACTTTCCGTAGGTCGGAGAGCCATGCCTGATATCGACGGCCACATCCAGCAGCGCGCCGCGCAGGCAGCGCACCAACTTGCCTTGGGCGAAGGGAGACAGCTGAAAATGCAATCCCCGAACGGTCCCCGGTTGCGCTGAAAGAGACTCATTGTCCTGCACGAAAGAAACGTCGGCCACGTTGGTGCGGAACCAGGAATCTTTGAAGACTTCGCTGAAATAGCCCCTCGAGTCACCGAATCTGGCGGGAGTGATCCTTTTGACGTCCCCGATCCCCAGTTGTTCTACATTCAATGCATACATCCTTGCATTAGGCTCGATCGCTGAATTGTGACAGCAACCAACGCCGGCAATATAGCCAATCGTGCTGCTGAGCACATACCGCGCCGGGGCCGGGACAGCAAGATGAGAATCCAGTTCTGCCAGCGGATGCGTGAAAGGTGCCGGCTCGCCTCTATCCGAGACTGCAAGGCGCCTTTGGAGTGGCATAACCGCTGCTGCCAGCGAGAATTCACGCCCGACATGCTTTGAATTTCAGTTGGCGCTTGGCAGAGGTGACGATCATGCTTTATGGCGCACGCTGGCACATCGACCGCATGGGGTTGCGATATGTGTGGTGAAACAGCGGATCGACAAATCGCCGGGCGCCCCGTTATACGAGCTGGATCGGAGTTATTCAGTTGATAGAAATTCTTTGCGCGACCTATAATGGAATGCGCTATCTTCGGGAGCAGATTGCATCCATTGAGGCGCAGACGCTCACCGACTGGCATGTGACGTTCTTCGACGACGGCTCAACGGATGGTACCGTCGAAATGCTCGAAGCTCTGGTTGCAAAGGATGCGCGCTTCCGCTTGACACGAAATCCCGTCAATCTCGGCTTTTGCGGTAACTTCCTCAACAACCTTTCGAATCTCAAAAATGCTGACGCTTATGCGTTCTGCGACCAGGATGACATTTGGTATCCGGAAAAACTAAAACGTGCGTTCGACTGGCTGTCGCGGATCGACCCTGGCACACCGGCAGTTTATTTCGCTCGGACCGAAATTGTCGATGAACAACTCAATCATGCAGGAATGTCGCCCGAGTTCAAACTCGAACCAAGTTTTCGCAACGCCCTGGTCCAGAGCATCGGTGGAGGCAACACCATGATGTTCAATCAGGCGGCAAGGGATCTTGTGGTCAACACATTGCCGAAAACACGTCTCATTTCCCACGACTGGTGGTTCTATATTGTTGTGGCAGGCTGCGGCGGCGTGGTCCGATACGATGCGGAACCGGTGTTGAAATACCGCCAGCACGCCACCAACCTGGTTGGCGCCAACAACGGTATCTCAATGCAAGTCGCCAGATTGTGGATGGCTTTTCGGGGGCAATGGCGTGCGTGGAACACGGCTCACGAAGAGGCGATCAAGACCTTCGAGGATCGTCTTACCCCCGAAAATCGCGCCGCTTTCCAGGCTTTTCAGCGGGCTCGCAACGGTGATTGGCCCTTTGAGCGATTGTCGGTGCTCAAGCGAACCGGGATAAAGCGCCAAAGCACGCTCCAGACCAAATTTCTTCCCATCCTCGCTCTCCTGAACAGATTGTAGGCGTAGCCTCCTTATCTTCGGCTTCGAAGGAAGCAGGCCTCTTGAGGCAGGTAAACGCAACGTCGCGTTCAAGTTAGAAGGCACAGCGATATCGACCTTGTTGTCTCTGAGCGAGAGACGTCGATAGCAGTCACTGGATCGAGATCTAGCCGCGAACGACGGGCGCAAAGCCTGTGCTGCCGCGATCCGCACAAATGAGGGCGACGAGGTAGGCGAAGATCGGATCCAGAGCCTTCTGATTGAACATGATGCCAAAGCTGCCCGTGATCACGTAGCTGCTGACGAGCAGAAGAGCGAGCGCGATGGAGATGTCCCGGCCCGGCCCCGCTTCCTTTCTCCACGCGCCTATCACGGGCGTCATGAGCATCAGGCAAAGCGCTGCAATGCCGATAACGCCGGCGTCGATTCCCGCGGTCAGAAAGCCGTTGTGGACATGCGAGAAGGGCAACTGCGGCCTTATGTTATCGGGGAGTTCCGCCAGGACCGAAGCCATCCGGTTTTGCGGGCCATAACCCGTCAACGGGTCCTTACGGATTGCCGATAGCGCGCCTTTGTACAAAGCGATCCGCGCGCTGAGCGATGTGATCTCGCCGTCGCTGCGTTCGAGTGTTGTCAGATCTCCCTGGAGCGCCTGGATGCGATCGAGGATTTGGCCGCTGCCCAAGGCGACAATTCCCGCCAACAGCAGGGAGCCGGTAATGGCCAGGCTGCGCAAACTCAGATGGAAGCTGTGTTTGCGAAAATACCAGAGAAAGATGACGATATGGACGGGAATGACCAGCCAGGCTGAGCGCGTTCCCGAAAGCAGCACGCAGCCGAGACCCGCGGCATATCCCAATATCGCAATTCTTTGCTCTACGCTTCTGGGAGATTGAACGTTGAGAAGCGCAATGCCGCCGAAAAGAACGCCTATGACTCCGAGGAGTGCAGCGTTCGAAGTTCCCGCCTCTGCCCTCGGCATCAGAAAGATGATCTGCAGCAGACTGAAAAGAAAGGTCAGGATCATGCCGATGCCGGCGCCGAGGATAAAGAGTGGCACGAGACGGCCATCGGGAGAGTGGCGCATCCGTGGCAAGATCAGCCAGACCGAAAAGAAAGGCAGGAGCCGGAATATCCAGTCCAGTTCCTCGGAGTAAGGTGGATTGATGAATATGCTCGCGATCATCACCAACGGGTAGATCGACATGCCGATGGCAACCAGTCGGTCGGATCTCGACAGGTTCAATGCAAGTCGGCCTGTCGCCAGACAATAGATGCCCCACACCATGGACGCGAGGAGGATGAAGGAGTTGAAATTCGACGAAAGTCCTGGAAGGATTGCAAAGGCAAAGACCGCAATGCGGTTATTTCGGTCGAGCGAATCTCCCGTCCCATTCTCCGGACCAAGAACCGCTATTTTGAGTTGTCTGAAGTAATTCAATTTGCCGGTCCTGACCGTGCCCACGCTGCCTCGCTAAGGATCGTGGTCACCACTGTCAAGCTGTGGATGTCGGTGCAATCTATGGCTTTATTCAACGTTGTATTCCGGCAACAGGAAGTCTGGATGAACGTGTTTCTATTCGATGATGGGCGGAAAGCGTATGCGACAATTGGGCCAGCTTTGCCAGAAAACACGCCTGAGGTGCGCTTGATTTGAAAATTTGATCGTCAAACGGCATGATCGATGCCCTACCAGAGCGATAGGCCACTGTCCTCTGAAAAGCCGCAGATCGGCAGTGGCGATGGGATAGTCGAGGCAGGCCGCTGACAGAGAGCATCGAAGGTTCTGGCCCCAGCTTTTCACAGATGTGCCTTGAGCTTTGCGCCAAGGAATGGGTCTGCCTTGCAACGCCGCCTGGAGAGGTCGTAGCCCTCTCCAGGCGTGATCGCGTATCGGGACACAAAGCGATAGCTAGCATGGCATTCCATCTCAGGAAAAACCCTTGTGAGCAAGTGGATCAAATCTGCTCGTAGACGCTTCCGTTGTAGAATGGATGAGCAGTCCGGAGACGCTGATAGATCGCTTCGTCGTCGCCTGGCGCAATCCCCTGGAACGTCGAACGGCGCGAATTCGCCGTTTTGCGGTCTGGCCTGATGGGACCGGAAGGCTGGCGCGTACCGATCGCGCTGTTTCGAGAACGGTACGCCGACCTCGAGCAAATCGCTAATCCAAATCCTTCCACGTCAGAGGCTGGCCTCGGCTAAGGTCGTGTGCAGCCTTTCTGCCGATGACGTCCGGAAGATGCTTCGGCGGCATGCCATATCCCGGGCGGATCGAACGAACGTGAGCGTGGGTGATTGTTTCACCAGCCTTGACGTCTTGCACTACGAATAATGACCGGCGGAATTTCTCGCTTCCGCGTTCACTTTTGGAGAGGTTATAGCTAACTGACCCAAGGGCCTCCCACGCACTGCGGCAGTCAGAAACAAGTCTGGCGAGTTCATCGGGCTCTAGCGAGAAAGAAGAATCCGGTCCACCGTCATCTCGTGACAAGGTGAAGTGTTTCTCAATGACGCGGGCACCAAGGGCAACGCTGGCGACAGCTGCGGCGGTACCGGGAGTATGATCCGACAACCCGCCGATGACCTGGAATGCTTCCTTCATGTGCGGGATCGTTCGCAGTCTCGCATCGGTGAACGGGGCGGGATAAGCGCTTGTGCAGTGCAATAGAATAATTTCGGAAGCGCCGTTGTCGCGTGCCGTTTGCACGGCTGCCTGGATTTCTGCGAGATCGGCCATGCCCGTCGAAATGATCATGGGTTTTCCGCGTCTCGCGACCGCAGCCACCAGTGGCAGGTCGATGACTTCGAATGAGGCAATCTTGTAGGCCGGAGCGTCAAGGCCTTCGAGAAGCTCGATTGCGGTTTCATCGAAGGGCGTCGAGAGCGGGATGATACCTCTGCTTCTAGCATGTGAAAACAATTCGGCGTGCCATTCATATGGGGTGAACGCCTCGCCATAGAGATCGTACAAAGTGCGCCCATCCCAGAGGCCGCCGCTTATTCGGAAATATTCATTGTCGACGTCAATGGTCAGTGTGTCGGGAGTATAAGTCTGGAACTTCACGGCATCTGCGCCACATTCGGCCGCAACATCGATCGACTTCAAGGCGCGGCCGATATCTCCCAGATGGTTGGCGGAAAGCTCGGCAATGATAAATGGCGGTTGATCGTCCGCAATGCGGCGACCAGCAATAGAGATCTCATGTTGCGTCATCTGCGATCCTTGGAGTTTTGCTCTCATAATTACCCATGCATATTCGTCAACGCAACTCGGTGTTCGAGACGATGACAGCGACCCCAGCTTCGGCAAAGCGGGCTCTGTGCCGCGATCGCGGAAGCACACGATGGGTGGTGACGCGAATTATTCTGTTACCAGGTACGAAGTCAGCGGCTTTGCCCGATCGCATAGAGCAGGAGGCAAAGCCGATAATTTTACGGTTATAATTGTAAGGCTCGTGGATGCCGCGACGATTGGAGAACAGGATGGAGGCGGGGGCCGTTATCCGAAGAGCCTCTCGTGTTTATATTCGGCAATCGCCCAATCTTCCTCGGTGTCGATATCCTGCATGCGCTCCGCCGGTACCACGATCGACCCGGTGTTGCTGCCCATAAGCATGTGAGTGCGCAGGAAGGCCGCAGTTCGGAACCAGTACCACTGACCCACGTCATGGTAAGCCGTCGGCAAATCCTGGCTACGGACATTGAGGTTTTCTGGGAAATTCAAAAGCACCCTGCCTGCCGCGTCCCGCGCCAGCGATCGCCAGATCGGGTAGGAAAAGGCTGCGATCGGCATCACGACGTCGAAATCGCTGTCCTCGAGGCGTGCCCGTCCGTTGGCCAGGTCTCCGCCCTGTACAAACGGCGCGGTCGGATAAAGACAGCAGCCCAGCGTGTAGTTGTGCCCAATATTGCTGAGTTGCCCGAGGACCTCTTCCAGGACATCGGCGGTCGTTGCGTGGTCGTTGGACGTACGAGCCGACCGCAGGAAGGGCACCTCAGCTCCCGCCGCGCGGGCGACGTCCGCGATCTCGTCGTCGTCGGTCGAAACCAGGACCGAGTCGAAAGCGCCGGACATCAAAGCAGCCTCAACCGACCAGAGAAGCATCGGGCGACCGCGGAAAGGACGAATATTCTTCCGAGGAATGCGCTTGCTGCCACCGCGGGCCGGAATGATGCAAACGGCGTTCGAGCCCTTGTTCAAGCCTCGAACCCACCCTCGATCATTGAGGCGTCAAGGGGCTTCCCGAAAGCGATGTCGCGCGCGGCACGCCGGCCGAGCAAGGCATCGAAATGCTTCGCTTTCATGCCGAAGCCGGGGCGGATCGATCGCAGATTGACGTCGGTAAACATTTCGACCTTTCTGACAGGCTTACGCTGCAACTACTGGGCCGCTCCATCAATCTCAGCACTGGCGGCACGTGCACTGTGACAAACGGATGTAATAGCCATACCGTCTCCTATTAGCGTCAACATATTCGCCTATGCAATCGCTATTCCTATGCCGATGCGGCGGATTGCCGTTCAGTTTCGTGAGCCGTGAAAGATTCTGCGCACCGCAAAATTCCGATACTCTTTTGGTCCTGCCGATAATATGAAGCACGGCGAGCGGCATGCTTGCGCGTTCCGCAATGCAATGGCCCGCGCAGTGACTGCAAGATTGAAGAACCAGTCGAGGATATGCCCTTTATGATAGCTGAATCGGCTTTGACGGATAAGCCTCGGACGGTCGCAGTTATCGTCACATATCAGCCTGATCCCGAAGCGCTGTATCCGCTTATAGAGAGCATCCGCACCCAAGTTGATGGTATCTGTCTGGTCGATAATGGCGACGGGACGAAGCTTCCTTCGTTCGTTTACGACTTCAATATCGAGGTCATCTGTCTGGGCGAGAATTACGGCATCGCCTACGCGCAAAATGTTGCGATCCGCCGAGCCGAGGCGCGGGGTTGTGAATACATCCTGCTGTTGGATCAAGATAGCGTGCCTGCCGCTGGAATGGTCCGGCAACTCATAACCGCTCTCGAAGGCTTGAAGGAAAGGGGGATTGCGGTAGCGGCTGTGGGGCCGAGCTATCTCGACCATCGCCAAGGCGAAACGGCGCCTTTTGTATATCGACAAGGGCTGAAGCTTAAGAGGCGTCCCAGGTCGGAGCAAGAGGAAACAAGCAGTGCCGATTTTCTGATTGCCTCAGGTTCTCTTATTCCCGTCGCCGTCTTCAAGAGTGTTGGTCATATGGAGGAGGGGCTATTCATTGATTATGTCGATATCGAGTGGGGCCTGCGTGCCAAGGAAAAGGGTTTCGGCTTATTTGGCGTGAACGATGCCTTCATGGAACATTCGATGGGGGACGAATGGATTGATTTCAACGGCCGCAGCGTCCCGGTTCATAGCCCTTTGAGGCACTATTATGCGGTTCGCAATGCTGTCTGGCTCATCCGGCGGCGATGGATCGGCTGGGCATGGCGCTTTATATTGGCTCTGCGCATTTTCCGTCAGTTCGTCTTTTTTAGTGTGTTTGGGGTTAAGAGGTGGCACCATTCGAAAATGATGCTTCTCGGAATCTACCATGGCCTGATCGGCCGAACGGGTCGATTGTAATCGGCTCCTTCGTAGGTGGTCCCCGATGATGGAAAGCGGCTTCGCTGCCATGGACTTCACGCCCGAGCAGATCGACGCTTTTTTCCTCGCTGCGTCGAAACTTTGACGATTATCGGGAGAAATACAGGACGTCGCCGTCTCTCTTGAAAAGGACCATCCCGGCAGCAACGGCAACTTTCGCAGAGGCTATGTTGTCGGCCTTTACTTTAGCGCGGACTGTGTGTGTAGGGGCTGTTTCTTCGGCGGCCATCTGAACCATGCGCTTCGCTAATCCGCGCCCGCGAGCATCAGGGGCAACCGTCCAAGATAGCTCTGCGGTTCCATTCGGCTCGCGGTCTATCCTGACGGTTCCGACCGGGATTCCATCTTCCTCGGCAACAAGGAGGCTCCTAGCGGTATTGTTGAGCGTAGCCGTAAGCCACGCAACATGAGAATCATACTCGATCTCTTCGGTGGAGATGCTAGCCGCTCGTGTGGCAGGGTCGTTTCGCCAATCGAAAAGCGCCTTCGCGTCGGAGATTGTTGCCTTACGAAGTATCAACACAGTGGCTCGTCCCTTCGATTTAGCCGCCAATGCAAGCGGGACTCGTCATCAACATTCCACATTAGACCCTAGGCCAGACCGCCACATTGTAGAAGGGTGTGATTCCCTCAGTCTTTCAAAGATAGCATCATCATCGCCAGGCTTGAGGCCGTCGAGGGTCGAACGGAACGCCGCAAGTGATTTTGCCTCGGAGGCTTCCAGGGCAGCGCTCATCTCGCTCTTTGCTGGTAAGACCTCGACCTAAATTGTTGGGCCGCCGGGTGCTTAAGCGTAGCCGAGCTGCGCACCAGCTACGTAGCTTGGCGTGCCGTAAGCACACATCCCTTGTTGAGTGTTAGAGGACTATTCAAATGCCGATTGTGCTGATGAAAGGCTCTTCGGCGGGCTTGGCCGAGCGCGCTCATAACCGCAAGAATTCGGCTCGGACGACCCAAAGAAAGGGGACGCCTCACTGTTAAATGCTTGATCCCGTCAATACTAAGGACGTATGTAATGGCTCCAAAGCTGTCCAAGCCGCTGGCATCGGCTGTCTGAGAAGGCCTCAATGAAATTACTGGATACAACCCTGCGTGATGGCTCGTATGTGATCAATTTCGGTTTTGATCGCAAGCAGACGGCGGACATATGTCTGGAACTTGATGAAGCAGGTGTTGACTTTATCGAAGTTGGACATGGTGTTGGTCTCAATGCCTCTAATAGGGGGCAAGGTGAAGCCAGGGAGACCGATGAGGCCTATATGGCGGCTGCATCTGGAGCGGTAAGAGACGCTAAATGGGGGATGTTTGCGATCCCTGGCATATGCGATCTTGAACACCTTGATGCCTGTATTGATTTTAAAATGGGATTCTTGCGTTTTGGCGTCTCAATAGATGCCTATAAAAAGGCGGTCCCTTTTATCGAAAAAGCCAAGGCAGCCGGTATTATCGCCTGCGTCAACTTTATGAAGTCCTATTCAAGGCCGCCAATTGTCTTCGAAGAGGCTGCGCGCTATGTCGTTGCTGCGGGAGCAGACTATGTCTATATCGTTGATTCCGCAGGCAGTATGGTTCCAAAAACCGTCCGGCAGTACTGTGAGCGGATTAAGGATTTGCCATTCGGCTTCCACGGCCACAACAATTTAGGCTTGGCGGTGGCAAATGCGCTGGAAGCCGAAGCCTGCGGCGCCGCATTGGTCGACACGTCGCTACAGGGAATGGGCCGCTGCACTGGAAACACGATGACAGAGCATTTCGTGGCCCTGATGCATCGTGAAGGTAAATTGGTAAATCTCAATCTCATGCGCCTGCTTGATGCGGCGGAAGAGCATGTGCGGCCGCTTTTAAATCAAGTGGGTCATGACAGCGTCGATCTGGTGTGCGGTTATTCCGGATTTCATTCGAGTTATATGCACGTGATTAGACGCTATGCTCTCAAATATGACGTGGATCCGCGTCTCCTGATCATCGCGGTCTGCCAGGAGAGTCAGTCGGATGCGCCCGATGCTCTGGTGGAGCAAAAGGCCCTGGAATTGAAGGGTCATAGCGCGACGAAACATCACTTTACTCTCAGCCAGTATTACGGGCGCGAACAGGAAAATCTCTGAGCCGGCAATGTCGAAACTGATAGACCGCTATTTCGAGCGCTTTCGCGAGCTGGAATATCCAATCCTCATCGATATTGCTGGCGATCGGCGACGTGAAGTCGCGGGGACAGAACTCGTTCCGATATTGGATCGGTTGGCATCGCTGTTGGGGCAAATGGGTATCCACCCCGGAGATCGTGTCGTCGCCGTAGTGGATAACACTCTTCAAGCAGCCTTGCTGCTGCTGGCTGCGATGCGTCACGGCATTACGCTGTGCATGCAGCCGGCCGATGCAAGCCCTGCCGAGGTCGAGAAGGCGGCCCGCCTGGTTGGGGCGAAATTCACAGTGAATGCCACGGGAAAGACCGTATGCAACACCGAGTCCTGGTGCCTGGATGATTTGCCGGCGGTCGAGAAAGTGCCAGCGGATGTTAGACCCGGGACCCCTCTCACAGTCACATTCACCAGTGGATCGACCGGCGCACCCAAGGGAATCGTTCATGCCGCCGAGAGTTTCCTCGCTTGCGCGGACGCCTTCAACAGGCAGACCAGCATTACGAATATCGATCGCTTCTTGAATGTCATGCCCATGTATTACATGGCAGGAATATTCAATGGCATTCTTGCACCGCTTCAAGCTGGCGCGGCTGTTGTAATCGATTCCGCATTTTCGACAGGGACTGCCCTTAAATTTTGGCGAGTCGTGGCGGAAAACGAAGTATCGGCTTTATGGCTCTCTCCGACCATGTTGTCGCTGGCGACAAAGTTGGATCGTGGAGACAAGCAGCTTCCCAAAGCATTCCGGAGGCTTTTCGTCGGGACGGGCGCGATGCTCAAGTCCGACGCCGAGACATTTGAAGCAACTTACGGACTGGCTCCGCTTCAATCCTATGGGCTCTCGGAGCTTCTGTATGTTTCGGTCGACGACGCAGAATCGCCGTGCTTCGGGACTGTCGGTTGCCCTCTGGAGGGCGTTGAAATTGCGACCGGCGATTCTGGAACCCTTGTCATCACAACGCCCTACGCATTCTTGGGCTACCTCGAAGATGGCAGCGTCAGAACTCCGCAACAACCGTTCGTGACAAGCGACATCGCCAGCTATGACGACAACCGCCTTTCGATCCTTGGACGCAGCGACGATGTGATATTGCGGGGCGGCGTCAATGTGAATCCTTTTGAGGCAGAAGCTTATCTAGCGCCTCTCTTTGGTCAGCGATCTTTCTGCTTGATCGGACTGGCCGACGCGATACTCGGTCAGAAAGTCATTCTCGTCTTGGAGGAGGGACAGCGGCCGCAAGGGGCAGATATTCTTATCAAAGCCCAGAGGCTGATGCGTGAAAAAGGCGGTAGGGTACAAATAGACGGCGTCGCCTATGTCGCGACCTTTCCGATAGGGCCAACGGGAAAGATTCGACGAAAGGACCTCCGGGAGATGCTTGCCGGGGAAACGATTTGAGATGCTTATCCTGGGCCTTAGCCACATCGCACTGAATACCCCGGATATTGAGCGTTCCACCTCGCGTCTTGCCATGCTCGGATATACGACGCGATTTGACGAACCCGATCTCGAAAACCACCCGACCAAGTCCGCGCTCCTCGATCGTTACCAGCGAAGGCATCATATCCGCTCACTTGGCGCTCCGGGCGGGATGAGCATTGAACTTCTGGACCATGGGCACACAGGGGAAATGCAATCAGCAGACCTCATTCCGGTTTTTCAGTCCCCTGAGCCTCTTGCCGGATGGCAAACCCTTAGCCCTGACTGCTTACCGCTGACCGAGGAGGCCTGGGAGCGACTAGAGGTGATGCTGAATGCTCCGCTTAAAGTCTTTTATGATCCAGAGCTGATGCTGATATTCGTCTGGTTCAGTGCGAGCGGAGCATCCGGCCTTTTCGCATGTCTTATGCCGAGCCTCAATGTTGATGCGTCAAAGGAGCTTCTTTCGTCGCTGCGATTTCGTCCCGACGCGGCATCCGGCCTGTGGTCGTTGTTGAGTCCAATTCCAACCCTGCAGGCCAGGCTCTTGCCCATAGAGTACAGCGATCATCCGAACTGGATACTACGCTCACCTCTGGACGCGGCGGGCAGCCCGTGCATCGCGCTTGTCGCGCGGGGCTCCTCCACGCTACGGGGGGATAGTGAATCCTTTGCGCTTACGGTGAACAATAGATCATTGAAAATAATGCTTGTCCGGTCTGAGCATGGACCGGTTATTGAGTTGGTGGAGCCGATCACATGATTATTGACCTGACTATGACTCTGCGGGAGGGTATCATGACTTTTCCCGTACACTGGCATCCTGTTGTGGAAATTACCCAATTGGGACGTTTCGAAGTCGAAGGGCGGGAAACCCGCAAGATCGTTTTGGGCACGCACACCGGCACGCATGTCGATGCGCCCCGTCACTTTGTGCCCAAGGGTGAGACGATCGAAAATACCGACCTCGATATCTACTATGGCCCGGCTCGGGTGCTGGATTTCACTCATCTTCCTGACAAGACCGAAATCACCCGGGAAATGCTTGTTGAACGTATCGGACGGGATTTCCCATCGCGTATTCTGTTTCGCTATGATTGGGAACGGCGTCTCGATAGCCTGAAATATTACAGCGACCATCCCTATCTGAGCGAGGAGGCCTGCGAGTGGATAGTCGAAAACGGCATTCGTCTGGTGGGCTTCGACGCACCTATGCCCGATGACCCGCGCAACGGCCGCGGAAGCGACCGCGACTCTCCCAATCATACGATCCTGTTGGGAGCAGGAGTCGCCATTCTTGAATATCTCGTCAATTTGTCTCAAATTCCGACCAAGGACTTCATCTTATCGGCATTGCCGCTCAAGATTGAAGAAGGCGATGGCGCCCCCGTGCGCGCTATTGCCATTGTCGAATAGCAGGGGTTCCAACAGTGACGGATCTGACCGAATGGGCATGTGCCTTCGTTGAGCAAATCGATCCGAGCTTTTCGGGGCTCGGTAAAGAAGCAAAGCTCGGTGAAAATCTCTTTACCTCGGGGCGTCTCGATTCCATGGCGCTCATGAATTTACTACTCGAAGCGGAGGCGCAATTCGGCTTCACATTTACACCCGAGGCGTTTCAGGATCGACGCCTTCAAACCATTCGAGGTTTGGCCGAGGTCGTCGAGAGCTTGAAAAGCGCAGCATGATTACCAAGGGCGATATTATTGAGGCCCTGCGGTCTGCGGGGCTGACCGCAGGAATGACTGTTTTCAGCCATGCCAATATAGCGTTTTTCGGCCCGGTAGCCGGCGCCGCGAATATGTCCGAGCTTATCGATATCATGCTCGCCGCGTTTAAGTCCGTTCTTGGACCGGACGGGACCCTTGTTCTGCCTGTTTTTACCTATTCGTTCAGCTCCGACAAACAGGATGGCATTTTCGATCTTCAGAAGAGCGTTTCAACGACCTCCGGGCTGGGCAACTGGCTAATCGCAAATGGAATGGGGCGCCGTTCCGCCGACCCGATGCTTTCTGTTGTGGCTCTCGGTGGTTCAGCTGACAGTCTAACGCGCGATATTGACCCGATCTGCTTTGGTCCCCGCAGTATCTGGGCACGGCTGTACGAGGCCGATGCGACTATATGCAATCTGAATCTCGATAGCGGCTCTACCTATCTGCATTGGGTGGAACGCGAATTAGGCGTCGCCTACCGCTCGGATATCCCGATGGTGGGAACGATTATCGACCATGGTAGGCCGCGCGCTGCGAAAATCGTCTACACTGGCCGCTCACTTGCCGATCCAAATGCCGTTCCAAAATTTGAACATTATCACAATGCATCGGTCGCCGCCGGCCTGTCAAAGATAGTGCCGCTTGGACGCGGACAGATTGTTGCGCAATCATGCCGGAAGGCACGCGATTTTCTCGGCGAGTTGCTCGAGAGGAATCCTTATGTATTGACCGCTCGGCACGAGAAGCTGGTCGTTTGAAAATTATGGCGTCGATGCTGGGCACGTGAGGCCGCAGCGACGGGTCGGTCGCACGAGATTCATATGAATGGGGGTTGGAATGGGCTATGATTCAAAAAAGGCCTGGGGTGAGCTTTATTCGGGCGATAGTCCGATCGCTTACCCCGCGGAAGGCGTGATAAGGATATTCAAGGGGAAGTTTCCTGCGCTGACGATGCCGCGCGATCACGCAAACCTTTCCATTTTGGATATGGGCTGCGGCGACGGCAGACATCTGCCATTCCTAAGCGGACTAGGCTTCAATGTCTGCGCAGTCGAGGTCAGCGAGACAATTTGCAGTACGCTACGCAGACGGATGGAAGCCTACGACGTGAAAGTAGACATCCGCGCCGGTCATGCGGGTTCCCTGCCATACGAGGATTCGTTTTTCGACCGTCTCCTGACATGGAACAGCTGCTACTACATGTCATTGAGCGGCCCGCGGTTTGGTGCTCACGTCGCGGAAATGGCCAGGGTCTTAAAACCCGGAGGCTGGATCGTTGCTTCTCTTCCAAAGAAAACCAACTTCATTTTTCAAGATTCGAAGGCAAGTGACGCAACCGGCTATCGAATCATTGCGAACGACTATTTCGGCCTGCGCGATGGCGAAATCATGCGCTGTATCAAAGACCGTGCCGATCTGGTCGAGTCTTTTGAGCCGAAATTCGAAAACTTCTGCCATGCTGATCTCGACATGGAGTGGTTTGGATTGCCCTATCATTGGCACGTCTTTTGTGCGCAGCGAAAGGTTTGATCTAGCCTAATGAGAAAAGTCGACCAGGAGACGATTAGTCGGTGCCATTGGCAACGTGGGCTTTTGCAAAAATTGCGACGCCGGGCCACTGTTCCGTTGAGGAAGATGAGAACCGGTTTAGCTAGGATAGCTGACTTTTTCCGACGTAGAAACTTTGATCGTCTTCTAAAGAATACGTCTTTTTCGGATATTATAATTGTAAATGATGCGCAACTATATGAGCGATCGCTAAACTGGTCTGTGGTTCTGGATAGGAAAGCTATCGATGCATTGAACGACGACGGCGACTACGCTCTTGGCGCCTTTGATCTTTCCGAATGTATACGGCTGTCACTGGCGTTATCGGGCAGGATATGTCGGCGTCTCGCTCGAGTAATGGCGCCAAATTCACCGACCGAGGCTGCGGCTCTGGAGGCTGCGTGGTTTTTTGCCGTTTGGACCGAGATCAGTGTTATCGTGCCGATGCGTCATCTGGCACGGTTTCTTCATAAGAAGTTTGGCGAGAGCCTTATTATTGTCCCCATCGACAGCGGGCAGGTAACGTGTCTCAACCACTGGGCATACAATGAACTTGAGCCCTTCATTTTGGTCGCGGAACTAAGGCGGCGCGGTGCTAGAAGTTTTCTGCTTGCAAGGTCTCAAGAGCTGTCGAACCGGTTTTCCGGCGGAAAAGGTGAACTGAATTTTGTCGCAAACTCTGCCTGGTGGCACTCGCGCGTGGACGCCAAAATCCCCACGACAACGTTCGAAAAGGTTTTCGAGCCGGATGGAATGCGTGATCCCCACAAGGTGCGTTCTACGATTGGGCGGGCTGCTCTCGTCGGGACCGTGCGTGACCCGGCATCGGCAGCGGCAGCCGATATCCACCTATGGAGCGAAGTTGATAACCCGCCTTCCATCAATGTGTCGTTCGATATTGTCTCAGCCTGCAAGGCATTTTCAATCTTCGCTCCCTCCAATCCACCTCCCAAACTCACCGATGCCTTTCTGACATTTGTGGGAGGGCTGTCGAAGGCGGCGTGGGAGAATGCCAATAAAGCCGTAGCTGCCTCCAAGGCCCGCGAGGCCCATGTCTGCGATCATTTATTTTTAGAAGGTGCGTTTATAAGCCACGCCGTGGCCGCCGCTGGCGGAGATATCCGTTTGTGGCCGCACTCTTCCAATGCTGGCCATGTTCCCTTTCAAAAACACGATGCATTAGCCAGTGTGACTGCTATTACGGCGAGCGCCAAGCGGATGTGGTCTAGAGCGCTCACCTCTGAAATCGTAAATATCGACTCGAGTTTCATGCTCTCTGAGGCCTCCAGCGCCCGCTCCTACGCGCTGGAAGAGCCCGTTCACATAGTGGTTTTTGCTGGCGCGCACCGGCTCAACCGAATGCCGACGCTGGATTGTCGTGCGCATAAGGCGGCGTTGCGGAAATTTTTCGGAGCGCTCGGCGAGTTGCCGGACAAATTTCAGGTTCTTGTTAAGCCGAAAGCCTACTGGGAAGAGGCCGACTGGCTTGAACAGTTTTTCCCGATCGGCCATCGTTTTCGCTTCACCGAGCAGACGACAAAGGAGCTGGATCTCCCAAACATGATATTCTCAACCGTCTCGCTGGGCTCGACCGCGCTCTTGGAGGGGATCGGGCGCGGCATCCCCGGCTTGATTGTTCGGGAGTTTCCTATTGTCGACTATACCGCCCTCGATGCTGAGTATTTGCAAGTCGGTGATACCGATTTTGTCATCGGGCAAATCAGGTCCTGCGCCGATCCGGCCTATTATCACATGTTGGCGGAGCAGCATCTTCGTTGGTACGAGACTGAGACGAGTTTTCCTCGTGGAAGCATTTGAGGATTCTTGGCGTGGCGACGTCTGCAGAGGACTACGTCAGGTTCTTGTTGGGGGAATGAGAAATGCGTGATGGCGTGCGTGGTGGTTGGCCTGAAAGGATAGCTGAACCAATGAATTCCGGTACAGCGCACGAATCGGGCCAAGCTGCCTACGATCTGGCTTGCGAGCTGTTTCCGATCAACCGGTCGATTACTGGACCCGGCGTGAGGCAAACGCTTGCGATATTGACGCGGGAAATGCCTGGGTTGACGACTCATTCCGTTCTTTCGGGCACCCAGGCCTTTGACTGGGTCGTACCGGATGAATGGGACGTTCGAGAAGCCTACATCGAAGATCCGGAAGGCAATCGTATCGTCGATTTCAAGGCCAACAATCTCCATCTGATGGGATATTCGGAGCCGGTAAACTGCGAATTGTCCTTGGACGATCTGCAAGCGCATCTTTATTCGCTTCCAGACCAGCCGGATGCAATACCCTATGTTACGTCCTATTACTCCCGCCGGTGGGGATTTTGCCTCAGTCATCATCAGCGCTTGTCGTTGAAACCTGGACAATATCGGGTTCGGATTGACTCTACGCTCGCGCCCGGCAACCTGAATTACGGCGAAATTCTCATCGCCGGTGATAGTGCGGAAGAAATTTTCCTATCCACCTATATTTGTCATCCCTCCATGGCAAACAATGAACTTTCTGGTCCAGTTGTTACAACCGAGATTGTCAAATGGCTAATCTCGCGAGATAGGCTTCCCTATTCATTTCGCGTCATATTCATCCCTGAAACGATTGGCTCTATTTGCTATCTCAGTCGCAATTTGGGGGTTATGAAAGAAAGAATGCGTGCGGGGTTCAACATCACCTGCGTGGGCGATGACCGCGCCTATTCCTTCCTGCCGTCGAGGGACGGCAATACGCTGGCAGATCGCGCGGTGCTCCATGCCTTAGAGCATGTCGCTGGCGAGTTTGAGCGCTATTCTTGGTGGGACCGCGGCAGCGACGAACGGCAATATTGCGCCCCCGGTATCGATTTGCCAGTTGCCTCAATTATGCGATCCAAATACGGCGTTTATCCGGAGTATCATACGTCGCTCGACAATCTGGATCTTATTTCACCGGCTGGCCTTGGTGGGGCTATTCGAGCCGTTCAGGGCGCAATTTTAGCGGTGGAACAGGACCGTCATTATAAGATCAATGTTCTCGGCGAGCCACAGCTTGGAAAGCGGGGCCTCTATCCCACCATTTCCACAAAGACTTCGGGCGCAACCGTCAGACTGATGATGAACGTTATCTCTCAGCTCGACGGCAGAACATCGCTTTTGGAGGTGTCGAATAGGATCGGCGTGGCGATTTGGGATATCTATCCCATCGTCCTGAAACTGGTTGAAGTTGGGCTTGTCGAGGACCTCTCGCTTCCTGCCCAGCCGTCAAATGCTTAAGGGTTAGGTAGGCGCACAGATCAAGGTCACGAGAGATGAATTCGCTACCATCTTCGACGCGGATCGCTGCCGGATAAGCGATCTGCCGGCACACCCGCTCCAGTGTCTGAACCATATCCTCGCCCCGATAGCTGAAGTGTGCGTCTGCCGCCGGAGAGAAGCGAGAGACCGTATCGACCGCTCTGGCGCGGCATATTCACGACAAATTCGGCAAGCGGATCATTGTCAACCCGATCCACCAGAAGTTGGTCCGCCACGAGGCCGGAACTGGATAATTCCGGTGGCAAAATCCTGTGGGAAGCCCTTTTGTCAAATACCCTATTTCCAACACAGCAATTATCGATAGAAGCTAAACTCAATAACGCAGTGTTCCAAATGCCGAGAGAGAGCTAAATGCTTGTATCCAAAAATTCGCTCGAACCTTCTCAGCACGTCAGAAAATCGGCCTGGCTCGAACATGCGCCTTTCGCCTTCTGGGTGATGCAGGAGCTGCGGCCTCGCACCGTGGTCGAACTCGGGACACATAACGGCTTTTCCTTTCTTTCATTCTGCCAGGCAGCCAAGGCGGGTGGGATCGACACAAGAATCTACGCCATAGATACGTGGCAAGGCGACGAGCATGCCGGTCTCTACGAGTCTGAAGTGCACGATTCACTCCGAGCCGAATTGCTCAAGGAATATCCAGGCTTCGGCACCATGGTGCGATCGACTTTTGCCGATGCGAGGCCTCAGTTCGCCGATGGATCCGTCGATCTTCTGCATATCGATGGGCGCCATCGCTATGAGGATGTGCTGGAAGACTTTCAAAGTTGGGAAAGCGCGCTATCCGACAGAGCGGTGGTCCTGTTTCATGATACGCGAGTAGAGACCGGCGACTTCGGTGTCTGGAAGTTTTGGGCGGAGATTTCGGCCGCGCATCCGAACTTCGAGTTTCATCACGGCAATGGTCTGGGCGTTCTCGTCGTGGGCAAGAACGCGCCGGAGGCGTTGAAGGCTCTCTGCGCTCTTACGCCGGAAGAACAAGCCGTCAACCGCATGCTCTACTCGAGGCTGGGCCTCGTCAATTCTCTTGATCACCAGATAGATGTGGCTCGTGAGCAGTTGGGAGTCATTGGGGAGCAGGCAAAGCTGCTGACGGCCGATCGCGACCGTATCGCCAATGCCTTCGAACAACATCGCCAGGCGATGGACATGATGCTGTCTTCGACGAGCTGGAAATTGACGGCTCCGCTCCGGTTGGCGAACCGCGCGGGTGCGCGTATTCCGCAGCTTGCCAGCATGATGCAGATGTTGGCCAAGAGACATGGCGGTTATGCGCGCCTTGCACAGAGATCGCTGAACATCCTGAGGCGGGATGGGTTGGCAGGCGGCAAAACAGCATGGGCGCGCGCCAAGGCATTGCGTCATGGAGGCAACCCGCTTTCCGGCAACGACTATGAGAGCTGGCTTAAGCGATATTCCGGCCTCGATGAGGTGGGACGCGAAAAAATTCGGTCCGAAATTGCGTCGTGGGAAAAACCGCCGCTGATTTCGGTGGTCATGCCGGTCTACAACCCTGAGGTCGATTGGCTGAAGGAAGCGATCGCGTCTGTGCAGGCGCAGCTCTATCCGTCCTGGGAGTTGTGCATCGCGGACGATCGGTCGACGTCCGAGCATGTACGCCCCCTTCTTGAAAAATTCGCCGCTGCTGATCCGCGCATAAAGGTTGTTTATCGCGCTACGAACGGGCATATATCCGAGGCCTCCAATTCCGCATTGAAACTCGCGTCCGGCAGCTGGATGGTTCTTCTCGATCAGGACGATCTTCTTACGGAAGATGCGCTGTATTATGTCGGTCGTGCCATCAGCCGTGAGCCAGACGTTGCGTTGATCTATTCCGACGAGGACAAGATCGAAAACGGCCGGCGTTATGATCCCTACTTCAAGCCGGACTGGAACCCAGATCTGTTGCGGTCGCACAACATGGTTTGCCATCTTGGCGCGTACCGGATGGATCATGTGCGGGCTATCGGCGGCTTTCGGAAGGGCTTTGAAGGCGCGCAGGATTACGATCTGGTGCTGCGCTTCTCTGAGCGCCTGCTGCCGGGGCAGATCTGCCATATCCCGCGGGTGCTGTACCACTGGCGAAGCCATTCCGGCAGCACGGCGCAAAGCGGCGGCAACAAAAATTATGCCGCCATCGCCGGTCAAACCGCCCTGAACGAACATCTGCATCGGACGGGGCTGGCTGGTCACATCGAAATATTGCCGACTGGAATGTACAGGGCGCGGTACGATTTGCCGCCCAATCCTCCGAAGGTAAGCCTGATCATTCCAACGCGAAACGGATTGCGGCTTCTGCGTCAGTGTGTCAGCTCCATTCTCGAGAAGACCACCTATCCCAATTTTGAGATCCTGATCGTCGATAACAATTCGGACGACCATGCGACGCTTCGCTATTTCGACGAAATTCGGTTGCACGAGCGGGTGAAAGTCGTTCGCGATGGACAGGCTTTCAATTATTCCGCAATCAACAACAAGGCCGTCAGTCTTGTCGACGGCGAATATGTGGGCCTCATCAATAACGATATCGAGGTCGTCTCTCCGGATTGGCTGAGCGAAATGGTGGCGATCGCCATGCAGCCGAAGGTCGGAGCGGTCGGCGCGCGGCTGTGGTATCCGGATGACCGGCTGCAACATGGCGGCATCATTCTCGGTATCGGCGGGGTGGCCGGTCATGCCCACAAGATGTTGAGACGCGGCGAACATGGCTATTTCTCGCGGGGCGAGCTCACGCAAACACTGAGCGCGGTAACGGCGGCATGTCTTGTCGTTAAAAAATCCACATACGAACTGGTCGGCGGCCTGGACGCGGAAAATCTCAAGGTCGCGTTCAATGATGTCGATTTCTGCCTGAAGCTCCGAGAGGCGGGCTTCCGGAATGTCTGGACGCCCTACGCTGAACTGCGCCATCACGAGTCGGCAACGCGCGGGGTAGAAGATACTGCCGAAAAGAAAGAGCGCTTCCAATCCGAGGTGCTTTTCATGCTCCGGCGCTGGGAGAAGGTGTTGATGGCGGATCCGGCTTACAACCCTAATCTGACGTTGGAATACGAAGATTTTTCACTTGCATGGCCTCCGCGAAACGATATTGATCCCACCTCGGCGTCCTGACATCCAGATGGACAAAAAATTGAAGTTTACGATTGCCATCGAGCGTTCACGGCGCCTGCGCCAGGAGACAACGATGGAACAGCATGATCGAGAAGAGCACGATGGCGACGCGAGCTAAAAGCAATACCATGCGTGCGCTGGATGATATCCGTGGTGGGTTCGACCAGCGTGAACTATGGCTTTACCTGGGCTGGCGAGAGATAAAGTCGCAATACAGCCGCTCCATCATAGGTCCGTTGTGGCTCACACTTTCCATGGGAATGATGGTTCTTGGTCTCGGTGTGCTTTATTCCCAGATATTGAAGATCGATGTCGCGAATTACCTGCCCAGGCTTGCGATAGGTCTCATCGTCTGGGGCCTGATAAACGGAATTATCATCGGGGCATGCAGGATATTCGCCGTTGCCGGTGGAGCCATGCGGCAGATCAAGATGCCGGTCAGCATGTTTATCTTTCAGTTCATCTGGAGTCAGCTTCTTGTTTTTGTGCATAACTTTCTAATATATATAATTATCGCTATTGTATTTCTGATGAATCCGGGCTGGAATGTCCTTCTGTTCTTTCCGGCGCTCTTTCTTGTTGTCTTAAGTGGATTTTTTATATCGATGATACTCGGTCCGCTATGCGCGCGGTTTCGCGACGTGCCGATGATCATTGGAAGCGTTATGCAAATCGTTTTCTTCATGACCCCAATCATCTGGAGTGCCGACCAGATGCCAAGCCGCGCATGGGTCCTGACCGCAAATCCCTTCTATCATTTTATCGAAATCATCCGGGATCCGTTGCTCGGAAAAACGGGCACTCTACTCAACTGGACGGCGAGTGTTGGCATTACGATTGCCCTTGGCGTGATCGCTACGGTCTTTTTCGCCCGTTACCGCGCACGCGTCGTCTATTGGAGCTGATCCTTGGCTAAAATTTCTCTGAAGGATGTCGTGGTCGACATTCCGATCTACGGCGCCAGCCATCGTTCTTTGAAGAACAGTATTCTCGCTTCAGCCACAGGCGGACAGATAAAGCCCCGTGAAGGCACTGGCTCGGTCGTCATTCGGGCGATCGAAGGTCTGACTTTGGATATCGAACATGGCACGCGCCTTGGCCTGCTCGGCCACAACGGCGCAGGCAAATCGACAATCCTGCGGGTGATGGCCGGCATTTACGAACCGTCGATCGGAACGGCGGAGATCGACGGCGAAGTCGCATCAATGTTCGACATCGGCTTCGGTATGGATGCCGAGTCAAGTGGCTGGGAAAACATCATTCTGCGGGGAATGTATCTCGGATACAGCCGCAAGGAGATCGAGGCCCGCGCAGAAGAGATCGGTGCTTTGACGGGGCTGGGCGAATTTCTCGATATGCCGCTTCGCACTTACAGCGCCGGCATGTCGACAAGGCTTGCCTTCGCGATCTCGACATCGATCAAGCCGGAGATACTGCTTATCGATGAGGGTATCGGCGCAGGCGACGCGGCATTCCTTGCCCAGGCGCAGGAACGGATGCGCACCTTCATTTCCAACGCCGGAATTCTGGTGATGGCGTCTCACTCGAACGATCTGTTACGGGCATGGTGTAAGGAGGGCCTCTGGATGGAGCACGGTCGCATGCGGATGCGTGGCCCTATCGACGATGTCCTTGCAGCTTACACCAAGTCGCTCGGGTAGGTGCAACCAGCGAGTTACTCGATGATCTGGCCGGCGGTCAGTACGAGACCAACAGGACATCCAAGGCCACGTGCGGCCATCTGGATTTTGGTGGTCAAGCCGTCGTGAGAACGGCCAAGGGCCTGATCTTTAGCCCTTTTTCTCGTCGGAAGCGTGCTGGTGGGCGCGAATGATGGTGCTATCGACGATCAGCTATTCGAAATCACTGTCGTCCGATATCGCCTCATGGAAATGCCACCAGACACCCTTTTGGCTCCACTGGCTTTAGCGACGAAACATGCTGTTCCATGTCGCCGAACAATTCGCTTCGGTTGGGCGCTGCAGATCGCCACAACCCGATTGGTGTGTTATTGGACCCCCGTGACAGATCCCAGGCCAGAATCATTGTTGATATTGGGTCTTGGGATTCCGTATAGCGAATGGTCGGCAGAAAAATAGACTTAGGTGGTCATGGAGACTTCAAATCAGTTGTTTGACGGTTGTCTGAACCCAGAACCGAAATTGCCTATCATTGTGGATCTGGATGGTACGCTGATCCTGTCGGACACCTTGCATGAGTCCGCTGCGGTTGCGCTTTTCCGTAAACCGCTGGTTCTGTTTCACGCGCTGAGACAGCTTGTGAACGGCCGCCATGCACTGAAGGCTGCGCTCGCGAAAGAAGTCGACTTGACCCACGAGGTGTTACCGCTTCGGGAGGATCTCGTCGAATGGTTGCGCAGCAAGGCAGAAGAGGGGCATGAACTCCATCTTTGCTCGGCCGCGAATCAATCCGTGGTAGACGCGGTCGCAAAAAGAGTCGGCATATTCGCCTCGGCCGTCGGTTCTTCAAGCTCAAATCTGAAAGGCAAGGCCAAGGCGCTGTATCTCGAAGGTCGCTTTCCTGACGGCTTCATCTATGTCGGTGACCATGCGGCGGACCTGCCTGTCTGGCAGGCGTCAAAGGGCGTCGTGCCCGCCGGCGTCAGTCAAAGTGTGGCGCGGGAGCTCAAGCGGCGCAACCTGCCGGTGATCGCCGAATTTCATTCGCCGTCACTGAAGTTCAGGGAGTTCTTGAAGGCCATCCGCGTTCATCATTGGACCAAGAACGTTCTGCTCTTTGTTCCACTGATTCTGGCCCATGAATGGACCAACCTCTTACTCATTCTGCAAACCGTCTCAGCATTCGCCTGTCTCCTGGCGGTCACCTCTGCCACCTATTTGCTCAACGACATTGCCGACCTCAATACGGATCGCCAGCATTGGTCGAAACGCTACAGGGCCTTGGCCAGCGGCAAACTGTCCATCCGGGCCGGTTTCATGCTTGCGGGTGGGCTGCTGGTAGGCGGTTTCTTTTTCGCGGCCTTGCTGTCCCCGCAATTCACGCTCGCCCTCCTTGCGTATCTGGTGATAACGGGAGCGTATTCGCTGGGATTGAAGCGGGTTCCTCTGCTCGACACCCTTATTATCGGCATACTTTTCACGACACGCCTCATCATGGGGACGGTCTTGCTCGAGAGTTCGAAGCCGGCATGGCTGCTAACCTTTGCCGTGTTCCTGTTCTTTTCGCTGGCCGTGGCAAAACGTCATACGGAAATTGTGCGGGCAGCGACCAGCGGGTCCCTGAGTCTCAAGAGTCGCGGGTACGAAATCGAGGACGCGCCTTTGACGCTTTCGCTCGGTATCGGCACCGCTCTGGCGTCGCTCGTCGTCCTGATGATCTTCGTCTTGCAGGAAATGTTGCCTGGCAAAGCCTATTCCTCTCCGCATTTCCTGGGTGGAATTCCTATCATGCTGTCGATTTGGCTTGGCAGAATCTGGCTTCTGGCACACCGGGGGAAGATGAACGACGACCCGGTCAGCTTTGCCATTCGAGACCGTATCAGCGCTGGTCTCGGCGTCGTGGTGGCGATCTTGTTCCTGGCCGCACTATGACCAGATTCGAGCCGGCCGATGTCCGTTCGTGGGGTAATGTGCTGCAGGCGAAACACCATGCAGCTTTTCCTGCCTGGCGAGACCAGCTTGCCCGCATCGTGCTGTCCGGCCGCCAGGAAGGGCGAACGCTTTTGGCGACGGGCCTGCGCCGCTCCTATGGTGACAGTGGCCTCAATCCCGAAGGCGGATTGATTGATATGACCGGTCTCGACCGGATCATTGACTTTGATCGAGAGCGCCGCCTTGTTCGGGTGGAAGCAGGCTTGTCGTTCGACGCCTTGCTCGGGGTCATCGTCCGCCAGGGATTCTTTCTACCTGTGACACCCGGCACGCGTTTCGTGACGATGGGCGGCGCCGTCGCAAACGATGTTCACGGCAAGAACCATCATATCAACGGCACCATCGGACGCTGGGTCCGCAGGATCGGGTTGATGCGCTCCAACGGCGAGGAACTTGAGCTAACGCTCGAAAGCGATCCCCAGCTGTTTTCTGCGACGATCGGCGGCCTGGGGCTGACCGGTGCAATAACCCGGGTTGAACTGGAAGTCCTGCCGATCGAGAGCGCGGTCATGGATGCCGAAAACATTCCCTTTGACAATCTCGACATGTTCTTCTCTCTGGCAGCCGAGAGCGACAACGCGTTCGACTACACGGTCTCCTGGATCGATTGCCTCGCAAAAGGCGCATCCCTGGGTCGCGGAATTTTCACGCGTGGCAACCACGCAAAGACCGGCTCTCGCCTGCCGGGCCGCGGGAACACCAAGTTCACGATGCCGCTCAGCCTTCCCAGCCTCTGCATGAACCGTTATTCGATCAGCGCTTTCAATTCGCTGTATTTCTGGAACGGCAAGCGAAAGGCCGGGAAGCAGAACATACCGATATATCAGTTCTTCTATCCGCTCGATTCCATCGGGCGTTGGAACCGGATGTATGGCAGCAAGGGAATGTATCAGTTTCAGTCGGTGGTACCGCCGGCCGTCGAGAAAGACGCTACGAAAGAAATGCTAAAGACCATCTCCGCCAGCGGGCAGGGGTCGTTTCTAGCCGTTCTCAAGACATTCGGCGCGATTTCCTCGCCCGGAATGCTGTCTTTCCCGCGACCGGGAACGACATTGGCGCTGGATTTTCCAAATCATGGCGAGACCACCTCGAGGCTGATGGCTCGGCTCGATGATATCGTGCTGGAAGCGGGCGGTCGGCTCTACCCTGCCAAGGATGGCCGTATGCCGGCACGAATGTTCAAGGCCGGTTATCCGGCTTGGCAGGACTTCGCCAAATACGTAGATAGCGGGTTCAGTTCGCATTTCTGGAAGCGTGTATCGCAAGAGTAAGGGGGCTCCATTGCGGGTTATCATTTTAGGGGCCACCTCGGCGATCGCCTCTGCGGCCGCGAGGCTTTATGCAGCAGAAGGCGCAAGCCTGCTGCTGGTCGGGCGGGACGAAAATCGTCTGGCGCAAGCTGCAGCGGATCTGAAGATGCGTGGCGCGGAGACCGCCGAAGTTGCCATCAGCGATCTCGGTGACCCGGCTGACGTCGAGAAGCGGCTGGGCGCATTCGTAAGGCAGCTTGGCGGCGTCGATCACGTTCTCCTGGCCTATGGCATCCTCGGCAATCAGGGCGAGGCCGAGCGCGATTTGACTGAGGCGGAAACGATCCTGCGGGTCAATTTCAACTCGGCTGCCGCGTGGTGCCTTGCGACGGCCAACATTATCGAGAAGCAGGGCCGCGGCACGCTCGCCGTCATCGGTTCGGTTGCAGGCGACAGGGGCCGCCGAGCCAACTTCATCTACGGGGCGTCGAAAGCTGGTCTGGAGGCGCTGGTTGTCGGCATAGCGCATCGTTTTGCCGATAAGGGGCCGCGGGCTGTGCTCATCAAACCCGGTCCGACGATGACACCGATGACCGAGGGCATGAACCGCAAGGGTGCGCTCTGGGCCAAGCCGGAACAAGTCGCGGCAATCGTTCATGCGCGTGCGTATCGAGGCGGCCCGGTGGCGTATGCTCCGGGCTTCTGGCGCTACATCATGTTGATCATTCGGAACCTTCCGAGCGCCATTTTCAACCGGATGGAAATTTGATGTCGAAGATAGTCATTACCGGAGCAGCCGGTCTGGTCGGTCAGAACGTCATTGCTCGATTGAAGAGCGAGCCCGGCCTGCAGATCGTGGGTATCGACAAACATCCGAGCAATACCGCGTTGCTTCGCCGGCTTCATCCCGAAATCGAGGTGATCGAAGCCGATCTTGCGGTGGACGGTCCATGGAAGGACGCTCTTGCCGACGCATCTGCCGTTCTGTTGAACCAGGCGCAGATCGGCGGCCTCGACGAGCAGGAATTTATCGACAACAACGTCGTGGCCACCGAGCAGATCGTCGCAGCTATGCGCAAGCACGGCGTCCCGTATTTCGTGCACATCTCGTCATCCGTGGTGCATTCCAAGGCCGAGGACTTCTATACAAGCTCCAAGACTGCGCAGGAACGTTTGATCGACACTGTAACCGATATCCCGCATGTTGTGTTGCGGCCGACATTGATGTTCGGGTGGTTCGATCGGAAGCATCTGGGCTGGCTTCGCCGCTTCATGGACCGCGTGCCTGTCTTTCCTATCCCCGGCGACGGAAAATTCATCCGCCAACCGCTGTATGTCGGCGATTTCGCAGCCATTATCATTTCGTCGCTGCGCAACAAGCCGGTCGGGAGCTTCGACATATCGGGGCTGGAGCAGATCTACTACGGCGACGTGATTCGAATGATTCATGACACCGTGAAGCCGAGAGCACGCATCATCAGGGTGCCCTACCGGCTGTTCTGGCTGTTGCTGTTCGTCTACGGCAAGTTCAGCAGCAAGCCTCCCTTTACGACCAGTCAGCTTGAGGCTCTCGTCATCCCTGAGACGTTTCCGGTCATCGATTGGCCGGGATTGTTCGATGTTTCACCGACGCCGCTGCGCGAAGCGATCCGCCAAAGCTACCTGGATCCGGTTTACAGCAGCATCGTATTGGAGTTTTAGGAGACGTGACATGAGCCGGGTTGTGGTTATAGGCGCTGGCGCCATGGGACTGGCGGCAGCGCACAGAGCTGTGAGTTTAGGTCACGACGTTGATCTCATCGAGGCGGATAGCGTCGCGGGTGGGATGGCGGCGCATTTCGATTTCGGCGGCGTGTCGATCGAGCGGTTCTACCACTTCGTATGCAAATCGGATGAACCGACGTTTGCCTTAATGAAGGAACTCGGTATCGGCGATCGCATGCGCTGGCGGCCGACATCGATGGGCTACTACATGAAGGGACAGATCCATTCCTGGGGGGATCCGATCAGTCTGTTGAAATTCCCGCATCTCAGCCTCATTGCCAAGATTCGCACCGGTCTGCAGATGTTCCTGACCACGAAGGCGAAGAGCTTCGCTTCTATCGAAAGCAAGACCGCCCGAGAGTGGCTGGAAGGCGGTTCGGGGCGGGAAGTGTACAACACGCTCTGGAAGCGCCTCATGGAACTGAAGTTCTATGAGCTCGCAAACGACGTATCCGCATCCTGGATTGCCACGCGGGTCCGGCGCATTGGCAATTCGCGGCGTTCCCTCTTTCAGGAGGAACTGGGTTACATCGAAGGCGGCAGCCAGACGCTCGTGGACGCCCTTGTTTCCGCCTACACGACGCAAGGCGGCCGTCTGCATCTCGGGATGCCCGTGGAGCGTATCGAGACCGAGGCAGGCAGGACGACGGGAGTGACGGCGGCGGGAAAATTCTTCCCCGCGGACGCCGTCATTTCGACTGTGCCGACACCTTATATCTCCACGCTTGTCCCGTCTCTGCCGGAAGCGTCGAAAGCGAAATACGACGCCATCCGAAACATCGGCGTCGTCTGCCTGCTGTTCAAACTGAAGAAATCCGTCAGCCGAAACTTCTGGATCAATATCGTCGATGAAAGCATCGAGATTCCGGGACTGATCGAGTTTTCCAACTTACGGCCGGTCGAGAGCACGATCGTCTATGTTCCCTATTATATGCCGACCAGCCAGGCGAAGTGGCAATGGAGCGATAGCCAGTTCGTTGAGGAGGCCTTTGGCTATCTGCGCAAGGTCAATCCAGCGATCACCCGGGACGATCTCATAGAGGCCAAGGTCGGGCGGCTGAAACACGCGCAGCCTGTCTGCGAACCAAACTTCCTCGACAAGCTGCCGCCGATCCAGACGCCGATCGCCGGCCTGCAGATTGCCGACACCTGTTATTACTATCCCGAGGATCGCGGGATTGCTGAAAGTGTCCGCTACGGCCGGAATATGGCGGAGGCATTGACTTGATAAGGGACGGGGTCGTCAGCCTTTTCTCGATGCCGTTCGTCCGATTTGCAGTATCAGGCGGGATCGCGGCGGCGGCCAACATTCTTTCACGGATCGCGCTGTCGACGATTATGGACTACACGCCGGCCATCGTGCTGGCATACCTGATCGGCATGTCGACAGCCTATGTGCTGATGAAGATATTCGTCTTCGAGAAGTCGGGGCGGCATGTCGGCCATGAATATATTCGGTTCGGCCTTGTCAATTTCGTGGCATTCGCGCAGGTCTGGCTTGTGAGCGTCGGACTTGTCCACTTCGTCGTTCCGCTTGTCGGGTTTAATTTCCATGCGGAAACAGTCGCTCACGTCATCGGCGTCCTGAGCCCGATAGCAACAAGTTACTTTCTCCATAAATACTTTACGTTCGGGAGCCATCGGTGATGTTGAAGACGTCTGCACCGGGAAAAACATGGTGGATCGCTGCAGTCGGTTTTCTGCTTCTGTTCGTCAGTCTTTATCTCAAGTTTCAGCCGCTCGCCCTTCATCCGGTGCGGTCAGGCCTTGACCCTTCGTGGCAGGCGGCTCTGGCTTACGGTGTCGAACATCACCTGTTGTTCGGCACAGATCTCGTCTTTACCGGTGGCCCTCTATCCAGCCTCTATACCCAGCAGTTCGAGCCCATAACCGCCTTCGCCGTGGCGATTATATCCCTTGGCATCGTCGCCTTCGTGGCTCTTGCGCTAGGCCTGCTTTTTTCCGCATCCGGCAACGTCCTCAGCATGATTTCAGGTTGGGTCCTGGTGTCTATCTGCATGATTTCCAAGGACACCCTGCTGCTGCTCGTGCCGCTTCTGGGCGCGCTATACGGGTTCGAGAATGACTCGAAACGGGGGCTGCCGGTAACGATTGCAGGCGCGTATCTATCGGGCATACTCGCGCTCGCCAAGTTTTCCACATTCCCGGTGTCCATACTGGCCATGCTGCTGCTTGACGTCGTGGCGGTGCGTCGCCGACGAGTTCCGCTGCATTTTCTGGTGATGGTGGCCGGGCTCTACACGGGCCTGTTTATCTCCGGCCAGCCTCTGGCGCAGTTGCCTGCGTTCCTGGTCGCGAGCCTGCAGGTTTCCGGGGGCTATTCCAGCGCAATGAGCCTGTCCGTCTTCGTGGCGGATCTTGCGATCTGGCTCGCAATCGCGGCGGTGTTCATCGTGGTCCTTCTTCGTGATGCCGCATCGCGGGCTGGCAGCATACCTTACGACATCCTCATCGCCCGACCTCTCGTCATTGCCGGCTTTCTTTTCATTGCCTTCAAGGCTGGGCTTGTTCGCCATGATCTCCATACGCTTATCTCCTGGAGCGCGTTGGCGATGGTGATTACGGCGGTCGGATTTTCAGCATCCTACGTAGGGACGCGATGGAAAAAGCTCCTGATCCCGATGGCCTGCGTCTGCATTATGCCGAGCTATGCCGCCCTTTATGTCGCCTATAAGATGTTGCCTTCAGAAAATATTCGGACACTGCCGCAACAGATATCCGAAGGCTTGGTTCGAGGACGCGAGTTTCTGTTTCAGCCAACCGTTTGGCTTGATAAGCTTAAAGGCGAGAATGCCGCCTCTCTGGCTGCCATTCGCCAAAAAACGCCGCTGCCGGCGTTGAACGGTTCCGTTGATATCATCCAGTCAGAGCAATCGGATGTCATCGGGAATGGCCTCGACTACCGTCCTCGTCCGACTGTGCAGGAATATACCTCCTACACGCCAGAACTGATTGAGCGCGTTCGAGCCTTTTATGACGGCCCTGAAGCACCGGAATACCTGATCATGGCCCCAGGCTCGATCGACGGGCGGCATCCGGCTTCCGCCGAGGGAGCGCTGTGGCCGCTATTTTTTGCCAGATATGAGCCTTTTATCGAAACCGATCGGCAGATCATATTGCGGAAGCGTCCGACCGCGGTATCGGGCGTGAAAAAGCAGGATATCGAAGTTCAGACGGAACTCGGCCAGGACGTTCAGCTGCCGAAAACAGACAACCCGATCATGATCGCAGTCGACATGCGGCCGACCCTTCTCGGGCGCCTGGCGGAGCTGATCTACCGACCGCCGATGTCTGAGATATCCGTCAATTATTCCGATGGATCGACCGGCGTCTACCGGCTGATACCCGGGATGGCAGGCGATGGTTTTCTTGTTTCACCGCTGGTTGTCGACCCTGTCGCATACTTGAAGGTTTCTTCCGGGCACTCGGATTACCCGGATCTCAGGCACGCGCAGTCGGTCAAAATCAAGTCGGGGGTCCGGCATGGTCTTTTCTATCAATCGGCGATTACGGTGACTTTTACCGAGCTCGACAAGGATGTCCTCAGAAAGGCTTCCGGCGGACCGATCATCGAAAACGCCCTGCTGCGCGATGAAAAAATTCTCCCGCTTTTACGCGCGAATGCGCTGAATGGGGCGACTGTTTCTCGGGTGCCCGAGGGACTGCTGGCCCATGCGCCGGCTGTACTGCGTCTACCGGTGACGCCCTCATCAAAGCTATCGCTCTCGTTCGGCATACGGCCTGGCGGCTGGCAAGATGGCGGTCACACGGATGGCGTATGTTTCTTCGCCAGAAATGGAAAACAGGCCCTAGCACAAAGATGTCTCGATCCAGCCGCTGTAGAGGCGGATCGCGGCGAGCAGACAGAGAGTTTCGCCGTACCGGCTGATGTTCACGAGATCACGCTTGAAACCGAGTGCAAGGCCGGATGTGCCTGGGATTGGAGTTACTGGAGCTCAGTCGCTGAAGAATAGGGTAGTCGATGATGCAAGATCCGGGCGCGCAAGATCGGGATTTCATCTGTGAAATGACGCAGAAAATTCTCTTTCGTGCTGACGCGTCCGCTGACATCGGAGCAGGCCACGTGATGCGGTGCCTGACCTTGGCGAACACTCTGAAGGCCCACGGCTACCGCTGCGTTTTTGCCGCGAGGTTCATGCTCGAAAGCCTTGGAAGGCTGATTGAGGATGCCGGGCATATCCTGGTCAGGTTGGATGGCGGCTCTGAAAATGTTACCGATGGCGAACCTGTCTTGTCTCACGCCGGCTGGCTGGGCGTCGCTCAGGAAACCGATGCAGATCAATGCCTGCTGCTGAGCAGAAGCGGGCAATGGTCCTGGATCGTCGTCGACCATTACGCAATCGATTTCCGGTGGGAAAAAAGGCTTCGCCCGTTCTGCGATCGCCTGATGGTGATCGATGATCTCGGCGATCGCGTCCACGACTGCGACTTGTTGTTGGATCAAAACCTCGGAACCGGTGAGCAGAAGTATGCCGGCAAAGTACCTGCCAATTGCAGACTTCTGTTGGGTCCGGGCTATGCGCTGCTGCGTCCGGAATTTGCTGAGTTACGACACTACAGCCTGGCCCGCCGGAGAACGCCGCAACTGCAGCAGCTTCTTATCACCATGGGCGGAGTGGACAGGAACAACGTGACATCGGACATTCTGGAGGCGTTGAAGAGATCTCCGCTATCTCCATCGTGCCAGATTACGGTCGTTATGAGTTCTCAATCGCAATGGCTGAGAGGTGTGCGCAATTTGGCGCGGTCGATGCCCTGGCCGGCAAAGGTCCGTGTTGACGTGACCGATATGGCGCTGCTGATGGCAGATAGCGATCTCGCGATAGGCGCCGCCGGCGGCAGCGCGTGGGAGCGCTGCTGTCTCGGCTTGCCCAGCCTCACTGTCATACTGGCGGATAATCAAAGGCAAAGCGCTCACGCGCTTTCATCGCGAAAGGCTGTTATCGCGCTGGATCCGAACGGTCCCGAATCCCTTGCCGAAAGCTTGCCGAAAGCCCTATCGGCTCTCATCGGCGATGGCCTCGAGGCAATGGTGGAGCGCGTCTTTGCGGTAGGAATTGATGGTTTGGGGGCAGTGAAGGTGGCGTCCGAGATGGCAGGCGTGCCGCCTGCCAGGTAATCCGCCGTCCCTGATCGGGATGATCGACAGCCTTATGCGGTAACGGCTTCCCGCAACGCCACGATGACCTGCTCCTGCTGCGCATCAGTCATCGTTGGGTACATCGGAAGGGTTATGGCCTCTGAATAATAGGATTCAGCCTCCGGGTAGGTGTTACGTTGAAAGCCCAAACGTTGATAATACGGCTGCAGATGCACCGGGATATAATGGAGGTTGACATTGATGCCTTGCTTCAGCATCGCATCGAAAATGTCCTTGTGACTCTTCCCGATCTCTCCCGATTTGACACGAATGACGTAAAGATGCAGCGCGGAGTATCCGTCAGGATGCTGCCAGGGCGTGATCACAGGCAAGTCGCTGAACGCGTCGTCATAACGTCTCGCCAATTGATGGCGCTTGGAGACGTAGCTGTCCAGACGATCCATCTGGCTTAATCCCAGCGCGCCCTGCAACTCGGTCATGCGGTAATTATAGCCGAGATCTATCTGCTGATAGTACCATGGCCCGTCCGGCTGTTGCGTCATCCTGTCGGGTTCGCGGGTGATGCCGTGGCTACGCAGCAGGCGCATCTTGTGGGCGAGTTCGGGGTCGTTGGTAACGGCCATTCCGCCCTCTGCCGAGGTGATGATTTTCACGGGATGAAAGCTGAATATCGTAATGTCGCTATAGCGGCAGTTGCCGATAGGCTCGTTGAGATAGCGACCTCCAATCGCATGCGATGCGTCCTCGATAACAGCAAAGCCAAAACGAAGCGCCAAAGCATGGATCGCCGCAAGGTCACAGGGCTGCCCGGTCAGATGGACTGCGACGACCACCTTCGGCAGCCGTCCCGCCCGCTCTGCTTCCAACAATTTTTGCTCGAGCGCTGCCGGCGAAAGATTGTAGCTGTCCTTGTCGATATCGACGAAGTCGACATCAGCGCCACAGTAGAGAGCGCAATTGGCGGATGCCACGAAGGTGATCGGGCTTGTCCAAAGCAAGTCACCGGGACCAAGTCCGAGAGCGAGGCAGGCAATGTGGAGCGCCGAGGTCGCGCTGTTCACCGCAACAGCATGGAGTGCACCGCAATAGGATGCGACGGCCTGCTCGAAACGAGGCACGACAGGGCCTTGCGTCAGAAAGTCAGATCTCAGAACGGCGACGACTGCGTCGATATCCGCATCGTTGATATCCTGTCTGCCATAGGGAATGGAGGAACTCATATCATTCCGATCTTGAGACGATTTTCTTCGATCCAGGTCTGGAGAGATGCAACGCTCAGCCATTCCTTATTGTTGTCGCTGGTATAGCTGAAGCCTTCCGCGACTTTCACCCCGTCCTTTATGCGCTCGGCACTGGTGCCCCAATTATTGATGGCCGGCAGTATCTTGAAATGATCGTTATATTCGTAGGTGTAGAAGGAGTCTTCTTCGCCAATCATCTGCTCATGAAGTTTCTCGCCTGGGCGGATACCGACAATTTCGATCTGAGCTTCCGGTGCAACGGCGGCGGCGAGATCCACCATCTTCATGGAAGGGATTTTTTTGACGTAGATCTCGCCGCCTTCCATGTCGTCGAAAGCGTGCCAGACCAGTTCCACACCTTGTTCAAGCGTGATCATGAACCGGGTCATGCGCCAGTCGGTGATGGGCAGCACACCCTTGTCTTTGATGGAGAGGAAAAACGGAATGACCGAGCCGCGCGATCCCATGACGTTTCCATAGCGAACCACCGCAAAGCGTGTGCGATTGCCGCCCGAATATGAGTTGCCCGCGACAAAAAGCTTGTCGGAAGCGAGTTTGGTTGCTCCGTACAGGTTGATCGGGCTGCTGGCTTTATCGGTCGAGAGTGCAACGACGCGTTTTACTCCGCGGTCTATGCAGGCGTCGATGACGTTCATGGCGCCGTTGATGTTGGTCTTGATGCACTCAAAGGGATTGTATTCCGCTGTCGGCACTATCTTCGTTGCCGCGGCATGAACGACGTAATCGACCCCGTCGAGCGCCCTGTACAGACGCTCTCGGTCTCTCACATCACCAATGAAGAAGCGTACTCGCTTGTCGGCACTGTATTTCTTGGCCATTTCCCACTGCTTCATTTCATCGCGTGAATACACGATGATGCGGCGCGGGTTATAACGTTCAAGTGTCATTGGAAGAAATGCATGGCCGAATGACCCGGTGCCGCCGGTGATGAGGATCGATTGACCTGTCAGCATAATTCACGTTCTCTTCAACATCATTAATCGTAAATCTTCTAACGACGCGTTCTCGGCCAAGCAAGGGTTTGCGACGTCGATACAGTCCGACTTGAGTGCCGATGAAGCTGCCAGTCCAGGCAAACAGGCGTTGATCGTTTGCTCACCGCAAATCACCTGCGGAGCTATCGTCGGCCTATGAATTCGTCCTCGGAAAATTTTGGCTGGGGAACCTGGACTCGAACCAAGATTAACGGAGTCAGAGTCCGTCGTTCTACCATTGAACTATTCCCCAGCAGTTGCCGCCGAAGCATGGCTTGGCTGCTGTGCGGCGCTTATAACCAAAAGCGGGCGGATTGCAAATACCCGTTTTGAAAAAATTCGGTGCCGTGCGGAGGACGTGAAACCAGCCGCAAATCCCCTGTCCAAAAAAGAATTTGGCGAATTCGGCGGGCGCTGATATTCTTGCGGCAACGCAAAAATCGAATGAGCGCCTGCTGCATACCTCAGGGACTTGCGCGGCGCGATGGAAAAAGAACGTGGAAGACCCCGAAGGCGGCGCCAAGCCGCAATTTGACGGGGCGTCGGCGGCAGGGCGCAAGGACGGCAAGAAGTCCAGGCGCCGCAAGGGCAAACGTGGCGGGCAATCCCGCAACGCTGCTCATCCCGCTTCGCATGAGCCTTCCGGCGGTGCCGGACAGCCTGCGCGCCCGATGGAAGATGCAGCCGGCAATCCGGCCCGCAAGCGCAAGCGCCGCCGTCGTGGCGGCCATGGTGTTGCGCAGAACGGTTCACCTCAACCTCCTGTGATGGAACAGGCCGCAGCGGCAGAGCATGCTGCCCGCTCCGATGGCGATTCGGCGCCGAGCCGGCGCAACCGCCGCAAGCATCGTGGCAAGCGCGGTCTGCAGGGCCGGCCGCTGACATCGGCAAAGCCTTCCAGTGCTCCGCAACAGGAAAGCCGCGTGGAAGAGGCGCGCATATCCGTTCCGCGCGAAACGCAGAACGGCGCGGCCGCCAATCGCAAGGGCCGTCAGGATGGCCAAATCAATCCCGGTTTTCAGGGGGATCGCCAGGCCGGCGACCACGCCTGGCCGGAGGAGCTCTACGCCGCTCTCGATCTCGGCACCAACAATTGCCGTCTGCTCATTGCCCAGCCGACCCGCCCGGGTCAGTTCCGCGTCGTCGACGCCTTTTCCCGCATCGTGCGCCTCGGCGAAGGCCTTGCGGCAAGCGGCCGTCTCTCGGATGAGGCGATGGAGCGGGCGATCGAGGCGCTGCGGATCTGCGCCTCCAAGCTCAGGAACCGGGAGATCCGCCGCATGCGGCTGATCGCCACCGAAGCCTGCCGCCAGGCGGTCAATGGCGAGGAATTCCTCAGCCGGGTCGTTGCCGAAACCGGCCTGACGCTCGAGATCATCGATCGCGAAACCGAAGCGCGGCTTGCCGTCTCCGGCTGCTCCTCGCTGGTCGGTCGCGAAACGCGCTCTGTCGTGCTGTTCGATATCGGCGGCGGTTCGTCGGAGATCGCCGTCATCCGCATCGGCGACAATCGCTTCAGCCGCCTCGCCAACCACATCACCCACTGGACCTCGCTGCCGGTCGGCGTGGTGACGCTGTCGGAGCGCCATGGCGGGCACGACGTCACGCCGGAGGCTTTCGAGGGCATGGTGCGCGAAGTCGAAGGCATGCTCGGAGGCTTCGATTGCCCGGAGATCGAGGTCGCCCAGACCGGCGACTTCCACCTGATCGGCACATCGGGCACGGTGACGACGCTTGCCGGCGTCCATCTCGACCTGCCGCGTTATGACCGGCGCAAGGTCGATGGCATCTGGCTGTCCGATGACGAGGTGTCCGCCATGCAGGCAAAGCTTCTCTCCTGGGATTTCGAAAGCCGCGCCGCCAATCCCTGCATCGGGCCGGATCGGGCCGATCTGGTGCTGGCCGGCTGCGCCATCCTCGAGGCGATCCGCCGCCGCTGGCCGAGCCCGCGCATGCGCGTTGCCGATCGCGGCTTGAGGGAAGGCCTGCTGACAGACATGATGGCCGATGATGGCGTGTGGCGGCGCCACCGCAACCGACGCGGCCAGAGAGCGAGATAGAGGAAGGCATGACCAAGGCACCGATCGCGGGAAACCGCACCGGCCGCAAGCTCGGCCAGCGCGTCAAGAACAAGAAGATGAAGGCCTCCTCGCGCCAATGGCTGGAGCGCCATATCAACGATCCCTATGTGCAGCGCGCCCAGCTCGAAGGTTATCGCGCCCGTGCCGCCTTCAAGCTGCTGGAGATCGACGAGAAACACCATATCCTGCGCGGCGCCAGGCGCATCATCGATCTCGGCGCTGCACCGGGCAGTTGGTCGCAGATCGCCGCCAAGGTCACCGGCTCGACGGATGAGGATATCCGCGTGGCCGCGATCGATTTCCTCGAAATGACCCAGCTGCCCGGCGTGAAGATCCTGCAACTCGACTTTCTCGATCCCACTGCACCGGAAAAGCTGCTGGAGGCGGTCGGCGGCACGCCCGATCTCGTCATATCGGACATGGCCGCACCCACCACCGGCCATCACCGCACCGATCATCTGCGCACCATGCATCTCTGCGAAGTGGCGGCCCATTTCGCCGTCGAGGTGCTTCAGGAAGGCGGGCACTTCCTGACCAAGACCTTCCAGGGCGGCACCGAGCGTGATCTGCTCGCCATGCTGAAGCAGAACTTCCGCCAGGTCGTGCATGTCAAGCCGAACTCGTCGCGCGCCGAATCGGTCGAGATGTTCCTGCTCGCCAAGGGCTTCAAGGGGCGCAAGGCGGAAGGTGAAGCAGAGCAAGCTTGATCTTGGGGCCGGTCCTGTCCGATGATGCGGCCCTAAGATTGGAACCGCTGATCCCCATGCTTCTTTACGTCACGCTCGGAACCAACGACCTTTATCGCGCAGGGCATTTTTATGATGCCGTGCTGCCCGTGCTCGGCTATCGCCGCCAGCGCGATTCGGAGGAGGAAATCGGCTATGCCGCCGATGGCGATACGCGCTGCCGCTTCTGGGTGGTGACGCCCTTCAATCGCCGTCGGGCGACGTCGGGCAATGGCGTCATGGTGGCCTTTGCGGCCGAGCGCCGGGCGGATGTCGATGCCTTCCATGCGGCGGCGATAGCCGCGGGCGCCGTCGATGAGGGCGGGCCGGGCCTGCGCTCCTACCATGCCCATTTCTATGCCGCCTATGTGCGCGATCTCGACGGCAACAAGCTCTGTGCCGTCTGCGAAAGTCCCGAATAGAGCATGTCGCGCAAAAGTGTGCAGCGGTTTTGCGCTATAGACATGCGAAAAACCAAAGATCTAAAGCGTGGCAAGCGAATCCGAATGATCGCGACACGCTTTAGGCTGCCTTATTTCACCGCGTGCTGCTCGGCCTCAACGGTTGCTGCCGCCATCGCCTTCGAGCGGTGTCCGGAAACGAGCGCGCCGGCATTGCGGTCCATCCGGATGAAGGGAATGGTCGCAATAATAGTCAGCCCGGCGATGATGTAGAAGGCGAGGTGGAAGTCGGCGACCTGCAATTCCTCGCCGCTGATATAGATCGAGCTCTCCAGGATCGCGGCGGCGACCGCGACGCCGAGCGCCAGGCTGATCTGCTGCATCACCGAGCTCATCGAGGTCGCCTGGCTGGCTTCGGCATCATTGATGTCGGCAAAGGCGAGCGCATTGACGCCGGTGAACATGAAGGAGCGGGAGAAGCCGCCGAGCAGCAGCACGCCGATGATGACGAGGTGCGGTGTCGACGGCGTGAACAGGCCGGTGACGACAGTCACCAGCGTCGTCACCATGGCGGCGGCAAGCAGCGTCGTGCGGAAGCCGGCGGCGGCGAAGACGCGCTTCGCCATGAATTTGGTGGTGATCGCCCCGATGGCTCCCGCAAAGGTGATGAGGCCGGATTGGAACGGCGTCCGCCCGAATCCGAGCTGCAGCATCAGCGGCGTCAGGAAGGGCATGGCGCCGACGCAGATGCGAAACAGCGTGCCGCCCAAGGTGGAGGCCCGGAAGGTCGGGTTCTTGAACAGGTTGAGGTTGAGGATCGGGGCCGGATGGCGCTTGGCGTGGCGCACATAGAGAAAGCCGCAAGCAAGGCCGATCAGAGTGGCGGTGACGCCGATGACGGGGGGCAGGGCCGGCAGGCTGACCACCGACAGGCCGAAGACGACGCCCGCGGCCGAAAGCGAGGTGAGCACGAAACCGGTGAAATCGAGCTTCGGCGGCGCCGTCGCCTCCACTTCCGGCAGGAAGATCGTCGCCAGCCAGATGCCGATGATGCCGACCGGCACGTTGATCAGGAAGATCCAGTGCCAGCTGAAATAGGTGGTGATGAAGCCGCCGAGCGGTGGTCCGGTGAGCGGGCCGACGAGCGCCGGGATGGTCAGCAGCGCCATGGCCGAGACCAGATCGCTGCGCTTCGTCGTGCGCACCAGCACCAGGCGACCGACCGGGGTCATCATCGCGCCGCCCATGCCCTGCAGGAAGCGGGCGAAAACGAATTCGACGAGGTTGGAGGAGATGGCGCAGAAGATCGAGCCGATGACGAAGACTGATATGGCAAGCCGGAAGATCTTCTTGGCGCCGAACCGGTCAGCCATCCAGCCGCTCACCGGGATGAACACGGCAAGCGCCACCATGTAGGAGGTCAGCGCCAGCTTCAGCGTGATCGGCCCGACATGCAAATCACTAGCGATCGCCGGCAGCGCCGTCGCAATGACAGTCGAATCCATCTGTTCCATGAAGAGGGCGACGGCGAGGATCAGCGGGACGATGCGGTTCATAGGCGGGAGCCTTGATGGGGCAGCGGATTGGAGCTGGGAAGGCCAGTGCTGTTTAGTCCCAGTTCCCAGCCGTGCCAATCCCCAAATCCGGGTCCACGAGACGTTTGCTTCACGTCTGCGTGAGACGACTTGCGCATCAACGTCGGCAGTCAAGATTGACATATGTCTACTTGGCCGGAGCAAGAAATCCGGCCGGGATCGACACTGCGGGCCGTGCGGCGACGCATCGCACGTCATAAGAGGATGGACATATGGCAATTTCATCGGGAATAAAGCGGCGCACCCTTTTTGCCGCAGGCCTTGGCATGCTCGCGGCGCCGGCAATTTTTAAAGAGAGGGCCGAAGCGGCCGCAACTGGAGAAAGCAATCATATGGATGGAACGCTTTTGCCCGAGATCAATCAATTCAAGCTCGGTTCCTATAAGTTCACCGTCGTTCGTGACGGCACCAGCATCGTCGAAAAGCCCTATGAAACCTTCGGCACCAATCAGAACCCCGAAACGGTCCAGGCGTTGCTGACCGCAAACTTCCTGCCGGCCGACAGGTTCATGAGCTTCTACACGCCGGCTCTCATCGATACCGGTTCGGATGTCATCCTCGTCGATACCGGCTTCGGCGTTGCCGGCCGCGCTCGCGGCGCCGGCCAACTGACCGAAGGCCTGAAAGCGGCAGGCTATTCGGCCGACGACGTCACGCTGGTGGCGCTGACCCATCTGCACGGCGATCATATCGGCGGCCTGATGGAAAACGGCACGGCTGCCTTCAAGAATGCCCGCTATGTCGTCGGCCAGGCGGAATATGATTTCTGGTCGGACAAGGCACGCGAGGGCACGCCGGCCGAAGGCAGTCACAAGGCGGTGCTCGCCAATGTCGCACCGCTCGCCGAAAAGACCACCTTCATCAACGACGGCGATAGCGTCGCGCCCGGCATGACGGCGATGCTGGCGGCCGGCCACTCGCCGGGGCATATGGTGTTCCACGTCGAATCCGAGGGCAAGCGCCTGGTGCTGACCGGCGATACGGCCAATCACTATATCCTGTCGCTGCTGCGGCCGGATTGGGAGGTGCGCTTCGACATGGACAAGGCGCAGGCGGCGGCCACGCGCCGCAAGGTTTTCGAGATGATCGCGACCGACAAGATCGCCTTCCTCGGCTACCACATGCCGTTCCCGGCGGTCGGCTTCGTCGAGAGGCAGGATGGCGGTTATCGCTTCGTGCCGAAGACCTACCAGTTCGACATCTGATCTGGAGCAATTCCAGCAAAAACGCGCAGCGACTTTCCCGGGAATGCGTAAAAAGAAGGATCTGAAGCGCGAGCGGCGAATCTGAAAGATCGCGATGCGCTTTGGACGCATGGCACCCATGACGAGCCCGGCGGACGCGCCGGGCTTTTTGCTATTTCCTTCCTGTCATAGACGTGTTACCAGCCCTCGCCAACTTCCAAGCAACTCATGCACACCGCCGGGGCGGACGATTCGTTTCCGGGCCGGGTTGCATTTTTCTTAAATGAAGGAATTTGGCCATGGCACGCATCATAGAAACGGCAACCGGCGCGGACGCGCTTACCTTTGACGACGTGCTGCTGCAGCCGGGACATTCCGAGGTCATGCCCGGCCAGACGAATATCTCCACGCGCATCGCTCGGGATTTCGAACTCAACATCCCGATCATCTCATCCGCCATGGATACGGTCACCGAGAGCCGCCTGGCGATCGCCATGGCCCAGGCCGGCGGCCTCGGCGTCATTCACCGCAACCTGACGCCGATCGAGCAGGCCGAGCAGGTCCGGCAAGTGAAGAAGTTTGAAAGCGGCATGGTCGTCAATCCGGTGACGATCGGCCCTGATGCCACGCTTGCCGATGCACTCGGGCTGATGAAATCCTACAGCATTTCCGGCATCCCCGTCGTGGAGAAGTCCGGCCGCCTCGTCGGCATCCTGACCAACCGCGACGTCCGCTTCGCTACCGATCAGGAACAGAAGATCCATGAACTGATGACCAAGGACAAACTGGTCACCGTCAAGGAAAACGTCGATCAGCAGGAGGCCAAGCGCCTGCTGCATTCGCATCGCATCGAGAAGCTCCTGGTGGTCGATGCCGAAGGCCGCTGCGTCGGCCTCATCACCGTCAAGGATATCGAGAAGTCGCAGTTGAACCCGAACGCTTCCAAGGATGCGCAGGGCAGACTTCGGGCTGCGGCCGCCATCAGCGTCGGCGATGACGGCTTCGAGCGCGCCGAACGGCTGATCGAGGCCGGCGTCGATCTTCTGGTCGTCGACACCGCCCATGGTCATTCGCAACGCGTCCTCGATGCCGTCACCCGGGTCAAGAAGCTTTCCAACTCGGTGCGCATCATGGCCGGCAATGTCGCCACCTATGACGGCACTAGAGCGCTGATCGATGCCGGAGCGGATGCGGTCAAGGTCGGTATCGGTCCGGGTTCGATCTGCACGACGCGCATCGTCGCCGGCGTCGGCGTGCCGCAGCTCGCCGCCATCATGTCGGCGGTGCAGGCCGCGAGTGATCAGGACGTGCCCGTCATCGCCGATGGCGGCATCAAGTTCTCCGGCGATCTGGCCAAGGCGATCGCCGCCGGCGCTTCCGCCGTCATGATCGGCTCGCTGCTGGCCGGCACCGATGAGAGCCCGGGCGAGGTCTATCTCTACCAGGGACGCTCCTTCAAGGCCTATCGCGGCATGGGCTCCGTCGGCGCCATGGCCCGCGGCTCGGCCGACCGCTACTTCCAGGCCGAGGTGCGCGACACGCTGAAGCTCGTGCCGGAGGGCATTGAGGGCCAGGTGCCTTACAAGGGGCCGGTCTCGGGCGTCATCCACCAGCTCGCCGGTGGCCTCAAGGCGGCCATGGGTTATGTCGGCGGCAAGGACCTCAAGGATTTCCAGGAGCGGGCCACCTTCGTGCGCATCTCCGGTGCCGGTCTTCGCGAAAGCCATGCCCATGACGTGACGATCACCCGCGAGAGCCCGAATTATCCGGGCGCCGGCCTCTGATCATGAAGGCGGGCAGCGGGATTCCTCTCTGGATCGTCGCGCTGCTCGCAGCCCTCTGCCTTGCCGTGCTCGCCTGGACGACCTTCGGTTTCGTCGTTCCGTTCAAGCACGAAACCGGGCAGGCGGTGCTCGATACCTATTTCGCCGGTTACGATGAGTCGGCGGTCTTCCACATGCAAAAGCTGCTCGATGAGAACGAGACGGCGACCAGGTTGCTGCGCGCCATGTATTTCGGGCCGGAGCTGATCTTTCCGGCACTGCTGACGGCGCTGCTGTTCCTCGCCTTCCTCAAGCTCGGTCCTGCCGGTGCGTGGTTTGGCCGATCGGTGCATCCGCTTGTCGGCAGGGCGATTTATCTGCTGCCGTTCATCTATGGCATCGCCGATTATGGCGAGAACATCTCGAGCCTCATCGCCTTCGGTAATGGTGCGCCCTCAACGCTTGCAACGCAGCTGCTGCCGTGGATGACGCGGCTGAAATTCGCAAGCCTCGCCATCTGCTTCATCCTCATTGTCCGGCTTGCCATCGGCCGCTGGCTTGCGCCGCGTGAAGATTGAGGGTGCCATCAGCCTGTCCACCGCCACGTCGGATTTGAAAGCCGCGCCACCATGAAATCCGAGAGCACCTCCACCTTCGCAGGTCGAGCCCGGGCAGAGGGCGTGACGAAATAGAGCGCTCCGCTCGGCAGCGTCCAGTCGGGTAGGATCGCTTTCAACCTGCCATCGGCGAGATATTCGTGCGCCATGAATTCCGGCAGCTCTACAACCCCAAGGCCGTGCAACGCCATTGGAATCAAGGCTTGCGAATTGGTGGAGCGCAACGGACCGGCCGGCACGACAACTTCCTCTTCGCCTGCCTTATTGCGAAAGCGCCAGACGTCCTGGCGCGGGCGATAGGCGTATCCCAGACAATGATCGGCCTTAAGCTCGCGCGGATGTCGCGGGGTGCCGTATCGATCGAGGTACGCAGGTGCAGCGAGAATGAAGGGAGCGACCGCTGCCAGCCTCCGGGCGACCAATGAGGAATCCGGCAGAACGGCAATTCTCAGGGCAGCATCGAATCCGTCTCCCACCAGGTCGACGACGGCGTCGCTCATATGCAGGTCGATAGAAATATCGGGATAGAGGTCGAAAAAATCGGGCAGGATCGGCGCCAGCCAGCGTGTGCCGAAGGCCATCGGCGCGGCAAGCCGGATAAGCCCTCGCGGTCGGCTGGACAGCTCGCGCGCTGCATTTTCCGCAGCCTCTGCCTCCGCATAGAGCCGCGAGGCACTGTCGACCAATCGCAAGCCGAAATCGGTCAGCGCCAGTTGCCGCGAGGTGCGGTTGAAAAGCCGTGCGCCAAGTCTCTCCTCCAGCCGGCTGACGGCCCGCGAAACGGTAGGCACCGATACACCGAGCGTCCTAGCGGCGCGAGCGAAAGAACGCTCTTCGGCCACCTTGGCGAACATGGCCAGGCCTTCGAAATCCGGAAAGTTCGTCATTTCATTCCTGTAACGATAGCTTTCATTTCTTTCTATTTCGAAACGTTTCTCGCGTCCATATCTCAGTCTCGGTCGAACAACAGGAGACGACAATGACACAGAGATTGAGTGGAAAGATCGCAGTGATTACCGGCGCGACATCGGGCATTGGCCTTGCCACTGCCAAGCGTTTCGCCGCCGAAGGCGCCCAGCTTTTCGTGACCGGCCGGCGCAAGGACGTGCTCGACGCGGCGGTTGCGGAAATAGGGGGTAAGGTTGTCGGCATCCAGGCGGACTCGGCAGAGCTTGCAGACCTTGATCGGCTCTATGAACGCGTGAAAGCCGAAGCCGGCCGGATAGATGTGCTGTTCGTCAATGCCGGCGGTGGTTCGATGCTGCCGCTCGGCGAAATTACCGAAGAGCAGTATGACGACACGTTCGACAGAAATGTGAAAGGTGTTCTTTTCACCGTGCAGAAGGCTTTGCCGCTGCTCGGTCCGGGCTCATCGGTTATCCTGACGGGATCGACGGCGGGCTCGACCGGCACACCCGCCTTCAGTGTTTACGCCGCCTCGAAGGCCGCGTTACGAAGCTTTGCTCGCAACTGGATCCTTGATCTCAAGGATCGCGGCATTCGTATCAATACGCTGAGCCCCGGTCCTACAAAGACAACTGGTCTCGTCGAACTCGCCGGCAAAGATGAGGCGCAACAGCAGGGCTTGCTCGATTATCTCGCAACCCAGGTGCCAATGGGGCGCGTCGGCCGCGCCGAAGAGATCGCCGCCGCCGCACTCTTCCTCGCTTCCGACGATTCGAGCTTCGTCACCGGTATCGAACTCTTCGCCGACGGCGGTGCCGCGCAGGTGTGACGAAATCCGGCGGCCCGCCAATGTTGGATGGCGGGCCGCCGACGCTGGTATCCCGATCGTCTTTCGACTAATGCTCGCGTTGAAAGCGGAAGCAGAAGCGGAAAGGAAACGGCAACATATGACCGGCTATCAAATCTTCTGGCCACTCCTCGCCCATGTGACCCTGGTCTACGGTCTTTATGCGCTGCTCGGCATGCGGCGCGCGAAAATGGTCCGCGCCGGCAGCATCGCCAAATCGGATTATCGCGAAAACCGGGGCGAGCCGGCCGAAAGCCTCATCGTCAAGAACTGCCTCGCCAATCAGTTCGAACTGCCCGTGCTGTTCTACGCCTGCTCAATTCTTCTCTATATCACCGAGGCCGACAATCTCATCTCTGTTGTCCTCGCCTGGGCCTTCGTCGCCCTGCGCTACGCCCATGCCGCCATTCACGTCACCAGCAACGATATGCGCTATCGCAGCCCGATCTTCGCCGCAGGTTACATCATACTCGCCGCCATGTGGGTATGGCTCGCCGCATGGATGGCGATGAGCTGAGGCGCGCGTGCGCCTCGTCCGTCACTGACCGGTCACGCGGCTGACACCGTATCGGTACCGGTTGCGATGGGTAAAATCACATCCTGGAATCGTGATCGTCACGGGCTTTTCCCAACCGTTAAAATGCGAGCATTTCCATTTACCGCCGATGAACACCCTGCATGTCATGCCTTCCGCCGCGAACAATAAATATGGGAACGACATGGGCGCGGAAAGCATGGATCGGATCGGCTTGCGCAGGAAGCCGAAGCAGGAACGCAGCATCCAGAGGCTGGATCTCATCCTTGCCGCGGCCGCCAGGATCATTGCCGAAAAGGGCGTCAGCGCCATGCGGATGACGGAACTCGCCGTCGCCGCCAAAGTGCCGATCGGTTCGGTTTACCAGTATTTTCCCGAGAAGGCGGCGATCGTCAAAGCCCTGTTCGACCAGCACGCTTCGGCGATCCAGGCGAAGACGGCGGCGATGTTTGCCGACGTCAGGTCGCTCGACCAGGCGCTCGACCGCGTTTGCGCCATCATCGACTGGTATTACGATTCCTACCATGACGATCCCGTCTATCTCGGCGTCTGGATGGGCACGGAGACCGATCAGGATCTGCTGCAGCTGAACATCGAGCATAGCGGCCGTGTCGCCGGTATCTTCCATAACGCCGTGCGCGATCTCACTCCCGACCTTTGCGACGAGGATATGTACGCGCGCACTTACCTGTTCAGCCACCTGATCGGCGCCGTCATCCGGCTTGCCGCCGTCAGCGACAAGGAGCTGGCGCGGCGCATGCTCGACCAATGGAAGCGCGTCATCCGCGCCTCCCTTTTCACCACGACCGTGCCTGCTGCTGCTTGAGTCGGCTTACCAGCTCGGCACCATATTGGCGGCCTTCAGCCGCGGATAAAGGCGTGCCTGGGCGGATTTGACATCGGCCTCGAGGGTATCGTCGACGACGGCAGGGGTGATGTTGTCGAGGCAGGCGGTGATATGCGCCGTGATCGCGTTCATCAGCGAGAGCGAAACGCCCGGCCGCTTCATGATGCCGATCTGCACCGGCGGCAGCGCCGGAAAACCGTCGGCCTGGCTCAGTACTTTCATGCCTGTTCGCAATGCCGATTCCGGCATGACCGAAACCGCCATGCCGGCAAGCACGGCAGCGGCAACCACGGTGCAGGACCAACTGGTGAACAGGATCTGGTGCTCGCGTCCCACAGCATCGAGCGCCGAGCAGGCGAGCTGGCGCCACTGGCAGTCGCGCCGGCCGACGGCAAGCGGCACCGGCGCGTCGTCGCGGATCGGATGGTTGGCCGAGCCCACCCAGCAGAGCGGCTCGGTTCTCACCACATCGGACATGCGCTCGCGCGGATTGTGGGTGACGAGGGCGATGTCGAGCTCGCCTTTGTGCATGCGCTCGGCGAGATCCACCGAAGGCTCGCAGACGATGTAGAGTTCGACATTCGGATGCGTCTTGGCGAAGCGGCCGATGATTTCGGGCATGTAGCGGTCGGCATAATCGTCCGGCGTGCCGATCCGCAGCGTCCCCTCCAGCCTGTTGTCGTCGAAGGCGGCGATCGCCTCATTGTTGAGGCGAATGATGCGCCGGGCATAGTTGAGCAGCTTCTCACCCTCGACCGTCAGCCGGTTGCCGCGCCCATCCTTGATGAACAGCTGCTTGCCGATGCGCTCTTCGAGGCGGCGCATCTGCATGGAGACGGCCGATTGGGTCTTGTAGACCCTGTCGGCCGCCTTGGTGAAGCTGCCGGAGTCGACGATGGCGATGAAAGTCTGCAGTTGGTCGAGATCAAGAGGTGCGGACATGGTTTCACCCATAAAGATAGCTGATGATAATCATTAGAAACATTCGTTGGACTGATCAATAGGTCTTTGGCATCTTCGGGATGCAAATCAAAGCAAAGTGAAGGACAGACACCCTGCCTGTCTAAGCGGAATTCAGCTTGCTCCTTCCCGCATGACCTCGCGGGAGGGGTGGGTTGCGTTGCGCGCCGATCTAAAACGTTACAGCGCCCTTTATGCGTCTAAAGACGTGCGGCACTGTACAGAAAGGAGAGTTCAATGCGCATGACAGACCGGACACTCGAACTCGACTGCGGCAAGCCGACCCCGACGTTTTTCCAGCGTCTGGCGGCAGGCCTCGCACCGTTGGCCTCTCTCTTTCGCGTGTTCCGCAATCGCATGGAGATCAACGCGCTGCATGATCTGAACGACACGCAGCTGAGGGATATCGGCCTTACCCGGTCCGATCTGACCTCCGCGTTCCTGGCGTCGACCTTTTTCGAGGACCCGTCGGAACATCTGACGCGTTCGGCGCGCAATCGCTGGCGCCTGTCGTCTCTTTTGCGCTCCTACGAATAGTAGGAGCGTCGAGTTTCCCCGCAGGGTGATAGCCAATAGCCCTGCCGCTTGACCCGGTGATAGGCTTTCCCAAGCCATCTCCGGGTTTTTTTATTCGGAGGAGGGTTTCGGCCGGTAGGTTTCGAAGATCGCTTCCAGGTTCTTCTGGTAGCTCTTCTGCACTTCCAGTCCACTGTCGAACATGGCGTTCAGCATCTGGGTATAGCTGTCGGCATTGACCTTCGCCTCTTCCTTGGGCGCCTCCGGTGTCTTGGCCTTGGTCGGGGCCGCCGGCTGCTGGCCGAGCCCGCCCATCATCTCCTGGAAGGCCTTGGCGAAGGGATTGTCGAGGAAGGGGTTGGGCGTCTGCGTCGGCGCAGGCTTCGGCACCGAAAACATCTGCTGCATCGCCTGCGTGAACGGATTGTCGAAGATGCTGGGCTCCGGGGCCGGTTTCGGCGCGAAGCCGGTACTCTCAAGCCATTTCTGGATGGTCTCGCCCATCGCCGTGTTGAAGAAGGGGTTGACCGGCGAGGCCATCTGTCCGGTCGTCTGCTTGAAGAGCCCGCCCATCAGCGTATCGGCCAGCACGGGCAGCATCCGCTTGTAGATATCCTGGCCGATGCCGGTCATCTGTGCGGCCTGGGCGGCGACTGCGCGCGAAACCTCCTTCGAGCCGAAAAGCTGGGCAAGGATGTTGTTGCCGTCTGAAATGCCCTCCGGTGTGAAGGCCCGGCTCATATCCTCGAAATAGCGCCCATAGTTGCCGGAGGAGACCGCCTGCATCAGCCCGACGAAATCGTAAGGATTGCTGGTGCTGCGCTTCAGTCCGGCGGAAAAGGCCGGCATCAGCGCCGCCATCGCCTTCGTCGCCTGTTCCTGCGCGAGGTTGAACTGCCGGGCGACCGCTTCCATCGCCGCGCCATTCTGCGCCTGCATCATCATGTCGAAGAGTGGCAGCATGGAGGTCCCTTTCCCCGAGTCGTGACGCGTTGTAACGCCACTATAACCTGAAATGCTCATGCGCAAACGGCTTTTTGCCATAAGAACTTAGGGAAGAATTTGGCCGGTGTTACCTGGCCGAGGCCCCAGCGAACCGAGCTCACGAGCGAAAGCGGCCACAACGACGGCAGGCTCTCACGCCTTAACCAGCATCTATGCTATCCTCACCGGAAACCGATCCCTGCGCGCCGGCGTTTTCCTTCCATGGCCGAGACGAAATCCCCCGCTGGTCACGACGAGGCGCCGCCCGGTGAAGACGGTGAAAAGCCCGGCGCGGATATTTCCTTTCCCTATGACAGGATGACCGTCGAGCAATTCCGAAGACGCTTTCCCCGTGCCCGCTGGAGCGATGCCCGCAAGGCTTGGTTTGTTCCCGGCCGGACGGCGTCCCGCCGCATCGGACGATGGCTTGCCGAGATGGAGGCCGAAGCCGACGCCCACGCCGATGCGAAGGGACGCGACGCCTTCGTCTTCGATCCGATCGACAGTCCCTACCTCGAATTCGGCAAGGCAGGTTTCCGAATTCGCACACCCTATTCGAAAACTGTCGTCGACAAACTGCGCGAGGTGCCGTTTTCACGGTGGGACGGTGATCTCAGAATATGGCACGTTCCCTTCCGGTCCTATGAGGAACTCCGACGCCGGTGGCCTGATATCGAGGCTGCGGCGCGCAGAAACGAACCGGAGGCGAGACGGCGTCGCGCCGAGGCGCGCAAGGGAACCGAACAGGATATACGCAGCAAGCGCCGCTCCGCGGAACGCAAGCGTCATCGTTACCCGCTTCAGAGCGATGACTTGCCGCCGATCGAGCGTCCGGTGGCCACAGCCTATGGAATCGTCGTCTTTATCGACATCTCAGGCGAACTGGTCGAGCCGGACGTCATTGCGGACTTCTATCCCGGCGTAACCGAAGATCGCGTCTGGGGACATTGGCGGGTTCCCACACTCGAAGAACTCGTCCGCACCTGGCCGGCGAAAGTTCCTCCGGTTGAGGACGCCGAGTGGTGGCTGCCGACCATTGAGGAACTGAGACCGGCTCGCCGTACGGCACGATCGCGTGAAGCCAGGAAGCGCGCGAAGGCGCCGTGAACCAACTTGAATTCCTTGAAACAGTCTCGCCTCAGTACTGATAGTCCTCGAAGACGGGTTCCACGGAACCGTTCCAGCGGCCGTGATAGAGCGACAGCAGATCCTCGGCGAGCGTTGCTTTCTTGGCGAGCACTTCGTCGAGCGGCGCAAGGAAGATGGTCTCGTCCTGGCCTTCGCCGTTGAGCTTGCCGCGCGCCTTGAGGCCGGCCTTTGAAATGCCGACCACCTCGCGCGCCATGTCGAAGAGCGGATGGCCGCGGAATTGCGCCTTCAAGCCTTCGGCGGGAACGGCATTGCGCAGGACGCTGATCTCGGCAAAGCTCCAATCCTTCGTCAGCTCGTCGGCAGCCTCGAGGGCCGTATCGTCGTAGAGCAGGCCGACCCAGAAGGCTGGCAGCGCACAGATGCGCCGCCAGGGGCCGCCGTCGGCGCCGCGCATTTCCAGGAAACGCTTCAGCCGCACGTCGGGGAAGAGTGTCGAAAGATGGTTCGTCCAGTCCCCCATCGTCGGCGCCGGATCAGCGACCTCGCCCTTCAACGCGCCGTTCATGAACTGGCGGAAGGTGACATGGGTACAGTCGTGATAGTGGCCGTCGCGGACGATGAAATACATCGGCGCGTCGAGCGCCCATTCGGCATAGTCGCGGAAGCCGAAATCGTCGCGGAAGGTGAAGTCGAGCAGGCCGGCGCGTTGGTTATCGACATCGCGCCAGATATCGCCGCGCCAGGAAAGCAGCCCGTTCGGCTTGCCTTCGGTGAAGGGCGAAGATGCGAAGAGGGCGGTCGCCAGTGACTGCAGCTTCATCGAGACGCGCATCTTCTTGCGCATGTCGGCTTCCGAGGAGAAATCGAGATTCACCTGGATCGTGCAGGTGCGGTACATCATGTCGAGACCCTGGGTGCCGACCTTCGGCATATAGCGGGTCATGATCTCGTAGCGTGATTTCGGCATTTGCGGGGTTTCCGCATAGGTCCATTTCGGACTGCCGCCGATACCGAGGAAGCGGATGCCCATCGGCTCGGCGATTTCGCGCAGCGTCGCCAGATGCTGGTTCGATTCCTTGCAGGTCTCGTGGATCGTCTCCAGCGGTGCGCCGGAGAGTTCGAACTGGCCGCCGGGCTCGATCGAGATCGCGCCCATGCCGTTCTGCTCGGCAAGGCCGATGATGTTGCCGCCGTCGGTGATCGGCTCCCAGCCGCTTTTCTTCTGCAAGCCGGTCAAAAGGGCCGAAATGCTGGCATCGCCGAAATAGGGAACGGGACTGTTGTCGGCGCGGAAGAAGGCGAACTTCTCGTGTTCGGTGCCGATCCGGAAGCGCTCCCGCGGCTTGTTGCCGGCGGCAATGTAATCGGTCAGATCCTGGACCGAAGAGAGCGGTGTCTGGTCGGTAGTGTCGCGGGCCATGCGGGATACCTGTATTCAAAAAGGCGCCCAGGGGGCCGGGCAGTTGGAAGGGTGATTAGGACCCAAGCCACCCATGTTGCAAGTGAAATTGTTTCAACGACGCATCAAAAAAATAGCAGCGATTTCCATGTCAACCCGTTTTCGACCTAATTCCAGTCGCCGATCGCCGCCTGGACCACCGCCAGCGCCGCAACGGCCGCCGTATCGGCCCTGAGGATGCGCGGTCCGAGCGGAATGGCGGTGACGAAATCGAGGCTTCGAAGCCGCGCCCGTTCCTCTTCCGAAAAGCCGCCTTCCGGCCCGACGAGCAGAGCAAGATGCTTTTCGCGGATCGCCGACAGCACCGGCAGCGGGTTCTGCCCGGCGTCGCCCTCGTCGCAATAGATGATGCGGCGCTCGCTCGGCCAGCGGTCGAGCAGGTCGAGAAGCCTCACCGGCTCGGTCACATCGGGGATGCCGAGAATGCCGCATTGTTCCGCCGCCTCGACGACATTGGCGCGCAGCTTGTCGAGATTGGTGATCTTGCCCTGGACGTGCTGGGTCATGACCGGCTGCAGCAGGCCGGCTCCCATTTCCACAGCCTTCTGCACGAGATAATCCATGCGGCCGACCTTGAGCGGCGCAAACAGATAATGCAGGTCGCAAGGCTTCGGCTGCGGCCGGGTCTCTTCGGTTGCCGTCAAGACGATGCGTTTGCGCGTAGGAAAAGTGAGGCTCGCCTTCCACTCGCCGTCGCGGCCGTTGAAGAGCAGGATCTCCGCCCCTTCCTCCATCCTCAGCACATTGGCGAGATAGTTGAACTGGTCGGTATTTGCCTCGAGGACGGCGCCGCGGGAAAGCGGCGCGTCGACGAAAAGCCGTTGCATACGGAAATTGGCGCGCATTCGAAAACTCGGGGTTTCACACGAAGAGCGCGAACATAGCCCAATAAATCATTGCCGCAAGCGCCCCCGAAACCGGCACGGTGACGATCCAGGCAGCGACGATCGTCATGAAATGCGAACGTCGCACGAGATAGCGCCGCCGCGTCTCGTGAATGTTCGGCTCCTCCGGCTCGTCGATATCAAAGCTCTCGGCCTTGCGCCTGATATAGGCGATGCGGCGCTTCGAATGACGCGTGTACCATTCGCGGAAGAATCCGACGCCGAAGACCGAGCCGACGGCGATATGCGTGGTGCTGACCGGCAGACCGAGCCAGGAGGCGACGATGACGGTAAAGGCGGTCGACAGCGCGACGCAATAGGCCCGCATCGGATTGAGCTTGGTGATCTCCTCGCCGACGAGGCGGATGAGGCGCGGCCCGAAGAGCAGCAGGCCGACCGAGATGCCGAAGGCGCCGATCAGCATCACCCAGAGCGGCGGATGGCCGATGGCGTCGCCGCCGACGCCGACCGAATGGACGATCGCCGACAGCGGCCCGACCGCGTTCGAAACGTCGTTGGCGCCATGCGCGAAGGACAGCAGCGCCGCAGAGCCGATCAGCGGCAGGCGGAACAGCACCCGCAGCGAACTGTTGCGGTTTTCGAGATCCCGCGCCTGGGCGAGAACGAGCGGCCGGGCGGCAAGCCAGCTTAGCAGCCCGGTGACAATTCCGATGAGGATGATGGTGAAGGACTGAAATTTGCCGGCTGGCGACAGTTGCAGCACCATATAGGCCATGAAGCCGCCGGCCATTGCCGCCACCAGCACCGGCACCCAGCGCTTGGCCGCCGCGATCTTATCGTCGCGATAGATGATCAGCGTCTTGACGAGATAAAGCAGCCCGGCTGCGATCAGCCCCCCGATCAGCGGCGAGGTGATCCAGCTCGAAGTGATTTCCAGCAGCACCCGCCAGTTCACCGGCTCCGGCCCGACGGCTGAGATGCCGGCTCCGATCACTGCTCCGACGATCGCATGGGTGGTGGAAACCGGCGCATTCATCCAGGTCGCGAGATTGATCCAGAGGGCCGCCGCCATCAGTGCCGCCATCATGATCCAGCCGAGTATTGCCGGCGGCACCTGGACGGCGTCGACCAAGTTCGAGGAAATTGTCTTGACGACCTCGCCGCCGGCGATGGTGGCGCCAAGGATTTCAAAAATCGCCGCGATGACCAGGGCCTGGCCCATCGTCATGGCGCGCGCGCCGACCGCGGCACCGACATTGTTGGTCACATCATTGGCGCCGATGTTCATCGCCATGTAGCCGGCAAGCGCCGCCGCCGCCACCACCAGCATCGCTCCCGGCCGGTCGAACACATAGACGCCGGCAAAAAGCATGGCCAGACCGAGAAAGATCAGTCCGAGACCGGGCGCCACCAGCCGCCGCAAAACATGCTTCGCCACGTCCTCGGCATGGGTGATCTTGTCGAGGTCCTTGTCGAGCGTGCGTTTCGTGAGGACTGCGGGACGTGGCGGCATTCTTGTTCCTGAGAATGAATCTGCTTCTACGCTGCTTTTCTAGCAGTGCAAGATGGCAGGAATCATTCCGCCGGAATTTGCTTGGCCGCCGGAATTTCGTTGTCCGTTGAAATTTGCGTCGCCGCGTTGGCCGAAAGCCTGTCGGTCATCTTTTTCTTGAAAGCAAGGAAGAGGTGACGGAGCTCCGGTTCGCGCACCCGCCCGGCCGCCTCGTCGAACGACACCCATTCGATGCGGCGCTCGCCTTTTTCCTTGAAGTTCTTCATCATATTGGTGACTTCGAGCGCATAGACCTGCACCTTGCAGACCACCTGCACCCCATCGCGCAGCACTTTGGGATAGGTATAGGCGCCAAGCGTCTCCGGCTCGACCACGCCGCGCACGCCGGCTTCCTCGAAGGCCTCCTGCATCGCGACCTCATGGGCGCATTTGCGCGTCATCGGCCAACCCTTGGGAATGACCCAGCGGCCGGTGTCGCGACTCGTCATCAACAGCACCTCGACCTCGCCGCTCTTCTTCTTAACCCGGTAGCAGAGCGCACCATATTGCTGTCGCGGCGGGCGCCGGAACATCAGTTGCACATCGGAAGCCAGTCGGGCGAAAAGAGTCAATTGTCGGGTCACCTTCACAGTCGTCGTTAGGAATCACTCATATACGTATATCACGGAAAGCTTACGCAATCCAAAATGGCATGACGATTCGAAACGCCATTTGATCGTCGTTCATAGGGAAAATCGAGGTAGGACAGGTTCGGAGAATCCGTCACGCCCTGTCTCGAATGCGTCACATTGCACAGCTGTACAATATGGCGTGATCTTGCCTTTCGTTCAATGGCAAGATCAAGTGATGCACTATGATTTTCGAATGTGGTAATCATGCGTCTACCCCCTCTCAACGCCGTCCGCGCCTTCGAGGCCGTCTGCCGTCACGGCAGCATTCTGAAAGCTGCCGAAGAGCTGAATGTGGTGCGTGGCGCCGTGCGTCAGCAGATTGCCACGTTGGAGAATCACCTCGGCCGCAAGCTCTTCACGCGTGACGGCCGCCGGCTGGTTCCGACGGTGCAGGCGAGCGCTTTCGCCGCCGCAGCGGGCGTGGCTTTCGACATTCTGCAGCGCGCCGTTTTGGAGCTCGAAGACGCCGAGCAGAATCGCATTCGGCTCGGCGTGCCCTCCGCCTTCGCGGTCTGGTGGCTGATGCCGCGCGTCGCGGATATGCAGGCAAGTCTCGGCGATACGGCGGTCGAGATCGTGCCGATGACCGTGGTCGAACCGCTGCAGATGCACCCGGAGTTGGACGCTGTGATCATGGGCGGTGAATACCGGCCGGCCCCGGGGATCACCGCTCTGCGATTCATGGAGGACGAGTTCGGCCCGGTCTCCACACCTTCGCTCGCCGCGACACTATCCAAGGACCCTGCAGCGATGGGTGCACTGACGATGCTCGCCAGCCGCAGCGTTCCGAAGCTCTGGGACGAATGGTTCGCCGAAAGCGGCACGCCGCCGGTCGTCTTTTCCCGCGTCCAGGAATTCGAGGATCTGCTGCTGGCGCTGGGGGCTGCCCGCTCCGGGCTTGGCATCGCGCTTGCGCCGCGTGCTTCGATCGAAGACGATCTCGAACGCCGGCATCTCGTGGCGCCCTACGGCTTCATATCCCGCCCGTCGGGCTACAGCCTCTGCTGCCGCACGCCGGATGCGAAACGGCCGGCCTTTGTGGCTTTGTCCGGCTGGCTGCTTCGTTGCGGGACGTCGGCCTGAAAGGGCAGATTTTCTGCCCCTTCGCCAGAATTACTTCCATATTCGCAGCCCTGTTGCTCCGCTAAAACAGCACCAAGGCGCAAATAGGAAAGAGATGATGGAAAAGACCGCAACCCGTATCGATTGGATCGGCGGCAGCTGCCGGCTGCTCACGGCGACGGCGGCCGAATTCGAGCGGACGCGTCCTTTCGAGGGTCTATCGATCGGTACCGGCATCCATCTCGAGCCGAAGACGGTGGCGCTGTTGATGACGCTGCGCGCCGGTGGCGCGCGTCTCGTCTGCACCGGCAATCTCAACAGTACCCAGCCGTCGACGGTCGAGTTCCTGCGTTCACAAGGAATCACCGTCTTTGCCACGCAGACGACCGATCCCGCTGCCCATCATCAGAGCCTCGAAGCGGTCATCGCCGAGAAGCCGGATCTGCTGCTCGACAATGGCGGCGATCTCTTCGCCATCGCGGCGGAAAAGCCCTATGCCAATCTCCTGGGCGGCACCGAGGAGACCACTTCGGGGCGCACCCGTCTGCTGCCGCTGCGCGAGCGGCTGGAGATGCCGATCCTCGTCATCAACGACAGCCCGATCAAGCAGTTCGCCGAAAACAGGCATGCCGTCGGCCAGAGCCTGTTCGAAAGCTACCTGCGCTTCACCAACCGCTCCACCAACGGCAAACGCGTGACCGTCTTCGGCTACGGCGCCTGCGGCAAGGGCACGGCCGCCTGTTTCCGCAATGCCTTTTCAACCGTCAGCGTCGTCGACATCGATCCGGTGACGACGCTCGAAGCCCATCTCGACGGTTTCGTCACGCCGCTACGCGACCAGGCGATCCGCTCGGCCGATATCATCGTCACCGTCACCGGTTTTGCCGGCATCGTCACGGCAGCCGACCTGCCGCTTGTCAAGGACGGCGCGATCCTGATGAATGGCGGCCATTTCCCGCATGAGATCGATGTCGAGGCCCTTCGCCGCCATCCCGATGTCACCGGCATCGATCGCTACGAGGCCGACCATATCGAGACCTTCCATCTCGCCGACGGCCGTTCCTTCCATGTACTCGGCGGCGGTCACATGGCCAATCTCGCCGGTCCGCGGCCGCTCGGCAATACGGTCGAGTCGATGGATCTCGGCTTCACCCTCCAGGCCCGCTGCCTGGAACGCATCGCCCGGGGCGAGGCCGGTCCCCAATCCTGCGTCGTCCCCGTACCCCGCGATATCGACGCGATGGTGGCGAACGCCTATCTCGATCTGGCGCGCTAATTCTCTCGTCGAGGTTAGTCGATCTCGACGACGAGCTTTCCATCCGCCTGCCGGCTTTCGATCAGCCGATGCGCCTCATCGGCATCGGCAAGGGTGAAGCGGTGCCTGTCGAGCTTGGGCATCACCTTGCCGGCTTCGACAAGCTTCGTCATCTCCCGCATGATCTGACCGTGATGGGCGCGTCCCTCGCCGGTCAGAAGCGGCAGCAGCGTGAAGACGCCGGAATAGGTGGCGGCCTTGAAGGAGAGCGGCGCCAGCGCGTGGCTTCCCCAGCCAAGACAGCTCACGACATGGCCGAACCGGCTGACGGCACGGAATGCCGTATCGAGCCCCTGGCCGCCGACCGTATCGTAGACCAGATCGAAACCCTTGCCGCCGGTGTGTCTTGCGACATAGGTTTCCACCGTTTCCACGTCACGATCGATCGGTGTTGCGCCAAGGCCGGCGAGATAATCCGCTTTCGAAGCGCCGTCGACCACATAGACCTCGGTTCCGGCAGCCTTGGCGATCTGCGCCACGATATGGCCGACACCGCCGCCGCCGAGTACGAGAACCTTCTGGCCGGCCTTGACCCCGGCGCGGTCGACAAGCCCTTCCCAGGCGGTGATCGAGATCAACGGCAGGGCGGCTGCCTCGCGCATCGACAGATTCTGTGGCTTTGGCGCCAGCAGCGCGGCGTCGATGGCTGCAAATTCGGCAAGCGATCCCTGAATGCCGCCGACCCCGCCGGTCATGCCGTAGACCGCGTCGCCGCGGCGGAAACCACTGACGCCAGTTCCGATCTCTTCGACGATGCCGGCCATATCGATGCCGAGTATGGCGGGAAGCGGATGGCGGGCATGGACCGCATTACCGGCCCGGATCTTGAGGTCGAGCGGGTTGACGCCACTTGCCTTGATGCGCACCAGAACCTGGCCCTCGCCGGGGGACGATTTTGCGATATCGGCGATCCGCAGCGGCGAATTCGGCGTCTCCGCCAGCAGTGCTTTCATCGTTGATTGGACAGGCATGGAACTCTCCTTCGTTCGCAGCGCGGCGTCTGCTGGGGCGTCGGCAATGGCTTGTGCTGGAAGAAGATGGTGCATTGAAGCGCGAATGAAAATGAAAGATAATGACTGAAATCCATGCATTTTTGTTTGACGGATGCGGGCGATGGAATGGAGCGACCTCAAGCTGTTTCTGGCGATCGCGCGGTTCGGCACGCTGGGGGCAGCAGCCCGCAGCCTCGGGCTGACGCAGCCGACGATGGGCAGGCGGCTGCGTGCTCTTGAAGCCTCGCTCGGCCAGACGCTTTTTCAGCGCACGACGGATGGCTTCGTGCTGACTGACGAGGGCACCGCCGTGTTCGCCGGCGCTGAACGCATCGAAGAGGAGGCGCTCGCCATGGAGCGCGTCCTCGCCGGTGGCAGTCGTCAGCTCGATGGCTTTCTCAGGCTGTCCTCATCCGATTGGTTCGGCGCGCATGTGCTTTCGCCGGTACTGGCGGAATTCTCGCAAGTCCATCCAAAGGTAGAGATCGAATTGCTGACCGACAGCCGGCTTCTCAACCTGTCGCGACGCGAAGCCGACCTCGTCTTCCGCATCCGGCCTTTCACGGAGGCGGAGGTCATATCGCGCAAGCTCATCCATATCGAATACGGCCTTTACATCAGACGCGGCGCACCGCACCCCGAAGCTGGCGATGGCACGGGCGCCCGCCTCATCACCATGGACGAGGCTTTCAGCGACATGCCGGATGTCGGCTGGCTGCAGCGCCTGTTGCCGCGGGCCGATACCGTCATGCGGAGCAACAGCCGCGACGTGCAGGCAGCGCTCTGTGCCAACGGTGCCGGGCTCGCCGTTCTGCCGCGGCCGCTCGGCGATTCCCTTGCGGTCGTCGAACTGGTCGATCTCGGTGAACCGCCACCCGGCCGCAACACCTGGGTCGGCTATCACCGCGACATGAAGCGGCTGGCGCGGCTGCGCGCCCTGCTGGACCTCGTCATCGAGAGGCTGGCGCGCTGAACCGGCACTGCCATCAGCGCTCCCAATAGGGGACGGGGCCATAAAGCTCTGCCAGATAATCGATGAACAGCCGCACCTTGGCTGGCAGGAACTGCCGGCTGGGATAGACGACCGACAGCGCGACATTGTGCGAGCCTTCATAGGCCGGCAGCACCTGCACCAGCCGGCCGGCCTTGAGCTCTTCGCCGATATCCCAGGTGGAGCGCAGGGCGATTCCGAGACCGGCGATGACAGCCTCGCGGATCACCTCGCTGGAATTGGTGATCAGCATGCCTTCCGGCCTGAGACTCAGCGCTCCGTCCGGTCCGTTCAGCCGCCAGGTGTCGTTATTGTGCGCCGGCAGGCAGCGGTGGTGTTTCAGTTCGTCGATATGCCGAGGTGCGCCATGCGCCGCCAGGTAATCCGGCGAGGCGCAGAGCAGCCGGCGCACCGGCGCCAGCCTTCGGGCGACGAGGCTCGAATCGGTGAGTTCGGCGATGCGGATCGCCAGATCGAAGCCGCCGCCGACGATGTCGCTGAATTCGTCCGTCAGCACCAGATTGATCGCAAGCTCCGGATGCGCCTCCATGAAACCCTTCAGATGCGGCGCGATATGCATGCGCCCGAAGGAGGTCGGCGCCGAGATCTTCAGCGTGCCGTGCATCTGCGCCGAGCGGCCGGAGATATAGAATTCCGCTTCCTCAAGCCCGGCGAGAATGCCGAGGACGCGGTCGTAGAAACCCTGTCCGGCTTCCGTCAGCGAGATCTGCCGAGTCGTGCGTTGCAAAAGCCGGGTGCCGAGCCGGTCCTCCAGCCGCTTGATCCGCTTGGAGACGACGGCCGGGGAAAAGCCGAGCGCGCGCCCGGCGAGAGACATGCTGCCTGTCGAAACGACCTTGGCAAAGATTTCGAGATCACCCAGATTGGTCATAAGGTTTTGCGACTTTTTCCCCTTTTGGCATAAGTGCTTAGCATTTGCGCCGCTTTCGGGAAAGTGCTAAGCCGGTCAATCGGCGGCAGGGAGGTTCGCGGCCGGTTCCGCTACCCACTTCCCGCTGTCATTTCCCCGTCGTCAGGGCCAGGGAGAACGCCATGTCCGACGCCATTTCGTTTCTCAGCCCCCGCGCCGATGTCCTGGCGCGCAGAGCCCAGATCGTCGCCGATCTGACCGATCTCCTGCCGCCGGAATGCCTGGTGCATGAGGCGCGCGAGCTGGTGCCGTTCGAGACCGACGCCTTCGTCTCCTACCGCCGTCTGCCGCTCGCCGTCGCCCTGCCGCGCACGACAGCCGAGGTTTCGGCCGTCATGCGCTATTGCCACCGATACGGCATTCCGGTCGTGCCGCGCGGCGCCGGCACCTCGCTTTCCGGCGGCGCCATTCCGCAGGAGGATGCGGTTGTGCTCGGCCTGTCGAAGATGAACAGCATCCTCGAAATCGATCTGCCGAACCGCGTCGCCGTGGTTCAGGCCGGCGTCACCAATCTCAACATCTCCGAATCCGTCTCCGCGGACGGCTTTTTCTATGCGCCCGATCCAAGTTCACAGCTTGCCTGCACCATCGGCGGCAATATCGGCATGAATTCCGGCGGCGCCCACTGCCTGAAATATGGCGTCACCACCAACAACCTGCTCGGCGTCAGGATGGTGCTGGTCGACGGCACGGTGATCGAACTCGGCGGCAAGGCGCTGGATGCGGCGGGGTATGATCTGCTCGGCCTCGTCTGCGGCCACGAAGGCCAGCTCGGCATCGTCACCGAGGCGACGGTGCGGCTGATCGCCAAGCCGGAAGGCGCCCGCCCGGTGCTCTTCGGTTTCGAAAGCTCGGAGGCCGCCGGCTCCTGCGTTGCCGATGTCATCGCCGCCGGCATCGTCCCGGTTGCGATCGAATTCATGGACAAGCCGGCAATCGAGATCTGCGAGGCCTTCGCCCATGCCGGTTATCCCCTCGATGTCGGCGCGCTTTTGATCGTCGAGGTCGAAGGGTCGGAAGCGGAGATGGACGCCACGCTGAAGGACATCGTCGAGATCGCCCGCCGGCACGCGGTGAAGACCGTGCGCGAATGCCAGTCGGCGACCGAGGCGGCATTGATCTGGAAGGGCCGCAAATCCGCCTTCGGCGCCACCGGCCGCATCGCCGACTACATCTGCATGGACGGCACGGTGCCGCTCAGCCAGCTTTCCCATGTGCTGAAGCGGACCGCCGAAATCGTCGATCACTATGGCCTGCGTGTCGCCAATGTCTTCCACGCCGGCGACGGCAATATGCACCCGCTGATCCTCTTCAACGCCAACGATCCCGAGGATGCCGCTCGCGCGGAAGCCGCCGGCAACGACATCCTGAAGCTCTGCGTCGATGCCGGCGGCTGCCTGACCGGCGAACATGGCGTCGGCATCGAGAAGCGCGACCTGATGCGCCACCAATATTCCGAGGCCGATCTCGCCCAGCAGATGGCGGCGCGCGCCGCCTTCGATCCCGGCTGGCTCCTCAACCCGTCGAAGGTCTTTCCGCTCGAAGGGCGCCCCGCCGCATGATCGATCTGATGCCGACGAGTGAGGAAGAGGCGACGGCAATCGTCCGCGCCCACGCGGAAAGCGGCCAGCCGCTCGCGATTTGCGGCGGCGATAGCCGCTCGGGCTTCGGCAATGCCGTTGTCGCCGAAGGCCGGCTGCGCTCGACCGGGCTTTCCGGCATCGTCGCCTATAATCCCGGCGAAATGGTCATGACCGTTCGAGCGGGCACGCCGCTCGCCGAGGTCGAGGCGGCGCTGTCTGAGAGCGGCCAGATGCTCGCCTTCGAGCCGATGGATCATCGCCCTGTGATGGGGACGTCCGGCGAGCCGACCATCGGCGGCGTGTTTGCCGCCAATGTCTCCGGCCCGCGCCGGCTCATCGCCGGTGCCGCCCGCGACAGCCTGCTCGGTGTGCGCTTCGTCAATGGCAAGGGCGAGATCATCAAGGCCGGCGGCCGGGTGATGAAGAATGTCACCGGCCTCGATCTCGTCAAGCTGGTGGCCGGCTCGCATGGCACGCTGGCTTTCCTCACCGAAGTTACTTTCCGCGTGCCGCCGCGCCCGAAGACGGAACAGACGGTGGTTCTGTCGGGCCTCAACGACGCCGAAGCGGCAAAGGCCATGGCCGCGGCAATGGCGCTGCCGGTCGAAATCTCCAGTGCCGCCCACCTGCCGCTGACGGTGACGTGGAAATTCCTCGCCGGCACATTGCCGGAGGGTGAGGCGACGGTGCTGCGCATCGAAGGCTTGGCCGGTTCGGTCGACGTGCGCATTGAAAAGCTTGTCGCGACAATGTCGGCCTTCGCCACGGTCACCAGGCTGGAGCAGCCCGACAGCCGCAGGCTCTGGCAAGAAATCCGCGACGTGCTGCCCTATGCCGACGGCACCGCGCGGCCGGTCTGGCGCGTCTCGGTCGCCCCCGGCACCGGCCATCAGCTGGTCGCGGCGCTGCGCCTCGAGGCCGGCGTCGACGCTTTCTATGACTGGCAGGGCGGTCTTGTCTGGATGCGCATGGAGGCCGGTCCTGAAGCCGAGCTGGTCCGCCGCTTCATCAAGGCGCTCGGTGGTGGCCATGCGACGCTGATCCGCGCATCGGCCGAGGCGAGGGCAGTCACCGCGGCTTTCCACCCCGAGCCTGAGGCGGTGGCGATGCTGTCACGGCGGGTGAAGGAGAAATTCGATCCGGCCGGCATATTCAATCCGGGGAAGATGGGGTGAGGGAGAAGATGAGCACAACCCCCGATATCCTCCAAAAGCGGAGGTCCCTCTAAATGCAAACCAACTTCACCCCGAGCCAGCTGCTCGATCCCGCTGTCGCCGAATCCGAGCAGATTCTGCGCAAATGTGTACATTGCGGTTTCTGTACCGCCACCTGTCCCACCTATGTGACGCTCGGCAACGAGCTCGACAGCCCGCGCGGCCGCATCTACCTGATCAAGGACATGCTGGAAAACGGCCGCCCCGCCGATGCCGAGGTCGTCACCCATATCGACCGCTGTCTCTCCTGCCTTGCCTGCGTCACCACCTGCCCCTCCGGCGTCGATTACATGCACCTGGTCGATCACGCCCGCGCCCATATCGAAAAGACCTATAAGCGCCCGTTGATGAACCGGCTGACGCGCGCCATCCTTGCCGCCGTGCTGCCCTATCCCGGCCGTTTCCGCCTGGCGCTCAATCTCGCCCGTCTCGGCCGGCCCTTCGCCGGCCTGATGCGGGGTGGCGCACTGAAACCTTTCGCCGCCATGCTGGCGCTTGCGCCGCGCCGCGTGCCTGCAGCTTCAGCCTTCGCAAAACCCGGCAGTTATCTGCCCGAGACGGAACGGCGCGGCCGGGTGGCGATCCTTTCCGGCTGCGCCCAGCCGGTGCTCGATCCCGGCATCAACGCGGCGGCGATCCGGCTGCTGACGCGGCTCGGCGTCGAGGTCGTACTGCCGGAGGGCGAGGTCTGCTGCGGCTCGCTGGTCCATCACATGGGCCGCGCCGAACAGGCGCTTGCGAGCGCGCGCGCCAATGTCGATGTCTGGACACGCGAGATCGATGGGCAGGGCCTCGACGCGATCATCATCACCGCCTCGGGCTGCGGCACGACGATCAAGGATTACGGCCACATGCTGCGCCTCGATCCCGCCTATGCCGCAAAGGCGGCCAGGGTCTCGGCGCTCGCCAAGGATATCACCGAATATCTCGCCACCCTCGAGCTGCCGGCCCACATGCCGAAGGGCATCACGGTCGCCTATCATTCCGCCTGTTCCATGCAGCACGGCCAGCGCATCACGCTCGCGCCGAAGCAATTGCTGAAAGCGGCGGGCTTTACGGTGCGCGATCCGGCGGAAGGTCATCTCTGCTGCGGCTCTGCCGGCACCTATAACATCATGCAACCGGAGATCTCGGCTGCGCTGAAGGCACGCAAGGTCAAAAACATCGAGGCCACCAAGGCCGATATCATTGCCACCGGCAATATCGGCTGCATCACCCAGATCGCCACCGGCACCGGCATGCCGATCCTGCATACGGTCGAACTGCTCGATTGGGCTTATGGCGGCGCTGTGCCGGAAAAATTAACAGGTTTACCGCTAGGCTGAAGCTACTACAGCGCCGCGCGTCTTTTCAGATGCGCAAAGGACGCTGTAGCACTTTAAATTGCTGCATATGCAGCAGGCCCGTCGGGCCGGTCTCGGGAGGTTGGGCGATGTGGCGGGGAATGATCGTGCTTGCGGGACTGCTCGGAGCGGCAGGCGCCGCCCATGCCGACAGTCGTTTGTTCTGTTCCGCCGACGACAAGGAAGCGCGTTTCACGCTCGAAAGCGGTTTCGAAAGCGATGCCGGCCACAAGCTCAACCATTTCCGCGGTGCACTTGTTGTCAAGGACCAGGCGCAATCGACGGTATTCGGAAAACGTGTTTTCGAATCGCAGCATCTGACCAATCACTGGTCGCGTGACGGCGAACTGCTCCTGGAGGTTCTCGACGGTGGTGATGACGACACCGGCGGAGCAACGCTGGATCTCGTCGTGGTTGCCGGCGAACGCGGCAAGCCGTCGGCAAATTTCAGCGGCACCTATTCCCTGACGATCGCAGGCGGTGAAAAGCCCTATGCCGTCCAGGGCAAGGTCAGCTGCGGCACGAAATAGAGCAATTTCAGGAAGTACGAAGCGGTTTTCCCAGGCAAAGCGCAAGGCGGTTTTGCCTGGCAATTGCATAACGATAAAAGGTTAGAGCGGTTTTGCGCTTTTATGCGCTGAACCGCTCTCACGTCGCAGCCGAAATTTGTTCTTACCAGTGGAATGAAACGCCGACGTTGACGGCATTCGTGAAGATGTTGGTCTTCAGGTCCACGCCGTTGTCGATCGGCACGTCGATGCGCGAATAGGTGCCCTTGTATTCGACGAAGGTCGACCAGCGCTCGGTCACCTTGAAGTCGACGCCGGCCTGGGCCTGCAGCGTCACGCCGCCGAATTCATAGGCCCAGGTCTTGCCCTCGGGGCGAATCACTTCGACATGCGGAATGTTCACGCCGATACCGGCGCCGAGATAGGGCGTCCAGCGGCGGGTCGGATCCTGGAAGCGGTAGAGACCGTTCACCGTAAGCAAGTTCAGGCCGTCGGTGAATTCGAAGTGCGACCAGCCGGTCTTGGCCAGCGTATCGTCGTCGGCATAGACCTTGTCATGGGTATAATCGAGCGAAATACCCCAGTTCGGCTTGTTGAAGTTCTCGAGCCACCAGGTGACGCGGCCGCCGTAATAAGGCGGGCTGCCGAAGGACTTGCCTTCCCAGCCGGCGGTGAAATGCGTGCCGTCGGAGAGATCGACGCCGCTGTGCGGTGCGGTCTGATAACCGCCATAGACAGAGAATTGCAGATCTTCCGCCGAGGCGGAAACTGCTGAACAGATTGTCAAAAACGCGATGCCCGCAAGTAGCGAAGCGGAGGAACGCAGCGCATATGTCATTGAATAGCCCCGATATTGCAAATATGTCGACTCTTAGGCATGTGTGCCAGCTTTCGGCCGCAAAGTCTAAGCAAAACAAAAGGCGCGTCGAAATGCGCCTTTCGTTTTTTTCGTCAGTGTTGCTCAGCCGCCAAACATCGTGCGCAGCACGTCGATGCCTCGGTCCTCGAAAGCCACCTTGCCCTGCCGGTTGCCGGGGCCGATGACGATCACCTTGGTGCCGACAGGCGCGCGGTCGTAGAGGTGCGTCACATCCTCGTTCATCATCCGGATGCAGCCGGAAGACATGTTGAGGCCGATCGTCCAGGGCTGGTTGGTGCCGTGGATGCGGAAGATCGTGTCGCGGCCGCCCTGGTAGAGATACATGGCGCGGGCGCCGAGCGGATTGTCCTCGCCGCCTTCCTGGAAAGCAGGGATGATGTGGCCCTTGGCGGCTTCGCGGCGGCGCATCTCGGCCGGCGGCGTCCAACTCGGCCATTCGGCCTTGCGGCCGATCTTGACGATCCCCGACCAGCCGAAGCCGTCGCGGCCGACGCCGATGCCGTAGCGGGTGGCGCGGTTGTTGCCTTCGACGAGATAGAGATATTTGTTGTTGGTATCGATGATGACGGTGCCGGCCGCTTCCGTCGTCACCAGGCGCACTTTCTTGCGCTTGAACTGCGGCTTCACGTATTTCGGCATCTGCGCCACGCGCACGATCTGCGCCGGGGCTCGTGTATTGTCCGGCGCGGAGCCGGCGGGTGCAGCAAAGGCGGATGTGGACATCAAGGACAGGACAAGTCCGGCGGCAGCCAGACCCGGCATCAATTTGATCATGATCGATTCCCCTCAAGCAAATTCGCTCGAAGCTACATGAACTTCTCCCCGATTCAAGATCGGCGTGGCCGGATAAAGCTCTTTTGGAGAAGGGAGCCGGCTATTCTCTACGGCTCCCCAGGTATTTGCCCGGTCGTTACATGACGATGACGCGGGTTCCGACGTTGACGCGGTCATAGAGATCGACGACGTCTTCGTTGCGCAGGCGGATGCAGCCCGAGGAGACGGCGCTGCCGATCGACCAGGGCGCGTTGGTGCCGTGGATGCGGTAAAGCGTCGAGCCGAGATACATGGCGCGGGCGCCGAGCGGGTTTTCCGGGCCGCCGTCCATGCGCGCCGGCAGGTAATGGCCCTTGGCGGCTTCGCGGCTGATCATTTCGGAAGGCGGCGTCCAGTCCGGCCATTCCGTTTTGCGGGTGATCTTGTGGGCGCCGGCCCATTCGAAGCCGGGCTTGCCGACGCCGACGCCGTAGCGCCTTGCCTTGCCGCCTTCCATCACCAGATAGAGGAAGCGGTTGTTGGTATCGATGACGATCGTGCCGGGCTTTTCCGTGGTATCGTAATCGACCATCTGCGGCAGGAATTGCGGCTCGATCGGACGGCGGATCGACGGGATGCCGGGATTGATCGCCGAAACGGTCTGCGGTGCGGCCTGCGGCGCCTGGCGCAGCGCGCGGCGCTGGAAGATTCCGCGCTGCGGCTGCCGGATGACCGGCCGCTGATAGACGACGGGTCGAACCGCGCCGCCGCCGAGCTGGTTGATCCAGGGCGCCGTCAGATCCGGGCTGAGCACGACCGGCGGACGGGTGGCGTAGCGGTCGTCTGCAAGGGCGGCCGTGGAGACAATGCCGAAGAGGGCTGCGGCAAGAACAAGCTGTTTCATCATCGGACGAACTCTCTACAAATGACCGAAAATGGCTGGCGGGACTACTTCTCCGCCCGGGCGGACATGTTCCGCCCGCAAAGACGCTGCCACCCTATCCGCCAGCGAATGGTAAAGATCGATTCATGAAAAGCCGACCGACCGGATAAACTTTTCGTCAGGGTTACCGTTCGGTTTGGAAAGACGGTTTGCAAATGGTAAAGCCGGAATCATGCACGGTGAACGAAGCGGACCCCCGCAGGATGAAGGATCATGAGCGCGACAGGCATCATCATCGGCGAGGACGGCAGGAGCCGCTGCCACTGGCACGCCAATCTGCCCGACTACCTCCGCTATCATGACGAGGAGTGGGGCCGCCCCGTCACCGACGACATCCGCCTCTTCGAGAAGATCTGCCTCGAAGGCTTCCAGTCCGGCCTTTCCTGGCTGACGATCCTGCGCAAGCGCGAGAATTTCCGCGCCGCCTTTTCAGGCTTCGATTTCGACAAGGTCGCTCTCTTCGGCGACGAGGATGTCGCTCGCTGCCTTGGCGATGCCGGCATCATCCGCCATCGCGGCAAGATCGTCTCGACCATCAACAATGCCAAGCGCGCGATCGCCCTCAGGGACGAGTTCGGCTCGCTCGCCCGTTATTTCTGGCGCTACGAGCCGGGCCATAACGAGCGGCCTGTTGTGGTCGACCGCGAGCATATCGTCGCCAACCCGACGACGCCGACATCGGTCATCATTTCGAAGGATCTGAAGAAACGCGGCTGGACCTTTGTCGGCCCGACCACAGTTTATGCTTTCATGCAGGCGATGGGTCTCGTCAACGATCATCTGGAAGGCTGCTTCTGCCGGCCCGAGGTCGAGGCGATGCGCTGCGCCCTGGTCCGTCCATGAAAGATCTGTCCGTGAGAATATTGATAACAGCCGCTGCCCTGTTTTTCCTGCCGGTCTCCGCCATGGCGCAGACACCGCAGCTCGATCCCGGCGAGAAGCTGGAGAAGCTGCAATTCCCGGCCGTCACCATGCAGCTGAAGGGCTGGACGAAGTTCGGCAATAGCCATGTCTATACGCTGCCGGTGCGCACCGGCCAGCACGTGAAGGTCAGTTTTTCCACCAAGAGCAAATTTGCCTTCCTGGCGATCTTCGACCTGTCGAAGCCGGATGACGAGGCCTTCTTCGGCACCGACGAGGATGGCATGAGCTTCGAGACGACGGTCAAGGAAGACGCCACCTGGCTGCTGCGTCCCTATTATTCCAAGGTCTCGCCGCGCCGCGGCCTCGGCGCTCCGTTCAGCATCTTGATCGAGCCCTTGGCGGCCGCCCCACAACCGCCGCAACCGCCGGCCGAGCCCGAACGCCCGTCGCTGTTTCCGAAGGCGCCTGCCAAGCAATGAGGCTCTAGCCGAGCCGGTCGATCAGTTCGCGCAATTCCCCGAGATGGCCGATCTTGCGGAAACGCGGCGCTTCTTTCGGTTCATCGACATGTTCCAGCACCCAGGTGAGTTCGTGCGGCACGAAGACGCCATAGCTGCCGGCGGCGATTGCCGGCACGATGTCCGATTTCAGCGAATTGCCGACCATCATCGCCCGCTCCGGCCCGTCGCCGACCTTGGCGAAGATGCGCCGATAGGTGACGGCGGTCTTGTCGGAGACGATCTCGACGGCATCGAAGAAATCGCCGAGCCCGGATTGGGCAAGCTTGCGTTCCTGATCGAAGAGATCGCCCTTGGTGATCATGACAAGCAGGTATTTGCCGGCAAGCCCCTCCAGCGTGTCGCGCACATGCGGCATGGTTTCGACGGGATGGGAGAGGAGCTCGCGGCCGATATCGAGGATCTTGGCGATCACGCCCGAGGGAACCTTGCCCTCGGTGATCTCGATCGCCGTCTCGATCATCGACAGCGTGAAACCCTTGATGCCGAAGCCGTAATGGCGAAGATTGCGTTTCTCGGCCTCCAGCAGCCGCTCGGAAATCTTCGGTCCTTCGGCGAAATCGGCAAGAAGCCTGGTGAAATGCGCTTCCGTCAGTCGGTAATATTGTTCGTTTTGCCAGAGTGTATCGTCGGCATCGAAGCCGATCGTCGTCAGTGGTCGCGTCGTCATATGCGCACCTCTTAAAATATGGCCGGCAATCTATCGGCTGCCTGTGTCGAGACAAGGGCGTCATCTTGGGTACGGTTGGGCGCAGCGTTGAAAAGCGCCGCTGCCGCACTAAATGCACTTTGCCTCACCCTGCAGCCAGCCACGGCTGTGCCTGTCGCGCGCAGGCCAATAATCAAAAAATGAAGTTCAGCGGTTCGCAAGCCCTCTTGCGGCAGACACAAAGGAATTTTTCCACCATGCGTTACAACCAGCTCGGAAATACGGGACTTTTCGTCTCGGAAATCTGCTTGGGCACCATGACCTTCGGTGAAGCCAAGCAAGGCAGCATGTGGGGCGCCATCGCCGATGTCGACCAGAATGCCGCCGACCGGATCGTCGAACGCTCGCTTGCTTCGGGCGTCAATTTCATCGACACGGCCGATGTCTATTCGGCCGGCGAGTCCGAAAGGCTGCTCGGCCAGGCGCTGAAGAACCTCGACATCCCACGCAAGGACGTCGTCATCGCCACCAAGGTCTATGGTGTGATGGGCGACAAGCCGAACGACCGCGGCGCCTCGCGCGGCCACATCATGGATTCCGTCGAGGCGAGCCTCGAGCGCCTGCAGACCGATCACATCGACCTCTATCAGATCCACGCGACCGATACGGTGACGCCGATCGATGAGACGCTACGCGCCTTCGACGATCTCGTCTCCCGCGGCCTGGTGCGCTACATCGGCGTCTCCAACTGGCAGGCCTGGCGCATCTCCAAGGCGCTCGGCCTGTCCGAACGCCGCGGTTTTGCCCGTTTCGAAACCGTGCAGGCCTATTATTCCATCGCCGGCCGTGATCTCGAACGCGACATCGTGCCGATGATGCAGGAGGAGAAGCTCGGCCTGATGGTCTGGTCACCGCTCGCCGGCGGACTGCTCTCCGGCAAGTATGGTCCCGGCGCGCCCGGCAACGGCGAGGGCCGCCGCGCCAGTTTCGATTTCCCGCCTGTTGACAAGGACAAGGCCTGGGCCTGCGTCGCCGTCATGCGCGAAGTCGCCGAAAAGCACGGCGTCGGCGTCGCCACCGTGGCGCTCGCCTATATCCTCGCCAAGCCCTTCGTCACCACAGTCATCATCGGCGCCAAGCGTGTCGACCAGCTCGACCAGAACCTTGCCGCCGTCAAGCTGAAGCTCGATGAAGACGATATGAAGAAGCTCGACGAGGTGAGCGCGCTTGCGCCCGAATATCCCGGCTGGATGCTGGCCCGACAGGGCGCCGGCCGCCGCCCGGCCGATTTCGAGCCGAAGGACTGACCTCGCCAACATAAGTCTTGGGGAACGCCTGACATCCCGGCGTTCCCCTTTTCATCCACGATCGATTATTTGCCGTGGGCCTTGAGCCAGGCGGTCATCTCAGCGATCTCGGCTTCCTGTGCCTTGATGACGGCTTCGGCGAGCTTTCGGATATCGGGATCTTTTCCATATTGAAGCTCGATCCTGGCCATATCGATCGCGCCCTGATGGTGCGGGATCATGCCGCGGACGAAATCCGCATCGGCATCGCCGCTATACTCGATCATCATATCCTTGTGCATCTTGGCATTGGCCTCGCTGAAGGCGTGGCTTGCCGCATCGTGATTGCCCATCGGCTTGCTCATATCCATCGGTTTGTCTTCGGCAAGGACGGGAGCGGCAATGATGGCGAGCATGGCGGTGAGGGCGATGATTTTCAAAGACATGAGAGTTCCTTCCTCTGTCTGACAATAGGTTTGCCGGGCGGCTGAGCCACCCGATTGGCATGGATTGCTATGGTGTCAGGACAATCGCGGAGGCGGCGACTGTGGTGTCGGTTTGTCGTCGTCGAGGGCGCGGGCAAGCGCGGGGTCGGGATAACCGAAAATGGACTTACCGCTGGCCATGACCGTCACCGCCGGTGGCAACAGCAGGCAGGCGGCGCAAAGCGGCATATGCGCGGAATTGCCGCCGGCGCAGGGGCCTTTCGAGGGTTCAGTCTTGCCCGCCGCCTCGGACATAGCCATGCCGTGCATTTCGTGATGCATGCCGGTTTCGACGGCAACCGGTGCATTCATCGATGCGCAGGTCGGACAGCCTGCCCATGCGGACATGGCGCTGTAGACCAGCCAGCCGAGAAACATCACGATGAGGGCGAGCATGCGCATGCTGTTTTATAGGCGAATGACTGATGCAAGCCAAGCCGACCGGCGATCACATCCTGATCACCAGCTGGCAATGACCTTGTGCTCGATCCGGTAATCCTTGCTCTCTTCGCCGAGCGGCGCCACCGGCCATGTCCAGGTAGCTTTTGCCGGCGGCGGCAATACGCCATGCAGCAGGTCGGCCTCCTCATGCGTCCTGCCGTTGCGGTCGATGACGGCATAGGCGATGTCGGTCACCAGGCAGCCGCGGCAGGGGAGGCCCGAAAGCCCGGTCAGATGCGCCGCGATCAGCCTTTCCACCGTGTCTTCGGGCATTCGCCCGGCCTCGGCCTCCGAGCGCCGTTTCACACCGCGACCGATCTGCGACAAGAGGTTGGCCGAAACCACCAGATCGAGATAGGGCACGCTCCTGAGGAAGCCGAGCGGTTCGGGCTGCCGGCCGGCGGCAAGGTCGTCATAGCCGGAGAGGTCGCGCTCGATCAGTCGGACATTGCGATAGCCCTTGGCCGACAGCCACAGGCGCACCGATGCGAGGTGAACGAGATCGACCAGCACGACGGTATCGAAATCGCGCGCCAGTTCCTCGATCGGCACGTCCCGCAACAGACCGGAACCGAGCACGACGGCGGTCCGCTTCTGCCTGAGACCGGCCGCAGCCGCGCGGATCGCAGTCCGGCTCTTTTCCTCATGTTCGGCCCAATCCGCCGCACAGCGCCCGGCCCGCGACCACAGATTGACGGAATAGCGGATGAACTTTCGATGCGGCTTGCCGGTCAGCGGCAAGGTCGCGGCATAGAGAAGCGCTTCAGCGATCATGAGCATATCCGCATTTCTGATGGATGCCTCCGGTTCAATCGATACTCCCTGCGGCATCAAGACCCTTCGCCCTTGCCGCTCCCCGCCCGATCGGTTAGGAAACCGCCACTGTCACAGTCAGCGGAATTCCCGGAAATGAACGACAAGCAGAAGAAACCGCAAAAGCTCAAGGCCCGCCTGCCGCGCGGCTTCGTCGACCGCACGGCCACCGATATCCGCGCCGTCAACGAGATGACGGCAAAGATCCGGGAAGTCTATGAGCATTATGGTTTCGATCCGCTCGAAACGCCGCTGTTCGAATATACCGATGCGCTCGGCAAGTTTCTGCCCGACAGCGACCGGCCGAACGAGGGTGTCTTCTCCCTGCAGGATGACGACGAGCAATGGATGTCGCTGCGTTACGACCTGACGGCGCCGCTCGCCCGTCATGTCGCCGAGAATTTCAACGAGATCCAGCTTCCCTACCGCACCTATCGCGCCGGTTACGTCTTCCGCAACGAGAAGCCGGGCCCCGGCCGCTTCCGCCAGTTCATGCAGTTCGATGCCGATACGGTCGGCGCGCCGGGTGTTCAGGCCGATGCCGAAATGTGCATGATGATGGCCGACACGCTTGAGGCCCTCGGGATCAAGCGCGGTGACTATGTCATCCGCGTCAACAACCGCAAGGTCTTGGACGGCGTGCTCGAGGCGATCGGCCTCGGCGGCGACGACAAGGCCGGCCAGCGGCTCAACGTGCTGCGTGCCATCGACAAGCTCGACAAGTTCGGCCCGGAAGGCGTGGCATTGCTGCTCGGCCCCGGCCGCAAGGATGAATCCGGCGATTTCACCAAGGGCGCCGGGCTTGATCAGGAGCAGATCGACAAGGTGCTGTTTTTCGTCGGCATCAAGGATTATGCCGAAAGCGCTCAACGCCTCGCCGAGCTCGTTGCGGGAACCTCGAGGGGTGGCGAAGGCGTCGAGGAGCTGAATTTCATCGCAGCGCTCGTCACCAGCGCCGGCTATCAAGCCGACCGGATCAAGATCGATCCCTCGGTCGTGCGCGGTCTCGAATATTATACCGGCCCGGTCTATGAGGCCGAACTCAGCTTCGACGTCACCAATGAAAAGGGCGAGAAGGTCGTCTTCGGTTCGGTCGGCGGCGGCGGCCGTTATGACGGTCTCGTCTCTCGTTTCATGGGCCAGCCGGTTCCGGCGACGGGCTTTTCGATCGGCGTCTCTCGCCTGATGACGGCGCTGAAGAACCTCGGCAAGCTCGGCGCCAGCGAGGTGATCGAGCCGGTGCTGGTCACCGTCATGGACGGCGATGTCGAGGCGATGGGCCGTTATCAGAAAATGACGCAGCAACTGCGCGCCGCCGGCATCCGCGCCGAGATGTTCCAGGGCAACTGGAAGAAATTCGGCAACCAGCTGAAATACGCCGATCGCCGCGGCTGCCCTGTCGCCATCATCCAGGGCGGCGACGAGCGCGCCGAAGGCGTCGTGCAGATCAAGGATCTGATCGAAGGCAAGCGGCTTTCCGGCGAGATCGAAGACAATGCCAGCTGGCGCGAAGCACGCGTGGCGCAGGAGACGGTGCCGGAAGCCGACCTTGTGGCCAAGGTGAAGGAAATCCTTGCTGCGCAGGCTGAGGATCGGAAGAGGGCAGCATCGAATGTCTGAGGCGTACCTTCAGGCACGCCCTTCGCCTACTATTTGGAGCTCGGCATGCCCCTGATCAACCTCCCCGAATTCTCCAACGACCTGCTGGCCGAATTTACCGCGCGCAACGCCGAGCGCATCGATACGCCTGTCATTCAGCCGGCCGAACCTTTCCTGGACATCGCCGGTGAGGACCTGCGCCGCCGCATCTTCATGACGGAGAGTGAAACCGGCGCCAGCCTTTGCCTGCGTCCCGAATTCACCATTCCCGTCTGTCTGCGCCACATCGAGACGGCGACCGGTACGCCGAAGCGTTATGCCTATCTCGGGGAGGTTTTCCGCCAGCGCCGTGACGGCGCCAATGAATTCTACCAGGCCGGCATCGAGGATCTCGGCGATATCGACCTGTCAAACGCCGACGCCCGCGCCATCGGCGATGCCACCGGCATCCTCGCTCGCCTGCTGCCGGGCCGGCGACTGTCGGTGACATTGGGCGACCAGGCAGTGTTCGAGGCCGTCGTCCAGGCGCTCGGCCTGCCGCTCGGCTGGCAGAAGCGCCTGATCCATGCCTTCGGCAACATGACGCAGCTGGAAGCGCTGCTGGCCAGCCTCGTCAGCCCGCAATTCGTCACCGGCCTGGACGACGATATTGCCAGGCTGGTCGCATCCGGCGACGAGCAGGCGCTGGTCGTCCATCTCGAGCGGGAGATGCAGAAGACCGGCTATTCGACGAATGCCAGCCGCTCGCCCCTGGAGATCGCCCGGCGCCTCAAGGAAAAGCTGATCCTCTCCGAAACCCGCCTCGACGATGCGGCCTTCCAGGTGCTGGAAGAGTTCCTGTCGCTCGACGTGCCGCTCATCAACGCGTCCGCGGCCCTTGCCGGTTTCGCCGATGCTGCTGGCCTGAAACTCGGCAACGCGCTCGCCCGCTTCAATGGCCGGGTCGCAGCCCTTGCCAATGCCGGCGTCGATCTTTCCTGCCTCGACTACCGCGCCGCCTTCGGACGGCCGCTCGACTATTACACCGGCCTCGTCTTCGAGGTGACGGTGGAAGGCTCGAGCGCGGTGCTCGCCGGCGGCGGTCGCTTCGATCGGCTGCTGACCTTCCTCGGCGCCACGGACCGCATTCCTGCCGTCGGCTTCTCCTTCTGGCTCGACCGTATCGAAACCGAAAGGGCAGCCGCATGACCATCACCATTGCGCTTCCTTCCAAGGGCCGGATGAAGGACGACGCTTCGGCGATCTTCGAACGTGCCGGCATGCCGATCTCGGCTGTTGGTAACGACCGCTCCTATCGCGGCCGCGTCGAAGGCTGGGACGATGTGGAAGTCGCCTTCCTGTCGGCTTCCGAAATCTCTCGCGAAATCGGCAACGGCAGCGTCGATTTCGGCGTCACCGGCGAGGATCTGATGCGGGAGGGTTTTGCCGAGATCGACAAGCGCGTCGAATTCTGCGCCCGGCTCGGTTTCGGCCATGCCGATGTCGTCGTCGCCGTGCCGGAGATCTGGTTGGATGTCGACACCATGGCCGATCTCGTCGATGTCGCCGCCGATTTCCGCGCCCGCCACTCCAGGCGGCTTGCTATCGCCACCAAATACTGGCGGCTGACCCAGCAGTTCTTTTCGAGCCAGCACGGCATCCAGCTTTATCGCATCGTCGAAAGCCTGGGGGCCACCGAGGGCGCTCCCGCCGCAGGCTCGGCTGACATCATCGTCGATATCACCTCCACCGGCTCGACATTGCGCGCCAACCACCTGAAGGTGCTCCAGGACGGCGTCATCCTGCATTCGCAGGCCTGTCTCGTGCGCGCCCGCAAGGAGAGCCATGCCGACGAACCGGCGGTGCAGGCGATCATCGATGCGGTGCGCGCCGCCCTCTGATCTCGGCTACATAACGGCACAAGAAAAACCCGCCGTCGGATGACGGCGGGTTTTCTGTTTCTGGGAGGATGTCTGCTGGTGTCAGGCCGTTGCGTAGGCGCCGCGGCGGGCGTCGAGCGAGTAGGCGCCTGCGCCATTGGTGGCGAGCATGATATAGGCGCCGGCGAGCGTGATGTTCTTCATGAAGTTGACGAAGTTCAGGCCGCTCAGCCAGGCGTTAGCGGCGGCCGGGAAATCAGGAACGTTGATCGGCGAGAAGTGGAAGACGAAGCCGGTAAAGACGCAGAAGACGGCAAGCAGCCAGCCGACGATGCGGACCTGGAAGCCGACGAGCACGGCAAGGCCGGTTGCAAGCTCGAACAGGCCGGCGAGATAGGTGAGCGCGGTGGAAGCCGGCAGGCCGGCGCCGGCGATCATGCCGGCGGTCGATGCCGGATCGGTCAGCTTGCCGAAGCCGGCGAAGATGAACATGAAGGAAAGAAGGATACGGGCGATCAGGATGATGACGTTGTTTGACATGGACGTTGTCTCCGTTTGATTGGCTCTGGAGATCTTGGTGCCCCGGCACCGGTTGGACCTCGGATGCTTCTATGTCGCTCTTTTCCTTCGTTGTGGAAAGATAAACGGAAGCGGACAGATCGTTCAACAATATGGAACGATCTCCTGGTCGCCGCTGCTTGCCTTTACCGAGCCCGGTCTTTTATGGTCGGCGCCCAACATGGAGATTCCGATGGCAGATCTTTCCGCATTTCCGATCACGACGCGCTGGCCGGCGAAAAATCCCGACATCATCCAGCTCTATTCGCTGCAGACGCCGAACGGGGTGAAGGTTTCCGTCGCCCTCGAAGAACTCGGTCTTGCCTACGAGCCGCATTATGTTTCCTTCGCCGCCAACGAGCAGAAGTCGCCGGAATTCGAATCTCTCAACCCGAACGGCCGCATCCCGGCGATCATCGATCCGAATGGCCCGGACGGGAAGCCGATCGGCCTTTTCGAATCCGGCGCCATCCTGCTTTATCTCGCGGAAAAGACCGGCAAGCTCATCCCTGCCGACGCCGCGGGCCGCTACGAAACCATCCAATGGGTGTTTTTCCAGATGGCGGGCATCGGTCCGATGTTCGGCCAGTTCGGGCATTTCTACAAATTCGCCGCCGACAAGGTCGCCAACAATTCCTACCCGGTGGAGCGTTATCGCGACGAGTCCAAACGTCTGCTCGGCGTGCTCGAAGACCGGCTGAAGGGCCGCCAGTGGATCATGGGCGATCTCTATACGATCGCCGACATCACCACCTTCACCTGGGTTCGCGGCGCCGATATCTTCTATGGCGGCCGCGAGGTTCTGGAATATGCGAAATTCCCCGCAGTCTCGGATTGGCTGGAGCGCTGCATCGCGCGTCCGGCAAGTGCGAAGGGCCTCAACATACCCGTCAAGCCGGAATAACGGAGAGGCCGACCGGAAATGCCGAAGGCCGCCCTTGAGAGCGCCTTTTCTTTGCGCTGGCGGCTTTTATCGGCGGCTTGTGATCTGCCTTGCGCCTTCAAGCTTGAAGCGCGGGAAGATGAAGACGCCGGACATGCCGCCGCTGTATTTCTCTTCGAGCCCGTTCGACTCGCCCATGCAGAACAGCGGCTGGCGGAAGCCATTCGGCATGATGATCGTCGTCGAAAAACAGAAGGAGGAGTTGAGCGTCGCCGCCTGTTCGAACAGCTCCAATATGTGGCTGCGGTCTTTGGTATCGTAGCAGCGGATCAGGCTTAACAGCCCGCATTCCTGTGCGGAGAGGCCGTGTAGCATGCCGCTCCATTCGCCGAGGCGGAGCATGCCGCTCGACAAATCTCCGATCCAGCTTTCGGAGATGGAAAACTGCGCCAGCATCTCGTGATTGCGATTGGCGTCCTCAAGCGAGCCGGGCATCAGGGGCAGGGCTGCATTGGCTTTGGCGATCTTAAACAAGGCGTTCTCCCGTTCGCATGCGGCTTCTCCGCCGCACGCTCGGCAAACACAAAGAAACAGGATCATGTCGCTGCGGACATGATGTCCGCCCATCCGGCAATCGCCATGGCGTTCAGGGGCTCCGGAAGCGGAGCCGTTGAAGCCGAACATTCGCGTATCGCCGTTTCGCGCTCCGACCTCGTCTATTAGCGAAAAATTATCGCCGGGCGCACTTTAATTGCAGCGCGGATTTATAGGAGCTTTTGGACAAACGGCAACGGCTTTTTAAGGGGTATTCGGATCGGGATCATTTCTCGTGAGGCCGCGCTTCCGGGACATTTCAGGAGAATCGGCGGTGGAGGATCATCTTTGAGGGCATTGGAAGCGTTTTCACCTGATGCGGAGGCCGGAAACGGCACGGCAACCCTGCGACCCCGCGCCGATGTTGGCATACTGCAGAGGCGCAGCAGCGCAAGCTTCACACAAGCTTCGGCCCGGGGGCGGGCAATAGACGGCTGGTTAGATGGGTTGATCAGCTGAATCGGGCGTGCCACGTGGTCGAATCGCCGCTGCATCATTCCTGAAATCGGAAGCGGTTGAAAAGACATCGGCGGTGCTATCGAGACAAAAGAAAAGGGCGACCCGAGGGCCGCCCTTCCTGTTCCGGATGCCGGAATGGTGTCAGTGCAGGCTTTCGCCTATCACATCATGTCCATACCGCCCATGCCGCCCATGCCGCCCGGCATAGCCGGAGCGTCCTTCTTCGGCAGCTCGGCGATCATGGCTTCGGTGGTGATCAGCAGCGATGCAACGGAAGCTGCATCCTGCAGGGCCGTGCGAACGACCTTGACCGGGTCGATGATGCCCATGCCGATCATGTCGCCATATTCGCCGGTCTGGGCGTTGTAACCCCAGTTGTCCTGATCCTTGTCGAGGATCTTGCCGATGACGATCGAAGCTTCGTCGCCAGCGTTTTCAGCGATCTGGCGAGCCGGAGCCTGCAGAGCGCGACGAACGATGTTGATGCCGGCTTCCTGGTCGTCGTTGATACCCTTGGAAGTGATCTTGACGGAAGAGCGCAGCAGGGCAACGCCGCCGCCCGGTACGATGCCTTCCTGAACGGCAGCGCGCGTCGCGTTCAGAGCGTCGTCGATGCGGTCCTTCTTTTCCTTCACTTCGACTTCCGTCGAGCCGCCGACGCGGATAACGGCAACACCGCCGGCCAGCTTGGCAAGACGTTCCTGCAGCTTCTCGCGGTCGTAGTCGGAGGTGGTTTCTTCGATCTGGGCCTTGATCTGGGCAACACGGCCTTCGATGTCGGACTTGGCGCCCGAACCGTCGACGATCGTGGTGTTTTCCTTGGAGATCGAAACCTTCTTGGCACGGCCGAGCATGTCGAGCGTGACGGATTCGAGCTTGATGCCGAGGTCTTCGGAGATGACGGTGCCGCCGGTCAGGATAGCGATGTCTTCGAGCATGGCCTTGCGGCGGTCGCCGAAGCCGGGCGCCTTGACGGCAGCGATCTTGAGGCCGCCCCGCAGCTTGTTGACGACGAGCGTTGCAAGAGCTTCGCCTTCGACGTCTTCAGCGATGATCAGGAGCGGCTTGCCGGTCTGGACGACGGCTTCGAGAACCGGCAGCATCGACTGCAGGTTCGACAGCTTCTTCTCATGGAGGAGAATGAAGACGTCTTCGAGGTCGGCGATCATCTTTTCCGGGTTGGTCACGAAGTAGGGGCTGAGGTAGCCGCGGTCGAACTGCATGCCTTCGACGACTTCGAGTTCGGTTTCGGCGGTCTTGGCTTCTTCAACCGTGATGACGCCTTCGTTGCCGACCTTCTGCATGGCTTCGGCAATGTCGAGACCGACCTGACGTTCGCCATTGGCGGAGATCGTGCCGACCTGGGCGACTTCTTCCGAGGTGTTGATCTTCTTGGCCTTGGCCTGGAGATCCTTGACGACTTCGGCGACGGCGAGATCGATGCCGCGCTTCAGGTCCATCGGGTTCATGCCGGCAGCAACGGCCTTGGCGCCTTCGCGAACGATCGCCTGGGCAAGAACGGTTGCAGTCGTGGTGCCGTCGCCGGCGATGTCGTTGGTCTTCGAAGCAACTTCGCGGACCATCTGGGCGCCCATGTTTTCGAACTTGTCTTCGAGTTCGATTTCCTTGGCGACGGAAACGCCGTCCTTGGTGATGCGCGGTGCGCCGAAGGACTTGTCGATGATGACGTTACGACCCTTCGGGCCGAGCGTGACCTTGACTGCATCGGCGAGAATGTCGACGCCGCGCAGCATCTTTTCGCGCGCGGTGCGGCCAAACTTGATTTCTTTAGCTGCCATGTTAGTGACTCCTGAATTCGAGTTGTTCGGGCAAAAGGCCCGTCAGCCATTTCGGGAAAGCAGGTCGGCCGATCAGCCGATGATGCCCATGATGTCGGCTTCCTTCATGATCAGAAGGTCTTCGCCGTTGATCTTGACTTCGGTGCCGGACCACTTGCCGAACAGAACGCGGTCGCCAGCCTTGACGTCGAGTGCAACGACCTTGCCGGACTCGTCACGAGCGCCGGAACCGACGGCGACGATTTCGCCTTCCTGCGGCTTTTCCTTGGCGGTATCGGGAATGATGATGCCGCCCTTGGTCTTTTCTTCGGACTCGACGCGACGAACGACGACGCGGTCGTGAAGCGGACGGAAATTGGTGCTTGCCATTGTCTAATCCCTCGATCGAATGACATTCGCGGACCGGAGCGGCCCACATGGATAGGTGTTAGCACTCCCTTGCGGTGAGTGCTAGCGACGAGCATTTAGGGATGGCTCCGAAAGGAGTCAATGAGAGCAATCACGAATTTTTGTGCCGGAATTGTGAAGAGACCGGAGAATAGTCGGAGATTGCAGGCGAAACCATGGCGCGACCGGGCTTTGGCGAAGTCCGTCTGCCCTTGACGATCTGCCGCTTCGGGATGGGGTCGGCAAAACCTTTTGCCCATCCGCGCCATCGGATTGCCGGTCAGGATCTTCGCATTGGCCCGGCAGCGAAGAAAATGCCTTGCCATCGCCTTGCGCCTTTGCAATGTCACCGTGACTAAAGCAAATCGGGAAATCGGAATGGCCAAGCGGATAGAAAACTTCTCTAACATAACAGGTCACTATGATGTGGTGCTCTGCGATGTCTGGGGCGTCGTTCATAATGGCGTCGATCCGTTTCCGAAGGCGGCTGCCGCCCTTGAAGCGGCCCGCGCAAGCGGCGCCGCCGTCGTCCTCATCACCAATTCGCCGCGCCTTTCCTGGCAGGTGGTCGAGCAGCTGCGCCAGATCGGCGTTCCCGACAGCGCCTATGACCGGATCGTTACCTCGGGCGACGTCACGCGCCGGCTGATCTCCGAAGGGCCGAAGACGGTCTTCCTGCTCGGCCCCGAGCGCGACAAGGCGCTTCTCGAAGGCATTGGCGTCGAGCGCCGGCCGGCTGGCGAAGCGCAATCGCTGGTCTGCACCGGCTTTTTCGACGACGAGACGGAAAAGCCGGAGGATTACACCGACATGCTTCTCGACTTCAAAGCCCGCGACGTGCCGATGATCTGCGCCAATCCCGACCTCATCGTCGAGCGCGGCCATCGCATGATCCCCTGCGCCGGCGCCATGGCCGCCTACTACGAGCAGCTGGGCGGCAGCACCCGCATCGCCGGCAAGCCGCACCAGCCGATCTACGAGGCGACGATGGCCGCTGCTCGCGAGCTTCGCGGCGATTTCCCGGTCGAGCGCGTGCTGGCAATCGGCGACGGCATGCCGACCGATGTGCGCGGCGCCTTGAATTACGGCCTCGACCTTCTCTACATCAGCGGCGGTATCCACGCCAAGGAATACACCCTGAACGGCGAGACCGACGAAGCGATCCTCCACGCCTATCTCGAACGGGAAAATGCCGCGCCGAAGTGGTGGATGCCCCGCCTTGCATGAAGAGAAGCCAGCCGATGACCGTCTTCCACCGCAATGAAACCCGCGAACCCTTGCCTGCCCATCTGAAGGGCGGCGTCATTGCCATCGGCAATTTCGACGGCGTGCATCGCGGCCACCAATCGGTGCTGAACCGCGCGCTCGAAATCTCCAAGGCCCGCGGTATCCCCGCTTTGGTGCTGACCTTCGAGCCGCATCCGCGCACGGTCTTCCGGCCGCAGACGCCGGTCTTCCGCCTGACGCCGGCGCCGCTGAAGGCCCGCATCCTGGAAACGCTGGGGTTCAGCGCCGTCATCGAATATCCCTTCGACTACGAATTCTCGCAGCGCTCGGCCGATGATTTCATCCATTCGATCCTGAAAGATTGGCTCGGCGCCTCCGAAGTCGTCACCGGCTTCGATTTCCATTTCGGCCGCGGCCGCGAGGGCGGTCCCGCCTTCCTGATGAATGCCGGCCATACCTACGGCTTCGGCGTCACCCTGATCGATGCTTTTCGCGATGAAAACGCCGATGTCGTCTCGTCGAGCCATATCCGCGCGCTGCTGAAGGAGGGCAATGTCAGCGAAGTCGCCGGCATGCTCGGTTACCGTTATACGGTCGAAGCCGAAGTGATCGACGGCGAAAAGCTCGGCCGGCAGCTCGGTTTTCCCACAGCCAATATGCGCCTGCCGCCGGAGGTCGATCTTGCCGCCGGCATCTATGCCGTGCGCTTCCGCCTCGAAGACGGCACGCTCCACGATGCCGTCGCCAGCTACGGTCGCCGCCCGACGGTGACGGAAAACGGCGCACCGCTGCTCGAAACCTATCTTTTCGATTTCAGCGGCGATCTCTACGGTCAGCTCTGCTCCGTCTCCTTCTTCGGCTATCTGAGACCCGAACTGAAATTCGACGGCCTCGATCCGCTCGTCGCCCAGATCAAACGCGACGAGGAGGAGGCGAGGGCGCTGCTATCGGGCGTCAGGCCGCTCGGTGCGCTTGATGGGAAATTGTGCTTTTCCTCAGCGCAATAGCCGGCTGTCGAAAGGATAGCGGATCGTTTTTTCGATTGTCAGCCGCGACGCGTCCGGATGACGCGGATTGATGAGAATATTCGCGGCCTCCGGCATGATTGCCGATGGGACGCGCAGCAGACAGAAATCATTGTCTTCCAGCAATTTGCTGCCACGGTCGCGCGTCAGGCTGGTCTGATTGACCGCAGCAGGGTCGATCCCGATATCGAAGGCTTCAATGTCGTCCGGGCAACGGATTTTCAGGAGCTGAAAATCTCTCGGAATTTGATGCAGATCGACCTGTACCAGAATTTCGAGGAGCGCAGTCGACGGGTGATCGCAGCAATAGACGACGGGAATTCCCTGATGATGCCATCGTCCCGGTGCAAGCAGCCCGCCGCGTCCGGAAAGATCGGCATAATTCGAGATACGCCATAAGATCATCGCCTAGACGTAAATCCCGTGGTCGATCTGCTGCAGGGCCTGCTCGACGAGGCGCGCGCCGGTTTCCGATTCCAGGAGATCGATTGGCGTGATGCCGTCCATGCCGCGATTGGGCTTGCGCAGCCAATCGAACGCGATGGCTCTGTCGCCGAAAATGCGCTTAGCCATGTCCGCGATCCGCACGATACGTAAGGCGCCGTCGTTTTCCTCGACCGTCAGCGGCTCGCCGTTCGCATTACGTCTCGCCAGAGTTCGGCGCGGTGCGACGAAACGATATATTTCCTCCACGGAAAAGCCGAACTCTGTCAATTTCAATGCCATCGCTCCGTCATAAACCTGGACGGAGCCGTGCGAAGCGATCTCGAGGCGCTCGCGTATGGTCATCGGATCGGACGTCTGAAGAGAACTGAGCATTACCGTGAACACCTTCTTGCCAATTGCCCCTATATATATGCGCATTTGGCTCAGTCTTCAATTGCTTCCGTTGTGGCAGCCGGCCTCTTCCTTTTCCCGGCAAAAACGCCTATGAACCGGCGCGATGATGAAATTTCGGCTGGCGATGACGATGCGAATTATCGGCCCGGCCTTCCGCGCGCGCTAAGCGGCCGGAAGGTCCGGGTTTTTGGCGCTTGGATACGAGCGCTGCCGTCACCAGCTATTTCACGCCCGTTGCGCCCTTCCTGGGCTGCCAGAAAACGATTGTCAGACATGACCGACACAGCCGAAAAGATCGACTATTCGAAGACCCTCTATTTGCCCGAGACCGATTTCCCCATGCGCGCCGGCCTGCCGCAGAAGGAGCCCGAACTCGTCAAGCGCTGGCAGGAGATGGGTCTCTACAAGAAGCTGCGCGCTTCTGCCGCCGGCCGCGAGAAGTTCGTCCTTCACGACGGCCCGCCCTATGCCAATGGCAACATCCATATCGGCCACGCGCTGAACAAGATCCTCAAGGACGTCATCAACCGCTCATTCCAGATGCGCGGCTACGACGCCAATTACGTGCCTGGCTGGGATTGCCACGGCCTGCCGATCGAATGGAAGATCGAGGAGAAGTACCGCGAGAAGGGCAAGAACAAGGACGAGGTCCCGGTCAACGAATTCCGCCGGGAATGCCGTGAGTTCGCCACCGGCTGGATCAAGGTCCAGGCGGAAGAGTTCAAGCGTCTCGGCATCGAGGGCGACTTCGACAATCCCTATACGACGATGAACTTCCACGCGGAATCGCGCATCGCCGGCGAGCTTCTGAAGATCGCCGCGAGCGGCCAGCTCTATCGCGGTTCCAAGCCGATCATGTGGTCGGTCGTCGAGCGCACGGCGCTGGCCGAGGCCGAGGTCGAATACCAGGATTATGAGAGCGACACGATCTGGGTGAAATTCCCGATCGTCGAAGGCCCGGCCGCGCTCAAGGACGCGTTCGTGGTCATCTGGACGACCACGCCCTGGACGATCCCCGGCAACCGCGCGGTCTCCTTTTCCGCGCGCGTCTCTTATGGCCTTTACGAAGTGACGGCGGCCGAGAACGACTTTGGTCCGCGTCCCGGCGAAAGGCTGATCTTTGCCGATAAGCTGGCCGAGGAATCCTTCGCCAAGGCCAAGTTGCAGTACAAGCGCTTGAGCGATGTCTCTGCGGCCGACTTCGCAGCGATGACCTGCGCCCATCCCTTCAAGGGTCTCGACGGCGGCTATGAATTCCATGTGCCGCTACTCGATGGCGATCACGTCACCGACGATGCCGGCACCGGCTTCGTGCACACCGCACCCAGCCACGGCCGCGAGGACTTCGATGCCTGGATGTCGGCTGTCCGCACGCTCGAGGCGCGCGGCATCGAGACCAAGATCCCGTTCCCGGTCGACGATGGCGGCTTCTACACATCGGATGCCCCCGGCTTCGAAGGCGCCCGCGTCATCGACGACAACGGCAAGAAGGGCGATGCCAATGACCGCGTCATCAAGGAGCTGATCGCCCGCGGCGCGCTCTTTGCCCGCGGCCGGCTGAAGCACCAGTATCCGCATTCCTGGCGTTCGAAGAAGCCGGTGATCTTCCGCAACACGCCGCAATGGTTCGTCTATATGGACAAGACCCTTGCCGACGGCACGACGCTGCGGTCGCGCGCGCTGAGCGCGATCGACGACACCCGTTTCGTGCCCGCCGCCGGCCAGAACCGCCTGCGCGCCATGATCGAAGGTCGCCCGGACTGGGTGCTCTCGCGTCAGCGCGCCTGGGGCGTGCCGATCGCCGTCTTTGCCGACGAGCATGGCGAGGTCCTGGTCGATGACGCCGTCAACGCCCGCATCCTCGAAGCCTTCGAACATGAAGGCGCCGACGCCTGGTTTGCCGAAGGCGCCAAGGAACGCTTCCTCGGCAATGACCACGACCATTCCCGCTGGAAGCAGGTCATGGATATCCTCGACGTCTGGTTCGATTCCGGCTCGACGCACACCTTCACGCTCGAGGACCGCCCGGACCTGAAGTGGCCGGCCGACCTTTATCTCGAAGGTTCCGACCAGCATCGTGGCTGGTTCCATTCGTCGCTCTTGGAATCGGCCGCCACCCGCGGCCGTGCGCCTTACAACGCCGTCCTCACCCATGGTTTCACCATGGACGAGAAGGGCGAGAAGATGTCGAAGTCGAAGGGCAACGTCACCGCACCCCAGGAAGTGATGAAGGATGCCGGCGCCGATATCCTGCGCCTCTGGGTGATGACCTCGGATTATGCCGACGACCTGCGCGTCGGCAAGACGATCATCCAGACCAATGTCGACGCCTATCGCAAGCTGCGCAACACCATCCGCTGGATGCTCGGCACGCTCGCCCACGACAAGGGCGAGGAGATCGCGCTCGCCGATCTGCCGGAGCTGGAGCAGCTGATGCTGCATCGGCTTGCCGAACTCGACGAGCTGGTGCGCGAGAACTATGACAGCTTCGACTTCAAGAAGATCGCCCGGGCGCTGATCGATTTCGCCAATGTCGAGCTTTCGGCCTTCTATTTCGATGTCCGCAAGGATGCGCTTTATTGCGACGCGCCGTCGAGCCTGCGCCGGCGCGCCAGCCTGCATGTCATCCGGCAGATCTTCGATTGCATGGTGACCTGGCTCGCTCCGATGCTGCCCTTCACCACCGAGGAGGCCTGGCTGTCGCGCAACCCGTCCGCCGTGTCAGTGCATCTGGAGCAGTTTGCCCCGGTCGCCAAGGAATGGCGCAACGATGCCCTGGCCGAGAAGTGGAAGAAGATCCGCGCGGTGCGTTCGGTTGTGACCGGCGCGCTGGAAATCGAGCGCAAGGACAAGCACATCGGCTCCTCGCTGGAAGCGGCTCCCGTCGTCCACATCGCCGATCCGGACCTGCTGAAGGCGCTCGAAGGTCAGGACTTCACCGAAGTCTGCATCACCTCGGCGATCGAGATCAAGACCGGCGAAGGCCCGGCGGATGCCTTCCGCCTTGCCGAGGTGCCTGAGGTCAGCGTCGTGCCGAAGCTGGCCGAGGGTGAAAAATGCGCCCGCTCCTGGCGCATCACCCGGGATGTCGGTTCCGATCCTGAATATCCCGATGTCTCGGCCCGCGACGCCGCCGCCCTTCGCGAACTCGCCGCGCTCGCGTGAAGAATATTACCGGGTGAATTGCGCTTTCGCGGTTCATCCGGTAAAAGCTGCCTGAAAATGGCCGGATTTTTGCGTCAGGGGGACGGTTGTCCGGTTGGGCGACGATTGCACCGGGGTGGAAGGGTTTTCATGTTAACATCGCATTGGTTCCGTATGGGCGCCTGCCTGTCTGTCGTCATGGCGGGATGCTCGATGGTGTCCGGTTGCGCCAGCAGCCCGACCTACGGCACCGACAAGACCGCCATGGAACAGCTGACCGACGATCTCGGCCAGTCCGTGTCGTTGACCGGACCGGACCCGAAGAACAAGGGCGTCAAGTACACGCCGCGTCCGACGCTGGTGCTGCCGGCCGAGGCGCAGAAGGAAAACCTGGTTGCGCCGCAGCCGACGGTCGCCAACAAGGACAATCCGCAATGGCTTGAATCGCCGGAGGAGACCCGCGCCCGCCTCGTTTCCGAGGCCGACGCGAACTCGGACAATCCGAATTACCGCTCGCCTCTCGCCAGCTCGGCGATCGAAGGCGGCCGGCGCACGACGGAAGCCCAGACCAAGGCCTATCGTGAAGCCCGCGCCCTGCAGAAGGGCTCCTATGTCGATCAGCGCCGCTATATATCCGATCCGCCGCCCGGTTACCGCACTGTCGACGATCCGGCAAAGCTCGATGATCTCGGCGAGCCAGAGCTCAAGAAGCAGAAGAAGCGCAAGAAGGATGCAGCGGTCGCCAACACCGGCAAGCAGTGGTGGAACCTCCTGCAATAGCTTTTTCGGCGCCGACAGGAATGACGGCGCCGCGCACAGACGCCGCTGATTACGGCGCCTCTCTCCGTTGCGAAAAGAATCTCCGCAAGATCTCGGCCGATTGCACCTCGTTGAAGCCGGAATAGACCTCCGGGGCGTGGTGGCAGGTCGGCTGCGCATAGAATCGCACGCCATTGTCGACGGCGCCGCCCTTCGGATCCTCGGCGCCGTAATAGAGCCTGCGGATACGCGCAAACGAGATGGCTGCCGCGCACATGGTGCAAGGCTCGAGCGTCACATAGAGATCGGCGCCGACAAGACGTTCCTGCCCAAGCGCGTCGCAGGCGAGCCGGATTGCGGCGATTTCGGCATGCGCGGTCACGTCATTGAGCTCGCGCGTGCGGTTTCCCGAGCGTGACACGGCAATGTCGTCGACAACGACGACGGCGCCGATCGGTACCTCGCCGCGTTCTCCGGCGGCGCGCGCTTCTTCAAGCGCCATCTCCATGAAACGATTTGTCTTCACGATCGCACGAATTTCCACTTAACCGCAGATGCGTGACCTGATAGACAGGCCCAAAAGGCAGGCAAACAACAAATGACACCCAAAGACAAGCCAAAACGCCCGGGCGCAAAGCCGTTTTCACGGGACACCGAGCCGAAGACCGGCGCCAAGCCGGGCGGTGGTAAGCCGGCAAAGGCTGCGATCGCCGCCGAGGCCGATGGCGAGGCCAAGGCCGAACGCATTTCCAAGGTGATGGCGCGCGCCGGCGTCGCCTCCCGCCGCGACATCGAACGCATGATCATGGAAGGCCGGGTAACGCTGAACGGCAGGGTTCTCGAAACCCCCGTCGTCAACGTCACGCTCGCCGACCGCATCGAGGTCGACGGCGTGCCGATCCGCGGCATCGAGCGCACCAGGCTCTGGCTCTATCATAAGCCGGCTGGCCTCGTGACCACCAATGCCGATCCGGAAGGCCGGCCGACCGTCTTCGACAACCTGCCGGAAGAATTGCCGCGCGTCATGTCGATCGGCCGTCTCGACATCAATACCGAAGGCCTGCTCTTGCTGACCAATGACGGCGGTCTTGCCCGCGCGCTGGAACTGCCGGCGACCGGCTGGTTGCGGCGCTACCGCGTCCGCGCCCATGGCGAGATCGATCAGGACGCGCTCGACAAGCTGAAGGACGGCATCGCCGTCGACGGTGTGCTCTATGGCTCGATCGAGGCGACGCTCGACCGCACCCAGGGCTCGAACGTCTGGATCACCATGGGCCTTCGTGAAGGCAAAAACCGCGAAATCAAGAACGTGCTCGGCGCGCTCGGCCTCGACGTCAACCGCCTGATCCGTATTTCCTATGGCCCGTTCCAGCTCGGCGACTTGCCGGAAGGCCATGTCGTCGAAGTGCGCGGCCGCACGCTGCGCGACCAGCTCGGCCCGCGCCTCATCGAAGAAGCCAAGGCGAATTTCGACGCGCCGATCTACAATGCGCCAGCTGTCGCTGCCGAGGAAGAGGCAGAGCCTGCAGTGCCGGAAAAGCGCGAGCGACCGCGCCGCGACGAGGACAAGCGCGAACGGGCGCTGAGCCGCCTCGACACCAAGCGCGACGACCGCCACGGCGGTGGGCGCAGAGATGACGATCGCCGCGACAGCGGCCGCAGGGACGACGACAAGCCGAAGCGTCCCCAGCCGCTCGGCCAGCGCCGCAGCGCCAATGTCTGGATGGCGCCGGGCGCCCGGCCGCTCGGCGAAAAGGCCGCCGCGAAAGCCGCCAAGAATGCACAAACGGCGCGCAAGCGCGGCGAGCAGGCGCCGGCAAAGAACGCGTTCGACCGTATCGAGGATCGCCCGCGCACGCAGGTGAACCGCGTGCGCGAAGAGGATGGCGAATGGATCCGTTCGAGCGAGCAGCCCCGCCGCAAGGATGAGGCTGAAGGTTCCGGCCGCAAGCGTTCCTTCGGGGACCGCCCCGCCCGTGAAGATCGCGGTTTTGGCGACCGCCCGGCGCGCGGCGACCGTCGCCCGCGCGAAGCGGGTGACGAACGTCCGCGCACCAGAAGCTCCGCCGGCGAAGGCCGCTCGGAGCGTCCGCGCGGCGACCAGCCTTTCGGTGACCGTCCCTCGCGTGGCGATCGACCCTTCGGCGACAAACCGCGTGGGGACCGCAGGCCGCGTGCCGATGGTGACGAGCGTCCTCGGGCTGCCAGAGCCTCCACCGGGGAGGCCCGTTCGGAGCGTCCGCGCGGCGAGCGGCCCTTCGGTGACCGTCCCTCGCGTGGCGATCGTCCCTTCGGCGACAAGCCGCGTGGGGATCGCAAGCCGCGTGCGGATGGTGACGAACGTCCGCGGGCAGCCAGAAGCTTTACCGGCGAGGGCCGCTCGGAGCGTCCGCGCGGTGAAAGATCGTTTGGCGACAAGCCGTCGAGTGCCAGGCCTTCAAGCGACAGGCCTTCGGGTGACAAGCCGCGCGGCAAGGGTTTTGCCGGCAAGCCCGGCGGGGCCAAGAATTTTTCCGGCAAGCCGAAAGGCGCCAAGTCGAGCAGTGACAGGCCGGGCGGCGACAGGCCTGCGGGCGGGCCGTCCAAAGGTGGTGCGAGAGGAAAGGGAATGACGCGCGGTGCGGATCGTCGGCGGTGAGTTTCGCGGACGGCCTCTCGCCGTGCCAAAATCCAACGATATCCGGCCGACTGCCGACCGGACGCGCGAGAGCCTGTTCAATATATTGAGCCATGCCTATCCGGAATGTGTCGACGGCACCCGGATCCTCGACCTTTTTGCCGGAACCGGCGCTGTCGGCCTCGAAGCCGTTTCGCGCGGCTGTCGCCACGCGCTCTTCGTCGAAAACAGCGTCGAGGGCCGGGCGTTGCTCTGGGAGAACATCGATGCGCTCGGCCTGCACGGCCGCACCCGCATCCTGCGCCGGGATGCGACCGATCTCGGCAGCGTCGGCAATCTCGAGCCCTTCGACATGCTCTTTGCCGACCCGCCCTACGGCAAGGGGCTCGGCGAAAAGGCGATGGCGGCGGCGGCCGAGGGCGGTTGGCTGCGGCCGGGCGCGATTGCGGTGCTCGAAGAACGCGCCGATATTGTCGTTTCCGTCCACCCTTCCTATGTTTTCCTCGAAAACCGCATCTTTGGCGATACGAGGGTGCATTTCTTCCGATATCAGCCGCAATAAGCGGGGGCGGGGCGTGCAGCAGGCAGAGATCATCAGTCCCAAACTGCCTGCGATCAGCGATTTGCCGACGGTTGCGGTTGCCTTCGGCGGCGGCGGCGCGCGCGGGCTTTCCCATATCCACATCATCGAGACGCTGGATGAACTCGGTATCCGCCCGGTGGCGATATCGGGTTCCTCGATGGGCGCGATCATGGGCGCCGGCATGGCGGCCGGCATGTCCGGCGCTGAAATCCGCGAACATGCGCTGGCGACCGTCGGCAACAAGACGGCCGTCATCGCCCGCATCTGGGGCCTGAGGCCGGCGACGGTGCGCGATGCGGTGGCCAAGGGCGTCCGCATCGGCCAGTTCAATCTGGAGCGGATCCTCAAGGCCTTCCTGCCATCCGAGCTGCCGGCCCGTTTCGAGAACCTGCTGGTGCCGATGAAGGTGATCACCACCGATTATTACGGGCAGTGCGAGGTGATCATCGAACAGGGCGAGCTGTTCCCGGCGCTCGCCGCCTCTTCCGCCATTCCCGCCGTCTTCATGCCGGTGCGCCTGCGCGACCGCGTGATGATCGACGGCGGCATCAGCAATCCCGTGCCCTATGAATGCCTGATGGATCTTGCCGACATCGTCATCGGCATCGATGTCGTCGGCGCGCCGGAAGGCGATGGCACCCATATTCCGAACCGCATGGAAAGCATCTTCGGTTCCGGCCAGCTGATGATGCAGACGGCGATCACGCTGAAACTGAAGCTCCGCGCGCCGCATATCTTCCTGCGCCCGACGGTCGGCCGCACCGGCGTCATGGATTTCCTCAAGGCCCGCGAAGTCCTCGCCATGTCCGTCGGCGTCAAGGACGACCTCAAGTTCGCCCTCGACCGCGAGATCGAAGCGCGGCTAAAGCGCTAAAGTGCACTGCACGGGAACCGTTGCTTGTTTCCGGGCGACATCCATGCGCGGTTCAGTGAGCATCGCTTCGGCTATGAGTTCGGCATCGTCATTGTCGATTTCGAAGAGACCAAAGCGCAATCGATAGCCCCAGCCTCCCCGGTCGCTTGTGAAAGACAGCCGGCCGAGCAACGGCCGGATCGGCGTTTCCACGGCCCGCCACCAGGCGACATCGCGCCTCCAGGGGCGGAAACCGGGGTCAACGTCCACCTGATATGCCGCCGTCTCCTCGACCACGCCAATTGCCGTGAACGCCTGCAGGCGATCCTTGCAGCCAAATGTTTCGGTCGGCGAATAATAGATCACCCGGTCGCCAGGCGCGCTTCGCTTAAGCGGTGCGGCCTTGCCATGACAGACCTGCATGAACCCGGCTTCGCGCCCGATGCGGACATGATTTGCTGATGCGACAGCGATCCAGCTGCGGGACATGTTTCAGTCCTCCGCAACGTTGTAGACGCGCAGGCGATGCCCGTCGGGGTCGGCTGCAACAAAGGTGCGGCCGAAATCCAGGTTGGTCGGCGGCAACAGGATGGTCGCGCCCTTGACTTGCCATTCGGCGTGAAGCGTATCGACCTTATCAGCTGTCGCGACCTTGAAACCGACGTCGCAGCCGCCGCCCGCGGCAGCCGGCGCCGGCTTCACGCCCGCTCTGCCCCAGAGTCCCAGGGCCAGACCCGAAGGCAGGATGAACATGGCGAAGGTCGGGCTGAACTCAACTGGATCCTGCCCGAGCAGTTGGCCATAAAAGCCGGCGCTTTTTGGCACGTCGGCTACGAAAAGTAGAATGCTGTTGCTGTCGATCATTGGTGGCCTCCTGGTTGGGTCAGGAGGATCGTCTACAGAGACATGCTGACAGATTCTGGCAGTAGCATTCGCCTCTGCCGCCGTTCAATCCGCTCAAGCTTCGCACGTCCCGGAGTGGATTTATGCGTCCGCCGTCGCATCCGCGGTGCCCGCCAGCAGATCGTCCTCGAAGGGATCGACGGCGCGCTTCGGCTTGACCAGCGGTTCGGGACGGACCGGGTGGGAAAACAGCATGTCGCGCCCGGCCTGCAGCCCTTCGGAAACCTGCAGCGCCAGGCGGGCCTCGTCGCGCTTGCGGATATCCTCGCCGATTTCGTAGGCGTCGACCTCGGAAACGCCGAGCGCCTCCAGCGTCCGCCGCCCGAAGAGCAGGCCGGATTCCAGCGTTTCACGCAGCTCGTAGTCGACGCCCTTGTTGCGCAGTTCGATGGAATGGATGCGGTCGTAGGAGCGCACATAGAGCCTTGTGTGCGGATAATCCGCCTGCACCAGCTCGACCACCTTGTCGGTGACTTCCTTCTTCTGGGTGCAGACGAGCACGATCTTTGCCCGGTCGATGCCGGCCGAGCGCAGCACGTCCTTGCGGGTGCCGTCGCCGAAATAGATGCGGAAGCCGAAGGAGGAGGCCTGGCGGATGCGGTCGGCCGAAAATTCGATGACGGTGACGCTGCGCCCGCCGGCAAGCAGGATCTGGGCGGCGATCTGGCCGAAACGCGAGAAGCCGACCATCAGCACGTCGGCGCCCGCGCCCTCGAAATCCTCGTCCAGCTCCTCCCGTTCGTCGCCGTTGAGCAGCCGTTTCGAAAGCGCCGCCCCGATCGGCGTCAGCGCCATCGACAGCGTCACGATCGCGACCAGCAGCGATGCCGTGCTGGTCGACATCAGTCCGGTCGTACCCGCGGCGGTGAACAGCACGAAACCGAATTCGCCGCCCTGCGGCAGCAGGAAGGCGATGCGGATCGCATCGTCGTGCGGCGAGCCCGAGACCCGGCAGAGCCCGTAGATGATGATCGCCTTGACCGCCATGACGATCGGCACGGCGACGATGACGAAGAGCCCGTTGTCGAAGAGAACGTCGAGCTGCAGCGACAGGCCGACGGCGATGAAGAAGATGGCGAGCAGCACGCCGCGGAACGGCTCGATATCCGCCTCCAGCTCGTGCCGGTAGGAGGATTCGGCCAGCATCACGCCGGAGAGGAAGGCGCCCATCGCCATCGAAAGTCCGGCAAGCTGCATCAGGCTCGCCGATCCCATGACGACGAAGAGGGCCGCGGCGATCATCGCCTCGCGCGCGCCGGTCCGGGCGATGATCTGAAAGAGCGGCGTCAGCAGGTAGCGCCCCGCAACGACCATCGCCGCGACCGCGCCGACGGCGACGGTGAAATCCAGGAGCGGCGCGTTGCTGCCTTTGCCACCGCCGTCGAGAATGGTGATCAGCGCCAAGAGCGGCACGATCGCCAGATCCTGGAACAGAAGCATCGAGAAGGAACGCTGCCCGTATCGCGTATTGACGTCGCCGTCGCCTTCGAGGATCTGCATGGCAAAGGCCGTCGAAGACAGCGCCAGGCCAAATCCGGCAACGATGCTGCCGCGCCAGTCGAGAACGCCTGAAAGCCACGCCAGCGCGGTCAGCGCCAGCCCGCTCACCACCACCTGCGCCGTGCCGAGGCCGAAAATGTCACGCCGCATCTGCCAGAGGCGCGAGGGTTTCAGCTCCAGTCCGATGATGAAAAGCAGGAAGACGACGCCGAGCTCGGCGACGGCGAGGATCTGTTCGCCATCGGTGATCCCGTGGAAGACAGGGCCGATGACGATGCCGGCGGCGAGATAGCCGAGCACCGTGCCGAGCCCCAGCTTCTTGAAGATCGGCGCGGCGACCACGGCTCCGCCGAGCAGCAGGATCGTTTCGGAAAAAAGGGCATTGGGCGCTGACATGCTGGCAATTTCTTTCAACGGCGGGAAGCGAGCAAGCAGCCCCGATAAAGAATCGGTGGCGGCGGCCTTGATGCTTGGGAGAGTGCACAATAAATGGAAGCCGAAGGAAAGGCCAAATCATGTCCTCTGAAATTGATTCCTCGACACTTCTTTCCCGCGCAAGTCAACTGATCGATCTGGCAAGGAAGGCAGGGGCCGATGCCGCCGACGCCGTCGTCGTCCGGTCGCGCTCGCAATCGGTGAGCGTCCGCCTCGGCAAGGTCGAGGGCACGGAATCTTCCGAAAGCGACGATTTTTCCCTGCGCGTCTTCATCGGCAAGCGCGTCGCCAGCGTTTCGGCCAATCCGGGCTTCGATCTCCAGGCGCTGGCCGAGCGCGCCGTCGCCATGGCCAAGGTTTCGCCGGAAGATCCCTTCGCCTGCCTGGCCGATGAGGCGAGCCTGTCGAAATCCTATCCCGACCTGCAATTGCTCGACACCACCGAGGTCTCCTCCGAGATGCTGCGCGAGGCGGCTCTTGCCGCCGAAGCCGCAGCCCTTGCGGTCAAGGGCGTCACCAATTCCTCCGGCGCCGGTGCGTCGGCCGGCATGGGCGGCCTCGTTCTTGCCACTTCGCACGGTTTCGAGGGCAGTTACATGGCCTCGCGTTTCGGCCATTCCGTCAGCGTCATCGCCGGCGAAGGCACTGGCATGGAGCGCGACTATGATTACGACAGCCGCCTTTATTACGCCGAGCTCGACGATCCCGCCGAAATCGGCCGTCGGGCCGGCGAGCGGGTGATCAAGCGGATCAATCCGCGTCAGGTGCCGACCGGCAAGGACGTCACCGTCATCTTCGACCCGCGTGTCGCCCGCGGCTTCGTCGGCCATATCGCCGGTGCGATCAATGGTGCTGCCGTCGCCCGCAAATCGAGCTTCCTGCGCGACAGGATGGGTCAGCAGGTGTTGAAGTCAGGCCTGTCGATCACCGACGATCCCTTGATCGTGCGTGGGCCTTCCTCGCGGCCCTTCGACGGCGAGGGCGTGTCCGGCGAGCGGCTTGTCATGATCGAGGACGGCGTGTTGAAACACTGGTTCCTCTCGACCTCCACGGCGCGTGAATTGGGTCTTACGACCAACGGCCGCGGCGTGCGCGGCGGCACATCAGTCTCGCCTTCCTCCAGCAACCTTGCCTTGGAACCCGGCGACATCTCCCCGGAGGAGCTGATCCGCAGCGTCGGCAACGGCTTTTATGTCACCGAATTGATCGGCCACGGTGTCAACATGATCACCGGCGAATACAGCCGCGGCGCCACCGGCTTCTGGATCGAGAACGGCGAACTGACTTTCCCGGTTTCCGAGGTGACGATCGCCTCGAACCTCAAGGACATGTTCATGCGCCTGACGCCGGCAAACGACATCGATCGCAAGTTCGGCGTCGCGGCCCCCACCTTTGCCATCGAAGGCATGACGCTTGCAGGGCGCTAGAGCATGATGCCGAAAACTGTGCGCGGTTTTCGGACGACATCATGCTCTCATGATAGTTCAGAAACGGATTGATCTGATGAGCGACATGGAGAAAGCCCGCTGGCAGAGCGATCTCACGCTGATCGTCGATGCTGCGAAGGAGGCGGGTGCCGTCGCTTTCGGCTTCTTCAACCAGTCTCCGGAAGTCTGGTGGAAGAATGACGACCGCTCGCCCGTCAGCGCCGCCGATTTCGCCGCCAACAAGACGCTCGAGACCATTCTGCGCAAGGCCCGGCCGGATTATGGCTGGCTGTCTGAGGAAACCGACGACGATGCCGACCGTCTCTCACGCGAGACCTTGTTCATCATCGATCCGATCGACGGCACGCGCGCCTTCCTCGGCGGCCAGAAGGTCTGGTGCGTCAGCGTCGCGGTGGTTCATCGCGGCCGGCCGGTCGCCGGCGTGCTCTATGCCCCGGCGCTCGAAGAGCTCTATGAGGCGGTCGAGGGCGGCGTGGCGCTGAAGAACGGCGTGCCCTTCACCGTCTCTGTCGCCGGCCCGGAGGAAATGAGCCGTCTTGCGATCGGCGAAGACTTGCTGAAGACCTTGCCGTCGGAGTTCCAGGAGCGGGTGACGCGCGAGAAATACATCCCCTCGCTGGCCTATCGCATTGCCATGGTGGCCGACGGTCGTCTCGAAGGCACCTTCGTCAAGGCCAATTCACATGATTGGGACCTTGCCGCCGCCGATCTGATCCTCGCCTGCGCCGGCGGCGGTCTCGTCGATCTCGAAGGCCGGGCGGTCGTCTACAACAGCGTCGAAGTCACCCACAAGGTCCTCTGTGCGGGTCCGACGCCCCGCCTCGGCGAATTCCTCGCGGCCTTTGCAGGACGACGAGACAGTTGACGTTTCCGTCAAAATCCCGCAGATGGGATGGCGGAGGAGAATAGGCAGAAAGAGAAGAAAAAATGACTGAATCCGGTGACAAGAAGCAGCTTTTGCATCTCGTTTTTGGCGGCGAACTGGAAAGCCTCGATGACGTCCAGTTCCGTGATCTGAAGGGTCTCGATATCGTCGGCATTTTCCCGGATTATGCCACGGCGCTGACGGCCTGGAAGTCGAAGGCGCAGCAGACGGTCGACAATGCGCATATGCGCTACTTCATCGTCCACATGCATCGTTTGCTCGATCCGCAGGAAAAGGCCAAGGGCAACTGACCTCGGCCACGAAGCTGAGTCAGGGACCTCGGCCAGGAGCTTCGGCCGGGCACCTCGGGATGTGCCGCCGGCGCGGCCGCTCGTCGAGCGGGCTTTCGTGCATCGGGCGCCGTCGATCCGGATTGGTCGATCCGGATTGTTTGACGCATTCTGAACAAATTGATCGGCCATTGCGGCCGCAACGATAATTAGGGAATGGGTGTGATGTCGATCGGTTTTGATCGGAGGCTGGCGCAATGAGCTCCCGGATGGCGCGGTTCGGTCTGAGCGCATACCGTCTGGCGGGAACCGTGGCCTCTCCGGTCGTCGGCCTCTATATCACCTACCGCACCGCCAAGGGTAAGGAAGACCGGGCGCGCCGCCTGGAGCGCTTCGGTTATCCGAGCGCCAACCGGCCGCAGGGTCCGCTCGTCTGGTTCCATGCCGCAAGCGTCGGGGAAACCAATGCCGTCATCCCGCTGATCCGTGAAATCCGCCGCCGCGATATCCATGTCATCCTGACGACCGGCACCATCACCTCCGCCAAGCTCGCCGCCGAGCGCCTCGGCCAGGAGGCGATCCATCAATATGTGCCGCTCGACCTGAAACCCTCCGTCAGCCGCTTCCTCGATTATTGGCAGCCCGACTGCGCCATCATCGCCGAATCCGAGATCTGGCCGGCAACAGTGCTGGAGCTTGGCCGCCGCCGCATTCCACAGATCCTGATCAATGCCCGCATGTCGGATCGCTCCTTTGCCCGCTGGCGCCGCCGCCCGGCGATCGCCGAAGCCTTGTTCGAGAATCTTGCCCTCGTCATTGCCCAGTCGGATGTCGATGCCGAACGTTTTCGCGATCTCGGCGCTGTCCCGGTCATCACCTCGGGCAATCTGAAGGTCGATACCGACGCACCGCCTTATGACAGCGCCGTCCTGGCCCGCTATAAGAAGCAGATTGGCGACCGCAAGACCTGGGCGGCGATCTCGACCTTCGACGGCGAGGAGAATGCCGCCGCCATCGTTCATCGGGCGCTCAAGGAGCGTGATCATCAATTGACGATCATCGTGCCGCGTCATCCCGAGCGCAGCGACGAGATCGAGGCGGCTCTGGTCAAGCAGGGGCTGAAGGTCGCCCGCCGCACCCGCGACGATGTCTTGTCCGCCGATGTCGATATCTTCCTCGGCGATACGATCGGCGAAATGGGCCTCTATTTGCGACTGACGGAAATCGCTTTCGTCGGCCGCTCGCTCTTTGCCGAAGGCGGCCAGAATCCGCTGGAGCCTGCCATGCTCGGCTGCGCCATTCTTTCCGGCGGCCATGTGCAGAACTTCCGCGATGCCTATCAGAAGCTTGCCCGCAGCGGCAGCGCCCGCATGGTGCGCGATACCGAAATGCTGGCCAAGGGCGTGCACTACCTGCTGATCAACGACGAAGCCCGCCGCAATATGATCGAGGCCGGCATCACCGCCGTGCACGAGATGCGCGGTGCGCTGACGGCGACAGTGAAGGGGCTGGAGCCCTACATCAACCCGTTGACGGTCAAGGCGCGGCTGCTGCCCAAGGCCGTGGCCCAGCTCTGAGGAACGAAGATGTCGGCAGCCGCCCCCATCAAAGGCATTCTTTTCGACAAGGACGGCACGCTGCTCGACTATGACGAGAGCTGGCTGCCGGTAAACCGCGAGCTGGCTCGCATCGCCGCGGAAGGGGATCCGCTTCTCGCCGACCGGCTGCTTGCCGCCTGCGGCATGGATCCGGTGACCGGTCATATCGTTCCCGACAGCCTGCTTGCCGCCGGCAATACTCGCCAGATCGCCGAGGGCCTCGTTGCCGCCGGCTCGATGGTCGATGTCGGCGAACTGACGGTGCGCCTCGACGCGCTCTTTTCCAGCGCCGCCGAATTTTCCGTGCCGGTAACCGACCTTGCCGGCTTCTTTTCCCGGCTGCATCGGCGCGGCTTCAAGCTCGGCGTCGCCTCCAGCGACAATGAGCGGTCAATCCGCCAGACGGCGGAGCGCTTCGGTTTTGCCGGCTATATCGACTACATCGCCGGCTATGACAGCGGTTTCGGCGTCAAGCCGGAACCGGGCATGGTGCTCGGCTTCTGCGCCGCGACCGGTCTTTCGCCTGAAGAGGTCGCCATGGTCGGCGACAACAATCACGATCTGCACATGGGCCTGAATGCCGGGACGGGGCTGAGGATCGCGGTGCTGACCGGCACCGGTTCGCGGGATTCGCTTGCCGCCGCCGCCCATCACGTGCTCGACGATATCACCGCCATCGAGACGCTTTTGCCGGACCTGCAGCCGGCCTGACCGGTAAGGGCTTGCATTTTTTCAGGTTTTGGCTTCTCAATCCAGCCGATCGAAAAGCAGGGGACCGGCTGCGGCTGGAGCAATTCCAGCAAAAGTGCACAGCGGTTTTGCCGGGAAGAGCGCGTAGCGACTTCCCAGGAATGGCGTGAGAACAAGGCCGGCAGGGGAGCGGGACGGCAAGATGATATCCGAAGCGCCGCCGTTCTGGTGGAGGAAAGCCGATTGGCGAGCCTGGCTGCTGCTGCCGCTTTCTTTTGTCTATGGCCGCATCGCCGGCCACCGCATGGCCCATGCGCGCCGCGCCTCTGTTCCAGTTCCGGTCATCTGCGTCGGCAATTTCACCGTCGGCGGCGCCGGCAAGACGCCGACGGCGCTGACAATCGCCCGTGCCGCCAAGGCGAAGGGGCTGAAGCCCGGTTTTCTCAGCAGGGGTTACGGCGGTTCGCTCGATGTGACCACCGTCGTCGATCCCGATCATCACCGGGCGGTTGCCGTCGGCGACGAGCCGTTGCTGCTTGCCCAGGAGGCGCTGACGGTGATTTCCCGAAGGCGTGTCGAGGGTGCTGCGCGCCTGGTGGCGGAGGGCGCCGATCTCATCATCATGGATGACGGGTTCCAGAGTGCCCGGCTGGCGATCGACTATGCCCTGCTCGTCATCGATGCGACCCGCGGCCTCGGCAACGGCCATATCGTGCCGGGCGGCCCTGTGCGAGCGCCGATCCGCCAGCAGCTGCGTCATGCGACGGCGCTGCTGAAGGTCGGCGGAGGCAATGCGGCCGACAGGATCGTCCGCATGGCGGCGCGGGCGGCAAAGCCCTATTTCACCGCATCGCTGAAAGTGCGGGGCGACAATACGCTCGCCGGCACGAAGGTGCTCGCCTTCGCCGGCATCGCCGATCCTTCGAAATTCTTCCGCACAGTGGAATCACGCGGCGCCGAAATCACGGTCGCCAAATCCTTCGGCGACCACGAGCACCTGACCGAGGAAGAGATCGAAGACATCCTGACGACCGCCGAGCACCAGGGCCTTCTGATCGTCACCACCTCCAAGGATTTCGTCCGCCTCTCCGGCCATCCTGGCAAGGCAGCCCGGCTCGCCGAAAAGAGCCGGGTGATAGAGGTCGACATGGTGTTCGACGATCACCTCGCGCCCAGTCTCATCATCGACCGGGCGATCATTGCCTGTCGCGAGCGGCGCCTGCGGGAAATGAAGCCTGCCAGCCAGGGCAATCCAGGAAAAGCTGAGCCGCAGTTTTAAAGTGATAGAGGGCTTAACGCCGTTGGTTCGGCAGCACGCCGGCGCGTTTGTCGGCATCGATGGCCGAGATCACGTCGGCATAGGGCTCCTGCCGGGCGACGCTCCAGTAGCGCAACTCGTCGAGCGGGATCTGTTTCCCCGTCATCGCGCAGACGACATAGGAGCCGGGCGAGAGAATCTGGAAATCGCCATCGAGATACCGGATCTTCGCCTCGCGGTTTCCGTGCCCTTCGAACAAATTCATGCGCTCCGTTCCCTGCAGTCTGTCATTAGAGCATGTCGCACAAAAGTGTGCCGCGGTTTTGCGATCACGACATGCGGAACACCAAAGACTTAAAGCGTGGCAAGCGAATCTGAAAGATTCGCGACACGCTTTAGTCTGCCATACTCTCGAAAGGGCTGCTTTTCCAGCTTTTTTAGCTTCTGCCGAAAAGCCGCTCGATATCGCTGAGCTTCAATTCGATATAGGTCGGCCGGCCGTGATTGCACTGGCCGGAGCCGGGCGTCACTTCCATTTCCCGCAGCAGCGCGTTCATTTCCTCCGGCCGCAGCCGCCGTCCGGAGCGCACCGATCCGTGGCAGGCCATGGTCGCCGCCACATATTCGAGCTTGGCCGACAGGCCCGACGCCGTATCCCATTCGGCAATCTCATCGGCAAGCTGGCGGATCAGGCCATGCGCATCGACCTCGCCGAGCATCGCCGGCGTCTCGCGCACGGCGATCGCCCCGGGGCCGAAACGCTCGATCGCCAGGCCGAGTTCGGAAAGCTCCGCCGCATGCTGCATCAGCCGGTCGCAATCCTCTTCGGGAATGTCGATGATCTCGGGGATGAGCAGCACCTGCGAAGCGAGCCGCTTCGAATGCAGCGCCTTGCGCATCGCCTCGAAGACCAGCCGCTCGTGCGCGGCATGCTGGTCAACGATCACCAGCCCGTCCTCGGTCTGGGCGACGATGTAATTTGCGTGGATCTGCGCCCGCGCCGCGCCGAGCGGATAGCGCGCGGTTGCTTCGGGGGCGGCCGGCTGCGGCGAAAACTGCGACTCGGCCCGCGCCGTCGGCATCGACAGCCCGTCGAAGGACGCCTGCGGCCGTTCGCTGAGACCCGTTGCCGGCTGATAAGGCCGGAAGGGCGAGGTCTCAGCCGACCATGGCGCCTGCGGCCGCTGCGCCTGCGGCTGGAAGCCGGGGCGGAAGGAGCGCAGCATGTCGCTCGCCCCGGTCGTTGCCGCCCGACTGCCGTCGCGGGCCAAGGCCTCACGGATGGCGCCGACGATCAGGCCGCGCACCAGGCCCGGGTCGCGGAACCGCACGTCGGATTTTGCCGGATGCACGTTGACGTCGACGAGAGCGGGATCGAGCGTGATCGACAGCACCGCCACCGGATGGCGTCCGGAAGGGATCGTCTCTGCATAGGCGCCGCGGATCGCCGAGAGGATCAGCTTATCCTGCACCGGCCGACCATTGACGAAGGCGTACTGATGGGCGGAATTGCCGCGATTGAAGGTCGGCACGCCGGCAAAACCGGTGAGCGAGATCTCCTCGCGCACGGCGTCGAGCGCAATGGCGTTGTCGCGGAATTCCTTGCCGAGCACCTGCGCCATGCGCGCCAGGTGATCGTCGCCGGTCGCCGGAAATTCCAGCGTCGTGCGGTCCGAGCCCGACAGCACGAAGCGTACGGCGGGAAAGGCGATCGCCATGCGCTTGACGATCTCGGTGATGGCGCCGGCCTCGGCCTTCTCCGTCTTCAGGAATTTGAGCCGGGCCGGTGTGGCGAAGAACAGGTCGCGCACTTCGACGATCGTGCCGGGATTGGCGGCCGCCGGCCTGATATGCGCGATCTTGCCGCCAGCGACAGCGATCTCGTGGCCGCCGGCGCTGTCGCGCCTGCGGCTGGCGATGCTAAGCCTGGCGACAGAGCCGATCGAGGGCAGCGCCTCGCCGCGGAAGCCGAGTGTGCGGATGTCCTCGAGCGTCTCCGATATCTTCGAGGTGCAGTGGCGCCTGACCGCCAGTTCCAGATCGGCCGCGTCCATGCCCGAGCCGTTGTCGCTGACGCGCAGCAGCGCCTTGCCGCCGCCTGATGTGGCGATCTCGATGCGGGTCGCGCCCGCGTCGAGCGCGTTTTCGATCAGTTCCTTGGCAGCGCTCGCCGGCCGTTCGATGACTTCGCCGGCGGCAATCTGGTTGATGAGCGTTTCGGAGAGCTGTCTGATGGCCATGGGTTATTTTCGGGGATTCGCGGGCTGGAGGGAAGGGGTTGGCGCAAGCTTTCCCTAGGCGTGATCGGGGCCTCCCTCAAGATCCGGGTCGCCGCTGCATGATTTCATCCTCAAATCGGAACCGATTTAAGGATGAAATCATGCAGCAGTTCAAAGTGTTACAGCGTCCTATGCGCGGCTGGAAAAGACGCGCGGCGCTGTAATGTTAAGCCGGTTTTAACATAAAAATGGCATTTCTATTCATATACCTCCGGAAGCTGCGAAATCGAACAGATGTGGGACGCAATAGCATGAGTGCCGGCTTCGAAAAGGCGGACACATCATCAGAAATCGATGGGACCTCCGTCGAGGCCGATCTGCAGACGGCGCTTTTCGATGTGGTGTGCGACAGCCTTTCCGCAGCTTTCATCATCTACGACAAAAACGATCATCTGATCTTTGCAAGCCGCCAGACGCTGGAGTTCTTCCCGCTACCGCCGGAGATGCTGAAACCGGGCACCCGGCTTCGCGATTTTCTCGGCGCAATGTATGACACCGGCATTCGTCAGCAATATGCTGCGAAGCAGGGCGGCTCGCTGAGCCGCGAGGATTGGCTGTCGCAGAAAATCGCCTCGCATTGGCGCGAGCGCTTCGAATCCGTCGAGCGCCATGGCGCCGACAGCTGGGTCCGCTTCGTCAAGCGCAGGCTGCCGGGCGGTTACGGCGTTACCATCATCTCCGACATTTCCGAGGACAAGAAGCGTGAGGAGCAATGGCGTTCGGATCTGGAGCGCGTACAGCTGACCGAGGACATTCTCGACAATCTGCCGTTCCCGCTCTTCGTCAAGGACCGCAATCTCACCTATGTCGCCGTCAATCTCGCCTTCTGCGAAAAATATCAGACGACCGCCGACGAGGTGCTCGGGCGCAAGAGTGGCGATCTCTTCTCACCGGAGATCGCCAAGCGCTTTGAGGAAAGCGATCGTCATGTGCTGGAGACCGGCGAAATGTCGGTCTCGCGCCAACGACAGATCTCCCGCGACGGCATCGAGCGCGACATCGTCAGCCGCAAGCACCGTATCGGCAAGCCCGGCCGCTATTTCCTGGTGTCGACCACCCAGGACCTGCCGCGCGACGGCGCCGATCTCGACGAGTTCGGCCGGGCCTCGGCGATCACCACGTCAAGCAATCAAAGCTATCGCCGGGCCTATGTGCCGGTGCCGAGCGCCGTCGAGCGCCGCGAACCGGCGGCAATGGAAGCGATCGTTCCGGAGAATTTCTCCGGCCGCAAGGTCCTCGTCGTTACGGCCGACCTCGCCGCCGAGACCGCTGCGCTCCGGACCCTGTCGAAATACGGCTTCGAATCCTGCTCGGTCCGCGGCGAGGACGAAGAGGAGCGCTTCCTGGAAATCGCCACCTCCTCCGGCATCTCGCTCGATCTCCTGATCATCGACAATCAGATGGGCATGCGCTGCCTCGAACTCGCCGAGCAATACGGCATCCCGTCGCTGGTCATGGACGGTTTCCAGATCGCCAACGAGCTCACCTTCCAGATCGCCCGCCATTTCAATCGCAACAGCCGCAGTGCTGCCGGTTCGGATACGGATTGGGAAATCAGCATCTCCGACGACGTGGTCGGCCTGCAGGTTCTCGTCGCCGAGGATAATGATATCAACCAGATCGTTTTTTCGCAGATCCTCGAGGGCCTGGGCTACAGCCATATGATCGCGGCGACCGGCGACGAGGTCGTGCGCATGTGGGCCGAACACCGGCCGCAGATCGTGCTGATGGATATTTCCCTGCCGGGCTTCAACGGCTTCGAGGCAGCGCGTCTCATCCGGCAGATGGAGGAAACCGGCGGCGGAGCCCGCACCCCGATCATCGGCGTGCTCACCCAGGCCTTCGAGCGCGACCGCGCCGAATGCGTCAAATCAGGCATGGACGACGTCATCATGAAACCCGTCAGCCCCGACATGCTGGAGACCGTATTTCAGAAGTACCTGATGGATGAGGCCGTGCGGGCGCGAGGCTAGGCGGAGAGACCCGTCAATTCCCTAAATTTTGGGGCGGTTCAGGCGGCAGAAGCCGTTGATTTACTATCGAATTGTTAAGACATGCCGGTCATTCTTTGCATGGCTCCGGAGGAAAGCTCGGGTTTGGATGATAAAATCGGCGGACATAGCCTTCTTGACCGTCGGTCAGAACGAGCTTCAGGCGATGGCCTATACTGATCCGCTGACCGGATTGGGAAACCGCAATCGCATGCGTGACAAGGTCTTGCAGATCTCTTCCGAGCGTGCCAGCGACCCGGCCCCCTTCACCATCGGCATCGCCAATCTCGACAGTTTCAAACCGATCAACGATCTCTTCGGCTCGGCAGCCGGCGATGAAATCCTTTGCCAGGTTGCCCACCGCCTCAAGGCCTGTATTCCCGATGGTGCATTGGTCACCCGTCATGATGGTGACGAATTCGCTTTCGTGCTGCCGCTGATTTTCGAGCGGGCGAGTGCCGAGAAATTCGGTCAGATGATCCGCGAGGTTCTGTCGGCTCCCTATGACCTCGGCGACCGCAATGTCCGCCTCTCCGCTTCCCTCGGCTTCTCCATCTATCCCTTCGCCGGAGAGGATTGCGATGAACTGCTGAAGAGCGCCGAAACCGCCCTCTACCGTTCCAAGCGCCGCGGTCGCGGCCAGATCACCGTCTACTCGCGCGAGATCGCCCAGGAGATGAAGCGCGCGACGCAGCTGGAGCAGGCGCTCAGAAACGCCATCATCTCCGATGCGATCGATGTGCATTTCCAGCCGATCGTCTCGCTGTCCAACAACCAGGTCGTCGGTTTCGAGGCGCTCGCCCGCTGGAACGATCCCGATCTCGGCTTCGTCCCGCCCGGCGTCTTCGTGCCGCTCGCCGAAGAGCGCGGCTTCATCGACGCGCTGTCGGAAGCACTGCTGCGCAAAGCCGCCGAAGCCGCCCTTTCCTGGCCACGCGACCTCTTCCTGTCGTTCAATCTCTCCTCGGCCCAGCTGATGGATCCGGGCACCAGCGGCAGCATCTTGTCGATCCTCGGCCGCGTCGGCTTCGATCCCCATCGCCTGGAGCTGGAGATCACCGAGACCGCGGTGATGAGCTCGGCCGATACCGCCCACCGCATCATCGCCGATCTGCGCGCCGCGGGCGTGCGCATCTCTCTCGACGATTTCGGCACCGGCCAGTCGAGCCTCGGGCGCCTGCGCGACTTCATCTTCGACAAGATCAAGATCGACCGGGCCTTCGTCTCACGCATCAATTCCGACCGCGCCTCCGAACATATCATCAAGGCGATCCTGACCATGTGCGAGGGTCTGGAGCTGGAGGTCGTGGCGGAAGGGATCGAGGATTATGCCGAGGCGGTGAAGCTGCGCACGCTCGGCTGCGGCATGGGCCAGGGCTATCACTTCGGCCGTCCGGCCGACGGTATCGCCACGCTGCGCTTCCTGCACGAGAACTATTACGATCCGACCATGGTGGAGCGGGTCAGCGCATAAAGCGATGGCGCCCCTAGGAGCGCCATCGCCTACGCTATACTACCGCGCGTGGTTTACTTGACCCCGGTCTACTTGGCCGTGGTCGAGCCTGTCGACGTGGCGTCGGTCGGCAGGGCGGTACCGGTGGCCGGTGCCTTTTCAGCCGACTGCATGGCCAGCGTCTTGAACTCAGGTGCGGCCTTCAGCGATTCAGCCGTTTCGCTGGTCGTCAGCTTGACGCTGCCGTCCTGGGTATTCTGGGCGACGGTGATCTTGTCCATGGGCACGGCGACGTTCTTTTCGCCGATACCGAGGAAGCCGCCGACGCCGACGATCGCGGCAACCAAGCCGCCATCCTTCTTCATGATCAGGTCGTTGACGCTGCCGATACTTTCATTGTTGCCGTTATAGACCGACTGGCCGATATAGGTATTGGCGCTGATCTGATCCGGAGCCTGTTCGGTGATATAGCCGGCCTCAGCCGTGTCTGTCGTCGCGGCCGGGGCGGGAGCCTGTGCGGCATCGCCTGCGGGCTTGGTGACGTCAGGAGTGATCGGCGGCTTCGGGGCTGCCGGATCGGCAGGCGCCGCTTGGGTCGGAGCGGCGGGATCCGCCGGCTGCGGGGCCGTCTGTGAGAATGCCGCCGGTGCGAAAGCCGTGGCAAACAGCGCGCCAGCGGCAACGGTCGTCAAGAGTTTGCGTGTCATTTCGAACCTACCTTCAGTTCCCTAGAGTGATCGCTGACCCGGCAATATCTGTGTGATTGCCGCGCCGGTTCGAAGGGAAAATGACTGGTGGGCCGATTGGTTCCGGTTGAAAACACGGAAAATTTCTCGATTCTCACGGAACATTTATCGAAGAACTGCTGCAAAAACGAGAAAAGGCGCCCCGGTCGGGAGCGCCTCTGGAGGTCGCTGGCAAAGCCGGATTCAGATCACATAGACCGGATCGAACGCGCCTTTGACCTCGATGCCGAGTTCCAGAAGCGCGCCGGCGCTCGGCTGGGCCGAACGGGCATTTTCATCCAGCCCTTCCCAGGCGGTGGTGACCGCCAGCCGGCCGGCATTGACGCCGATGAAGGCGGGGCAGGAGGGCTGGACGGCAGGAACCTTGTAGCGGGAGATGCGCAGGCCATCGGGATTGTAGCGGTCGACGACCCCTGCACCCCAGCGTGCGTTCCAGATATAACCATCGGCATCGACCACCGAGCCGTCGATGTCGCCGGGCTCGTTCATGCTGTCGACGAGCACGATCGGTTCGCCAGAGGGCAGGCCGGTCTGCGGATCGACCATGACCCGCATCAGCCGGTTGATGCGGGAATCCGTATAATAGCCCACCGTGCCGTCCGGCGAGAAGCAGATCGAATTCGGGATGCTGATGCCGTTGAAGATCTTCGTCACCTTGCCACTCGCGACATGATAGATGGCGCCGGCCTGGTTTTCCGCCCGCTTGCTCATCGTGCCGATCCAGAGTGCACCGGAAGGATGGGTGCGGCCGTCGTTCGAACGGTTTTCCGGCCTGTCGTTTTCGAGCGCGGCGTAGAAAGTGAGGTTGCCGCTGGCCACGTCGCGCACGAAAAGCCCTTCCTCCGTCGCGATCAGCTGCCGTCCGGCGTCGATGCGGGCAAGTACGCTCGCCATCACAGGCAGCGGATGCACCTTTTTCGCGCCTGTCGAAAGATTGAGCTCATGCAGTTCCTTGCCCAGGATGTTGAACCACCAGACGGTATTGCTGTCCGGATCATAGGTCGGGCCTTCGCCGAGGACGGAATTGGTGTTGCAAAGGGTTTTGCCCTCGAACTCATAAATATCGGTCATACGCTCACGCTCCCAATGGCTGCATCATAGGCGTAAATGGTCGCCTTGGCGCGCTCGGCAACCTCTGACGCGGTCATTCCGGGTTTGTAGATGCTGGTGCCGAGGCCGAAGGCGAAGATGCCGGCCTTGGTATAATCGCCGAAGTTCTTGTCCGATACGCCGCCGACGGCGGCAATCGTGAGTTCCGGCGGCAGGATGGCCCGGATCGCCGTGATGCCGGAAGGACCAAGCACGCTTGCCGGAAAGAATTTGAGACCGGTGGCGCCGGCGCGTGCTGCCGCCAGCGCCTCGGTCGGGGTAAAGACACCCGGCATCGTCACCATGCCGTATCCGCGCGCCCGGATGATTACCTCAGGCTCGACATTCGGCGTGACGAGCAGTTTGCCGCCGGCAGCATGCAGGCTGTCGACCGCCTCGACCGTCAGCACAGTGCCGGCGCCGATCAGCACGTCTGCCGGCGCCATCTTCGCGGCGATCTCGATGGATTTGAACGGTTCGGGCGAGTTGAGTGGGATCTCGATCGCCGTCAGGCCGTTTTCGATCAAGGCGCCGACGACGCTTTCGGTCTCTTCAGGCCTGATACCGCGAAGGATGGCGATCAGCGGACGCTTCATGTCGGGGAAGGGGATACGGGTCATTGTGTCAGCTTTCTCAATTCGGCCAGATGGCTTCGGCGGCAGCCGAAAGCCCGCGGCGCACGGCGGCGTCGGCGTCGATGGCGGTGAAGGCAAGGGAGAGGGTTTTGAAAGCCTGTTCATAGAGCGCCTGCAGGCGCCCGGAGGCAACGAGGGTGATGTCTGAGTTGGCCGCATCCTGCAGTGCCCCGGCGATTTCGAGGCCGATCAGCGTGCCGGAAAGCCGGGCTTGCGCGGCAGCGGCTGAAATGCCGTGCAGGAGCTGGCCCGAGCGGGCCGTGAACAGCAGATTGGAGGCAAGGGCCGGGCGCGCGAAAGCCGCCGAGACCGCCGCCTCGAAGGCCGCCGCATCCGCCGGCTGCTCTTCCGCCCCCGCAACCGCATGCGACAGTATCGTGTGTTTGCTGATGACGTCGAAAAGCTCGCCGGTCATGAAGGTCGAAAAGCCGGTGACCTTGCCGTCCGTCACATGCACCCATTTCGAATGCGTGCCGGGCATGCAGACCGCCTGCGCTCCGGAGCTTGCGCGGCCGAGCGCGCCGAGCAGCTGGGTTTCCTCGCCGCGCATGACGTCGGGTGTGGTGATATCCCGCTGGGCAAGGCCCGGCAGGATGCGGATGTCGCGGCTTTCGCCGGGCACGGAGACCGCCCCGGTGAGGATCGCCGCGAGCGGCGCCGGCACGTCTATATAACCGGCCTCGACCCAGCCTTGCCTGGCGCCGGCCATGCCGCAGACGATCACCGGCAGGTTTTCCGGCGCTTCGATGGCAGCGAGATGGCTGGCAAGCACGGTGGAAAAGCCGGTCTTTGCGGCGCTCGTCATCCCTTCGCCGCTGCGGCGTTCGGCAAGCACGGTGCCGTCCCGGTCGATCAGCCAGAGCCGGAAGCTGCTGGTGCCCCAGTCCACCGCGACATAAGCGGGATTTGCCATTACAGAACGCCTCCATCGACAATCAGGGACTGGGCGGTCATCGCCGCCGCGCAGTCGGATGCAAGAAACAGGCAGGGGCCGACGATCGCATCCGGCTTGAGTGCGACTTTCAGGCACTGGTCCTCGACCGAACTCGCAATGCTCTCCTCGGTCAGCCAGAGCTGCATCTGCCGCTCGGTGACGACCATGCCGGGCAGGACACAGTTGACGCGGATATTCTCCGGCCCGAGCCTGCCCGCCATGCTCTTCGTCAGCCCGACGACTGCAGCCTTGGCCGCCGCATAGGCGGGAAAGCCGCCCATGTTCAGCTTGAAGGCGATCGACGACATATTGATGATCGCCCCGCCGCCGGCCGTCCGCATCGACGGCACGACTGCCTGCGAGGTAAAGAACACATGCCTGAGGTTCACTGCCTGGTTGTTGTCCCAATAGACCTCGGTCACCGCGTCGAATTCATGGCGGTCGTCCCAGGCGGCATTGTTGACCAGCACGCGGATCGGTCCGGACCGCGCAACGACGGTATCGACCGTGCGCCGGATCGCCTCGATGTCGCGCAGGTCGGCATGGTGAAAGGAAACCGGATGCGCCGTTTCCCGCGACAGCCTTTCGGCGAGCTCGCGGCCTGCGGTCTCGGCGATATCGATGAACGACACCTTGGCGCCCTGGCGCGCGAAACCTTCGACGATCGCAGCGCCGATGCCCGATCCGCCGCCGGTCACGAGCACGGCTCGGTCCTTGAACTCGGGAAATTGTGCTGTTGGCATCATGGTCACTGTCATCGTCAGCGGCGCCTCCCAATTTTATCATTGTTCCATTATCTGGAACTTAATTTGACTATATGGAATTATCGAATTACACTGGCCTTTCTGTCAAGGGTGAGTGAGGCGATGAATTCAAACGGCGACGGGCCAGCACAGTCACGCGAAACCGGCACGCTCGGCAAACTGATGGTTCTGCTCGATCTCGTCACCCATGCCGATGCGCCGCTGCGTTTCACCGATATCCTGGCTCTTGCCGGCCAGCCGCGCGGCACGCTGCATCGCCAACTGAGTCACCTGGTGGAGGAAGGCCTGCTCGAACTCGATGGCGACGGCCGTTATGCGCCGGGCCTGCGCCTGCTCGATTTCGCCGCGCGCAGCTGGGCGCGCAACGAATTTCGCCTGATTGCCGAGCCGCACCTCGCCGATCTGCAGCAGGCGACCGGCGAGACGGTGCATCTCGGCGTTCTGAGAGGCCAGTCGATCATCTATCTCGACAAGGTCGAAGGCCGGCAGCCGGTGCGCATGTATTCGCAGATCGGCAATGCCTCGCCCTGTTACTGCACCGGCGTCGGCAAGGCGGCCCTGTCGCTGCTCCCGGCCGAGAGCCTCGGCGATCTCGTCGCCGGCCTGAGCTTCACCAGCTTTACCGCCTCGACCCATGTCTCGGCCGAAACGCTGCTGGAAGAAATCCGCGAAATTGCCGATCAGGGCTTTGCCTTCGACCGTGAGGAGCACGAGGCCGGCATCCGTTGCGTTGCCGCACCCGTCTGGTCGGAGGATCGGACTTTTATTGGGGGCGTTTCGATCACCGGCCCGGCCTATCGCCTGTCGATGGAACTTCTGCGCCAATGGGCCGTTCCGGTTCAGCTGGCAGCTGGGAGGATCATGGAAGGCATGCGCGTCCGTCTGGGGCCGCGCCGCTGACGGAAAAAATCGCAGTCCGCCCGCCGCTGGACGCGATTGCAGAGCATGCTTATGGTGAGCGCGATATTGAGATTTGCTGGCGAATCACCACAACTAGAACGGTCAGCGAAATCTACAACCATTCAACGGCCGAACGTTAAACGCCAAAGCCGATCCCATGTGATCCCAAGCGATCATCATTCCCTATGCAATCGAAACACCCATGGCGGGCAGGTTTCGCAAACGGTTTGCCGGCCGCTGTGCCGAAGATGAAGAAATGTGATGGCACCCTTGTCGCAAGCATCCCCGGAAGAAGACGATCATGTTCAGGAAATAGCCGGACTGAAGACCCAGTTCGATATTTTCCGTTTCATGAAGCGTGTGACCGAAGCCTATCGCAGCCGGGCCTTCATGGTTCTCAACCTGCCGCCCGTCACTTCCTTCGATCTTCAGGGCAGCACGGTCATCACCAGTTGGCCGGCCGAGCTTCTGGCGCTTTACGACCAGGAAGGCCTGATGGTGAACAGCCCGGTTCTGAGGCGCTTGAGAACATCGGCGCGACCCTTCTTCTACGACATGTCGCGCCAGAACTGGTCGCGGGACGACGGCAAGTCCATCCTCGTCGTCTCCCTGTTCGAGCGTTTCAAGATGATGCGCGGCGCCTATTTTCCGACGCATGAGCCCTCCGGCCTGCGCGGCGCCGTCTCTTTCGCCGGCGACCGCGAACCCTTCAGCCCGGCCGAGATGCGCGAACTCTGCTATATCGCCATCCATGTCTTCGACAGGCTCGCCGAGATCCGCAACCTCGATACGCGCATCACCGACACGCTGACCGACCGCGAGATCGATTGCCTCAACTGGACGGCGGCCGGCAAGACCAGCGCCGAAATCGCCGAAATCCTCACGCTGTCCGAGCACACGGTCAATCACTACCTCAACCGCGCCACCAAGAAGCTCGACACTGTTAATCGCACCCAGGCGGTCGCCAAGGCGCTGCGCATCGGCCTGATCAAATAAGTTGCAAAAAACAACCACATGCTTTCGCAGCCGCCCAGCGCTTAGGCATATCTATCCCGTTGAGCGCCTGCCGCAGGCGCTTTGGCGCTGCTTTTCGCCGATTTTGGATCTGGCACGCTTTCTGCTTCTCTTTTGTCAAAGGTCCAGAGGGGACTGAGCCAGCGCCAGGAAATGGCGCGGCCGACACACCGCTGCCCGACGCCGATGCCGCTTTCTCCCGGCCCTTCGGTGTCGGCGGCGGCTGTTGCGTTTTGGCACCGCTTCTTTCGCAGCTGCTGGTGACCTGGCCTGTCTTCGGCATTTTTTGCTGGCCTTTTTTCCGGCTTGCTCTAGTTCGCCCCGCATTGCGCCGGTTCTCGGGGAGACCGTTGCGGCCATCAGGGCGAAAGCCCGGCGGACTTGATGGCCGCAACGGATTGACAATTCTCCGACCCCTTTGGGCGCGCCGGCCATCGATTGTCCTCCCGATGATTTTGTTTGGCGAAGGCCTCCGTCTCCACTATCTCTACTGCATGATGTCAGCCTTAAATCGGCATGGATTTAGGCTGGCATCATGCAATTCAAAGTGCGACAGCGTTCCTTGCGCGTCTTGAAAGACGTGCGGCGCTACCGTCTGCAAGAAGCAGCAATGAGGGTGGAATGACCGACGTCACCAAGGAACAGGTTCTCGAAACGCTGAAGACCGTGCGCGGACCGGATCTCGAGCACGATATTGTCGAGCTCGGCATGGTCTCCGACGTCTTCATCTCCGACGGCAAGGTTTATTTCTCCATCACCGTTCCGGCCGATCGCGCCCAGGAGCTGGAGCCGATGCGGCTCGCCGCCGAGCGCGTCATCAAGGAAATGCCCGGCGTCAAGGGCGCCCTCGTCGCCCTGACCGCGGACAAGAAGGCGGCCACCGCTGCTCCCGCTGCCCGCCCTGCGCCCAACCCGCCGCACGGTCATGCCGGCCACGATCATCATGCGCATGCGCCGCAACAGCCGCCGCGCGCCGGCAAGATCGGTGTGCCGGGCATCGGCGCCATCATCGCCGTCGCGTCGGGCAAGGGTGGGGTCGGCAAGTCGACCACCGCCGTCAACCTGGCGCTCGGGCTGCTGGCCAACGGTCTTCGCGTCGGCATTCTCGATGCCGACATCTATGGTCCCTCGATGCCGCGGCTCTTGAAGATATCCGGCCGCCCGACACAGATCGACGGCCGCATCATCAATCCGATGGAGAATTATGGCCTCAAGGTCATGTCGATGGGCTTCCTCGTCGACGAGGAGACGGCGATGATCTGGCGCGGGCCGATGGTCCAGTCGGCGCTGCTGCAGATGCTGCGTGAAGTCGCCTGGGGTGAGCTCGACGTGCTCGTCGTCGACATGCCGCCCGGCACCGGCGACGCGCAGCTGACCATGGCCCAGCAGGTGCCGCTTGCCGGCGCCGTCATCGTCTCGACGCCGCAGGATCTCGCGCTGATCGATGCCCGCAAGGGCCTCAACATGTTCCGCAAGGTCGAAGTGCCGGTGCTCGGCATCGTCGAGAATATGAGCTATTTTATCGCCCCGGACACCGGCACCCGCTACGACATCTTCGGCCATGGCGGCGCCCGCAAGGAGGCCGAACGCATCGGCGTGCCCTTCCTCGGTGAAGTGCCGTTGACGATGAACATCCGCGAGACCTCCGACGCCGGCACGCCGCTCGTCGCCTCCGAGCCGAACGGCGTCGTCGCCGGCATCTATCGCGGCATCGCCGCCAAGGTCTGGGAGCAGCTCGGCGGCCAGCCGCAGCGCCCGGCGCCGGCGATCGTCTTCGAATAAAGCATTGCATGATTTAAATTCGATGCGATGCGCTTTCGGGTGCCGAATCACCGTCGCGAATACCCCAAATTGTGGGTGAAACGTGGTGAAAAGCCGCGCTTCACGGAAGATGTCTTGATTATTTCATGGCTTTGCTTCATATGCCGCGGCGCCATGATGGCGTTTGCTGCAGATGCTCAATGACGGCCGTCTTCATTCCGAAGGATGTGGCCTGCCTGCGAGTTCGGAGTTGTCTTGTCGATCGAAGGATTGGTAACTGCGATGCGGTGGAGCACAATGCGCATGCCGGTCTTTGAGGTCGGATGCAGCCGGAGTCGTATGAACTTTCTTGATCCGCTTCCGCTTCGACCGAGGACAAGCGACCGTCGCGCTGCCGCGCTGGCGATCGCATGGAAAGGCTTTCGATGAAAAGTGCATTGGCCGCGAAGCGCCGTGAGCATCGGAGAGGCTGCCGGTGATCACCGCTTACTGTTCCAATTGCAGGTCGGTCGAGATCCGCGATCTGTCGCATGCCGCATCCTTTCCCGAGGATGTCGTGTGGATCGACATGATCGAGCCGACCCGCGACGAGGAGCTCTATGTCGAGAAGATTCTCGGCATCGAGGTCCCGACCCGCGACGATCTCAAGGATATCGAGCCTTCCGCCCGGCTCTATGTCGAAAACGACGCCGTCTTCATGACCGCTTCGCTGCTCTGGAAGGCTGATACCGACGCGCCGACGCTGACCGATGTCGCCTTCATCCTGGCCGGAAACCGCCTGGTCACCATCCGTTACGCCCATCCCAAATCCTTTGCGCTGTTCATAGCCGCCCTTCACCGGCTGCCGGAAAACTGGCGCAGTGGCGCTGCCCTTCTCGCCAAGCTCCTGGAGACGATCGTCGACCGCACCGCCGAGATCCTCGAGATCTCCGTCTCGCGCATCGACATCCTGTCGATGCATGTCTTCGGTGATCGGGCAAGGAAGGTGCGCAAACCTTCGAACTATCTCGAGGAGAAGCTCAGGGATATCGCCGGCCATCACCGGATGATCAGCAAGGTGCGCGACAGCCTCGGTTCGCTGTCCCGCCTGCTGACCTTCTTTCACACGATCCCGGCAATCCAGCAGGATCGCGAGACAAAGGAGCTCTGCCGCACCGTTTCGCGCGATATCCAGTCGCTGTCGGAGCATGCTTCCTTCGTCGCCGCCAACATCACTTTCCTGCTCGACGCCTCGCTCGGGCTGATCAACATCGAGCAGAACTCGATCATCAAGATTTTCTCGATTGCCTCGGTGGTGTTCTTGCCGCCGACATTGGTCGCCTCCATCTATGGCATGAATTTTCAGGTCATGCCGGAGCTGACCTGGGTCGCGGGTTATCCCTATTCGCTGGCCCTGATGGTGATCTCAGCCGTCATCCCCTTTTTCTTTTTCCGCTGGAAAGGCTGGCTCTGAGGAGCCTGTTGCAACTTCATGTCCGAAGAGAGCCATCCGAACGAATCCCATATGACGCCGCGAAAGCTGTTCTATCTGGCGCTGGGTTCCGTCGGCGTCGTCTACGGCGATATCGGCACCAGTCCGCTCTATGCCTTTCGTGAGGCGCTGAAGCCGGTGGCCCATGACGGCGTCACCCGTTTCGAGGTCATCAGCCTGATTTCGCTAATGATCTGGGCGCTGACGATCATCGTCACCATCAAATATGTGCTCTTCCTGCTGCGCGCCGACAATGACGGCGAGGGCGGCACGCTGTCGCTGCTCGCCCTTCTGATGAAGACCGCCAACGGCCATACCGCCATCCTGATGCTGCTCGGCCTGATGGGGGCTGCCCTCTTCCTCGGCGATGCGATGATCACGCCGGCTCTATCCGTGCTGTCGGCCGTCGAGGGCCTGAAGCTCGTCACCCCCAGCCTTGCGGAATATATCGTGCCGATCTCGGTGGTGATCCTGGCGCTGCTCTTCGTCGTGCAATCGCGCGGCACCGGCGCCGTTGCGAGGTTCTTCGGGCCGATTACCGCCGTCTGGTTCCTCGTCATGGCTGCCGCCGGCATTTCCCATATCTCGGATGATTACGGCATCCTTGCCGCCTTCAATCCCTATTATGCCGTCAGCTTCCTGCTGCATGAGGGCTTCTACGGCGTCGTCGTGCTCGGCGCCGTCTTCCTGACGGTGACAGGCGCCGAGGCGCTCTATGCCGATCTCGGCCATTTCGGCCGCCGCCCGATTCAGTGGGCCTGGTTCCTGCTGGTCTTCCCGGCGCTGACGCTGAATTATCTCGGGCAGGGGGCGCTCGTTCTCGGCAATCCGGCGACGATGTCCGATCCCTTCTACCTGATGTACCCGAAATGGGCGCTGTTGCCGGTCGTCATCCTGGCGACCGCCGCGACGATCATCGCCAGCCAGGCGGTCATCACAGGCGCTTTCTCGATGGTGCGCCAGGGCATCAACCTCGGCTTTCTGCCGCGCATGGAAATTCTCTTCACCTCGGAAACCAATACCGGGCAGATCTTCGTGCCTTCGGTCAATGCCGTGCTGTTCATCGGCGTCATCTTCCTGGTCCTGAGTTTCAAGACGTCGGACGCGCTGGCGACCGCCTACGGCATCTCCGTTACCGGCGCCATGGTCGTGACCTCGATCATGGCCTTCGAATTCGTCCGCGCCCGCTGGAACTGGTCGCTGCCGGTTGCGGTGATCGCGCTCGCGCCGCTGGTCGTGCTCGAATTGATCTTCCTCGGCGCCAACCTCTTGAAGATCCATGACGGCGGCTACATCCCGATCATGATCGCCACCGCCTTTACCGTCGTCATGTGGACCTGGCGCCGCGGCACCGCGATCCTGATGGAAAAGACCCGCCACACCGATATCCCGCTTGCCTCCTTCGTCAGCTCGATCGAGCGCAAGAGCGAACATTCGCCGGCCCAGGTGCCGGGCACCGCGATCTTCCTGACCAGCGATCCGGAATCAGCCCCCGCCGCCCTGCTGCACAATCTCAAGCACAATCATGTGCTTCACGACCGCAACGTCATCCTGACGATCCGCACGGTCAACAAGCCGCGTGTGCCGAGCCAGGACCGCTATAAGGTCGAGCAGATTTCTCCGCGCTTCTCCCGCGTCGAACTGCTCTTCGGCTTCATGGAATCGCAGAACGTCTCGCAGGCCTTGGCGACGCTGCGCAAGACCGGGCTGAAGTTCGACATCATGTCGACCTCCTTCTATCTCGGCCGCCGCAAGCTGGTGCCGGACGCCAAGTCGGGCATGCCCTACTGGCAGGACCGGCTCTACATCGCGCTCGCCAATGCCGCCGCCAACCCCTCGGACTACTTCCGCCTGCCGGCCAACCGCGTGGTGGAACTGGGCTCGCACGTCATTATTTGACACGGGGGGCAAAGACCCCGCCCCACGAGGGGGAGGGGCTTAACCTGTTGCTCCGCATCTCCCAAAACTCCAGCTCGGCAAACGACGAGATGATCGCGGGCAAAGCGGTGATGCTGGGCTAGTCCCTCGCCCTTGTGGGGAGGGGACCTTTCCAACACATTAGAACATCCCAAAGTGCTCACAGTCACATTCCGGCACGGTCCGTTAACCGGACGTCAAGGTTAATGCGGGATTTTTAATGGAATGTTCCCGCGTTCCATGCCCGGAGTTCGTGTTGCGTCGAAAGAGCCCTTCCCGTAGCAAGCTGCGTCTTTTTCCCGAGAACTGGGTGTCTCCGGTCATCTTCGGTCTTGCCGGCTGGCTGATTTTTCCGAGCGTCGCATCCCATGCCGATCTCGCCGCCATGCTGGCCGGCCTCGATCATCAAGGCGAGAACTGGCGCATGGTGCTGACCAATTCGCCGGCCGGCTCCATCCACCAGGCCGAACTCGCTTTCGCCGAGCCGATGGTGACCGGTTCGATTCCCGCCGGTGCCGGCATGGTGCTGCCCGATGGCCGCAAGGTCGCCTTTACCGCCGAAAATAAAGGCCACGAGGACACGCCGGACGAGGATCGTGTCAACCGCTCCACCAAGAAAGGCCGCGTCGTCGCCGTCGAGAAGATGCAGCCGCCAAAGGATTTTTCCGCCGGCTCCATCCTCGAGCGCACCAGGATGCTCTACACGCCGAGCTTCGATCTCAAGGACAGGTCGGCCTTCGTCAAGCCGAAGATCCAGGGCAAGGAAATCGAGATCGCCACTTCTTTCTATAAGAAGCAGCCTGTCGTGACCGACAATGGCGTGCCGGCAATGCTCGCAAGCCTCGTCACCAGCAACAAGGCCGATGTGCTCGCCACCGCCTATGCACCGCCGGCACCCGACTATTCCCGCCAGTCGCCGTTCGATTCCATCCTGACCGAGCAGGATAGCGGCCGCTTCGTTCCGGAGATTGGCCCGCGCGATCATGCCTGGGCCGCAAGCGTGCTGGCGCCGAGCGTCTTTTCCGCCCGCGAACAGCAATGCCTTGCCTCCGGCATCTATTTCGAGGCGCGGGGGGAATCGGTGAAGGGCCAGGCGGCCGTCGCCCAGGTCATCCTCAACCGCGTCCGCAATCCTTCCTATCCCAAGACCATTTGCGGCGTCGTCTATCAGAACGAGGATTGGCGCAACCGCTGCCAGTTTTCCTTCGCCTGCGACGCCATCAAGGACAGGGTGAACTCGGAATATCATTGGCGAGTCGCCCGCGATGTGGCGATGGCGGTGACGGCAGGCAAGATCTGGTTGCCGCAGGTGGGTTCGGCGACGCACTACCATGCCGTCTATGTCAGGCCGAAATGGGCAAGGACGATGGAAAAGGTCGGTCGCATCGGTCTTCATGTCTTCTATCGCACCTATGGCGGCGGCTGGAGCTGAGATAAATCGCCTGGGCAAGGCGATTTGCGGGGCTTTAAAGCGGATTCTTTCCATCGAATTTAAGCGATCGGCCTTAAATTGGCCTATCTCTTTGATTTGACGAATTTATTTTCTCGCTGGACAGAAGCTGTCTACGCCTTGACTATACCAATCCCTAAAACTATGTTGCGCGCGACTTCAGAACGGGCCGGAAGGGTATCAACCTTCGTGTCCGGGGTCCGAATGACCGGGGTAGCGGGAGTGCGGGCGACGGGCAGACGAGGAGAGATCCATGGCGGACGACCGCGAGGAAAGTCTTGAAAAGCGCCGTGCGCAATTGGGAGCGAAACTCGCGACCAAGGGCGTCGAGACGGGAGAAGACGAGGCTAGGGAAGCCCGCGCCGAGGTAAGCCGCAAAGGTTATGCCCAGGCGATGAAGCTTTCCAGCGAGTTCATTTCCGCAATCGTCGTCGGTGCTCTGCTTGGCTATCTCCTCGACCGTTTTGTTGGCACGGCGCCTTGGGGTTTGATTGTTCTTCTGCTTCTCGGATTTTGTGCCGGCGTTCTGAACGTGCTGCGTTCTGCGGGGGTGGTGGCCCATCCCCTGGACGACAAGGGCGACAAGAAATAAGGACCGGTTCCGGTCCAGTGCAATGACCCCGCGTTCTGCGGGCCAAAGAGAGAGAACAAGCGGTGTCTAACGATCCGACTCATCAGTTCCTGATCCAGAAGATTGTGCCGATCGAAATCGGCGGAATTGATTTTTCGTTCACCAATGCATCGCTCTTCATGGCCGCTTCTGCTGCCGTTGCCGTAGGCTTCCTCTACTTCGCGACCTCGAACCGCGCCATCGTGCCGGGTCGTTCGCAGTCGGTCGCGGAAATGTCCTATGAGTTCATCGCCAACATGCTGAAGGAAGGCGCGGGCAAGCAGGGAATGAAGTTCTTCCCACTGGTCTTTTCGCTCTTCACCTTCGTCCTGACGGCGAACCTGCTCGGCATGTTCCCCTATTTCTTCACGGTCACCAGCCAGATCATCGTTACCTTCGCGCTCGCGCTCCTGGTTATCGGCACGGTTCTCGTCTACGGCTTCTATAAGCACGGCTTCCACTTCCTGAATGTCTTCGTGCCGTCGGGCGTGCCGGGCGTTCTGCTGCCGCTTGTTGTCACGATCGAAATCATTTCGTTCCTGTCCCGTCCGATTTCACTCTCTGTTCGTCTTTTTGCGAACATGCTCGCCGGTCACATCACGCTGAAGGTGTTCGCAGGCTTCGTCGCCTCGCTTGGAGCCCTCGGTGCTGTCGGTGTCGGCGGAGCCGTTCTTCCCCTCATCATGACCGTCGCCCTGACCGGTCTCGAGTTCCTCGTCGCCTTCCTTCAGGCTTACGTCTTTGCGGTGCTGACTTGCATGTACCTCAACGACGCAATCCATCCGGGCGGGCACTAAGGATAACGACATCGACGTCAAAGGGCGTCAGTCATTCGCCGCAACAACCATTTCAAAGGAGTTCAACATGGAAGCGGAAGCAGCAAAGTACATCGGTGCAGGCCTGGCTTGCTTTGGTATGGCCGGTACGGCTCTCGGCCTCGGCAATATCTTCGGCAGCTACCTCTCCGGCGCACTGCGCAATCCGTCTGCCGCTGACAGCCAGTTCGGCCGTCTGGTATTCGGCTTCGCCGTTACGGAAGCTCTGGGCATCTTCTCGCTGCTCGTCGCTCTCCTCCTCCTCTTCGCCGTCTGATATCGGCGAATAGATGGATCACGGCCTGCGACCGCAAGCCGTGATCCTTTGCATTTGCAGTCCACCTGGAGGTGAGCATGTTTTTTGTGACCCCGGCTTACGCTGAGGAAGCACCGGCGGCAGCGACGGGTACGGATGCGCATGCCGCTCCGGCCGCAGGCGAGGTCCATACCGAGACTGGTGTTGCCGAAGGCGAACACGCCCGCGGCCCTTTCCCGCCTTTCGATTCGACGACCTTCGCATCCCAGCTGCTCTGGCTGGTGATCACGTTCGGCGTCTTCTATTTGCTCATGCAAAAGGTCATCGCGCCGCGCATCGGGGCCATCCTCGATCAGCGTCATACGCGCATTTCCCAGGATCTGGAAGAAGCAGGCCGCCTGAAGGCGGAAGCCGACGCTGCCGTCCGGACCTATGAAGGTGAACTGGCCGCTGCGCGCGCCAAGTCCAACGCGATCGGCTCTGCCGCACGCGACGCCGCCAAGGCCAAGGCCGAAGAGGATCGCCGCGCTGTCGAGGCGAGCCTGTCGGAAAAGATCAAGGCTGCCGAAGTTCGCATTGGCGAGATCAAGGCCAAGGCCTTCGCCGACGTCGGCACCATTGCCGAGGAAACCGCGGCTGCCGTGGTCGATCAGCTGATCGGCGGCACCGTCGCCAAGGCCGATGTCGCTGCTGCCGTCGCAGCTGCCAAGAAGGAGGCTTGATCGATGGAATTTGCCTTTGACGCAACTTTCTTCGCCTTTGTCGGCCTCGTCCTCTTCCTGGCGCTGGTCGTTTACCTGAAGGTTCCGGGCATGATGGCACGGTCGCTCGACGACCGCGCCGACCAGATCCGCAACGAATTGGCCGAAGCCAAGCGTCTGCGCGAAGAGGCCCAGCACCTGCTCGCCGAATACCAGCGCAAGCGCAAGGAAGCGGAAGCCGAGGCGGCCCACATCGTTGCCGCCGCTGAGCGCGAAGCCGAAATGCTGACCACTGAGGCGAAGAAGAAGACGGAAGAATTCGTCGCCAACCGCACGGCGCTTTCCGAGCAGAAGATCAAGCAGGCCGAGGCCGAGGCGATGAAGGCGGTGCGTTCCGCTGCCGTCGATCTCGCAATCGCGGCCGCCGAAACCGTGCTCGCCAAGCAGGCCGACGCCAAGGTCCAGTCCGAGCTCTTCGGCAATGCCGTCAGCCAGGTCAAGACGCGGCTCAACTGAGCTGTATCGAAAAGATTGAGAGCGAAGGCCGGGCATGTCCCGGCCTTTTCTTTTGTTGATGACTCGGCCTCGTGCTGGGGGCGAGCCGCTGGTCTCGACCCATCCTTCGGACCGCCGCAAACGGGGCGAAGGGACCATGCCGCGACCTCTCCGTTCCTACTCGGAAATAAGCTGATCCATCTCGGGACCATCCTCGACCTTGCGCAACGGCCGGAAGCTCATCCGGTGCAGGGAGCAGGGGCCGTGTTTTTCGATGCCGGCGCGGTGCTGTGCGGTGCCGTAGCCCACATGCGCGGCAAAGCCGTAATCCGGAAACACATGATGCGCGCGTGCCATCATCCGGTCGCGCGTCACCTTGGCGACGATCGAGGCCGCGGCGATCGAGACCGAGCGAGCATCGCCCTTGACCACCGCCTGTCCGGGGCAATCGAGGCCGGGCGGCACGTCGAGCCCGTCGGTCAGCACGTAGCTTGCCGGAATGGCGAGGCTGCAGATGGCGCGGCGCATGGCGTCGAGGCTAGCCTTGCGGATATCGGTCTCGTCGATACGCGTCGAGCTGGAGGAGGCGATGGAGACGGTCGCGGTCGCCAGAATCTGCGCGAACAATTCCTCGCGCCGTTGCGCCGAAAGCTGCTTGGAATCGTTCAGACCCTCGGGGATGCGTTTGGGATCGAGGATGACGGCAGCGGCGACCACAGGCCCGGCCAGCGGCCCGCGGCCTGCCTCGTCGGCGCCGGCAACCGGCCAGTGGCCGGCCCCGCGGGCTTTGAGCTCGAGTTTGAAATCCGGCACGAGCGGAACCGTGTCGAAAAGCAGGGGAGAATCGGGTGGCGTGCGAGGTTTCATGCGGCGGAACCTCGCACGCCAACCCGATTTCCCGCAAGTCCCCGGATCAGGGCGGCGGCCGGGGACCGGTCCGGCGGATGGTGGCGGTCAAGGCCATCCGCGGGAATTGCGCTCGGGGCTCGAAGACAGGGCGGTTCTATCGAGAAGCCGATGCGCAAGCTACAAGCAATTCCAGGAAAAGTGCGAAGCGGTTTTCCGTTCGGAATTGCGTAAAGGCCAGAGAGCAGTTCCCGGCAAAGCGCGAAGCGGTTTGCCTGAACTGCGTAAAACAAAAGGTCAAAGAAGCGACAGCTGGACGCCGCTGCCGTCGGGCGGCACGAACAGGTCGTCGCGCAGCGGCACGCTGCGTCGCGTCAGGCCGAAACGCCGGGCTGCCATCTCAAATCGCCTGGCGATCTGCCAGGCATAGGGACCGGCGCCCTTCATGCGCTTGCCGAATTCGGCATCGTAATCCTTGCCGCCGCGCATCGAGCGCACCAGCGACATCACATGCCGGTAACGATCGGGGTAATGTTGCAGCAGCCAATCACGAAACAGCGGGCTGACCTCGAGCGGCAGCCTGAGGATGACATAGCTCGCCTCGGCGGCGCCGGCAGCCTTGGCCGATTCGAGAATGCGCTCCAGCTCGTGATCGTTCAGCGCCGGGATCAGCGGGGCGGCCATCACAGCCGTCTGGATGCCGGCTTCGGCAAGGGTGTGGATCGTCTCCAGCCGCCGCGGCGGTGTTGCGGCCCGCGGCTCCATCGTCCGGGCAAGCTTGCGATCCAGCGTGGTCACGGAGATGCCGACGCGCACTAGGTTCTTGCTTGCCATCTCCCGCAGAATGTCGAGATCACGCAGGATCATCGCCGATTTGGTGACGATCGAGACTGGATGGTTTGCCTTGTTCAAGACCTCGAGGATGCCGCGCATGATGCGCCATTCCTTTTCGATCGGCTGATAGGGGTCGGTATTGGTGCCGATGGCGATCACCCGCACCTTGTAGCCGGGTTTGGCGAGCTCCCGCTCCAGCAACTTTGCCGCATCGGGCTTGGCAAACAGCTTCGTCTCGAAATCGAGCCCTGCGGAAAGCCCCATATAGGCATGCGTCGGCCGGGCGAAACAATAGATGCAGCCATGTTCGCAGCCGCGATAGGGATTGATCGAACGGTCGAAGGAAATATCCGGCGATTCGTTGCGGGTGATGGCCGTGCGCGGCTTCTCGACCTGCACTTCCGTCTTGAACGGCGGCAGTTCTTCCCATGTCTGCCAGCCATCGTCGAAGGTCTCCCGCTGCAGCGCTTCGAACCGCCCCGTCGGGTTCAATCCCGCCCCACGCCCGCGCCGCCGATCGACCTCGACCCTTAGACCCGAGGAAACGATCATCGCATCGGCAATATCTGCCGTATTGGCAGGCGCGAATGCGGCCTGCCCTGCCAGGGACTGCTCTCTCATCGGATTCTCCCGTGGCGGAAAGCCATCGCCTCCGCCCGTTTTGCTGATTAAATTCCTATCGGCAAAATGAGAACAATGCAAGAACAAAATGAGGAAAACGGCGCTGGCAAAAATTTGTGCGGCGCATTATAAACAGTCAATGTTGACGGTTGTTCTCGAATGTCAGGATCAGGAATCTGAACTGGCGCAGACTTTATCGGTCTTGGTGGCAGGCGCAGTGGAGGGGCTGGTGAGCGATGTGATCGTGCTCGATCACGGCTCTCGCGACGGCACCTCACGGGTGGCCGACGCTGCCGGCTGCCGCTTCCATTCGCAATGGGATATCAAGGACATCGTCCGCTCGGCGCGCGGCGAATGGCTGCTCTTCGTCGAGCCGGGCGCCAGACCGCAGGCGGGCTGGATCGATGAGATCGCCGAATATGTGGCGCTGAACAAGCTGCCGGCGCGCTTCACCGCGTCGAGGGGCTATCGCCGCCCGTTCTTCCAGCGTGTCGGCCGGGCCGTACCGCCGCTGGAACTCGGTTTCCTGGTGCCGAAAAAGCTGGCACTCGCCACCGCCAAAAGCGGCATGCGGCTTGCCGAATTCGTCAAGGGCCAGAAACCGCGGCGGCTGGCGAGCGAGCTCATTCCGTCCTGGGTCGCCCGCGCCGCACGGTAGCTGCCGCGATCCTCTCCCACCGCTCGCGCAAAAGATGGCGCCCAATAGGATTTCGCGCTATAATTCAAACATGGCGCCGTCGAAGCGCCGCGCTTCGCAACGGAATGGCCATGGAATGCCGGTGAACGGCAGAACAGGTCAGCGACAATCTCCTCTTCTGCCGGGTACCCGGCGAAAGGAGGTGCGTCATGACACGCGGTATGATCTACGGCCTGCTGGCCGTCATATTGCCGATATTGGTGATCGCGCATCCGCATTCGGCAGCATCGCAGATGATGCGCAGTTGCGCAGGCCGACCCGAAATCGTCAATTTCCTGGACAAGAACTTCGCCGAAAAGCTCACGGCAGTCGGACTGATCAACCAGAACGCCATTCTTGAGGTCTATGCCGCCGAAAGCGGCACCTGGACCCTCATCGTCACGGATGTTCACGGCGTAAGCTGCATTCTGCTGTCGGGTGATAGCTGGGATACCATGCCCGTCCTGCCGGGCCTGGCCACATAGGAATGCCGCTCTTGCAGGCAGTCTACTTCGTCGCGCCGCGTTTCAGGTGCTCGTCCAGCCGCGGCATGATCTCGACGAAATTGCACGGCACGCTGCGGTAGTCGAGTTGGCCTTTCAGAATGCCGTCCCAGGCATCCCGGCAGGCGCCGGGCGAACCCGGCAGCGCGAAGATGAAGGTGGCATTGGCAACGCCTGCCGTGGCGCGCGATTGGATCGTCGCCGTGCCGATCTTCTCGTAGGAGATCCGGTGGAAGATGGCGGAAAAGCCGTCCATCCGCTTTTCGAACAAAGGCTCCAGCGCCTCGGGCGTCACGTCGCGGCCGGTAAAGCCGGTACCACCCGTGGTGATGACGACGTCTATGTCTTTGCTGTCAATCCAGGCCTTTACCCGGGAGGCAATCTCCGTGCGATCATCGGGCACGATGCCACGGTCGACCAGCCGGTGGCCCGCTTCGGTGATCCGCGCCGCCAGCGTGTCGCCTGACTTGTCCGTCTCCGGCGTGCGCGTGTCCGAGATCGTGAGAACCGCAATACCGACCGCGATGAAGGGCCGCTTTTCGTCCAGAGCTGCCATCACATGCCTCCCGAAACCGTTTCCGTCGCCTGGAAATACCAGTCGGGCCGCGCGTCGTGAAGAGCCGCCGCCGCATCTTCGGCGGCGGTCATGGTGGCAAAGATGCCGAAGCAGGTGGCGCCGGAACCGGACATGCGGGTCAACAGCGCGCCGCTGGCCTGCAGCATCGCCGAGATCGCCGATATCTCCGCCACAAGCTCACGCGCCGGCGGCTCCAGGTCGTTGCGGGCAGCATCGATCGCCGCGAGCCAGTCGGCAGTGTTGGGCACGCGCGGAGCCAGGCTCAAGGCCGGATTGTCCTTTGTCGCCAACCGGCGGAAAACTTCGGGCGTCGACACGCCCTTCAGCGGATTGGCAAGCACCATGGCAAAGGCCGGCAGATCGGGCACCGGTTCGATCTTTTCGCCAATGCCGCGGGCAATCAGCGGCCGGCTTTCCATGCACATCGGCACGTCGGCGCCGAGCTTCAGCGCCAGCATAGCAAGCGCGTCCTCGGGCAACCTCGTGCCCCAGAGGCGCATCAGCCCCCGCAAGGTCGCAGCTGCGTCGGCCGAGCCGCCGCCGATGCCGGAGGCGATCGGCAAATTCTTCTGGAGGTGGATATGCACAGGGAAGGCGAGGGCTCCGACCGCCTCGCGCAGGAGATCACGCGCCCTCAGCACGAGGTTGGTGCCGCCATCTTCGGCAAGCGCGCCGCCGAAACGGCCTGACAGGGTGAAGGCGTCGGCCTGTGCGGGCAGGAAACCCAGCCGGTCGCCATGCTCTGCGAAGGTCACCAGCATATCGAGCAGATGATAACCGTCCGGCCGCTGGCCCGTCACATGCAGGGCCAGGTTGATCTTCGCGCGCGCCTCTTCGGTGACGCCGAAAGCGTCGGCCAGGCCCTCTTCAGGCATGCGTCCCGCCCGTCAGGATTTCTTGTCGACCGGCGGCGGCGTGACGGGGGCCGGATCCGGCTGCTTCTTGTCGGCCGCCTTGGCATCGTCGCTGACGGGAGGCAGCCCGTTGGCGACCTTGTCCTTGATCTTCGGGATCTCGGCAGCCTCAGGCTCGGAGCTGAGCGCCCGGTTCCACTGGTAGACGGCTTCGAGCTTGCGCCCGACGCGCCAATAGGCATCGCCGAGATGGTCGTTGATCGTCGCGTCGCCGGCCTTGATCTGGGCAGCCCGCTCCAGCTCGTCGACGGCATCGTCGAAGCGGTTGAGGCGGAAATAGGCCCAGCCGAGCGAATCGATGATGTAACCGTCGTCAGGGCGAAGATCGACGGCCTTCTTGATCATCCCGAGACCTTCGTCGAGGTTACGGTTCATGTCGATCCAGGAATAGCCGAGATAGTTCAGCACCTGCGGCTGGTCGGGGTTGAGCTCCAACGCCTTGCGGAAATTCGGCTCCGCCTGGTCCCACTTCTTCAGCCGTTCATAGGCAATGCCGCGCTGGAAGAAGACGCTCCAGTTGGCGCGGCCGGGAATGGGGCCGATCGCTTCGACGGCCTTGTCGTAATTGGCGGCCATCGCCTCGTAGTCCTTGGCATCGGAGAGCACGCTGCCATAGGCGAGGTAGCTGCGGATGTCCTTCGGGTCGGAGGTGATCAGCGCCTGCAGGTGCTTGCGCGCCTCCTCCACCTTGCCGCCCTGGGCAAGGGCAAGGCCGAGCTGCAGCTCGGAGATGCGCCGCATCGGCGAATTCTCCGGCACTTTCTTGTAGAGCGCGATGGCGCGGTCCATCTGGTTCTGCTTCTCGGCGATGCCGCCAAGCAGCACCAGCGTATCGGCGCTGTTCGGATCGAGCGCATTGGCCGTCTGCAGGTAAAGCGAAACGATGTCCTCGGCGCCGTCGCGGTTCAGTGCGCCGCCGACCGAAAACAGCACGCCGGCAGCCCCTTCTTCGGCTGTCTTGACCTGCTGTTCCTGCTTCTCGTCCTTTTCGATGCTGTCGCGCAGCGCGTTCAGCGGCGCATAATTCGGCAGCAGGTTGTCACCGACGGAAACGGCGTCGAGCGCCTTCTGCTTATTGCCCTGCGTTGCTTCGAGGCGGGCAAGCGCCATCACCGCGCGCATGAAGGTGTCGGGCGCCGTCGCACCGCCTTCCTTGTCGAGCACGGCATCGTTCAGATGCTTGCGGGCGGACTTCACATCGCCGGTGGCGATGGCGATCGCCCCGGCATTGTAATTCTGGAAGATGCGGAACCAGTCCGGTCCCTTCATCTTCTCGACCATGGTGAGCGCTTCCTTGCCGCGGCCGGCGCCGACGCGGGCCCAGGCAAGCAGCAGGTCGTTCATCATCCGGTCGAGATCGTTCGGCCCCTTATATTTCAGGATGGCCTCGGCGGTCTTGTAGTCGTCGCGGCGCACGGCATCCATGCCGCGCACGATCGTGGTGATGCGCTCGACGGAAGGATCGCCCTTCAGGTCGTTGGCATATTTGACGCCCTCCTTGATGTCGCCATTGAGCAGCAGCGAGATCATCAGCCGCTGGCGAATCTCGGGATTGCCGGGTTCGATCTGCAGCGCCTTCTTGTAGAGTTCGATCGCGGTTTCGTAGTCATGATCGACATCGGCCGTGCGGGCGGCGAGGAAGGCGCCGGAGAAACTGGTGACGCTATCGGCATCGAAGAAACTGTCGGTCTTTGCGGCATCGCCCGTCTTGGCCGCATCCTCGGCGTTGACGCCGCCGACGCCGCCCAGCGAAAGGACAGCGGCCAGCGCTGCGCTCGTAAGAAGACGGATGGCAAATCTCTGCCGCATTAGGAAACCTTTCTTCGACAGCGTCCCGGCAATGGGGCCGGCCGCAAAACAAGTTGCGATCACTGATTCATAACAGGATGGCTTTTTTGAAGCGGCGCTGCAAGAAAATCAGCCTGCGATCAAGGACGATTGATCAATTGACGCGCTCGATGCAGAAGTCGATCACTTCCATCAGGGAGGATTTCCAGACGGTATCGGGAAGCGGCGCAAGCGCATCCCGTGCGATCGTGCCGTAATGGATCGCGCGGCCGATCGTGTCGCTGAGCGTGCCATATTTGGTGATCAGCCCCAGCGCTTTTTCGAGGTTGGCGTCGGTGCTGTTGCCGGCTTCGATCGCATCGCGCCAGAACGCGCGCTCGTCCTCGGTGCCGCGGCGATAGGCGAGAATGACCGGCAGAGTGATCTTGCCCTCGCGGAAATCGTCGCCGACATTCTTGCCGAGATCGGCAGCCTTGCCGCCATAGTCGAGCGCGTCGTCGACGAGCTGGAAGGCGAGCCCGAGATTCATGCCATAGGATTTCAGGGCGTTGCGGCCGGACCGGCCGGCCTCGGCGACGATCGGCCCGACTTCGGCGGCGGCGGCAAAGAGAGCGGCCGTCTTGGCGCGGATGACGGAGAGATAATCGTCTTCCGTCGTCTCCATGTTCTTGGCGACGGAAAGCTGCAGCACTTCACCTTCGGCGATCACGCAGGCGGCCGAGGACAGGACGTCGAGCGCATCGAGCGAGCCGACATCGACCATCATGCGGAAGGCTTGGCCGAGCAGGAAGTCGCCGACCAGCACGCTTGCCTGGTTGCCCCAGATCATCCGGGCCGTCGATTTGCCGCGGCGCAGATCGCTCTCGTCGACGACGTCGTCATGCAGCAGCGTCGCCGTGTGCATGAACTCGACCGATGTGGCGAGCTTGACGTGGTTTTCGCCCCTGTAGTCGAACAGCGAGGCGGAAGCCAGCGTCAGCATCGGCCGCAGCCGCTTGCCGCCGGATGAGATCAGATGGTTCGCCACTTCGGGGATCATCTGCACGTCGGAGCCGGCCTTGGACAGAATGAGCTGGTTTACTCGCTCCATATCCGCCCTGGTGAGATCGACCAGCGGCTTTATGGATGCCAGTTTGTTTTTGCTTTCTTCAAGCGGTATGACCACGCCCAACGACCCGGACTCCTATTCATTCATTGCACCTGACAATAGAAAGGGGCGATGGACGCGGCAAGGGGTGAATTGTCGCGCTGAGCGAAATTGGAAGGAAAACGACGGCAAATGCATGAGCTTATCCGCGCCAACGACCCCGTTCTTCTCTCCTATGCCGAGAGTTTGATGAAGGATGCCGGAATTCACTGCTTCATCGCCGATCAGGGCATGAGCGTGCTGGAGGGCTCGCTCGGCATGCTGTCGCGCCGCCTGCTGGTGGACGAGGAGATGGCCGATCAGGCGCGCCGCATCCTCATCGATGCCGGTCTCGGCGGCGAGCTGCGCGAGCGGAAGTGAGCTCCGATGGCAGGCGAAACCACTGACACCATCGATGCCTTCCACCGCGGCGCCTTCCATGTGGTGCAGCCAAAGGGCAGGGGCCATCGCGCCGGCATGGATGCGATGCTGCTTGCGGCTCTCGTCGCCGACGATCGCCCGGTCAGGGTTGCCGATCTCGGCGCCGGCGCCGGTGCCGCCGGCCTTGCCGTCGCTTCGCGGCTTGCCGATGCAGAGGTGGTGCTCTTCGAGCGCTCGGCCGAGATGGCCGATTATGCCCGCCGCAGCATCCTCTTGCCCGGCAATGCCCATGTCGCGGACCGCGTCAGCGTCGTCGAGGCCGATGTGACCCTGACCGCCAAGGCGCGCAACGATGCCGGCCTTACCGATGAGAGCTTCCACCATGTCATCATGAACCCGCCCTTCAATGATGCCGGCGACCGGCGCACGCCGGATGCGCTGAAGGCCGAAGCCCATGCGATGACCGACGGCCTGTTCGAAAGCTGGATCCGCACGGCCGGCGCCATCATGATCCCCGGCGGCCAATTGTCGCTGATCGCCAGGCCCCAGTCGATCGCCGAAATCATCCTCGCCTGCGGCCGTCGCTTCGGCGGCCTCGAAATGACAGCTATCCACCCGCGTCCGGGTGAAAACGCCGTCCGTATCCTGGTGACCGCGATCAAGGGTTCGCGGGCGCGGCTGTCGCTGCGCGCGCCTCTGATCATGCACGAAGAGGGGAGCCACAAGTTCTCCCCTCTCGTCGATGATTTCAACAATGGCCGGGCGGCTTACACCAGAATTTAGCCGGTGACGAAGTCGAAGAGCAGCTTGACGTTCAGTCCGGCGATGACGACCGCGATCACATAGGCGATGCCGCTCAGCCAGCGCGGCGCCACCAGCTCGCCCATCTTGGCCTTGCTGGCGGTGAACATCACAAGCGGGAAGACGGCGAACGAAAGCTGCAGGCTGAGCACCACCTGCGTCAGGATCAAAAGCTCGGCCGTGCCTTGATCGCCATACCAGATGGTGACGATTGCCGCCGGCACGATGGCGATGGCCCGGGTGATCAGCCGGCGCACCCATGGCTTCAGCCGGATCTTCAGGAAGCCTTCCATGACGATCTGACCGGCAAGCGTTGCCGTCACCGTCGAATTGAGGCCGCAGCAGAGAAGCGCGATGCCGAACAGCGTCGGCGCGATGGCGAGGCCGAGCAGCGGCGACAACAGCGAATGCGCCTCGCCGAGTTCGACGACGTCGGTCTTCCCATGCGCGTTGAAGGCGGCAGCCGCCAGGATCAGGATCGAGGCGTTGATCAGCAACGCGAAGCACAATGCGACCGTCGAGTCGATCGTCGCAAAGGTCAGCGCCTCCTTCTTCTCAGGGATAGTATGGCCATAGGCCCGAGTCTGCACGATGCCGGAGTGGAGGTAGAGATTGTGCGGCATGACGGTGGCGCCGAGAATGCCGAGCGCCAGGTAGAGCATCTCGGGATTGGTGACGATCTCCGTTGTCGGGAAGAAGCCGGTGAGGACGGCGCCCCATTGCGGGTCGGCAAGCAATATCTGCACGCCGAAGCAGATCGCGATGACGCCGAGCAGCGCGATGATGAAGGCTTCCACCCAGCGGAAGCCGAGCTTCTGCAGGAAGAGGATCACGAAGACGTCGAGCGCGGTGATCAGCACGCCGAGTTCGAGCGGGATGCCCATCAACAGGTTGAGGCCGATCGCCGTGCCGATCACCTCGGCAATATCGGTGGCGATGATGGCGATTTCGGCAAAGGCCCACAGCGGCACCGAGACATATTTCGGAAAAGCGTCGCGGCAAGCCTGCGCAAGATCGCGGCCGGAGGCGATCGCCAGGCGGGCGCAGAGCGATTGCAGCACGATCGCCATCAGGTTGGAAAGCAGTGCGACGGTGAGCAGCGCATAGCCGAATTTCGAGCCGCCGGCGAGCGAGGTCGCCCAGTTGCCGGGGTCCATGTAGCCGACGGCGACCATATAGCCCGGCCCGGCGAAAGCCGCCGCCCTACGCCACATCGAGCTGTGACGCCCGGTTCCGACGGTGCGGTAGACATCGGACAGCGACGCCTCGCCGCGTTCGTGCCGCCAGCCGCTCTTTGCATTCGGATTGAGGACGTCCATGCGATTTCCACCTGTTTTAGCGTCGGTGCACTATGACGGATTAGAATGATAATGCAATTCATTCGCAACAAGAAAATCAATCCCGATGCTTCGGGCCGATGTTTTCAGGAACGCGGCCATTGCGTTTGGCGTTCCAGCGCATACATGGATGCCGATCGCAAATTGCGAGCGTGCGACCCGAAGCAAAGGATGGGAAATGGCCGGATTCTTGAGAAAGCTGCTGCCGAAACGGTTCCGCAAGGACGGCATCACCATCCCGGTCGTCCGGTTGCAGGGGGCGATCATCAGCGGCGGCGGCCAGTTCCGGCCAACCCTCAATCTCGCCAATGTCTCCCCGGTCCTGGAAAAGGCCTTCGCCATGAAGGACGCGCCGGCGGTTGCCATCTCCATCAATTCGCCGGGCGGCTCGCCCGTGCAGTCGCGGCTGATCTTCACCCGCATTCGCGAGCTCGCCCGCGAGAAGCAGAAGAAGGTTCTGGTCTTCGTCGAGGATGTCGCCGCCTCCGGTGGTTACATGATCGCGCTCGCCGGCGACGAGATCATTGCCGATGCCACCTCCATCGTCGGCTCGATCGGCGTCGTCTCCGGCGGGTTCGGCTTTCCCGAACTGTTGAAGAAGATCGGCGTCGAGCGCCGCGTCTATACGGCGGGCGAAAACAAGGTGATCCTCGATCCGTTCCAGCCGGAAAAGGAAAAGGATATCGAGTATCTGAAGAGCTTGCAGCTCGAAATCCACCAGGTCTTCATCTCGATGGTGCGCGAGCGTCGCGCCGGCAAGCTGCAGGACGATGCGGCGGTCTTCTCGGGCCTGTTCTGGAGCGGTACGCGCGGCCTTGAACTCGGCCTCATCGATGGCCTCGGCGACATGCGCCAGGAATTGAGGCGGCGCTACGGCCAGAAGACCAAGCTGGAGCTCGTCACCGCCGGCCGCGGCCTGTTCGGCCGCCGGATTCCCGGCGTATCGCCGGTCTCGCTCGAAGGGGCTGCATCCGGTCTCGCAACAGGGCTTGTCGAAGCGGCGGAAGAGAGAGCATTGTGGAGCCGTTTCGGGCTTTGAAGGGAGCAAGAGAGGGGCATGCCGCAGTTAATTACCATCCTCATCCTGGTTTTCTCAGCCTGGTGGCTCTACCGCCGCTTCGTCTCCGATGCCCGCAAGCTCGCCGAAAAATCGCGCCGCGCTGAAAAGGAGCGCCAGACGGGCGCCATCGGCACGCTGGTCAAGGATCCGGCGACGGGAGAATACCGGCTGAAGCGCGAGGGAGAATAGGGGCGGGACTATACCGGCCTCTCACCCGGCGCTTGCCCCTCATCCGCCTGCCGGCACCTTCTCCCCGCTCGCGGGGAGAAGGGAAATATGCCGCACCGGCATCCTCAATCTCGCCGCAGCGTTTGGCACGTCCCCTCGCCCCGCGAGCGGGGAGAGGGTTAGGGTGAGGGGCAGCCGAATTCCTCTTCCATATCGCCCCAGCCGTCTCTCCACCGCTGTAAAAGTCTTGACCCCCGTCGCCCTCCATGGCACCTGTCGCGCCGATAATTCCCAAGCAATCGGTGCCGTTCGATGTCAGCTATCCCAGACCATATGAACCCGAAGCGCTCCTTCCAGGCGCTGATCCTGACCCTGCATAGCTACTGGGCGGACAAGGGTTGCGCGGTGCTGCAGCCCTACGACATGGAAGTCGGTGCCGGCACCTTTCATCCCGCCACTACGCTGCGCGCCCTCGGCCCCAAGCCGTGGAAGGCGGCTTACGTGCAGCCGTCGCGCCGCCCGTCCGACGGCCGCTATGGCGAGAACCCGAACCGGCTGCAGCATTATTACCAGTACCAGGTCATCCTGAAGCCGAACCCGCCCAATCTGCAGGAGCTCTATCTCGGTTCGCTGGCGGCGATCGGCCTCGATCCGCTGCTGCACGACATCCGTTTCGTCGAGGACGACTGGGAAAGCCCGACGCTCGGCGCCTGGGGCCTCGGCTGGGAATGCTGGTGCGACGGCATGGAAGTCTCGCAGTTCACCTATTTCCAGCAGGTCTGCGGCATCGAATGCTCGCCGGTCGCGGGCGAACTGACCTATGGTCTCGAACGTCTCGCCATGTATGTCCAGGGCGTCGACAATGTCTACGACCTGAACTTCAACGGCCGCGAAGGCGACGAGAAGATCAGCTATGGCGACGTCTTCCTGCAGGCCGAGCAGGAATATTCGCGCCATAATTTCGAATTCGCCAATACCGAGATGCTGCATCGCCACTTCGTCGACGCCGAGAAGGAATGCCGCGCACTGCTCGATGCCGGCGCGCCGGGGGACAACGCCAACCAGCGCCTGCACAAATGCGTCTTCCCGGCCTATGACCAGTGCATCAAGGCAAGCCACGTCTTCAACTTGCTCGACGCCCGCGGCGTCATCTCGGTCACCGAGCGTCAGAGCTACATCCTGCGGGTGCGCACCCTTGCCAAGGCCTGCGGCGAAGCCTTCCTGCTGACCGACGCCGGCGGCGTCAATCTGGCCAAAGAGGCGGCGTGACGCAAAACCCTGTCGGCCGTATCATCCATATCAACGGCTGGCCGGGCACTGGAAAGCTGACTGTCGGTCGCTTGCTGGCAAAAAGGCTCGGCGCGCGGCTCATCGACAACCATACACTGCTCAATCCTGCCGAGGCTCTGTTCTCCCGCAGCGATCCGCTGCACGCCTCGCTGAGAGGGCAGATTCGCCACGCGTTTTTCGACCATGCCGCGCGCGCGGACCCTGCCGAAAGCTTCGTCTTTACCGATGCTCTATCGGACGACGCAGATGACGCTGCGACCTTCTCCTGGTACAGCGATCTGGCCGCCGCGAGAGGCGCCGATCTCGTGGCGATCCTGTTCGATTGCGCCCCGGAGGAGAATGCCAGGCGTCTTGTTGCTCCCGGCCGGGCTGAGGCGCTCAAGCTGACGGATACGGCGACGTTACAACGGCTGCGGGCAAACTATAAACTGCTGCGTGGGCTGGCTGAACGCACCGTCGAAATCGACACGACAGGCTTTTCACCGGAGCAGACGACGGCCCGGATCCTCGCCGATATCGGCGTTTGACGGCAGCCGGCAAACCCGCGTAGTCTCCGCCCCGACATTACTTCGCTGCGGGGGGATTCGCGATGTATATTGCGCTTGGCGTCATCGTTCTGGTCGCGCTCTATCTCGTCTTCATCTACAACGGCCTGGTTCGTGCGCGGCAGATGGCGGAAGAGGCCTGGTCGGGCATCGACGTCCAGCTCAAGCGTCGCGCCGACCTGATCCCGAACCTGATCGAGACGGTCAAGGGTTATGCCGCCCATGAAAAGTCGACACTCGAAGAGGTGGTTGAGCTCCGCAACAAGGCGCAGGCCGTGCCATCGGGCGATGTCGCGGGCAGGGCCCAGGCGGAAGGGCTGCTCGGCCAGGCGCTCGGTCGGCTCATCGCGCTCGCCGAAGCCTATCCCGATCTCAAGGCCAACCAGAACTTTGCCGAGCTGCAGGCTTCGCTGGAAACCATGGAAGGCGAGTTGCAGATGGCGCGCCGTTATTACAATGGCGCGGCCCGCGACCTGAACGTCAAGGTCGAAAGCTTCCCGTCCAATCTGGTCGCCGGCCAGTTCGGTTTTGCCAAGCGGGACTATTTCGAAATCACCAACGAGGCCGACCGCGCCGTCCCCACCGTGAAATTCTGACGATCCGGCATTTTGCCTTTGCCAGAAAGCGATTAAGAGCAAGGGCGGATTGCGGCCGGTAATGGTCGCCTTATGGACGGAAGAACAGCATGACACGCACAGCCAAACTCACGATCACCCCGCCGGGCAAGCCGCTTTCGGGCCGCGCCATGCCGCCGGGCTCCAAGTCGATCACCAATCGCGCGCTTCTGCTTGCGGGCCTTGCCAAGGGCACCAGCCGGCTGACGGGCGCGCTGAAGAGCGACGATACGCGGTATATGGCCGAAGCGCTGCGTGCCATGGGGGTTTCGATCGACGAGCCCGATGACACCACCTTCGTCGTCACCGGCAGCGGCAGGCTGCAGCCGCCGAAGGCGCCGCTCTTCCTCGGCAATGCCGGCACCGCGACACGCTTCCTGACGGCGGCGGCGGCTCTGGTCGACGGCACCGTCATCGTCGACGGCGACGAACATATGCGCAAGCGCCCGATCGGCCCGCTGGTCGAGGCGATGCGCACGCTCGGCATCGACGTGAGCGCCGAAACCGGCTGCCCGCCGGTCACCGTCAGGGGCACCGGCCGCTTCCAGGCCGACCGCATCCGCATCGACGGCGGCCTGTCCAGCCAGTATGTCTCGGCGCTGCTGATGATGGCGGCCGGCGGCGACCGCCCCGTCGACATCGAACTCGTCGGCGAGGATATCGGCGCGCTCGGTTATATCGATCTGACCACCGCGGCGATGAAGGCCTTCGGCGCCAAGGTCGACAAGACCAGCCCGGTGACCTGGCGCGTCGAGCCGACCGGCTACCGCGCCGCCGACTTCATCGTCGAGCCCGATGCTTCGGCTGCAACCTACCTCTGGGCCGCCGAGGTTCTCACCGGCGGCGCGATCGATCTCGGTGTTCCCTCCGATACCTTCTCGCAGCCGGATGCCCGCGCCTATGACATCATCGCCACATTCCCGCACCTGCCGGCAGAGATCGACGGTTCGCAGATGCAGGATGCCGTTCCGACGCTTGCCGTGCTTGCCGCCTTCAACGAGACGCCGGTTCGCTTCGTCGGCATCGCCAATCTGCGCGTCAAGGAATGCGACCGCATTCGGGCCCTGTCCACGGGGCTCAACAATATCCGCGAAGGTCTGGCTGTCGAGGAGGGCGACGATCTGATCGTTCATGCCGATCCTGCTCTCGCCGGTCAAACGCTGCCGGCCGAGATCGATACCTTTGCCGATCACCGTATCGCCATGAGTTTCGCGCTCGCCGGGCTGAAGATCGACGGCATCACCATTCTCGATCCCGATTGCGTCGGCAAGACTTTCCCTGCCTATTGGCGGACACTGGCGGCACTCGGCGTGACATATCGGGACAAGGATTGACGAAAACGCAGCCGAGGCTGCCGACGGAGAGACAGGGATGGGGCGTCGGTTTTTCGGATTTTGCTTTGCACTGCTGTTGATGCTCGCAGCCCCGGCGGCCTTTGCCGCCGAGGTGATCGACAATTTTGCCTCCGACATCGTGCTGGAAAAGAGCGGCGCGATGACGGTGACGGAAACGGTCACCGTCAATGCCGAGGGCGACCGGATCAATCACGGCATCTTCCGCGATTTTCCGCTCTATTTCACCGATGCCTCGGGCCGTCGCCGCAGCGTCGATTTCGATATGGTGTCGGTCCAGCGCGATGGCGCGGATGAGCCTTGGCACACTGAATCGATATCGGGCGGCATCCGCATCTATGCCGGTTCTGCCGATGTGACGGTGACACCGGGCCGTCATCGATATGCCTTTACCTACAGGACCAACCGGCAGATCCGTTATTTCGACGATCATGACGAACTCTATTGGAACGTCACCGGCAATGGCTGGATCTTCCCGATCCGCTCGGCGACGGCGACGGTGACGCTGCCGCGGGGTGTCACTGCCACCGAGACGACCTTCTTCACCGGCCGGCAGGGCGCAACTGGAAAGAACGCCCGCGCCAGCGAAACCGGCGCCGGCATCGTTTTTTCCACCACCGCGCCTCTCGGTCCCAGCGAAGGTCTGACCTTCGCCATCCGCATGCCGAAGGGCTCGATCGATCCGCCGAGCACGGATATGGAAAGCACATGGTGGCTGAAGGACAACCGTGATTATTTCATCGGCTTCGGTGGGCTGATCCTGGTTTTCGCCTATTATCTCAGATCATGGCTGAAGGTCGGTCGCGATCCTGCCCGCGGCGTCGTCGTGCCCCGCTGGGACGCGCCTGACGGTATCTCGCCGGCACTGGTCAACTACATCGACAATAAGGGCTTTTCCGGCGAGGGCTGGACCGCCCTTTCCGCCACCGCCCTCAATCTTGCGGTTCGCGGTTACGTCAAGCTCGAAGATCTGAAGAATTCGATTGTCATCCGCGGCACCGGCAAGGCGCTCGGCAAAGAGAAATTCCAGGCCGGCGAGATCGAACTGCTGAAGGCCGCTGGCGGCGCCGGCAAGACGCTGACGATCGACAAGGCCAATGGCGAGCGGGTGAAGTCCGTCGGCCAGGCTTTCCGCTCGGCGATCGAGAAAGAGCACCGCGGCAAATATTACAATTCCAACCTCGGTTATACCACGGGCGGCATTGCGCTCAGCGCCGCCGCCCTGGTGGCGCTGTTCGTCTTTGGGTCGCTGCAGCCCGACACCATCGCGCTGATGCTGATCCCGATCGCCATCTCGGTCTTTGTCGCGGTGTTCGTCGCCGGCTTCATGCGGTCGCTGCATCGCGGCAGGTCGCTGTTCGGCAAGATCATCGCCATCATTGCCACGGCGATCGGCGTTTTCGTCGGCATCAGCATCCTGGCGACCGTGGTCCTGGCGCTTGCCTCGTCGCTGGTGGAACTGCATGAAACGCCGATGCTGTTTGCCGTCGGCGGCATAGTACTGCTCAACATCCTCTATTTCTTCATCATGGGCGCGCCGACCCCGCTCGGCGCCAAGATGATGGATGGCATAGACGGCTTGCGCCAATATCTGACGCTGGCCGAGAAAGACCGGATGAACACGGCAGGCGCGCCGGAAATGTCGCCGCAGCATTTCGAGACGCTGCTGCCCTATGCGGTGGCGCTCGGCGTCGAAAAGCCCTGGTCGCGCACCTTCGAGACCTGGCTTGCGGCGGCCGCTGCCGGTGCGGCTGCGGCCTATGCGCCCGCCTGGTATTCCGGCAATTTCAACAGCGGCAGCTTTTCCGATCGTATCGGCGGCTTTTCCTCGTCGATGGCCTCGACCATCGCTTCGACGATTCCGGCACCGCCGCCATCCAGCTCATCCTCCGGTTTTTCCGGCGGCGGTTCGTCGGGCGGCGGCGGAGGAGGCGGTGGAGGCGGGGGCTGGTAGCTTTCCCGCTTGACCTTTGGGCCCTTGGCCCTTAACCGCCAGGGGCAAAAGGAAAGGGTCGCGCATGAAGGTTCTGTTGATCGGATCGGGCGGACGCGAGCATGCGCTCGCCTGGAAGCTGGCGCAATCGCCGTTGATGACCGAATTCTACGCCGCACCCGGCAATCCCGGCATCGGCGAACACGCCGTCCTCGTGCCCATCGACATCGCGGATCATGAAGCGGTCGCGGCCTTCTGCAAGGACAAGGCGATCGATTTCGTCGTCGTCGGCCCGGAGGCGCCGCTGGTTGCCGGCATCGCCGACCGCTTGCGTGCCGATGGCCTTGTGGTTTTCGGTCCGTCCGCCGCTGCGGCCCAGCTCGAGGGCTCCAAGGGCTTCACCAAGGATATCTGCGCCCGCTACGACATTCCCACAGGCGCCTATCAGCGTTTCAACAATGCGCCGAAGGCCAAAGCCTATATCCGCGCCCAGGGCGCGCCGATCGTCGTCAAGGCCGATGGCCTTGCCGCCGGCAAGGGCGTGACGGTCGCGATGACGCTGGATGAGGCCCTGGCCGCGGTCGACGACTGTTTCGAAGGCGCCTTCGGCGCTGCCGGCGCCGAAGTGGTCGTCGAAGCCTATCTCGACGGCGAGGAGGCGAGCTTCTTCTGCCTCTGCGATGGCAAACATGCGCTGCCACTTGCAACCGCCCAGGATCACAAACGGGTGGGCGAGGGCGATACCGGCGTCAATACCGGCGGCATGGGCGCCTATTCGCCGGCGCCTGTGATGACCGCGGAGATGGTCGAGCGCACCATGAAGGAGATCATCGAGCCGACGATGCGCGGCATGGCCGAGAGCGGTCATCCCTTCTCGGGCGTGTTTTTCGCCGGGCTAATGATCACCCGGAAGGGACCGGAGCTGATCGAATACAATGTCCGCTTCGGCGATCCCGAATGCCAGGTGATGATGATGCGGCTGAAGAGCGATCTGCTGCCGCTGCTGCTTGCCACCGCCAACGGCACGCTCGACCAGGTCAAGGCCGAATGGAGCGACGATCCGGCGCTGACGGTGGTCATGGCCTCCAAGGGTTATCCGGCCGCTTACGAGAAGAACACGCCGATCCTCTCCCTGCCGGATGCAGGTAAGGGCGAGAAGGTGTTTCATGCCGGCACGGCTCTGAAGGACGGCGCGCTGGTTGCGACCGGCGGCCGCGTGCTGAACGTCACCGCCACCGGCGGCACGGTTGCCGAGGCCAAGGACCGCGCCTATGCGCTGCTCGACAGGGTGACCTGGGAAAACGGCTTCTGCCGGCGCGACATCGGCTGGCGGGCGATCGAGCGCGAAAAAGCCTGAGATACGGTGTAAACGACCGCATTCTTTAAATTTTTACCCTTTCCCCTGACGGAATGGAAACAAAGCTGCGCTATACCGCTCCCATAGTGAGACGGAGGTGCGTTGATGCGTCAGATTTTCCTCGGTGCGGCAATCCTGCTGATGGCAGGTTCTGCCATGGCGTCCTCGATAGAGGTGGTCGGCAAGACCGCGCCGCGCGCTGACGGCAGCATCGTCACCGAAAGCTGTGCCAATTGTCCGCCGCTCCAGGCCGAAGTGAGCAAGAAGGACTACACGGTGCCGGAGCTGAAGCCCGGCGTCCTCCAGGCGAGTGAAATCCGCGACGTCGGCGGCGAAAAAAAGATCTATCGCACCGAAGGCTGGATGGGCGGCTCGCCCGTCGTCTTCGTCAGCAAGGCGACCCCGGAAGCGATGCTTGCCGCAGCACCGTCCGCCCAGCCGGCCGACGGCATCGACATGAGCGCAACGACCGCAGCCGTCATCGGCGGCGACGCCAAGCCTGTTGCCGCCGGCATGGCGGAACAACCGGCAGCCCTCAACGTTTCCGAATTTGAACTGCGCTTTTAGAGCAACTTCCAGGAAAAGTGCGAAGCGGTTTTCCGTCCGGAATTGCGTAAAGGCAAAAACTTCCCTGCCCCCACCTGATCAAGGTTTCGATCGTTTGGGGGTCCACCACTGGTGGACCGAATGCACCCTCGATGAGCAGCGGGGGTGCATTCCTGTTTTGATGCGCCGGGCAAGCTGAGAGTTCGACATGATATTGGGCCGGCGGATGAAAATCCGGCGTCTACCTTGTAACTCTACCCCCTGATTTTGAGGGAAGTTCGCGCCGCGTCCAATAAAATTAAAGCTTTTTTATAGGGTAAGCATCAATTGTTACTTACCCGGTCGCAGCATGTTTGTTTTAGCAGCGGTAGACGCGCTCTCTTTTTCGGCGCGCTCGCACAGGCGGTAGAAAACCGCACCGGAATGCAGCCATTCATTCCCGTTGCGAGGCGTCATGAAAAATTTGAAGATATCGAAGCAGCTCATATTGCTGGTCGTCGGCCTGATGATCGCCTTTGCGATCGCCACCTCCCTGCAGATCCGCTCTTCGGTCGATGCGATCTACAAGGAGCGCTATGACATGCTCCGCGCCGAGGTTCAGTCGGCGGTCTCCGTTCTCAAGCTTTACCAGGCCAAGGTAACCGCGGGCGAAATGACGCTGGAGGAGGCCCAGAAGCAGGCCTATGCCACCGTCAACGGGATGAAATACGATCCGGACGGCTATTTTTTCGGTTATAGCTACGACGTCCAGATGGTGTTCCACTACGATGCGTCGAAAGTCGGGCAGATCAACAAGGGCCAGCCGGACAGCAAGGGCAAGCTCTATCGCGATGAGCTGGTCAAGCTCGGGCAGCAGGGCGGCGGTCTCGTCGAATATTATTCCACGGTCAAACCGGGCCAACCCGTCGGCGATTATCGCAAGACCGCCTATGGACAGGCCTTCGAACCCTGGAAGATCGTCGTCGTCACCGGCGTCTACATGGACGATCTCGATGCGCAGATAAACAGCACGATCCTGACCGCGCTCTCCGGCAGCATCGTTCTGTTCTTCCTCGCCATGGCGGCCGCCTACCTCGTCATCCGCGGCATATCGGGACCTCTCAACAACGTCCATGCCGCCCTGAAGGCCGTCGCCGAAGAGGACGTTTCCATCGCCATCCCGCATATCGGCATGAACAATGAAGTCGGCATGATGGCCAAGGCGACGCAGTCGCTGCAGGAAAAGATCAGGGAGCGCCATGCGATGTCGGATCGCGAGGCGGCCCAGCAGCTGGCGCTGGAAAGCGAGCGCGAGAACAATCAGCGCCAGCAGCAGGATGAGGCAGCGCTCCAGGCGCGTGTGGTGGCGACCATCGGCCAGGCGCTGGAGATGATCGCCCGTGGCGACCTCACCGTGCGCTGCGCCGATCTCGGCCAGAAATACGCCGCCCTGCGCGACAACTTCAACGATGCGCTGTCGCATCTCGAAGCCGCCATGGCCAAGGTCAGCGCCAAGGGCACCGATATCGGCACCAGCAAGGAAGAGATCCGCCGCGCCTCCAACGAGCTGTCGCAGCGCACCGAGCGCCAGGCGGCCAGCCTGGAAGAAACCTCCGCGGCCCTCGACGAACTCACCGTTGCCGTCCGTCAGACGGCCGATGGCGCCCATGAGGCGAGCAAGCGGGTCCACTCGGTCAGCACCGAAGCCAACCATAGCGATGCGATCGTCACCCAGGCGATCGAAGCGATGAGCGGCATCGAGAAGTCGTCGTCGGAGATTACCAAGATCATCGGCGTCATCGACGAGATCGCCTTCCAGACCAACCTCTTGGCGCTGAATGCCGGCGTCGAGGCCGCGCGTGCCGGTGAATCCGGCAAGGGTTTTGCGGTCGTCGCCCAGGAAGTGCGCGAACTTGCCCAGCGTTCCGCCGCGGCCGCCAAAGAGATCAAGGACCAGATCGCCCGCTCCTCCAGCCAGGTCGACCATGGCGTCCGTCTGGTCGGCGAGGCCGGCGAGGCGCTGAAGCGCATCTCAGACCAGATCAAGGCCGCCAACGAGATCGTCGCCAAGATCGCCCACAGCGCTTCCGAACAGGACACGACGCTGCGCTCGATCTCGTCGTCGATGAACCAACTCGATGCCGCCACCCAACAGAATGCCGCCATGGCCGAAGAGACCACGGCATCGGCCGAGACGCTCGCCAGCGACACCGACGAGCTGATCGACCTCATCCGCGGCTTCCGCGTCAGTGTCGAAAGCGCTGCCCCGGCCATGCATCAAGGTCGCCGCGCCGCTTAAACGGCGCGGAGGCAACAAGCCTTTTCATCACCAAATTCTTAGCGGCCGTCGGTTCTCCGGCGGCCGTGCCGTTTGAAGCTCATTGCGCGATACGTTCGATCAGCCGTTCGATCTCCCGATCGGAAAACACCTCGATCCCTTCAGCTTTCAGCGCTGCCGCCGTCACGCCGCTGCCGGCCTGCTTGCGGCCGGAAAAGGTGCCGTCATAGATGAAACCGGATCCGCAGGACGGACTGCCGTCGATGAGCAGCGCATAACGGCAGCCGGCCTGCCTGGCGAGCGCCACGGCATTTTCTGCCGCCAGCAGGAACTCTTCCGTCACATCGGCGCCCGTCAGTTCGACAACCCGCGCCTTGCCGGCCAGCACCTCTTCGCCGGTTGCGGCCTCTGCGATCTCCGCCGGCGACCGCGGCACCGTCATGCCCGCCGACATCTCCGGACAGATCGTCACCAGCCGGCCCTCGGCCCGCCATGTCTCGATCACCGGATGAAGCAACGGCTTCGCCCGCCCGTCATAGCGGACGGCGTGCCCCATGAGACAGGCGCTGACGAGAATCTTGCTTTGCATGTCTGCTTGAATAGCGCCGTAATGGCGGCGACGCCATCCGGCCGAAGCAGAACATCACCCCGAAATCTTCGAGAAATCCGCAACCGTTCCGGTCGCCTCGCGGATTAGCCGCAGCAGGGCGAGACGGTTGGCGCGGATGGCGGCGTCCTCGTCGTTGACGAGCACGTCTTCGAAGAAGCGGTCGACCGGGCCACGCAGCTTGGAAAGCGCTTCCATCGCCGAGCGGAAGTCTTCCCGGGCGACCGCGTCCGAGGCATCCTTCGAGGCGCCTGATATTGCGGCGAACAGCTCTTTCTCGGCATCGAGCGTCAGAAGCGCCGGCGACACGCCATCGGCAATCACAGTGCCCTTCTTTTCCTCGGCGGCGAGCAACTGCGTCGCGCGCTTGGTGCCGGCAAGCAGGTTCTTGCCGTCTTCCGAGGTGATGAAGGCCGTCAGCGCTTCGACGCGGCGCGCAACCATCAACAGGTCGTCGGCATCTGAAGTCAGCACGGCATCGATGAGATCGTGACGGGCGCCCTGATCGCGCAGATAGACCTTGAGACGGTCGTGGAAGAAGGAGAGGAGATCGATATCCTTCGTCGTCGCCAGCAGCGGCAGGCGGATCCTTCGCTCCAAGAGGATCCTGACGACGCCGAGGGCCGCCCGCCGCAGCGCGAACGGGTCCTTCGAACCGGTCGGCTTTTCATCGATCGCCCAGAAGCCGATCAGCGTATCGAGCTTGTCGGCAAGCGCGACCGTGATCGCCACTCTGTCCTCCGGCACGCGGTCCGACGGACCCTGCGGCTTGTAATGGTCCTCGATCGCTGCGGCAACGGAGGCATCCTCGCCCTGCAGCGCCGCATATTTGCGGCCCATCAAGCCCTGCAGTTCCGGGAATTCGCCGACGGCTTCGGTGCGCAGATCGGCCTTGGCCAGCACGGCGGCGCGATCGACGAGAGCCGGGTCGGCGCCGGTGATGTCGGCCAATTGCTTGGCGAGCGCGCGGATGCGGGCGACACGCGCGCCCTGTGTGCCGAGCTTGGCATGGAAGGTCACGTCAAGCGCATCGAGCTTGGCCATGCGCTGGTCGAGCGGCTTCTTGATGTCGAGGCCGAACTTTGCCGCCGAAGCTGAGAGCGTTTCGAGATCCGGCAAATTGCCCTGATCGCGTTTCCAGAAATGCAGCGCATCCGAAAGCCGGGCCCGCACGACCTTGCCGTTGCCGTGGACGATTTCCTTGCCGCCGTCGCTTGCCTGGATATTGGAGACGAGGATGAACTTGTTAGAAAGCGTCTCTTCACCCTGTTTGCGGGTGACAAAACACTTCTGGTTGGTCTTGATCGTCAGCCGGATGATTTCCGAGGGGATCGAGAGATAATCCTCCTCGAAGCTGCCCATCAGCACCTGCGGCCATTCGACGAGGCCGGAGACTTCCTCCAGCAGGCCTTCGTCTTCCACCAGCTCCAGCCCGTTGGCAAAGGCGATGTCGCGGGCGTCGTGCAGGATGATGTCCTTGCGGCGTTCGGCATCGAGGATGACCTTGGCCTTTTCCAGGTGCGCCGCATAATCGTCGAAGCGCCGGACGGTGATCGCCTCGGGCGCATGGAAACGATGGCCATAGGTGATGTTGGAAGCGGTGATGCCGTCGATCTCGAAGGGGATGACGGTGGTTTCTTCATGCTCCGGGCCGAAGGTGCAGACGATCGATTGCAGCGGCCGCACCCAGCGCAGCGCGCCGGGCTTGGAGGAAGCCTTGCCCCAGCGCATCGATTTCGGCCAGGGAAAATCGCGGATGATGCCGGGCATCATATCGGTGACGATCTCTTCGGTCGCGCGGCCGGGCCTGGAGATGACCGCGACGTAGAAATCGCCCTTCTTCGGATCGCTCACCACCTGCGCCTCGGAGACCGAGGAAAGGCCGGCGCCGCGCAGAAAACCTTCGATCGCCTTCTCGTTGGCGTCGGTGCGCGGTCCCTTGCGCTCCTCGCGCACATCGGCCGAGCGCGCCGTCAGGCCGTGAATGTCGAGCGCCAGTCGCCGCGGCGTCCAGTATTCGCGCGCGCCCTCATAGGACAGGCCCGCTTCGACAAGCGCATCGGTGACGAGCTTCTTCAGGTCGCCGGCAGCCTTGCGCTGCATGCGGGCCGGAATCTCTTCGGAGCGGAGTTCGAGAAGAAGGTTTGGCATGTCGAATTTCCTTGCCTCCCGCGACCGGGGAGGGATGGCGTGGGCGCCGGGTCAAAACGTTGCTTCTGCTAGCAAAGAATGGCGCATCTGCACAACCGCAAAATCGCCGTCTTTCCGGCATGCTTATCCTGTGGATCGGCGTCTGCCTGATAACTCCAACATTGCCTTGCCGCTTTTCGCCGCTATGGTCCCGCCACCTCAGTCGAAACAGGAAATCCCAGGAACCCCATGGCCGCAGACCTCCGTTTCCTCGCAGCCCGCATCTCCGCCGAAATCAACGCCCGGCCCGACCAGGCCAAAGCCGCCATCGAGCTGCTCGACGAAGGCGCCACCGTGCCCTTCATCGCCCGCTACCGCAAGGAAGTGACGGGCGGGCTCGACGATACGCAGTTGCGCAATCTCGCCGAGCGGCTGGTCTATCTGCGCGAACTCGAAGCCCGGCGCGACGCGATCGTCGAATCGATCACCGGCCAGGGCAAGATGACCGACGAGCTGATGGCCAAGGTCTCAGGCGCCGTAACCAAGGCCGAGCTCGAGGATCTCTATCTGCCCTATAAGCCGAAGCGCCGTACCCGCGCCGAAATCGCCCGCGAACGCGGCCTCGGCCCGCTTGCCGAGGCAATCCTCACTGAGCGTACCAGGGAACCGGCGGTCCTGGCCGAAGGCTTCCTCACAGCAGACGTGGCGGATGTGAAGACGGCGCTCGAAGGCGCGCGCGACATCATCGCCGAAGGCATTGCCGAAAATGCCGACCTGCTCGGCAGATTGCGCGCCCACATGCGCCAGGCCTCGCTGCTGAAGGCGAGGGTCGTCGACGGCAAGCAGGCGACCGGCGAGAAGTTTTCCGATTATTTCGACCATTCCGAACGCTGGGCGACCGCGCCGGGACACCGCGCGCTCGCCATGCTGCGCGGCTGGAACGAGGAGGTGCTGACGCTGACGATCGAGGCCGACGCCGAGACCGCTTCTCCGAACAAGCCGGTCGAACGCATGATCGCGGCCGCCTATGAGATCGGTGCGAGCCGCCCCGGCGATCGCTGGCTGATGGAGGTCGCAAGCTGGACCTGGCGCGTCAAGCTCTCCATGTCGCTGTCGCTCGACCTGATGCGCGAATTGCGCGAAAGGGCCGAAGAGGAGGCGATCCATGTCTTCGCCCGCAATCTCAAGGATCTGCTTTTGGCAGCACCCGCCGGCTCGCGCGCGACCATGGGCCTCGATCCCGGCATCCGCACCGGCGTCAAGGTCGCCGTCGTCGACGGCACCGGCAAGGTGGTGGCGACATCGACCGTCTATCCCTTCCAGCCGAGGAACGACGTGCGCGGCGCTCAGGTCGAGCTCGCATCGCTGATCCGCAAGCACAATGTCGAACTGATCTCGATCGGCAACGGCACCGGCAGCCGCGAAACGGAAAAGCTGGTGGCCGATATGCTGGCCGAGTTGCCGGCGCCGAAGCCGACCAAGGTCATAGTCTCGGAAGCCGGCGCCTCGGTCTATTCCGCCTCGGCGACCGCAGCGGCCGAGTTTCCCGATCTCGACGTGTCGCTGCGCGGCGCCGTCTCCATCGCGCGGCGCCTGCAGGATCCGCTGGCCGAACTCGTCAAGATCGAGCCGAAGTCGATCGGCGTCGGCCAGTATCAGCACGATGTCGACCAGCAGAAGCTGTCACGTTCGCTCGATGCCGTGGTGGAAGATGCGGTGAACGCCGTCGGTGTCGATCTGAACACCGCGTCTGCACCGCTGCTGTCGCGCGTTTCCGGCCTCGGCCCGTCGATCGCCGATGCCATCGTTCGCCACCGCGACAGCGAAGGCCGTTTCGAGACGCGAAAGGATCTCCTGAAGGTCGCCCGCCTCGGCGGCCGCACCTTCGAGCAATGCGCCGGCTTCCTGCGCATTCCCAACGGCAAGGAGCCGCTCGATTCCTCCTCGGTGCACCCGGAGGCCTATGGCGTCGCCAAGAAGATCGTCGCCGCCTGTGGCCGCGACCTGCGTGCGCTGATGGGCGACAGCGCCGTGTTGAAATCGGTCGATCCGCGCCAGTTCATCGATGAGAAATTCGGTCTGCCGACGGTCAAAGACATCATCGCCGAGCTGGAAAAACCCGGCCGCGACCCTCGTCCGAGCTTCAAGACCGCGACCTTTGCCGAGGGCGTCAACGAAATTTCCGACCTGAAGCCCGGCATGGTGCTGGAAGGCACGGTGACCAATGTCGCCGCCTTCGGCGCCTTCGTCGATATCGGCGTGCACCAGGATGGTCTGGTGCATGTGTCCCAGCTTGCCGATCGCTTCGTCAAGGATCCCCACGAGGTCGTCAAGGCGGGCGATGTCGTCAAGGTGCGGGTCGTCGAAGTCGACGCGAAGCGCAAGCGCATCGCTCTGTCGATGAAACGCGATGACGGTTCTGCCGCACCGCCGCCGCGTGGTGATTCTCGCGGCAACCAGGGCTCCCGGCCGCAGAACGAGCGCCGGCCGGCGCCTGCCAAGCCGGAGAGCCAGGGCGCCTTCGGCGCGGCACTTGCCGAAGCCATGAAGAGAAAATAAGGGTTTAGCCGGTGTTTCGGCAAAAATGCAACAGTTTGGCAGCGTTCTGAACGGAGTGCTAAATCCGGCGCTTGTAAGGCGAAAGAGAGCTACTAAGTTGATGTGACCATCCTGTCACATTTGCGAGGCGTCCATGGCGTCGGCTTTCCTTTCGATCGTCCAGCAAATCATCCGCAAGGGTTCATTGAAGCTTACCCTTGCCAATGGCGAGACCCACACTATCGGCGACGGCACGGGTGAAACCGTTGTCGCCCGCCTTGCCGATCAGGAGGCCGAGGACGCCATCCGGCGCGACCCGACCATGAAGCTCGGCGAAATGTACATGCAAGGCCGGTTCATTCTCGAACAGGGCAACATCTACGATTTCCTGTCGCTGGTGAAACAGAACACCACCAACGAAATCTTCGATTTCAAGATGGCGGCACTGCTCCTCGGCCGCATCGCCTGGCAGCAGCTGAAGAGCCGCGTGCCGGTCAATCGCAACAAGCACAACGTTGCCCATCACTACGACCTGTCGGCCAAGCTCTTCGATCTTTTCCTCGACGAGGACTGGCAATATTCCTGCGCCTATTTCGAACCGCCGGGCATCGGTCTCGACGAGGCGCAACTCGCCAAGAAACGCCATATCGCCGCCAAGCTTCTGCTTGAACCGAACCAGCGCATCCTGGAGATCGGCTCCGGCTGGGGCGGCATGGGCATGTATCTGACCGAGGCGACCGAAGGCGCCGATTTCACCGGCATTACGCTGAGCGAAGAACAGCTGAAGGTCTCGCGCGCCCGCGCCGAAAAGCGCGGTCTTTCCGATCGCGTGCGTTTCGAGCTGCAGGACTACCGCACCATGACGGGCAGGAAGTTCGACCGCATCGTCTCGGTCGGCATGTTCGAACATGTCGGCATCGGCAATTACGGCAATTTCTTCCGCAAGGTATCAGATCTCCTCGACGATAACGGCGTCATGGTGCTGCATTCGATCGCCCGCCCGAAGCCGAGCTTCGGCACCAATGCCTTCATCGAGAAATATATCTTCCCGGGCGGCTACATCCCTTCGGTCGGCGAGGTGGTGCCGCCGCTCGAAAAGGCCGGGCTGCTGGTCAAGGATATCGAAATCCTGCCGATGCATTATGCCTATACGCTGCGCCATTGGCGCGAGCGTTTCGTGGCGCGCAAGGCCGAAGCGGTGGCGCTTTACGACGAGCAGTTCTTCCGCATGTGGGAATTCTACCTGGCGGGTTCCGAAATGGGTTTCCGCTGGGACGAGCTCTTCATTCTGCAGATCCAGCTCGCCAAGAACCAGTTCGCCGTTCCCGACAACCGCAGTTACATCGCGCGCAACGAGGCCAAGCTGAAGGAATTCGAGGCGAGGCGTGCGCCGCTTGAGAAGGTGGCGTTCTGATCCCGACGTGCCGTGGCCCGCAGGACCTTCGTCGAGGGACCGGCTATCATGAAAGGACGTGCGGATGAGCAGTGCGTTTCCCGAGATCTACCTGGTCCGCCACGGTGAAACCGAATGGAGCCTGTCCGGGCGCCATACCGGACGCAGCGATATTCCCCTGACGGTAAATGGCGAGGAGGCTGCCCGCAAACTCGCCGGCCGGCTGGCGGGCCTCTCCTTCTCCGCCGTCTGGTCGAGCCCGTCCGCGCGGGCCCGCAAGACCTGCATGCTCGCCGGATTCGGCTCGGGCGCGGTGATCAAGGAGGAACTCGCCGAATGGGACTACGGCGCCTATGAAGGCATCACGACCAAGGCGATCCTTGCCGACCGCCCCGGCTGGCAACTGTTTCGCGACGGTTGCCCGAATGGCGAATTCGCCGCCGATGTCGGCGCCCGCGCAGACGCCGTCATCCATGCGCTTCGCGAAGCGGCAAGCACCATCCTGATCTTCTCGAGCTCGCATTTCCTGCGCGTGCTCGCCGCCCGCTGGCTCGGCCTGCCGCCGGAAGGCGGGGCGTATTTCTCTCTCGATACGACCAGCATCAGCGTGCTCGGCTATGAGCACGACCTGACGGAACCGGTCATCCGCCGCTGGAACCAGCGCTAGTGTACGATCGCCTCCCTCGTTGCCGTGGTTAACATTGGGGTAACGAGATCCGGATAAATGGAGTGAGCGCCGCCTCCGCGGCTTTTGTTTTGCGTTTTCTGGAGTGCGGACGTGTTTCATCGATCAGTCGTATCGATCTCTTTGGCCATTGCCCTTTTTTCTTATGGTTCGGCAGCCGCGCAGGAAAGCGGCCAGCACTTCTGGTCCGGCGACTGGTATCTGAGCGTCGGCGTTGCCGGCTTCTCCGCGCCGAAATTCGAAGGCTCGTCGCATAATGAATTCAAATTCAGCCCGCTGATCTCGGTCGGCCGCCAGGGCGCCGGGCCGCGCTTTTCCTCGCGCAACGACAATCCTTCCTTCGCCCTCATCGACAAGGGCGCCTTCCGCGCCGGTATCGTCGGCAGGTTCGTCCCGTCGCGCGATGACGGCGACGGCAACGAGCTGAAGGGCATGAAGAAGGTCAAATGGGGCGCGGAAGCCGGTGGTTTTGTCGAAGTCTACCCGACCGATTTCCTGCGCGCCCGTGCCGAAGTCCGCCAGGGCATCCGCGCGCATGACGGCGTCGTCGCCGATCTCGCCGTCGACGCCTTCACCGATATCGCGCCCGACCTGCAGCTATCAGGCGGCCCGCGCGCGACCTTCGCCACCAGCGGCTATTACGACGCCTATTACGGCGTCAACGCCAGGCAGGCGGCGGCAAGCGGGCTTGATCCCTATAAGCCCTCGTCGGGCATCCAGTCCTATGGCGCCGGCACGGCGCTCACCTGGAAGGCGACGGAAAACCTCCAGGCAAGTTCCTTCCTCGAATATAAGCGGCTGGCCGGTCCCGCCGCCGACAGCAGCCTCGTGCGCGAACGCGGCTCGAAGAACCAGCTGCTGATCGGCGTTTCAGCGACCTACAAGTTCAATTTCTCTCTGCAGTGAGGGACGGCACTGCGCGTCGTTCAGGCGCGCAACGACGCCGTAACGCTTTGAATCGCCGCATAATTTCACCCTCGGATCGATTCCGGTCGAGGGAATGGCGAGCAGCAGCGCAATGATCGCTTCTTGACCGGATCGGCGGCCCGCCGCTAGATGAGCGGCATGCACGATACTGGCGACCTCCACGACCGCGTTTCCGACGCACCTTCCGATAACTGGGTCTACCGGATCCTGCCGGCATGGCTCTGGCCCTATGCGCAGCTTGCGCGCTGGGACCGCCCGATCGGCTGGCAGCTCTTGATGTGGCCGTGCTTTTGGTCGGCGACCCTTGCCGCCAATGCGGCGATCGGCGAGGGGATCTACTCCGGCAGCGTGCTGGTGTCTCACCTGTTTCTCTATTTCATCGGCGCGGTCGCCATGCGCGGCGCCGGCTGCACCTATAATGATCTCGTCGACCACGAGATCGACATGGAAGTGGCGCGCACGCGGTCGCGTCCGCTCCCCTCCGGCCGCGTCACCCGCCGCCGGGCGAAGATCTTCATCGGCCTGCAGGCGCTGGTCGGCCTCTTCGTGCTCTTGCAGTTCAACTGGTTTACCGTTTTTCTCGGCGTGCTCTCGCTTGGCATCGTGGCGCTTTATCCCTTCGCCAAACGTTTCACCGACTGGCCGCAATTCTACCTGGGACTTGCCTTTTCCTGGGGCGCATTGATGGGCTGGGCCGGCATTTTCGGCGGTCTCTCCTTCGCTGCCGTCCTGCTTTATGCCGCCTCCGTCGCCTGGACGATCGGTTACGACACGATCTATGCGCATCAGGATAAGGAGGATGACGAGCTGATCGGCGTCCGCTCCACCGCGCGGCTGTTCGGCGACAGGACGCGGCAATGGCTGATCGGCCTTTATGGACTGACGCTGGTGCTGATGTTCATCGCTTTTCTGCTCGCCGACGCCAATCTCATCGCGTTTCTGGCTTTGCTCGGCGCCGCCGGCATGTTCGCCTGGCAGATCGTCCGGCTCGATATCGACGATGCCGCCCAATGCCTGGCGCTCTTCAAATCGAACAACCGCGTCGGCCTGATCATCTTCTTCGGCCTCTTCGTCTCGCTGCTCTTCGCCATTCCCTGAATGGGACGATGCATGAAACGATAAACCCGGCGCGGGCGCCGGGTTTCAAAATGGTTCCGAAGCGACGTTCCCGAATGGAATTGTCGCGTTTTTGTTCAGTTGCGGGCGATGATTTCCTTACCTTCGATCTTCATCGCGACACCCAGCCGGCCGGTGGTGCGGCGCACGAGGAAGCGCGGGCGGCGATTGGCGAAGTAGGAATGACGGCGGCGGGGCTTGATGTCGCAGGTGCGCAAGGCGCCGATATGCTCTTCGAGCGGACGCGCGACGCCGTCGGCTTCGACCATCAGCATCGGGATGCGGAAGGCTTCGGACCAGTTGCGCCAGTCGGCGGCGATGTCGCTGAGATCATGGGCGACGAGCAGCGGAATGCAGAGCTCCGGGTCGGCGTGGTGAAGCTCGAGCGTCACGGTGACTTCGCCGTCGCCATGGTCGATGGCGCGGGCGGCGACACCCTGGAAGACGCGCTTCGGCAGCGCAATCGAGAGCGGCAGGCCGCTGGAGGGCAGGACCTTGCGCAGGACCGCGCCGCGTTCGTCTATCGTGATACTGACGTCATCCGAACAATCATGGATGGCATAGCTGACCTGCTGGGGAAAGCGGGACGGATCGAGGCGTAACGTCGTGCCAGCCCAGGCGGGCTTCATAACGGGATTGTTCATTTCATTCTACCCTTGTCTTACCTGAGAGCCGATTTCCGGTCTTCTCCTTGGGACTTTTCGTCCTCTATGGCCGACAATAGGCACCCGCCCTTCCGTACAGCTTAAAAATTGCGGTTAAGAAAACTTTGCCTCCTCTGATGGTTATCAAAACCGAATCCGGCAAGGTTTCCGGAAGGTGAACGGTGCGATGTCCTGAAACGATGCATCAAGAGGTAAGCCTCAGGTAAGCTTTCCATGGCAAAATGTGCTCACCAGCAGTTCGTCGTTCTTTTAGAAATTTTGGGTGAAAAGGGCGCTTTTCATGATCTCGGCTTCCCTCGCATATACGATCCTGTCGCGGGATATGACGTCCAGCCTCAACAAGGTTGCGTCGCAGGCGACGGTCAAGAAGGATGCTCAGTACTACGCCGACCATATCAACAAGGTCGAAAACGTCGACGACTTCCTCGGCGACTACAAGCTCTACAGCTATGCGATGAAGGCCTATGGTCTCGAGGACATGACCTATGCCAAGGCCTTCATGAAGAAGGTGCTCGAAAGCGATCTCACCGACCCCGACAGCTACGCCAACAAGCTTTCCGATACGCGTTACCGCGAGTTCGCCGCCGCCTTCAATTTCAACGCGCCGGCCAAGGATGTGCAGACGGACGCACAGGAAGACGACCTGATCGGCCTCTACAAGCAGTCCTTCATCGATGCCGACAAGGCCGCGGCCGCCGAGAGCACCTATTACAGCAACAATATCGATAGCGTGCAGAGCGTCGACGACCTTGTTAACAACACCCGGCTGCGCACCTATGTGCTGAAGACCTTCAACATCGATCCGACCTACGCGTCGACGACTTTTCTGCGGCAGGTGCTGACGAGCGATCTCAGCGACCCCACGAGCGTCGTCAACACCCAAGGCGGCGACAAGTACAAGGCGCTTGCCGCCCAGTTCAGCTTCAATGCCGACGGCACCGTCAACGGCACGGCGCAGACCGCCGCGCAAAAAGCTTCGGTCATCGAGTCCTACACACTGAATTCCCAATCCGTCATCATCGACAATTCGGTCGGCTCGGACGTCTATTACGTCGGTCAGACGGCGGCGGACTACAACAAGGCCTATTACACGGCAAAGATCGGCACGATCACCAATGTCGACGATCTGGTCGCCGACAAGCGCCTGACTTCCTACATCACGACGGCCTACAGCATGGGCGCCGACTTCACCGCGGCCGCGCTGCGCACGGTGCTGACCGATCCCAGTTATGCACAGCTGATGGGCTTTACCAATGTCTACAATGCTTTCAACTTCAAGGCTGACGGGTCGGCCTCGAGCACGGCGCGCGTCCAGTCGGTCGATCAGTCAAACAATCTGAAGGCGGCCGCATCGAGCACGACCAACTATTATTCCGTCACATCGCAGTCGAGCAGCATCACCAATGTCGACGCCCTGCTGGCCGACAGTGTGCTGGCGCGCTACATCAAGGATGCCTACGGTCTCGGCACGAGTTTCAGCAATGCCGACCTGAAGAACATCCTGACCGATTCCACCTATGCCGCGGCCCAGGGCCATGCCGATCTCAATGCCGACTTCAACTTCCAGGCGGACGGCTCGATCAACGGTTCCGTGATCCAGACTGCGGCGCAGCGGAAATCGACCACCGACAAGTCGGCGGCGAATGCAGCGCACTTCAACAGCATGATCGGCAGCGTCACCAATGTCGACGACATCATGTCGGATGCGGTTTCGGTCAGCTATCTCAGAAACAGCATGCAGATCGCAGACAGCGTCTCCGACGCGACGTTGAGGACTTTCCTCGTCGACCGCACGGCTGCCAGCGCCCAGGGCTACAGCGACGTTCACGACCTCTTCAATTTCAAATCGGACGGTTCGATCGCGACCCTTTACGCCTCGCAGACGGCGACGCAAAGCGCCAGCACCACCAGCAAGGCCGACAATGCGGCAGTCTACTACCAGTCGACCATCGCCGGCATCTCGAACGTCGACCAGTTGCTGACCGACCAGAAGCTGAACAATTTCGTGCGCAACGCCTACGGCATCCCGTCGACGGTCAACGATGTCGCTCTTCGCGCTATCCTGACCGATCAGAGCGGCACCGGCACCTATGCCGACGTTGCCGCCGCCTTCAATTTCAAGGCGGACGGCACGCTCGAGGACGGCATGGCTGCGCAGACGGCGTCACAGATCAGCAGCACGAAATTTGCCGCCTCGGCGCGCACGGATGATTATTCCGCCAGGATGTCGACGATCAGCAATGTCGATGAGCTGCTTGCCGACAGCGCCATTACCAATTTCCTGAAGAGCACCTACAATCTGCCGTTCAATATTTCGGACGCCGATCTGAAGAGCATCCTGACCGATGCGACGGCCGCTGCCGCAGCCGGCCATGCCGATCTCAATGCCGACTTCAATTTCGCCGCCGACGGCTCGCTTCCCGTCGCCACCTCGGCCCAGACGGCCGATCAGGCGCAGACCACCAACGACAATTATGCGGCGCGCTACGATGACGAACGTGACGAGGCGATCGACGAGGTCCTATCCAACTACCAGAAGCTTATGGCCGACAGCAGCAGCCTGCTGAATTTCTCCGACGTCACCAGCGTCAATGATTTCCTGCGCAGCAATTCGTCGGCCGATTTCAGCAAGGGCAACGACAACCTGCCGGATCTCTTCCATGTGGCGCTGCAGGCCTTCGGTCTGACCGACCAGGAGGTCTCGCGCTCGATGATGCGCAAGATCCTGACGAGCGATGCCTACGACCCGAATGGCTATGTCGCCTCGCTCAAGGATGAACGCATCACCAACCTTGCCCGCGCCTTCAATTTTGGCCCCGACGGCAAGGCGGCATCCCCCTTCCAGGCGCTGCCCGACGCGACCATGGCCAAATACGCCACCGACTACAGATCGCATATCACCATGCTGATGAAGGACGGTCCGGTGAAGGACAAGGCGGCGAAGGACGCGACGGCTGAGGTCGACTATTTCGCCAAGGGCATGGCGAAGGTGAAGTCGCTCGACGATTTCCTCGACGACAGCCGCCTGACCGACCTGGTGCTGAAAGCGAACAATCTTGACCCGAAGGATTACGACAAGGCGACGCTGAAGAAGATCTTCACCTCCGATCCCGACGACAAGAAGAGCTATCTCAACGCCACCGCCGATGCCCGTTTCAAGGACATCGTCGCCGCCTTCAACTTCGACAAGGACGGCAATCTGACCCGTGCCAAGATGGGCACCATCCAGAACAAGGCGGCCGAGGAGCACACCCAGGAGCTCTATGTCCAGCAGACGATGGAAACCCAGGAGGGCGAATCCAACGACGGCGTTCGCCTGGCGCTCTATTTCAGCCGCAAGGCCCCAAGCATCACCTCGATCTATTCGATCCTCGGCGACAAGGCGCTCTATCAGGTCATCACCACGGCCTACAGCCTGCCGTCGCAGATTTCGGGCATGGACGTCACCAAGCAGGCCGATCTCATCAACCGCTTCGTCAAGCTCGAGGATCTCCAGGATCCGAAGAAGGTCGACAAGCTGCTGCGGCGGTTCACCGCGATGTACGACGTCCAGAACGCCACCCAGCAGTCGCCGGCACTGCAGATCCTGACCGGCGGCGGCACGCAGTAAATCTAAGGTAATTTCAGGAAAGCGGGCAGTGGCGCAAATGGCTGCCCCTCACCCTAACCTTACCGGGGTCGACCCCGGTCGATGGCGGCAGCCGGATGGGGGCCGGTCTCGCCGACCTCACGGCTCGAGGCTGACGACCTTGTCCGGGTTCATGATATTGGCGGGGTCGAAGGCGCGCTTGATGCGGCGCATCAGCTCGATTTCGATCACTGGGCGGATTGCCGCCAGTTCGTCGCGCTTCAGCTGACCGATGCCGTGCTCGGCCGAGATCGAGCCGCCATGGGCGAGCACGAGCCCATGCACGATATGGTTCATTTCGCGCCAGCGGGCGATGAAGGCGGCCTTGTCGGCGCCGACCGGCTGGGAAATATTGTAATGGATATTGCCGTCGCCCATATGGCCGAAGGCGCAGATGCGGGCGCCCGGCATCGCCGCCATCACCGCTTCTGCGGCCTCGGCCATGAAATGCGGGATCCTCGACACCGGCACGGAGACATCGTGCTTGATCGACCCGCCTTCCGGCTTCTGGGCATCCGACATGCTCTCGCGCATGTGCCAGATCGCCTTCTGCTGCGCCAGGGAGGCGGCGATTGCGGCATCCAGCACCAGCCCGGCCCCAAACCCCTGTTCCAGCACGCCGTTCATCATCCGCTCCGCCGTCTCGGCCGAGTCCGAGGTCGAAATGTCGATCAGCACGTACCAGGGATAGGCGGCATCCAGCGGATCGCGCACGCCCTCGATATGGCGCGTGGTGATCTCGACGCCGAAACGCGGCATCAGCTCGAAACCGGTGAGCGAGGTGCCGCAGAGGCTGGAGGCCAGGTTGAAGAGGGCAAGCGCATCCTCGACCGAATTCAGGCCGGCAAATGCCACCTGATGGCCGAGCGGCTGCGGGAAGAGCTTCAGCACGGCACCGGTGATGATGCCGAGCGTGCCTTCGGCGCCGATGAAGAGATCGCGCAGATCGTAGCCGGTATTGTCCTTCTTCAGGCGGCGCAAGCCGTCCCAGATTTCGCCGGTCGGCAGCACCACTTCGAGGCCGAGGCAGAGCTGGCGCATATTGCCATAGGCAAGCACGGCCGTGCCGCCAGCATTGGTGGATAGATTGCCGCCGATGCGGCAGGAGCCCTCGGAGCCGAGCGACAGCGGAAACAGCCGCCCATGCGCCTCGGCTGCCTTCTGCACCTCGGCCAGGATGGCGCCGCCATCGGCGACCAGCACGTTCGCCACCGGATCGACATCGCGGATCCTGTTCATGCGCTCGAGCGACAGGATGATATCGCACTTGCCGGCACGCGGCGTCTGGCCGCCGACGAGACCGGTATTGCCGGTCTGCGGCACGATCGCCGTTCCGGTCGCGGTCGCAAGCTTCATGATATCAGAGACTTCCTCCACCGAGCCGGGCTTCAGGAGGAGAGGGGAGGAGCCGCGATAGAGCCCGCGGTTTTCGATCAGATGCGGCGCCAGATCGGCCTCGCCGCGAAGCGCGTATTTTTCGCCGACGATGGCGACGAAGCGGTCGAGCAGTTCGGTGGAAATGCTGGGGCTGCTCATCGGGCTCGATCCTCCATTCTCAAGGCGACCGCAAAGCGGTCGTCCGGGCCAATCCAGGTCTTTCAGTCGCGGGGTGCGGCTGCCCGCTGCAGGCGGTCGTTGATCGCTTCGCCGAGCCCCTCTTCGGGAATCGGCGAAAAGGCGATGCTCGATGCCCCGCTGGCATCGGCCCGCTTCATGTAGTCGAAAAGATTGGCCGCCGCCTCGGCGAGATCGCCGCGCGGGCTGAGGTCAAGGACGATCCGCGCGCCGTTGGCGCCGGAGACCGCCGCGCTGCCGAAGGCGATCAGCGCTTCGCCGGGTTCCACCGCCGTCGCATTGAGGCGCACCGAAGCGCCCGGCGCGTAATGCGAGGCGAGCATGCCCGGCGCCTCGATCGCCGCCGAGGCCGCTTTCGCACGCAGCAGCGGCTGGCCCGCGACGCGCTCGATCTCGCGCGCCGCCAGTCCACCCGGGCGAAGCAGCCGCAGCCGGCCGCCCTCTGCCTTGACGATCGTCGATTCGACGCCGACGGCACTTGGGCCCGCATCGAGGATCAACGGGATCCGCGCGCCGAGATCGGCGTCGACATGGGCCGCACTCGTGGCGCTGATCCCGCCCGACGTATTGGCGCTGGGGGCTGCGAGCGGCCGTCCGAAGGCGGCGATCAACGCACCGGCAAACCCTTCCGGCACACGGACGCCGACGCTGTCGAGCCCGGCGGTCGCCAGCGAATGGATCGGACTATCAGGCTTCAGGGGCAGCACCAGCGTCAGCGGCCCGGGCCAGAAGGCCGCAGCGAGCGCCCGCGAGAGCGGGTCGAATTCGGCATGTTTTTCGGCCATCGCCAGATCGGCCATATGGCAGATCAGCGGGTTGAAACGCGGCCGTCCCTTTGTCTCGTAGATGCGGGTGATGGCGACAGGATTGGTGGCGTCGGCTGCAAGGCCGTAGACGGTCTCGGTCGGGATGGCGATGGCAAAGCCGTCGGCAAGAGCGGCTGAGGCCGCTTCGATCGCTGCCTGCCTGTCTGCCTTTATGTCGATTATGCGCGCCATGTCCTGCCCGATAAATTAGCCCCGGCAGTCATTAGGCTTTCCGTCGGCGGCGATCAATCGCCTTATAGCTGCCGGATGATTTCGCGCAGCTGTTCGTTGCGGGCGCCGAGCAGGAGGATGTTGCGGATCGCTGCCTGCGGATCATGGGTGCGGAAGAGCAAGCCGTTGCCGCGCACCGACCGGTCGATGGTCATCTTTTCCGTGGAGTTCTCGCCCGGTTTGATGGCGACGGCGAAATACATGCGGGAATAGCCGACATCGATGCGCTCGAAGAAATTGTCGTTCTCGCCGATGTCGGAATAGAAATTGGCGATGTAGAAAGCCCAGCTCACGTCCTCGTAATGGGCGAATTTCGTCCGCGAGGCGGTGACGTGGCAATAGCCGAGATGCGGGCTGTCCTCCAGCGTCCGGTGGAAGATCATCTTCGGAAACTGGATCGAGTGGTGAAAGCCGTTGATGTGCTGATGCGTCTTCTCGCCGGCCACCTGCAGCTTGCGCGCGGTCTTTGCGGCGACCTCATCATGGGTGAGATAGCGCTTTTCCTCTGCCAGCCAGTGGCGCCGGTCGCGGGGGATGCGGCCGGTGCGCAAGAATTCGGAATGCGCGGCAATCAGCTGCGGCTCCTGCGATCTGCTCGCATCTTTCGCGTCGAAATAACGGAGTTTGGCCATGGTTCGCGTTCTTCGGTCGGTCGGTAATCGTTAGAAGGATAGGACGGTATGCTTAAGGCGATGTTAAAAATGACCCGGTGGCCGGCTGACCGGCAGGCGCCGGCAGATGTCGCAAATGCGACGGCGATCGATGTCAGGCAGCCGACCTCTTGCGTGACGGCTCTTTACGCCATGTCGCAATTGAGGATAATTGCCCGGAGAGTCGGACGATGAGAGTCGGGCGATGTGATCGACCGGGATGAGCCGCTTCAAGCCTTGCCGCATCCTGTCGTCAATTTCGAAGCCGATGTCGCATTACAACCAAGCGGCAACCATGCTCGGTGATTAAATGGCGCCATGAACAATTCTCCCGAAGGAGAAGGAAGCGGGCGCGCTTCCGCCAGCCCTCTGTTCGAGGGTGGCAACCGGGTGCACGAGGACATGAAGATGGATATTCGCAGCAACGTTTTGCGTCAGCTCAAGAGCCGCCGTGAGGGCTTCAGCCTCGAACAGCCGTTCTACATAGACGAGGATTATTTCCAGCTCGACATGGAGATGATCTATTATCGCGACTGGCTGTTCATCGGCCATGATTGCGAACTGCCGAAGCCGGGCGCCTATTTCACCGTCCAGATCGGCAGCTATCCCGTCGTCATCGTCCGCGGCAAAGACAATGTTATCCGCGCCTTCCACAACAGCTGTCGCCATCGCGGCTCGCGCGTCTGCACCAAGGAGCACGGCTCCTCCGTGCGGCTCGTCTGCCCCTACCATCAGTGGACCTATGATCTCGAAGGCAAGCTCGCCTTCGCCCGCCACATGGGCGATGATTTCGACAAGACCGGCTTCAATCTGAAACCCGTCCATTGCGAAGTCGTCGCAGGCTATGTCTTCATCTGCCTTGCCAACACCGCCCCGGATTTCAAGCCGGTGCGCGACAAGATCGAACCCTATGTCGCGCCGCACCGGATCAGCGAGAGCAAGGTCGCCTTCCAGAGCACGATCATCGAGAAGGGCAACTGGAAGCTCGTCTGGGAAAACAACCGCGAGTGCTATCACTGCGCCGCCAATCATCCCGAACTCTGCCGCACCTATCCCGAAGCCCCGAGTGTCACCGGCACGGATGGCGGCGCCGACGATCCGGAGATCGCCGGCCATTGGGCGCGCTGCGAGGCTGCCGGCCTGCCGAGCAAGTTCCAGATTTCGCCGGACGGCCAGTTCCGCACCGCCCGCATGCCGCTGATCGAAGATGCCGAAAGCTACACCATGTCGGGCAAGCGCGCCGTCAAGCGCCCGCTCGCCGACGATATCTCGATCAGCCATATCGGCACCATGCTGCTCTTCCACTACCCGACGACCTGGAACCACCTGCTCGGTGACCACGCCATCTCCTTCCGCGTGCTGCCGCTCAGCGCCAACGAGACGGCGGTGACGACCAAGTGGCTCGTCCACAAGGACGCCGTCGAAGGCGTGGATTACAATCTCGAGGAACTGACCCACGTCTGGACCGAGACCAACGACCAGGATCGCCGGATCGTCGAGGAAAACGCCTTCGGCATTCACTCGCCCGCCTATGAGCCCGGCCCCTATTCGTCGCTGCATGAAGGCGGCGTCATGCAGTTCCTCGAATGGTATTCGAACTTCATGGTGAACCGCCTGCAGGGCGACCAGGCGAAAATCTCGGCCGTTGCCTGAACGCACACTGGCTGAGCCGGGCGGTTAATGTCCGGTTCAGTTCGGATTCTCTAAAAGGAAGCTGCCGGTCCCGGCGGCTTTTGGAACCATTCAAGGGCAAAAGCGTTGCTAGGCAGGCGGTGCTCGCTGTTGAATGGGAGAAAACAATGATCGGGCTGAGAAACAAGATTGCAACCGCAGTTCTGGCCGCCGCCGTCGTTCTGACGGGCTTTGCGCCGTCGCAGGCCATCCAGATGCCGACCGCTCCGCAGGTGGAAAAATCCTCGGCGGTCGAGGACGTCCAGTACCGCCGTTATTATCGCCGCGATTATTACCGGCCCGGCTATCGCCCCGGCGCCTATTACCGGCCCGGCTACTACGGCGGCTATCGCGGATATTCCTATTATCGCCCGGGCTATCGCCATTATAACGGCTACTGGTATCCGCTCGCCGCCTTCGGCGCCGGCGCAGTCATCGGCGGCGCCATCGTCGCCCAGCCGCGTTACGTCGAGCCCGCGCCCCGCATGGGTTCAAGCCACGTCGCCTGGTGCGCCAACCGCTATAGGTCCTATCGCGCCTACGACAATACGTTCCAGCCCTATAACGGCCCGCGCCAGCAGTGCTATTCGCCGTATTGAGGCAGGAAGCGCGCCGCGCTTTCGATCGCTCCGTGTCAATGCGGTGTGATGTGGTAGTCGTAACACCGCGCCATTCGCTGCATCGGCGGCGAGTTTGGCTGGAGCGTTCCCCCACCCCCCACCCTCCGTCATCCTCGGCCTTGAGCCGAGGATCCGTGCCCGCTGCTGATGGAGGCCCACATGGATCCTCGGGTGAGGCCCGAGGATGACGGAGGGTGGGGCGAGCTCTGTGGCAAGTTCCGCGACGTGTGATGGATAGCGAACCCAAGCTTCCCCCGCCAGTCACGCCAAGCGCTTCCGCCTCAAAGAATATCCACCCGCCGCAGCAGCCACCAGGCAAACGCAATGGACGCGACGATCAGGGCGACGGCGTATTCGGTGCCGTAGTCGCCGACGGCGAAGGGCAGGTTGGCGGTGTTCATGCCGAAGAAACCGGTCACCAGGGTCGGCGGCAGCAGGAAGGCCGTCATGATCGACAGCAGATAGAGGTGGCGATTGGTTTCGGAGGATTGTTTCGAATCGATTTCTTCGTGCAGCAGGCGCGCCCGGTCCTGCAGCGCATAGATATCGTGGTCGACCGTTTCCAGCCGGCTGGTCAGGCGCCGCGCCACATCGTCGAAGCCGAAGGGCATCTCGTCGTCGTCGGCCGCCGCCGCCCGGCGCATCAGCGCCAGCACCGTGCGCAGATGCCGATGCAGCCTGACCACGGTTCGCCGCACGGGCGCTAAGCGCCGGCGTTCGTCGCGCGGCGCGTTGTCGTAGACGATATCCTCGATCTGGTTCAGCTCTTCGGTGAGTTCGATGACGATCGTAATCAGCGTGCGCTGGAATTCGATCACCAGCAGTTCGAACAGATCGACCGGCCGCGAAAATTTGCCCGGGTTCTTCTCGATCAGTGCCCGCGCCCGTTCGACGCTGCGCAGCGGCTGCAGCCGCGTGGTGATGATGAAGCGATCGGACATGGCGAAATGCAGCCAGCCGAGATTGTTGGTGTCCTGGGCGAAATCGCGCTGGCAATCGACGAGCGTGCCATAGAGCATCTGCTCGTCGACGGTGATGGCCGCATGCGTATCCCGCGTCGTCAGCGCCGATTTCGCATCCTCCGTCAGCCCGTCCAGGGTTTCGAGCAAGGCCGGCACCCGGGCGTCGACGAGGTTGAGGTGCAGCCAGTAGAAACAGTTGTCGGCGGTCAGTTCCGCCACCGTCGCACTGTTGTTCAGTCGCACCGCGGTCTTTTCGTCGGGCGAGAAACGATAGGCCCAGACGAAACCGGGTATGGTGACGGGCAATGTATCCATTGGTCGCCGATCCTTTGCGAAGGCGATATCGTTCTTTAAAGTGTCTTCATGACGTTCATTTGCGCAAGGGTGCAAGAGCCAAGCGCCATGTTCGGGCAAACTATCACATGGCAGCCAAAGAAATCGAAATTGACGTTTACGTAAAAATCAATTAGCCCTTGCCTCGGAGGGGCTTTGCTGGGGTGCGAGGCCGTCTGCGGAGGAAAAGAGCATGTACAAGGCGCCCGTCGAGGAAATCGCGTTCACGTTGAAGCACGTAGCGGGCATGGGCGAGGCGATGTCGCAAGGGCTGCTCGGTGATCTCGGCGAGGATCTCGTCGACGCCATCCTGGCCGAGGCGGGACGTTTTGCCACAGAGGAAGTGGCGCCTCTCGCCGACATCGGAGACCGCCAGGGCGCCCGTCTGGAGGGCGGCGAAGTCCGGCTGCCGGATGGCTGGCGCGATCTCTATCGCAATTGGATCGCCGGCGGCTGGAACGGACTGACCGCCCCGGAGGCGTTTGGCGGCCAGGCGCTGCCGCATATGCTGAATGTCGCGGCGCTGGAAATGTGGAACTCCGGCTCCATGGCCTTTGCGCTCGCCCCGACGCTGACGATGGGCGCCATCGAGGCGGTCAGCACCCATGGCAGCGCTGCGCTGAAAGACAAATATCTGGAGAAGATGGTGTCAGGCGAATGGACCGGCACCATGAACCTGACCGAGCCGCATGCCGGCTCCGATCTCGGCGTGCTGAAGGCCCGCGCCGAGCGCCGCGATGACGGCAGCTACCGTCTGTTCGGCCAGAAGATCTTCATCACCTGGGGCGAACATGACGCGGCCGACAACATCATCCATCTGGTGCTGGCCCGGTTGCCGGACGCGCCGGCCGGCACGCGCGGCATCTCGCTCTTCCTGGTGCCGAAATTCCTGGTCAACGACGACGGATCGCTTGGGCCCCGCAACGATCTCTTCTGCCATTCGCTGGAGCACAAGCTCGGCATCCATGGTTCGCCGACCTGCACGATGATCTACGGCGACGGAAAATTCGGCAGTGAAAAAGGCGCTGTCGGATGGCTGGTCGGCGAGGAGAACAAGGGACTGGCCTGCATGTTCACGATGATGAACAACGCCCGCCTTGCCGTCGGCATGCAGGGCGTGGCGATCTCGGAGGCCGCCACCCAGAAAGCAGTCGCCTATGCCAGGGAACGCACCCAGGGCAGGGCGCCGGGTTCAACCAGCGCCGGCATGAGCCCGATCGTCGAACATCCCGATGTCGCCCGCATGCTTCTGACCATGAAGGCGCTGACCCAAGGGGCACGCGCCATCTCCTATGCCTGCGCTCACGCGATCGACATGTCCCATCGCGCCGGTGACGATCGTCGCCACTGGCAGGAGCGCGCCGCTTTGCTGACGCCGATCGCCAAATCCTTTTCGACCGATGCCGGCGTCGACGTCGCCTCGCTCGGCATTCAGGTGCATGGCGGCATGGGCTTCATCGAGGAGACAGGCGCGGCGCGGTATCTCCGCGATGCCCGCATCGCCCCGATCTATGAGGGCACCAACGGCATCCAGGCGATCGACCTCGTCACCCGCAAGCTGCCGCTCTCCGGCGGCGAGCAGGTGAAGGGCTTCGTCGCCGAACTTCAGCAGATCGCCGATACCGTCCGCGGCTCCAATCTCGATGGTTTCGGCGAGACTGCCGTAAGGCTCGATGCCGCGATCGTCGATCTCGAACAGACGACCGCCTGGCTGATGAAGGCGCTTGCCGAGGAGAGGGCCGCCGAGGCGCTCTCGGGCGCGACGCCCTATCAGCGCCTCTTCGGCCTCGTGCTGACCGGCTGTTACCTCGCCAAGGGCGCTCTCGCCGAGGCCGCCGATGGTGCAGGTGAGGGCCGCATCGCGCTCTGCCGCTTCGCCGCCGAAAACCTGCTCGCCGAGACCGCAGCCCTTCGCGACCGGGTCGTCAATGGCGCGGCAAGCCTTGCCGCTGCCCGCATCCTGCTTGCCTGAGGAGACCCCATGACCGACCACATCATCGTCGAGCAGCCTTCCGCCTATCCCGGCGTTCAGTCCATCCGCTTCAACCGGCCGGAAAAGAAGAACGCCATCACCCGCCCTATGTACCGCATCATGGCCGATGCTTTGAATGCGGCCAATGCCGATCCCGGCATCCGCGCCACCGCCTTGCTCGGCACCGAAGGCTGCTTCTCGGCCGGCAACGACCTGAACGATTTTCTCGCTGCCGCAATGGGCGGCCGCGGCCTGGAGCAGGAGATCCTCGATTTCCTCTATGCGCTGGTGAATGCCGAAAAACCCGTCGTTTCCGGCGTCGATGGTCTGGCGGTCGGCATCGGCACGACGATCCATCTCCATTGCGACCTGACCGTCGCCTCCAGCCGCAGCCAGTTCCGCACGCCCTTCGTCGATCTGGCGCTGGTGCCGGAGGCCGGTTCCAGCCTCGTCGCGCCGCGGCTGATGGGACATCAGCGCGCCTTCGCCATGCTGGCCGCCGGGGAAGCATTTTCGGCCGAGGAGGCAAGGCAAGCCGGTCTGGTCTGGAAGGTTGTCGAGCCAGGCGAGGTCGATTCACTGACGCTTGGCCTGGCTGCCAAACTCGCGGCCAAGCCGCCGGAGGCGTTGCGCATCGCCCGCGATCTTATTCGCGGCGATCGTGGCGAGATCATCGCCCGGATTGACGAAGAGGCCCGCTATTTCTCCGCGCGGCTGAAAAGCGCCGAGGCCCGGGCGGCCTTCGAAGCCTTCATGCGCCGCTAAGCGTCGCCTGACATCGTTTCTCAGGCAGCCGGCACGTTGAATACTTCGCCGGCCCTGAGCGGCCGAAACCGTTCCGGGGGAATATCATGCTCGCTCATTGCGTCTTGCAACGCTCTTGCCGGCGCGTCGACCGATTCATTTGTCAGTTGGAACGTGGCGAAGTGATGCCCGGCCACATAGGCCGCATTTGCCAACTTCATCCCGATCACCGCCTCCTGCGGATTCTGGTGCTGCCCTTTCATGAACCAGCGCGGCTCATATGCGCCGAAGGGTAAAATGGCCAAGCGAAAGCCGCCATGTTTCCGCTGTGCCGCTTTGTAATTGATGCCGTGGTGAAAGCCCGTATCTCCGACGTGATAAATTTTTCCGGCTGGAGTCGACAAAACGAACGACGCCCAGAGTGCCATCCGGCGATCGGCGGTTCCGCGCGCGGACCAATGGTGTGCCGGCTCTGCATCAATGCTTATTCCGGCGTGGGAAATGCGCTCGCCCCAGTCCATCGATGTCGTCTGTATATCGGGCACGGCACGGCGAATGATCGTGTCATTGCCGAGTGGCGTCACGACACGCGGCCGATGCTTCGCAGCCAACCGCCTGAGCGTTGCGATATCGAGATGATCATAGTGATTGTGCGATACCAGCACGAGATCGATTGGCGGCAAATCATCGAACGCGATGCCTGGTGGGACGACGCGCTTGGGCCCAGCAAAAGCGAAGGGACTTGCGCGTTCCGACCACACCGGGTCGGTGAGGATATTGAGCCCGGCGACCTGCACGAGCAGTGTTGCATGACCAACCATGGTCACCCTTAGATCCTCGCCGTCCACGCATGGATCCGGCTTGGCCGCCGGGTACGGACTTGGGACCGATTGCGGCCAACGCTGACGGCCACCGCCGAATTGCCAGCGCAGCAGATCGCGGAAACCAAGGGGCTCGATGCCGTCGGGATTGAAGAAATGCGCGCCGTCGAAATGATCGGACACCGGGCCGTTATAGTAGGGGTTGCGCCTTTTGGTCTTTCCGACAGGCACGCCTATTTCTCCAGTGTCGCCACCACCTCGACATGCGAGGTCCAGAGGAACTGGTCGATCGGCGTTACGCCAGTGATCCGGTAGCCGCCCTCGACGAGGATCGCGAGGTCGCGCGCCAGCGTCAGCGGATTGCAGCTGACGGCCGCGATCTTCTTCACGCCTGAGCGGGCAAGCTCCTTGCACTGGAACTCGGCGCCGGCGCGCGGCGGATCGAAGACGACGGCGTCAAAGGGCTTGAACTCCTGCGTCATCAGGGGACGGCGGAAGAGATCGCGCTTTTCGACGCTGACCGGCTTCAGCCCCTGCGTATTGCGGGCGGCGTGATCGAGGGCTGCGAGCGCCTTTGCCTCGGCTTCGACGGCATGCACGCGGCCGATCCGCGCCAGCTGCAGCGAAAACGTGCCGGCGCCGGCAAACAGATCGGCGATCCGTTTCGCCTTGCCGACATGAGCGAGCACCAGCTCCGCCATCGCCTGTTCCGCCGGCTTCGTCGCCTGGGTGAAGCCGCCCGGCGGCGGCGAAACCTGGATGCCGCCGAAATCGACCAGCGGCTTCGACGGCTCGATGAGGATTTCGCCGTTCAGCGAAACGCGGGCGATGCCGCGCAGGCTGAGCACCGTCTCGACCGCCTTGCGCCGCTGCGGGTCGGAAAGTTTCTTCACCTCGTCGACCGAGATATCGAGGCCGGAAAGCGTTTCGAGCACGGAGATCCGGAAGGGCTCGGCATTGGTCGCCAGCGATGCGGCAATCGCCCTGATCGCCGGCAGCCGGGCGATGATCCCTGCCGACGAGATCGGACACTCCTCGATCGCGACGATATGATGGCTTTCGGCCTGGTTGAAGCCAATCAGCATGTCCTTCTCGGTCTTGCGTGCCGCAAACACCACGCGCCGCCGTTCGCCAGGGCGGGCCGGAACGATCTCGCCGACCGCGGGTGTCAGCCCTTTCGATTTCAGCGCGTCGATGACCAGCTGGCGCTTGAAGGCGCGGTAGGGGGCATCTGCCAGGTGCTGCAGCGTGCAGCCGCCGCAGGTGCCGTTGAGGCCGTCCGGGCCGAAATGCCGGCAGGGCGGCTCCTGCCGGTCGGGCGAGGGCGTGGTGATCGACATGATCGTGCCCTGGCTCTTGACGCGGGCGATCGCCACCGTTTCCCCGGGCAGGGAGAAGGGCACATAGACAGGTCCGCCGGCATTGCTGGCGATGCCGTCGCCCTGGGCGCCGAGTTTTTCGATCGTGACGGTTTCGGTGCTCACGGTTTCAATCCTGCCAGAAGGAATTCCTGATTGCCGTCGCCGCCGGAAATCGGGGAGGGGATGAGGCCGAGGCTGTTCCAGCCCATGTCCTCGATGAACCAGCGCTGCAGTTCGGCAGCGACGGCGGGCGCCGAGGCGGGATCCTTCAGCAGTCCGCCCTTGCCGATCGCCTCGCGCCCGGCCTCGAACTGCGGCTTGACGAGCAGCACGGCGATAGCACCCGGCTCGGCGATCTCCAGCGCCGGCGCCAGCGCCAGCTTCAGCGAGATGAAGGAGACGTCGGAAACGATGAAGGTGGCGGGATGGCCGATATCATCTGCCGTCAGGTTGCGGGCGTTGAGGCCTTCCTTGCTGGTCACGCGCGGGTCGCCTGATATGCGCGGATGCATCTGCCCATGGCCGACATCGATCGCGGTGACATGGAAGGCGCCCCGTTGCAGCAGCACCTCGGTGAAGCCGCCGGTGGAAGCGCCGATATCGAGACAGTGATGACCGGCGGGATCGAGCCGGAAATGCTCGAGCGCGGCGGCAAGCTTCAGCGCGGCGCGCGAGACATAGTCCTGCGCCGGATCGTCGATCTCGATGACGGCATGCTCGCCGAACAGCGCGCCGGCTTTGGTTACCACCTGGCCGCCGATCCTGACGGTGCCGCGCTGGACGGCGTCGCGGGCGCGCGAGCGGCTGGCGAAAAGGCCGCGGGAGACGAGAAGCTGGTCGAGACGTTGACTGTTTTGATCGGACATCGGCTGTGAATGACCGGCAAAGCCGCCGGTTGCAAGCATTTTGTTCCCAAGAGCGTCATTGACCCTCAAAAGCTTTCGGCGATAATCCTGCCGCGGCGATCGCGGGGCGGGCCGCAGACACGGGGGTGTTTTATGCTGAAGCTCTTCACTCTGCCTGTCGTGGGGCCTGTCGCGGTGGGGCCTATCGCTGCGGGGCTTGTCGCGGCGGGGATAGCATCGCCCGCATTTGCGAACGATACGATGGCCGAGGTCAAGACCGGCGGGCTGATCTTCGCCCAATCCGACGATGTCAGCATGGCGCAAGAGGATCTTTTCATCTCCGCTTCGGAAGTGCGGGTCGACTATGTCTTCGAGAACAGCTCCGACAAGGATGTCGAAAGCCTGGTCGCCTTCCCTATGCCTGACATCACGGGCCAGATCGACAACATCTCCGCCATCTCGGATTATGACAGCGATAATTTCCTGCATTTCTCCACCGTGCAGGATGGCAAGCCGATCAGTGCCAAGCTGCAGCAGCGCGTCGTCTCGCTCGGCATCGACGTCACCGACGAGTTCGCCAAACACGGCATTCCCGTCCTGCCCTACAGCCAGAAGACCGCCGAGGCGCTCGCCAAGCTTCCCGAAACCGTCCGCAAGGACTGGATCGCCCGCGGCCTGATCTATTCCATGGGTTCGGGCGATGCCGGGGGCGATCTCGTGCCGCTCTGGACGCTGCGCTCGACCTATTGGTGGCGCACCACCTTTCCGGCGAAGAAGAAGGTCAGCGTCGAGCATCGTTACAAGCCGGCCGTCGGCGGCACCGTCGCCATCAGCTTTCTCGAAAATGGCGAGCCGAAGGGTGAACGCTTCGAGGAATATTCCCGCAAATACTGTCTGGACGGAGATTTCGTCAGGGTTGCCCAGCAGCGGGCCAGGGAAGCCGAGGCCGGAGGGGCGAACTATACCGAAAGCTGGATCTCCTATGTGCTGTCGACCGGCGCCAACTGGGCGGGGCCGATCCGGCGCTTCCAGCTGACGATCGACAAGGGCAAGCCCGCCAGCCTCATCAGCTTCTGCGGCAGCAACGTGCAGAAGATCGGTCCGACGACCTTCCGGATGACGGCTGAGGATTTCGATCCCTCGAAGGATTTCGACATCCTGATCCTCAATCCGCCGGAGGCGGCACAATAATCAGCGGCCCTGACCGCCGCAGCGCACAAATTTAAACAAATTTAAAGCCCGTCCGCATAGGTTTGGCTTGATTGCAGCGGTTCGTCCGAACTGTTTCGTGCCATGACGGCGCCGGCGTCCTATCGCCAATCATGTTCTCAGGTTCAGAAGTCCCTGCGGTTGCGCCTTTCGCGCCACCCGCCTTTCGCTGCGTCGACTGTCGTCAGGAGAAATCACCGATGTCCGCCAAAAACATATCCTTGAACGGTAAGCTTGCGGCCACGTTCGCAGCCCTCATCCTCATTTTTGTCGCCGTTTCCGCTTTCGTTTATTCCAAGGCGATGGCGTCGGCGGCCGCTTCCGCCGAGCAGGAAAAGTCCGAGCTGCTCGTCAACCAGATCGACGATGCGCTGCAGGCGATGCTCGAACAGGCCGTCAATCTGCGCGGCTTCATCCTTTTCCGCAGTGACAGCACCTATGGCGATGTCTTCGCCAATCGCGAGCGCATGCTGAAGGCGATTGCCGCCGCCAAGCAGACGGCCGCTGGCGAGCCGCAGCTGGTCGAGATGATCGACGGCATGCAGAAGGCCGCCGACCTCTATTTCCATGAACTCGCCGAGCCGCAGACCAAGGCGCGCAAGGAAACCGACATGCCGATCGAAGAGGTCGTCAAGATCGGCGTCAACGCCGCCAAGGGCCAGCTCGACGGCTTCCGCCAGGCCTCCGCCAAGATCAAGGCCAGCGCCCGTGAAAAGTCGAATGCGCTCGCCGCGGTCCGCGCCGATGCCAACCGCGATCTGAAGACGACGCTGCTTGCCGGCGGCATCCTCGCCTCGCTGGCCGCTGCCGTGCTCGCCTGGCTGATGTCGCGCACCATCGTCCGCCCGGTCGTCGGCATGACCGCAGCCATGGATCGCCTTGCCGGCGGTCAGAACGACATCGAGGTTCCGGCGGTCGAGCGCGGCGACGAAATCGGCCGCATGGCCCAGTCGGTGCTGGTCTTCAAGCAGGCTGCGATCGAGAAGCTGCGCCTTGCCGGCGAGACCGACCGCATGCGCGATGACGCCGAGCGCCAGCGCCGGGCAAACGACGAGCAGAAGGCGCGCGAGGAAGGCGAGCTCCGCCATGCCATCGACGCTCTGGCGGGCGGCCTTGCCGAGCTTGCCAATGGCGATATGGCCGGTCGTATCCAGACGCCGTTCGCCGCGCAATATGACAGCCTGCGCAATGACTTCAACCAGGCCGTCGAAAAGCTGCAGGCCGCTCTGCAGTCGGTCGGCCGCAACGCCTCGGCGATCAATGCCGGCGCCGGCGAAATCCGCTCGGCCGCCGACGATCTCGCCCACCGCACCGAGCAGCAGGCTGCCGCCGTCGAAGAGACTGCCGCAGCGCTCGAGGAAGTGACGACGACCGTGCGCGACAGCGCCAAGCGCGCCGAGGATGTCGGCAATCTCGTCGAGCGCACCCGCCTCGGCGCCGAAAAATCAGGTGAAGTCGTCCGCAAGGCGGTCTCCGCCATGCAGCAGATCGAGAAGTCCTCGGGCGAAATCTCCAACATCATCGGCGTCATCGACGACATCGCCTTCCAGACCAACCTCTTGGCTCTGAACGCAGGCGTCGAGGCAGCGCGCGCCGGCGATGCCGGCAAGGGCTTTGCCGTCGTCGCCCAGGAAGTGCGCGAACTCGCCCAGCGTTCGGCCAAGGCCGCCAAGGAGATCAAGGCTTTGATCACCACCTCGGGCGAACAGGTCGTCGCCGGCGTCTCGCTCGTCGGCGAGACCGGCAAGGCGCTGCAAGCGATCGTTTCCGAGGTGCAGGAGATCAACCACCACGTCAACGCCATCGTCACCGCCACCCGCGAACAGTCGATCGGCCTGCAAGAGATCAACACCGCCGTCAACAACATGGACCAGGGCACGCAGCAGAATGCCGCCATGGTCGAGGAGCAGACCGCGGCAAGCCATGCGCTCGCCCAGGAGGCAAACGCCCTCGACGAACTGCTGCGCCAGTTCAAGCTCGGCGAGGCAGCCCCGGCGCCGCGGGCAACCGTTGCCGGCGCAAACGCCCGCCCGGTCGCCTCTCCGGCCCACGCTCTCACCCGCACCGTCGCCAAGGCCTTCGGCGGCAGGCAGGCGAGCGCCGCGGCTGCCGTTCAGGAAGAGTGGACGGAGTTCTGAGAAGCGCTTTCTTCGGAAAGGCACGTTGAGCAAAGGGGCGGTGCAGTGATGCGCCGCCTTTTTCTATTGAGATGACCTGCTTGGTGGCACCCTCATCCGCCTGCCGGCACCTTCTCCCCGAGGGGAGAAGAGTTTTGCGGCGACGTTTCGATTCCCTCTTCTCCCCTCGGGGAGAAGGTGCCCGTAGGGCGGATGAGGGGGCCACACGGCACGCCCTCACGTAGCCTCGGCTACCCAGCAACCCCAACCGCGACACCGCGCCCCAGCGCCTTGAACACCGTCGAGACGATGCCGGCGCGGTCGAGGCCCGCATGCGCGTTCATCGCTTCGGGCTTGGCCTGCTCCATCCAGATGTCGGGCATGACGAGCGAGCGCAGTTTCAGGCCGTTGTCGAGCAGGCCTTCGTTGGCGAGGAAGTGCATCACATGGCTGCCGAAGCCGCCGATCGAGCCTTCTTCGACGGTGATGACGATCTCGTGGTGGCGGGCAAGCTGGCGGATCAGCTCGTGATCGAGCGGCTTGGCGAAGCGCGCATCGGCGACCGTCGTCGACAGCCCCGCGGCATCGAGATCCTCGGCGGCGAGCAGACAATCGGCCAGCCTTGTGCCGAAGGAGAGCAGCGCTACCTTGGTGCCTTCCTTGACGATGCGGCCCTTGCCGATCTGCAGGATTTCGCCGCGCGCCGGCATGTCGACGCCGACGCCTTCGCCGCGCGGATAGCGGAACGAGATCGGCCCGGCATCATAGGCGACAGCCGTGCGCACCATGTGCTTGAGTTCGGCCTCATCGGCGGCCGCCATCACCACGAAGCCGGGCAGGGTGGTGAGGAAGGCGGTGTCGAAAGAGCCGGCATGGGTCGGCCCGTCGGCGCCGACGAAGCCGGCGCGGTCGATCGGAAAACGCACCGGCAGTCCCTGGATCGCCACGTCGTGCACGACCTGGTCGTAGGCGCGCTGCAGGAAGGTGGAGTAGAGGGCGGCGAAGGGCTTGTAGCCTTCCGCCGCAAGGCCGGCGGCGAAGGTCACGGCATGCTGTTCGGCGATGCCGACATCGAAGCAGCGAGACGGAAAGAGCTCGGCGAGCTTGTCGAGGCCGGTACCATTCGGCATGGCGGCGGTGATGCCGACGATCTTGTCGTCGAGCGCAGCCTCCTGCACCAGCGCTTCGGCAAAGACGCTGGTATAGCTCGGCGCATTCGGCTTGACCCTGGCCTGGGCGCCGGTGATGACGTCGAACTTGTTGACGCCGTGATATTTGTCGGCAGCTGCTTCCGCCGGCGGATAGCCCTTGCCCTTCTGGGTGACGACGTGGATCAGCACCGGTCCGCGGCCATTGTCGCGCACATTGCGCAACACGGGCAGCAGGTGGTCGAAGGAATGCCCGTCGATCGGGCCGATATGGTAGAAGCCCATCTCTTCGAACATCGTGCCGCCGGTGACATAGCCGCGCGCATGCTCGACGGCGCGGGTGATCGCCCGGTCGATGTTCTTGCCGAGATAGGCCGTCAGCTTCTTGCCGAGATCGCGGAAGCCCATATAGGTGCGGCCCGAGGCGAGGCGGGCGAGATAGGCGCTCATCGCGCCGGTCGGCGGCGCGATCGACATGTCGTTGTCGTTGAGGATGACGATCAGCCGGGCATCGAGCGCGCCGGCATTGTTCAGCGCCTCATAGGCCATGCCGGCCGACATCGCCCCGTCGCCGATGACGGCGATGACCCGGCGATCGGTCTTGTCGAGATCGGCGGCAATCGCCATGCCGAGGCCGGCCGAGATCGAGGTCGAGGAATGCGCCGCCCCGAAGGGATCATATTCGCTCTCGGCCCGGCGGGTGAAGCCGGACAGCCCGTCTTCCTGACGCAGTGTGCGGATGCGGTCGCGCCGGCCGGTGAGGATCTTGTGCGGATAACATTGATGGCCGACATCGAAGATCAGCCGGTCGTCAGGCGTGTCGAAGACGCTGTGGATGGCGATCGTCAGTTCGACGACGCCAAGACCGGCCCCGAGATGACCGCCGGTACGCGACACCGCATCGATCATCTCGTCCCGGACTTCGCGGGCGAGCTGCGGCAGGTCGCGATCCTCGAGCTTGCGCAGGTCGGCGGGATAGATGACCTGGTCGAGCAGGGGGGTCTTCGGCAGTTGTGTCACGGGCGGGCGCTCTTTCTTGCTTTTCCTTGTTCCGCTTTATTCGATTAGATTGCGGCAAAACAAGTGCATTTCAGGAACCGAAGGTTTTCACCCTAGAGCATGACGCTGAAAAGTGTGAGCAGTTTTGCACGATATCACGCTCTATTTCTGTGGTTAATCGAAGCCGGGTCGGCGAAATCGCCATGAGGTGGGGAAGCCCGATCTTCGCCGGGGCGTGTGCCGCTTCTCCCTGCTGTCGCGGTGGCAACCGAAGGAGAGGCGCTTGAATATGACACGGAATGGTAGCAAAGTCGCCGCACTGGCTGGGGGGACGGGGCATGGGAACGATTGTTGCAGCGCACGCCTATGTGAATAACGAGGTCGCCTATGTGGCCTGGGACATAGACGCCAGGATCGATGGATGTCTCGGGTTTGAAGTCGTCCGCGTTTATCTCGACGAGCAGGGTAAGGTCGCGAAAAGACCCGATGGTGCGGATGACCGCGTAACCTGTGCCGCGTGGGTCGCCTTCAAGGGTCAGCGCAATCGACACTGGCTGCCGCAAACGACGTCGCTTTGGCCGGTGCAGAAGCTGTCCTGGCGCGATCTCACGCTGCGCAAGCGGCGCAACGAAATGAGACGGCGGCCGGACGAGGTCCACCTGCGCTACGAAATCCGTCCGCTCGGCGACTTGAAGCCGGGCATGCAGGCGGCATCGGATCCGACGCCGCAGCTCGTCGAAATCAACAAGCGGGACGGAAACGGCAGGCCGATCAAGAAGGCTGACGGCAGCTATGAGAAGATCGCGGTCAAGGCCTATGAGGGGCCGCCGCGGCCGCTCGGTTATCTCGGGCCGGCTGTCGCCAGCAATCCCGTCCATGTGACGCGCAAGCGTGGCGCCTTCGAGTCCACCTTCACCAACGGCATTCTCGCCGCGCAGTGGCTGAGAAACGTCCTGCTGGAGGACGGCGTGAAGCAGCCGAACGAGCTGATCGAGTTGATTTCCAACCCGTCGAACGGCATCCGTAAATATCTTGCCGGCGATGTCATTCCGATGCTCAAGGGCTTCATCAATGCGCCCGGCCGCTTCCTTGTCGCCCTCTACGAACTGGAGGACGAGGAACTGCTGGAGCTGCTGCTTGCCAACAAGGACAAGTTGCGCATCATCCTCGCCAACACCGGAAAGGTCGGCGACGCCTGGGATGTGCGCAATGCGCATGCACGCCAGGCGCTGGTCGATGCCGGCGTCGAGATTCACCACCGGATGTTCAACAATTCGAGCCAGATCGGCCACAACAAATTCGTCGTGCATATTCCGTCCGATGGCGCTGCGCGCAGCGTCTTCACCGGCAGCACCAACTGGACGGCGACCGGGCTTGCCGGCCAGTCCAACAACGCGTTGATCGTTCGCAACGATGCGGTTGCCGCCGCCTATGTCACCTATTGGGAGCGGATGCTGGAAGACAATGCGACGCTGGAAGCGCCCATCGAATTTGATGACGGCATGCCCGACAACCAGCAGAGCAAGAAGTTCCGACGCTTCAACGAGACGCCTTCTCTTGTCCCGATCGGCGATGAGGCCTTGGGGCCTTCGGTCGAGGCGTGGTTCTCACCGAACATGCAGAGCCGCAGAAAGGGCAAGGCAACGCCGCCCGATCTTCGCGAAGTCTACCGGCTGATGCGCCGTGCCGAACATGCGGTGCTGTTTCTGGCCTTCTATCCCGGTCAGTCGGGCAGGGATTGCATTGTCGGCGAGGCGATCGATATCGGCCTCAAGGACCAGAAGCTGATCGTCACCGGCGCGGTTTCCAGCGCCCAGGCCATGCCCAACTACGTCGCCGGCAAGAAGAACGATCCCGACGATGAGGACGACGATGTCGACGCCGTCTCGCCCCACACATTCGAGGAGGCCAATGTCTCGATCGTCCGGGCGTCGCGCATCGACGACCGCCAGCTGTTGGCGGATTTCGGTGCGGAGGAACTGACGGCCAAGAAGGTGGGCGCCATCATCCACGACAAGGTGCTGGTGATCGATCCCCTGTCAGAGGATTGCGTCGTCGTGCTCGGCAGCCACAATCTCGGCTTCAAGGCCTCTTACGGCAATGACGAAAACATGCTGATCGTCAAAGGCGACCGTGCGCTTGCCGAGGCCTATGCGGTGCATATTCTCGATGTCTATGACCACTATCGGTTCCGCGCCGTCGAGGCCGAGTTGAAGCGCCAGGGCAAGAAGGGCTGGTCGGGCTTTCTCAATGTCGACGACAGTTGGCAGGACGGCTACGTCAACCGCACGAAGGGTGCGCTGACGCGATATTTCGCCAAGGGTTGAAGGTCCGGAGAGGTCGACAGCCGCGCTCCGCTGCTGCCGTCAGCCCTCCGGCAAAGGCACGAATTCCTCTTCGTCGCCGGGCACGATGTCGAAGCGGCCGGAGCGCCATTCCTCCTTGGCCTTTTCGATCCGCTCCTTCGAAGACGACACGAAATTCCACCAGATATAACGTTTCGAATTCAGGCTGGCACCGCCGAAGAGCATCAGGTGACAGCCATCGCGGCCGGCTTCCAGCGTGATTGCATCGCCCGGCCGGAAGACCAGCAGCTGGTCGGAGGCAAAACGGTCGCCCGATATGACGACTTCGCCCGAGAGGACGTAGACGGCGCGCTCTTCATGGGCCGCGCCGAAGGGAAATTTGGCGCCGGGCTGCAGGTCGAGATCGACATAGAGCGTGTCGGAGAAAACGCCGACCGGCGATGTCATGCCTTCGAACGAGCCGATGACCACACGCCCGCGCACGCCTGTTGTCTCGATCAGCGGCATCTCGGTCTTTTCCGTATGGGCGAAGGAGGGATCGATCTCCTCCTTGTCGTCGGGCAGCGCCAGCCAGGTCTGCAACCCCGACATCAGCAGCGGATGGCCGCGCAGATTGTCGGGCGTGCGCTCGGAATGCACGATGCCGCGGCCTGCCGTCATCAGGTTGATATCGCCGGGGCGGATGACCTTTTCGGTGCCGAGGCTGTCGCGATGGCGGATCTCGCCGTCGAAGAGATAGGTGACAGTGGACAGGCCGATATGCGGGTGCGGCTTGACGTCGAGCGCCTCATCCGGCTTCAGGATCGCCGGACCCATGCGGTCGAAGAAGATGAACGGGCCGACCAGCCGCCGCTGTCTCGTTGGCAGCGCGCGGCGCACCTGAAACCCGCCGATATCGCTGGTGCGCGGGATGATCAGGTTCTCGATTGCGTCGCAGGCGAAGGCATCGCCGGGCAGGGGATCTTTACCGGGAAAGAAGGACATCAGGGATCTCCGATCGCAAAGGCTTCAGGCACAGATAGTGCCTGGAGCGCCGCACGTCCAATCGGACGCGCTAAGGACGCTCCAGCGCCTGAAAGCGCGCCGCGCGTCCAATCCGACGCGCTAAGGACGCTCCAGACGTGAAAGTGCGCCGCGCGTCCAATCGGACGCTGCATGGCTCAGATCGCCGTGAAGCCGTTATCGACGAAGAGATGCGCGCCGTTGACGAAGCTCGACTCGTCGCTGGCGAGATAAAGGGCGGCGCGCGCCACATCCTCCGGCTCGCCGATCCGTCCCTGCTGGGCGGCAATGGCGGCGTCGGAAACATCGACGCCGAGCGCCTGCAGGTCGGCCACCTCGCGCAGGCCGTGCGGCGTGCGGATGAAGCCGGGGCAGACGGCGTTGCAGCGGATGTTGCGATCGCGGAATTCCACGGCGATGGCGCGGGCAAACATATGCACCGCCCCTTTGGTCGTGTCGTAGAGCACTTCCATCGGCGTGGCGGCGACCGCCGAGATCGACGAGGTGCAGACGATCGATCCGCCGCCGCTTTCAATCATCTTCGGCAGCACCGCCTTGGTCATCAGGAACATCGAGCGCACATTGACGGCGTGCAGCCAGTCCCATTCCTCGACGGTCGTTTCCAGGAAAGGTTTGATGACGATCGTGCCGGCATGGTTGAAGAGCACGGTGACGGCGCCATAACGCGCCTCGACACCGGCGACGGCGGCATTGACGGCGGCTTCGTCGGAAACGTCAGCCGTCCAGCATTCGGCCTCGCCGCCGGCATCACGGATCGCTTTGACGGTCTCGGCGGCTGCATCGCCATTGCGGTCGATGATCGCAACTCGCGCGCCTTCGGCTGCAAAAAGCTTCGAGGCGGCACCGCCCATGCCGGTCGCGCCGCCCGAGATAATGGCGACCTTGCCCTTCAATCTGTCCGACATTTTTCCGTCCCCTCATCGTTTGCAAGGGGATCATAGATCGGTCTGAAGCCGATCGCCAAGCGCCTTCAAGAGAGTTCCGGTACGCCTCAGGCGCCGTCGAGCGGCTCGACGGCCTGCGGCTTGCCGGCGCGGTCGAGCCGGATCTTCTCGATGCGGTTTTCCGCTGCCGAAAGCAGGGTCTCGCAATGTTTCTTCAGCGCTTCGCCGCGCTCATAGATCTCGATGGATTCGTCCAGCGCCACATCGCCGCGTTCCAGCCGGGCGACGATGCTTTCGAGTTCGGCAACCGCCTTTTCGAAGGAAAGGCCTGATACCTCGGGCTTGGCGCTGTCAGTCATTCTCAACCCTTCATCATTCTCAGAATATGCATGCCCGCCGATTCGGCGAGTCCCTCCAGATCATAACCGCCTTCGAGCAGGCTGACGACCCGGTTCTTGGCGTGCCGGTCGGCCAGTTCGAGCACGCGCCCGGTCGCCCAGTCGAAATCCTCGCCGGTCAGGTTGATCTGCGCTAAGGGATCGCGGTGATGGGCGTCGAAGCCGGCGGAGATGATGATCAGATCCGGCCGGAAATCGTCAAGAGCCGGCAGCACGCGCGATTTGAACGCCTCGCGGAAATGATCGCTGCCGACATTCGGCGAAAGCGGCGCATTGACGATGGTATTGTGCTTGCCCTTCTCGTCCTTGGCGCCGGTGCCGGGATAGAGCGGCATCTGATGCGTCGAGCAGAACAGCACCGAGGCATCGTCCCAGAAGATATCCTGCGTGCCGTTGCCGTGGTGCACGTCCCAGTCGACGATCGCGACGCGCTCGGCGCCATGCATCTTCTGCGCATGCCGGGCGGCGATCGCCGCATTGTTGAAGAAGCAGAAGCCCATCGCCGTCATCTTCTCGGCATGGTGCCCCGGCGGGCGGGCGGCGACGAAGACATTGTCAGCCCGGCCGGTAAAGACGTCGTCGACTGCGGCCATCGCCCCGCCGATGCCGGTCAGCGCCGCCTGCAGGCTCTTTGGGCTAGCATAAGTATCGGCTTCGATCTGGTTGATCTCATCCTCTTCCTCGGGGATCTCCCGCATCACGGCGATCAGATGTTCTTCGGGATGGGCCAGCAGCACCGCATCCTCGCTCGCCTGCGGCGCCTGCCGGCGCTCCAGCCGCTCGAAATTCGGATGTTCCAGCGCGACATTGATGGCGCGGATCCTGTCCGATCGCTCCGGATGGCCGGCGGGGGTCACGTGTTCCAGGAAGATCGGGTGTTCATAAAGACGGGTGCTCATGGAGACACTCTATCGGTCGCTTATGTCATGTGCCACAGCAGATGGGGCATCGCCCGACGATTTCAACAAGCACCGTTGCCGCGCCGTCCGACCGTCCGCTGTATCATTGCGGCATTGCGGCGGTTACCTCGGAGGCACTGTAACACTTTGAACTGTTGTATAATTTCATCCCTAAACCGGTTTCAGTTTAAGAAATTATGCAGTACTGTCGTCAACGGGGAATTTTGTAAGGCAGTTGCGTTGATGAGTCAGTCGAAACGTCCTGATGTGACGGACATACGCGTGCCGTTTCGCGATGTCGATATGAACGGCCGAATGTTTCTGGCCTCCTATATTTCCTATGCCGAATCCGTACTTGCAAGCTTCTGGTCGTCGCGGCCCGATGTCGATGACGAACCGGTCTATAGCCCCAGCAAAGTTTCCTGCATGCTCCACCGCCCACTGCACTACGACGAGCCGGTCACCTTCACCACCACCGTCGACAAGATCGGCATGCATTCCATCGGCTTCCTCGTTTCGATCGACACCGGGGAGGAGCGTGCCGCCGAGGTCGAGATCATCTGGCAGGCCCGCACCCGCGAGGACCAGTCGCCGGCCTCGCTGCCGGAGGAAACGCGCGACTGGCTTTATCGGTTTTTGGATTAGGGTGCCGTGGGGACGGCGGGATACGCTTCCGTTTTCAAGCTGGAGTCCAATCACCTGGCCGCCATGCTTGCGACCAGATCGCTGAACCTCTCTCCCTGAATGCCGACATGCGTCCGCAGCAGGCGGCGGGCTTCGTCGCCGTCTCCGGCAAAGATCGCCTCGACGATGGCGCAATGTTCGGAGAAGGAGGTCGACAGGCGGTTGCGCACGCGCAGCTGGAGGCGGCGGTAGGGCCGCAGGCGGCGGTGCAATTGCAGGCATTGCTCCTCGAGGAACTCGCTGCGGCCGGCTGCGTAGATGGCCTTATGGAATTCCTCATTGTCGTAATAATAGGCGTCGCTGTCACCGGCCGCGGCCGATTGTTCGCAGCGGCTGTGGGTGGCGGTGATCGCTTCCCGGGAGGCCTTGTCCAGCCGTCGGGCGGCGAGCGACCCGGCCAGGCCCTCCAGCTCGGCCATCACCTCGAACATTTCATAGACGCGGTGCGGCCCCGGATCGATGACAATGGCGCCTCTGCGCGGCCGGATTTCGATGAGGCCGATCGCATCGAGCTGCATCAGCGCCTCGCGCACCGGTGTGCGGGAAACCCCGAAACGCGTCGCAAGCACCATTTCGTCGAGCCGCTCACCGGGGGAGAACTCGTTGGAAAGAATTGAATTTTCAATTTCATCCCGAAGCCATCGGCCGACATTTTCGGACATACGTTTCACTTCCATCATACATAAACACGATTCTTGTATACACGATTGTTGACCTCGTGTACGAAGAGTGGCATTCTACATACTACCGGTGAAACCCGACGATGGGAAGCAGCCGTCAAAACGATCCGTGCACCCGCGGCCGGCAGAAGAAACCAGCGGAAGAGAGGAGAATGGCATGTCTGAGGCTTCCTTCTTCACCGACATGCTGCAGAGCATCACCGATCGCGGACGCCAGCTTCTGTTTTCCGGCGCGCGCGCCACGCAGGCCGCAGCCAAGGCCGATCTCCAGACGCTCTGTGAAATGCTGCTGTCGAGCCGGGGCGAAGCCTCGGGCATGGCGCTAGCCGCCGAGATTCTCGATCGCTGGGAGGCGCTCGACAGTGAGGGCGCGCAGGCATTTCTCGATATGCTGCATGAAAAGTTCGGGCCCGACACGGTGAGGCTCGACCAGGCGATTGAAAACTACCGCACCGACAAAAGCTCTGCCGCAATCATTGCCCTCCACCAGGCAGCCGAGCCGCGTCGACAGGAGCTTCTGCGCCGATTGAACCATGCCCCGAACGGCACGGCCAAGCTCGTCCGGATGCGCCAGCAGCTGCTTGCGTCCAAAGACCAATCCGAAGGTTATCACGCGCTTGACGCCGACTTCACCCATCTGTTCGGCTCCTGGTTCAATCGCGGTTTCCTGACGCTGCGTCCGATCGACTGGACGACGCCGGCTTACATCCTTGAAAAGATCATCAAATACGAGGCCGTGCATGAGATCGCCGGCTGGGAGGAACTGCGCCGCCGTCTGGCGCCGGCCGACCGTCGATGCTTTGCCTTCTTCCACCCCCGGCTGGCCGACGAGCCGCTGGTGTTCGTCGAGGTGGCGCTGACACGATCGGTGCCGAGCGCGATCGGCGATGTGCTCGTCGAGGGCAGGGAACAGATCAATGCCGACGAGGCGACGACGGCCGTCTTCTATTCGATCTCCAACTGCCAGGACGGCTTGCGCGGCATCTCGTTCGGCAACTTCCTGATCAAGCAGGTCGTGGAAGACCTGCGCAGAGATCTGCCCGGCCTGAAGAATTTCGTCACGCTGTCGCCGGTGCCGGGCTTTGCCCGTTGGCTCGCCAAGGCGCGCCCGGAAACGCTAACGGCGCTCGACGACCCGAAATGGCCGGACAACGAGAAGACGGCGGCCGAAGTGGAGCGCGTGCTGCTGCCGCTTGCGGCGCGCTATTTCCTGACCGAACGGACGCCGGAGGGCCGCCCCGTCGATCCCGTCGCCCGCTTCCATCTCGGCAACGGCGCTCGACTGGAAAGACTGAATTTTCTCGGAGACCGCTCGGCCAAGGCGATGCAGCAGGCCCACGGCCTGATGGTCAACTATCTCTACAAGCTCGACGACATCGTGGCCAACCACGAGGCCTTAGCGCAGCGCGGCGAGGTGATTGCCTCGCTTGCCGTCAAAAGCCTGCTCAGCCAGACCGACGAAAGCCGCCGCAGCGGCAATGGCCAGCAAGGCTCCCGGCCATTCGCACAGATAATGAACACCACGCTTGGAGGAGGGCGAAAGTGAGCAACCATCTTTTCGACGCCATGCGGGCGGCTGCGCCCGGTGACGCACCGTTCATCCGGATCGATGACACCCGCACATGGACCTATGACGACGCCTTCGCTCTTTCCGGCCGGCTTGCCGGCGCGATGGATACGCTCGGCATTCGCCCGGGCGACCGGGTGGCGGTGCAAGTCGAAAAAAGCGCCGAGGCATTGATCCTCTATCTCGCCTGCCTTCGAACCGGCGCGGTCTACCTGCCGCTCAACACCGCCTATACGCTGGCCGAGCTCGATTACTTCATTGGCGATGCGGAGCCGCGTCTGGTGGTCGTGGCGCCGGCTGCCCGGGAAGGCGTGGCGGCGATCGCCAAGTCCCACGGCGCGATCGTCGAAACGCTCGATGCCGATGGCCGCGGCTCGTTGCTGGATCTCGCCCGCGATGAGCCGGCCGACTTTGTCGATGCCTCGCGCACTGCTGACGATCTGGCGGCGATCCTCTACACTTCGGGAACGACGGGCCGTTCCAAGGGGGCGATGCTCACCCATGGGAACCTGCTCTCGAACGCCCTGACCTTGCGGGACTATTGGCGCGTCACATCAGACGACCGGCTGATCCACGCCTTGCCGATCTTCCACACACATGGGCTGTTCGTCGCCACGAATGTCACGCTGCTCGCCGGCGCCTCGATGTTCCTGCTGTCGAAATTCGACGCCGACGAGGTCGTTTCGCTGATGCCTGAGGCAACGATGCTGATGGGCGTGCCGACCTTTTACGTGCGCCTCCTGCAGAGCCCGCGCCTCGACAAGCAGGCGGTCGCCAACATCCGCCTGTTCATCTCCGGTTCGGCGCCACTGCTTGCCGAAACCCATACCGAGTTCCAGGCCCGCACCGGTCACGCCATTCTCGAGCGCTACGGCATGACCGAAACCAACATGAACACGTCGAACCCCTATGAGGGGAAACGCATTGCCGGAACGGTCGGCTTCCCGCTGCCTGACGTGACGGTGCGCGTCACCGATCCCGCCACCGGGCTCGAGCTGCCGCCTGATGAAACCGGCATGATCGAGATCAAGGGGCCGAACGTCTTCAAGGGCTATTGGCGTATGCCGGAAAAGACCGCGGCCGAATTCACCGCCGACGGTTTCTTCATCAGCGGCGATCTCGGCAAGATCGACCGGGACGGCTATATCCACATCGTCGGCCGCGGCAAGGACCTGGTGATTTCGGGCGGATACAACATCTACCCGAAGGAGGTCGAGGGTGAGATCGACCAGATCGAGGGTGTGGTCGAGAGCGCTGTCATCGGCGTGCCGCATCCCGATTTCGGAGAAGGTGTCACTGCCGTCGTCGTGCGCAAACCCGGCGCCGTGCTCGATGAAAAGACCATCGTCAGCGCCCTTCAGGACCGTCTCGCCCGCTATAAACAACCCAAGCGCATCATCTTCGCCGAGGACCTGCCGCGCAACACGATGGGCAAGGTTCAGAAGAACATCCTGCGGCAGCAATACGCCGATCTTTATACAAGGACCTAGAGCAATTCCAGGAAAAGTGTGAAGCGCTTTTCCGCCGGGAATTGCGTAAAAACAAAAACTTAGAGCGGTTCTGCGTTTCCATGAAAAGCTGAACCGCTCTAAGGCGGCCGCGCCCTCTGGGAGGAGGGTGCGCCGGCATCCCGCATCGATCTTGAACACAACAGCTACGGCGCTGGAGGCGTCGGAGGGAGGGGAATCATGGGTATTGAATTACTGGCCATAGGCCTGCTGGTCGCCATGTTCATCATTGCGACGATCCAGCCGATCAACATGGGTGCGCTCGCCTTTGCCGGCGCCTTCGTGCTCGGCTCGATGATCCTCGGCATGAAAACCAACGATATATTTGCCGGTTTTCCGAGCGATCTGTTCCTGACGCTCGTCGCCGTCACCTACCTCTTCGCCATAGCGCAGATCAACGGCACGATCGACTGGCTCGTCGAATGCGCCGTCCGCCTGGTGCGCGGGCGGATCGGCTTGATTCCCTGGGTGATGTTTCTGGTCGCCGCCGTCATTACCGGTTTCGGGGCTCTTGGGCCGGCTGCGGTCGCCATTCTCGCGCCCGTCGCGTTGAGCTTTGCCGTGCAATACCGCATTCATCCGGTCATGATGGGCCTGATGGTGATCCACGGCGCGCAGGCGGGCGGCTTTTCGCCGATCAGCATCTATGGCGGCATCACCAACCAGATCGTCGCGAAGGCCGGCCTGCCTTTCGCGCCGACCTCGCTGTTTCTTTCCAGCTTCTTCTTCAACCTGGCGATCGCGGTGCTGGTCTTCTTCATTTTCGGCGGCGCAAAGGTGATGAAGCAGGGCGCCGCATCGCTTGGGCCCTTGCCCGAACTCCATCCCGAGGGCGTATCGGCGTCGATCAGAGGTCACGGCGGCACGCCGGCAAAACCGATCCGGGAACATGCCTATGGGACGGCGGCCGATACCGCGACGACGCTGCGCCTCAACAATGAGAGAATTACCACCTTGATCGGCCTGACGGCGCTCGGCATCGGCGCCCTGGTCTTCAAATTCAACGTCGGCCTCGTCGCCATGACCGTGGCTGTCGCCCTGGCGCTGTTGTCGCCGAAGACCCAGAAGGCGGCAATCGACAAGGTCAGCTGGTCGACCGTGCTGCTGATTGCCGGCATCATCACCTATGTCGGCGTCATGGAGAAGGCCGGGACGGTCGACTACGTGGCGAACGGCATATCCAGTCTCGGCATGCCGCTGCTGGTGGCGCTCCTGCTTTGCTTTACCGGTGCCATCGTCTCGGCCTTCGCCTCCTCGACCGCGCTGCTCGGCGCGATCATCCCGCTCGCCGTTCCCTTCCTCTTGCAAGGGCATGTCAGCGCCATCGGCGTGGTCGCGGCGATCGCCATCTCGACGACGATCGTCGATACCAGCCCATTCTCCACCAACGGCGCCCTTGTCGTCGCCAATGCGCCGGATGATAGGCGGGAGCAGGTGCTGCGGCAGCTGCTGATCTACAGCGCGCTGATCGCCATCATCGGCCCGATCGTCGCCTGGCTGGTGTTCGTCGTGCCCGGGCTGGTGTGACGGGGAATGTCGGCAGACGCGCTTGCCGGCCTGACGGTCGCCCATTCCTCAGGCTTGATCACCGTGTCAGACGATGAGTATGGCGCGGATATCGTTGACATTGGTCAGGGTTGGCCCGGTTTTGACGAGATCCCCGATCTCGTCGAAGAAGGAATAGCTGTCGTGCGAAGCGAGATGGGCCCGGGCATCGAGTCCCTTCTTGAGGCCGCGCTCCAACGTGTCGGGAGTGACCACTGCACCCGCCGCATCTTCGGTGCCGTCGATGCCGTCGGTATCGCCGGCAATCGCCCATATTCCGGCATGTCCCTTGAGGGCCACCGCAAGTCCGAGAAGGAATTCGGTGTTGCGGCCACCGCGGCCAGCTTGTCCGGAGCCGATCGACACCGTCCCTTCGCCGCCCGACAAAAGAACGGCAGGCCCCCGAACGGGAAGCCCCTTGATCTTTGCGGATAGGGCGATGCCCGCCATGACAGTGCCGAGCTCGCGCGCCTCTCCCTCGATGGCATCGCCGAGGACAAGTGGTTGCAGACCTGCGCTGGCGGCCGCTTTCGCTGCGCTCTCCAGGGCGAGCGAGGGGGCCGCGATGATGCGGACATCGCTCTCGAGATCGGCGGGCTTCGGCGTCTCGCCGCCGCTGTCGAGGACGGCGCGCGCCGTATCCGGCAAGACGATCCTGTAGCGGGAGATGATGCCGCGAACCTCGTCGATCGTGCTTTGATCGGCGATCGTCGGGCCGGATGCGATCGATGCGGGATCATCGCCCGGCACATCGGAGATAACAAGGGTAACGACTTTCGCGGGCCGGGCGGCCAGCCCGAGACGGCCTCCCTTGATACGCGAGAGATGTTTGCGAACGGCGTTCATCTCGGTGATCGTCGCGCCGCTCGCCAGAAGCGCACGATTGACGCTCTGCTTGTCCGCCAAAGTCATGTTGCCCGCCGGAGCGACCAGAAGCGCCGACCCGCCGCCCGAGATGAGAGCAATCACGAGATCGTCCGGGGTCAATCCGCGAACGGCCTGCAATATATCGGCAGCCGCCGTTTGGCTCATCGCATCCGGAACGGGGTGCGATGCCTCGATGATGCGGATGCGACCGGCAGGCACCGCGTGGCCATAGCGTGTGACGACGACGCCGGAGACATCGACATCCGGCCAGGCGCTGTCGAGAGCGGCGGCCATGGCCGCCGACGCTTTTCCAGCGCCGACGACGATGCATCGGCCCTTCGGCTTGTCCGGGAGGTTCTTAAGAATCGCCCGCTGAGGATTGGCGCTTTCGACCGCCGCGCCAAAGATCTGATGCAGCACTGCCCGTGCTTTCCGATCGGTCCAGACCATCGGCGGATCGTTCAGACGTTCGATGCGTGGATCGCATCGACGACCGCGTCGGTGACTTCCTTGGTGTTGGCCGTCCCACCGACGTCAGGCGTCAATATGCCTGCCCCCGTCACGCGTTCGACGGCCCGCATCAGGCGTGCGGATGCATCTGTTTCACCGAGATGGTCGAGCATCTGCGCCGCTGTCCAGAAGGTTGCTACCGGGTTTGCGATGCCCTTGCCGGTGATGTCGAAAGCGGAACCATGGATCGGCTCGAACATCGACGGGAAGCGCCGTTCCGGATCGATGTTGGCGGTCGGCGCGACGCCGAGGCTGCCTGCGAGCGCGCCTGCGAGGTCCGAGAGGATATCGGCATGGAGATTGGTGGCGACGATGGTGTCGAGGCTCCTGGGGTTGAGGGTCATGCGGACGGTCATGGCGTCGACGAGCATCTTGTCCCAGGTGACGTCAGGGAATTCCGTGGCCACTTCGGCCGCGATTTCATCCCACATCACCATGCCGTGCCGCTGGGCATTGGACTTGGTGACGACGGTCAGGAACTTGCGCGGCCGGGACTGGGCGAGCTTGAAGGCATAGCGCATGATGCGGGTGACGCCGACGCGGGTGAAGATGGCGACCTCCGTGCCGACCTCTTCCGGCAGCCCCCTGTGGGCACGGCCGCCGTGGCCGGAATATTCGCCTTCGGAGTTTTCGCGGACGATAACCCAGTCCAGATCGCCCGGGCCGCAATTGCGCAGCGGCGGCGTGATCCCGGGCAAAATCTTCGTCGGGCGAACATTCGCATACTGGTCGAAGCCCTGGCAGATCGGCAGCCGCAAACCCCAGAGCGTGACGTGGTCGGGAACATCCGGTGCGCCGACGGCGCCGAAATAGATGGCGTCGAACTTCTTCAGCTGCTTCAGGCCGTCAGTCGGCATCATGACGCCGTGCCTTTTGTAATAGTCGGATCCCCAGTCGAAATTCTCGACGTTGAACTTGATCCCGCCTTCGCGTTTCTCGATAGCGGCTAGGACGCGTGTGCCGGCAGCGATGACTTCAGGGCCGATGCCGTCGGCGGGGATGGTGGCGATTGCATATTCACGCATGGATATTCTCCGATCGTGTCAGGGGTGATCAGTGTTGACTGGCGGCACGGGTATCCGCCGCTTTGGGGCTGGACCGTGCCAGGACGAGTGTGAGGATTGCCGAGATCACCAGGAGCCCGGCGACGAAGGAGAGGCCACCGGCGAAACTCCCGGTCGTGTCCTTGATCCACCCGATCATCGACGGACCGACGAAGCCGCCGAGATTGCCGATGGAGTTGATGGTGGCGATGCCGGCCGCCGCGGCCGGGCCGGACAGGAACAGGGTCGGCATGCTCCAGAGCGGCGGCTTCGAGCAGCTGATGCCGATGTTGACGAGGGTGAGAGCGATCAGGACCGTGTATACGCTGGTCGCGCCGGTTGCGAAGGCCAGTCCTGCGGCCGCCAGCAGGCAGGCTCCGACCACGTGCCATGTCCGTTCGCCCGTCCTGTCGGAATGACGCGCCCAAAGAACCATGGCAACCACGGCGAAAATGCCGGGAACAGCATTGATGAAGCCGACTTGGAACGCCGACAGGCCGAATTGTTTGATGATCTGCGGAGCCCAGATGCCCAAGGTGTAAAGCCCGGCAGAGGTGCCGAAATAAACCAGGGCGAGGGCAATGACGCGGATGTCGGCCAGTCCTGCCAGGATGCTGTGGCTGGCCTGGCTTTTGCCCGCCTGTTCCGCATTCATTGTTTTGACGAGCCAGCTGCGCTCTTCGTCGGTCAGCCATTTCGCCTTTTCCGGACGATCGGTGAGATAGAAGAGGACGACGACGCCAAGGATGATGGCCGGGGCTGCCTCGATCAGGAACATCCACTGCCAGCCGGCAAGGCCGAGAAGACCGTGCATTTCCATCAGCGCACCGGAGACCGGCGACCCCAGGACCGTGGAGAGCGGTGCTGCGGCCATGAAGATCGCGGTCACTGCGGCGCGGCGGCGGGCCGGGAACCAGAAGCTGAGATAGAGGATGATGCCGGGGAAAAAGCCCGCTTCGGCGACGCCGAGAAGGAAGCGCAGGATGTAGAAGCTGCTGGTCCCCTGCACGAAGGCCATGAGGCCGGATACGATCCCCCAGCTGATCATCACCCGAGCGATCCAGATGCGGGCGCCGACCTTGTTGAGAATGAGGTTCGAGGGAACTTCGAAGAGGAAATAACCGACGAAGAAGATGCCCGCGCCGATGCCGAAGACGGTCGACGAGAAGCCGAGGTCCTGGTTCATCGTTAGGGCGGCAAAGCCGATATTCACGCGGTCGAGGAACGCGATGAAATACAGCAGCATGATGAACGGTACGATGCGGAATGTGATTTTGCGCAAGACACGCGTTTCCAAGTCGTGAGTCACGACGGTCTCCTCCCAGAGTGGATGATAACAGAGCGCACCTCCTGCGCTTGCGAATATCTATGACCACCGCCGGCTTGATCCTCAAGCGACACAGGAATATATAAAAATTTGATATAATCGAATTCCGGAGCAGACGTTCGTGGACCTGAACCAGCTTCGATGTTTCGTGTCGGTGGCGGATGAGCTTCATTTCGGGCGGGCCGCTCAAAAGCTCGGCCTCATGCCGGCGTCGCTATCGCGGCACATACGCCTGCTTGAGGAATCCCTTGGGACGCGGCTGATGGCGCGAACGACACGCAGCGTATCGCTGACGGAAGACGGTCTCGTCCTCCTGGAAGGCGCGCGGGAGATCCTGGCCAAGACCGAAGCCCTTCAGCAACGGTTCCACACGTCCCGCCAGGCAAGAGCCGATGTGCTGCGGATCGGGGCGATCGACAGCGCGGCAGCAGGGCTCGTACCGATGTTGCTGCACGATTTCCGGCAGCAGTGCCCCGACGTCTCGACGCAGTTGTTGGAAGACAAGACGATCAGGCTGATCCCCAAACTCCTGTCGGGCTCATTGGATCTGGCATTCGTCCGCGCCCCCGATATCGTCGACCCCAAGCTGAAGACGATGTTTCTTTTCCATGAGACCGCGGTCGTCGCCATGTCCGAGAACCATCGGCTGGCGTCGAGAGCCAGCGTGAGAATCGAAGACCTCGCCGACGAACCGTTGATCGTCCCGGAGCGTCGGTCGCGCCCGCATAGCCACGACCTGACGATGAAGCTGTTCATCGAGGCGGGACTGCAGGCACGGGTGGCCCAGCTTGCGGAAGAAAAGCAGACGATCGTCAACCTCGTGGCCGCGCAGATCGGGCTGGCGATCGTACCCCAATGGACATCCCGGCTCGCCGTCAGCGGCGTCCGCTACATCGCTCTGGATATGGAGGGGAGGGCTGCCATGAACAAGCTTCCCCTCTCGGTCGCGTGGTTGAAGGGCGTCCGCGATCCCGGACGAGACCGCATTCTGGCCATGCTGCAAGACAAGCTGGCCCACTATGCCGAGCTTGCCTGACACTCGAGATTGCCGCTGCGTCACAATGACGGCGGGCACCACCGCGCACGCTTGTTCGAAACGGCTCTCGATGATAAGAAAATCGCATGGACAACACCCTGATCAGCACTTTCGTGATGATGATGCTGCGCTCATAGCGTGGCGGGTTTCGTGCGTCCATAATGCACCAGTGACCGCCCTCGAGGCGGTCTTTTCATGGGTCGATCCGTCTCGCGGGGCAAACAGCCTTTCGAAAGGAAACGCCGATGAACAAGATCTACATCACCACCTCGATCCCCTATGTGAACGCCGCGCCGCATGTCGGCTTCGCCCTCGAACTCGTCCAGGCCGATGCCTATGCCCGCCATTTCCGGCTTCTCGGCCACGACATCAGGTTCCAGTGCGGGACCGACGACAACAGCCTGAAGAACGTCCGGTCGGCGGAAGCCGCGGGGCTGCCGGTGAAGGACTTCGTCAATGCCAATGCCGACAGGTTCGAGCGCCTTGGCGGACTGCTCGATATCTCCAACGAGGAATTCGTCCGCACCTCCCGCGATCCCAGGCATACCGCCTGCGTTCACGCCCTGTGGAGGGCATGCGCTTGTAATGGCGACCTCTATCGCAAGGCATATGAAGGCCTCTATTGCGTCGGTTGCGAGCAATTCTACGAGCCGTCCGAACTCGATGACGGGCGCTGCCCGGAACACGGCATTGCCCTTGAGACCATCCGTGAGGAGAACTGGTTCTTCCGTCTCTCCCGATATGGCGACCGGCTGCTTGAACTCGTCGAGACCGGCGAACTTCGGATCGTTCCGGCCCACCGGCGCAACGAGGTCCTTGCCCTGCTGCGGCGGGGCCTGAGCGATATCAGCGTGTCGCGCAGCGCCGAGCGGGCGCGCGGCTGGGGCGTTCCCGTCCCCGATGGGGATGAGGTCGTCTACGTCTGGTTCGATGCCTTGGCGAACTACCTCACAGGTCTCAGCCACGGGTCCGATCCAACCCTCCTGCCGCACTATTGGAACGGCGGCCAACGCATCCACGTCGTCGGCAAGGGCATCTCCAAATTCCATGCCATCTACTGGCCGGCCATCCTGCTCTCCGCAGGCCTGCCACCGCCATCGTCGATCCTGGTGCACGGCTACGTCACGGTGGACGGCCGGAAGATCGGCAAGTCAGCCGGGAACGGGATCGATCCGGAAGGCATCATCCAATCCTACGAAACGCCGGATGCGCTGCGATATTTCCTGCTCCGGCACATTCGATCGGCAGACGACGGCGACTTCTCGGGCGAGCGTCTTGAAGCCGCCTGGTCGGGAGAGTTGGCAGGGCAACTCGGCAATCTTGCCAACCGGGTGCTTGCGCTGCTGTCCACTTCGTTCAACGGCATCGTGCCGCCCGTGCCGGACAATGACTTCGTCGAGGCGGCGGCCCGCCTTCCGGCGAAGGTGGCCCGGGCCTTCGATGCCTACGAACTCCATGTCGGCCTCGCGGATATTTTCGAATTTGTCGGCGAGGCGAACAGGCGGTTCACACAACGCGCACCATGGGCGGATGCCAAAACGCTGCTTGACGATCTCGCGCCGGAGGACCGGAAGGCGACCGCCGCGCGTCTCGGCGCTTGCCTGGCCGAACAGGTCCACGGCCTTGCGATCGTGGCCCGCTGCCTCCTGCCGTTCTTGCCAAGCTCAGCCGCAAAGCTGCATTCCAGGCTGGGGATACCGGCTCCGCGCCTCTACCGGGACCCTTTGATCGTGGCTGGGATCAAAGCCGCTCCGCAGGCCGTGCTCTTTCCCCGCAAAGCGACGGCTTGAAGGGGAACCAGTCTAGGGATTCTCTGCGCTGCAATTTAGGCAGCGCAGAGTTTTGACGTGATCCTGAATGTCATGAAAGTTTCATATTTAGGCTATTTCCAGGAGTGGGAAAGTAATCTACTGTTTTACTCAGGAAATGAGATTTCCTGAAGCAACGAAAGGATACTGATTGGAGACATTTCTTGTGGCTACCGGGATCGTTGGAGGCTTCGCACTGATCTTTGCGCTGATCGCAAGGGCAGAAAAAGCCACCCAGACTACCGCAAACACCAAGCGCAGGTGGGGCAATTCGGAAGGCTCCGGCGATGGAGGGGGAGGCTGGTTCGACGCCTCAGGCGACGGCGGCTGTGATGGCGGGGGAGATGGTGGAGGAGGAGACTAAATCAAACTGAAATCGATAGAATGCCCGACCGCCTCAAGGCGGTTTTTTGTTGCCCGGATTCCGGGCTGGGCCGAGATGGCGACCGGCTTCTGCGCCAGGCGCGCACCGACAGCAACGAATAGCCGCACACGCCTGCCGGTTATGTGGCCCTATCAATCCAACGGCATCACAAAGGTGAAACGCGTCTCGTTATCATCGGAACTTACCATGATCGTCCCGCCATGGGCGCGGGCGATTTCCGAGGCGATGTGTAGACCGAGCCCCAATCCTCTTTGACTTGTCCCGGCTTCGCCTTTGAAGAAAGGTTGAAAGAGCCCTGTCATCGCATCGCTGGAAATCGGGGCGCCGCCATTGGCGATCCAAAGCTCCAGCCTTTGCTCGTCAGTTGCCGCAGAAAACCGCACCGGTTCATCCGGCGTTCCATGGGTGAGGGCATTGCCCAGAAGATTGGAGACCAGCTGACCGATCCGGCCGCTGTCGCAATTTATCGGTCCGTCGAATTCGACGCTTACCTCGATTGCGCGGTCGGGATGGCTGGAGCGGAGTTCATCGATGACCTGCCGCAAGATCGGCTCGAGATCCTCCACTTGCCTCTTGAGCGTGATGCCGCCGCCCAATTGTCCGCGCGCGAAGTCGAGCACGTTGTCGATCAGGCCGGACATGCGGATGACGCTGCCCTGCATCAAATCGAGAATTTTCGTGGCGCGATCGGTCTGCTCTTCCTTTCGCAGCATGCGCGCCGCGGCCGCGATCGAGGCAAGCGGGTTGCGCAGGTCATGGCCGAGGATGGCGATGAACTGTTCCCGCAGCTCGGCGGTTTCCTGTTCGAGCTCGAGCTGGGATTTGACCATGGCACTGGCCGCGTCCGCGGCGGCGCGCGCGTCGACCAGTTCCCGTTCATACCGGCGACGCTCGGCGGCCTGAAACATCGTCACACGGGTGAAAAGCAAGGCGCCGTCTTCGGCACGCCGTTCCATTGCATTGGCGAGCACGGGCAGCTTTCTGCCATCTGATGTCACAAGATCGAGGGCAACCTCGTTGAAAAACCCCTGCATGCGCAGCAAGGGCGCAAAATGGGTTTCGTAGAATATCCGGCCCGGCATGTTGAGCAGATCATGGAGCCGTTTGCCGAGAAGCTGATCGACAGGGATGCCGATCCAGGCCGAAAGCGTCCGGTTCACCTTGACGATGCGCCCGTCCGGCTGCAGCGAAAGATAGCCGCAGGGTGCGTTTTCGTAGAGGTCCTCGAGGTCCTCGGTCGGCGGGGAGCCTTGCGTGCCGGCGCCGGTCATCAGACGAACCGCCGGATTGCCGATATGACCTCGCCGGGAGCGCTGAGGTTGGGGCAGTGGCCACTGGCGTTCAGCACGACCAATTGACTATCGGGGATCTGTTGATGGACGAATTCGCCGATCTCTTCGGAGGCGATGATATCGTCGCGGCATTGAAGGATCAGCGTTCTGGCGGTGACGCGCTGGAGGTCGCTGCGATTGTCCGACGTGAAGGTCACCCGTGCGAAGGCCTTGGCGATCTCGGGATCGGTGCGGCAGAAACTGTTTGTCAGCTCTTCGGCGAGTTCCGGTCGATCCGGATTGCCCATGATGACAGGCGCCATGGCGGCAGACCAGCCCATGTGATTGTCGTCCAACGACTGCAGGAGGTCGTCTATATCAGCCGCGCTGAAACCGCCGATATAGTCACCGTCGTTGATATAGCGCGGCGACGGCCCGACAAGGACCAGGCTTTCAAACAGGTCCGGCGCCTCAAGCGAGGCGATGACGCCGATCATCGCGCTGACGGAGTGCCCGACGAAGACCGTTTGCGTCAGGCCGAGCGCGCGGCAAATTTCCACGAGGTCATCGGCATAACCGGATAGGGAAGAATATTTTCCGGCATCATAAGCCGCAAGATCGGATCGTCCCGCGCCGACGTGATCGAACAGCACCGTCTTGAAGTCACCTTCGAAAGCCGGCGCCACGAAGCGCCACATGTTCTGGTCGCATCCGAATCCATGCGAAAAGATCATCGCACGCTGACCATCGCCGCGGATTTGAACATGATTTCGATCGATGACGGTCATTTCGTCCTCTTCCCTGCTTTCGTAGCATGTTCGGGCTGTTTTGGATTGAGGAAAGATTATCCAGCCGCCAGCCGTTTGCTGCACAGCTCAGTCCATCACTTTCCGGAGCTTGAAGAAGAACCGCCGGGAGTCGTCGCGCACGCACATCATTCCGGCAATCTCGTCATCGTCAATCCTCCGGAAGTAGTCCACGATCGGCTGTTTGTCGTAGATCATCGCAGCCGTTTCGATGCCGTCGAGGGCCTGAAGCCGCAACGAAGCGGTCGTGCCTCTCGCTCGAAGCATCTTCTGCAGGTATGAGAACCAGCTGCGGGCGACGAACGTCCGGCCAAAGGGCGCCAACTTGATCGCCAGCCTAACCGGTAAGAAACTTGGCTCGAGCGGCACGAGTCGGCCCGGTCTCCACGTGAAGAGCAGGGCGTCCGCCCGCATGTCGGAATGGAAGCGCTTGCCAAACCAGTTGAGATTCTCGAGCACGCCGTCCAGTGGATGATCCGACGGAATACCGAGGCCGATCCAAAGGCCGACCATCTCCTTCGGCTGGACAGGATCCAGCGAGCGGAACCAGGCAGCCATCTCCTCCTGCCGGTCGCCTCGCATGGGTTCTCCTTCAGGAACGTTCATTGCGGAAAAATGAAAGGAAGGTTTGGAAGTTCCCGCTCCTGCGGACCGGGCGGAGCGCCCGGTGAAGGCTTTCGCTTTTGGCCATATGCGTCTTTAAGCCCAACGGCCCCCGAAGGGGCCGTCGGGTATTCGTAGACAATAACGGCTTGTGCGTCAGGCGCGCGACGGCAGCAGGGGATAACCGACCATGACGGCACGGCCAAGCAGGGCTGCGACGAAAGCCTTGATTACATCGCCGGGAATGAAGGCCATCGAGCCGACGAAGGCTTTCGTGAAGCCGAGGCCGGCGACGGTGGCGAGATAGGTGATGCCGAAGGCGTAGAGCACGACGATGCCGCCGGCCATGGCGGTGAGGAAGAAGCTCACCGTCTGCACCAGAGCGGATTGCTGATGGTTGACCAGCCGTTCGCTGAGATAGCCGGTGACGAAGGCGGCAAAGATCCAGCCGATCAGGAAGCCGGCCGTTGGTGACGCGAAGATCGCAAGCCCGCCGCGGCCGCCGGAAAGCACCGGCAGGCCGATGGCGACCAGCACCAGCACGATCAGCACGGCAATCGCCCCGCGCCGGGCTCCGAGCACGACGCCGGCCATCATGACGCCGAGGGATTGGGCGGTGATCGGCACCGGAATGAAGCCGAGCGAGATCGGCGGCAGCAGGCCGAGCGCCACGATGATCGCGGCAAAGAGGGCGGTAAGAACGAGGTCGCGAGTGCTCATCATGAATTCCGTGTTTATTAATCTTTAACTCACATGCCGCCGAATACCGCGCGCGTCAATCGCCGCGGCGATATTATCCGCATCCCTGAGCGTCAGGATGATCAGCGGCGCAAGCAGCGTTATCGGCCGGATTTTCAGCCCGCGCGCCCTGTGCGCCTCGCAAATCGCCTGATAACGGCCGACGATCTCAGGCACGAAACGCAGCACCAGCCCCAGCGCCAAGCCGATATCGTCGGCCTGCACCCAGCCGGTGCGTTCGAGCGGGCGGGCAAGGGCGGTCACCTCGTCGATGAAGGAGGTGATCGACGTCGTCGCCGTCACCGTGGCGGCGAGCAGCATCAGTGCGGTCAGCCGCAGCAGGGGTACCAGCGCCTGCTGCCAGGGATTGAAGATCAGGTTGAAGAGCGCCACGACCGCAATCGTCAGGAAGATCGGCCGCAGCCGCCTGAGGGCATCGGCAAACGGCAGGCCGACCATGCCATAGAGAACCGCCGTCAGCAGCACGGCGATCGAAAGCAGGACGAGATTCCCGCTGATAAACAGCAGGACGCCGAAGGCCGTCAGCGACAACAGCTTCAGCCGCGGCGAAAGCCGGTGCATCACGCTGTTGCCCTCGACATAAAGCGACTGCATCAGGCGGCGATCTCCCTGTAGCGGGCGATCGCCTCGGCAGCCGGCGCATCGGCGGCAAGCCGGCCCTCATGAAACAGCAGCACCCGCTCGAAATCGGCGATCAGGTCGAGATCATGGGTGATGACGATGGCGCTTTCCGAGAGCCCGGCGATGATCCTTTCGACCAGCGCCCGGTTCTTGAGATCGAGCTGGTTGGTGGGTTCATCGAGGATCAGAATGCCCGGCCCCGTCGCCAGCACCGAGCAGAGAGCGGCCACCTGCAGCTCGCCGCCGGAAAGCTCGTGCGCGCGGCGATCGGCCAGCGCCTCAGCGCCGAAGCGGGCCAGCACCGCCTGGACCTTCGCCTCGATCTCCGCCTTGGTGAAGCCGCGCCGCTTCAGCCCGAAGGCGATGTCATCTTTGACGATCGGCAGGATGATCTGGTTCTGCGGCGATTGGAAGATGAAGCCGACATCGGCCACCGCAGATTTCTCATTGCCGGTGTCGCGGCCATTGACGGTGACGCGGCCGATCGACGGCTTGGTCAATCCGTTGATCAGCCGCGCGAACGTGGTCTTGCCCGAACCGTTCAGCCCGATGACGCCGATGCGTTTCCCACTGATGCCAAGCGTCAGCGGCTGCAGCGCCACCCGCGCCCCGAAACTGACCCCCGCACCTTCGAAACGAATATCCAAACCCATCCCTCGCATTTTTCATCGGCTGAGATTGCCGATGCCGGCCCCTCATCTGCCTGCCGGCACCTCTGCCTGGGTCGGGCCACGTGTCTCGACCCGTCCTTCCGACCCCCGCTCGCGGGGAGAAGGGATATGCCGCGCCGGCTTCCTTTACCCTCGACGTTGCGTTTGGCACGTCGCCTCGCCCCGTTTGCGGGGAGAGGGTTAGGGTGAGGGGCAGCTGCAGCCAATGCGCCAACCTGACAGCAGTGCTTCTACACGGGGAATCGAGGATGATGAAAGCGCAAATCGCGATGTTGATATTGGCTCGATATCGGGTGGCCGGAGCAACTCCAGCAAAAGTGCGCAGCGGTTTTGCGTCCGGGATTGCGGAAAACAAAGCGAGCGCATTTCCGTCACTCGAAGAAAAACGGAATGCGCTAGGAAGATTTTCCGGATTATGATGCGGTCATGACGAATCTGCTTTCCAATTCCGACGCCCGCCGTGTCTTTCTTGCCAAGCAGGGCCTCAGCGCTCCGCCGAATCGCGCCTTGACCAAGGACGGCCTGCTGCAGCTCATCCATGAGCTGGGTTTCGTCCAGGTGGACAGCATCCAGACGGTGGAGCGGGCGCATCACCAGATCCTGTTTTCCCGCAACCAGACCTACAGGCGCGAGCATCTCACGGCACTGCTCGAAAAGGATGGCGCGCTGTTCGAGCACTGGACGCATGACGCTTCCATCCTGCCGAGCGCCTTCTTCGTCTATTGGAAACACAAGTTCCGTCATCAGGAGCAGGTCATCATCGAGCGCTGGCGCAAATGGCGCGGCGAGGGCTTCGAGGCGGCGTTCGCCGAGACCTATGAGCGCGTTGAGCGCGATGGCGCGATCCTCGCCCGCGAGATCAAGGCCGACGGTCACGTTTCCGGCGGCTGGTGGAACTGGCATCCGAACAAGACGGCGCTCGAATATTTCTGGCACACCGGCAAGTTCGCCATCGCCGGCCGCTCGAACTTCCAGAAGATCTACGATCTCACCGAGCGCGTCGTCCCGGCCGAGTTCCGCGAACCGGAGGTGAGCCGCGAGGAATTCGTCGACTGGGCCTGCCGCAGCGCGCTTGCCCGGCTCGGCTTTGCCACCCATGGCGAGATATCGGCCTTCTGGAACCTGGTCTCGCCCGATGAGGCCAAGGCCTGGGTCTCAGCCCATCGCGACGAACTGATCGAAGTGCTGATCGAACCGGCGCTCGGCGGCAAGGCGCGCCCGTCCTGGGCCTTTGCCGATTTCCTCTCGACCCTCGACGATTACCCCGGCGCGCCGCCACGCATCCGCGTGCTCAGCCCCTTCGACCCGATGATCCGCGACCGCAACCGCACCGAACGCCTGTTCGGCTTCTTCTACCGCATCGAGATTTTCGTGCCCGAGCCGAAGCGCGAATATGGCTACTACGTCTTCCCGCTGCTCGAAGGCGACAGGCTGATCGGACGCATCGACATGAAGGCGGATCGGAAGAAATCGACGCTCGACGTCAAACGGCTCTGGCTGGAACCGGGCGTGAAACCTTCGGCCGGGCGATTGGAGCGGCTGGAGGCGGAGTTGGATCGGGTTGCGCGGTTCGCCGGTGTGGAGAAGGTGGTGTTGCTCGACGGGTGGAGAGGGTAATCCCTTCTCCCCTCGGGGAGAAGGTGGCGGCAGCCGGATGAGGGGGCTTCATGGCACGCCGCTCAATATTGCCCTTCGCTCGCGCTCAGTGCACTCGCTCCTAACATCGCTCACCCCTCATCTGTCCTTCGGACATCTTCTCCCCGCTGGGGAGGAGAGGAGGAGCCGCTCAGCAGATCTCCGTCTTGCTGATCTTGATCCCGAAACCTTCCAGGCCGACATAGTGGCGCTCGCGGCTGGTGAGCAGCTTGATCGAGCTGACGCCGAGATCCTTGAGGATCTGGGCGCCGAGGCCGATTTCCAGCCATTCGCTGTCGCGAGTCTGGGCTTCGGCATGGGCTTCGCGGCCCTGGTTTCGGGCCTTGCGGCCGTTGTCGTGGTGGCCGACGCCGACCGAGCCTTCGCGCAGATAGACGATGACGCCGCGGCCTTCCTCGGAAATCTTCCGCATGTAGAAATCGACCGGGCTGTTCTTGCCGAAGAGATCCTCGGCGACATTTTCCGGATGCAGGCGCACCGGGATGTCGACGCCGTCGCGGATGTCACCGAAGACGACGGCGAGATGCTGCATCGGGTCCCAGGGCAGGGAATAGGTATGGGCCTTGGCCTTGCCGAACGGCGTGTCGACGTCGAAGCTGGTGCCGAGTTCGATCAGCGTTTCCTTGCGCTGGCGATAGGCGATGAGATCGGCGACGGAGACGAGCTTCAGCCCGTGCTGTTCGGCGAAGTCGACCACCTGCGGACCGCGCGTCACGGTGCCGTCATCGTTGACGAGTTCGGAGATGACGCCGATCGGCGGCAGACCGGCAAGCTTGCAGAGGTCGACAGCGGCTTCGGTATGGCCGGAGCGCATCAGCACGCCGCCTTCGCGCGACACCAGCGGGAAGATGTGGCCGGGGCGGACGAAATCGGCGGCGCCGACATTCGGATTGGCGAGGTTGCGCACCGTCAGCGTCCGGTCGTCGGCGGAGATGCCCGTCGTCGTGCCATGCTTGAAATCGACCGACACGGTGAAGGCCGTCGTATGGGCCGAATCGTTTTCCGCCACCATGGCGTTGAGGTTGAGGCGCTTGGCCTCTTCCTTCGGCATCGGGGCGCAGACGATGCCGGAGGTGTGGCGCACGATGAAGGCCATCTTCTCCGGCGTGGTATGGACGGCGGCGACGATCAGGTCGCCTTCGTTTTCGCGGTCATTGTCGTCCATGACGACGACGATCTCGCCGGCTTCGAAGGCCCTTATGGCGTCGACGACGCGCTTTTGGTCATAAGACATGGGCGAGCGCTCCTATTTCAGACGGCCGGTCTGGCCGCGGTCGCGAAGATAATGGTCGGCGATCGCGCAGGCGACCATCGCCTCGCCGATCGGCACGGCGCGGATGCCGACGCAGGGGTCGTGCCGGCCCTTCGTTCGGATGTCGACATTCTTGCCATCGGCATCGATCGACTGGCGTTCGGTCAGGATCGACGAGGTCGGCTTGACGGCGAAACGCGCCACCACCGGCTGCCCGGTGGAGATACCGCCGAGAATACCGCCGGCATTGTTGGAAAGGAAGATCGGCGTGCCGTCATTGCCCATGCGCATCTCGTCGGCATTGTCTTCGCCCGAGGTTTCGGCAGCGGCAAAACCATTGCCGATCTCCACCCCCTTGACGGCGTTGATCGACATCAGCAGCGAGGCGATGTCCTGGTCGAGCTTGGCATAGATCGGCGCACCGAGACCGGCAGGCACGCCTTCGGCGATCACTTCGATGACCGCGCCGATCGACGAGCCGGTCTTGCGGATGCCGTCGAGATATTCCTCCCAGACCGGTACGATCGCCGCATCCGGCGAGAAGAACGGGTTCTGCCCGACCTGGTCCCAATCCCAGTTGCGGCGGTCGATCTTGTGCTTGCCGATCTGCACCAGCGCGCCGCGCACGGTAACACCTGGTACGACCAGGCGGGCGATGCCGCCGGCGGCAACCCGCGCGGCGGTTTCGCGCGCTGAGGAGCGGCCGCCGCCGCGGTAATCGCGAATGCCGTATTTGAGGTCGTAGGTATAGTCGGCATGGCCGGGGCGGTACTGCCGGGCGATCTCGCCGTAATCCTTGGAGCGCTGGTCGGTATTTTCGATCAGCATGGAGATCGGCGTGCCGGTGGTCGTCATCGTCTCGCCATCGGCGTCGAGCATGACGCCGGACAGCACCTTCACCAGATCGTCCTCGCGCCGCTGCGTCACGAAACGGGATTGCCCTGGCTTGCGCTTGTCGAGCCAGACCTGCAGCTCCTCGAGCTTGAAGCGCAGCCCCGGAGGGCAGCCGTCGACGACGCAGCCGAGCGCCGGACCATGGCTTTCGCCCCAGGTGGTTACGCGGAAGAGGTGACCGAATGTATTGTGCGACATGTGTTCCCACGGTGGCGCGCCAAAGCCGGTTGCGCCATTGCTTGAAAAGGCGCGACACTCATAGGCCAAAAAACCGTCCAGGCAAAAGCCTTTCTTTGCGTCAAACCGGCAGGTGCGGAAATGCTGTTTCGGTCTTCTGGCGCGACCCTCTTTCCGCGGGCAGGGAAGGGGTCAGGCTGAGGCCGATCGGCGGGCGGCGGTCACGAGGCCAGCCGCCACCCCGTTCCTGTGGCTTCCGCAGAGAAATCGTCGAAGGAGAGGGGCCGCGAGAAGGCAAAGCCCTGCAGGATATCGCAGCCGAGATCGCGCAGCAGTTCGGCATGCGCTGCCGTCTCCACCCCTTCGGCCACCGTCTCGACGCCGAGCGAGCGGGCGATCTCGATGATCGAGCTGACCAGCGCCCGCTCCTGCGAGGCGTTGACGATCGGCTTCACCAGTTGGCGGTCGATCTTCAGCCGCTTGGGCTTCAGCTTCAACAGGCTGACGATCGAGGTATGGCCAGTGCCGAAATCGTCGATCTCGATATCGATGCCGAGCGCCTTGATGCGTTCGAGATTCTGCGAGGCAACATCTTCGCTCTCGTCGAGAAAGATCGATTCCACCAGTTCGAAGGAGAGTTCGCCGGGGCGGATATGCAGATCGGCGAGCGATTCCAGAAGGCTGCCGTCATGCAGCCGCCGCGCCGAGACATTGACCGAGACTTTGGGCACGGTGATGCCGTGCGCCGCCCAGCGCATCTTGTCGCGCAGCGCCGTTTCCAACACGATCCGGTCGAGCATCTGCACGACATTGATCTCGTCGGCGATGCGCAGGAACTTGTCCGGCGTCAGCAACCCCTTGGAAGGATGCTTCCAGCGCACCAGCGCCTCGACGCCGGTCAGTTCCATCGTCCGGGCCGAGAATTGCGGCTGGTACCAGGCGGTGAATTCGCAATTGTCGATGCCGGCGAGGATCTCGTCGGCCGTGCGCTTGGTGTTGATGATATCGGCCTGGAGATTGTGATTGAAGAATTCGAAGCGGTTGCGGCCCATGCTCTTGGCGCGGTAGAGCGCGATATCGGCATTGATCAGCACCTTGCGTGCATCGACATGGATGCCGTTGGCAAGCGCCACCCCGATCGACACGCCGCAGCGGCAGGAGAAACCCTGGAAATCGATCGGCTGGCGCATCTCCTCGATGATCCGCGCCGATAGCTGCGCCATCTCCTTATCCCCGACGTCGAGCGCGAGGATGACGAATTCGTCGCCGCCGATGCGCGCGACGACGTCGCTGCCGCGGACATTCTTGGCGAGCACCTTCGAGGCATGCACCAGCATCGCATCGCCGGCGGCATGGCCGAGCGTGTCGTTGATGTCCTTGAAGCGGTCGAGATCGATGTGCAGGATCGAAAATTTCTGCCGCTGTTGGCGGCCGTCATTCGTCAGGCTTTCCAGGGCGATGTCGAGCTTGCGGCGGTTGGCGAGTGCGGTCAGCGGGTCGTGCAGCGAATTGTGCTCGATCCTGTTCTTGGCAGCCTCGAGCTCGATATTCTTGGCGACCGCCTCGTCCTTGGCGGCCTTCAGCCGGATCGTCATCAGCACGTCTTCGGTGGCGTCGAAGGCGATGCCCATGATCTTCATCTCGCCGGTCCCCGTCTGGTGGACCTTGCCGACCGAGCGCACATAACGCACCGAGCCGTCGTCGACGATCACCCGGCAGACGAGTGTGTGCGTATCTCCGTTCTGCCTGAGGTGGCGGGCGCTTTCGAGTGCGAGAGACCGGTCCTCGGGGTGGATGCAGCCAAGCCAGGTCTCCTCGGTCATGAAGCCGTTGCGCGGCGCAAGCCCATAGAGCTCGTGCATGCGCTCGTTCCAGATCGAGCCGCCCCGGCCGGGCCGCGCCTCCCATATGCCGCACTGATAGGAATTGAGCGCCAGGTCGAGCCGGCTCGAAAGCTCGGCGAGCTGCCCCTCGCGGCTCGACAGCTCTTCAAGCGCCAGCTCCAGCTCGGCATTCTTGACCTCGCTCATATCCTTGGCCTTGCGCAGCGTGTCGGTGGTCACCGCATCGGCGGTCACGTCCCAGACGATGCCGATCGTCTTGCCGACGCCGCCGGCATCCGTATAGAAGGCGCCGACCGAGCGCAGATGCCGGATGCCGCCGTCGCCGAGCAGGATGCGGTATTGCGCCGTGCAGGCAACGCCGGCGACGCTGCAGCTGAAGAAATGCACCTCGGCGGTTTCACGGTCCTCGGGCAGGACCGCCGCCAGCCATTCGTCGAGCGCCCGGCTGCCTTCCTGCGCCGGCTTGCCGTGCAGGGCGGCGGCGCGTGCGTCCCAGAGCAGGCTGCTCGAATCATCCTGCAGCTCCCAGATGCCGATATTCGAAGATTCCAGCGCCAGATTGAGCCGCTGCGACAGTTCCAGCAATTTCGCTTCGCGCGTCTCCAGCTCGGTAATGTTGCGATTGCGCTCGCCGAGCAGGAGGGTCGCGAAGAAGATCGGGATGATGATGATGCAGCCGGCGGCAACGACGATCAGCCGCAGCTCGGTCTGGTTTTCCGGGATCGCGTCCCAGCCGCTGTTCGGCACGACGGAAAGCTCCCACTTGCCGCCGGCAAAGCCGATCTTCTGGCGCATCGGATCCTTGGCGTCGATATCGGACGACCCGAAGAAGGGGGCTGCCGTTGCGCTCGCCGCCGGCAAGCCGATATCGCGGATGGCGATGGAGAGATGGTCGAGATGCGGATAGCGTTCCTGATTCTCGCGGTCGCGCGCCGGCATCAGCCCGGTCGCCTCGTAGAACATCTTCTGGTCGATGACGAGCTCGACCGCTCCCCAGATCCGCCGCTGGCCGTTCTCCTTGACGAAGACCGGGAAGAATATGGCAAAGGCACCCCGGCCATCGGTGCTGACCGGACCGTAGAAGCGCGCCGACTGGTCGCCGGTGGCGGGCGTTATCGCCTGGCGGAAGAAGAGGGCTTCGCGCACGTCGCGGCCGATCCGCTCAGTGCCCGATTGCGGCGGGTAGACGTTGCTGACGATGAAATCAGGTGCGACGGCGATATGAATGAAAGGCGGATTCTGGATCAGCAGCCAGTTGATCTGGCGCTCCATCTCGTCCCGGTTCGCCGCGCTGACGGAGATCAGGTTGGCAAGGTCGCGGACGATGCTGAGGTCCATGCTGATCTCAGCCATGACCCGGGCGCGGATGAGATTCGCCTCGCTTTCGGTGCGGATATGAAGTTCGCGTTCATAAGCTGCAGTATTGGCCCGGTCGAGGCCGAAGCCGACCATGATGACGACAAGGGCGACGAGCGACGAAACCAGAAACGAGACGCGGGTATTCTTCAACACGCGCCGCAACTGCTTGCTGTCGCTGAGCCTGGATAACAAAATGAAACTCCCCTGTTGGCGAGCAACTGTAGGACGCGCGGGTTAATTTACGATTGCCCGCAGGCAGTGCCGAAAAATCCTGGGAAGGGAAAAACCGCAGTGAATGCGGCATCTTGATTATATTTAAAATCCTATTCATCAATTGGGCGGGAAAAGCCATTCTTACGGGCAATTTTCGCCATATTCAGGAGCTTATCTGTGGCCAGTCATTTTTTCGTGCAGCCTCTCGTGCAGCGTTTCAAAAGGATTGTCGCCATGCGTTTCGTCGTCGCCACGCTTTTGGCAACAGCAAGTTTCCTGTCGCCGATGAGCGGTTTTGCCGAGAGCGCCGATGTCGAGGCGACGATCAAGAAGGTCGACACCGCCAACCTCGTGCTGACGCTCGATGACGGCAAGACCTATCAGGCGCCCGAGGAATTCAATTTCGACGGCCTCGAGGCCGGCGTGAAGGTGATCGTCTTCTATACCGAGGTCGACGGCAAACGCGTCATCAACGATCTCGATATCGTCAAATAGGCAATTCTCTGCAGTATGACCGGGTGAGGTCGCGCTCATGGTTGCCCCTCACCCTAATCCTCTCCCCGCTCGCGCGGCGAGGGACGTGCCCTACGAGATGTAGATGGGGACGGAGAGGGCGCGGCATGTCTCTTCGCCCGGTTTACGGGGGTCCGAAGGACGGGTCGAAACGAGGGGCTCGACCCCGGCTGGTGGCGGCAGCCGGATGAGGGGGCTCATATCGGCAATCTCCCGGGCCAAACAAGTCGCTCCTATCCCCCTCCGACCTAACTGAGCGCCCTGCGGCGCCCTACAGCCAGACGATCGTCCGCTCGGCGGTGTCGATCCTGGCGATCCGGTCCTGCGGGATTGCGCCTTCCGCAGCACTGCTCTTCGGCAGGTCTGAAATCGTCTGGAAAAGCGTGCGGATGACGCCGCCATGCGTCACGCAGACCGTCGGGCGATCGACGGATTGCAGCCATGAGCCGGTGCGCCAGGAGAGGATTTCATAGCTTTCCGCGTCATCGCCGGGCGGGATGAAATCCCATTTGGAAGCGTTGCGTTCCGCCACCCGCTCGCGCTGCGTCGCCTTCAGCTCCTTGAGCGTCGAGCCCTCCCAGTCGCCGAAGGAAATCTCCACCAGCCGCGGATCGGTGCGATAGGCGAGCGGCGGCAGGCCCATGGCGGCGCGCATGATTTCCATCGTCGCGCGCGTGCGTCCGAGCGGGCTTGCGACAAAATCGAATTCGTCGACTCTGTTGCCGAGAATCTCGGCAAGTGCCACGCCGTTCTGCCGGGCCTGTTCCAGGCCCGTGGCATTCATCGGGATATCTTTTTGACCTTGCAGGCGGCGCTCGGCATTCCAGGCGGTCTGGCCGTGTCTGATCACGTAGATAAGCACGGTCTCAGCCCCACTCGAAATGCTCTAGTCCTTGACGACGGAAATGTCGGGCGCGTCGACCGCCTTCATGCCGATGACATGATAGCCGCTATCGGCATGGTGCACTTCGCCGGTGACGGAGCGCGACAGATCCGACAGGAGATAGAGGCCGACATCGCCGACTTCCTCGATGGTGACGGTGCGGCGCAGCGGCGCGTTATATTCGTTCCACTTCAGAATGTAGCGGAAATCGCCGATGCCCGAGGCGGCAAGTGTCTTGATCGGTCCGGCCGAGACGGCGTTGACGCGGATGTTCTGCGGTCCGAGGTCGACAGCGAGGTACTTGACGCTCGCTTCGAGCGCAGCCTTGGCGACGCCCATGACGTTATAGTTCGGCATCACCTTTTCGGCGCCGTAATAGGTCAGCGTCAGCATGGCGCCGCCATCCGTCATCAGCTTCTCGGCGCGGCGTGCGACCGAGGTGAAGGAATAGACGGAGATCTGCATCGTCTTGGCGAAATTGTCGGCCGAGGTGTCGACGTAGCGGCCGGTCAGCTCGTCCTTGTCGGAAAAGCCGATTGCATGCACGAGGAAATCGATCTTGCCCCAGAGCTTTTCGACGTTGCCGAAAACCTCATCGATGGTGGCTTCGTCGGCGACGTCGCAGTGGCCGACGAGCGTCGCGCCGATTTCGGCGGCGAGCGGCTCGACGCGCTTCTTCAGAGCATCGCCCTGATAGGTGAGCGCGACTTCTCCGCCCTGCGCATGAATGGCCTTGGCAATACCCCACGCAATCGAACGATTGTTGGCGACACCCATGATGACGCCGCGTTTGCCTGCCATGAGGCCGGATGCTTGAGCCATATTTCGCTCCCTAGGAATTCTGATCGATCCTGCCTATGGCATAGGCCGTTAATCGGTTCAAGCTTGGCCTGGATCATCAACTGTTAGGTATCGTAACAAAGGGTGCGATTGTCATAAAAATTTCACAGGAACAGGCCTTCGCGCATGCTCCGCATGAGATCGGTGACTTTGTCGTCGGGCTTTTCCCACAGGATAATGCGCAATTCGACGACGAGATCGCCTCTCCCACCCTCTTCGCGGGGCAATCCCTGGTCGGGGATTCTGATCGTCTTGTCCGAGCCCGACCATGCGGGAATGGTAATGCTGAGCGGCCCGCTCGGCCCCTCGATGCGCGCCTCGGTGCCGAGCACGGCATTTTCGATGCTGAGCGGCAGCACCGCGTGCAGATCGAAACCGTCGACGGTGAAGCGCGGATCGGCTGCGATGCGGATGTTGATGACGGCGTCGCCCCGCTGCATGCCCGGCAGCTTGAAGCCCTGGCCCTTGAGCCTGATCTCATGACCGTCCGTCGTGCCTGCCGGCAACGCGAAGCCGATTTCGCGGCCCTCCGGCAGCGACGCGGTGATCCAGCCGCTCTTCAAGACGTCGTCGATCGTCACCGTCGCCGTCGTCACCTCATCCGGTGCCTTTTCCAGGCCGGTATCCTTGGCGCCGGTGAAACGGCGCACCAGGTTTGTCAGGATGCTGAGCGGCAGCGGCAGGTTGGCGCCGGCATTGGCCGCAGTCTCGCCGGTCTCCTCGTCGCCCTTGGGCTCGGCCTCGGCGGCGTCGCCGTCTGCGCGCCTGCCGGTCTCGCCCGTCTGCTGATTCTGTGTCTGCTGGTATTGTGCCTGCTGGTATTGTGCCTGCTGGGCGCGGCCCTGCGCCTGGCCGCCGGCCGCAGCGCGCGCCTGGGCGCCGAAAATGCGCTCCACCATCTCGTCGGCAGGCTCAGCCGCTCCCGCCTGTTGCCTGGCGCCTTCGGCGGCCGACTTCTGGGCGGCGCGTGCAAGCTCTTCCATCACCCGCTCGGCATTGGCCTGCGCCGCCTTGGCGCGGATCGCAGCCTCGCGCGCGGCCTGGCGCTGCTGCATGATCGTCTGTTCTTGTTTCTTGGCTTCCGCCATCCGCACGGCATTGTCGAACAGGCTGCGCTTACGGGGGTCCTTCAGCGTTTCATAGGCGCGGCCGATCTCGGCGAACCGGGCCGTCGCCGTCGGGTCGCCCTGATTGTGGTCGGGATGGGCTGATTTGGCCATGTTGCGCCAAGCCGCCTTGATCTCGTCTGCTGCCGCGTCGCGCTTGACGCCCAGAATTTTGTAAGGATCGCGCATGTCAAAACCGCCGGTGTTGCGATGCGGGAAGCCACGTCCTTGCCCGGCACCCCGAAACTCCAATATCAAGTGCGCGGCGCCACCCGCCGCAAAGGCAGGGAGAGCCACTCTCAACGCCGATCGTGCGTTGGAGTTGCTAATCACTTCTTATTTCTATGGAGAGATGTGGGGTGTTTCGCCCCGAATGGTTAGCTCTTTGCTAAGCATTCGGCGGAAAGGCGTCGGGCGTTAACCTGTCGGCGAGCCGGATCAGCTTTCCCGCGGGATTAACTTCCCGCGGGATCAACTTTCCGGCTGAAAGCTCAAAAGCTGCCAGTTGCCGCCGCCGACGAGGCAGGTCTTGCCGTAGAATTTGGCGATGCCGACATAGGAATGCCGGGTCGTGCGGAACTGGCGGCAGACCTGGCCTTGCTCGTTGTTCTCGACGATCGTTTCGATGACGCCGGCGCTGCCCGTCGATGCATTCGCCCAGGGAAGCGGCTGGCCCTCGAGCCGCTGCACGTCGGCCGAGGTCACGGCGTTGCGCACGGTCATCTCGTCGGAAAGCGTGTCGGTGCTCGGCGGCGTCTGCGGCACGGTGCCGGTGGCAACCGAGCGGTCGACCTTGGCCTCGCTCAAGAAATCCATGCCGCTGCCAACGCAGCCGGAAAGCGAAAGCATGGCGACGCCGATGACGAAGAACGCGCTGCTGCGTCGCCGCAGGCTCTTTGTATGGCGATATGACTTTGCTATGACTTCCACCCTGCGTCCTGTCCAGTTACCAAAAGCTGGGCGAGTTTTGAATAATCCGGGGCATTTGAACCAATATGTCGGCAAACGAGTTAACAAGCGGTGACTTTACCGAAAGTGGCGAACCCTTCAAGCTCTTTGCCGAATGGCTGAAAGAAGCGGAGGCTTCCGAACCCAATGACCCGAACGCGGTGGCGCTGGCAACGGTCGATGAGGATGGTCTTCCCAATGTCCGCATGGTTCTCCTGAAGGGATTCGATGAAGACGGTTTCGTCTTCTACACCAATTTCGAGAGTCAGAAAGGCCGTGAAATTCTGGGCCAGAAAAAGGCCGCCATGTGCTTTCACTGGAAAAGCCTGCGCCGCCAGGTGAGGCTGCGCGGCCCCGTCGAGATCGTCACCGATGCCGAAGCCGACGCCTATTTCAAGACGCGTGCGCGCGGCAGCCGCATCGGCGCCTGGGCGTCCAAGCAGTCCCGCCCGCTCGAGAGCCGATTCGCGCTGGAGAAAGCCGTGGCCGAATATACCGCCCGTTATGCCATCGGCGAGATTCCGCGCCCGGCCCACTGGTCGGGCTTTCGCATCCGCCCGACCTCGATCGAATTCTGGAAGGACCAGAAATTCCGCCTGCATGACCGTGTCGAATTCCGCCGGCCTTCACCGGAAGGCGAATGGGACAAGGTGCGGATGTATCCCTGACAGGCTTACCTGCCCATCAGCTTCAGCGGGATCCCGGAGGCGAGCGCCGAGACGTAGCGCCGCTTCTGGTAGAAGCCGTTGAGCGAAAGGCGCGGGAGATAGCCGGTCAGCTGTGCTGCCGGCAGCCCGGGTTGCGTGGTGACCGCGAGGGTAAAGCCGAGATTGCGCGCAATGCGCGCCTCGCGGGCGGTCGCAGCCGCCGGCGTGCCGTAGGGATAGGCGATCGTATCGGGACGGATGCCGGCCACCGCCTCGACATAATCCGCCGAAACCTGCATTTCGATTCGCGCTTCGGCTTCCGGCAGGCGGGCGAGCGCGCGATGGCTGATCGTATGGGCGCCGAGGGATGCGAGCGGATGTGTCGCCAGCCATTGCAATTCGCCGGGACCCATCACCAGATCGCGGACGATATCCGTCGGCTCGATGCCGTTTTCCCGTGCCAGCATATCGATGGCGGCGACGGCGTGCGCCTCGTTGGAGCCGTGGATGTAAGCGGCGAAACGATCGAAGGCAGTCCATTGCTGCTGCGGGCTGTCGAGCCCCAGCCGCTCGCTGCCGCGGCCGAAATCGAAGCGGATTTCCGGTGCCCGGCGCAGGAGGATGGCGAGCGTTTCCCACCAGATACTATGCGAGCCCTCGGCAAAACCCTTGGCGACGAATACCGTAAACGGCGCCTGATGCCGCTCGAACACCGGCAGCGCATATTCCAGATTGTTGCGGTATCCGTCGTCGAGCGTGAAAGCTGCGAACGGCGGCCCGCCCTCGGGTTCTGCCAGCAGCACCGGCACCTGATCGAGCGGCACGAAGCGATAGCCCTTCCGCCGCAACCGGCTGAGCGCCGCGTCGAGAAAACGCGGGGTGATTTCGAGATGCGCATTCGGCGCGAAGGCTTGCGGTACATGCGGGCGGACATGGTGCAGCGTGAAGACGACACCACGCCCGCGCGCTTCGCGCATCAGTCCGGCAGCGGCGAGCAGCCAGGAAAGCTCGAGCCCGGCGCCGATCGCCGCGCGTTTTGCCAACCGCTTGAATTGTCCCGTCATGCGCCGTCCGTCCCTTGCCTTTGCGGGAACCTAGCAGCGGCGACTTAAGCCTTGCTGAATCCCGATTCGGCACGGGTCTTTGATTTCTTGTTAACCAAGGCGATGAAAAGACTAGAAAAATGATAGGCGTTGCCTCAAAGTCGCGCCAAACTTACGGCTTCTGTCACATTACGGCACAAATGCCGGCCCTGTCGCGGATCAACGTTTGAAGGGCCAGCGCATCAGGGGCCAGCGTCAGGGGCAAGCAGATGAGGGGAAGTGTATGAGAAAGCTTTTGGCGGCTGTTTTGACCGTAACGCTTGCCGTTTCGGCGCCGCTTGCAGCCCTTGCCGGCAACGCTTCGCTGATCCTCGATGCCCGTACAGGCAAGGTTCTCGCCGCTGAAAACGCCGATACGCTGAACCATCCGGCCTCGCTGACGAAGATGATGACGCTCTATCTCACCTTCGAGGCGCTGAAACGCGGCAAGATCGCCTGGGATACTCCGATCACAATGTCGAAATACGCCGCCGCCCGGCCGCCGACCAAGCTTGGCGTCAAGGCCGGCGGCACGATCACCGTGCGCGAGGCGGTCTATGGCATGATCGTCAAATCCGCCAATGATGCCGCCTCCGCCATGGGCGAGAAGCTCGCCGGCTCTGAAAGCGCTTTTGCCCGGATGATGACGGCCAAGGCCCGCCAGCTCGGCATGAGCCGCACCGTCTTCGTCAACGCCTCCGGCCTGCCGGACGGCCGCCAGGTCACCACGGCGCGCGACATGTCGACGCTCGCCGTCGCGCTGATGAAGAACTATCCGAACGAATACCGCCTGTTTTCGGCGGCAAGCTTCAATTTCCGCGGCCGGACCGTGCGCGGCCACAACAATCTCATGTACCGCTACCAGGGCATGGACGGCATCAAGACGGGCTACACCAACGCTTCCGGCTTCAACCTCGTCAGCGCCGTCAAGGACGGCAACCGCCGCGTGGTCGGCGTCGTCCTCGGTGGCCGCACCGCCCGCAGCCGCGACGCCAAGATGGCTGGTTTGCTCGACCGTTACCTCGGCCGTGCCTCCTCTTCCGGCGGCGCCAAGCTGGTGGCGAGCGTCGGCGCCAAGGAGGCTGTCGAAGTCGCGTCCGCCGCCGACGATTCCGATGTTCCGGTGCCGCTCAACGCGCCGCGGCCGGCCGATGATCTCGGGGCCAAGAGCCTGGCTTATGCCGATGACGCCGTCGTGCCGCTGGAGCGTCCGGTCGCGATGGAGGAGATCCTGAACGCCGGCAAGACGCCGAAGACATCGGCAGAGAGGGCCGATGGCGACTGGCAGATCCAGATCTCGGCTGCTCCCAGCGCCGATGCGGCGCGTGCGCTTCTCGCCCAGGCGCAGTCGGAAGGCGGCGCGCCGCTCGTTTCCGCCTCGCCCTATACCGAGGCTGTCGGGCAGGGGGCCAACAGGATCTATCGCGCCCGCTTCGTCGGCTTCGCCAGCAAGGATGCCGCCGTCTCGGCCTGCGATGCACTGAGACAGCGCTCCTATGACTGCATGCTGCTGCCGGACCACAGCTGATCGCTGCCCAGCACTTTAGGCAATCCCGGCCTGGACCATCCCAGTCTAGACAATCGGCGGGAATCAGCGTCTCCTCCATAAACAAAAGGAGAACGCCCATGCTGCGCCGTCTCGCCGACCAGTTCGAAACCTCATCCGCGGCCTATGCCGCAGCCAACGGCATCGAGCGTGACCCCGACTGGTTTTTGCTGAAGCTGCAGGAGGAGGTGGGCGAACTCACCCAGGCCTGGAACCGCGTCACCGGCCGCGGCCGCCGCAGGGACCGGACGCCGGAAGAACTCGACCGCGATCTCGCCGACGAAACCGCCGACCTGCTCGGCCACATCCTGCTCTTTGCCCGCCGCAACGATATCGACCTTGCCGCGGCGATCGAAAGGAAGTGGCGGTTTCAGCCGGCGCTGACGTCAAGATGAGGCGGGGGCGCCTCATCTTCCAGAAATCGAGTCAGCCGACCTTATAGCGGTAGAATTTGCTGTCCACCGCCATCAGCGGAAAGGAGCGGGGCAGGGCGCTCTTGGCAATCTCGCTAAAGCCGTTCTTCTCGTAAAAACGATGCGCGGCGACGAACTTGTCCGTCGTGCCGAGGAAGATATCGGTGATGCCGGCATCCCTGGCGTGAGCGATCAGGCGATCGAGGAGCAGCGCCGCCACGCCGTGTTCGCGGCCGCGAACCTCGGCTGAGACGAACATCTTGCGCAGCGCCGCCTGGTTGTTGCCGATATCCTTCAGCCCGACCGTGCCGACGATGGCGCCGTCCTTGACGGCGACCCAGAACTGCCCTTTGCCGGACTGGTAGAAATCCGGGATGACCCTGAGATCCGGCTGCGCATCCGCGGTGATGTCGATGCCGAATTCCTCGCGCTGGATCGGCAGGATCACCGAAAGCACGGCATCGGCGTCATCTGATGCGAAGGTTCTGATTTCAATGTCCGCCATCAGAGAATCCTTTCGCCTCAGGTCTGCGTGCCGCCGACCGTCACCTGATCCATGCGCAGATGCGGCTGGCCGACGCCGACGGGAACCCATTGGCCGGCTTTGCCGCAATTGCCGATGCCGGTATCGAGCTTCATGTCGTTGCCGATCATCGACACCCGTTTCATTGCATCCGGTCCGTTGCCGATCAGCATGGCGCCCTTGATCGGCGCGCCGACCTTGCCGTTCTCGATCAGATAGGCCTCGGTGCAGCCGAAGACGAACTTGCCGGAGGTGATGTCCACCTGGCCGCCGCCGAAGGAGACGGCATAGATGCCCTTCTTCACCGAGGCGATGATCTCCTCGGGCGTCTTGTCGCCGCCGAGCATATAGGTGTTGGTCATGCGCGGCATCGGCACATGCGCATAGCCCTGGCGGCGGCCGTTGCCGGTGGGCGCCATGCCCATCAGCCGGGCATTCTGCCGATCCTGCATATAGCCGACGAGCTTGCCGTTTTCGATCAGCACGTTGTAGGCCGACGGCGTGCCCTCGTCGTCGATGGTGATCGAGCCGCGGCGGTTGTCGATCGTGCCGTCGTCGACGACGGTGACGCCGGGCGCGGCGACCATCTGGCCGAGAAGGCCTGAAAAGGCCGACGTCTTCTTGCGGTTGAAATCGCCTTCCAGCCCGTGACCGACCGCCTCGTGCAGCATGACGCCCGGCCAGCCGGAGCCGAGCACGACGTCCATCGTGCCCGCCGGCGCATCGATCGCCTCGAGATTGACGAGCGCCTGGCGCAGCGCCTCGTCGGCGCCATATTGCCAGCTGCCCTCGGCGATGAAGTCACCGAAGCCGATGCGCCCGCCATGGCCGTAGGAGCCGCTCTCCTGCCGCTCGCCTTCGCCGACCATCACCGAAATGTTGATGCGCGTCATCGGCCTGATGTCGCGCACGCGGTGCCCGTCAGCGCGCAGGATATCGACGACCTGCCAGCTGGCGGCGACCGAGGCCGTCACCTGCCGCACCTTATCGTCCTTGCCCCTGAGATAGGCGTCGATGTCCTGCAGGACCTTGACCTTTTCCTCGAAGCTCGGCTGGCCGATCGGGTTCTCGTCGCTGTAGAATTTCTTGTTGGTGCCCTGGGGTGCGGCGGCATAGGAGCCGGAATAGCCGCGCGTCACCGCGCCGACCGCATCGGCCGCCCGCTTCAGCGCTGCCACCGACAGATCGCCGGCATGCGCGTAACCCACAGCTTCGCCGGCAACGGCACGCAGGCCGAAACCCTGTTCGGTGTTGAAGCTGCCGCCCTTCAGCCGGCCATTGTCGAAGGTCAGCGCTTCCGCCTGCGCATGCTCGATAAAGAGTTCGCCGTCATCGGCGCCGGACAGCGCCTCGGCCACATGCTTGCGCATCGTCGCTTCATCGGCATCGAAAAGCGTCAGGAGATCGGTGGTCATGTCTTGTGCTCCGCTGAAGAGCAGGAGTGCTCATAGCCGATGTAGGTCTGTTGGATAGTCCGAGCAAGCCCCGGCCTCAAGGCAGGGCGTCGAAGCCTTCGGCAAAGCCCTTGAGGTCGACGGGGATGCCGATGCCTTCTTCCGGGGTCTGGAAGACGATGAAGGTTGCCTGGGCGCCGCTGCGGAAGGTCTTGAGCAGTTCGTCCTCGAGCACGACCTCGGCATAACAGCCATCGGCGAAGCATCGGACGAAATAGGCGCGGCCGATATCCTTGCCGTCGACATTGAGCCCGAGGCCGTTCGGCAGCAGCACGCCGAGCGGCGCGAGCACGCGGAGAATCTTCGACTTGCGGTCGGCCGTCTTCAAGACGACGACGGAAAGCCCGACTTCCGGACGATCCTCGGCGATGACGTTCTGCATCAGCGCGCATTGTTCGGTCGCAGCCCCGGCCGGCTTGTCGCAGACGACAGACCATGCGCCGTGATTGGACTTCACCGTGCCCGGCGCCTGTGGCTGCGTCTGGCCGGGCGTCACCTGTTCGATATTCGGCTTGGCGGCATTCGGCTGTTGCGGCGCGGGGGCAGGGGTCGGCGCGGCAGCGGGCGGCTTGGCCTGTGACGGCGTGGGTTGCTGTGCGAAAACGGGCGTCGTCGCTGCGGCCGCGATGCTGGCAGTCACGAGAAGCGACTGCGCGAGGGAACGGAAACCCATGGAAACCTCTGGATATCGAATCATTGCGGCTATTGTTGAAGCTGCCCACCAAAAATGAAAAGCCCCACCCCGTGAAAACCGGGGGACTGCGGCGGAAATTGGACCTTTCCGAAATAATGTGCGGCGCGCGGATTGGCCGGAAAGCCGATTTTTCATATGCTGATGAAAAACTTGGGATGTTTTGCCGTTCAGGGCTGCCTACACTTTGAGCAAAAATGCCGCATAGACAATTGCTCTGACCTGTTGCGGCAAATGCCAAACTGTGGTTTGAAGCGCTGAAGATGGCAAGGATTCTGCGTTCTATTTTGCAGGTCAAGCGCTCGAGGGAGATAATAAGGTGATGAAGAAGGCTTATGCAGCCCTGACCACGCTGGTCTGTCTGCTTTTTGCTTCCGGCACATATGCCGACCAGCCAACGCCGTGGCAGGCAACGCTGCAGCCGGCGGCAACGCCGATCATGCGGGAAATCCACTGGTTCGAACAATATACCCTGTGGTTTATCGTTCCGATCACGCTTTTCGTTCTGGTCCTGCTCATCGTCGTCTGCGTCAAGTTCCGCGCCAGCGCGAACCCGGTTCCCTCGAAGACGAGCCACAATACGCTGATCGAGGTTGCCTGGACCGTGGGGCCGGTCCTGGTGCTGCTCCTTCTCGCCATTCCTTCGTTCAACCTGCTGACGGCGCAGCTGACGCTGCCTGAAAATCCCGACGTCACCATCAAGGCGACCGCCACCCAGTGGCAGTGGAACTATGAATATGAAGGCTCGGGCGAAAGCCCGCTCGCTTTCGATTCCTACCTCCTGAAGGATCAGGACCGCGCGAGCGCCGGCAAGGAAGACAAGTCGATCTATCCCAGGCTTCTCGCCGTCGATAACGAGCTGGTCCTGCCGGTCAACAAGACGGTCCGCGTTCTCGTGACCTCGGCGCCGACCGACGTCATCCACGCTTTCGCCATGCCGTCCTTCGGCGTCAAGATCGATGCCGTGCCGGGCCGTCTGAACGAGACCTGGTTCAGGGCCGAGCGCGAAGGCCTGTTCTATGGCCAGTGTTCCGAGCTCTGCGGCAAGGACCATGCGTTCATGCCGATCGCCATCCGCGTCGTCTCCGAGGACAAGTACAAGCAGTGGCTGACCACGGCCGCCAGTGACCTGCCCGGCGCCTACAAGACACTCATGGCCGCAACCGATGGTCCCGCAAAGACCCTCGACGTTGCCGAAGCACAGTAATTAAAGGGGATCGGGACAATGGCTGGACCTTCCGCTCACGACGATCATTCTCATGATCACGCCCACCACGACCACGCGCATGACGATCACCACGATCACGGGCACAAGCCGAGCTTTGCCAATCGCTGGCTGTTCTCGACCAACCACAAGGACATCGGCACGCTCTACCTGATCTTCGCGATCATTGCCGGCATCATCGGCGGCGCGCTGTCGGTTGCCATGCGCATGGAGCTGCAGGAGCCCGGCATTCAGATCTTCCACGGCCTGGCCTCGATGGTCTACGGCTATGAAGGCGATGCCGCGATCGACGGCGCCAAGCAGATGTTCAACATGTTCACCACAGCGCACGCGCTGATCATGATCTTCTTCATGGTCATGCCGGCGATGATCGGCGGCTTCGCCAACTGGATGGTGCCGATCATGATCGGCGCACCCGACATGGCCTTCCCGCGCCTGAACAACATCTCCTTCTGGCTGATCGTTCCCGCCTTCGCGCTGCTGCTGCTGTCGATGTTCGTCGAAGGCCCGGCAGGCGCCTATGGCACGGGTGGTGGCTGGACGATGTATCCTCCGCTGGCGACAAGCGGCACGCCGGGACCGGCGGTCGACCTTGCGATCTTCGCGCTCCACATCGCCGGCGCCTCGTCGATCCTCGGTGCGATCAACTTCATCACCACGATCCTCAACATGCGCGCTCCGGGCATGACGCTGCACAAGATGCCGCTATTTGCCTGGTCCGTGCTGATCACCGCTTTCCTGCTCTTGCTGTCGCTGCCGGTTCTGGCCGGCGGCATCACCATGCTGCTCACCGACCGCAACTTCGGCACCTCCTTCTTCTCTCCGGAAGGCGGCGGCGACCCGATCCTTTACCAGCACCTGTTCTGGTTCTTCGGTCACCCCGAGGTCTACATCCTCATCCTGCCGGGCTTCGGCATGATCAGCCACATCATCTCGACCTTCTCGAAGAAGCCGATCTTCGGCTATCTCGGCATGGCCTACGCCATGGTCGCGATCGGCGCCGTCGGCTTCGTCGTCTGGGCCCACCACATGTACACGGTCGGCCTGTCGCTCGACGCGCAGCGCTACTTCGTCTTCGCCACGATGGTCATCGCCGTTCCGACGGGCGTGAAGATCTTCTCCTGGATCGCGACGATGTGGGGCGGCTCGATCTCGTTCCGCACGCCGATGCTCTGGGCGATCGGCTTCATCTTCCTGTTCACGGTCGGCGGCGTCACCGGCGTCCAGCTTGCCAATGCCGGTCTCGACCGCTCGCTGCATGACACCTATTACGTCGTGGCCCACTTCCACTACGTTCTGTCGCTCGGCGCCGTCTTCGCGATCTTCGCCGGCTGGTACTACTGGTTCCCGAAGATGACCGGCTACATGTACAACGAGTTCGTCGGCAAGCTGCATTTCTGGATCATGTTCATCGGCGTCAACCTGGTGTTCTTCCCGCAGCACTTCCTCGGCCTCGCCGGCATGCCGCGCCGCTACATCGATTATCCGGATGCCTTTGCCGGCTGGAACTATGTGTCCTCCATCGGCTCCTACATCTCGGCCTTCGGTGTGCTGATCTTCCTCTACGGCGTCTTCGAAGCCTTCGCCAAGAAGCGCGTCGCCGGCGACAATCCGTGGGGTGAGGGTGCGACGACGCTCGAATGGCAGCTGCCTTCGCCGCCGCCCTATCACCAGTGGGAACAGCTTCCGCGCATCAAGTAATTTGCGCGGACATCAGGACGCCGCATTCGATACGGCGTCCTGATCTTGAGACATGCAGGACGGAATGATGACGGTCATCGACAATCACGGGGCGCTTGCAAAGGACGGCGAATTGTCGGAAGCGAGTGCGCGCGATTATTTCGAATTGTTGAAGCCACGGGTGATGTCGCTCGTGGTCTTCACTGCCTTTGCCGGTCTTGTGCTGGCGCCAGGCCATATCCATCCCGTCCTCGGCCTGATCGCCATTCTCTGTATCGCCGTCGGCGCCGGCGCCTCCGGGGCGCTGAACATGTGGTATGACGCCGATATCGACGCCGTCATGAGCCGCACCGCCAACCGTCCGATCCCGGCCGGCCGCATCGCGCCGTCGGAAGCGCTCGCCTTCGGCCTGGTGCTCTCGGGCTTTTCGGTCGTGATCCTCGGCCTGGCCGTCAACTGGCTCTCGGCCGGCATCCTTGCCTTCACCATCTTCTTCTACGCCGTCATCTACACCATGTGGCTGAAGCGCTCGACGCCGCAGAACATCGTCATCGGCGGCGCCGCCGGCGCCTTTCCGCCGATGATCGGCTGGGCCTGCGTGACCAACAGCGTGACGATCGAGAGCACCGTGCTCTTCATGATCATCTTCCTGTGGACGCCGGCGCATTTCTGGGCGCTTGCCCTCTTCAAGATGCGCGATTACGAAGCCGTCGGCGTGCCGATGCTGCCGAATGTCGCCGGCGAGCGGGTGACCAAGCATCAGATCGTCGCCTATGCGGTGCTGACCGCCATCTGCGCAGTCTTGCCGACCGTCCTCGGTTTCGCGAGCCTCGGCTACGGCTTCGTCGCTGCGGCGCTCGGCGCGATCTTCATATACTGTTCCATCGCCGTCTGGCGCATGCCCGACGGCGATCTGAAGATGATCCCGGCGAAGAAGCTCTTCGGCTTCTCGATCTTCTATCTCTTCGCCGTGTTCTCCGCCTTGATGATCGACCGGCTGGCTTCGGTGCTGGTCTCGCATGCGGGAGGTTGGTTCTGATGGAAATGGTCAAGCTGACGGAAGCGCAGCGCAAGTCGCGCCGTAACCGCAACGTCGCCCTCGGGCTGGTGCTTGCCGGCCTCGTCATTCTCTTCTACGCGATCACCATCGTGAAGATCGGCGGGGGAATGGCTGGATGAGCGAAAACGCCGGTACACCGAAGAAGCAGGGCCGCAACAACGGCGCCGTCGTGATGATGTGCCTGAGCTTCGTCTTCGGCATGGGGGCGATGAGCTATGCCGCCGTGCCGCTCTACCGCATCTTCTGCCAGGTGACCGGTTATAACGGCACGACCCAGCGCGTCGACCAGGTGTCGAGCGTCGTGCTCGACCGCACCATGCGCGTCACCTTCGACGCCAATGTCGCGCCCGGCCTGCAGTGGGACTTCAAACCGGTCGAGCGTGAGGTCAATCCGAAGATCGGCGAGACCATTCAGGTGAATTTCACCGCCGAGAATCGCTCGAACGAAACCCAGCGCGGCCAGGCGGTGTTCAACGTCACCCCGGGCGAGGCGGGCGTCTATTTCAACAAGGTGCAATGTTTCTGCTTTACGGAAACGGACCTGAAGCCGGGCGAGAAGCTCGACATGCCGGTGGTGTTCTACATCGATCCTGACATCGTCAAGGCGGTGGAATCCAAGAACATCCATACGGTGACGCTGTCATATACGTTCTACCCGAAAGAGGGTCCGAAGCCGGTGGCTTCGAATGAGGGTGGAGCGGAGAAGATTGAAAAGAAACTTTGATCAAGGCTCGTTTCCGGCTATGCCGGGAGCGGAGTGAAGGAAGACATCCGGGGATAGCTACATGGCCGATGCTCATCAGAAGAATCACGACTATCACATCATCGATCCGAGCCCGTGGCCGATTCTCGCCTCGCTCGGCGCCTTCATCATGGCGATCGGCGGCGTCTGCTACATGCGCTACCTGAACGGCGGTTCGTTCAAGGTCGCCGGTGCGGAGCTTGCCAATCCCTGGCTTTTCTATATCGGCTTCGCTCTGGTCATCTATGTCATGTACGGCTGGTGGGCCGATACGGTGAAGGAAGCCCATGAGGGCGCCCACACCCGCGTCGTCTCGCTGCACCTGCGCTACGGCATGATCATGTTCATCGCTTCGGAAGTGATGTTCTTCGTTGCCTGGTTCTGGGCCTATTTCGACGCCAGCCTCTATCCGAACGAAGCGATCCAGGCCTCGCGCCTGCTTTACACCGGTGGCGTCTGGCCGCCGAAGGGCATCGAGGTCCTCGATCCCTGGCACCTGCCGATCTACAACACGGTCATTCTGCTGCTCTCGGGCACGACGGTCACCTGGGCGCACCATGCGCTGCTGCACAACGACCGCAAGGGCCTGGTCCAGGGCCTGACGCTGACGGTGCTGCTTGGTATCTTCTTCTCCAGCGTCCAGGCTTACGAATATGCCCACGCGCCCTTCGACTTCAAGAATTCGATCTACGGCGCGACCTTCTTCATGGCGACCGGCTTCCACGGTTTCCACGTTCTGGTCGGCACGATCTTCTTGGCTGTCTGCCTGATCCGCGCGCTGCGCGGCGACTTCACCCCGAAGCAGCATTTCGGTTTCGAGGCAGCCGCCTGGTACTGGCACTTCGTCGACGTCGTCTGGCTGTTCCTGTTCTTCTGCATCTACGTCTGGGGCGGCTGGGGCGCTCCGGTCGCCGGCTGATCGGAACGATATTTGAGAAAAGGCGGGCCCGGTGCCCGCCTTTTTTGTTGGTGGGTGTCGGTTTACTCGACCTCGGTCACGACTGTTCGCGCCAATGGCGGCCCCTCACCCTAACCCTCTCCCCGTTCTGACGGGGAGAGGGGACGTGCCCCGCGAGAGGGCCTGTGGGGAACGGAGGGGTGCGGCGTATCCCCTTCGCCCCGCGAGCGGGGAGAAGGTGGCGGCAGCCGGATGAGAGGCCGCCACCGGCAATCTCTGCGACCGAGGTAAGGGCTCCGCGCCCGCTCTCCATCGCCTCAGCGCATACCGGCGATCCGTTCGAAGGCCGAAGGTTCGGGAATGCCGAGATCCAGCTGATGGCGGATCGCCTCGGCGCATTCGAGCGGTGTCAGCACTGACGTATCGACCTCCATATCGTAGATGCCGGGCCGATGCACCTCGTCCTGCCAGCGTTGCACCGGCTCCGGAATGGGCACTTCCTCCGTGGCCCTGAGATAAAGCGTCTCGCGCCCTTCCTGGGCAGTTTCGCGCCGCTGCATGATTGTCTCGATCGGACAGCGCACGCCGACGAACAGCACGGGAAAATCCTCCAGTCGCCGGGCGCAATCGGCAAGAATGCCGAGCGGCTTGGTATAGCTGTCATGGTGGCCGAGATCGGCGATGACATTGAGGCCGAACCCGGCATGGATGGCGATCGACTCGTAAAGGGCGGCATAGAGGAACGGCACCAGCTCTTCGAGGTCCGGCCGTTCGCCGCCCGGCCTGAGGCCGATGCCGGGCAGATAGCGCTTCGGTGTCATGGCATTGTAGCTGTCAACGCCGAGGTTGATCCACGGCCCGTCGAAATGTTCCTGGACTGCGCGCGCAATGCTGGATTTTCCGCTGCGCGGCGCGCCGTTCAGGATGATGATCTGTGCGGAGTGGCTATCGTTAGTCATCAGTCTTCTTCTGTTTGGCGCGAATCGCTGAGGCGAAAAAGCGCAGGCATTTCCCTTCGTCCTGCGAATAATTTATGGGAGAGTTAAGGCAGCGTCGAAAGAGCCGCGGCCGCAAGGTTACGCAAAGGAATGGCATGAACGAGGACAGCGCCCATTTTCCCCCCGTCGATCCGGTGAAAACCGGCATCAAGGGCTGCTGCCCGCGCTGCGGCGAGGGCAAGCTGTTCGATGGCCTGTTGGCCCTGAAGCCGCGCTGCGCCGCCTGCGGCCTCGATTATTCCTTCGCCGATTCCGGTGACGGCCCGGCCGTCTTCGTCATCCTCATCGTCGGCTTCATCATCATCGGCATGGTGCTGTGGCTGCAGGTGAATTACGGGCCGCCGATCTGGGTGCATATCATGCTCTTCGGCCCGCTGACGATCATCCTGTCGCTGCTGACGCTGCGCTGGTTCAAGGGCATCCTGATCGCCATGCAATACCGTCATAATGCCCGCGAAGGACGCCTGAGTGATTGATATCGACCATGCCGCCCCGCGCCGCCGGCTGCCTGTGGCAACCGGCATCCTGGTGCTGATCGCGCTTGCCATCCTGATTTCGCTCGGCACCTGGCAGGTGGAACGCCTCCACTGGAAGGAGGGCCTGCTTGCCGATATCGCCGAACGGCAGGTCGCAGCACCCGTGCCGCTGGCCGATATCGAGGCGATGGCGGCTGCAAGTGGCGATATCGAATACCGCAAGGTCACCGCCACCGGCCGCTATATCAACAACAAGGAGCGGCACTTCTTCGCCACCTGGCGCGGCCAGACCGGCTATTACATCTATACCCCGCTGGAGCTTGCCGATGGGCGCGCGCTCTTCGTCAATCGCGGCTTCGTTCCCTTCGAGAACAAGGAGCCGGAGATGCGCATGCAGGGCCAGCTGACGGACCAGCAGACCGTCACCGGCCTGGCGCGCCAAAAGCTTCCCGGCAAACCGTCCTGGGTGGTGCCCGACAACGACGTCGCCAAGAACATCTTCTACTGGAAGGATCTCGACGTCATGGCGGAGAGCGTCGGGCTGGACAAGGCCCGCGTCATTCCCTTTTTCGTCGATGCCGATTCCACCCCCAATCCGGCCGGCCTGCCGATCGGCGGCGTCACCCAGGTCGACCTGCCGAACGACCACCTGCAATATGCCTTCACCTGGTACGGGCTCGCCGCCGTGCTCGTCGTCGTGGTGGCGATTTCCTGGTTCCGCAGGGGGAGCAAGGCACCCCCGCAATAGTATTGCTTCAATTCCTGGCCATATTGGGCTAGAGGTCCCTTATTCCCATGCGGGACGGAATTCTTGACGGAACAGACATGAATATTGCGGCGAAACCTCCTTTGACGATCAGGCTCTGCGGCCCGCGCGGCTTCTGCGCCGGCGTCGACCGCGCCATCCAGATCGTCGTGCTGGCGCTGAAATCCTATGGCGCGCCGGTCTATGTGCGTCACGAGATCGTCCACAATCGTTATGTGGTCGAAGGGCTGGAGGCCAAGGGCGCCGTCTTCGTCGAGGAACTGGACGAAATCCCGGCCGAACATCGCGCCCAGCCGGTGGTCTTCTCCGCCCATGGCGTGCCGAAATCCGTGCCCGAGGATGCGACAAGCCGCAACCTCTTCTATCTCGACGCCACCTGCCCGCTGGTCTCCAAGGTCCACAAGCAGGCGATGCGCCACAATCGCCTCGGCCGCCATGTCGTCCTGATCGGCCATGCCGGCCATCCCGAGGTGATCGGCACGATGGGGCAACTGCCGGAGGGCTCGGTGTCGCTGATCGAGACGATCGAGGATGCCGACGCCTATACGCCTGCCGATCCCGACAATCTCGGCTATGTCACCCAGACGACGCTGTCGGTCGACGATACGGCCGGCGTCATCACCCGCCTGCATGAGCGCTTCCCGAACCTGACGGCGCCGGCGGCCGATTCGATCTGTTATGCGACGACCAACCGCCAGGAAGTGGTGAAGCAGGCGGCCCCCGGCTGCGATCTCTTCATCATCGTCGGCGCCCCGAATTCGTCCAATTCCAAACGCCTCGTCGAAGTGGCGCTCAGGGCAGGGGCGAAGAAATCGATCCTCGTGCAGCGCGCCGCCGAGCTCGACTGGGATGAGATCGGCGCGATCTCGACGCTCGGCCTTTCCGCCGGCGCCTCCGCCCCGGAGGTCATCGTCAACGAGATCATCGAGGCCTTCCGCGCCCGCTTCGACGCCCGTGTCGAACTTGCCGAGACGGTACAGGAAAACGAACATTTCCTCGTCAACCGCGAACTGCGCAACATCGAGCTGACGACGGCCGACATGGCCTTCGTCAACGGCTAGATCGAGCCTTGTCGCAGCCCGGCCAGTCGGTCGGGCAATCCAATATCAACAATGCAAAGACGAGACCTCACTTGGCAGTCTATACCGATATCGCCGAAGACGATCTGAAATGGTTCCTGACGGAATATGACGCAGGCACGCTGCTGTCCTACAAGGGCATCGCCGAAGGCGTCGAAAACTCCAACTTCCTGCTTCACACTTCCAAGGACCCGCTGATCCTGACGCTCTATGAAAAGCGCGTGGAAAAGACCGACCTGCCTTTCTTCCTCGGCCTGATGCAGCATCTCTCCGCCCGCGGTCTGTCCTGCCCACTGCCGCTGCCGCGCCGCGACGGCGCGCTGCTCGGCTCGCTGTCCGGCCGTCCGGCTGCGCTGATCTCCTTCCTCGAAGGCATGTGGCTGAGAAAACCGGAGGCCAAGCACTGCCGCGAGGTCGGCCGGGCGCTGGCCGAAATGCATGTGGCCGGCGATGGTTTCGAGCTGAAGCGGGCGAATGCGCTGTCGATCGACGGCTGGCGGGGGCTCTGGGAGAAATCCGAGGCGCGCGCCGACGAGGTCGAGCCCGGCCTGCAGACCGAGATCCGCAGCGAACTCGACTTTCTCTCCGCACACTGGCCGCAGAGCCTGCCTGCCGGCGTCATCCATGCCGACCTCTTTCCCGATAACGTCTTCTTCCTCGGCGATGAGCTCTCCGGCCTGATCGATTTCTATTTCGCCTGCAACGACCTGCTCGCCTATGACGTCTCGATCTGCCTGAATGCCTGGTGCTTCGAGAAGGATGGCGCCTATAACATCACCAAGGGCACGGCGATGCTTGCGGGTTACCAGAGCGTCCGGCCGTTGAGCGAGGCCGAGATAGCTGCCTTGCCGGTGCTGTCGCGCGGCTCGGCGCTGCGCTTCTTCCTGACCAGGCTCTATGACTGGCTGACGACGCCCGAAGGCGCCATGGTCACCAAGAAGGACCCGCTCGAATATCTCCGCAAGCTGCGCTTCCACCGCCAGATCAAATCGCCGGCCGAATACGGATTGAGCCTATGAAACACGTCGATATCTTCACCGACGGCGCATGCTCCGGCAATCCCGGCCCCGGCGGCTGGGGCGCCGTGCTGCGTTATGGCGATGTCGAAAAGGAGCTTTGCGGCGGCGAGGCGGATACGACCAACAACCGCATGGAGCTGCTGGCGGCAATTTCGGCGCTATCGGCCTTGAAGACGCCTTGCGAGGTCGATCTCTATACCGACAGCGCCTATGTCAAGGACGGCATCTCCAAGTGGATTTTCGGCTGGAAGAAAAACGGCTGGAAGACCGCAGACAAGAAGCCGGTGAAGAATGCCGAGCTCTGGCAGGCGCTTGAGGAAGCCCGCAGCCGCCACAAGGTGACGCTGCACTGGGTCAAGGGCCACGCCGGCCACCCCGAAAACGAACGCGCCGACGAACTCGCCCGCCGCGGCATGGAGCCGTTCAAGAAGGGCAAGGCGGTTTCGCTTTAGGGTGTAGCCTCACGCATGCGGCCGGAAAAGCCCGCTTGCGTGAAATGCCTTCCGCTCACCCCACCCTCCGTCATCCTCGGCCTTGAGCCGAGGATGACGGAGGGTGGGGGCCTGTTTCAGCCAAACTCTCGGTCGGCGGGATAGCAGATCGGGTTCCATCGGGCGGACACTTACCTGACGGCGAGGATATCGCTGCACCTCACGGCAGCAATGCGACGGCTTTCCCAGCTCCTCAAACAACCTGTTGCTACTGCGCCGTCCCCGCACCCTGGATCAGCCGGTGCAGATATTCAAGCTTGGCCACGACAGGTGAGGACAACACGAAGGGGTAGGAGTCCGGCTGGCCCATGCTGCGCTGGATGGCGTTGATGGCGAGGCTGAGCGGCACCCAGGCGCTGACCAGCTGTTCGGCGCTTCTGGCCCGGTAAGGGATGAAATCCACCTCGCCTGATATTTCCTCATGGCCGCGCGGATCGATCGCGATGCCGAAGGCGCGGGCGGTTTCCAGCGTGTCGACGATATGGAGGTAATGCGCGAAGCATTCGGCGAAATCTTCCCAGGGGTGCGACGCCGCATAGGCGCTGATGAAATTGTCCTGCCATCCCAGGGGGGCGCCGCCGGCATAATGGCTCTGCAGGGCTGCGGCATAATCCTGCCGTTCGTCGCCGAAGACGGCGCGGAAATCGGCAAGGCCGCCCCGATCGCGCACCAGCTTGTTCCAGATGAAATGGCCGGCCTCGTGGCGGAAATGGCCGAGCAGGGTGCGATAGGGTTCGTTCATCGAGCTGCGCGCCTGTTCGCGCGTCGCATCGTCGGCCTCGGCGGCACGGATGGTGATCAGGCCTTCCTCGTGGCCGGTCATAGCAGGCACGACATAGCCGTTGCTCTCGATCGAATCCTCGAGGAAATCGAAGACCAGGCCGCCCTGCGGGTCTTGCGCCCGATCGGGATGCGGCAGCCTCCAGCGCAAGAGCGAATAAAACAGATGGCGCTGCGCCTGGCTGATGCGCCGCCAGCGGTCGATGCCGTCCTGGGTGTCGGTGTTCGGCACCAGCCGGTTATGGCGGCAGGCCACGCAGAATTCGCTGTTCCCATCGCCGTCCACCAGCCAGTTGCAGATGTCGAGGCCGGCATTGGCGCAGAAGCGGACCTCACGCTCGGGATCGGAAACGAGCTGCCAGAGGATCTCGTCGCGCGGCTCCAGCGCATGCATGGCGAGATCGCCGGGCAGGAAGCCGAGGCGATGATTGCAGCGCACGCAGTGGCGATTGTCGAAGTGGACGACCTGATCGCAATTGTCGCAGGCAAAAAGCTTCATCGTGTCTATCTCTGCAAAGCATTGGGGTGGGGGATTAAAAATGCCTGCCGCGCGAGGGCGCAGCAGGCATGGTGATAAAGGATGAGCGTCTGGCTCAGAGCCGGTCGACGGCGCCCTTGAGCTTGTCCTTGACCTTGCCGGTTGCGACCTGGCCCTTGCCCTTGGCTTCCTGGACGGCGCCCTTGGCCTGCATTTCGCGATCGTCCGTGGCCTTGCCGACGGCCTGCTTGGTCTTGCCGGCAATTTCGTTTGCCTTACCGGAAATCTTGTCGCTGGTGCTACCCATATGTGATGTCTCCTTGGTCGGCATGGGCCTCTTGCCCATGCTTGCCGAAATGAAACGTCACTTGCGGCTATTCGTTCCCACTGGCGCAAGCCAGCTGTTTCTCACGCCAGCTGTTCTCAGGCCAACTGCTTTTCAGGCATGCCCGGCTTCAGCCGAAAGCATGGCGGCGGTCACGCCCATGCCGGCGAGCGCCCGCTCGTATTTGTCGTCGAGACTGCGGTCGAAGATCAGTTCCTCATTGGCCGGGCAGGTGAGCCAGCCATTGTTGACGACTTCGCTCTCCAGCTGGCCGGCTGCCCAGGAGGAATAGCCGAGCAGCATCGTCGCCCGCGTCGGCCCGTTGCCCTTGGAGATGGCGCGCACGATGTCGAGCGTCGCCGTCAGGCAGATATCGTCGCTGACCGGGATCGAGGAGTCGCTGGCATAATCGTCCGAATGCAGCACAAAGCCGCGGCCGCTCTCCACCGGGCCGCCGGTCTGGATCGGGAAGTCGCGGGCGCGCTTCGGCAGCACGATCGAATCTTCCTGCTTGATCATGTCGAGATGCTGCAGCACATCGGTGAAGGTGAGGCTCTGAGGACGGTTGATGACGAAGCCCATGGCGCCGGCATCCGAATGCGCGCAGATGTAAATCACGGTGCGCGCAAAATTGCGGTCTTCCATGCCGGGCATGGCGATGAGGAACTGGCCATCGAAGAAGCCACGCTCCCGTCTGTTCTTCAGCGTCGATAAGGACATCGTTCCTCCTGCTGCCAGACCGCACCAAGGCCTCGACAAGAGAAACATGGGCCAATGTCACACATCAATCAACTGAAAATGAAGATTTAAATCGCCGCGACTTCTGGCGGTCAAACACCGCTTTCGGTAAACCTTTGTTCCATGATGATTATTTCCTCAGTCCCGCGCGGTTTTTTGATTGCGGTCGTTTCGGCGGTCGCAGCACTTGTGCCGTTTTCTTCGGTTCATGCGGAAATGAGCGGCTGGGCGGAGAACGAAGGCGGCCGCATGCGCCTGGTGGCGCTTGCGCCCGATGCCGGCGGCAAAATCCGCGCAGCGCTTCAGATCGAGCCGAAACCCGGCTGGATCACCTATTGGAAAGAGCCCGGCGGCAACGGCATTCCGCCCCAGCTCACCATCGCGGCGGAAAGCGGCGTCACGCTCGATGCCATCGCCTATCCCGTTCCGAAACATTTTTTCAACGGCGCGATCGAGGATATTGCCTATGATGCGCCGGTGACGCTGCCGCTTTCGCTGAGCGCGGCCGGTAAAGGCCCGGTCGAGATCGATGCCGGCGCCTTCATCGGTATCTGCAAGGATATCTGCATTCCCTTCCAGGCGAATTTTCAGCTGAAGCTCGGCCCGGCCATGCAGTCGCGTCCGCAGGAGGAGGCGATCCTCCAGGCCGCCGATGCGAGCCTGCCGAAGCCGCCATCGGCGGATTTCGACGTGACCGCGCATGCGATGTCGCCGGACAGGAAGACGCTGTCGCTGACGCTGGTTTTGCCGAGTGAGGGGCCGGGCGAAGGGAAAGCCGCCCCCGATATCATCGTCACCGGCCCGAGCGGCTATGCCTTCACCAAACAGATCGGCGGCAAACGCGACGGCGCCACTTTCAACGTCGATGTATCCATCGGCAAGCTGCCGAAGGATTACGACATATCGGGCAAGCGCTGGGGCGTGCTGGTGATCGATGGCGCAAGGGCGATGGAGACGACTCTTGCCTTTGAATGACTGGTCTTGCCTTTGAATGACCGGGTCTTATAGTCGCCGCAGAACCCCCGCGGCGCCCGCCGCCGCCAAGGCAGAACCCCAAAGCCACAACCCCCAAAACCGAAACCCAAGGAGAAGACCATGACCATCGCGATCGGCGACAAGCTTCCTGCCGCCACCTTCAAGGAAAAGACGGCCGACGGTCCGGTCGAAATCACCACCGATCAGCTCTTCGCCGGCAAGCGCGTCGTGCTCTTTGCCGTGCCGGGCGCCTTCACGCCCACCTGCTCGCTGAACCACCTGCCGGGTTATCTCGAAAACCGCGACACCATCCTCGGCAAGGGCGTCGACGATATCGCCGTCGTTGCCGTCAATGACTGGCACGTGATGGGCGCCTGGGCGCAATCATCAGGCGGTATGGGCAAGATCCATTTCCTCGCCGATTGGGATGCCGGCTTCACCAAGGCCGTCGGCCTCGACGCCGACCTCTCCGCCGGCGGCCTCGGCCTCCGCTCCAAGCGTTATTCGATGCTGGTCGAGGACGGCGTGGTGAAAGCCCTCAACGTCGAGGAAAGCCCCGGCCAGGCAACCGTCTCGGGCGCTGCCGCGATGCTGGAACAGCTGTAAGCGTTTGAACAAGATCTGCCCCTCACCCTCTCCCCGTAAAAACGGGGCGAGGGGACGTGCCCTGCAACAGCGAGGTGGGAACCGAGAGGTTGCGGCTATCCCCCCTTCGCCCCGCCTGCGGGGAGAGGTGGCGGCAGTCGGATGACGGGCACGCGCCGATGGCAGGTTTGGAGAAACGCGCCTCCCGGAGCGTCGCATCCTTAAGCATCATGACAGATGAAGGCGGCCGTTCGGTCGCCCTTTTCGACTATGCGAGCGTCACCGGCTTCCGCCGAGCCGTCAGACGAGCGACGAGCCCGCAAAAACCCAGGACCACCAAGGGCGGAACTGCATGCGCATATTCGCCGTGGAAGAGAACCGTCGCCACAGCCGCCAGCATCACGGCACTCCCGAGCAGGGAACCGTAAAGGCGCAATGGTTTGACGATGAGCATGACTGCTGCGGTGAATTCGCAGACGGCGGTGAGGTAATGGAAGCTTTCCGGATAGCCCCACCGGGCGTAGTCCGCGGCAATTTCGGGGCTGACGAAGGTGTTGCCATAGGCGCCGATGAAGAAGAAGGCTGCAAGCAGCCAGGCAATGACGTTTGCCAGGGATAGGTTGACGAGAGACATCGGCGCGATCTCAACGCGGTGCTTGCAGAGCGAGAGTGCGGCTCGCCAGACGCCAGCCCTCCGGCGTCCGCCGGAGCCGGTCGGTATAGGTCACGCTCGCCACTGCCCCGTTCGACAACAGGCCAAGCCCCTTCGAGACGGCGGTGATCTCGTCGCCTGCGCCTTCCTGAACATACACATTCGTCGTGTGATGGGCTTTCGCATGACCGTCCCGGCTGGCCATATGGCAGATCGCTGCAATGCCCGTGACCGGAGTAAAGCCGAAAACGCTCGAGTCGAAATATGCATCCTCGGTGAAGACTTCACCGAATCTGTCCCACGCATGGTTGTCGACGAGGTGTGCCCAGAGCGAGAGGATTTGGTTGATCTCGACGATGTCATCCGTCGTTGGTTTCATGTCTCATGGTCCTTGAAAGGGGATGGGTGCGAATTCGCTATCGTGGCGAAAAGGCGGATGCCCCGTCCTCGGGACGCCACATCCGCCGTGTCGGCTGAACGGTCCTGCGCATGCCGGGCCGTCAAGCGCCCGGCCGCGGGCCGTCACCAGTTGATCGGGCCATTGGCGTTGAAAAACTGACCGGTCGGTCCGGCGTCATCCAGCAAGGCATATTTGACCGGGGCCCGAACGCCGTCTTCGATCGTGATGTAGCCGCCGCCTCTGTTCAATTCGGTCATGACATAGCCGGGGCAGACGGCGTTCACCTTGATCGGCGTATCTGTTAACTCAAGGGCAAGCTGCACGGTCAGCATGTTGACCGCCGCCTTGGAGGCGGCATAACCAAGCCATTTGACATCGGGGGACGGATTGTTTGCATCGCCCGTCCACCAGAGCGAACCCACGCTGCTGGAAAGGTTGACGATGCGCCCACTGGCCGCCTTGCGGATCAGCGGCAACAGTTTCTGGGTCACGATCACCATTCCGATGAAATTGACCTCATAGGATTCACGCAGGGTTTCGATGGAGGCGACGCTGGGGAAATCGTCGGTGTCGAGCAGCAGGATGCCCGCATTGTTGATCAGGATGTCGAGCCTGCCGAACCGCTCGCCGATCGAAGAGGCGGCAGCGTCGACCGTATCAGGGCGGTTGAGATCGATCTCGATCGCCTCGACCGCCAAGCCCTCCGCCCGCAATGTTTCGGCCTTTGCCCGCCCGGCTGCAAGATCGCGTGCGCCGAGAAGGACGAACACGCCTTCCCGGCCGAGCTGGCGAACCGTTTCAAAACCAAGGCCGCGGGTCGCGCCGGTGACGAGCGCAATCTTTTGATCTGTCGACATTTTATCTCCCAAGCAGGCGCGCTCGCAAGGCGAGGCCGTTTGCAATGACGTTGCTCAGCAACGCATCGTGAAATTGCATGGGAAATTATGTCTGTCAACGACAAATGTCACTAAGTGACATTTTGTTCGAAGTGAATGACACCGGCGGCGCGATCGAAGAGATCGGTAAGTGACATGGCCGCTCCGCCATCCACCCAACTGTTTATCGATGCCCGAATGAGCGCGAAAACCGTTCCCGCGATCGTATAGGCGACAACATCCGGGAGCGGAGACCGTCTGTCCGGCGAGGCGAGAATATGGGCGATTTCGTCGATCAGTTCGGCGATCATCTGTTCCTTTCGCGCAGAAATGCTCCTGTTGGAGCGGATTGCCGTCTCGATGGCGAGAAAGAAACGCGACCTTTCGTCGAACGCCGCAAGCATCGCCCGCGCGGCAGCAAGCAGTGCGACAACCGGCGGCTCCGAGGCGAGCCGCTCCGTCAGTTCCGCACGGATGATCGTCATGCCATCCTGCACCCAGCTGACGATCACATCCTCCTTTGTCGGGAAGTAGCGAAGCAGGGTGCGGGGCGACACGCTGACGGCGGCAGCGATATCGGCAATGGTCGTCTCCTCGAATCCACGCTTGTGGATCAGCTCCAACCCGGCCTCGAGCAGCTGCGCGCGCGTGCGATCCTTCTTATCTTCCCGAAGTCCCAAAATTGTCTCCACGCTGACATGCGACGGGCTTCTTTTGACACATCATGCCATTTGTCGTCCAGCGACAGAAATTTTGAGTGGAGAGGGTGCCGCCATATCAGCCCGCCCTTCGAGGTCCCGCGGGGCACCTCAGGATGAGGCTGGAGAGAGGGCGCGTCCTGGAATGGGTCGGCGGCCGTTTGTCGCGCTTGTCAATTGTGTGAGCAACTGCGCGCTCCCCGCCTCAATCTCGCCGCAATCGTTATAACATAACCGTAATGTTATTACATTGTAGGATGCGCCATGCCCCCGAGCCCCGACCGCCCCTCCGTCAGCCTGCTGGGACAGTCGGCATTTTCTAGGGTCATCGGCATCACGCTGGTCCTTGCCGTGCTCTGGCTGGCGATCCACTGGGCGGTTCTGCTGCCATGACGCCGCTGATCCGCCTGGAGAATCTGACCGTCGCCTACAACAGGCACCCTGCCGTTCACCACGTCTCCGGCGCCTTCGCCTCCGGCAGCCTGACGGCGATCGCCGGGCCGAACGGGGCGGGCAAGTCGACGTTGCTGAAGGCGATCATGGGTGAGCTTCGCCCGGCCGAGGGCAGGGTCGAGCATCGGTTGGGGCGGGCGGAATTCGGTTATCTCCCGCAGGCGGCCGAGATCGACCGGCGCTTTCCGATCTCGGTGATCGACACCGTCATGCTCGGCGCCTGGAAGAAGGTGGGAGCCTTTGGCCGCATCGCGCCCGGCGAGATGAAAAGGGCAGGCGAGGCGCTCGCCGCCGTTGGCCTCGAAGGTTTCGGCCGGCGCCATGTCGGGTCGCTCTCGGCCGGCCAGTTCCAGCGCGTGCTCTTTGCCCGCCTGCTGCTGCAGGATGCCGGCATCATCCTGCTCGACGAGCCGTTTACTGCAATCGATGCCCGCACCACCAGGGACCTCGTCGATATCGTCACCCGCTGGCATGGCGAAGGCCGCACGGTGATCGCCGTGTTGCACGATTTCGAACTCGTCCGCACGCATTTCCCGCAAACCCTGCTGCTCGCCCGCGAGCTGGTCGGCTGGGGTCCGACCACTGAGGTCATGTCATCGGCCAATCTGTTGAAGGCGCGCGCCATGGCCGAGCGCTGGGATGAGGATGCCGCTGCCTGCGACCCCGAACAGGCGCCGGCGGCATGACGGCTTACGATCTCTTCCTCGCGCCCTTCGCCGATTTCGGCTTCATGCGCCGCGCCCTCGTCGCCTGCCTCTGCCTCGGGCTCGGCTCCGGCCCGATCGGCGTCTTCCTGATGCTCAGGCGCATGAGCCTGATGGGCGACGCGATGAGCCATGCCGTGCTGCCGGGAGCGGCGATCGGTTACCTCGTCGCCGGCTCCTTGTCGCTGACGGCGATGGGCCTCGGCGGCCTGATCGCCGGCCTGTCGGTGGCGCTGCTGTCCGGCGCCGTCAGCCGGATGACCGTGCTGCAGGAGGATGCGAGCTTTGCCAGCTTCTATCTCGCGTCGCTGGCGCTCGGCGTGCTGATCGTCTCGCTGCGCGGCTCGAATATCGATCTGCTGCATGTGCTCTTCGGCACCATCCTGGCGATCGATGCCTCCGCCCTTTATCTGATCGGCGCGATCACCTCGCTGACCCTCGTCATCCTCGCCTTCATCTACCGGCCGCTGGTGGCCGAATGCTTCGATCCGGGATTTCTGCGCGCCGTCGGCGGGCGCGGGCCGGTCTATCATGTGCTCTTCCTGCTGCTCGTCGTGCTGAACCTCGTCGCCAGCTTCCAGGCGCTCGGCACGCTGATGGCGGTCGGCCTGATGATGCTGCCGGCAGCGATCGCCCAGCTCTGGTCGCGCAGCCTGGCGGTGATGATGGCGATTGCGGCCGGAAGTGCCGCCGCCTCCGGCTATCTCGGCCTGATCGCCTCCTACCATCTCGAACTCGCCTCCGGCCCGACGATCATCATGACGGCGGCGATCCTCTACGGCTTTTCGATTTTTTTCGCGCCCTCCGGCCTGGCCCGGCGCTTCTTTCCCCGCCCGCATTTGAAGGGCTGATCCCAAGGAGACTTCGATGAATCCGAAAAGACTGCTTCTCTCCGCAGCAATCCCCGTTTTGATGGCGCTGTCGGCCATACCAGCCTCCGCCGAAACGCTGAAGGTTGTGGCGTCCTTCACCGTGCTTGCCGACGTCGTCAAACAGGTCGGCGGCGAGCATGTGAAGGTGACGAGCCTCGTCGGGCCGAACGGCGATCCCCATGAATTCGAGCCGTCGCCGGCCGATGCGAAGAATTTGAACGCGGCTCAGGTGACCTTCGTCAGCGGCGAGGGGCTGGAAGGCTGGATGGACCGGCTGATCACCGCCTCGGGTTACAAGGGCAAGCCGGTCACCGTCTCCGAAGGCATTGCCACCCGCACCATGGAAGAGGACGGCGCGGAGATCACCGATCCGCATGTCTGGAACAGCCCCGTCAACGTCAAGATCTGGGTCGCCAATATCGAAAAGGCGCTGTCGGCGGCCGATCCGGCCGATGCGAGCGCCTTCAAGGCCAATGCCGAGAACTACGCCAAGAAGCTTGACGCGCTGAACGCCTATGCCCATGCGAAATTCGACAAGGTCGCCGACGATCGCCGCAAGGTGCTGACCAGCCACGATGCCTTCGGTTACTTCGGCCGCGAATATAATGTCAGCTTCCTTGCCCCGCTCGGTCTGTCCACCGAGAGCGAGGCCTCTGCCGCCGACGTCGCCAAGCTGATCGAGCAGATCAAGAGCGAGCGGGTGAAGGCCTATTTCTTCGAGAATTCCAACGATCCGCGCCTGGTCAAGCAGGTCGCCAAGGCAACCGGCGCCGAGCCCGGCGGCGAGCTCTATGTCGAATCGCTCTCCGACGCCAAGGGACCGGCGCCGACCTATGAAAAGATGTTCAAATACAATGTCGACCAGCTCGCCGCCGCCATGGCGAAATCGAGCTGATCAGTTGAGGCACTGCGGGGTTTGACCCCGCAGTCTTCACTGATTGAGGTCGAAGACCAGGATGCCGGCAAGGCCTCCGTCCGTCGAGGAGACGATGCGCTCGCCCACAGCCACATGTTCGGGATGGATGAGATAGGAGTCGCGGGCCTCCGCACTTTCGAAGGTCACGGCAAAACCGTCGACGAAGCCGCCATGCAGCCCCTCGGGCGAAACGTTCGGCCCGTATTTGATATCCAATATGCCGGGAATGACCTGTTTCAGGGCGACGATCGCGTCGAACAGAGATTGTTTGTCGTCGGCCGTCATCGCCGTCTTCAGCCGCAGGAATACGCAGTGCAGGATCATCATGGTCCTCCCGATTTTCTTTGGCTGGAGAATAGCGGCGAAAACCGGGAGAGCAATGAGATTTATTTTCACGCAGGCGTTGCGCCGCGGGCCGGGCCCCGGGCAGATTACATCTGGTCGGTCTTGACCAGGGGCCGCTTGTAGATCTTCTGGACGAGATCGCTCGCCAGCGTGCGGGCTTCGTCCTTCTGGGCCGCCGTCATCGGCCGGCAGGTGTTCCTGGTGTTTGAACTGTCGAGCACGGTCGTCGAACCGGAATTGGCGATGACCAGATGCCAACTGCAAGAGGCGACCTTGTCGATGGCGACAGCACCATGGCAACCGGTGGACAGGCAGAAGGCAACGGTAACCTGCGCCCCGTGGTCGCCTTTATAGGCGAGCTCGACGGCTTTCTTGATATCCGTGACCCATCGCTGGCATTGCGCCTGTTTTGCCCCCGGCTCGCAGCTCTTGGTGACGGGAGTGATGTCGCCGGCCTGAAGCGGCGATACGCAAAAAACACCCAGCGAGAGGGCGAGCAGAAACTTGAGCATGGGATTTTCCTTGTGCAAGCAATGAGAGGCGCACATCGCAGGCCGTTGGTCAATGGCCGTTTATGGGAGGGAAGGGGCGTGGCCGACAGCTTTCAGCCAACACCATCCTGTAATCGAACAGTCTCGTCTGCTGCCGGACGATGATTGGGACGGCGCTTTCCGGAAAGGCCTCGGCTTGCTGCTCTATCGCCTTGCTTGGAGACAATGAACATTCGTCATTTCCGGACGAGACAGTGCCGGATTCCGAGCGCGTGCCATGGGGGATCGCGGATGCTTCCGCGACATGGATTCCTGGCTATTTCCGCAGGATTTTCTCCATCGCTTTCCCCTTCGCGAGTTCGTCGATCAATTTGTCCAGATAGCGGATTTCCCGCATCGTCGTTTCTTGGATGTCTTCCACGCGGACACCGCAGATCACGCCGGTAATCAATGATCGGGAGGGATTCATCTGAGGCGCTTGCGCAAAGAAATCCTCGAAGTTGGTCTTCTCAGCCAATTGATCGTCCAGGCTCTGCTGGCAATGGCCCGTCAGCCAACAGATGATTTCATCGACCTCTGTCTTCGTGCGCCCCTTCTTCTCTGCCTTGGCGACATAGTGGGGATAGACGCTCGCGACGCTGACTGAATAGATGCGATGCTTCGTCATGCCTGCTCCTCAACGTTCCAGATGTTTTCAGGCTTGAGATAGCTGATTTCTAGACCTCAGACGACCGCCACGGGGCCGGCTGCGGACCGGAAGCTTTGAGGTCTTGGCCAAGAAGAGGCAGGTCATCCGCTCTCCACGCCAAAATTTTCTGCCAAGACGCCTTTGATCTGAGGTCCGCTTTCGGGCGATGCAAACCTATCGGAACGACAGAAATGACGGCGCATTACCGCCCGGTAGCATGGGCTCGGTCGGTGATCTCTGACCGCATTTCTGCTAAAGCTCGGAAGCAAATTGCCCGCGATGTCACCAACTGCCGAAGTGTGAAGAGCGCAACGGGCTGATGGGCTTCTCGCTCATCAGGCCTCTTGTCTTGAAGGAGGAGCGCCAGGATGAGCACCGACCTGGATACCGTGCGGTCCTATAATACGGTCGCGGCGGAGTACGCTGCGGAGGCCGCGGCGATGCCCGAATGGGTCGCGACAGAGATCGATGCGTTCGTGACCGGGCTGGGCGGCTCGGGCAGGGTGCTGGAGATCGGAAGCGGTGGCGGACGAGATGCACTTGCGCTTGAGAAGCGGGGAATGAGCGTCCGGCGCACCGACATTGCAAAGGGTTTCGTCGAACTGCTTCGCGAAAATGGCTTCGATGCCGACCTGTTGGACCCGCTGACCGAAGACTTGGCCGACCCGCAGCGTCCCGGCACGCCGTACGACGGGATCTGGGCCTGTGCCTGCCTGATTCATGTCGCGCGCGAGGATTTCGGCACGGTGCTCGGACGGCTTGCCGAGGCGACCCGGACCGGTGGCCGATTGCACGCCTCGGTAAGAGAGGGCGAAGGCGAGGACGTGTCCACACATGGCAGTGCTGCAGCGCCCCGGCGCTACGTCGAGACGTACTGGCGCGAGTTTGCCCTGCGGTCCGCACTCACGGACGCCGGCTGGATCGTCAGCGAGATACGTCTGTGCGTCGGAAAGCCCCATGATCGATGGCTGAGCGTTCGGGCGAGTCGGGCGTGACGCACATGGAACTTGCGGGAATGGCCGTTCCGCTCAAGCCCGTTTCGTCAGCGGAAAGCGGTCGCGCAGCAGCCGCAGTACCGATTCCGAAGGGATCGGCGGCCCGAACAGGTAGCTCTGGCCGTAGCTGCAGCCCATCTTGGCGAGTTCGATCGCGTCCTCGTTGGATTCGATCCCCTCCGCCACCACCTTCATCTCCAGCTCGCGCGCCATCGATATCACCGACCGGAGCACGGTCGCCTTCTTGTCGCTGCCGTCGCGCACCAGCGCCTTGTCGAGCTTGATCGTGTCGAAGGGGAAGCGGGTGAGATAGGCGAGCGACGAATAGCCGGTGCCGAAATCGTCGAGCGCCAGCCCGATGCCGGCCTCCTTCAGCTTCTGCAGCACGAGGCGGGCCTGTTCCGGATTTTCCATCACCATGGATTCCGTCAGTTCGAGCTTGAGCCGCGAGGGATGGCAATGCGTCTTGGCGAGAACCGAGCGCACGTCGTCATAGAGTTCGTTGTTGAGCAGCTGCACGCTCGATAGATTGATCGAGACGAAGATCGGCAATTCGCCGGTCTGGTGCTGCCAGCTCATCAGATCGTTGGTCGCCTGTTCCAGCGCGAACATGCCGAGCGGGCCGATGAGATCGGAGGACTCGGCGATCGGAATGAATTCGGATGGCGGAATATTGCCGCGTTTGGGATGTTCCCAGCGCATCAGCGCCTCGAAACCGGCAATCTCGACATCCTCCAGCCTGGCGATCGGCTGATAGACCATCGACAATTCCTTGCGCTCGATGGCGCGGCGCAGATCCGTTTCCAGCTGCAGCCGATCGGTGCCGAAATCGCGGAAGGCCGGCTGGAACGGTTCGACGCGGTTGCCGCCCGCCCGTTTTGCCCGGTACATCGCAAGCTCGGCGTCACTGAGCAGGCCGGTGGCGCTTTCCTGCCGGTCGACCCAGGAGGCGAGCCCGACCGAGGCCGTCAGGATGATCTCGCGATTGGCGAAGTTGATCGGCACCATGATCGCCTTGCTGATCGCATCGGCGAAATCGGCGACCTTGGCCGGATTGTGCTCGGACACCAGGATCAGGCCGAACTGGTCGCCGGCAAGCCGGGCCAGCGTGTCCTGCGGCTTCAACAGCCGGCGCAGCCGCCGCGTCAGCGCGATCAGGATGTTGTCGCCGGCAGCCACCCCGAGCGAATCATTGACCAGCTTGTAGCGGTCGATGTCGATCACCATCACCGTCGGCCGCAGCGTGTCGCCGCCCGGCGCCAGCGCCAGCACCGATTGCAGCCGGTCGAGGAAGACCTGGCGGTTCGGCAGGCCGGTCAGATTGTCGTGCAGCGCATCGTGCAGCAGCCGCTCGACGGAATTCTTCTGCTCGGTCACGTCGACGATGGTGCCGACGCAGCGGATGATCTCGCCGTTCGAGCCGAGCACCGGCCGGGCGCGGATCAACAGCCAGTGGAAATGCCCGTCCTCGGCGCGGATGCGGAACTCGTGGTTCAGCCGCCCGCGGCGGTGTTCGAGCAGCACGTCGAGTGTCGCGCGGAAGCGGTCGCGGTCGTCGGGATGCAGCCGCGGCAGCCAGTTGCGCGCCGCGCCATGCATGGTGCCCGGCGATAGGCCGAGCTTGGTCGAGACATCGGGAATGGTAACGACGCGGTCGCGCGCCACATCCCAATCCCAGACCATGTCGCCGGAGCCGGTCAGCGCCAGCGATTGCCGCTCGAGATCGGAAAACAGCCCCTGCTGGAACGCGCCGCCGGCAAAGGCATGCTGCATCACGGTGAAGCCGATCAGCAGCACGATGAGCACCAGGCCGCCGCCGAGGGCGGGCTGGATGATGTCGTTGTCGAGCCGCCCGGTCACCGTCAGCCACGCCCCGAACAGCCAGACGAGGATCAGCGCCCAGGCCGGCACCAGCAGGATGGCGCGGTCGTAGCGGTTGAAGCCGAGATAGATGATGAGCAAGAGCCCCATCGTCGCCGTCAGCGCGAAGGAAAGCCTGGCGATACCGGCGGCGATCGACGGATCGTAGATCGCCACGCCGAAGAGCAGGGCAAGGCCGAGCACCCAGGCAAGCGTGGCGTAGCCGAGATGCGCATGCCAGCGGTTGAGGTTCAGATAGGTGAACAGGAAGATGACGAAACTCGACGCCAGCGCCACCTCGGCGCAGGCGCGCCATATTCGCTGGTCCGCCGATGCGACGCTGATGAGCTTGCCGAGGAAGCCGAAGTCGACGCAGATATAGCCGAGCACCGCCCAGGCGAGGGCCGCCGTCGCCGGCAGCATCGAGGTGCCCTTGACGACGAAGAGGATGGTCAGGAACACGGCGAGCAGGCCGGCAATGCCGAGCACGATGCCGCGATAGAGCGTGAAGGCGTTGATCGTATCCTTGTAGGCGTTCGGTTCCCAGAGATAGATCTGCGGCAGTTCCGGCGTCGACAGTTCGGCGACGAAGGTGATGACGGCGCCGGGATTCAGCGTGATGCGGAAGACGTCGGCCTCGTCGCTCGGCTGCCGGTCGAGCGCGAAGCCTTCGCTCGGGGTGATGGCGCTGATGCGCTGCGAGCCGAGATCCGGCCAGAACAGCTTGGAATTGACCAGGCGGAAATGCGGGGCGACGATGACGCGCTCGAGCTGTTCTTCCGAGACATTGGCGAGCGCAAACACCGCCCAGTCGCCCTGATGGTTCTCCGAGCTCGCCCGGACCTCGATGCGGCGGCGGATGCCGTCGGCACCCGCGGCCGTCGAAACCTGGAAGGCCTCGCCCTGGTTCACATAGATCTCGGTCGTCGCGGTCAGGTCGAGCGCGGTATCGTCGCGGGAAATCTTCACCGGTTCGGCCGCCTGGGCCGTACCCGCCATGAAGGCGAAGGCCGCCAGGAAAAGGGCTGCGATCACCGCGATCACTCGTCCGGACGGTGACTTGGGCAGCATGCGGTCTCTGGTCATCGGCTGTCGGTTTTCCTGCCTTTATCCGTATCGGTGGCGAGACGTGAAAACATCACATGATCATGCCACTGACCGTTGATCTTCAAATATCCGCGCAGATAGCCTTCTCGCTGAAACCCGGCCTTTTCAAGCAAACGGATGCTGCGCGCGTTATCTGGAATACAGGCTGCTTCGATACGGTGCAACTCAAGCCCGGTGAAGATGTAAGGAATAACCATTTGCAGGGCGGCGAACATGTGCCCCTGGCCGGCATGGCGCTCGCCCATCCAGTAGCCGATCATGCAGCTTTGTGCCGCACCCCGCCTGATGTAGCCGATGGTGATGCCGCCGACGAGCGTCATGTCGCCTTTGAGGAAAATGAACAACGGGACCGCCTGGCCCGAGGCATATTCCTGCTTGCCGCGGATGACGCGGGCGCGATAGGCGCCCTCGGTCAACTCGTCGCGACGCCAGGTCGGCTCCCAGGGTTCGAGGAATTTGCGGCTTTCGGCGCGCAGCCGGTGCCACTGGTTGAAATCCTGGTAGCGCGGCAGGCGCAGGAGATATCTGTCGTTCTCCAGCTCCACCGCTTCCGGCTGCCGAGACAGAAACCGAAAAACGGATTTTGCCATCGATTACTCCCGGCAGACGGACGTCGGATCAGCTTGCCTGCAGCGTCTTCGACGCCGGGACCGAAAGCGAGGCGGTGATGTCTTCCATCGGCGCGAGCTGCTCCAACGGCCCGATCGCCGAAAGCGTCGGCACCGTGTCGTAGAACAGCCGGCCGGCAAGGTCGGTCAGCCGCTCGATGGTGATGCCTTCCAGCCGCTCCATCATCTCCGGATTGGAAATCGGCCGGCCGTAGAGCATCATCTGCCTGGCGATCTGGCCGGCGCGGGCTGCCGGGCTCTCCTGGCCCATCAGCAGCTGGGCGCGGATCTGGGCGCGGGCGCGTTCGATTTCCTTCTGGTGGATGGCATCGGTGGACTTGTGCAGCTCGTCGATGATGACCGGCAACAGCTCCGGCAGGTTTTCACCGCCGGTCGCGGCATGAATGCCGAAGATGCCGGTGTCGGAAAAGCCCCAGTGGAAGGCATAGACAGAATAACAGAGGCCGCGGAACTCGCGCACTTCCTGGAAGAGCCTGGAGGACATGCCGCCGCCAAGAATATTGGCGAGGATCTGCGAGCAGTAGAAATCGCGGGCATGATAGGGCTTGCCCTCGAAGCCGAGCAGGATCTGCGCGTCCATCAGGTCGCGCGGTTCGCGGACGCTGCCGCCGATATAACGCGCCGCTTCCATGACGGGCGGGGCGGAAGGCGAAGTCGGCAGGCTCGCAAAACGATCCTCGACCATGCGGACGAATTCATCATGCTCGACGGCGCCGGTCGCCACCACGAACATGCGGTCGGTCGTGTAGTTGCGGCCGAGATAGCCGCGGATCTGCTGCGGCGTGAAGGAGACGACGGTCTCCGGCGTGCCGAGGATCGCCCGGCCGAGCGTCTGGTCGCGATAGGCGGCTTCGGAGAACCGGTCGAACACCACGTCGTCGGGCGTATCGTTGGCGGCGTTGATCTCCTGCAGGATCACCTGCTTCTCACGCTCCAGCTCCTCCTCCTCGAAAGCCGATTCCGTCAGGATGTCGGCGAGGATATCGACGGCGAGCGGCACATGATCCTTGAGCACGCGGGCATAATAGGAGGTCGTCTCGGTCGAGGTCGCGGCGTTGACTTCGCCGCCGACATCCTCGATCTCCTCGGCAATCTGGCGGGCCGAGCGGCGCGCCGTGCCCTTGAAAGCCATGTGTTCGAGCAGGTGGGCGATGCCGTGCTCGTCTCCCGTCTCGTTACGCGATCCTGATTTGATCCAGACTCCGAGCGCAACACTTTCAAGGTGCGGCATGGTTTCTGTGACTACTGTCAGCCCGGATTTGAGCCGGGTGCACTCAACTGTCATTGGCTATCTTTCTGCGCCTGCTGTCGTCTCGCCACGGGCATGTTTGCCGATAAAAGTCTCAACGGCTTTCAGCTCCGGCTTGATGATCTGGAAACGCTCCTCCCTGTGCATCACATCAGCAAGCCACGTCGGAAGCGCCGGGTCAATACCGCAAGCGGATTTTACGGCGACGGGGAATTTCGCCGGATGCGCGGTCGAAAGCGTCACCATCGGCGTATTCGGCTTCTCTTTCTTCGCCGCAACGAAGACGCCGATCGCCGAATGCGGATCCAGCAGATAACCGGTCTCGGCATGGGTCTTGCGGATCGTCTCGGCCACCTGTTTCTCGCTGGCGCGGCCGGCGCGGAAGTCGCGGCGGATCGCCTTCAGCGCTTCAGGAGCAATCTCGAAGCCATTGGATTGTTTGAGACTCTCCATCGCCGCGCGCACCTTCGAGGCGTCGCGCCCATAGGCTTCGAACAGCAGCCGTTCGAAGTTCGAGGAGATCTGGATGTCCATCGACGGCGAGCTGGTCGCCTTGACCGCCTTCATGTCGTAGCGGCCGGTCTTCAGCGTCCGCGCCAGAATGTCGTTCTCGTTGGTGGCGATCACCAGCCGATCGATCGGCAGGCCCATGCGCTTGGCGCAGTAACCGGCGAAGATGTCGCCGAAATTGCCGGTGGGCACCGTGAAGGAGATCTTCCGGTCCGGTCCGCCGAGGGCGACGGCCGCCGTGAAATAATAGACGATCTGGGCCATGATGCGCGCCCAGTTGATCGAGTTGACGCCGGATAGACGAACCTTGTCGCGGAAGGCCACGTCGTTGAACATCGCCTTCACCAGGTTCTGGCAATCGTCGAAATTGCCCTCGACGGCAAGCGCATGCACGTTTGGCGAAGACGAGGTCGTCATCTGCCGCTGCTGCACCGGCGAGACCTTGCCGTGCGGGAAGAGAATGAAGATATCGGTGCGCTCGCGGCCCGCAAAGGCGTCGATCGCCGCCCCGCCGGTATCGCCCGAGGTGGCACCGACGATCGTCGCCCGCTCGCCGCGCTTTTCCAGCGCATAGTCCATCAGCCGGGCGAGCAGCTGCATCGCCACGTCCTTGAAGGCGAGCGTCGTGCCGTGGAAGAGCTCCATGACGAAGCTGTTCGGCCCGGTCTGGACGAGCGGCGCGATCGCCGGGTGGCGGAAGGTGCCGTAGGCCTCGTCGATCATCGCCCGGAACGTGTCGTCGGGGATCTCGCCGTTGGTGAAGGGCGACAGGATGGTGAAGGCCACTTCCTGATAGGTCTTGCCGCGCAGCGCCCGGATCTCCTTCTTCGAGAAGCTCGGCCATTTACGGGGAACGTAGAGCCCGCCGTCGCGCGCCAGCCCGGTCAGCAGGGCGTCGCAAAAGCCGAGGGAAGGGGCCTCGCCGCGGGTCGAGATATAGTCCACGTTCGTCATCCTTGATCTATCGCTGGAAGAAATCCGGCCGGGCGCAGCCGTGGCTTGCTCTGCCGAAAATTGGAGAGGGGCTGCCCCGTAGGCACGCCATCGCGGGTATCCTGTTGAAGTTGCCCGCATCCGGCGGCGAAAAGTGCATCAAAACGGCGCTTACCCAATCGATTTTTGTTTGCGCCGCTGATATAGACCATCGCAAACCGTCATGAAAGGCCTCGCGGAAAAGACATGGGGCCTCCAAGAAACGCTTGTACAAGGGATGGAATATGGTGCTCGGCAAGGTCTCGCGTCTCATCGTCTCCGTATCTTTTCTTGCCCTGCTCGCCGGCTGCAACTCGCTCGGCATAGGCGGAGACAGCAAGTCGTCTGCACCGCCGACCCAGCCGAACGGCACCGCCCAGATCATGCCGCTGGCACCCGCCAATCCCTCGTCGAACAATCCGTCGATCGGCACGGCCACGACCGCGCAGGGCACCGTTGCCCCGGTCGTCCAGGGCGCCTGCCCGCAGATCTTCATGCGTGACCAGGATGCGATCTTCCGCACCTATGCCAAGGGCAAGAAGGACGATCCGCAGCAGATCGTCTACCAGGCCTCCTTCGGCGATTACACCCGCCAGTGCACGCTGAACGACACCAACCTGACGATGACGGTCGTCGCCCAGCTGCGCCTGATCACCGGCCCGGCCGGTGCGCCGGGCCCGCTGACGCTGCCGATCCGCGTCACCATCCTCGACGGCGAGAACGTGCTCTATTCCGAGGTCACCAAGTTCGCGACCGAGATCCCGGCAGGCGCGCCTGGCACGCAGGTGATCTTCCGGAAGGAAGGCATCAAGATGCCGGTCGGCGCCGGCGCCCTGGTGCGCGTCAATGTCGGCTTCGACACCCAGCCGGCGAAGACCAAGAAGAGCAGCTAAGCAATTCGGCCTTCGGCCTACACCGGCCTGGGAACTCATCGATAGCGGCCCCTCATCCGGCTGCCGCCACCCGGTCAGGCTAGGGGGAGGGCAGCCGTACGCTCAAACCAGAGCGGGCTAGCGGCTTCGGGCGCTTCAGAGAACGTTGTCCCAGGCGGCCAAGGCGGCGACGACGCCCGGCAGGTCGTTCATGCGCGAGATCGCCGTTTCGGCGCCGGCATCGGTCAATTTATCGGCATGGGCGGGATAGCTGTGCGAGGCGCCGGTAAAGCCGATGACGCGCATTCCGGCGGCGCGCGCCGCATGCACGCCGTGCACGGAATCCTCGACCACGACGACCTTGTCGGGCGAAACTCCCATCTGGCTTGCGCCGTGCAGGAAGATATCGGGCTTCGGCTTGGCGCGGTCGGGGCCGAGATCCTTGGCGGAGAAGATATTGGGTGCAAACAGCGGCTTCAACCCCACCTTGGTCAGCATCATATCGAGCCGCTTGGTGCTGGAGTTCGAGCAGATGCAACGCTTCATCGGCAGCCGGGAGACGGCGAATTCGACGCCCGCAATGGCCTTGACGTCCTGCGCCAGCCGGAGGTCGAGCATCTTTTCCGACTTGTCGAGCAGCGAGGCCGAAAGCGGGATGCTCGCCTCGCGCTCGATCTGCAGCAGGATGTTGCGCCATGTCATGCCGGCGAAACGCTCGCCCATTTCCTCGACGCCGATCGGGTAGCCGGCCTCCGTCAGCAGCGCGGATTCGACTTCCGCCGCGATGATTTCGGAATCGACGAGAACGCCGTCGCAGTCGAAGATGATGAGGTCGAAGCCGTCCATATGTTCACGCCTTGCTGAAATCTGGGCCGAAAGCCTGGGTCTTGTCCGGGGATGCTGCGGCTTTACACGATGCCCGCCCAAAGCTCAACCGGATCTCAAGCATGGCTGCGATGCGGCAAGCGACCGGCTCCGGCGTTGCTGCCGGATCGACGGCGTAGGCCACCTTCATCCCGGCCTCGACAAGCAGGAACTCGCTCGCCACCGAAGGCGCATGGGAGGGAGCCGGAAGGCACAATCGCACGCCGCATGCTCGCCTAGCATCGTGCGCGGCGCTATCAGGTGAGAGTCCCTGGAGATGACCGTGGAATGACGTCGGCAGGATTGCCCGCCAACGTCATGGCAAGCTTAAAGCGAACTCAGAAATGCGAGGGACGGCATAAAGAAATATTCGCCTCCCTTCATCTTCACCGCTTGAGGAACGGTTGCAACGGTCTTGAGGGAGCCGGGATCACCCCAGATGGCCGCTCCTTCCATATCTGGTCGCGCAGCATCTTGTTTTGTTTGACCGATGACCGGATCGACCCCCGGCGCTGGAAAGCCGGTCGGCACAGCTGGGAAACCGGGATTGTTGGCCCAATTTTTCTGCGTGAATTCGAACTGATTGCCTATATCACTGTTGAACGCCATGAATAACAGGCCGACGTATTTACTCGGTTTGTTCTCGATCCTGCCATCGTTCGGATTATCTGTTCGCACGCCATAGGTTTGGCCGCGTCGGGCCATGAGGTGCTTTCGTTCGCCAGCACTGTTTTCGAACCCGCCCGACCCTCGCGGATTGGTTTTTCGGATATGCCCTGAAAAGGGACACTTCGCGCCGCTCTTGTCGCTGAAGTAGTTGAAGTTGTTCGGGACGGGTGACTCAACGCCGTCTTCTGACTGCATCGTGACCGGCGTTCCGTCCTCAAAGCGCCCGACGACCATGGCGCCGGCCCTTTCGTCATCAGATCCGAACAAGCGATCTGCAAGTTTCTGCTCTTGCCTTTTGAACCGGCGGACGTTTTGTTCCAGCTTCCGGTATACGAAGTAACTTCCGAAATGAACGGCCGGATCGGGCGCTGCTGGATCAGGAACAATAACCTGTTCTAATGGGAAAGCCGGATCCCAGTTCGCAATCCCATCCGTCGCGTTTTCTTCCGCGTCGATGTCTTCCAGCAGAAACAGCGGCTGGCTGCGCCCATCGACATAGCCGAAGTGTTCGATACCTTCTCTATTGTCATTGTGAAGGCCCAGGCCATCTTGCGTCCCCACGATTGTTACCCCATGCGAGGCCTGGATCAAGTTTACCACCTGATGGTGAGCAGTGACCTTGGTGTCATTGAGCATATCTCCCACCAGTACGACCGCATGGATGGGATTGTGAAAATAAGAATCCCACCTGCTGACATCAGGGTCATTCAAGTCGGATTTTTGCATGCCCGCGCGAAATATCGGATCGCTCGGCCTTTGGGCGATTTGGAGGGCTTGATAGCCCTCGTCAGTAAGGCCAAGCCCAATGTACGGCGTTCCCGGCGTCGAAGGTTTGGCTTTGAATGCTTCAATTTCCATTAAATGTTGCTTTGCCGATTTCATCAGCGTCGTGGAAATTGCCCGAAGGAAGTTTTTCGCAGCTTCCTTATCGTCAAACCGCAGAAAAAGCAGAGTCAAAAACTCACGAACATGCGCCTTGATGATGTTCGGCTGAAGGTTGTCAAGCATAGTGCTGTCGTCGGCAGATGGATTTTTCCATGAGATTGGAGAATTTAACGTGACGGACATCTTGCGTTCCTCCGTTAATGACATCGTCATTAAACAACAGGTAGCATATTAGAGTCAACGCAACCATTTATTGTTTGATTTGTATTTCCGATGGCGTGTTGAATCTTTTGCCGTTTTTGATCTGCAAACGACCCTATTGGCATCAGGGTGCGCTAGATGTCCTCGATGCTGCGGGTGAGGGTGGTGGACTTTGATCTGATTTATCACCCGCCCACTTGGATAGGCTCTGCTGCCACTGCTGGAGAGTGCAGGCACTGCCGGTCGCCCTCCGCTGAGAAGATGATCGGGCGACTTTCCGCCGCCCGGCGCCCAGCCTTTGTCCAAGAAACTTGACAGCAGGGCCTCGCCGAGACGGCCGGCAAGATCAGCCCGCCTTTCGTTACGAGGCAGGAGCGGCAGCCGCGATGATCTGAGGCTACCGACGTCGCGGGAATGGAAATGGCGAGCAGACAGAAGCCGTCAGGCTGCCAGCTGCCCGCTCCGGCGTCCAGCGGCGGACTGCGTCGAAGCCGTCGCGCGCAGCTTGAACCGGGAAACGAGTTCACGCAGCTTGGCGGCTTCCTCGGCGAGATGACCGGATGCCGCGGTTGATTGCTCGACCATCGCCGCGTTCTGCTGGGTCACCTGATCCATGGAATTGACGGCGGTGTTGACTTCGGCAAGGCCCGTCGACTGCTCTCTTGCCGAGACGGCGATGGCATCCATGTGCTGATTGATGCGGGCGATCTGTTCGCTGATCGCCTTCAGAACCTGGCTGGTGTCGAGAACCAGCTTGACGCCGCTTTCCACTTCCACCGACGATTTCTGGATGTGGCCTTTGATTTCCTTTGCCGCCTGGGCCGATCTCTGGGCGAGTTCGCGCACTTCCTGGGCCACCACCGCAAAGCCCTTGCCCGCCTCTCCGGCGCGCGCCGCTTCGACACCGGCGTTCAGCGCCAGCAGGTTGGTCTGGAAGGCGATCTCGTCGATCACGCCGATAATGCTGGAGATCTGCTGCGACGAAGCCTCGATGCGGCGCATCGCCTCTTCGGCATGCGACACGACCTCCGAAGACTTGGCGGCATTGCGGTTCGCATCGGTCGCTTCCGTGCGCGCCTCGTCGGTGCGCTTGCTCGAGTTCGAGACATTGGCGGTGATCTGATCGAGCGCTGCGGCGGTTTCTTCGAGCGAGGCAGCCTGCTGTTCGGTGCGTTTGGACAGATCGCCGGCCCCGGATGCGATTTCCCTGGTGCCTTCGTCGATTGCGGCAATGGCGGCCGCAATGGCGCCGAGCGTTTGGTCGAGCTGGCGGATCGACATGTTGAAATCATGCCGGAGGCCCTCGAAATCAGGTGCGAACGGCTCGTCGATCTGGAAGGCGAGATCGCCGGATGCAAGCCGCTTCAGGCCGGCGGCAAGGCCGGATGTCGCCGCCCGCAGCCGAACGGCTGCATCTTCGTCGGCCTGTTTGCGGGCCGTCAGCCGTTCGGTTTCGCCCTGCAACCGGGCTGCCTCGGCGTCTTGCTCGAGCTGCCTGTTGGCAATTGCCGCCTGGCGGAAGATTTCGACGGCCGATGCCATCGTTCCGATTTCGTCCGAGCGGCCGATCCCGGTGCAGGCAATGGCCGTGTCACCGCCGGCAAGCCTTTGCATATCGTTGGAAAGCGCCAGGATCGGCTTGGTTACGGTCTTGCGGGTCAGGAAATAGAGACCAATGGCGAACAATGCGGCTGCGGCCAGAAGTGCTTTCAGAGCGATATCGACCGAAGCCTTGACGTCGGCGCTACGCTTGGAGATTTCGTCCGACGCGGCGGTGATCTCGTCGCCGGCCTGTTCCATGGCCGTTTCCAACGTCGAGAATTGCTGCATGAATGCGGGCAAGGCCTTCAAGGCCGCCGAAGGATCCTGGTTTGCCAGATCCACGATTTTCGTGGCGCTTTCGATATAGCTCAGAAGGGGAGGTTCGATGCTGGCAAGCAGCGCTTTGGTCTTGTCGTCGGCGGCAAGCGCCTTGTTGGCGGCAATCATCTCGCGAAACGACGCGTCGTGTTCCACCAGGTCCGCCTTCACCGCGGCCGCTTCTATGCCCGCTGCCGGATTGGACGCCAGCATCGATGCCAGCACGTCCGCGCGCATCGCGTCATGCATCATGTCGGCCTGCATGTGGTTGCGCAGAATTTGCGCCGACCGGGCAACGTCGGCGTTGTTTTCCGACAGGGTCGAGGCCGACCAGATACCGACCCCCGTGGCGCCACCCGCCAAGGCGAAAATCGCGATGCTCGCAATGATGATCTTATGCTGGATCGACGCCATGACAGGGCTCTCTCGTTAATTTAGAACGTGAGAGTACGGGAATATGCTTAATGATTTCTCAGCACCGATCCTTAGTGGCGTAAAAACAATAGGTTGCATTCGATATTTCATTTTCGATGAAAGGTTGATCCGCCCATCGTGGCCGCTCATTGCTGCTTCACGGTCTTGGGCGTAGCATGCAGCCGCACAAGGAGAGGGACCATGAGGCTTTCAGCTTTCGTCCGACCGGCGGCAGCCGTAGTGCTGCTGTTTGCCTTCACATCCACCGACGTCAACGCCAGGGGAAAGCACCGAAGCTGTGCGCAGCTGCAGGCGATGAAAGATAATGCCCTGACCGGCGGAAAGCATGCCGGGGATGGCACCGACAAGAGAGCCAAGGTCGAAAGGAAGATGAGGAACAAGGGCTGCCAGAGCTAAGCCGCCGATAGCGTCCGAGTACCGAGAGAACATGGACGGGCAGCAGGCGAGCCTGTTACCGGGACGGCAGAGGTGCGCCTTCTTTGAGAACGGCGCGACATCCATCAAATCCGCGTCATGCAGTTCTAACCGCGGCCCCAGGACTACCTTTGGCAAACTCATGCACTAGATGGCGATCGAGGAGGACGTCACCGCCGCTATGGGGAGGAGAACAAGCGGCATGCCAAGGAACGGACGAAGAGGAAGACCGCATGACGATCGAGGACATCATCGAGACCCTGGAAAAGACTGATATGCCCGACAGCCGGATCGACGCCTTCATCACCTGTGCTTTCCTGCTGAAGCAATTCCGGCCGGCCGAACCGGACGATTTCGACGGTCCCCACGACTATATGCCGAGCAGTATCAAGTCGCCGCATGGTTTCCTGATGGCGCGTTCGTTCACGCATGATGTCAATCACGCCATCGATCTGTGCCGGGAGGTGCAGCCGGATGCGGTTTGGCACCTCGCCTGCGGCCGCCAGACATCGGACGAGTCGCTTTACGGTGCGCAGCTGCGCGAGATCGATGAGGGCGAAAGCGTGCTCGGTGAAGCCGAGAGCAACCACGCGGCGCTGGCGCTCACTCTTGCGGCGCTGCGGGCGCATGTGCGGCAGGAAGATGAAAAGAGGGCAGGGGCATGAGGCCGCCGGAAACGGCCTTGGAACCTCCTGCAGACCGGCAATAAGCTACGGATCGACCGGAAAAAACTTCAGGAACTGCCGGTCGCCTTCCGGCGAAAACAGGATCGAGCGGCTCTCGGCCGTGCGCCGCGCCCAGCCCTTGTCGAGGAAGCTTGACAGCAGCGCCTTGCCGAGGCTGCCGGCGAGGTGGGTGCGTCTTTCGCTCCAGTCGAGGCAGGAGCGGCAGAGCGGCCGGCGCGAGGATCTGAGGTCGCCGACATCGATGCCGATGCATTTGAGGTCACCTTCGCCCTTTTCCGTCAGCGCCAGGCCGTCGCCGACCGCCTCGATCGAGCCGGAGGCAATCAGGCTGTCGAGCATGCGCACGCCATAATCGCCGGCAAGATGATCGTAGCAGATGCGCGCCTTGCGCAGCGCCGGCTCCTTCGGTCCCGGCTGGTGGCGCAGGTGCCCGCGTCCGGCGGCAAAACCCATCATGCTTTCGATCAGCCGGGCAACGGCCTCGTCGGCGAGGGTGAAATATCGGTGGCGGCCCTGCTTGCGCTGGGCAAGCAGCCCACCGGCTTCGAGCTTGGCGAGATGGGTGCTCGCCGTCTGTACGGTGATGCCGCCGACGCCGGCAAGCTCCGTCGCCGTGAGCGCCCGGCCGCCAATCAGCGCCGCCAGCATGTTGGCGCGGGCGGGATCGCCGATCAGCGCGCCAATCTGCGCAATGTCTGGGCCTTCCTTCATAGTTCGATCGTAACCGAAGCATCGCCGTCAGGCAATGTGCGAAAACGGCCCAGGAGAGCACTGAGACAGCAAAGGAGAAACGATATGATCACCTGCTTCATCCGCTATCAGATCGACCCCTTCAAGAAGGAGGCGTTTGCCGAATATGCCCGCAACTGGGGCCAGGCGATTCCGAAGAACGGTGCCGACCTGATCGGCTATTACGGCCCGCACGAGGGATCGGCGACGACGGCTTACGGCGTCTATAATATCGAGAGCCTTGCCGCCTATGAAGCCTATCGCGCCCGGCTGGCGTCCGACCCGCTCGGCCGCGAGAATTACGAATTGGCCCGACGCGAGCGCTTCATCCTGAAGGAAGATCGCATCTTCCTCAAAAATGTCTCCGCCCCTCACGCCAAGCTGGTGCTGCCATGATCGCCGTCATCTTCGAAGTCGTGCCCTATATGGGCGAACGCCACAAATATCTGGATCTTGCCGGCGAGTTGCGCAGCGATCTCGAAAAGATCGACGGCTTCATCTCGATCGAGCGTTTCGAGAGCCTGACGAACCGCGGCAAGCTTTTATCGCTCTCCTTCTTCCGCGACGAGGCGGCCGTCAAGGAGTGGCGCAATCTCGAGGCGCACCGGGCCGCGCAGCAGGCCGGCCGCGGCGGCATCTTCGCCGATTACCGCCTGCGGATCGCCAGCGTCGTCCGTGATTACGGCATGTTCGAACGCGACGAAGCGCCGGCCGACAGCCGCAGGATTCACGATGCCGCCTGATCGCCGGCATCGGCAAAGTCTGCCGCTCACTCATCAGCCGGCCGAATAAATTCCCGAAATCGGCCACCGCTTCAGGCTTTGGTAACTAAGTTGCGTAACCATAACGGACAGTTAAGCGTAGAGCGTATGAGTGAGTATCAGAATGGCATCAGTTTTTCCGCTTGCCGACCTCAAGGCTTCCGTCAAGTCGGATTCCCGGCCGGGATCCCGGTCGGATTCCTGGGTTGACACGATCATCAAGGGCGATTGCGTCAGCGCCCTCGAAGCTTTGCCCAGCCACTCCGTCGATATCATCTTTGCCGACCCGCCGTATAATCTCCAGCTCGGCGGAACGCTGCATCGTCCCGATCAGTCGCTGGTCGATGCGGTCGACGACGAATGGGACCAGTTCGCCTCCTTCGAGGCCTATGACGCCTTCACCCGCGCCTGGTTGCTGGCCTGCCGGCGGGTGCTGAAGCCGACAGGCTCGATCTGGGTGATCGGCTCCTACCACAATATCTTCCGCGTCGGCGCCACGCTGCAGGATCTGAACTTCTGGATCCTCAACGACATCATCTGGCGCAAGACCAACCCGATGCCGAATTTCAAGGGCCGCCGTTTCCAGAACGCCCATGAGACGATGATCTGGGCGAGCCCCAACGCCAAGGCCAAGGGCTATACCTTCAATTACGATGCGATGAAGGCGGCCAATGACGACGTGCAGATGCGCTCCGACTGGCTGTTCCCGATCTGCAATGGCGGCGAGCGGCTGAAGGGCGAGGACGGCAAGAAGGTGCATCCGACGCAGAAGCCGGAAGCGTTGCTTGCCCGCGTCATCATGGCCTCGACCAAGCCCGGCGATATCGTGCTCGATCCTTTCTTCGGCTCGGGAACGACGGGTGCGGTCGCCAAGCGTCTTGGCCGCCACTTCGTCGGCATCGAGCGCGAGCAGGATTATATCGATGCGGCCTCGGCCCGCATCGCCGCCGTCGAGCCGCTCGGCAAGGCGGAACTGACCGTCATGACCGGCAAGAAGGCCGAAGTCCGCGTTGCCTTCAACGTGCTGGTCGAAAGCGGCCTGATCAAGCCCGGCCAGGTGCTGACCGACGCCAAGCGCCGCTACAGCGCCATCGTGCGCGCCGACGGCACCGTGGCCTCAGGCGGCGAGGCCGGCTCCATTCATCGTCTCGGCGCCAAGGTGCAGGGTCTCGATGCATGCAACGGATGGACCTTCTGGCATTTCGAAGACGGGCAGTCCCTGCGCCCGATCGACGATCTCAGGTCCGTCATCCGCAGTGATCTGGCAAAGGTGGAGTGAGCACCACCTTCGCAAGATCGAGATACCTTCTTCCGATTTCCCTCCAGTTGCGGGAGAAGGCCAAGGCGCCCGGGGTCAAGCCCCGGGCGTCCTCTTTTTGTTCTTGCGCAATTCCGGACGCAAAACCGCTGCACATTTTTGCTGGAATTGCTCCAGTCAAAACTCCTGATAATCGGTGACGTCGACCCGCGTGACGCGCCCTTCCGCATTGAAGGTGATTGTCTCCTCACCCTCGCGGATCAGCGGCTTGCCCGTCTTGCTGTGGGTGGCGCGCACCGACCAGACTGATCGGCCGGAGAGCGGCGTCAACGTTTCCACCAGCGAATTTTCCGCCGTCTGATCAGGATAGTCGTCGAAGTAGCGCCGGAAGGCAGCCATGATCTCAGGCCGGCCGGCAAGACTGCCGACGCCGTTCGAGACATAGGTCGCATTCTCGGCGAAATAGGCCTCGATGGCGGGAAAATCGAGGGCGTTGATGGCGGCGTGAAAGCGTTCGATTTCTTCTGCGGGGTCGAAAGCCATGGGTCTCAGACCTTCAATCCGTAAGCGGCGAGATCGCTGCGCAGCTTTTCCGCACCCGTAAACAGCACCGCATTCCAGCCATAGGCCTTGGCGCCTTCGACATTGACCGGCGCGTCGTCGATGAAGATCGTGGCAGCGGGATCGAGGCCGAAGCTTTTCGTATGCGTTTCGTAGATGGCGAGATCCGGTTTGATCAGGCCGACATCGCCGGAAACGGTGACGCCGCGCGGTCGGTTGAGGAAGGCGAAGCGTTGCTGCGCCTCGCGGAAGGTGTCGGAGGCGAAGTTGGTCAGCATCGTCACGTCGCGCCCTTCGGCGATCAGCCCTTCCATGATCGCGACGCTGTCCTCATAGGCGTGCGGCACCATCTCGTGCCAATATTTGCGGAAGGCGCGGATCTGTTCCTCACGTGCCGGGTGCTGTTCGATCAGCAGCGCTTCGGCCTCCGCCCAACTGCGGCCGCGGTCCTGCTCGATGTTCCAGTCATGGGTGCAGATATTGGCGAAGAACCAGTTGCGCTCGGCCTCATCCGGGATCAGGCGGCTGAAGGGAAGATGCGGGTCGTAATGAATGAGGACTTTGCCGATATCGAAAACAATATGCTTTATGCCGGTGGTCATGGTCATCCCTTGGATGTTTTAAACGCGAGAGGAATAGCCGCTGCGATCGCTTTTTTCATGACGGTCGGCAGCGCCTGCGCTTCAAGATTTGTAACCGGCTCCCACCATCCGTCATTCGTGCCGACCTTATCGGCGATCACTGCGCGCCAGATCGACAGCCTGAGCTCGAAATGGGTGAAGACGTGGATGACGGTGCCAGAGGCCTGCCATGCCGCCTCGAAGGGTGCGGCCTTGGTTGAGGTCTCGCCGTCGATGCGCGCCGTCCAGGCTGTCGTCGGCACCTCGGTCATGCCGCCGAGCAGGCCGCTGTCGATGCGCCGCCGCAGCAGGATTTCGCCATCGCCGGTCACCGCGATGAAGGCTGCGCCGTAGCGTACCGGCTTCTCTTTCTTCGCCGCCTTGACCGGAAAGAGCTCGGGATCGGAAAGTTTGAGCGCCTCGCAGGCACCCCGGAACGGACAGAGCGAACAGGCCGGCCGCTTCGGCGTGCAGATCGTCGCCCCGAGATCCATCATCGCCTGGGCGAAATCGCCGGGCCGCGCGGCCGGTGTCAGCAGCGCCACCTTCTCCTTCATCGCGGGCTTGGCGGCCGGCAGCGGTGTTTCGATCGCATAGAGCCTGGAGATCACCCGCTCGACATTGCCGTCCATCACGGCCGCCTGCCGGTTGAAGGCGATGGCCGCGACGGCGGCGGCTGTATAGTCGCCGATGCCGGGGAGCGACTTCAGGCCCTCTTCGGTGTCGGGAAAGACGCCGCCATGCTCTGTCGCCACCGCTTCGGCGCATTTTTTCAGGTTGCGGGCCCGGGCGTAATAGCCGAGCCCCGCCCAGGCGGCCATGACCGCGTCGCTCTCGGCCGCGGCAAGATCGGTCACCTCGGGCCAGCGCTTGAGAAACCGCTCGAAATAGGGTTTGACCGCCTGCACCGTCGTCTGCTGCAGCATCACTTCCGAAAGCCAGACGTGATAGGGATCGGCCTTGACGCCGCGGGCCGCCATGCCGGGCGAGACACGCCAGGGCAGGTCGCGGTGGTGGCGATCGTACCAGTCGAGGAGGGGCTTTGCCGAGGGCGTGTCGAGTGTGGTGATCGTCATGATTTGCCGCGATGGGGGGAAGTGCCTATACTTGGCGAAGCAATGCCGCGCGATCAAGTCGGCCGCGCCGATTGTCTGTGCGATTGGCGGCGGCGCCCAAGGGTTTCGATGAGTTATCCACGCAAAGATGTAAAGCAGATTTCCGAGCTGGCGAACGGGCTGATCGATCCCGTCCTGGCGCGGCGCGCCGGCATCAACACGGCGCTGCTCGGCTCGTGGAGCGAAATCGCCGGCGAGGATTTCGCCGATTGCACCCGGCCGGAAAAAATCGCCTGGGCCCGCGGCGGCAATGAGGCCGGCGGCTTCCGCCCCGGTGTGCTCACCATCGCCTGCGAAGGCGCGCGCGCGCTCTTCCTCACCCATGCCCAGGGCGAACTCATCCAGCGCATCAACAGCTTCTTCGGCTTCGCCGCCGTCCACCAGATCCGCATCGTCCAGAAGCCCGTCTCAAACCCCGCCCGCCGCTCCCGCACCCCGGCGCCCTTGAAGGGCGAAGCCGCCCGCAAGCTCGAAGGCATGATGGAGGGGATCGAGAACGACAAGCTGCGCCAGGCGATCCAGCGCTTAGGGACCGCGGTGATGGGGAAGCGGGGGAATCAGCGCTGACGTCCAGGACCGCCGCTAAACGACACCCTTCTTCAGGATGAAATTGCCGTAGGGCCGTATCTCCCCTGTCTGAACCACGGCAAAGCAGGCTTCAGCCAGCGGATAGTAGGCGAAGCGCTCGATGGGCCTGCTCGTGATGCTTCGCTTTTCCGCCATCGAGCAGAGCAATTCCACATCCGCATGAACCGGTAGCATGATGCCGGTCTGATCCGGATCCTCCATATGCATGAGCGGCTGTTCGACGAAATGATCGAGCGGCATGACCGCCAGGATCGCCGCTATGGCGTCTGGCGCGCTGGCCGCGTTCATCGACACGAGTTTGCCGCTGACGGTCTTTTTCGACACGCGGCACGCCGAGAAATTCTTGTCGACAAGCAGGTTTGTCATGATCTCGAGGACATGCCGGAAGGGGGAGCGCCGCGCGAGGATTTTGCCCCGGGCGTGCGAATTCTGGTTTTCGAGCGGCGTGTGACGATCGCTTACCGGATCGTGAAGGATCGGGTGCAGGTGTTGAGACTGTTTTATGCCGGCCGAAATACGCCTTCGGCCTTCGGTGAAAACTGAGAACCGCCGATTTCGGACGCAACGTGCGCTTTTGGTCCCATCACGGTCACAATTCTTTGAAGGAAGTTGGTGATCCGTGGCTTGTGAGCGGCCGCAAGCCGTTATATCGCACAATCACGCCGTCAATCTCATTAGTTATGGGGAACCCATGCAGATGTCCGAAATGCAACTGACGAAACGCCGCCTGCTCAGCGGTATCGCCATCGCCGCAGCTGCCGTCGCGCTTGTCGCCTGCAACGACAGCAACGACGCTGCCGATGCTTCGTCTTCCGGCAAGACCATGGCCGACGGCACCAATGTCGACACCATGCAGACGGCGGCCACAGCGGCGACCGACATGCCGGAGTCTGACGGCGATGTCGATATGGCCGAGGTGCTGAAACCCGGTGCGCTGCCGGAAATGGCGCTGGGCAAGTCCGACGCCCCGGTCAAGATCGTCGAATATATGTCGATGACCTGCCCGCATTGCGCCCACTTTCACAACACCACTTTCGACACGATCAAGCAGAAGTACGTCGACAGCGGCAAGGTGCAGTTCATCATCCGCGAATTCCCCTTCGACCCGCGCGCCGCCGCAGCCTTCATGCTCGCCCGCTGCAGCTCTTCCAATCCGGAACAGTTGAGCACGCCGGAACAGTATTTCCCGATGGTTTCGATGCTGTTCAAGCAGCAGCAGATCTGGGCCGCCGCCGATGACGGCCGCGCCGCACTGCTGCAGATGTCGAAGCTTGCCGGATTTACTGAGGATAGCTTCACGAAATGCTTGACGAACCAGAAGCTTCTGGATGAAGTGAACGCCACGCGGGAAAGAGGTTCCAAGGATTTCGGCGTCAACGCCACCCCGACTTTCCTCATCAATGGCAAGCGCTACTCTGGAGACATGCCGGTTGACACCATGTCGAAGCTCATCGACAGCCTGCTCTGAACCGGATCGTTTCGATAGAACGGGCGACGGCGAAAGCCGTGCGCCCGTTTTTTTGTGGCTGTGTGACAAGCCCGCCCCGCGCGCCGGAGCTTCTGCATGAAGTTCAACAAGCTGCGCCTGGTCGGCTTCAAATCCTTCGTCGAGCCGACGGAATTCATCATCGAAAGGGGGCTGACCGGCGTCGTCGGGCCGAATGGCTGCGGCAAGTCGAACCTCGTCGAAGCGCTGCGCTGGGTGATGGGCGAGAATTCCTACAAGAACATGCGCGCATCCGGCATGGACGACGTGATCTTTTCGGGTTCCGGCAACCGCCCGGCGCGCAACACCGCCGAAGTGGCGCTCTATCTCGACAATGGCGAGCGCACCGCACCGGCCGCCTTCAACGACAGCGACGAGATCCAGGTCACCCGCCGCATCGAGCGTGAGCAGGGCTCGCTCTATCGCATCAACGGCAAGGAAAGCCGCGCCAAGGACGTGCAGCTGCTGTTTGCCGACGCCTCCACCGGCGCGCGTTCGCCCTCGATGGTCGGGCAGGGGCGCATCGGCGAGCTGATCCAGGCCAAGCCGCAGGCCCGCCGCCAGCTGCTGGAAGAGGCGGCCGGCATATCGGGCCTGCATTCCCGCCGCCACGAGGCCGAACTGCGGCTGCGCGCCGCCGAAGGCAATCTCGAGCGTCTCGACGACGTCACCTCGCAGCTCGAAAGCCAGATAGAGAGCCTGAAGCGCCAGGCCCGCCAGGCCAACCGCTTCAAGACGCTGTCTGCCGACATCCGCGCCCGCGAGGCGATGCTCTTGCATATCCGCTGGGTGCAGGCCAAGGAAGCCGAAGCCGAGGCCGACAGCGCGCTGAACCAGGCGACATCAGTCGTCGCCGAAAAGGCGCAGCTGCAGATGGAGGCGGCGAAGAACCAGGGCATCGCCAGCCTGAAGCTGCCGGAACTGCGCGAGGGCGAGGCCCGCGCGGCCGCCGCGCTGCAGCGCCTGCAGATTGCCAGAAGCCAGCTCGAGGAAGATGCCGGCCGCATCCTGCGCCGCCGCGATGAGCTGACCCGCCGTCTTGCCCAGCTTGCCGAGGATATTCGCCGCGAGGAGCGGCTGGTGGCCGACAATGCCGTCATCCTGGCCAAGCTCGATGCCGAAGAGGCGGAGATTGCAGAAATCCTCGCCGATTCCGGCCGTTATGCCGAGGAGACCCGCGAGGCATTCGAGGGCGCGGCGGCCAAACTGGCCGATAGCGAGCGCATCTTCACCCAGCTGACGGCCGAGCGCGCGGAAGCCGCTGCCGGCCGCAACCAGCTGGAACGCGCCATCCGCGATCTCACCGACCGGCGGATGCGCCTCGAACGGCAGATGGATGAGGCAAACCAAGAACTCGCCGCCGTCGGCGAGAAGATATCAGGCCTGCCCGATCCGGACGAAAAACGCGCCATCGTCGAGGCCGGCGAAATGGCCGTTGCCGACGCCGAAGCCGCCGTCCAGGTGGTCGAACAGGCGCTGACATCAGCCCGCCAGACGGAGGCGCTGTCGCGCGCCCCGGTCGAGCAGGCCCGCTCGGCGCTGAATGCGCTGGAGACCGAGGCGCGAACCATTTCCCGCATGCTCGCTGCCGGTGCCGCCGCCGGTAAATTTCCGCCGGTTGCCGACGAGCTGAAGGTCGATCGCGGCTTCGAAACCGCGCTCGGCGCTGCGCTTGGCGACGATCTGGAATCGCCGCTTGATGCCGAGGCCCCGGCCCATTGGTCGGTCAATGGCGACGGCGCCGCCGATCCCGCGCTTCCCACCGGCGTAACACCGCTGCTCGACCATGTCCGCGCGCCCGCCGCGCTGACCCGCCGCCTGCGCCAGATCGGCCTGGTCGCGGGAGCGGAAGCGCAGTTGCTGATGGCGGCGCTGAAAACAGGCCAGCGGCTGGTGACGAAAGAGGGCGCCGTCTATCGTTGGGATGGCCATGTTACCGGTGCCGATGCCCCGAGTGCCGCGGCCCTCCGCCTTGCCCAGAAGAACCGCCTGGCCGAACTCGAAGGCGAGGCCGCTCTTGCCCGCGACGTGCTTGCCGAAGCCGAGGAGCGGCAGGCGGCGGCAGCTGAGGCGATCCGCGCCGAGGAGCGCCGGCTTGCCGAGGCGCGCGACATGAGCCGCCTGTCGGCGCGCCATCTCGCCGAAGCCCGCGATGCGCTTGCCGCCGCCGAGCGTGCCTCCGGCGATCTCATCCGCCGCCGCGACGTCGTCAGCGAGGCCGCCAGCCAGCTGCGCGCGCAGCTGGAGGAGATCGCCGTCCAGGAGGAAAATGCCCGCATCGAACTGGAGGACGCGCCCGATCTCACCGCGATCGACGAGCGGCTGCGCTTCCAGCAGGCCGAAGTTGCGACCGATCGCGGCGCGCTCGCCGAAAGCCGAGCCCGCCATGAAAGCCTGGCCAGGGAAAACGACGCCCGCCAGCGCCGCATCATGGCGATCGGCCAGGAGCGCGAGACCTGGCGCCAGCGGGCGGCAAGCGGCGAAGATCATGTCGCCACGCTGCGCGAGCGCGAGGAAGAGGCGCGCGAAGAGGCAGCCGAGCTGGAATTGGCGCCTGATGAATTCGACGACAAGCGCCGCGCTCTGCTCAGCGAATTGCAGAAGGCCGAGGAGGCGCGCCGCCAAGCCAGCGATCTGCTGGCTGAGGCAGAACGCATCCAGCGCGAGGCCGACCAAAAGGCGACGACGGCATTGTCGGAACTTGCCGAATGCCGTGAACGCCGCGGCCGCGCCGAGGAGCGCCTGGTCTCTGCCCGCGAGAAGCGGCAGGAAAGCGAAGGCCGCATCCGCGAGGTCCTGAACGTCGCCCCCCACGAGGCGCTGCAGCTGGCCGGCCGCCCGGCCATGCAGGCGCTTCCTGATCCGCGCGAAGTCGAGCGCGAGCTGGAGCGTCTGAGGATCGAGCGCGAGCGGCTCGGCGCTGTCAACCTGCGCGCCGACGAGGAACAGAAGGAGCTGAGCGAGAAGCTCGAAGCGCTGATCAAGGAACGCGACGACGTCATCGATGCGATCCGCAAGTTGCGCGGCGCCATCCAGAGCCTCAACCGCGAGGGCCGCGAGCGGCTGATCGCCGCCTTCGACATCGTCAACGCCCAGTTCCAGCGGCTGTTCACCCATCTGTTCGGCGGCGGCACGGCCGAGCTGCAACTGATCGAATCCGACGACCCGCTCGAAGCCGGCCTCGAAATCCTCGCCCGTCCGCCTGGCAAGAAGCCGCAGACCATGACGCTGCTATCGGGCGGCGAACAGGCGCTGACGGCGATGGCGCTGATCTTCGCCGTCTTCCTCACCAATCCGGCGCCGATCTGCGTGCTCGACGAAGTGGATGCGCCGCTCGACGACCACAATGTCGAGCGCTACTGCAATCTGATGGACGAAATGGCGGCCTCCACCGAGACCCGCTTCGTCATCATCACCCACAATCCGATCACCATGGCCCGCATGAACCGCCTCTTCGGTGTCACCATGGCCGAGCAGGGCGTCTCCCAGCTCGTCTCCGTCGACCTGCAGACGGCCGAGCGCCTGCGCGAGATTGCCTGAGGTTTTGTAGGGGAGAGCCTTGCGGTGTCTCTCTGCCTTGGGGAAGAGTGACATTTATTATTTTCACAGGCCGGCAGTGCTTGCGGGGTGGATCCTCGGGCCAAGCCCCGGGATGACGGAGTGTGGGGCTGACAAGACAATGCTCCGGGCGTCTCCTCTCTTGCCGTTAGCGCCCTCCGTCTCCGTCATGCTCGGGCTTGACCCGAGCATCCATGCAGCCGCCGGCCCAGACGCAATTTCAGCAAAGGTATGGTGCGGTTTTGCGCCCAGAAATTGCGTAAAATCAAATGGAAGGAAATAAACACCAAAAAAGGTCGGCTTCCCAGCCTCCCGTACCCCATTTGGGTGATGCTCTTTTCGCTGACTTGCATTAGAAGTTGTTTCAACGCAACCTAATTACTTTGCTGCAAAGCGAGCGATCAAAGGTTGTGAGTTGTCAAATTTACGTGCGGTTTTCCGGGCGAGGGCAAGAACCGGAAACCGTTGGAGCAATTCCAGGAGGAAGCAGCGATCTGTTTTCCCCGGAATTGCGTAAAACGAAGGTCAGAACGGTTCTCTTTTGAAAAAAGCTGAACCGTTCCTGGGTTGAGGGACCCCCCGTCCGGTTTTCCTGGCCGGACGGAAACAAGGCTTTGCGGGACATTGTTGCAGTCCCGCAAAGCTTTTTTTATGCCTTCTCTTATGTCCGGGCGATGTTTCAATCGTTTCGCCTCTGGCCGCAGCCAAGATTTATTGTGCAACGCAACATTTTGCCGCATTTGTCGATTTTCATTTCAACTCCAAGGCATTAAGCTGATAACTCAGACTGATGACACTGCCTGCCTGCTTCTCTTTCGTCACGCTCGGGCTCGTGCCCCGGCATCTGCAACCGATCTACGCAGCAGATCCTAGGCACAAGGCCTGGGATGACGCCGAGAAAAGAGCGAGCTTTGTCAACAAACTGAGGGATTGAGCTGATCCCGGTTTGGTGTTGGGGGGAAGATGACCAAGTGGGTCTATAGGTTCGGCGACGGGCAGGCTGAGGGCCGGGCGCGCGATCACGAGATTCTGGGCGGCAAGGGCGCCAATCTCGCGGAGATGTGCAGCCTCGGGCTGCCGGTGCCGCCGGGGCTGACGATCGTCAGCGACGCCTGCACCACCTATTACAAGAACGGCCGCCGCATCGAGGAGGCCGTGAAGGCTGAAGTCCGCGCCGGCATTGCCGAGATAGAGGCGATCACCAGCCGCCATTTCGGTTCCGTCAGCCAGCCGCTGCTCTTGTCGGTGCGCTCCGGCGCCCGCGTCTCGATGCCGGGCATGATGGACACCGTGCTCAATCTCGGCCTCAACGACGAGACGGTGCAGGCGCTCGGCCACGATGCCGGCGATGCGCGTTTTGCCTGGGACAGCTACCGCCGCTTCATCCAGATGTATGCCGATGTCGTCATGGGTCTCGGCAACGACGCCTTCGAGGAGATCCTGGAAGACGAGAAGGCCAAGCTCGGCCATGAATTCGATACCGAACTCAGCGCCTCGGAATGGCAGCATATCGTCTCGCTCTACAAGAAGCTGATCGAGGAGGAACTGGAGCAGGAGTTCCCGCAGGATCCCGAAGTCCAGCTCTGGGGTGCGGTCGGCGCGGTCTTTTCCAGCTGGATGAGTGCGCGCGCCGTCACCTACCGCCAGCTCCACAATATTCCGGAAGGCTGGGGCACGGCGATCAACATCCAGGCGATGGTCTTCGGCAATCTCGGCAATTCTTCCGCCACCGGCGTCGCCTTCACCCGCAACCCCTCGACCGGCGAGAAGGCGCTTTACGGCGAATTCCTGGTCAATGCCCAGGGCGAGGATGTCGTGGCCGGCATCCGCACGCCGCAAAGCATCACCGAGGAGGGGCGGATTTCCTCCGGCTCCGAAAAGCCCTCGATGGAAAAGCTGATGCCGGAGGCTTTTCGCGAGCTCTGCCGCATCTGCACCGAGCTCGAGATCCATTACCGCGACATGCAGGATATCGAATTCACCATCGAGCGCGGCAGGCTGTGGATGCTACAGACCCGTTCGGGCAAGCGCTCGACCCGGGCAGCGATGAAGATCGCCGTCGACATGGTCGATGAGGGCGTGATCACCGAGGACGAAGCGGTGCTGCGCATCGAACCATCCAGCCTCGACCAGCTGCTGCATCCGACGATCGATCCGCGCGTCACCCGCCAGGTGATCGGCACCGGGCTGCCGGCCTCGCCCGGCGCTGCGACCGGCGCCATCGTCTTCACCGCGGAAGAGGCCGTCGAGGCGGAATCCGAAGGCCGCAAGGTCATCCTGCTCCGGGTCGAGACCAGCCCCGAGGATATTCACGGCATGCATGCCGCCGAAGGCATCCTGACGACGCGCGGCGGCATGACCAGCCATGCGGCGGTCGTTGCCCGTGGCATGGGCATCCCCTGCGTTGTCGGCGCCGGCACCATGCGCATCGATCATCGCAACGAGCGGCTGCTCGGCGTCGGCGTGACGCTGAAGAAGGGCGATATCATCACCATCGACGGTTCGGCCGGCCAGGTGCTGAAGGGCGAGGTGCCGATGACCCAGCCGGAGCTGTCGGGCGATTTCGGCCGCATCATGGGCTGGGCCGACCGCGCCCGGCGCATGACGGTGCGCACCAATGCTGATACGCCGGCCGATGCGCGCGCCGCCCGCTCTTTCGGCGCCGAAGGCATCGGCCTTTGCCGCACCGAGCACATGTTCTTCGAAGGCGAGCGCATCCATGTGATGCGCGAGATGATCCTGGCCGTCGATGAGAAGGGCAGGCGGGTGGCGCTCGACAAGCTCTTGCCGATGCAGCGGCTGGATTTCACCGGCCTGTTCACCGTCATGCACGGCCTGCCGGTGACGATCCGCCTGCTCGATCCGCCGCTGCACGAATTCCTGCCGAAGACCGACGACGAGGTGGCCGAGGTCGCTTTCGCCATGGGCATGGAGGCGACCGTGCTGCGCCAGCGCGTCGATGCGCTGCACGAGTTCAACCCGATGCTCGGCCATCGCGGCTGCCGGCTGGCGATCTCCTATCCCGAAATCGTCGAGATGCAGGCCCGCGCCATCTTCGAGGCGGCGATCGCCGCAGCTCAGGAGACCGGGGCCGCCGTCGTGCCGGAGATCATGGTGCCGCTCGTCGGCCTGCGCTCCGAACTCGATTACGTCAAGGCGTGTATCGACGCGGTGGCCGGCAATGTGATGAGCGAGGCCGGCATGAAGATCGATTATCTCGTCGGCACGATGATCGAGCTGCCGCGTGCGGCCCTTCGCGCCCATGTGATCGCCGAAGCCGCCGAATTCTTCTCCTTCGGCACCAACGACCTGACGCAGACCACCTTCGGCATCTCGCGCGACGACGCCTCGGCCTTCATCCCCACCTATCAGCGCAAGGGCATCATCGAGCACGATCCCTTCATCTCGCTCGATTTCGACGGGGTCGGCGAATTGATCAGCATCGCCGCCGAACGCGGTCGGCGCACCCGCAACGACATGAAGCTCGGCATCTGCGGCGAACATGGTGGCGACCCGGCCTCGATTCGCTTCTGCGAAACGATCGGCCTCGATTATGTCTCCTGCTCGCCCTTCCGCGTGCCGATCGCCAGACTGGCGGCAGCGCAGGCGGTGATCTCAGGTGGTCTGGAAGAGATCCGGCGGGGTCCGAAAGACCTGCGGGGAAGCTTGTAAGACAGTCGGTGGCGCGTAAAAAAGATAGTGCGGTTCTGCGCTTCCGTTAAAAGCGGAACCGCGGGGCAGGGGTGTCCGCGGCACTCAGTGATGATGCCGCCAGTGATCGCGGTAGATATACGGCCCGTTCAGATCCCAGGCCATGCTCTGCATCAGCTCGGCGCTCTGCGCCCGTGATTCGGCCCGCCGGTCGAGTTCGATGCGCTGCAGGCAAGTGGCAAAACCATCCGTGCCGCGCCGGAAGCCGTAGCCGAGGCAGCGCTGCTCATCCGCCGCCCGCCGCTCCTCCGGCGTCATCGTCTGGCAGGCGGAGAGCCCAGCGATGATGGTGGCCAGGGCGGTGATGAGAAGGGGATAGCGCATGGGTTTATTCCTTGGAATGCATTTCCCAGAGGAAAGTCCTTTCAGCCGATGCCGTCAAGCCGCCCTTGGCTGGGGAGATTGTCGAGAGCGGCCCCTCATCCGCCTGCCGGCGCCGACCGGGGTCGAGCCACGTGTCTCGGCTATGTCTACGCCGCCCCGGCCGGATCCCCGATCGGCAGCAGCGCTGGATTGAGCGGCGGATCCTGCGGGTTCTTCGTATCGGCCGGGTCCTGCGCCGGCGTCAGCGGCGGTTTTTGCTGGATGGGGTCGGGAATGCCGGGGGTCGGCGTCGGGCCGCGCGGCGTATCGGCATTGGGTGTCGGGATCGGGTCTTTGTTGGGCATGAGTGCCTCCTTTTCGAAAAAGGAACGGCATCGTCCGCATATGGTTCCACTTTCGCCACCGGACATTCCTCTGTATGAGGGGACTGGAAAACACTGGAACGAGCATGGCCATTCGCGATCGATTTTCGAAGAAACTGAGCTGCCCACAATGCGGCAATGAGGGCTTTGCCGAAGCCTCGGAAGTCGACGATCCCAAGCGCAAGCACCCGGATTTCAAGGTCGATCAGCTGCCGCGCGGCTTCGGCGTGCAACGGCCTGCCAATCAGCAGGAAAATTTCGTGATCAAGTGCGAATGCGGGCGCAAGTTTCCCTTCCGCAGCGTTGCAGAAGCCGCGGCCGAGCGTCGCTAAATGTTGATCTAGAACCTAGATCCGCTCCAGCAATTCGACAAAGGCATCGGCGAAACGCACCAGCGGCGCGGTGTCTTCATCCGGCGCCTGCATGCGGATCTCCGTGCCGTGGTCATCGAGCAGCGCCAGCACGACGCGCATCGCCTGGCCGTCGCCTGGAATGCGCAGCACGGCGATGCGGCGGCAATCCTGGACGAGGCCGGAGGCCGGCAGGTCGAACAGCAATTCGCCGCCGGAGCGTTCCGCTGCCCGGCGCACCGCCTCGCAGAAGCCAGCCTCGCCGCCGGTATAACCTTCGAGCGAAAGTTCGAGCTCGAGCAGCTCCATCGGCAGCGTCGGTTCGGACTGGTGGTCGATCCCGCCAAGCGCAGACGCCTGCGGCCTTTCTGCTATCTCGGGTGAAATCATCCCGTCTCTCCTGTCTCTCTATCGGAGATGAAACCGCGGCAGAATGGCCTTTTTTTGGCATATCAGCAAGGGCTTATGAAGCAGCCCCCGTTTCGTCATGGCCTTCGCCGTGGATTCAAACGCAATGCTTCAGACAATGGTTTCGATCTAGCCGAATCTTGCCCCGGGTCCGGATGATTTTGGGCCGGGCCGGCCTAAAATCTGAATCCGGATCTAAATCAAAGAATAGAGCATGATGTCGTCCGAAAACCGCTTCACACTTTTCGGCATCATGTTCTAAACAGGGGTGAGGCGATTTGCGTGGTCGAACGCGCGGGCGCTGACGAGCAACCGGTAAGTTTAATGGCCATCCGCTTCGACCGTCCCGTTTCCAGCGCCGCCCGCTTTTCGCGGCTGCTCGGGGCGTTTTCCCTGGTGCTGGCGCTGGCGGTGATCATCGCCCACCGCTTCGGCGGCCTCGCCACGCCCTATCTGGTGCTGCTGCTGATTGCCGCCGCCGGCTGCGCGCTGCTGGCCGCGATGCTCGCCGCCCTCGGGCTGCGCAGCCTCTGGATGACGGGGGCCGAAGGCGGGCTGGCGGCGCTGGCAGCACTGATCTATGCCGCCTTTCCGTTGGGCCTCGGCGCCTTTGCCACCGAGCACTATCTGACGCTGCCTGATATTTACGACGTCTCCACCGATCCGGTCTCCGCACCCGACTGGCTGTCGCCGCCGCACTCCGACCAGATCTGGCTGAAGCGCAATCCGGAGGTGACGCCGGAGGACCGCGAAAAGCAGCTCACCGCCTATCCCGAACTCACCGGCCGGCGTTATGAAGGCGCGCTCGACCGCGTGCTGGAAGCAGTCCGCAAGGTCGCCAAGATGAGCGGCATCACGATTACCCGCAGCAATGGCGACACCGAGCCCGGCCGCGATCCCGAGGAAATGCCGGTCAAGCCGCCGCAGCCGAGCGACGATGCCGTGGCCGATGCGCCCGATATCATCCCCGTGCCGACGCCGCGCCCCTATGACGACGACGTCGCCAAGCTGATCCGCGGCGCCAACGGCGTGACGCTGCAGGGCACCACCCGCACGCTGATCCTCGGCCTGCGCTTCGATATCCTGATCCGCCTGCGCGAAGAGGCTGAAACCACCTTCGTCGACATCCGTGTCGCCTCCCGCTACGGCCAACACGACCTCGGCTTCAGCGCCGAAATCGCCGGCGATTATATGAAGGCGCTGGATGCCGAGCTGCTGGGAATTGCGGGTGGGTGAGCCGCGGTGCCGCCGCAGGCGGCAGCAATCGATCCAGTGAATCGATTGCAGCGGCGAACGCCCTGAGCCCAAGCGAAGGGCCGGGATAGGGTGCGGCAAACTCGACGCCCTGCGAGCCGCAGCCTCTCGATTCCCTCTTTTCCCCGAGAGGAGAAGAGATTTGCGGCAATCTCTCCGTTCCTCGCTCGCTCTCGCAGGGTTCGACCTCACTAAGGTTAGGGTGAGGGGCAGCCATCCGCGCAAACCGACAGGCACATCACCGTCACCCCTCCACCACCAACCACCCCGTATACCGCACCACCAACCCCGTCAGCCGCCCACCAATCTCCACATGAAAGTGGAACCGCCCATCCCGCTCCTCCTCATACGTATCCCCGCCCGGCGCCAGAAACATCGGCAGCGGAATCCCGCAAAACCGCCAGCCGCGCACGACGAGCCGCAGCTTCTCCCCATCCGGCACCGGCGCCATCAGCACCCGGAACGGCCCGAACACCTCGGCGAGCAGATGCCGGTCGCGGCCCAGGCCTTCGGCCTGCCAGCTGCGGAACACCTTGCCGCCGAAATCGCGGGTCCAGATCTCCCTGTCGCCATCGCTCACAAAACGCACCGTGACCGGCACATCCTCGCCCGCTGGGGGAAAGCCGATGACGCCTGCGACGATCCGCGCCAGCAGCCCGCCGCCGCGCTCGATCCGCGCCCGGCCGGAGGCGACGCGGGCGCCGCCGGCATGCAGGGCTGATAGGGCGGGCGGCAGCCGCTCCCAGGCGCTGCCGAGAATTCTGTGGTAGAGCGGCAGGGGCGCCTCGTTTTCCATCCGGATGCCTGACGTGATCTGAAAACGCCGGAGGGCCGCTTCGAAATCTGCAAGCTGCAATTCCCCCGCCGCCGGTCGCGCGCCATTCTCCGGCCGCGTGCCGGTCAGCAGCCGGCGCACCAGCGCGTCGACGCCGATGATGGGAATGAACGGCCCGTCATCACCTTCGGCAATCAGATGCCATCCAGCTGTCAGCTTGCTCCCCGCGTGATCGACGCCGGCGACGCGGACGAACATGCCGCCGCGATGTTCGCCGATCGCGAAAGCATGGCTCGCGCGCTGCAGCAGCCGCGCAAACGGCAGCAGCGATGGCAGCAGCCGGAGGTGGACGAGCCGTGCGGCCAGGCTGAGCAAGTGCTGCAGCGGCTGCGGCTCTGTGCCGACCCCGGTGAAGCTGGATTTGAGATCGGCAAGATGCTGCGGCAGCAGCGCCAGATCCGGCGCATCGACCAGCAGGAACTTGCGGCTGCGCAGCGGCGGAACCCCCGGCGGCGCCACCGTCACCCGCATCGCATCGATCAGCCCGCGCCCGGCAGCCGGCCGCCCATCGCGCAGCACCGTCACTTGTCTGCCGGCATAGGTCGCGATTGCTCTCACGACATTGAGCCCGATCCGCACATGCGCCGACGGGGCAATGCCCGCCGCGACATTGTCGATCCGGGAGAAATGAGGCGCCATTGCATTAAGTGCCGCGAAGGAGAGGGCGGGCAGGCTGCTCAGCCCCGAGAGCGCGAAGGTGCCCTTGGCCTTGGCCGCAGCATCGAGCCCATTGACGCCGGCGACAAAACCGGTGCTATCGGCGATATCGGCATAATCGATGCTCAGATCGATGCAGGCCTCGACCACCTTATAGGCATCCTTCCCGAAGGTCTGGAACGGCCCCGAGGCATCGACGACGAGATGAGGCCTCAACCGCGTCAGCTGTTCGGTGAGATCGCCGTCTCGGTCGAAGCTGACGGCCTGCACCATGGCGCCGAGATTGTTGCTTCCCAGGCCCTCGGCTCCATCTTTCGGCGTCCTGAGATCGGCAACGAAATCGTCAGCCTTTTCAAGCGAGCGCCCGGCAACCAGGAGCCTGAGCCTGGGTTGATCGCCAAGCAGCCGGGCAAGCCGCCCGCCAAACGTGCCGTAGCCGCCGATGATCAGCAGCGAAAACCGGTCGTCGCTCATGTGATGAAGCGGCTTCGCTGCTCCGGCGTCGGCACCATGCAGCTTTGCCGCCCGGCAATCTTCAGCCGGTTGCGGGCGATGAATTCATAGAGCGCATCGGCCGCCCGCCGCGGCAGCAGCCGGAAGAGCTTGACCAGCGAATAGGGAAAGCCGAGGCCCGCCACCATGCGGATCGAGCCGTCTGATTTGAAGAAGGCGCGGCCGTTTTCGATCAGGATATTGGTCTCGTAGTCGCGCGCATGCAGCCCGTAATGCCGGTAGAGCGCTTCGCCGAGCGGCGTCTGCGCCGCCAGAAAGCGATATCGCCGCTGCCTGTCATGTTTCAGCGCGAATTTCACCCAGCCGGAGCAGAATACGCATTCGCCATCGAAGACGATCAACGGCCGGTCATCGGCAAAGGCCGGCACATCGGCATCGTCGCGATAGCTGTAATCGGCTCGGGGCGTCATCCCTATCTCCCTGTTGCCGGCCGGTAGAAGGCGGCAAGCGAAGGCGGCCCATCCGCCGCAATCTCGCCGCGCTCCAGGAGATCCTCGATATGGGCTAGCACGGAAAGGGCGGCCGCCCCATGCAGCTTCGGATCGGTGTCGCGATAGATCACCTTCACCATCTCGGTTATCCGCTCATCGCCCGCCTGCACCCGCTCCAGCACCGCCTGTTCGCGCTTCAGCCGATGCACCTTCAGCGCCCGCAGGAAACCGGCCGGCTCCGTCACCGGCCCGCCATGGCCGGGTAGCAACAGCCGGTCGTCGCGCGCAATCAGCCGCTCGAGCGAAGCCATGTAATCCGCCATTGAACCATCCGGGGGTGCCACGATCGAGGTCGACCAGGCCATGACATGATCACCGGAGAAGAGGATGTCACGACCCGCGAGCGCGAAGGCGGCATGATTGGCCGTGTGCCCCGGCGTCAGCACCGCGCTCAGCGCCCAGCCATCGCCCGATAGGGTCTGACCGTCACCGAGCACTATATCGGGCACGAAGGATAGATCCGAGCTTTCGGAGAAGGGATTGATCTCACCCTCGCGCAGCGGCCGCGCCGGCCGGTGCGGCCCTTGCCCCACTGTCACCGCCCCCGTTGCCGCCTGCAGGCGCCGGGCCAGCGGTGAGTGGTCGCGATGCGTGTGGCTGACGAAGATATGCGTCACCGCGCGGCCGCCAAGCGCTGCCATCAGCGCCTGATAATGCGCCTCGTCCTCCGGCCCGGGATCGATGACCGCGACGGAGGAAGCGCCGACGATATAGCTGTTGGTGCCGAAAAAGGTGAAAGGGCCGGGATTGTTCACTGTAACCCGCTCGACACCCGAAACCACCGGCACGGCCTGCCCATAGGCCGGCTCGAAAGCGAGGTCGAATGCGGGACTGTCCATGAAGGAATGATCTCAGGCCGATGACGTCGCCAATTCCTAGCACGACGGCGAGCACTGCGCAGCGCATAAATCTGCGCCGGGTCAAACTTAGTCATTGTGACAGGCGAAGAGCTTTGCTAATCAGGCGTCGATTTGAGCAAGCGGTTTCCGCTCAAGCTCTGGTGGGGCGTCGCCAAGCGGTAAGGCAACGGTTTTTGGTACCGTCATCCCTGGTTCGAATCCAGGCGCCCCAGCCACGCGTTATTTATGCAGTGAAATCAAATAGTTAGTAAATATTAGCGAAAGCTAACCGTAGCAGTCTTCCGCTGCATATTTCCGTATCATGAACTCGATGGATTCACGTGTAGGCTTCAACACCCAAACGCGAAACTCGGGGCAGCCCATAATTGCAGGCGATGAGAGACTCGAAAACTCGAAACTCTCATCCTTATTCCATTTATCTAATTGGCAAAGTCTGTCCCGATGATATTGCGCGCGACGGGGTGCTGGTCGGTATGACGCCCTCGCTAATACCTAGTGCTCTGAAATGAAAAAGGGCGACTACTCGTCGCCCTTTTTCTCGCCTTTTGCGAACCGCCAGACTTTTCCGACGATACTCGCCGGAATTCCGAGGATCAATTCCAGGATCTGTCGGCCCAAGTCGATATTCAGCTCGCGCTCGATCTTGTTGGCTTCCTCAATGTCACCCGTCGCGAGCGCTTTAATCACGTCTGCGCGGTTGTCTGCGATCGTCTGTCCAAAGTGCTTATAAAACAGCCGCTTCGAAATGAACACGGTCAGGATCCGGGTGAACATATGGCCGGGTGGCGTTGCGATTCTTATTTCTACGCCCGCATCCACTACCCTCTTGATGATCCTCGGCAAGGTTGTTGTAGCTAGTCCGAAACCCGCCATCGAAATCCCTAAGCTGAACACTGACAGGTCTTTCGACCAGAGGAAATTTCTCGCTAGGAAATAGACGGCACCGGAGATCAAGAAGATCGCGGTCATAAGAAGGTAAGAAAGGCGAATCCAATTCCTCATGCCTTAGCTCCTTCGATGTCCCAGGTATCGAACTGTTGGCGAGTCGCTACCGCGCGGTCGTAAACAGCCTTGCCCTTGCCTGTCATCCAATAGAGGCGCCGCGGAAGACCGGGCACGGCGGCGCCATATGTACGGTTGTGAGGGAATGGAAGTGCGTTTAGAAGCTGCCTAGGTTGTGTGAGAGGCAAAGCGACACCATGGCGAAGTCGAACCGACGCAAGCAGCCAGTGATTGAGGAGGCTCATTGCCCTACGTGCAATCGGGAGCAGAATTGTATTCTCCACGGACGTGCCGATAAACCATGGCGGTGGGAAGACAGATACGGCAACTCGATGGTCGGCGGAAACGCTTATAGCCTCTTTGAATGCTGCGGCTGTGAGACAGTCTTTACCGAGAACAGTTCATGGGACGAAAACAACATCGATCAATGGTATGACCATTACGGGCGATCCAAAGCGAGCCGGTCTACACGAAGATTACTTTGCCTGGTCCTCCCGCACGCCCCAGACCTGATTGGCTGGATAAAATCGGTAAACTCGATCCCACCTTGTTTCATATCTTGGATGAGACCTATCGATGCTACGACGAGAAATGTTTTATCCTTGCGGCGATAGGTCTGAGGACGGCATTGGACAGCTGTGTAGCCAGCGTCAAAATTGATCCCGCGAAGTCATTTCAAGAAAAGCTGAAGGAGCTAAAAGAGCGGGGTTTCATTGGTGATACGGAGCACGGGATTCTGACCGTATTAACCGATGCGGGCAGCGCCGCAGCGCATCGAGGCTGGTCACCGAATGAAGAGCAAACGACCCATCTTCTGGACGTGCTGGAGAACTTTATTCATCGCGTTCTGGTGAACGGGCAGAAGGCTCTTGAGATTAAGAGTGGAATTCCCGAGGCTCAGAAACGAAAGAGGGCGGGAACATCGAAAGCTGATGGGGTCTGAGCCGTACGCCAGCGCCACAACTACCGCAGCATCTAAATGACGCGCCTCACAGGCGCCCGTTAAACAGCCGAACACTCGTGAGCTCCACCAGCCTTCCGACCAGCGCCTCCTGAAACCCCGGATCACCAACCTCCGCCGCCGCCTCCCGCCGCTGCCGATGATACCAATACCCGCCGCTGACCTTCGCAGACCCTTCATCGCTCGCCGCCAGCCACGTCTGCGTCAGATGCCCCATTTCGAGGTCATCGGGCGCGCCGGCGCCGCCCATCTTGGTCGGCACCCAGCCGGGGTCCACCGCGTTGCTCAGCACATCCGGCCAATGGCGGGCGATGGCGGCTGCGAGTGTGGCGATGTAGAGCTTGCTTTCCGAATAGGCCTGGCTTGCGTTCCACGGCCGCGTCTTCCAGTCGATATCGTCAAGGGCGCTGCTGCCGCTGCGGTGCATGCCGCTGCTGAGATAGACCAGGCGATCGGGGCGGGTGATCCAGGCGGTGAGCAGATAGGGGGCAAGCACATTCACCGCCAGCGTCTTGGCGTGACCTTCCGACGTTTCGCCCCGGCTCCTCTCGAGGTAGATGCCGGCATTGTGGATGACGGCGTCCGTGCGGCCGATGGCGTTGACCTGCTCGGCGATCGAGCGCGTTTCCGTGGCGCTGGCGAGATCGCCGATGACGATGCCGAGTGTGGCGGGCGAAATCTCGGCGAGGGCGGCGGCGCGCTCGCGGGAGCGGGCGTGCAGCACGACCGCGTGGCCTTCCTTCATCAGGGTGCGGGCGGCGGCAAGGCCGAGTCCATCGGTGGAACCGGTGATGAAGATGCGGCTCATGGGGTGTCCCTTCGCGGTGGCGTGGAGGGCAGAGAGTGCTTGGCTAGGGGTGCTTGGGTCAAGGTGGGATGGTGAACAAGTCCGCCAGCGAGTGGGTGCGGTTTTGCAGATTGGTTCCCACCTATTCCGTCATCCTCGGGCTTGACCCGAGGATCCATACGCAGCACTCGACGTCCATGAATTCACGCATAGGATGCCCCCTGCCGCTCCGTCTGTCGCGGCGAGCACAATGCTCGGGGCATGGATCCTCGGGTCAAGCCCGAGGATGACGGAGGAGTTGGTGGGGCTCGGCGAAAAACGGCGGCGCCATGGATCCCAGGCTCAAGGCCTGGGATGACGGAGTGTGTGGTGATGCGGCGGCCAAACCACGGTTTGTTGCCTCCGCCCCTCACTCCGCCCAACGCCGCCCCATCACCCCCGCCGCCGCTCCGCTCCCGCAGCAATCGTCTGCACCAGCTCATCCACCTCCCGCGCCAGCCGCTCCAGCGGCAGGCCGACGAAGCGGCCTTCGAGGCTGATGCTGACGACGCCGTGGACGGCGCCGAAGAGGGTGCGGGCGCGGATGGCGCGGTCTTCGGGGGGCATGTCGGGTTGCAGTTCGGCCAGCGGTTCGGCGATCACATCCATCAGGAAGAGGTGCTCGTTAAGATGCCATTGCGGCGTCGGGCTGCTTTCCGGCGGGAAGTGGTCGAACAGCGCCTTCCAGAGGTTCCGGTGCTCGACGGCGAAGTTCAAATAACCCTGCGCCAGGTTGCGCAGCCGGTCGGTCGGCGGCCGGTCCTTGGTTTCATCAAGGGTGAGCCTCGCCTCCAGCGCCTTCAGCGTTCCCGAGTTGACATGGATGACGAGCTCCGCGAGGTCTGTGAAAACAGTGTAGAGGCCGCCGAGTGCGCAGCCGGCATCCTGGGTGATGTCACGGGCCCGGAGATTGGTGAGCCCGTCCTTGGCGATCCGTTCGCGCGCCGCCTCGATCAGCCGGGCCTTCAGGTCTTCGCGTTTTTCTTCTCGTCTGCCGGCCATTAACCATTCCACTTCGATTTTTTGAACGACGTTCAAAATTTATCTTGAACGACGTTCATGATTCTGGCATAACACCTCTCGTGAACAACGTTCATAAACCGGAGGAAGGAAATGTTCAAACTGATTTCCATTTTGTTGCGGGGCAGGGCGCATGATGCCGAACAGGCTTTCGCCGACTGCCACGCCGTGCCGCTGCTTTCCCAGCAGATCCGCGATGCCGCCCAATCGATCCAGTCGGCCCGCCGCAGTGTGGCGGTCGCTATCGCCCAGAACGAACAGGAGAAGGGGCAGCATGCAACGATCGTTGCCCGCATCGCCGATCTCGAGATCCGCGCTTCCGCCGCGCTCACCAAGGGCAATGAGGGCCTGGCCCGCGAGGCGGCCGAGGCGATCGCCTTTCTCGAAGCCGAGCGCGATGCATCTGAGAAGGCGCAAGCCCAGTTCACTCAGGCGATCGACAAGCTGAAAGGGATCGTGCGCGCCTCCGAAGCGCGGCTGCAGGAGCTGCAGCGCGGCGAGCGGCTGGCGCGGGCGACACAGGAGGCGCAGAAGCTCGATGTGTCAGTCGCCGGTCCGGGCTTTGCCACGCTCGACGATGCCGAGGAGACGCTGGCGCGGCTTCGTCTGCGCCAGAGCCAGAATGAGCTGACGGCCGCAGCGCTGAAGGACATGGAAGGCGCCATCCGCCCGGCCGGCATCATCGAAAAGCTTGCCAATGCCGGCTTCGGCGCGCCGCTGCGCTCATCCGCCGATGATGTACTGGCGCGGCTGAAGAGCCGCATCACGCCTGCTGCCTGAAATTGCATCCATCCAACCATTCATCCATCGAACCATAGGGACCACTGATATGAACGACAGTTTCCAGAAACATTCCGCCAGCTGGGTCAGCTTCTCCTACATCTCCTTCGGCTCGGCCGCCTTCATGTTGGCGCTCGGCCTCTACATGATGCCGCTCGATCTCTGGGGCAAGGGCTATCTCGCCATGGGCATTCTGATGCTGGTGCAGACCACGGTGAACATCACCAAGACGCTGCGCGACAACGCCGAATCCGAGAAGCTGATCCGCAAGGTCGAGGATGCCCGCACCGAGAAACTCCTGGTCAAGTTCAATCGTAACGATGAAGATTGATCTTGGTTAACCACAGCGCAGAGTTGTTATCGCATTCAACTTTTGCGTAACAACTCTGTGGCCTTCTCTGCCAGTCGAAAGAGGGACCCGCCGTGCAACACAATCTGATGACCTCCAGGAAATTCGCGCCGCTGTTCTGGACCCAGTTCCTGACGGCTTTCAACGACAATTTCCTCAAGAACACCCTGGTGTTCCTCATTCTCTTCAAGATGTCGGCCAGCGAAGGCGCCGCCCTGGTGACGCTTGCCGGCGTCATCCTCATCGTGCCCTTCCTGCTGCTCTCCGCACTCGGCGGCGAACTCGCCGACAAGCATGACAAGGCCAAAATCGCCGAGCTGCTGAAACGCTGCGAGATCGCGGTCGCCGCCCTGGCCGTTATCGGCCTGGCCTTCTCCTCGATTTTTGTGCTGATGGCGGCGCTGTTCGGCTTCGGCATCGTCTCGGCGCTGTTCGGGCCGATCAAATACGGCATCCTGCCGGATCATCTCGAACGCCGCGACCTGCCGAAGGCCAATGCCTGGATCGAGGGCGGCACCTTCATCGCCATCCTCGCCGGCACGATCATCGCCGCGCTTGCCTTCTCGGGCGGTGAAAACGTGCTGATCTTCGGCACGATGATGATGGGGCTTTCGGTGGTCTGCTGGCTGGCCAGCCGGATGATCCCGCCCACCGGCTCCAAGGCGCCGGATCTCGAGATCGACCGCAATGTCATCCGCTCCAGCTACACCCTCGTCAAGGAAATCCGCGAGGACAAACGGCTGTGGCGTTCGGCGCTGATGAACTGCTGGTTCTGGCTGGTCGGCGCCTTCGTGCTCTCCATCCTGCCGACCATGGTGACCGAGCTGCTCGGCGGTTCCGAGCTCGTCGTGCCGGCCTATCTCACCGTCTTTGCCATCGCCGTCGCTGTCGGCTCGGCCATTGCCGCCTGGATGTCATCAGGCCGCATCGTGCTGCTGCCGGCCCCTGTCGGCACGGCGCTGCTCGGCCTCTTCAGCCTCGATCTCGCCTGGAACCTCTGGGGCCTGGCTTCCACAAGCCATGCGACGACGATCGTCGGTTTCTTCGCCGGCCAGAATACCATCCGCGTCGCCATCGATCTCGCCGGCATGGCAATCTCGGGCGCCTTCATCGCCGTGCCGACTTTCGCCGCGCTGCAGACCTGGGCGCATGAGGACCGCCGCGCCCGCGTCATCGGCGCCGCCAATGTGCTCTCGGCGCTGTTCATCACCGTCGGCCTCGGCCTGGTTGCCGCCGTCCAGGCGCTCGGCGCTTCCATTCCTCAGATTCTGATCGGCCTCGGCATCATCAATTTCGCCGTTGCCTGGCTGATGCTGAAGACGCTGCCGACCAATCCCTTCCGCGATTTCATCTCGATCCTGTTCCGCGCCTTCATGCGGCTGGAGGTCGAAGGCCTTGATAATATCAAGAAGGCCGGCCGCGCGCCGATCATCGCGCTCAACCATGTCAGCCTGCTCGATGGCGCCCTGGCGCTTGCCATTACCGAGGAAGAGCCCACCTTTGCCGTCGATTACAAGATCGCCCAGGCCTGGTGGGTGCGCCCCTTCCTGAAGATGTGCAAATTCCTGCCGCTCGACCCGACCAAGCCGATGGCGACGCGTTCGCTGATCAAGGTGGTGCAGGATGGCAACCCGATCGGCATCTTCCCCGAAGGCCGCCTGACGGTGACCGGCACGCTGATGAAGGTTTATGATGGCGCCGCCATGGTCGCCGACAAGACCGGCTCGATGGTCGTGCCGGTGAAGATCGACGGGCTGGAGAAGAGCTATCTCTCCTATCTCGACAACGGCAAGATCCGCCGTCGGCTGTTCCCCAAGGTCAAGGTCACCATTCTCGAACCGGTGAAGCTGGAAGTGCCGCCGGAGCTGAAAGGCCGCAAGCGCCGCACGGCGGCAGGTGCCGCCCTTTATCAGGTGATGTCGAACCTGCTGTTCCAGACCGCCGATACCTCGTCGACCGTGCTCGACCGCGTCATTCAGGCAGTTGGCGAATTCGGCATGGGCAAGCTTGCCGTCGAGGATCCGGTCACCGGCCGGCTGACCTATGGCAAGCTCCTGACCGGGGCGGCCGTGCTCGGCGCCAAGTTCCGCGCCCGCTTCCCGGAAACCAATCTCGGCGTCATGCTGCCGAATGCCAATGGCGCCGCCGCCACCCTGCTCGGCGTCATGACCGCGGGCAAGGTGCCGGCGATGCTGAACTTCACCGCGGGTGCTGCCAATATCCTCTCCGCCTGCAAGGCCGCCGAAGTCAGGCATGTGCTGACCTCGCGCGCCTTCGTCACCCAGGCCAAGCTCGGGCCCGTCATCGAGGAGTTGGAAAAGCAGGTGACGATCGTCTGGCTCGATGATCTCAGGGCGGAAATCGGCCTCAAGGACAAGATCCTGGGTTATCTCAGGAAGGCGCGGCCGCTGGTGAAGCGTAAGCCGGATGATCCGGCCGTCATCCTCTTCACCTCCGGCTCCGAGGGCACGCCGAAGGGCGTGGTGCTGACCCACCGCAACATCCTGTCGAACGCCGCCCAGGCCGCCGCCCGCATCGATTTCCACAGCGGCGACAAGGTGTTCAACATCCTGCCGGTGTTCCATTCCTTCGGGCTGACGGCCGGCACCGTGCTGCCGCTGATCTCGGGCGTGCCGGTCTATTTCTATCCGTCGCCGCTGCATTACCGCATCGTGCCGGAGCTGATCTATGTCTCCAACGCCACGATCATCTTCGGCACCGACACCTTCCTCAATGGCTATTCGAGGACGGCGCATCCCTACGACTTCCGCTCGATCCGCTACATCTTCTCCGGCGCCGAGCCGGTGAAGGCCGCCACCCGCCAGACCTATATGGAAAAATTCGGCCTGCGCATCCTCGAAGGTTACGGCGTCACCGAGACGGCACCTGTGATTTCCATCAACACGCCGATGTACAATAAGTCGGGCACGGTCGGCAAAATCCTGCCGGGCATGGAATGGAAGCTCGAACCGGTGCCCGGCATCGATGAGGGCGGCCGGCTGCATGTGCGCGGCGCCAATGTCATGGCCGGTTATCTCCGCGCCGAAAAGCCCGGCGTGCTCGAGCCGCTCGCCGACGGCTGGCACGACACCGGCGACATCGTCACCATCGATGAGGACGGTTTTGTCAAGATCCGCGGCCGCGCCAAGCGCTTCGCCAAGATCGGCGGCGAAATGATCTCGCTCGCCGCCGTCGAGACGCTGGCCGCCGAGCTCTGGCCCGGCGCGCTCTCGGTCGTCTCCTCGCTGCCCGACGCCAAGAAAGGCGAGCGCCTGGTGCTCCTCACCGACGCCCCCACCGCCACTCGCGCCGAATTCCTCGCCTTCGCCAAATCCAGGGGCGCCATGGACATGATGGTCCCGGCCGAGGTCAATATCGGCAAGGTGCCGGTGCTCGGCTCCGGCAAGGTGGATTTCGTCGCGGCCCGGAAGCTGGCGGAAAGCGCGGTGCAGGCGGGGGAGGCGGCGTGAGGGCGTAGGGTTCGGGGGTCTCGCGTGGCCCCCGCTGGCCTGCCGGCGCCCGTGGCTCGACCCTGGGATCCATGCGGCTGGCACTGGTGGACTGGGATGGCATCCAACTGGGGTAAATTTTGAAGCCTCGTGCCGGGTTGTGGATCCCAGGGTCAAGCCCTGGGATGACGGAGTTTGGGGAGGGCAATTGGCAAGAGGCGGGACGTCTGGAGGAATTTCAGGGAGATGCACGAGCAGTTCTGCATTGGCATGGCTTAAATCGGCAATCCGATAATCGCTGCACACCTCGCTATTTGTCGCACACGTTTCCCCACCCTCCGTCATCCCAGGGTCAAGCCCTGGGATGACGGAGTTTGGGGAGGGCGATTGGCAAGAGGCGGGACGTCTGGATGAGTTTCAGCAAGGTGTACGAGCAGTTTTGCATTGGCATGGCGTAAATCGGCAATCCGATAACCGCTGCACACCTTGCTATTTGTCGCACATTTTCCCCACCCTCCGTCATCCCAGGGCTTGACCCTGGGATCCATGCGGCACGCGTCGCGGGCGGTGGCCTACGGCGTCGGCCCGCTTGCCGCGGTCGGCGCCGGTTTCTTCAGCCTGAGAGCAAGAATGAGCGGCACGGCCAGCGCATAGACGGCGACGACCGAAAGCCAGATCGCGCCCGGCCATGCCTGGCGGACCAGGAAATAGACGCTGGAGAAGCCAAGCGGCGCGACGATCGAGGCGAGGCTGACGACCGAGGCCAGCACGCCCTGGAACTGGCCTTGCTGGTTATCATCCACCTGCCGGCTGGCGAGCGACTGCAGCGCCGGCGCGCCGATGCCGCCGAGCGTGAAGACCGGCATGATCGAAAAAATCATCCAGCCCTGGCCGGCAAAGGCCATGACGGTCAGCGCCATCGCGGCGCCGGCGATGCCGGTCAGGATTGCCCCGCGTTCGCCGAGCAATTTGACCGCCGGCCCCGGAAGGAAGGCCTGGGTCAGCGTCTGGCAGATGCCGAAGGCGCCGAGGGAAAGGCCGATCGAAAGCCCGCTCCAATGGAAGGCGTCGCTGCCCCAGAGCGCCCAGCAGGTGCCGTAGGCCTCGCCGGTGGCGCTGAAGATGAAGAAGAGGGTGACGACGGGCAGCAGGCTTTTGACCTCCAGCACCGCGTGCAGCGGCTTCAGCGGATTGAGCGCCGAAAGCGCGATCTTCTCCCGGCTGCCGGGGCGCGATTCCGGCAGGACGAAGAAGGCGAGCAGCAGGTTCAAGCCATTGAGCACGGCGGCCGCCATGAAGGGCAGCCGCAGCCAGTAATCACCGAGGACGCCGCCGGCGACCGGGCCGATGATGAAGCCGAGACCGAACATGGCGTTGAAAAGCCCGAAGCGGCGGGCGCGCTTCTCCTCGGGCGAGATGTCGGTGATATAGGCGGTCGCCACCGACACGTTGGCGCTCGTCAGGCCGGCGATGGCGCGGCCGAGAAACAGCATCGGCAGATCGGCCGCAAAGGCGAGGAACAGATAGTTGACGGCAGCGCCGGCGAGCGAAATCAGCAGCACCGGCCGGCGGCCGATCCGGTCGCTGAGGGCCCCGAGCACCGGCGCGAAAATGAACTGCATCACCGCGTAGAGCGCGGTCAGCGTGCCGATATAGGCTGCGACGTTTTCGGCATGGGTGATATCCCGCAGCAGCGAAGGCAGGATCGGGAAGATCAGGCCGATGCCGACGGCATCGAGGACAATGGCGGTGAAAATGACGATAAGGGATCTGGTCATGGCGCGTTCCGGGTCGACGCAAGCGCACGAGCGCCGTTCGAGCGCCAATGGACTCACGATGAGGCCTGAGCTGATCAGGCGTTTGGTTTCTGGGAGGTGCTGGCCGATCCATGCTGCAAAGGCATGAATGGCGTGTGCTCGACCACCTGGACGACCATTCGTCCACCTGTTTACTCCGCCACTGAGCGGATCAAGGGAGGCAGCCGCTTTTCGCGACGGGCAATAGATACGCCGGAGGGTTGAATGCGACAAGCCCCTTTTTGCGCCGGATCCGGCTGCGGGCTGTCGGGATATTCGGAGCGGGGAGTCGATGGGCCATCCGCTGCAACGGCGGACCTGGCGGAATCTGCTCTTCGTGCGGAAGCCGGCTTGCGGCAGAAGCAGCCGCCGCGAACGAAAACAGGCGGCACTCGGGCCGCCTGTGAGCTGCTGCGGACGAAGCGTCCGTTACTTCTGTTCCGGCGCCAGGAACTCGGCGCAATAGGACGGGCCGTTGACGCCCGGAATATCGGCGACGGTGCGGATGTCGCGGATCGTGTAATCGGAACTGGTGGTGATTTCCGCCTGGCAGCGCAGATAGGCGGTGCGGGCGGACGCAATCAGCTTGCCGCGCTTGCCGTCGGCGCCTTCGGCGTATTTCGCCGGAATGCGCACGGTCTTGTAGCCGCCACGCCAGGTATAGACGGTGGTCGAGCCTTGCTCGCTGTCACTGATCGGCGGCCCGTAGGCGGCAAAGAAGATGCCGGCCGATTTGCCGACCCAGCGGGCCTCGATCGGATTGCCGGCGGAAGGAATGGTCGTGCATCCGGCAAGCGCAATTGCAAGCCCGGCCGCGGTCATGGTGCGGAAATTCATCGTATCGTCCTGATCTCTAGCGCATTGGCTGCGAAGCCCGCCCTCGTGAGCGGTTTCGCCTGTCCCGTCTGCCCTTTAGCGCGGAACCCGGCAAAAGAAAATTGCCCGTTTGAGACTTCCGTTCGATTTGCGGGAAGTGTGGCTTTTTGCTGCAGCCGCCTGCGCCCACGCCTGTTGCAACCCCGTCAAAAATTCCGCCGGTTTTTTGGAATTTGGTGCTTGTGCAACCAGATAGGCTGTTCTATAGAAGCGCCGCTGGTCACGGAGTGTAGCGCAGTCTGGTAGCGCACCACGTTCGGGACGTGGGGGTCGAGTGTTCGAATCACTCCACTCCGACCAGCTAGAAACCCCGCTTCGGCGGGGTTTTTCGTTTCTGCGAATCTCAGCCAAAATTCCCCCGGATTCACCGGAGCGAGTTCAACCGCCCGAAAACCCGTCCTTCGCTGGAAATAATTTTTCTGCAGGAAAGGTATAACCGAAGCGCGGCTGGCGGAAGCTCGGTGCATCGGCATCGCAAGAATCCAAGTTCGAGCCGATCCCAGGCTTTGAGCTGCGTCTCCATCCAGGTGCCCCAAGCGCAATTTGCGGGCCGCACGAGCGCCGCTCTGGATTTCGGACTCATCTATGCTAGCATCGAAGGCCTGCGTGACTGGCGATGAAGGTGGATACCACCGGGGAGCGTGGGAATTTGGCCGCTCGCTTGGGCATCTGGATCATTTTTGCGAAGGTGCCCCATGTCGTCCCGCATCGAAAGTGAACGGCTTGCGAATTGTCTAGCCGAACTTGATCAACTCACGAATTGGGAACGCCGCCCGCGCGGCGGTATGCGGGCCGATCTGGAGCCGATGCGCGATCTCGCTCACCGGCTTGGCGATCCCCAGAACAGCTTCCGTATCGTCCATGTGGCCGGCACCAAGGGCAAAGGCTCGACTTGCGCCCTGATCGAGGCGGGTCTTGCGCGGGCGGGCTTCTCCGTCGGGCGATATGCCTCGCCGCATGTCATGCACATCACCGAGCGCGTCAGCATTGATGGCCGTCCGGTCGGCGAGGAGCGCCTGGCGGACGCGCTTGGGGCAGCGCTGGTGGCATTCAAAGACGCAAGGCGAGAGGCGACAGCCGCGCAGGGAGCGACCTGGTTCGATATCCTGACGGTTTCGGCCTTGCTGATCTTCAGCATGGAAAGGGTAGAGTGGGCCGTTCTCGAAACCGGACTTGGAGGGCGGTGGGACTCGACCAATATCGTTCAAAGCGATGTCGCCGTTATCACCAACATCGATCTCGAGCACACCGAAATCCTCGGCAAAACCCGCGCCGCCATTGCCTTCGAGAAGGCGGGAATCATAAAGCCCGGCACAACGGTCGTCACACTCCTGCCGGAGGCGGACGAGGCAGGCGCCGTCATATCCGCCCGGGCAGCAGAACTCGGCTCTGCCGTGCGACGCCCCATGGTGCCGGCCGACGCAACGATTGAGCAGCGGAATGTTGCCGTGGCGGGAGCGGTTCTGGATGTCCTCGGAAAAATGGGCGTCATGACAAAGGGCGCAGGCGCGGTGTCGGAGCCTCTTGGAGCACAGCTCCTCGATCCCTCGACGATCGAAGCTGCCCGCCTGCCGGGACGGCTCGAAAAAATCGCCGTCGTCACCAGCCACGGCGATAAGGTCAACGTGGTGCTGGACGGCGCGCATGTTCCCTTCAACCTTGCTGCGGTTCTGAGCGACCTCTCGCAGGAAGAAAAGTACGGCGCTCCGTGCATTGCCGTTGTGTCAATCGCGGACGACAAGGACGCGGCAGGCTTGCTGTCGACGATGACGCGCCACGATATGTCGATCATCTTCACCACCGTCGGCGCCAGATCGCGTTCGCCGGAACAGTTGAAGACGATTGCAGACAGCTTTGGGCTGCTGAGCATCGTCGTGCCGGACCCGCTCGAGGCCTATGAAGAAGCACTGGCCGGCGCCGCGGAATCGGGCGCATGGGTTCTCGTGACGGGATCGCTCTATCTCGTCGGCATTATCCGTGCGGCGTGAGCCCGAGCGGGTGTGAATGACTCCGACCGGAACGCAGTGGAGAAGCCGCCGCCGCCGCTGGAACGTGCGGCGCTATGCTGCGATCTCAGCCGCCGACTGTGATTTCACCATCCGCAACACGTTTGACAAATATCTTCAGACCTTCATGCCTCAGTTTCTTCCAACCGCCGTCGGAAACCATTGATTTAGCCAGATCGGCAAACCCGGTCGTGAGGTAGGGAACCTGCGATGCCGGTCGTTTGCCGAGCGCTTGAATCAAGCAGTCAGTTCTTGGCGGGGACGAGAATGAGTTTCCTGAACGTTTCATGCCGATCTCCAAATGATCTGTGCCATCTGGAAATCTGATCGTCCCATAGCCGCACTTGGCCGCGGCATTCACTTCGGCCTTGGAGAGATTGTCTTGCAGAAGAAATGACAGCTGGCTGAAAGTGTTGTCGGTGTAGTCGAACTGACCCAGTACGATGAAGTCCAGCTCGTTCTGCCCCTTCTTGGCGCCTTTGATCTTGCCATAGAAGTTGGAATTCACCTTGGTGTCCTTGCCTGTCTTCATGGCAAGCATTTCGCCCAGCTTGATATAGGTCCTCGGTTTTGACGAAACGTTTTCGGTACCAGCCGCGGCGTTGCCTGAAGGCAGACTGGCGGTCTCCGGCTTGGCATAGGCGTCAGCGAAGGCTCGCAGTGTCGTGAGATTGACCGCTTGGGGAAGCGAACCGCTCTCGAACTTGCGGCAAGAGAGAGCGGCTTGCCGTGTTGCCTTGTCAGGCTTGCCCTCAACATTCCCTGGCTTGCAGCCCAAATGAGCCAGTTGCTGCTGCAACGTCTTGAGCAAAACTGCTTGTTCGGCGGAATAGGCGCTGACGCCGCGGGTCACACTGACATTGCGGACATCGATACCGATACCATCCGGCTGCACCACGTCAAACTGGGACGTATGATGGTCATAGTTCTTCCATTCATTGGCCCAACCCATCATCACCGGGCCGAGAATGAAGTTGAATGATTTTGGGTCGCGGTTTGATTGCGGCTCGCACTCGTTCGATTCCCAGCAATGCGGAGCCTGGTTGGTTGCTTCGCCTTCGGCGGCGTAGATCACCTTGTTGTCGCAGCTTGCCGTAACCCATCCGCTGTCGTCGTTTGCCCATCGGATTTTCAGCGAGAATGTCGCCCATTTGCCGAAATCTTCCGGTTTTTGGCACTGGCGGGCGAGAAAGTTGACGCCGTTGCGCGTGTCGGCCTTCAGCATGTAGATGAAATTGTGGATTGCCGGTCCTTCCCAGGACGCGAAACGCAAATGGCTGTCCCAGCCATCGGGATAAAAGCCATTTGCGGAGTTGTTGTGCCAGCCTTTGTAGGCAAAAGTCGGAGCGAGCCGGAAATCAAACTTGTATTCGACGCTTTCGCCAACCCTCATGTCTCGCGTATAGCGATCGTGGAGCGGACGTTGCCATTGCGGCAATCATTTTCGCCGCGTCCATCTCCATAGTCGACATTGGAACATTGACGGTCGAATATCTCAAACCGGGTCACGCCGTCCTTGACCTCCGGTCTGACCGATCCGTTGAACTTGTGGCGCTCAAAACCTTTGGGGAGCGGATCGGCAGTCGCTGCTGCGTGGGTCGCAAAAACCATAAGCGCGCCAACCGCCAGTCCAACGATAGGATTTTTCAGCATAGCCCCCTCTCCAAATTGGACTCCAACCATATCACGATCTCTTTTGGAGGGTCGGGTTTAGATCAGGTTCAGATCGATGCGGATGCAATTAGCGACGACACCCAAGTCCAACACGGAATTCTGGACGAACAAGTTCGAGAAGACCGTATCGCCTGATCGGCGCATCATGGCCGAGATCGAAAGGTTGGGTTGGTGGGGATGCCACACAGGGCCGGCGGTCGAGGCTATGTGCTCGGAGCCCCAGCGCTCAGCAGCGCCCGTACCAATGCCGCCTGGTTGCGTACGCCGGTTTTGTCGAAGATGCGCTGTAGCTGGGTGCGCAACGTGTTGACACTGACCCCGAGCAGATCGGCGGCGGCTGCGAGATCGTGGCCATCGACGATCAGGCGGGCAAGCCGGGTCTGCGCCGGCGAGAGGCCGAAGACCTCCCGCGCGCTCGCGATCCGGCGCACCACAGTCTCGGCGTCGTCGAAGGAGACCAGCGCCTTGCCGTCCTCGAGCAGAACCCAGCAGTGGAGCGGAATCCCGGCCGCGTCTTCGCCAAGCGCCACCGCCCAGGCCTGCTTCGGCGCGATGTTCAGCGGCCTCTGGCTCTGCAGCTCGCGGAACGCCAGGCGCACCGCCTCGCGCAGTGCTGCGTCGTGTTCGCGCTGCCGGGCACGCAGGCGGCCGGCGGCGGCGACGAGCCCGGGATGGCCGTGCATCCGCTCCCGCGCCAGCCGGTTCGTCCAGAGGATCCTGGCATCCGTGTCGACCTCGATCAGCGGGCAGTTCGCCTCCTCGACGCTGCTCTCCATCATCACCATGCAGCCGATCTTCCAAGCGCCGTCGATCCGCTGGAGGATCCGCAGCTGGCGCTTGCGATCTTCGCCGGTGTCGCTGCCGATCTGATCGAAGGTCATCCAGGCCATGTTGCCGTCGACGACGATGTTGACCTTTTCCCAGCGGACGCGCTCCGAAAAGGCATATTTCTCCGGGAATCGCTCGACGATCTTCCTGATCCGCGCGGCGATCGGGTCCCAGCCTTCGTCCACCCGGACGCCGAGCGAGGCGAAATATTCCATCCGCCGGGTCTGCGGCGACTGCACCCAGTGGCTCGCCAGCGCCTCGAAGTCCCGCTGCAGCCAGGCCTCGGTTTCGGCGCGGATCACGGCCATGATCGCCGCCCGGTCAGCCTCGCTGTCGTCCATCGCGCGGTCCCCCACAACGGATCGCAGCATAGCATGATCGGTCTGTCGGAGCATGACGGCACCTCATGTGTGGATGACGCCGGCCAGCAGCAGCGTCAGGCCGGCGGTCGCGGCAGTCAGCCCGAGTAGCCGAAGCCTCAGGCGCGGCAGGGTGATCTGATTTCGGTAGTATCGGTCCTCGGCTGCGGCGCCCATCGGCGTGGGGCGGCGGCGGTTTGGCATGTGCGCGGCGACGAGACTCTGAAGGTCCATTGTGTTGCCTCCCGGTTCGGGCTTCATCTGCCGCATTCTCGCACGCATCCGAGCCGGGCCCTGTCATGCAGACGGAGGACATCGGGCTCGGCGCCCGGCTGGCGAACGAAGAATCATCTCAACCGGAACGAGTCCCGCGGTGATTCGTTGAGTCGCGTATTTCCAGCGTGAGGGGATGCATCATGAGCAGGCGACGAAGGTTCAAGCCGGTGAAGATCACCATCAATGGCAAGGTGAGGACGGTCTATAATGTTGTTCAGGCCGGCAACACCTTGCTGAATGATTGGCCCGAGCAGACGCCGGCGGCGAAGGCGGCCGAACGGCTTGTGCTCGACGTGTTCAATGATGCCGCCGGGCCCGAGCAGGTGCGGCGGGCGTTCATTACCGCGGCGAAGGCCAGCGACATCAAGTTCAGCTCCTGACCGGCGGTGTCGGCAAAAGCCCTGGCTCACTTCCATGACACATGCTCCTGGTTTCGCAGATCCCGGGTTTTGAACTGTGTCTCCATCCAGGCGGCCGAGATGATCGCCGCGAGGAAACCGAAGGCGAGGCAGGCGATCGCCTGGGTCCGCCACGAGACGAAGGTGACCGGCGCCGGGGTGGTGGGCTTTTGCGCGCAGTCACCGGGTGGGCAGGCGCAGCCGGAAAAGGCCTTGATCAGGCAATTGCTCATGATGCGCCGCCTTTCACCGTATCGATGGCGGCGAGGATCTTCTGGTGAAGCGGGCAGCCGTGATCGTCGCTGCCGTGGAAAAAGCGTTCGGCCTCCACCAGCGCCTCCAGGAGATCGGGCGCCCCGGCGGTGAAGCGGGCCGTGGCGCGGGTCTTTTCGGTTGCTCCGGCCCACCGGGCGGCGGGACGGGAAGGGCGCTCGGTCGCTAGCTCTGGTGTGGGATTGGCGGCAGACATCTCCGTTCCCCTCAGGCGTAAAGCTGATCGGTGTCGGTGATGCCCATGATCTCGCGGGCATAGCGGTAGTGTTCCTCGACGCTTGCCGCAGCGCCGCGCAGCCAGGATGGGCCGCGGATCGAATGTTCGGGACGGCGCAGGAAGGCAAAGCCGAGGGCGCCCATGCGCTGGGCCCCGTTGGCCATATAGGCGCGGCAGTCGCCCATCGTGCGCGCCGCATTCCAGCGGGCGTCCCGCTTGCTTTCCTCGGTCTCGATCTTGCGAATGTGCTGCATCGCCTGTCCTCTCGCGCCTCTGGTCGGCTCCTGAGGTTAAGGTATTTATTATACCCGATCGCGTCAATCATAAAAGGTATAAAAAATACCCAATAGATTGACGAGGTACGAATCGTAGGCGTATGTCTTGATCAAGTGATTGGGCGACCGGGTGCAACTCCCGAGCTGACGAAGCCCAGCGGCGCGGGAAGCGAAAGTCCTTAAGTGCGCTGTCAGAAAATCAGGACGAGGGCGAAGCGAATGGCCCCTCTGGCACGTGTCCCATCCCGGCTCCGGCCTTCAGGACTTGGCCAATGCTCTCCCGGCTTCATGGGCTTTGCTCATGGGGTAGGGGGAAGCTTTGGCCGGAACCCTCCCTCACCAGCCTTCAGGAACCTTCTCCTTCTAAGCTGAAGAGAGAGGAATGAGAGCTGAAGTTGGAGTATGAAGCTACGAGAAAAAAAGAGGCGGGCCACGCGCAACGAAATCGAAATCACCGACGAGGTGATCGAAGCGGGCCCCGATGCCATCACCGAATTTTATGATCCGTGAGAGGAGAAGCTGCCGAAGGATATGTTTCCCGCCGCCATCCGGTCCATCCTAGTGGCGGTATCGCGGGTGGTGCGTAAACGGCATCCGGAGCTTCCGCAATTTGTGGTTTCGGAGGATGCGTCGTCCCGATATCCCTCGTGATCACAGCTGGGGATCGGCGAGCTCCAGAGCGAAATCCTACAGGCCGTACATCTCCCGCGCCGCGCTGTATGCCAGGAGAGGCACCGCCACCGTGACGATATAGAACCAGATTCTGCCGGCGCGAGATGAGGGGCGGATCATTCTGTTTTTCCTATTGAATTTGATTGATTCGCGGCATCGTTTCCGCGCCTTGCGCTCTCATCCCTACATCTCGATGATCGATCGGCGGACGCGGCCGACGATGGTGACGGCGCCCTGGAATTCCGGCGGCGGCACGTCCTCGTAGGAGGCGGGCTGGAAGGGCGGGTTGTCGTTCGGGCGATAGCGCTTGTAGGTCGCGGCGCCCGTTTCGTCGGCGACGACATAAAGCGCGTTCGGCGCCAGGCGCTTGTCGCGCAGATTGACGAAGATGATCGAGCCCGGCGGCGAGATCTTGTTCATCGAATTGCCCTCGACCTCGAGCGCGATCCATTCGCCATCGGGCAGATCGAGGGCGGCGACCGTCGGGAATTCCGAGAAGTCGGTGATCGGCGCCTGCTCGCTCAGTTGGCCGGCGCTGACCCAGGAGATCTTCGGCACATCGGCGACGGAGACCGGCAGCTCATCCGGATCGAGCGCATTGCCGGTGCCGAACTGCAGCCAGTTGAGATTGACCTTGAAAGCGCGGGCATACTTCTTCGCATCGGCGATGCCGAAGCCGTTGCGGCCGGATTCATGCGCCTTGTAGACATTCGCATTCCAGCCGAACCGATCGACGATCGCCTTCGGCCCGGCAAAGCCAGCATTCTTCCTGGCCATGACGAGGCGCTTTGCGCGTTCTTCGCGTTCAAATTGTTCCTGATCTTTCAACATGATATAAAAAATACCCTAAATTAAGGTACATGTCATGCCCTAATGTGCTTGACATATCGGGTATTAATTATACCCTAATCGCCATGATGTGCACCGACATCATCAACAACGGGCCAGCCTTTCGGACTGGAGGAGACGCCATGAGGTTCACCATTTCCTCGCAAGAGAGGCTCGCCATGGACGTCGTGCCGACCGGCGTCGTCATTCACCGGCCGCAGGGGCCAAGGGGAGGGCGGATGTCCGCGATACCAGTTCGCAACGAGGATATCCCCTTCCTCGCCAAGGCCCTGCAGCAGGTGCTGAACGCCAACCGGGAGGTGGAGTCGCTGTGACCATCTCCACCCCGCCCGCCCGCTACACCGGCTGCCCGAATTGCGGCAAGGCGCTGTCGATCGCCGAGGTGATCGAGCGCCACTGCGAGACTTGCAGCCGGCCGACCAGCCCGAAAGAGCTGCGGGAGATCGCCCCCGGCGCTCTTCCGATCCCCGATCCCGACAGCCTCACTCCTCCCTGACGGCTATCGGTGGCTGGCGTCGTTGCCCTCCCTCGGCGACGCCGGCATCCCGGGCGCGACGATGTCGTGCCCACCGGGCGCGCTCGTGCCCGACCCAGGCGGCGGCCTGGCAGACGACCGGAGCTTTTGCTCCGCAACAGAGCCGGGCTCCGGTCGTCATCCGTGAAAAATCAAAGACGTTGGCAGCACCTGCTTCGGCGGGAATGGCGAACCGCGTTCGAAGAAGGATCAAGCGATGAGCTTCCAGCTCAAGGCCGCCCCGGCGCAGCAAGGCACCCACATGAACGCGCTCGAGCTCTTCCGCTCCGGCCGGGACTATATCGAAATATCTGCCATCCTCGGCACGTCGGTGCCGTCTGTCGAAACCGAGATCCACACGCTTCGAAGCGCCGAGAAGGGCGACACCGCCCAGCAGGATCATGCCGGCTCGGAGGTTCGCCGCTTTCCCCGCCGCCCCCTCAAGCCGGGCACGCCGGTCAATTTCGCCGGCGGCCGACGGCGGGTGCGGGTTTGAGGCCGGCCATCTCAATCGGGAAAGGACATCGCATGGCGAAGGAAACAATGAACCAGGAGATCATGGACATCCTCAGCCCGGTGCTGGGGGAGGAACTGGCAGCGGCGATCATCGAGCATCGCAAACGCACGCTGAAGAAGCCGCTGACGGCTTATGCGGCGAGGATGCAGGCGCGGGAATATCTGGCGACCGGCGACCCGGTCGCCGCCGCCGAGATGCAGATCTTCCGCGGCTGGCAGGCGATCAAATGCGACTGGTACCTCAAGGAGAAGGCGAGGGAAGCCGGGTCGATCAACAGCAGTACGAGAAGGACGACAGTGGATGCCGCAAGAGATTTCCTCTCCGGTGAAGATCATAGCTGGGATGCTTTCGGGTTTCCCGGCATCCGCCGGCACTGATCCCGACATGCAGATCCGCGCCTATCTCGTCGCGATCGAGGGCATTCCGCTCGAGGCGGTCTGGCAGGCCGCCAAACTCTTCATTTGCGGAAAGGTCCGGGATCATAACCGCGCCTTCGCCCCGAGCTGCGCCAGTTTCGCCGAGCAATGCCGCAATCAGCAGGCGGCGATCGAGGCGGAGAGCCGTCCGCGCATGGAGGCCGAGCCGGAGAGGCCGCAGCCGAAGGTCGCCGCCTACAAGATGCAGCTGCTGCGCGACGCCGCCAATGGCAGCCGCAACGCCAAGCGGGAGCTCGCCAGGATGTTCCCCGACAACCCGATCATTGCAAGGGCCGCACGACACGAGGAGGCATTGAGATGACCATCACATTCTGGACGGAAGACAAGATCGTCAAGGCGGAAAAGCTCTGGAAGGAAGGGCTGTCGGCCAGAGAAATCGCCGTCATGTTCGGCTCGAAGAAGAACACCGTCATCAACATGGCATCCCGCAACCGCGACAGGTTTCCCTCGAGGCAGGACGCCTGGCATCCGCAGCCGAAGGCGGGCCCGCCCGTCCAGCCGATCCGCCACCCCGACCGCGTGACGCGGGTGACCATATCAGGCGCCCATGTGACGATGCCGCGCGTGCCCTGCATCGATGGCTATGCAGAGCCATGAGCAAGGTCACCCCACGCGAAACCGAAATCATCCGCTGGATGGCGGCGGGCAAGACGGCAGCCGAGATCGGCACCATTCTCGGCATCTCCCACATCACCGTGAATACGCACATATCAAACGCCAAGGCGCGGCTCGGCGTCTTCAAGGATACGGCGCTGGTCGCCGCGGCACTCAGAAACGGCATCATTCGATAGAAGGACGATCAGCATGGGCGGCAAAGCCACCAAGGTGAAGACAGGACGGGTCAACAAGGGCGCCGGCCGGCCGCGCAAGGAGAATGTCGAGCGTTTTCCCTGCGGCAAGATCAAGCCCTTCGAAACCGAGAAGGAGAATATCAGCGTGGCGATATCGGCCCGCCGCCGCATCCACGGCTTTGACAGGACGGTGGCCGACGAGACGGTCAAGAGCCCCTTTGCCGGCTATACCCTCGGCCGCATCTTCCTCGATGGCCTGATCACCGCCGAACAGCGCCAGGCCGGCGACGACTATGCCGAGGCAATCGCCCGCTACCACAAGACCACAGGCATCCCGGCCCCGAGCCCGCGGGCGCAATCGCTCTTTGCCGTCAAGGGCCACGAAGGCGAGGTGACCGACACCCTCGCCGACCGCGCCCGCAAGGCCAGCAACCGCATGATGGCGCTGCAGGGCATCCTGCTGCGCTGCCCTGATGGACCGCAGGTCAGGAGCACGGTCTATAATGTGACGGTGATGGACTACGATCATTTGCGCCAGATGCCGCCGCAGCAATTGCTGTGGCTGCGGCGGGGGTTGACGGCGTTGCGGGGGGCGAGGGGTGGGTGATGATGACGGGGCGACGGACGCGATATTCGCCCACATCCCATCCGCCATCACTGTATTTGCCGCAGAGCTCACCCCACCCTCCGTCCTCCTCGGGCTTGACCCGAGGATCCACCCCTGCCTCCATCAGCCACGGCCATGGATCCCAGGCTCAAGGCCTGGGATGACGGAGGGTGGGGCGTGTGTTTTCGCCAGAACCGGCCGATCGAGCCGAAGACCTCAGCCGGATGCCGCTGCCGCTCTTGTGGGCGAGCAGGGGGCTTACGGCGGGGCGAGGGGCGGTTGACGCCGGAATTGCTCGGCCCCGCAGTGTCGCAAATGCCCCGACGTCACGCTGCTCGGCTCACTGAGGTGATTACAGCCGTCTGCCTTGATGGGAAGGCTTCACGAGGCTGAGAATGTCACCATGACACCGCGCTGGCGAAAGTAGGCCTGCATTCGCTTCCTGCCGGACCGGTTATTCTGCACGAGCCTGGCCGGGTCGAATACGGCCTCTTTTAAACCCGCCCGCGTCAACGCCGCCTTGAGAGTGGCGATATGCGCGTCGATGTCGGCGTTATCAGCCTGGAGCGACTCATAAATGCGGTTTGTTGCATCGGCTACGGTCGGTTCGCTCACTATTACACTCCTGTTGTCGTCTGGCTGGCCTGACCGTATTGGGGTGAAACCGGTTCACGTCAATGGGTGACAGTGAATTGGAAGATCTCGTCCGCTTTCGAAGATGAAGCACAGAAGCAGCCCTGCCATCGGGGTTTGCCGTCGAAACCTCACGGCAACAAAGCGCCAAAAGCCGCCATTCCGCCCCAGCGGGTGATCAGATCACGAATTCCTCCTGGTACGTCTGTGGCTCGGGAACGACCGTAACCTCCACCGGAATGATCCAATTGGCCGCGTAGCTCTCGCAGTCGGAACGCTGGAGCTCGGGCTGCACGCTCCCCGCCCCATCGACAGCGCGACATCGCAGTGTATATCGCCCCACTTCTTCAGGGGTCCACATGTACTCCCACAAGCGCCATGCAAAGGGACGTTCTGTTTCGAGGAGCCTTCCCTCGCGCCAGCCCCTGCCATCTCCGGTGCAGACCTGCACCTGCCGGATAGGAGCCTCTCCGCTCCAGGCGGCTCCGAAAATCCGGTACGGCTGGCCGGCGATGAGCTGCGCCCCGTGGACGGGACGCGCGATCTGCGCTTTGACCTCCATCTCCGCAAGGGGAACCAGCCTGGGTTCCCCGAGGTTGCGCTCCCAGCGGAAATAGTCGCGCGCCTGCCAGTAGCCAAGGAACGGTTGCTCCACAACCGTGATATCCGTGATCCACTTGACCCAAGCCATGCCGAACCAGCCACCCACGACCGCGCGCAGCGGGTAGCCGTGATCGCGCGTCAACGGCGCCTCGTTCATCGAATAGGCAAGGATCGTGCTGTCAGCGATGGCCTTCTCAAGCGGTAAACTGCGCGCAAAAGCGATGGGACCGGGAGAAGCCGTTTTCTTGTTCGTGTCGACGACGCCGCTGTCGGCGCCTGCGAGCAGAACCTCACATGCGGTTGGCTTAACGCCCGCCATTTCCAAAATCTCGCGTAGAAGAACACCTGTCCACGCGGCATTGCCGACGGCTCCGTTCTGCCACTGCAACCCCTCCTTCGGCGGCTCATAGTAGACGCGCCCGTTCCCTGCACACTCGACGACGGCTGATAAAGTCGTGCTCCGCATCGCCTTGATGCTGTCGAGGTCAAGTTCGATCGGCCGCTCCACCGCCCCGCCGACGCGCAATCTCCAGTCTCGCGCATCGAGGTCCGGCGACGCAAAATGGTTTCGCACGAAGAACTGCTCGGTCGGGATCAGCCAATCGGAGAGCGACGCAAACGGAAACTCGATGTTGGGTGGGGATTTCTGTCGAACTATCAGACTGGGTTGCTGTGGTGTCGGCATCGTCCTCGTCTCCCCTTTGAACGTCGGCTCTCGGTCGCGCAAATTCGGGTGCGATCACACCGCCCCTCGCAGTGCGCCTGTCGCATTCCGCCTTCGGGCCGCATCCTAACACATAGCACATTCCTCGGATCGACCTCGAACGGCAGCAAAGGGCGGTAAAGCAGCCTTATCCTTCGATAAGCAAGCCGCCGTCCGGCGGTGCTATTTCAAAGGCAGGAACAGCTCCGCGACCTCGGAACACCACGCCCGAGAGAGTCAACAGACCCCGGTACCAGCACCCGTCGTCACGCTTTCACCACCGAGAAGAACAGGAACCGCGGCTTGGTCGTCAGGCTCTGATAGGCCTGCGGAAAAAGCGTGCGGGCTTGCGGGTCGGGCTGGGGCTCGCTGACGATGTCGATCTGAAATCCGGCCGACTTCAGCGCCTCGAACATGGCGTGCAGCGGCCGATGCCAGAAGCGCATGGCGATCTCCCTTCCGCCGCGCTGCCAGGTCTCATCGAAGCTGTAGGTCTCGAAATAATTGTCGCGGCCGGTCGAGGCGTGATCCATGAAGGGATGGTGCGTGGAAAAAACCAGGCGACCGCCTGCCGCGAGCAGCCGGTTGAATTCCGAAAGGGGCCTCGACCAGTCGGGCAGATAATGCAGGACGAGCGAGGCAAGGATCAGGTCGAAAGCCTTGTCCCCGAATGGCAAGGGCTCGTTGAGATCAGCGGTCAGCAGGCGCGCGCGCCCTTCCAGGCGACGTTGCGCGATATCAAGCATGCCGGCACTTGCGTCGATCCCGGTCACAACAGCCCCGCGTTCGATCAGCGCTGCCGCATGCGCCCCGCCGCCGCATCCGGCATCGAGCACGGAAAGCCCGGCGACGTCGCCAACCAGGGCAAGAATAGCCGGCCGCTCGTAATAGGCATTCCAGGCATTGACCTCGTTATCGGCGTCATAAGCCGCCGCGAACGCATCATAATCATTCTCGGCCAAGATTTTCCCCTTTTCAGAGACTGTTCGAGGATGCCTGAGGGGCAGGAGTTTGCCCGATCGAGCTGTATAGTCAGAGTTCGCTGCGTCGGCAAAGTTTGAACTCAGGTCTCGGCCTCGGTGCATTAGCCTGGGAGCGCCACCGGCCTGCCATGAGGCGTGTTGAGATAGGCTTGACGCCATGCGCTCTCGCGCCGATCCACTTCCGAATAAGACGCTATTCCGGTACGATCGAGAACAAGTTCGAGGGCCGCCTTGAACGCCCCGTAATAGGTCGCATCGTCGTCGGTCTCGCCAGCGCGTGCGCGCTTTTCGAGCTCCGCGCCCAGGGTTTGCGACCAGTCCTCCGGGTCCAGTTTTCCCGAAGCGAGCAGCAGTTCGACAATCGCGACGACTTGCGCATGCCATTGCTCCTGGAAGGCGGGATTTCGGTCGCGAGATCGAAGAGAAGCACGGGAAATCTCAGGCCGGGTCAAGGTAGCTCTCCCACATGTCGATCAGCAGCACGTCGCGGCTGTCAGCCGCTTCGGGCCAAAGCTCCTTCATATCGAAGCGAACCGCGTAGGTCTGCTCGATGGAAATTCTGCCGGTCGCGGAAAGATCCGGCAGAGGCTGCGGCCCTGTCACGCTTTCGACGATACCGCGGCGCCCTCGCACGTAGGATGGCAAACGGGTGTGCATCGAACCGCTGTCTCGCTTGGCGAGGACCTTGTCGCCGGGTTTGAAGGAATCAATGGTTTTCGCGCTCTCTGCCTGCGGCGGCATATGGCGCAACTGCATCGTCGCAGACCTTGCATGCCCGTCCACGAATTCCTGGACATCTGCAATGCCTTCATCGATCGCCGTGACCATCATTGCCAGCATCCACTTTTCGAAATAGTCGAAGCGGAGATAGAGGTCGGGCGGCAACCGTTCCAGAACGTGGCGATACCAGTCGAGCGTCCATCCGGTTTCTTCCTGGCTGAGTTTCGACATCGACATCATCGCAATCGCCCAGACACGTGCTTTCCATTCTTCAGGAAACATGCGCTGGTCATCATCGAACTGGTGTAAAACCGGCCCAAATCCCTGTCTGCCGCCGAGATCGTGGATAGTATCCATCAACTGGCCCTCGGTGCGAGATCCCTGGCCGTGCCGATCATCGAGTTGCGGGTGACGAGCGTGGCAAGCTGCTCTTCCGACCAGCCTTCTGTCCCGTCGGGCCGCTGCGGAATGACCATGTAACGACGATCGGATGTTGAATCCCATACCCTGATTTCTACGGATTCCGGCAACACGATGCCGAACTCCTGCAGGACGCCACGAGGATTGCGGACGGCACGCGCCCTGTACTCGGTCGATTTATACCAGGAAGGCGACATGCCGAGGATGCCGAGCGGATAGCAAGAGCACAGGGTGCAGACGATCAGGTTGTGAACATCCGGCGTGTTGAAGACTGCGCGCAGATTGTAGTCCGGCTCGACGCTTGGCACCACCTCTGCAAAAGCAGAGATCGCATTCCCCGCCAGCCGATCGGCGAAGGCTTGATCCGTCCAGGCATGTGCAATCACCTTGGCGCCGTTCATCGGCCCGACATTCTCTGAATAGTTGTCGAGCCACATGTCGACAGCATCGGCACCGAGAAAGCCCTTTTCGGTCAGAACCGTTTCCAGGGCCTTCAGACGCAACGCCGGTGCCGGCGGAAGGTGGCTATGCAATTCGCGATGAAGTTTGGCGGCCTTGTCAGAGTCATACGAGGTCATGGCGCTCCCCCTGGCTGACAATCATTTCCGGCGTCAAGTAGTAGCGCAAAAAGCGCGTTTTGTCATGTCTGCGGCAGGCCGCCCGCCATCAGAGGCCTGCAAATCGGACGGGCCGCGCCAAGAGGGAATCGCTATGCCGGCGAATGAGGCGGGAGCGGTTCCTTCATCGTCCGGCGCTGGCCTTTCCTGCGGTTCGCTGCTCGGCGGCGAGAGCTGTTCGCCGCCGAGCGGGCAGTCGCACGCCCTACGGCGTAACCGTCAGCCTGGCTTGCATCCCGGCTTCGTAGTGGCCCTTCATGTTGCAGAAGAGCAGGTAGGTCCCCGGCGTCAGCCTGGCGTTCAGCTTGCCGCTGGCGCCTGGTTTCAGATCGGAAACCTCGCCCAGGCTTTTCAGCTTCGATTCATCGATGCGATTCTTGGTGGCGTTGACCGGGATGGGCAGGTCCGGGGATTTCAGGCGAACGACGACCATTTCATGCTGCTCGGTCATCGCGTCGTTGTGGACTGCGAAGGTCGCGGGGCCGGCTTTCACCGTTGGCGGGTCGAGCTTCAGCGACATCGCCCCGCCGCCCTCTCCATCTTCCGTGACATTGATCACGGTGGCGGCAAAGCTTGTTCCGGCCGAACAGGCGAGAATGGCAGCTCCGGCAAGCAGGGGCAGCAATCTGGCACGTGGTTTCATCGTTGGTCTCCGTCTGTGGTGGGTGAGGGCGCTGAGCGGCGTGCTCAAGCCAAGGATCATCCGGTGCGGCACGCAGTGGGTCGCTATCGTCATCGAAGGCGCGTTGGTTGCATTCTGATCGGGGGAAGGGAAGGGCCCGCTGCGTGTCGCAAGAGAGCTGGTAGCGCGGCATTCTTACGCGTCCTTTGCCGGGACTATACCAATCCGTAAGAATGCAGGCCTGGGCACTCTGCCGGCCACTTTACGAAAATGTATAGCTGGGGCGAGGTCCCCGTGAGGATTGGAGCGCAGCTTGGCGCCGTCATTGCCAAGTCGAGGTAGCTCTCTCATGAATATGCGCGCCGCACCTGCCGCCCTTATGCCGGCCATTCATCCGGTCAGCCTGCGGGTCAACACCTACCTGATCAATCTCGACCGTGCGCCATTGCGCAGATTTCGAATGGAGCGCCTGCTGGCAAGCGTCGGCCTTGCCTTCGAGCGCGTGGCCGCGGTCGATGGCGCGGGCCTAGGCCTGCCGCATCCGGGCTTCGACGAAGCGGCCTATCTCAGCCGGCACGGCCGCCGGCCGAACCCTTTCGAGATCGGCTGCTATCTCAGCCATGTCGAATGCGCCAGGCGCTTCCTCGCCAGCAATGCCGAGTTCGCGCTCATTCTGGAAGACGATCTCGATTTCGATGACGATCTGGCCGAGCTGCTCGATGCCGCCCTCGAGCACCAGGCGCGCTGGGACATCCTGCGTCTGTCCACCGTCAGCTCCGGGAAAAAGCACAAGGTGGAGCCGCTGACCGCGTCGCGCTCGCTTGCCATCGCGCTCACCCGCGAGAAGGGGTCCGGCGCCTATCTGATCAATCGCAACGCGGCCGGGTGGATTGCTGGCGCGCTTCTGCCCATGTGCCTGCCCTATGATCTCGCCTTCGATCTGGAGTTCGATGAGGGGCTGAGCGCCTGCTTCGTTGAGCCGGCGCCGGTGAGCCAAAGGGCGGATCCCTGTTCCCAGATACAGGCAGGGCTTTCGGCATACCGGCTTGGCCGCCGCCGGCCATGGAGCGTCCTGCCCTATCGCACGGCCGCTGAGGTGCGCCGGTTTGCGCGCCGCTTGCGCCGTCTCGCGGCTTGGAGGGTGAGCGGCTAGAACCGCTCCCCCGGGGATGAGCGGCTAGAACCGCTACCCCGGGGATGAGCGGTTAGAACCGCTCCCCCGGCATCAGCGGGAAGCTGACCGAAACGATGAGGCCGGGATGATTGTCCGCCATGGTGATATCAGCCGAATGCAGCTCGGCGATGGCCTTGACGAGGCTGAGTCCGAGGCCGCTTCCCGGTGTCGTGCGGCTCTTGTCTAGCCGGTAGAGACGCCGGAAGACCTTGTCCCTTTCGCCGGCGGGAATGCCGGGGCCGCTGTCGGCGACCGAGAGGACGGCGTGGCCGCCCTGGCGGCGGAGCGAAACCGTGATGTCGGTTCCTGCCGGGCAGTGGTTGATCGCGTTTTCCACCAGGTTGGCGATCATCTGCATCAACAGATCGCGGTCGCCCCGAATGAGCGCGGGACAGCGCTCCGCGATCGTCAAGGACTGGCGCGCATCTTCCGCGACATCGACATAGACTTCGGAAATCACGGCCAGCACGGCATCGATGTCGGTCGCCTGGAAACGCTCCTTGCGGGCGCCGGCCTCGATCTGGGAAATGCGCAGCAGCGCCTCGAAGGTGGCGTTGATCCGGTCGCTCTCGTGTCTCGCTTCGTCCAGCAGAGCCGAAACATCCGCCTGCCGGTCATTTCCAGCCACCGCGGCATCCAGCGTCAGGCGCAGCCTGTTGAGCGGCGTCTTCAGGTCGTGGGCGATATCGGCGCTCACCTGCCGCATGCTCTCGACCAGTCTCTGCAGCCGCTCCAGCGCCGCGTTGATCTGGAGCGCCACCATATCGAGATCGTCGCCGTTGCCGCTGATGGCAATGCGGGCGTCGAGCGCGCCGTGGGAGACGTCGTTCATCGTGAGGGCGACCCTGTCCAGCCGCGCCTGGGCGCGGACGGCAAGAAAGACGCCGCCGCCGATCGCGGTCGCCACGACGATCGCGGCCGCCCATTCGAAGCTCACCAGCACGATCCGCAGCATCTCGTCGACATCGTTGAAGTTTTCCGCCACCACCAGGCTGTAGGGGCCGATGGTCGACACCTGCATCCGATAGCGTTCATGCCCCTTCAGCCCGACATCCCTGGAGGTGACGGTATAGACGCCGTTCGGGATGCGGGGTGCGGCGAAATTGCCGGCAAGTTTGCGCCCGCCTGCATCGGTCAGCGAATAGAGCCCGTCGGAGGTCGATTGGAAGCTCGCATAATTGTTCAGCGTGTTGACCAGGTCTTCGGTGTCATTGGGCTCGTAGGTCGAGACGATCAGCGAATTCATCTCGCCGAGCGACTGTTCGAGATCGCGCGCAAGGCCGAGGCGCAGCATGTGATAGATGATCGCGCCGCTCAAGATGAAGGCGACGACGAAGAGCACGCCGAAGGTGACAGCAAGCCGGAACGGCGTGCTCCTGCGCAGGCTGGAGCATGATGCCGAAAAGTGTGCGCGGTTTTCGGACGACATCATGCTCTTGCTCTTTAGATTGCGAACAGGATTTGAGATTTTCACGCCGATGGGCCTGAAATCATCCTGTTCGAGGCGCATGCAGGCTGTATCCGGTGTTGCGGACGGTGTGCAGAAGCTGGGCCTCGAATGGCTTGTCGACCTTGGCTCTCAGCCGGCTGATATGGGTTTCGACGACGCTGGTCTTCGGATCGAAGTGGAAATCCCAGACCCGTTCCAGCAGCATCGTCTTGGTGATGACCCGGCCTTCGCCGCGCATCAGCACCTCGAGCAGGGTGAATTCGCGCGGCTGCAGCTCGATCATCTGCCCGGCGCGGCGGGCCTCCCGGCGGATCAGATCGAGCTCGAGATCGGCAACCTTCAGCACCGTCCTCTGCTCCTGCACCGGCGGGCGGCGGCCAAGTGCATTGACGCGCGCCAGAAGCTCGGAGAAGGCGAAGGGTTTGACCAGATAATCGTCGCCGCCCGCCTCCAGCCCCTCGACCCGATCGTCGACGCCGCCGATCGACGTCAGGAACAGCGCCGGTGTGCCGACCTTGGCAGCCCTAAGTGAACGCACGATCGCCAACCCGTCGAGGCCCGGAAGCATGCGATCGACGACGATAACGTCATAGGCCTCGCGCTGCGCCTGAAACAGCCCGTCGCGGCCGTCGTCGAACACGTCACAGACATGCCCTGCCTCGGAGAAGCCCTTGGCGATATAATCGGACGTCTTCGTATCGTCCTCGATAAGCAGGATTCGCATCAGCCCGATCCCCGGCATGCCTGGATGGCGAGATTTAGCCGAGAGCACGGCTTGGCCACAACTTACCGATTGGTAAGGTGATGGGGGAGGAGCGGCTACAGGCGCACCGGGCGCCAATGGTTTCCCGCCTTTCTCTGGACGACGGCGACAAGCCGCGCCACGGGCCGAAGCGTCCGCAAGAAAGCGGGATGAATGACGATCGTCGACGCCGCCGATCGATGTCAGGAACAGCGGCGATGTGCAACGAAACGCCAGGCGGAAGCCGCCGCCCGGCTATCAACGGCGGTGGGAACTGTCGGACAGAGGAGGAGAAGGTCATGAGCAAAAATAACTGGAAAGTCGGGCTTCGCGCCAAGCTGGCGCATCTCGTCGACGACTGCGTTGAGGCCGGGGCCAGGCAGCAGGACGTCTTCGATGCGATCATCAAGGAGATCGGCAATCTGCGCGCAGCCCTTGAGCGCGACCTCGATCCCGTGGACGACGAGGTGATAGAGGAACCTTCCAACGATTGGCCCGCGGCCGACAAATGACGGATCAGATCGCGAGGCGCACATGACCGCTGGGGGCGGGGGCTTATGGAACCAACTGGCGCCGCCGAAGGTTATAGTCTTGTCGCTTGGCAATCGGTTTAGCTCGACCTGCGAGACGCGATAGCCGGCGTATTTCACAATGGGGAATTGCTATGGAAAATGCAGGTATCGGCTGGATCGCCGCAATCATCATCGGCGGCATTGCCGGCTGGCTCGCCGAATTGCTGATGAAGAGCAACATGGGCGTGCTCATGAACATCATTCTCGGTATTGTCGGCGCCATCGTCGCCAACTTTATCCTGTCGCTCTTCGGCGTCGTCCTGGGCGGCTGGCTGGGTTATCTGATCGCGGGCTTCATCGGAGCCTGCATCCTGATCGCTGTTGCCAGAATGGTCAGACGTACGGCCTGATGAAGCCGAGGCGGCCCGCCCGGCCGCCTTCATCACGCTCTCGGGTCGCGCTCACGCGCGGCTTGAGGCGCGGCAGTTCCGTGTCATAGCGCGCGCCGCGAATTGCGTCGTAGCGACCAGCCGTGACTGAATTCAGAAGAGACGATCGACAAATTGCTCGGTCTCCCACGTCCTGAGGAAATGCGCTTCCCGCGCAATCCAGCCGACAGTCTCGCTTCCCCATTCCTGCGCCCGGCTTGCATATTCGCCCATCAGCCAGATGTGGCGGACGATCACAAAGCGAAGGGCGGCTTCGAAGTCATCCGGAGTGATCGGCCGGACGGCTCGATAGCCTTCGAGGAATACGTCCCACATGGCGGTCGATTTCCGGCCAAAGGATACTTGCGCCCACAGGAAGACCGACAGGTCGTAAGCGAGGTATCCCCGACCGCCGTCGTCAAAGTCGAAAAATATGGCTTCACCGGCATCGTTGATACGCGCATTGAAGCCGTGGCAATCCCCATGGCAATGAGTCCAGGTCAGATCGGCGAAGGCTTCGATTGCCTTTGCGGTTCGCGCGGCGATGTTCTCAAGATCGCTGCGGACCTCGGCGTCTTCCACGATGCCGCTATCGCGTATTCGGGCGAGTGGGCGATGCAGCAAGTGTTCGAGGTCAAGCCGATAGAGCGCTTCATCCGGCGAAAATGTCTCGGCGGCATTGTGCATCAGGGCAAGCGTCCTGCCGTTGGCCGAGGCATCGCCGGCATCCATTGCAGACGGTTTGCGGCCGTCGATCGCCCGGAAGAGCACGCCTTGGCGGGCACCCTCTGGCGCGTATCCCTGAACGAACATTGCGCCCTCGCGTGTCGGAATGGACGCTGCGACCGGAACGCCCGATTGCAAAAGGTGCGCCAGAAATGCCGTTTCGGTCTTGACGTCGGCTGGACCGCGCGCGCGGCGGTGGGAAAGCCGGAAGACATAATGCTCGCCGTTGCCGCCGACGACGAGATACACATCGTTCAAGCCGCGTTGAAGCAATCGGCAGGAAATCGGCCCGGCAAGCGGATAGTGCTTGCTGATGAACTGTTCGACAGCCTCGACCTGAGGCGTCGAATAGAGCGGATCAAAGTCGAACATAGGCGCTGTCCGTAGGGCTTTGCGAGAGGGCTGTTTCCGACGTCGCCGGGGGCAGTCTTTCTCGGTGGCGAGGAGACCATGGAGCGGGCGCGGTGTAAGCCCGTACCATTGCAATAAGCTGCTGATTGAATAAGGTGAATGGCGATATTAATAAAACTATGAGATGAAAAACGAAATGCTGGGTGTGCGATTTTTCAAAGAAAATCTTATTTCGATTTCTGTGCTTTCCATAATTTTAGGTCTGTCTGGATGCGTTACCATCAAGAACGGTATCGCTATGTCTGAGGATCATAGCCGAGCTCTGAGTGGGGAGCGGACAAAAATGGGCCAGTCCTACAATTTGAATGCAAACTGCACCGTTGCGACGATTGCCAAGATAAAATTGGTGCAAGCCCCGGCGCATGGCTCGGTTGATTTCGTCAAAGAGAATATTTTTCCCAATTATAGAGACGGCATTCGCGATAAATGCAACTCCAGGAAGTCTCTCGGCGTGTCGGAATACTATACTTCAAAGAGCGGATATTTTGGACGTGACATGTATAAGGTGAGAGTGTCCTACGGGGAGGGAACCATCAAGGACGTTACCGTCAACATCAATGTCATCAAGAACTAGGGTGAAGCGTCCCATCCGTAAACTCGTTGCGATTTTGCTGGCCGTGTGGCTGTTGCCGGGAGTCCTCGCCGGCAAATCTGCTGTCGTCACCGGCCGAGGCACCAGTCCGGGCCTCTTTGTGGAAAGTCTGAGCCCGCAGGCCGAGCAAGCTCAACCGCCGCAGCGCTGCTCCTTGCATTCAGCCGGCATCCGAACGCTGGCTTGCGGGGGAGGAAACACTTAATTTATCCACTCATCATTCCCGATCGACAGCAGATGGGCCATTGCGTCGGTAATCACGTGGTTGTCGTAGGGTTTGGAGAAAAACCGGCTGCCGGTGGGGAGACTGCTCTCTTCGAGGATGGCTTCGCCGGATGCAACAATCAACCTGACGGGCGGCCACCGATCCCTGATGTAATGAGATAGCTTGATGCCATCCATCGTGCCGGGCATCTGAACATCGGTGAAGACCAGATCGACATCGTCTCGCGACTCGAGGATGCGAATTGCCTCGTCCGCATCACACGCCTCCAGCGCTTCGTATCCCGCAGAGAGCACCAGATCGACGGCACCCATCCGAATGATCATGCTGTCTTCGACGACCAGGACGACGGCTTTGCCATTTTTCATCGCTCACTCGGTCAAATTGGAGTGTGAACCTCGCGGGGCTCCGCTAGTGTAGCGCTTGGGAAGCCAATCGGTTCCTACGCGGCCGCAGAAATGTCGGTTTGCAAACCGGCGCTTTCCCGGTGGCTGATTGTGACGGCCGTGCCGGGGACGGTCCCGAGGCCGGCCTTTGGGGTCTGGCAAAGCTGAGCGAAGCCGGCACGAAGTTCGACTTTACCGCCGCAGGGCGTCGAGAGTTGCCGTTGCAGGCCCGCAATCGACATGACCCGGTGATGGGTGCCTGCGCGCTTCCTCCGACTGGATCCGGCGGTGATGATGACGAATGCTCATTGTCTCGGAGCCAGGCCGTCGAGCAGGAAATCGAGGCCTTTGCGGAAGGCGCCGTCCCAATCATTGTCGAGCAGCAGGCGGGAACGTTCGATTGTCGGATAGTGTTGGCTGAGATCCGTCAGGCGCTGCTGCGCGGCGGCCCTGTCGTCGTCCGAGAGCTCGAAGTTCGCCCGGGTGATGGTGGCGCCGATCACATAGTTCCAGAGCGACCATATCGCGACGTTCAAATCCGCGTCGGCGACACCGGCTTTGGACAGGGTCTTGCCCAGCAGTTCCAGGCGGCTGAGGATGTTCGGGCCGAGCGCCCGGCGCGGCAACAGCGATGCCGACCAGGGATGGCGCAGCATGCCGGCGCGCCAGTCTTCGAGCATATGGATGATTTCCCCGCGCCAGTCCTGGGGCGCGACGATCTCAGGCGACCGGCGATATTCGAGCACCGCGTCGAGCGCCAGATCGAAGACCGCCTCCTTGTTGCCGACGTGCCAATAGAGGCTCATCGCGCCCGCGCCGAGGCGATCGGCGAGCCGGCGCATCTTCAAGCCGTCGAGGCCTTCTTTGTCCAGCAGTTCCACCGCGCTCGCCACGATCCGTTCCAGCGAGAGGGGCGCTTCGCCGCGCGGCTCCGGCCCCTGCCGGGGTGAGGCGACCGTCCGTCGAGACTGTTTGCTCTCAGCGCCGCTGCGTTTGGCTGCCATCCGTTTTCCCTAGTGATCAGAACGCCGATCTAAACCGACAATGCCAGGAATGTCGATCCTGACCGATTGACTCGTACAGCGTACGATGACATTGAATCGTACATTGTACGAGTCATTCAATCCTGCTGGCCGCGAGGGTCGTTCCTCGCAATCCCCAGATCCCGAAAGAAAAATCATGTCACGCGCAATCAATCATCTGCTTATCGGAGGGTTCATCATCATGACCATGGCAATTCCCACAGCGACGACAGCCAATGCGAAGGATCTCAAGCTTGAGATCGTCAATCCGAAAAACCTCTACGACCCGACGCCGAATGGCTACAGCACGGCGGTGATCGTGCCCCGCGACGCCAGGCTCGCCTATATCTCCGGGCAGGGCGGCCAGGACGGGACGGGAGCCTTATCGCCCGACTTCGCCGTCCAGGTGAAGCAGGCTTACGCAAATCTGCGCACCGCTCTCGAGGGGCTCGGCGCCAGGCCGGATCAGGTCGCCAAGCTCACGGTTTTCGTGGTCGATCACGACATGTCCAAGCTTGAGGTGTTGACCAGGAACGTCAAGGACATGTTCGGCGAAACCCTGCCGGCGCAGACGCTGATCCCCGTTCCCAAGCTGGCGATCGACCCCATGCTCTTCGAGGTCGAAGCCGTCGTCATTCTGGAATAGCGGCGGGGCGCAGGTGTGAACGACACGGACGTTCACCCCGCGCTCCGTCTATCCCGGTCCTGTTCCGAGGATCGACTCTCGCCGCCATCGGCCGCGGGCATGACGGCTCAGGCCCGCTTCCGCCGCATCTGCGTGACGCTCCGCCACACGGCCGAAACCAGGAAGTAGAAGGCGCCGAGGCCGGCATATCCGGCGATATTGGCAATGGACGGCGGTTCCGGCATGCGTGCCTGGGCGATGAAGAAGGCGCCCGCCACCGCGGATTGACCGCCGCTGAGGACCATGGCCCACTGGCCGCCATCGGTCTTCCAGCGCCGGATGGCGGTTGTAAGCTGCAGCAGCCCGGAAAAGATGGCCCACAGGCCAAAGACGCCGAGAACCCAGTTCATGCTCATTGTCAGCGCGACGATCACGGCAGCTGTCGTCACCGCGCTGACGATGACGTTGACCGCCTGGCTGCGGTTGTTTGCCAGGCCGCCATTGCGGGCGGCGTCGACCAGGTTGGCGGCGGCATCCCAGGCCGGATAGAGGATCAGCAAACCCGCCGCGAGGGCAGGCGACTGGCGCCCGACCGTCAAAGCCGCCGCCACCCAGATTGCGGAAAAGGCTGCGCGCGAGACATAGTAGCGCGTCAGCCACTGTTCCCGATCGCCAGATGCGATGGTGGTTTGATCATTGGCGGGGAGAATAGCTCTGGTCATTTTGTCGTCCTACTAGTTGGTAGTTTCACTGGTCATAGGAGTCGCTCCGGGCTTATGTCGCCGGAGATCTTATCGAGTGGCGGTCGGAGACAGGCGCTGCAAGGTGGGCGCCAGAATGGTGGCGAAGATCTCCGGAGCCCCATAAGCCCGGGCTGACAGCATGGCGCCATGGACGGAGGCCATGAAGGCCTCAGCCTCGACGCGCGGTTCGCTCGACAGTCTCAAGCTCCCGTCCTTCAAGCCTCGTTCCATCACCGAGGTCAGCCATGTCGAAGCAAAGCGGAAAAACGCCTTGACCTCGGCCGCGACCTCCGGCGGCAAGGCCGGCAGTTCGCTCGCCAGCAGGGCGCAGACGCAAAAAGGCCTGCTGGCGTCCTCGATGCACTGGGCCCAGTGGCCGGCATACGCCTGGAGAAGCGCCAGCGGATCCCGCACCTGCTGCTCGAGGCCGGCGATACCCGCTTCGGCATCTTCGCGATATCGCACGACAAGCGTGCGCACCAGGTCGGTTTTGCTCGGAAAATGGTGATGGATGCTGGCCTTGCGAATCCCGACGACGGCAGCGATATCGGCATAGCTGAAGCCGTTATAGCCTCCGGTCATGATCAGTGCGCGGGCGGAAGCCAGGATCTCGTCGGACGTCGTCAAAAGGTTGCTCATGGCTTTGATCTACCTTCCAGTAGGAAGGCTGTCAAGCCAAATGCGGAATTTCTGCCATCCCCCTTGGTCGGAGCTTGACGGACTTCGCCTTGATACGGGCGAAAAGCGTTGGCGGCGTCGGTTGTAGCGACCGGTCTTGACTCGCCTCCAACACCCAGAACATAATCAGAACATCTAATATGCGGAATGGAGTTCTGGATGTGCGGCCGCGTCTACATCAAGACATCGCTTGAGGAACTGGTGCGCAATTTCGCCTTCGCAGAGCGCGGCGCGATCGATGCGCTCGGGAACCGATTTCCGCGTTATAACGGCGCGCCGACGCTGGATTACCCGATCATCATTCGCGACATGGTCCGCGAGCCGGATGTCATGGGGCCGGTGTTCGCCTCGGCGCGCTGGGGGCTGATGCCGGCATGGATGAAGCCGGGTGGCCGGCCGCCGCCGATCAATGCGCGCTGCGAGGGCATTGCCACCAACGGCCTGTTCCGCTCGGCTTACAGATCGCGGCGATGTCTGGTGCCGATCAACGGTTTCTTCGAATGGAAGGATATCTTCGGCACGGGCAAGAACAAGCAGCCCTATGCGATCGCCATGGCCGACGGCTCGCCCTTCGCGCTCGCCGGCATCTGGGAGATATGGAAAGATCCTGCCGGCATCGAGATCCGGAACTTTGCGATCGTGACCTGTGAGCCGAATGCGATGATGGCGCAGATCCATGACCGCATGCCGGTCGTCCTGCACCGCGAGGATTACGAGCGCTGGCTATCGCCGGAGCCTGATCCGAACGACCTGATGAAACCGTTCCCGGCGGAGCTGATGACCATGTGGCCGATCGGCCGCAATGTGGGTTCGCCCAAGAATGACACGGCTGACATCATCGATCCGATCGACCCCGATCCGGAACCGACGCTGATCTGAATTCACCGGCTCGGGCGGGAGCCATCCATCAACGATGCGGTCAAAGAGATACCTCGCGAGAGGACAGGACGACGCATGCCAGAACAAATCACATGGAAATCGTGGGAACATGTCAGTGGCCGAGAAATCAAGTACAAATGGCGGCACGCCTGGAAGGAGAAAGCCGGCGACGATTACGTCGCTTTTGACGGCGATACCCAGATCGGAAGGATATTCCGGTCACAGGCAGGCGGAGGGATCGATAATCGCTGGTTCTGGATCGTGGCGGCTGACGGCAGCCATCGATTGGATTGGCCATCGGCCGGATACGAGGACAGCGCCTATGTCGCCTCGAGGCGGCTGGAAATGATCTATGAGAGCATCAAGAGCGGGAAATCAAGGATGGTGCAGCCATGAGCATTGAAGGCCATTCGAGCGCGCCCGGCGCCAATGAGATCGTCGAGCATTATTGCGAGCACCGGCTTGCCGACGGCACACGCTGCAAGGAATGGGGAGGCTGGGGCCACAGCCCATCCCCGGCCGTGCCGACGCGCTGGTGGTGTTGGGAACATTTCCCGCACAAGACATTCGAACAGGAACAGGCGCTCAGGCGGAAGCTGGAGGCGGCCGGGAAAATCATCCACTGAAGCTGGCTGATGATCCCGCGTTGAAGCGGAAAGCAAAGCCTCTGCCGTCAGCCGTCGGTCGAGACGGTGAGGGATTTCCACGCCTCGATCTCCTGCTGCAGGCGAGCGATCCTGTCCGACACGTGGCTGAGGGCGTCGCTGCCGAGCAGAAGCTGCGGCGGCGGATTATCGGATTCGACCAGCTCCAGCACCGCCGCCGCCAGTTTGGCGGGGTCGCCGAGTTGCTTGCCGCTGACGGCCTGTCGCGCCTGGCGTATCGGATCGAAAAGGGCGTCATAGTCGGCGATGGACCGCGCTGTGCGCACCATCGATCGTCCGGCCCAATCCGTCCGGAAGGAGCCAGGGCAAAGGGTCGTCACATGGACACCGAACGGAGCCATTTCCGCACGCATCACCTCCGATAAGCCTTGAAGCGCAAATTTGCTGCCGCAATAATAGGCGATGCCGGGCATGGTGATCATGCCGCCCATCGAGGTGACGTTGACGATGAACCCGCGGCGTCGCACGCGAAACCGTGGCAGAAATGCCTTGGCAACGGCGACGGCGCCGAACACGTTCACGTCGAACTGCCGCCGCATCTCTTCGATCGGCGACTCCTCGAGCACGCCCTCATGGCCGTAGCCGGCATTGTTGATCAGCACGTCGACGGGCCCATGCTCCTCCTCCGCCTGCCGTACGACATCATCGATACGGTCGAACGCGGTGACGTCGCAGAGGACCGGTCGCAGGCCAGGCAGGGTTTTGGCGAGCGCTGTGCGCGAGGCTTGCGAGCGCATGGTGCCGATCACCGTGTGGCCGGCCTGGACTGCCGCAGACGCGATGGCCAGCCCGAAGCCGGAATTCGATCCGGTGATGAAAAAGGTCTTTCGTGACATCGGCAAACATTCCTTGATTGAGAGTGGGATTTGACAAATAGTATGAAGAACCCGGTGCTTCGATTGCGGATTCTCTAATTATGTTGCCAAATCCTATGTCAGGCGATCGCGACCGATCGAAGCGGCGAGAGATCGTCGCGTTGGCCGGAGGCCTCGCGCCGCGTCACGGATACAATCAGACCGCGCTCAATTCCGTCCGCATCTTACGCACCGAAGCCGTGCTCCACGACATCCCGGTCCTCTATAAGCCCGGCGCGGTTTTCGTCTTGCAGGGCAGCAAGCAGGGCATGCTCGAAGGCGAAGTCTTCCTCTATGACGAGGAGCATTATCTGGCGGTGTCGCTGCCTGTCCCGTTTCGGATGACGTCGACGGCCAGTCCCGAGCGGCCATTGCTGGCGGTCTATGTCGAGTTCGATATGCAGATGGCCGCCGAGATCGCGCTGCAGGTGGAACAGCATGCCGAACTGCCGGGCGACGAGCCGAGAAGCCTGGTGTCGAGCAGGATGGATGGCGATATCGAGGATGTCCTGCTGCGCCTGCTGACGGCGCTACGCAGCAGCGTTGAGATTGCCGTGCTTGGCGCCGGCCTTCTGCGCGAACTGCACTACCGGGTCCTGGTCGGTCCGCAAGGCGGCGCGATGATCGCCGCCCTCCAGCAGAAAGGCAGATCCGGAAAGATCATCCGGAGCCTGGCCTGGTTGCGGGAAAACTATGGCCTGGAGATTGCCGTCGCCGATCTGGCAAGAGAGGTGGGCATGAGCGTTCCCTCCTACCATGTCCACTTCAAGGATCTGACCGGCAACAGCCCAATGCAATATGTCAAAGCGATGCGGCTTCACGAAGCAAGATTGATGATCGCGCGCCGGACGAGAACGATCGCCGAGGTCGCGGCTTCGGTCGGCTACGCCAGCCCGGCGCAGTTCAGCCGCGACTTCAAACGGCATTTCGGGCGCACCGCCTCGGAAGAGATCAAGTGGGTCCAGCGCCACCTCGGCGAGCCGGATGACGATCGCGGCTAGCTCGTTTGACCGGCCGCCTGCGCAGCGGCGGTCAGCGGGCCGGCGGGATGCCGGCGCCGCCGATGGCGACGTGAGGATTCATGCGCCCGACGGAGCAACGGCCCGCAACGCGGTCTTGACGATCGCATCGCCGAACTCCGGCGAGACCGGGCGATGGCCGACCAGCAGCCGGAAGAAGACCGGTCCGTAGATCATGTCGAGCAGCGCCTCCATATCAGGCGGCGCCACGATCTCTCCCCGAGCCAGAGCCTGCTCCAGGATGACGCGACCGGCGTTGCGGCTCGACAGGATCACCCGATTGCGGAAGGCCTTGGTGAATTCGCTTTCCGGGTCGGCGGCCGCAAGCGCCATGGTGATCTGCCGCCCGCGCGTGCTCGCAAAGGCCGTCACCAGTCCGCTCATCTGCGCGCCGAGAGCCGCCTGCGCCGTGGCCCCGCCAACCTCCGTTTCCGGGAGCCGGTTGACCAGAAGAGCGGCCATCGCCAGTTCCTGCGCGTTGGCCCAGGAGCGATAGATCGTCGGCTTGCCGACACCGGACCGCGCCGCCACCGCTTCGATCGTCATGCGGCCGAAACCTTCGGCCATCAGGATTTCATGGGCGGCCTCCAGGGCGCGCCTCTGCGCGGCTGCGCTTGGCGGCCGCCCTCTTTTCCTAGGTGTTGCACTACGGTCTTGACTCATATCATTACGATACGTAACGTTATTAAAGAAACCAGTCAAGGAGGATCATCCATGCCGAGTTTTGCCCGAAAAGTGAGCGCCTACTTCATCGTCAACGATGCGGCACGGGCCATCGACTTCTACAAGGAGGCTTTCGGCGCCACGGAAGTCTTCCGCATGACCGATCCCTCGGATGGGCGGATCGGCCATGCCGAGCTGCGTTTCGGAGAGACGCTGATGATGTTGGCGGACGAATATCCGGACTTCGGCGCCCTGTCTCCCGATACCGTCGGAGGCTCGCCGGTAACCTTCCACATGGACACGGCGTCGACCGACGCCGCACTGGCGCAGGCGCTGTCGGCCGGGGCGACGATGTTGCGCCCGGCGACCGACCAGAGTTTTGGCGAGCGGGTGGCGCAGGTGCTTGATCCCTTCGGTCATCGCTGGATGTTGTCGCAAACCATCGAGCAGGTCACGCCCGAGGAGATGCAACGCCGCTGGAACGAGGACATGTCGGCATAAGCGCCGCAGCGACGAGATGAGAGTTGGCGGTTGTGGCTAGAGATCGCCGACTTGAATCGGATTTGCAGCCCTTGGAAATCCCACCGATTCAAGACAAACTCATCTCGCTCTAGCGGGGGGACCCTGATGGAAAACCACGAGCCGTATTTACGCGAGGCGATCGCGCTCTCGAAATCCGCGATGGAACGCGGCAACGAACCATTTGGCTCGGTGCTGGTGAAGGACGGCGAAGTCATCCTGCGCGCCGAAAACAGCGTTTTCACCGGCCACGATATGACGAACCATGCCGAGATGAACCTGGTTAAACTGGCCGCACAGCACTACGACACGGCGTTTCTCGGGGACTGCACGCTCTACACCAGCACGGAGCCCTGCGCGATGTGCTCCGGGGCGATTTACTGGTCGGGCATCGGGCGCATGGTGTTTGCCTGCTCGGAAACGCGGCTTGGCGAGATCGCCGGGATCGGCTTGAACGTGCCGAGCCGGGCGGTGCTGCAAACCGGCGCGCGCACCGTCACCGTGGTTGGCCCGACGAACCTCGAAGACGAAGCCGCCGACGTCCATCAGCAATTCTGGCCCAAGCATCTGGGCAAGGCTTAGAGCGCCTGCGTCCTTTGACGCTCTCTCTCGATCACAATCATGGGCACAATTGAAGCCCAGATAGCAGTGATCTGCATGCTCGCCATTGATAGTCGAGCGCTGGCGCTGTAGCGTCCGCTTCGCAATCCGGACGAACGAAACAGGAGGCTCTTATGCCAACGGGTACGGTTAAATTCTTCAACGACGACAAGGGCTTCGGCTTCATCACGCCTGAGGGCGGCGGACAGGATGTGTTTGTTCACGTCTCTGCCCTGCAACGCGGCGGTTCGCTCCGCGAAGGCGATAAGGTCAGCTTCGAGGTCGGACAGGACCGCAAGACCGGCAAGTCCAAGGCTGAGAACGTCTCGGTCCTCTGACCGGGCGGCAATGCCGACTATTGAGGGGGCGTTCGCCCCTTCAACTGCCCGGGAAACTGGCCGTAAGCGGTCAGAATGGCCTTGATCAGGCCCGGGAAGCGTTCGTCGAGCTCCGCGCAGCGGGTTTGATTGAGCATCTCCACACCCTGGCGCTCGCTGACGATCAGCCCCGACTCCCGCAATACCTTGAAATGATTCGACAGCGACGACTTCGGGATGACGCGCTCCCCGAACTCCGCGAGGGCAGAACACGTCCTGCCGCAGGCAGCACCGGCAAGCTGCGCGAAAATTGCGGCGCGCTCCGGATCGGCAAGCGCATAGAGAATCGCTTCGGGCCGGATGTCCTCTAATGCTGGGTGAAAGAGCGGTCGCATAAATTTTATATAGCCGCACTTGACATCAAGATCAATAGTTCCGAATTTCTGAACTACGGAACAAGGCCGCCACTCCCGACGGCCGTCCGAGTCAAAAGGAATTCGATATGGCTAAGCTCACGGGAAAGGTTGCCGTGGTCACCGGCGCCTCCAAAGGGATCGGCGCTGCGATTGCCAAGGCTTTTGCGGCAGAGGGTGCACAGGTGGTGGTGAATTACGCTTCGAGCAAGGCCGGAGCGGACGCCGTGGTTGAGGCGATCCACGCGGCCGGCGGCAAGGCCATCGCGGTCCAGGGCGATGTTTCGAAAGCCGAACAGGCACAGGGACTGGTCGATGCTGCGGTCAAGCAGTTCGGCAAGCTCGACGTGCTGGTCAACAACTCCGGCGTCTATGAATTCGCGCCGATCGAAGAGGTGACCGAGGAGCAGTATCGGCGCATCTTCGACGTGAATGTTCTCGGCGTTCTGCTGACCTCCCAGGCAGCGGCCAAGCATCTCGGCGAGGGCGGCAGCATCATCAACATCTCGTCGGTGGTCACCAGCCTGGCGCCGCCGGCCTCTTCGGTCTACACGGGCACGAAGGGCGCCGTGGAGGGCATCAACAGCGTGCTTGCCAAGGAACTCGGACCGCGCAAGATCCGGGTCAACGCCATCCTGCCCGGGATCGTGGAGACCGAAGGTACGCACACCGCCGGCGTCATCGGCTCGGATTTCGAGCAGACCTTGGTGGCCCAGACGCCGCTCGGCCGCACCGGCCAGCCGGACGATATCGCCGGCGTCGCGGTCTTCCTCGCTTCCGACGATGCCCGCTGGCTGACCGGCGAGCGCTTGGCCGCCAGCGGCGGTTTTCGCTGATCGTCCAATGCCCGCGTGCGCAGTGATGGCGCACGCCGACATCAATGCAGAAAGGAAACGCCAGAGCATCGCCCTGGCGTTTCGGTTCAGGCCACCAGGCCCTTGGTCAGTTCCAGCGCCTGCCGCTCGAACAGCCGGCGATAGATGCCGTCCTTGAGCCGGATCAGCGCCTGATGGTCGCCTTCTTCGACAATCTTGCCCTTGTCGAAGACCAGCAGCCGGTCCAGCGCCCTGACCGTCGACAGCCGATGGGCGATGACAAGCGTGGTGCGGCCGTGCATCAGCCGTTCCATCGCCTGCTGGATCTGCACTTCGCTCTCGCTGTCGAGGCTCGAGGTCGCCTCGTCCAGGATCAGCACCGGTGCATCGGCCAGGAAGGCCCGGGCAATGGCGACACGCTGCCGCTCGCCGCCAGACAGTTTGACGCCGCGTTCCCCCACCATCGTCTCATAGCCCTTGGGCAGATCCATGATGAAGTCGTGGGCGCTCGCCTGTTTCGCCGCCTGCTCGATCTCGCGCCGCGAGGCGTTCGGCCTGGAATAGGCGATGTTTTCCGCCAGCGTGCGGTGGAACAGGATGGGCTCCTGCTGCACGATGGCGATCTGGCCGCGCAGGCTGGATTGCCTGACCCCTGCTATATCCTGCCCGTCGATGCGGATCGCACCCGACTTCACGTCGAAGAGGCGCTGGATGAGCTTGACGAAGGTCGTCTTGCCCGAGCCCGAATGCCCCACCAGACCCACGCGCTCACCCGGCTTGATGGTGACCGAAAAGTCCTCATAAAGCGGAGTGGGATGCGCGCCATACTGGAAGGTGACGCGATCGAAGACGATCTCGCCCTCGCCAATCCTGATCGGCGTGGCGTTCGGCCTGTCCTCGATGCCGAGCGGCATCTTGTCGAGCAGCACCAGCTCTTCCATATCGTTGACGGCACGCTGCAGGTTGCGGATGTCCTGGCCGACATTGCGCAGATAGCCTTGCAGAACGAAGAACATCGCCAGCACGAAGGTGATGTCGCCTGGTGTCGCCAGCCCCTTTTGCCACATCACCAGGCCCGTTCCCAAAATGCCGGCCTGCATGGAAACCATCATGAAGCCCTGGATCGTGCCGCTCAATGTGCCGCGCTTCCATGTCCGCCGCGTGCGGCTGTCCCATCTGGCGAGCACATGGCTCAGCCGCCGCTCTTCGCGGCTCTCGGCGCCGAAGGCCTTGACCACCGCATTGCAGCTGATGGCATCGGCCAGCGCACCGCCGAGCTTGGTGTCCCAGGCATTGGCAAGCCTTGCCGCCGGCGACACGAAACCCATGGAAAGCGCCACGGTCACGCCGATATAGACGAGGGACCCGAAAGCGACGATCAGGCCCATCACCGGCCAATAGCTGCCGAGCACGATGCTGGCGCCGACCAGCATGACGATGGACGGCAGCAGGGCGACCAGCAGCAGGTCGTTGAGCGCGTCGAGCGCCCACATGCCGCGGGTGATCTTGCGCACCGTCGAACCGGCAAAGCTGTTGGCGTGCCAGTCGGTGGAGAACCGCTGCACCTTGTGGAAGCCGTCATTGACCACATCCGCCATGGTGCGCAGCGTCAGCCGGATGATGCCGTTGAAGATGAACCAGCGCAGCGCCACGCTGGTCAGGCCGAGCGCCACGACGATGACGAAGGCGCTGAGCGCACCATCCGCCGCATTGCCGCCGGCAATGGCATCGACGATCCGGCCGGAGAAAACCGGCACCATGACTTCGGCCAGCGTGCTTGCAATCACCAGCACGATGATCGCGCCGACCAGGACAGGCCGATGGCGCCAATGATGAAAAACAAAGCCGAGCACATGGCGATAAGCATCGGCGCGGAAATCGAGCTTCTTGCGAGTCATTTTAATCGCTCGGCCCCGTTTCGGCGGCCGGTCCTCAAAATAGAGAGTTGGATGGCACAGCCCAAACGGGAGACAAACTGATCCCGTCAGATCAAATTGGGCTGTGAGGGAAGTGAAACCGCATGGCGCGCGCTTAAGGCGGGCCGCGAATGGAAATGACCTACTGTCGGGACATTCCGCACGGGAAGACTTCGATGATTGCTAGTGTCATGCAACGCCTCCCTTGTGTTCGATCTGAAACGGTGACCATTTTGTAGCGAATGAGATTGCCGTTGCCAAGCGGGTTTTTACAACCTTACGGAAAGTGATGCGCAAACGACACAATTGGGGGACTGGGAAAAGGTCATAGATACGCGCAACGATCACTGCGCCCCACGGGATTTCCGCATTTCGGCATCGCGCCACTGCTGCCATTGCTGCCTCAGCTTGCTCCGGGACATGCCGATGGATTCATCGAGAAGCTCGACTTTGAGAATCCGTTCGGTGCGGAAATGGCGGAAGGCTTGTTTCAATTGGCACCACGCGATCAACAGGCTGTGCGCGTCGTCATAGCCGAGAAGCACGGGCCAGACGATGCGGCGGGTGATCGTTCCATCCGCCGCGCGATAGTCGAGTTCGAGCTTGCGGCCCTCCCTGATCGCCAACCTCAGCGGACGCGTATCGCGTGTCGCATCGCCGCCGACGACATCATCCGGTTTGATGCCGACGGCGGGTTGGGCAATATAGGGAAGAAGATCCTGCGGCATGACCGATGTGATCTTCGCCATCACATCGCCGGCGGCATTCCGCATGGCCGCGTCATTCAACCTTGCCACCATTTGAACGCCGAGCACGACGGCCTCGATCTCATCGGGCGTCAGCATCAGCGGCGGCATGTCATATCTGCGATCGAGGACGTAGCCGAACCCCGCTTCGCCCTCGATCGGAACACGCTGGGCCATCAGGTGTGCGATATCGCGGTAGACGGTTCGCCGCGCGACCTCGAGTTCCCCCGCAAGCTCGGACGAGGTCACCGGGCGGCTCGACCGTCGAAGAATCTGGATGATCTGAAAAAGCCGATCCGCTTTTCGCATGCCTGATGACTCCTGCTGCCACAACGCTGTCAGCACGGCTATGGCACAAAAGCAAGGAAAGAGACGGCCGCACAGCCAAGGAGAAGATCATGAAGTTCGCATCCACCCGCCTCATTGCCGCGGATATCACAGGCATGGTGGCTTTTTATGAGCTGGTGACGGGCTGCCGCGCCGACTGGCTTGCACCCGTCTTCGCCGAGATCGTCACTCCCGGCGCGAGCCTCGCAATCGGCAGCGCGCAAACCGTGGCCTTGTTCAGCGAGGGCAGTGCGGAGCCCGGCGCCAACAGGACGGCCATTCTCGAGTTCATGGTCTCGGACGTCGATGCGGAATTCGCGCGGCTCAAGGACCAGGTCACGGTCGTGCATGCACCCAAGGATTTGCCATGGGGCAACCGGACGATGCAGATTTCCGATCCCGAAGGCACACGCGTCGCCCTCTATACACCCGTCACCGACGCCGCGAGACGCCGTTTCGCCGGCCGTTGATCGGCCGACGCTGATGGGGCCGGAGCTTTTGTTTGACCAACGTTCCGCGCGCAGACGACCGCAACCAGCGCGACGCGTCGGCTGCTTCCGGCCCGAAGCGGTCATGGGCCGTCGCAAAAATCCGCCGCGAAACTCCAACTTTTAGAGTTTTGCGGCGAGCATCCTTGAACGCGGGAAAGACCGGAGTATCGCATAAGTCAGGATTTGTGCGGCGAACCATCTCGTGGAAGGGCAACTCGGCCTATAGTGGCTTTCGGAAGAACACGACGCGCTGGGTCTCCTCAAATCCTAAAGCGGTATGGAGCGCATGGCTGGCGGAATTCTCTATGGGCGCGTCAGAGCCAAACTCAACACACCCAAGCGACTTACCCCAATCGGCAACGGCATCGCAAAGCAGCCGTGCGATACCCTTTCGCCTGTCAACGGGCCTGATATAAATCCCTTCGAGGAATAGAACGGGCGAGCTGCTGCATCCATTCACATAATCATGTCGCAAAGTGGCCTCAGCAAACCCGACAGCTTCATTCGCAGCATTTCGAGCGATGAACGCGACGGCGTCTCCACTTTCTGAAAGAAACGCCAGGCCCAACTCAGCGCGATGATATTCGAGCGAGTGATGCGGCCACAGCGCAACGCGAAGTTCCGCCCACGGCTCAACATCTTTTATGGTCCCAATCGCGATAATCGATTCCATAGTGAGGTTCTCTTTTGTCGCGAAATTCCCGATTAAAGCGACAGTTGTTTTCCTGACTTTTGCAACGTCGCAGAATAGACGGTTTTGAAATGCCGGCAATGTCCGCAATTGGCGCATTCCGGCCGGGACGAAGCTCTCGCAAGAGCACAGCCACGCAGTCATTGATGATCGCGGGGCCTATCGGCCCCGAAGCGGTCATCAGCCGCAACCGAAAGTTAAGGTTCAACCGACAAGTTCGGGCACGGGGCGCTGAGTATGTGATATCGATCGCATCCGGTGTCCGTCGAGAGTCGACATGAAATTTCGGTTGATTGCAGTATTTCTGATTATCTTGCCAACCGTTTCGACCGCGCAAGAACACAAGCGTCGTTTTCCCAAATATCAATTCTTCTATTGTACGGCCGTCCATATGAAGCTGGCCGAAACCTACGGGAAAACAGGTGATACGGTCGCCGAAGCCCTTCACACCCTAGAGGCGGACTTTCTGTACCAAAAAGGAAAGAATGACCTTGTTGAGATTGGAAAGTCTCCGGAGGACGCCGATAGGCGAGTCCAAAAACATCGGGATGGCATTGATAATGAATTGCAGAGTACGCCAAACAGGATTCGGATTATGCTGCGCCTCTGTAACTCATTCTTTCCAGAGCGAGCGAACCGGCCCAGAAATCGGGCGTAGAAATCTCTGCGTGAGAGACCCTGGTGGCGGGCCGTCCCTAAAGCATCGAAAGGTCAGGCGGAGCATGATCACATCGATGATAACACCACTATGGTGGCATCGATTATGATGGTTGGTGTCTATGGGCATCGAACGGGAGGGCCAGTTGGTCGATACCATTCGCCTCAGGGCGCGTTGTAAACCGTGATTCACTTACGGCTTCGACGGCAGGGCGGCTGACCGGCCTGCAAACAGACCGTTATCGTTATTGGAATTTTCGAATTCTGTACCGAGGTTCATGAATGCAACTTCTCTCTTTGCTAATCCTTTTCCGTGACGGCTTTGACGATTTGACTGCGCTACAAGCCGCGCTTGCCCAGTACCGTGAACCCCTTAGGCAGGTCGCTCCGGACCACTTGAAATTCGGTGCACCGGTTGAACTGGACGTTCAATTGGCCAGCGAGAGCGACGTGCTGATTGAATCCCAAGAGATTGCGGAATTTTTCCCTCATAAGGACAGCAGCGAAATTGCACTCTGCAATCAGCGTATCGAACTGTCATGGGAGATGAAAGCCGATCCTGGCTTGATCACAAATCTCATCGGTTTTGTGCAGCCTGAGGTACGTCGCCTGGTCGGCAAGTGTTGGTCTTTCGACCCCGCCGGGGGCGCGTGGTTTTAACTGCCCCGCAAAATTGACGACGGCTCGAAGCAGTCACGGGCATAGTCCGACTGACTCAGAAAGGTTTTAGGCTCTCGCTGTTACGATCCATATCGAGGCGATCGGTGTTGCGCTAGCCGGGTGGCCAAGGCCCGCGAGTGCTTCGCGCAATTTGGGTTCAGCCGCCAACTTGATCGCGGGGTTCTCACGAGCAATTTCCAAGCGGGCCAATGCTCAGCAACACGCGCGTCATTGCGTCAACGTCGCCGCTCCTTCGTCGTAAGGCACAACTGCAAACCCGCCGTGATGCTTCGGCCGCTCCCGACCCTTCGCGCACCCGCCCTGAGAGCGAGGCGACCGTTCGTGCGGATCGCAAACCAATTGCAATTTGAAATCAGTCGAGCTATTTTACCGCATGCGCGGATGTGCCCTTTAAGGAAAGGAAGTGGCATGGCTAAGCTCGTGTTCGGAATGAACCAGTCGCTGGACGGCTACGTCGATCATACGGAATTTGGGCCAAGCCCGACGCTCTTTCGCCACTTCATCGAGGGGACCGAACGGCTGGCGGGCAGTGTCTACGGCCGCCGGATGTATGAGATCATGCGTTACTGGGACGACGATCAGCCTGAATGGGGTGCAGACGAACAAGCCTTCGCGCAAGCGTGGCGGAAGCAGCCCAAATGGGTGGTCTCACGCTCGCTGACGCCTGTCGGCCCCAACGCCACGCTTGTTACGGGTGATCTCGAGACCGCGATCCGCAAGTTGAAGGCCGAGCGCGACGGGGAGATCGAAGTTGCCGGCCCGAACCTGGCGCGAAGCCTGACCGAACTCGGCTTGATCGATGAGTATCAGATCTACCTGCACCCCGTCGTGCTTGGTCACGGCACGCCCTATTTCGCCGCACCGCGGCCGCCGCTTCGCCTTGTGGCCCATGATCGGATCGACGAGAATGTGATCCGCTTGACCTACGTCCCTGCCTGATCGCCCGGCTTGCCGGATGGAAATCCGATCGGGTCAGGGGTGGACCCAGCGCGAGGAGGTGAGGGCGCCGAGATTGTCATAGGCAAAGACCGCGCGCCGGTTGTCGGCATGGCGCAGCTGGAACCAGTCGAGCGTCTCGGCCCGGAATATCAGCACGCCGAAGAAGGCCCGTCCGTCGGCGTCTGCGACCGTACCCTCGCTCGCAGGCCACTCCTCGATGTCGTCGCCCGGCGGCCCGCCCATATAGGTGCTGCGTGTCGATGGCGGCAGCAGGCTCCAGGCCTCGGCCGCGCGTTGGCTTGCCGGTCCATAGAGTTCGGCCGATCCCTGAAGGCGAAGCTGCACTTTTAACTGCGGGCCGAAGCCGAGGATGGCGACCGAAGGGTTGGCCGATATTTCCTGCCATTTCGGGCTTCTGACATCGGTATGGATTTCCAGGATGCGCCGCGCCGCATCCGCGCGCCGCAGCACGACCATGCGGGCCTGCGGCCGGCCGCCGGCATCGACCGAACACAGGTTCAGGTAGCGGAAGGCCGACTGCGGATCGGTAGTCGCGCCTTCGAGTTCGGCCCAGGCCGATGCATCTACCTCGGCGAGGGTCACCGTGCCGCCTCCACCTTGGCATTCCTTGTCTCGCCGTCTTTGACGATCCAGCAGCACATCGCTGTTCTCCCCCAGCGTTGAAAGCGATCCCGATCAGACAGACCGGGTCAGGCCGCCGTCAATCTTGAGGCTCTCGCCGGTGATATAACCCGCCCCTTCGGAAACGAGGAAGGAAATCGTCGCGGCCACTTCGGCGCTGGTGCCGTAGCGCTTCATCGGCACGCTGTCGCGGCGCTCCTCCGTCGCCGGCAAGCTGTCGATCCAGCCCGGCAACACGTTGTTGATACGAATGCCGTCGCCCGCAAAGGTATCGGCGTAAATCTTGGTGTAGGCGGCAAGCCCGGCGCGGAAGACGGCCGAGGTCGGGAACATTGCCGACGGTTCGGCCACCCAGGCGGTGGAGATGTTGACGATCGCGCCCGACTTCTGCGCCTGCATGATCGGCGTGACCAGGCGAACCGAACGGATGACATTCATCAGATAGATGTCGAGGCCGGTATGCCACTGTTCGTCGGTGATCTCGGTGATCGGTGCACGGGGCCCGTGACCGGCGCTGTTGACGAGGGCGTCGATCCGGCCCCACTTTTCCATGCAGGCGTCGACCAACCGCTTCAGGTCGTCGTTGGACTGGTTCGAGCCGGTCACGCCGATGCCGCCAAGTTCGTTGGCCAGCGCCTCGCCCTTGCCGGACGAGGACAGGATGGCGACCTTGAAGCCGTCGGCCGCCAGCCGCCTTGCCGCCTCCGCACCCATGCCGCTGCCGCCAGCCGTAATGATCGCTACCTTTTCTACTGCCATCGTCGCCATCCCTGCTCGATTTTACGCCCATTGCCGGGCCTTGATCCTTCGAATACCATGCGCCTTCAATGAGAGCGAACCAGTTTTCCTGAAATATCCCTGTAGAAAAACTATCGAATGTCCATCGGCAATCTCCCATCCCTCAACGCTCTCAGGGCCTTCGATGTGGCGGCGCGGCATCTGAACTTCCGGCTCGCCGCCGAAGAACTCGGCGTGACGCAGGGCGCGGTCGCCCAGCATGTGCGCGGGCTGGAGGCGGAACTCGGGGTGACCTTGTTCGAGCGCCTGCCGAAATCCTTGGCGCTGACGGGCGAGGGGCGCAGCTATGTCGCCGACGTCAGGCGCGCCTTCGAACTGCTTGCCAATGCCACCGCCAACCTGAAGCCGCAGCCGGTGAAACTGACCGTCAGCACGACGCCGACCTTCGCCTCGAAATGGCTGATACCGCGCCTGCCGGACTTTACCGCCAAACATCCCGGCCACGACCTGCACATCCTCGCCACCGATCGAATCTCCAGCTTCCAGACGGATGGCGTCGATCTCGCTGTCCGCTACGGCACGCCGCCCTTCGGTCCCGGCCTTGCCGCCGAGCTGCTGTTCGAGCAGGACATCATTGCGGTCTGCAATCCGGGCCTCGTCCCGGCAGGCCGCGAGCCGCACAATGCCGGTGAACTCACGCGCCACACCCTGCTGCACGACGTGCACAATTTCTGGCCGGAATATATCGACCGCTTCCTCGGCGGCGGCGATCCCACGCTGTTTCGCGGCATCAGCTTCTCGCAGACATCGCACGCGATCGAAGCCGCGATCGCCGGACAAGGCATCGCCATGGCGACCCGGGCTTTCGTCTCGACCGATATCGAGGCAGGCAGGCTGCGGCAGGTCTTCGATGGCGTGCTCAGAGCGCGGGCGGGCTTCTATCTGGTGAAGCCGCGCTACCGGAAGTCGGAAGCGGTGGACAAGCTTCAGGATTGGCTATGGTCGGAGGTGCAGGGCTGACTGTCTGCTCATCTTCCGTCAGTCGCCACATGTTCGGGAAGCGGCCGTATGGGGAAGGCAACACACCAGGCGACAGGCACCAACCCCGTCATTTCTTTTCCTCCCAGTATCTTTGCCAGAGGTCGAGCCTGGGTTTCAGCGTATCGGCTCCGAACGTCGCGCCGCGATTGGTGAAGTCGAAGACCCTGCCGACGGATGGGTCGTGGTGAGGCCATCTTGGCCATGAGCCGCCATTGGGGTCACCGCTCGTTGCAAATTGAACCCAGTAGGCACTCGCCAATGTGGCCATGGCCCAGTCGGCCGGTGTAACCTTGTCTTTCACCAGGGCGTTTGGGATGTTGAGCGTATAGGGAATTTCGAAGCCGTGCAGAGTGCCTTTCCATGTCGGATCGTTGCGGAGAGCCTCGGCGACATAGGAGAAACGATACCACCACGTCAGTTGACCCGCGCGGATCATCTCGTCAGCGAGATGGCGAGACGGTTCGACAAGCGTTTTGTCGGCCAGAACCTGCTGCGTCAACTCATCGAGGGCCTCTTGGCCTGTGGGATCATAGAGCGTCCGGGCTTCGGCCGCATGGTTGCCGAACAGGGCGAAGAGATCGTCTTTCGTCGCGGCCTCACCGATACCGAGATCACGACTATTTGCCCCGACGATGACCGGAACCGGCGCTTGACGGCCTGCCGCAAAAGCCGCTTCCGGCGTTTCGAGCAAAAACCGTCCGTCAAGAATCGAGCCGGAGATGCCGATGACCGGCTTGCCTGTCGACATTCCCGCCATCACCTCTGGTGCCGATGCGCCTTCGGTCAGTTTTTCCGCAGGCAGCGCCCGAAGGGCCTTGAGAGCGTCGGCATCGCGACCATTGATGCCAAGAGAACCCGCATAGTCCAAGGCGGTTTTCTCTGCTTCTTTCAACGGTGACAAGGGAGTGCTCTGCGCACGCGCGGTCGGGAGACCCGGTGACTGGAGAATGGCGCCGCGGAAAAGCCCCCGTGATAACGGCGATATCATGTGCGCCATCACCGAGCCGCCACCGGCCGACTCGCCGAAGATCGTCACTTTCTTCGGATCGCCGCCGAAGGCTTCGATATTTTGCTGGACCCATTTCAAGGCTGCAAGCTGATCCATGTAGCCATAGTTGCCGACGGGCTCGTCGGGGGATTCCTTTATCAGCGCCGGATGGGCAAAATAGCCGAGCCGCCCCATGCGGTAGTTCATGCTGACGAACACGACTCTGCGGGCGGCCAGCTGACCACCGGGATATTGAGGGGTGTTTCCATGAACAAGAGCGCCGCCGTAAATCCAGACCATCACCGGGAGCGGTGTTTTGGAGCGCTTGGCGGGTGTCCAGACATTGAGCGTCAAACAATCCTCCGACTTCGGCAGGTCGTCGGTCCGCATGCAGGACGGACCGAAATCGCGGGCATCCCTGGTCCCGCTCCAGGGCTTCATCGGTCGGGGATTTCGCCATCTCAGATCACCGACCGGTGGCGCCGCATAAGGAATGCCTTTGAAGCTGACGACTGAGCCCGACCTCTCACCCTTCAGAGTTCCGCTGTCGATTGTAACGGTGTCGTCCGCCGCACCCAAGCGTGGCGCGAAAGTCATCTGACAGGATGCGACCGCGAAAAAGAGCAGAAACTTGTGACTGCGTTTCACAAACACTGCACCCTCCAACCGCCAGGTTCAGGGTAAAATACTCCGATAGAGCGGCATCGAACAGCGTCCATCCGACGTCGACCAAAGTCCGGAAGCGGCAGGCATCGTCGGTATCGCCTTCAGCCCTGAAGGCTCGCGCCACGCTTCATTCGCCGATATTCCCGACCAGTTCCCATATATCGACCTTCTCGGCCCGTCCCTTGATCTGCGCGAGGCCGAGCGGACGAAGCTCGAAGCGGTCGGCCACAGTGTCGTGTATGGCCGCACTGACCAGGATCGAGGTGTTGAAGTCCTTGTTCAATCCTTCCAGGCGTGAGGCGACATTGATCGTATCGCCCATGGCCGTGTACTGCTGACGCGAGATCGCGCCGAAGCTGCCGACGACCGCCGGGCCGGTGTGCAAGCCAAAGCGGGTGAAGAGTTCGGGGCGGCCGTTCAAGCGATTGGCTTCGTTCAGGCCGTCCACCGCCGCTTTCATGGCAAGCGCGCATCGGCAGCCGTTTTCGGCATGCATGGTATCCGGAACGGGGGCGTTCCACATGACGAAAATGGAATCGCCGAGATATTGCACGACGGTGCCGCCATGGCGCTCGGCGATGGTGTTCAGGAGTTCGAAATAGGCCGACAGCGTATCGACCACATCCTCGGGTGAGTTGAGCTCGGAGATGGTGGTGAAGTCTCTGATGTCGGTGAACAGCACCGTCACATCCTGCCGCTTCGCCTTGACGAGCGTTCTTGCCTCGGGATCGATGATCCGCCGGACGACTTCACGCGGGACATAGAGGGCAAACTGGCTGATGGCATGACGGCTGGCCGCCAGCGCGCTCGCCAGCGTGTTGATCTCCGATATCCAGGAATGCGACATGGGCTTTTCGCCGATGTCGAGATCGCCGATCCTGCGCGCCTCGTCGGCGAGACGATAGAGGGAGCGGCTGACCATGCGCGACAGCAGCACCGATGCGGCGACACCTGCTATCACGAAGGCGCTGGCGATGAGGAGATTGTGCAGGAGCAGCCGATTGGCCTCGGCCACCAGGTCCTCCAGCGGCACGACGATTGCGGCCACGCTTCCCTGGAACAGGCCGGAGACGCTGACGGGGGCGAGCTGCACCAGATGGCTTTCGCCATCGAAATCGACCCGCGCCAGGCCGCCGGCGGCAAAGGCCGGATCCTGCCGCAACCTCGCCACGGTTTTAAGGCTCGCGTCGAAGCTGTTTGCACTCGCGGCAAAGCCCCCCGATGTCCTCGACCACAATCCGATGATCCTGTTCATGATATCGGGGTCGGAATGGGCGACGAGATCACCGCTGCCATCGATGATGTAAGCACGGGCATGCGGCGAAATCTCGCGCGTGTCCAGCAGGCGGCTGATGGTCTGCAGGTGAATGTTGATGCCGACGACCACCTGACCATCATTCCACATCGGCGCGGCGATCGTCAGCGTCGGAACATTGAGCGTGCCGGTGATATAGGGGCCGACGGAGACAGGCAAACCGTCCTGGACGACGGATTGATACCACGGGCGTTGCCGCGGATCGAAGGATGCGACTTCGACGTCGCGCTCGGCGATCTCTCTTGCCTGGCTGTCGAGAAAGCGAAGCGTCGAGATGACGTCGGCGCTCTGTCGCCCGGCGATCGTGCGGATCGCGAAGGCCGTGCCATCCGGGGTTGCGAGGGTCCGGCGGACATCCTGCCTTTCGGTGTTGATGGCCTGCAGGTATGAGCCGTCGGCATAGCCGGTGTAGATGCTCGTCGCGTTGGGGACGTTTCGCAGGACCTCCAGAAAGAATTGCTGTTTCGCGTCGATATCCCGAGGCGGCGGGGAGGCGAGCTGCGGCAGGGTCGATGCGAGTGCGACCGCCTCGATGCCTCCCTGCAGCGTATTGCGATATCCCTCGATCAGCCGCAGGCTCATCTCGCGCATCTGCTTCGCGCCCGCGCTGACCGCGGCATCGCTTCCGTGGCTGAATGCCATCCAGATGATCGGCGCCGACGTGCACAGCAGCGATGCGACGACCAGGACGCCGAGATGCAGTCTTAAGGGTTTGGACCAGCCCACGGGATTTCCCTCGAATGCTCTCCTGCCTTGCCGGGCAGGAACGAGCACTCCCAACGATTTCAAGCTAACCGCTTTTTGAAAGCTTGCACAAGGCGGCGAAGTCAGTGCCGAAAACGATTGGGATCAGCGGGGTTGCGCGGGCGGTGTCAGCGCTTGTATTCGGGCTCGCTGCGATCGAGCGCGCGCTTCACCGACTCCAGATGCAGCCGGGCCGATTCCGGGTCGCCTTCGCGCATCTGCCGATACGCCGCTTGCGCGATCTCCGGTGCGACGGCAAGGACTTCGCGTCCGGTCGACAAAGCGAGCGTCTGCACTTCGCAGGCGCGCTCGAGATAATAGAGATCGTCCCAGGCCTCGGCGATATTGGGTGCGCAGACCATCACCCCGTGATGCTTCATGAAGACGATGTCGGCATCGCCGATCGCAGCCGCGATCCGGTCGCCCTCGCGCGCGTCGAGCGCCAGGCCGTTATAGTTGCGGTCGACGGCCGTGCGCCCGTAGAATTTCAAGGCGGTCTGCCCGGCAAAGATCAGCGGATCGCCCTCCGTCATCGAAAGGGCGGTGGCATAAGGCATATGGGTGTGGAACGCCGCCCTGGCACGGGGAACGTTCTTGTGAATCCGGGCGTGGATGTAAAAGGCGGTCGCCTCGGGCTGGCCGCTGCCCGACACGACGTTGCCGTGAAAATCGCAGATCAGCAGCATCGAGGCCGTCAGCTCGGCAAACGCGTAGCCGTAAGGGTTGACGATGAACAGGTCGTCGTAACCGGGAACGACGGCCGAGAAGTGGTTGCAGATCCCTTCCTCCATGCCGAGCCGCGCCGCCATCCGGAAACAGGCGGCAAGATCGACGCGAGCCTGCCAGATGTCATCCGTATCGAGTTTCGGCTGGTTGGGGCCGCCGGCGGGCGATGGGGCTGTGTTGAGGGAGTGCGCCATGGGGTCGTCTCGGATTGGTGTCGGAAGGAGAGGGGCTGTGTTCTGGATTACGCCCGGATTGGTCTGGCATCAAGCCGGCTGGGCGCAAAGATGGTTCGCTTCATATCCTGTGCAGGGCGGGCATATTTTCATTCAGCCAATTCGCGCATGACCTTGATCAGCTCCGACTTGCCTTCGAAGCCGATGCCCGGCAGCTCGGGCATCAGGATATGGCCATCGACCACCTTGACGCCATCGGGGAAGCCGCCATAGGGCTGGAACAGATCGGGATAGCTTTCGTTGCCGCCGAGGCCGAGCCCGGCCGCGATGTTGAGCGACATCTGGTGGCCGCCATGCGGGATGCAGCGCGACGGCGACCAGCCGAACTGACGCAGCACGTCGAGTGTGCGCAAATATTCGACCAGGCCGTAGGAAAGGGCGCAGTCGAACTGCAGGTAATCGCGGTCCGGCCGCATGCCGCCGTAACGCAGCAGGTTGCGGGCATCCTGATGGGAGAACAGGTTCTCGCCGGTCGCCATCGGTGCGTCGTAAAATTCGGAGATGGCGGCCTGCAGAGCGTAGTCCAGCGGATCGCCGATCTCCTCGTACCAGAACAGCGGATAGTCGCGCAGCATCTTCGCATAGGCGATGCCGGTCTCCAGATCGAAGCGCCCGTTGGCGTCGACCGCAAGCTGCGCCTGCGAACCGATCTCCTCCAGCACGGCTTCGATGCGGCCCCGGTCCTCGTCGATCGACGCGCCGCCGATCTTCATCTTGACGACGGTATAGCCGCGGTCGAGATAGCTCCGCATCTCCGCCCGCAGAGCGCTGTTGTCCTTGCCGGGGTAGTAGTATCCGCCAGCGGCATAGACGAAGACCTTCGGGTTGGCCTCCCGGTCTTTCATCTCGGCGAGAAGACGAAACAGCGGCTTGCCCTCGATCTTGGCCACCGCGTCCCAGACCGCCATGTCGATGGTGCCGACGGCGACCGAGCGCTCGCCATGGCCGCCGGGCTTCTCGTTGGTCATCATCCTCGCCCAGACCCTGTGCGGATCGAGATTGCTGCCGGCCTCGTTCATCAGGCTTTCGGGTGCTGCTTCGAGGATGCGGTCCCTGAAGCGCTCGCGGATCAAGCCGCCCTGGCCGTAACGGCCATTGGAGTTGAAGCCATAACCGACGACGCGACGCCCATCCCTGACGACATCGGTGACGACGGCAACCAGGCTGGCGGTCATCTTGCTGAAATCGATATAGGCGTTGCGGATCGGTGAAGCGATCGGCTTCGTGACCTCGCAGATGTCGATGATGCGCATGACGGGCTCCATTCCCTTCGCCGAAGGCGGCTGATGACGATGGTTTCATTTTGATGCGCGGCGGTCGGCGCGTCCAATGCCGATGCGGGTTCTATCAGTGCCGTTTCGGCATCATCACTTTGCGCAAACAGGCAGAGAACCGCAAAGAAACATTGATTTGTCAGGCGCTATACCGTCTTTTTAGTGTTGACATGGCACTGCAACCGTCAAAGGAACCTTCCGTGGAGACCGCATGGCTCGCCGACCTCCAGGCTCTTGCCGAAACGCTGAACTTCTCGAGAGCGGCGGAACGGCGCAACATCACCCAGCCCGCCTTCGGACGTCGCATCAAGGCGCTGGAAGAATGGTGCGGGTGGGAATTGGTCGATCGCTCGACACACCGGCTGAAGCTGACGCCGGCGGGAGAGCTGATGCTGGAGGCGGCGAGCGATATTGCCGCAAGGCTTGAACGCGCCGCCCGCGATCTCGCGCAGATCAAGGCGGCGACATCGACCGTCACCTTCGCGGCCACCCACGCGCTCTCCTTCATCTTTTTCCCCTCCTGGATTCAAGGGTTGGGGCACAGCGCCGCCGCCATGCCCATCCGGCTGCTCTCGGACAATATGAACGAATGCGAGAAGATCATGCTGGAAGGGCGGGCCCAGTTCCTGCTGTGTCATTACCAGGAACACAGCGGCATCCGGCTGGACATGCAAAATTATCGCCATGTCGTGCTCGATGCCGACCGGCTCGTCCCGGTCTGCGCCCGAAAGAAGGACGGAGAGCCGCTTTACAGCCTCTCCGGGACGACGGGCGTTCCGCTTCTCGCCTTCGAAGAAAAGTCCGGCATGGGGCGCATCCTGGCTGCAAACCTTTCCCAGCGCATGCAGTCGCTGCGTCTCGACACGGTGTTCACCTCACACCTCGCCATGGCCCTGAAGGCGCTGGCGATCGAGGCAAAGGGCGTTGCCTGGATTCCGCTGAGCCTTGCAAGCGACGAGACTGGCCCCGGCGGCCGGCTCGCCTTCGCCGGGTCTGGGGAGTGGGCCGTCGACGTGCAGATCGTCCTGATGAGGCCGCGGGCGCGCATGACCGAAATCGCCGAGAGCTTCTGGACCCTGGTGTGCAGCAGGGATTGACCTGACGGCGCATGGTGCAATGATCCGTGTGGATCAGCAACGAGAGGTTGGCATGTCGATCGCTAGCTTGCCTGCGCCACCCTATTACGTCGTCTGCTTCTCATCGCAACGAACCGAGGTCGAAGACGGCTATGGCGACGTCGGCGCTGCGATGGTGGAGCTGGCGAAGCAGCAACCCGGCTTCCTGGGTTTCGAAAGCGCCCGCCGTGCCGACGGTTTCGGCATCATCAACTCTTATTGGCGGGACGAGGAAAGCATCCGGGCCTGGAAAGCGGTTATCGATCACGTCGAGGCGCAACGCCGGGGCCGGACTGACTGGTATAGGCGCTATGAAATCCGCGTCGCCCTCGTTCAAAGAGCTTATGGATTCGAAGCGGATATCGCCAAACCGCGATGATCCTTGCCCCGCCATCGGCCGCAGGTATGGATCCCAGGCTCGGGCCTGGGATGACGGAGGGTGGGGGTGCGAAGGGGCTTGTTGACTGTGTTGCCAACACAGGGTTGTATCGAGTGTCGACGCAGGAGGTACGGGCGCGGATGAACTTCGTGAGATTTATTGGTTTATTGGCGTCGCTGGCATGGATTGTTTACGGGCCGTCGGCCAATGCCGGCTCCTTGGATGATGCGGCTTTTAAGAACATCCCAATTGGCCAAGCCGCGAAGTTTTCGACTCTATCGTCTTGATGCCCAGGCGGTTTGCCTGCTCCAGCCCTACCAAGACCGATTACATTCCAACGATGCGTTCGCCGCCAGAGTGAACATGTATCTCGCCGCGAACAACTACGTTGCGGATGAGGGCCATTTTGCATTCGTGCTCGTTGGGAAGGAAACAATCGAGCTCGCCCCGTTCAAACGGTCCCAAAAGCTTGACGTCTTGGCAAAGCACGAGATTTCCTCATCGGCCGAGGAGATGTTGCCGAAGGGTTTTGCCCCACACGATTGCGCCAGCGGTCAATCTGCAGGCTTTGTGAAGATCGGACTGCGCGCAAGAACCTACGTCGTGCTTGGTGAACTGCCCTAGGCACGCAACCGCTGACACGATCCGGTATTTTGATTCGATGGGATGTGACTGAGATAGCCGGCGAGGATCTCCCGCCGGAGGCAGGTTTGGGGATGAAGGTCTCGACCTCACCCTCCGTCTTCCTCGGGCTTGAGCCGAGGATCCAAGCTGGCCTCCACCAGCCACGGGCATTGCACCGGAAGGTAGTTCATAGGAACGAGGCGGCTATGCAGATCGGGGCCATCTGGTTGCCCAGGATCATAGAAGATGCCGTTATCGGCGTCATAGAGGATGAAGTGGTCTCCTTCGACATGGACTACCGCTACCCCGCAAACATCGTCCCAGCTCTCGGCTTTGCGTAATCCGCCAGTCTGCCAGCCCAACGCGCTCAGGACGCCGCGCAGTTCTTTCCAGGTTGTGTAATGATTGGTCTGAACGCCCCAATCGATCATGCTGGCAATTTGGTCGTAGGGTTTGCCCGTCAACATCTGCAAGACGAAAACGCCGCAGCCATCATCCCTTGGACATTGCGTAACAAATTCGAAGCGGACCTTATCGGCTGCGGGTTGTGTCAATGTTCAGTTCCTGCGGTTAGGTGTCGGACGGCGCCTTGAGTATCGACGCCCATGACACCCACGTAGCTGGTTGCTTCGAATTGCCTTCCGTGGACATTCAACTAAACGTTTGACGGGGCGGTCTCGATGCTGTTGGCAAGTGACTTTAGAGCGTGCTGCCAAATTGCGGCTGCACTCTCTGGCGGCGGCGTGGATGTGACGTCCAAGACCAGGGTGTTGGGATGCTTCGGATCAAAAACCTTGTCCCGCCGGCTTCTCTCCCTGGAGGCTTGCGCATCGGTCGCTTTCAGATCGTTGCGGCGCGCGGGCATGGAGATACGGCGTGCCAGCTCATCTTCGTCGCAGAGAAGTCTCACGGGCACCAGGACAGCCCCGCATTGCCGAGCGGCATCGGCGAACTGCTGGTAGGTGCGAAGACTGCGCTGATCACCATCCCGGCCGGCATGCGTGAAGATGAAGTTGGCGGAAGGGGTGGTGTATTCGGCAATTGCATCCAACACGGTTTGCCGAATTCGTCCCGTATAATCCCATATTCCTTCAGGAAGGTGGCCCGTTCCATCATCGTCCAGGAGACGCAGAACCGGGTTGTTGAACCAGTGATTGTCGATGACTTTCGCCGAGGACAGGCTTTGCAACTCCCTTGCGATCGTCAGTTTTCCAACGCCCGGAAAACCGATCAGCAAAATAAAGATACGCATCATCCTATGCCTTCAGGTGCCGAGGGATCATGTGAGGCGCAGAATAGGCGATATACCGAATGCCGCAATGAGTGCTCATCGGATGCCACAGCAGACAGACTTCGGGCTTTAGTTCGACAGGTAGGTTTGAAGGAATGTGCGAACGCTGCGGATGGACTTTCCTGCGGCGTCCGGATTGTATTTTTCGATGTGACCCAGCACCCGCCTTCCCACCTTAAACTCCGGGGCGTCGAAATCGTGATAGGTACCCTTGTAGATATTGAGCTCGATGGGTGGGCTGGCGTCACTCAGCTTGGCAAGCCTCTTCCGGCATCGGTCGGCCGGGCTCCAATTGTCTCGGTCGCCGGTTAAAATCAGGATCGGCACCGTCGCATCGCCCTGCGTTGCCGCGCAGAGGGGATAGTAGGCAACCGCTGCGGTGAACTTGCGGTCCATCAGCTGTTCGTTGCCTTCGATTTTTGTTCCCTCCAGCGTCGCGGTGCCGCCCGTTGAAAAGCCCATCAGGGCAACGCGCCTGATATCGACAAAGCTTTGTTTCGATAAGAAATTCAAAGCGCCATAGGCGTCGAAGACGCGATCGGGGAGATGGCTTTGACACGGGTCCTTGATGTGGCGGGTGGTGAAGCTATCGACGACCAGCACGACATAGCCCCATGCGACCAGCCGTTTCGGCCAAAGGTCCTTGACGCTCAACCGCATGCCCTCGCATCCATGCAGGAAGACGACCGCCGGGAAGGGGCCATCACCCCCGGGGCGGGATAGATATCCCAGCAATGGCGTACCCTGCGGTTGAGAAAGAATTTCTCCCTGTTCCCTCGCCTTGCTTATTCGAAACGGGCTTAGCTTGACGGGCGCGCTTTCGAAGTGAACCAGTTCGTCGGCATCAGCCGGGTTTGCGGCGAACGTGACGCCGAGAAAAGCGGCAAGGCAAAGAAAAAGTCTCGTGGTTTTCACTGAACTTCTCCACCGTTGGATCAACAGCCTGCAGATTATACGCCGGGCCCGAGAGGCGCGCAAAGCGGGAGGCGTTCGGCTGCCGATCGGGTTGGATTGGGTGGATTAAATTACCGCGCGTGGCGGCCAAAAGCGCTTGATCACCCCCTGGCAGGTCGTTTATGACTACCGTAAATCCGGGCTGCGAGATTTGAACCCAGGGGGATGTCCACCAAATCGGCAACGCTCTCCTGTCGTATGCGCCTGGCTAAGGCTTGCGGACCGGTCATTTTTGAAGTCCGGACAGCTTCCTCAGATCATCGTTGATCCTGCTCTGCCATCCTCTTCCGCCTGACCGGTAGTGTGCGATCACATCAGGATCGAGCCGGATGGTGATGGTCTGCTTCGTCTGTTCGAGCGTCGGTCGGCCTCTGCCTCTGCGTATCTCGTCGACATGGTCGAAAAACGCATCCGGAAGGATCTCTACCGCCGGCCGGGTCGATGCAAGCTCCTCATCGGTGAGTTCGGGACCATCGACTGCATCCCAATCCTCTTTCGAGTAGCCATGGCCGGGCTGAAATTCCTTCTTGACGGGATATTTAGCGGTCACGAAAGCACCTTCCTTTCAGTGTTGCTGGCTGGGCGAAAGCTGATGAGCGAAACGGCCTCGCTGCCAAGCAGCGCATAGACGACGACGGCGGTTCCGTCCTCATAATAGCCGATGGCCTTGAAGCGGCCGCCGTGGCTGGCGGTAATCACTGCATCTTCCAGTCGAAGAAATACACGTCTCCGAAATCGAGGCCATGCTTCTGAAGATTGGCGATCCTCTTTGCTTCGTCCCAGGTGATTTTCACCACTTGTATGTACATTAATTCGCGACGTCATGCAAATATGCGTACATACAAAAATAAATTCAGTTGGACGCTGTCCAACCCAAATTTGCCCCCAAGCGACGGAGCGATCCTGCGCGAAAGCGCGGGATGGCACCACTTCACGCCGCCTCAAGATAAAGCTCCCCTCTTCAAGGAGAACAGCAATGTTCGCCTCGATTGCTCCGGCCTCGCGGGCCGCCGTGGTGACGCCGAACGATACCGCCATCGTCGGTGCGCGTGCGCTTGATATCGGCACGGCGGGCGACGTTGCCATTGCGTCGTGGCGCTGACCGGGACCACGGCATCCAATATCGTCGCGCTTTTTTAGAGAATTCGGCGGCAGCGCCTCATGGGAAGACCGATCAAGTTCAGCCAGGCGATCGCCGAGAAGATCTGCGAGCGCATCGCCGACAGGGAAAGCCTGCGGTCGATCTGCCGTGACGAGGACATGCCGGCGAAATCGACCGTGCCGTCCTGGCTGGCGGACGAGGAGAAGGCGGCGTTTCGGGCACGCTACGCCCTGGCGCGCGAGCTCCTGGCCGACGATTTCGTCGACGAGATGGTCGAGATCGCCGACGATCGCAGCAATGACTGGATCGAGAAGAAGAATGCCGCCGGCGAGACCACCGGCTGGCAGGAGAATGGCGAGGCGATACGGCGGTCGCAGCTGCGCATCGCCACCCGCCAATGGGTCGCCGAGACGCTGAAGCCGAAGAAATATGGGGCCAAGGTCGAGCTCGATCATGGCGTGACCGGAACATGTCGAAGGGATATCGATGGCGATGGCTGTCTTGCGCGGCACGGCCGCGCCTTGACGGGCTAGAACGTGGTTTCTTGTACTAGCCACCAGACGGGAAAAAATGCCAGTGAGATAGCAGCCAGCCAGACCGAGGCGAACTTGATCAGATACAGTCGTCTCGCTTTGGCTTCGTTCCACTCGTAGTACATCGCCAACTCCAAACTTTAGGCGTCGCTACTGAAACACCGCTCCAGCGATGAGTCGAGTGCGGAACTGCAACACTTGGCAACGGCTCGCTTCGGCGCGCGTTTTTCTCTTCCATCACGATCTGGAGCTTCCCATGCAACTCGTCTCCGACTGGAAGCGGGTGCTTCGCCATGCCCGCTCCGTCCAGCTATGGGCGGCGGCATTCCGGCGTCAAGATCGTTGCCTTCCGCTGCTCGGCCGCACTGTCTCCACCCGCACAGTCCCGCTGACATCAGTCGGCACCGTTGGCCTCCGCAACGATCGCCTCCGGCATCAATGGGTTGGCGACGGGGCAGACGGTTTCGATCTCCGGCGCCACGCAGACAGAATGTAACGGCAATGTGATCATCACGGTCACCGGGCCGAACAGTTTCACTTACAATTTCGCGGGATCTGCCACCATGCCGGCAACAGGCACGGTCAGCGCCAACGACCTCTATCTCCGGGCGGAGTATCAAAACTTTTCGGCCAACAACACGTGGCCGGCAGATGGCACGGATGCTTCCGGCAAATGGCGCCTTCGTAACGACATTCTTGCGAAAACGAATGCTTGCTGCGACGAGTCGATCGCCGGAGCAGAGATCAACACCTATGCCGGGGCCGGATGGCATTGACCGCCTGTCGACCACGTCGATCGGCAGCATCTCCGGTAACACCATCACAATCCCGATCCCGCGCGCCACGGTGCTGCCAGTCGGCTCCATCGTGCGCCCCAGCGTCACGCCGGATGGCGTTCATCCCTACGGCACTGTGATCGACCGTGTCGCCAATGGCATTCCCCAGTCCGAAAAGCTGAAATTTTATCCCTAGGTGAGCACCGAGAGCGATGACATCCAATGACGATATCCTCCGCGCGCTCGGGCGTGTCGAGGGCAGGCTGACAGGCATCGAGGACAATGTCGCGCTTCTGCGCAGGGAGGTCAGCGACGAAAAGACCAACGCGCACGACAGCCGCGCCGTGATCCACGCGCGGCTCGATGAGCAAGCCAGACAGATCGCCCATCTCGATACCAGCGTGGCGATCAGCGGCGGCGCGGATGCGCAGATCCGCCAGGAGATCAAGAGCCTTAAAGAGACCGTCGAGAAGAACCAGGAGACGGTCGCGCCGGCGCTTGAAGAGTGGAAACGGATGAAATCGATCGGTTACGGCTTATCCGGGCTGATCGCCTTTGCCGGGCTGACGATCGGCGGCATTATTGCCTATGCGAGCGATGGCGCGGTGGCGGCGTTGCGACATTGGTTGAAGATCAGTTGAGTTGAGGGCGCCGATTGTCCGCGGCTTCGCACTCCATCGCACTCGCAGCACGCCTCAAGCAGCCGTTTTTTGGTCGGCGGAGCTACGTTGCCAAATCCAACCAACCAAACCCTAAATTTTAGGCATCGCTAACGAACAAATCGGCGGCCTGTTGGTTTTCCTCTCAGGAGGAAACGGCCATGAAAACCATGAGCAATCGCCAAGTTCGCATTCCCGGCCCGCGAGAGTACGATGTTGCCGAGCATTGCCGCAAGTTTGGGATCGGCCCGGCGGAGGAGAAGAAGCTGAAGAAACTTCTCGGGTCTCGGGCGCCGCTCCATGAAATCCAGGCCAATGCTCCGCCGCGGCAGCCAAGGTGGCGTTAGAGAATTTCGGGAAACTGCGAAGCGGTTTCCGTCGGGACGTGCGTAAAACAAAGGTTGGAGCGGTTCAGTTTTCATCAAGGCTAAGCCGCTTTAACGCGAGAAGGGGACGGCGCATCTGATTGTTTCACGCGGCATTACAGCAATGATTCAAAGATTGAGCGGAACAGAGCAGTGCCGCAAACGCTCGCGAAAGAGGTATTGTTGCCGGGTTTTGAAATGATCGATCTTGCTTGCACATGAGCCGATTGTTCGGCTCTTTCCGCTTCGCTGCGCTGAAAGCCCCGCTCCGGCGGGGTTTTTGTTGGCGCGGGATGTGGCCGTCGATTTTCGTTTGGCCGGAGCCTGTCTGTATGACGGCTGCCGTCGTGCCCGGACAGGTTGTCTATTATCCCCCTGTCGGTTTTCCCGAGGGGTGTGGTGTGGGATCTCTGCCGGGAACTTCCGCCAATATCGGGGGTTTTGCCCGCGGATCGCGCGGCAGGTTTCGTCTCCTGTACCCACTGCTACCCCTGCAGTTGCTGCGCGGTCCACTGATTTCAAACGGGATGACGGATGCGGCTTTGCATCTCGGCGATCGCCAGCGGGCGAAGCCGTCTGTCGTTCGTCATCGGCGTCTGGAGGTTCAGCCCTTCGAAGACGCAGGTGTGTGTTTATGTGTCGACGTCCGCATGTGAAATGGCTCACGACGGCACAGCTGCGCGCCGGGCAGCCTATCAGTGCCGCAGTTGGCGCGACAGCATCAGGATGTAATCGTCGGCGATGTCGGCAACCACCATGGCGGCTTCCGCGGCCGTGTATCCCCTGCTGACGGCGTCGCTGACGATCTTCATGACGGCGGGTTCAAGTGCTTCCCGGCAGTCCGAAAGGCTGTCGGCATGCGGGCATTTGGCACGAAATTCCAATACGTTGTTCATGGCATACCCTCCATTTGATGTTGCTGCGCCCTATGCGTCAGTTGCTCAATCCCCGGAAGAACCAAGCCTTGGTCTCGGTGGAGCGTCGCTCGCGGGAACCAGAATGACTATCGTAAGAATACGATGGCATAGGCCGCGACGTATTCAAGCGCGCGCTGATATTAAGGTAAGCCAGTAGGGTTAATTCGTCCGCTGATGTTGCATCGTGGCATCGGAGGCTGCCGCAGTCCGGATTGCGATAAGAGGTGGCGCCTCCGAGGCTGTCTTCGGTCAGACGCTGATGCGGCGGCCGGCCTTGTCTGCTTCTTTGCGATTGGCGCCGTGCTTTTCGATGATGGTCCTGGCATCCTCGTTGGAAATGCGGTGTTTTTTCGCGAAGTAGATGACATCGTAGGGGCCGTCAGTCGCAGCCGCTTTGGCGGGCTGGACCTTATTCGCTTTGTCATTGGTCATGATTTTTCCTTCCGTGGAAATGTTGGGCTGGCCATCAGTCCATGTCGGCGCATACCAGCACCTATCGTCTCCGGATCGGGGATCGGAGAACCGGCAATCTCAACTCGGTGTCCGTCGAAGACTTGGCTTCTTCCGCCCTATCGATGCGCCCGGGCCGTCATATGTTTTTCCCAGATCTGCGTGGCCTGCGCTGCCGTGCCGGTCTTGTGGAAGCGCAGCAGGTGCAGTCCTTCCGCCCGTCGTTTCTCGTTGAAGGCGCTGTTTTCGTAGTCGGTGCCTTCGACAATGCTCTCGCTTTGAAGAACGGCCTTCAATTCCTGCACATAGTGCCCGGTGATGTTGAAAAGCGCTTCATTCTCGGGTGCGTCTGTCATCGTTTTCCCTATGGGTGGTCGCGTGGCATTCAACGCGGTGCCGGTTCAGCAGGCCACGTCGGTAAGATGCATCAAGCAATCCGCGCCCCTATGGGAAAGGCTGGTATCGGACAGCGTTTAGCTGGGGTGTCTGTCTGGAGTTCCATATATCATGCAGCAGCGCCGCCTTGCGAATCAAGGATCAAGGCGCGGCAGGTCTGAACGGCCGCATGTTAAACCAATTGCCGCCCCGATACCATCTCAATCGAACTGCCGAAGGATATCGGGGAGAGGGCCGTCTTCAGGCAATAACGGCGTCTCTGTCCGTCATTGGGCGTTCCGATGCCTACCAGAAGACGTCCTTGAAAACGATATAAACGATAAAGGCCAGGCTGATTGCCGGCGTCAATTTCACCAGAAAGTCGATATATCTGAACTTGCCGATATGCCGGGCCAGGCTTTTCCAGGAATGAATGTTTACCGTGGAAGGCATCATGCCCTCCCTTGGTTGGGGCTGGGGAACTCTGACGACCCCTGGTGGCAGCGCCCGTTCACAAACTGCCGCCATAGCAGATATGGGCTCCAATCGTCGGCGCTACAAGTCGTGGCGAAGTGGCGGTCCGGCTGAGATCGCAAAGAGGCGCACGATCGCACAGCGCGGCGCGGGCATGTCCGGGCGGCTGGGTGCCTCCGGACAGGATTGCGCTTTTACCTCAACCATCGCTTCGATCAGTTTCAGCCGATCGAGTTTCCGCCGTTGATCGTCATAGAGCCTGCCCAACAGCGCGTAGGCCAGTCCCGCGGGGCTGCCCTTGAGCGACAGTCTCCTGACCACCGTTTCCTGATCGGCAACGCGGCGCGCGGCCTTCACCACATGGCGACGTGCCAGCTTCAGGTCTTTCGGGCGGTATCGGGTCGAGACCATGAGTTTTGCTCCCCCAGTCGTCCGGCAACACCAGGACGATGGCCGTTTCAGCTTGCCGGCGCGATGCTTTCCAGCGATTAGCGAAAATCTTCGGCCCTAAGGGTGAAGTTGTTGCCACGCCGATGCTGATAGACTCTCGATGCGGCTTCCTGAATCGAGGAGCGCGCGGCATCGAAGGCATTGAGGTAGGCGGCCTCGGAAGAGTCTCGCGTGATCGCGCTGCCGAGGGCCGCGTCTTCGACCAGAAACCTGACCTCGAACATGCCGTCATAGCCGGTGAAGCGGACACCTTTTCTGGCTTCGTCGAAGCTGCGGCTTCTGTTGGGAAAAATAAGTGCCATTGCGGTTGTCCTTGGAAGTGGGCACGAGTCGATGTGAGGACCTCGGGCCTGGCGATGATAATGGATGCACGATGGCGATCAGCCTGCCGGCCTGTCCGGCCGTCTGCAGGTCTTAATGGATGGTTTGCACGATGACCCGGCTTTCAAGCAAGGCTTCCGATGTCTTGATCAAGCGCATCGTGCCCGTGATGACCTCATCCGAATAGAGAGAATCGGCACGGGAGATTTCGTCCGTCATGTCGTGGAGAACTTTGTTGATCTCCAGCAGCGGCGGCACGAATTCGACCAAACCTGCTGCTGCCAGCCCGTGCGTCAGGCGGGCGATCGCTTCTCTCAGGTGGTTGACGAGCGCACGTCTTTCCACCGCCAGTGCTGACGGCTTTGTGAGGGTCGCTTCATCGTTGAACTGCATGATGCGTATCCTCCTCTATCTAAAATGGGTTCCGCCACGGCTTTATCAATGGCTGCTGCCGAATGAGGTTGCGGTCAGGTGGCAAAGAGCGCAAGCTGATCCATCGGCGGGCACGAAGCGGGCACCGCTGCTTGGGGCGCGCCAGTGAATACTAGCGCCAGTAAACCCTAGCCCCAACGAAGGAGGACGCATGTCTTCCACATCTGACCAATTCTTCGATATCGACAATTTGAGGATGCTCGATCGCATCCTGCGAAAGGCCGGCTTTCGTGGCGGCGAAACTTACGCGACCGATGATGGCGAGATCCGCGCGACGAGTTTTCTCATTCATTGTTTCCAGACGGGCATCGTCGATGAGGCTGCGCTGAAATCGGCTCTGAAAATGTATCTGGCAACGCAGCTGAGTTCCGGTCCGCTTCCTCAGGCGATGGAGGATGGCTCTTTTGCAAGATGGCAGGATGACGGCGGCGCCCCGACGAAAGCCTATCGGATCGCGCGCTATACGGCGCCTGGGCCCACGACCGCATCGCTACGGCCGTTGGGCTACCGTTTTCCGAAGACCAGACTGCCTGAACGCGTGTTCGAGATCCCCTGAACGGATCTTGCAGCGACGTCGCCCGGCTAGCCCCGGTCGATCGTCGCGATGACATGACGAACAAGGAAGAAGACATGCCTCGCAATCACGCCGATCAAAGGGACGGGATCGGGAAACGCAAGATCACCGCCGTGCGCAACAGCGCAACGGTCAGCCCGACTGCCGACGATCTGATAAGCCAGGCCCGTCACGCCCGGTCACCGTCGACGGAGCAGGGGATTGATAGCCCTGATGACCAGGCCTATGGCGTGGCCCGCACGCATAAAGGTCCCTTCGACAACGCGACGGCATTCAGCGCTCCCACTTACGAGCATGATCTGCCGACGCGGCAGCAATTGGAGGCCGCGCAACGCAGCCAATCCGATGCGATCAAGCAGCAAGAGGCAAACCGCCAAAAAGGCAAATCCCGCATTCGCGCCAAGGCGACGAAGCTGAAATCTCCCTGAGCGGAAATGGAACGGACTGCCGGTCCGTCGAAAAGCCCGCTCCAGGCAGGCTTCCCATTTCATGGCACAGCTCAGGCGACCTCACGCAGCCCCAACGGCACGGCGACGAAGGTCTTGTTGCCGTCGCGGCCATCTTAGGCCGCGGTAAAGGGCACGGCGACAAAGGTTTTGTTGCCGTCGCGTTCGACGAGCAGCAGCACCGATTTGCGGCCTGATTTGCCGGCCTCCGCAATCGCGGTCTTGACGTCGCGGGCATTGTGGACCGGCCTGTCGTTCACCGAGACGATGACATCGCCGGACTGAATGCCGGCGGCGGCGGCCGATTTGTCCGGGTTGACGTCGGCGACCACCGCGCCGCTGATCGAGCGCGGCAGCTTGAGCTGCTGGCGCACGTCGGGCGTCAGATCGGCAAGACCGATGCCGAGGCTCGGCTGGCCGCTGCTCTGGCCTTGAGTGTCGGGGCTTTCGGCTGCCGCCTGCTTCTGGCCGGCCTCATTGGTGCCGACGGTGACGTTGAGATTGATCGTCTTGCCGTCGCGCCAGACGCTGAGAGCTTCCTTGGCGCCCGGCGACAGGTCGGCCACCAGCCGCGACAGGTCCTTCGGCGTCTTGACGGTCTGGCCGCCGACCGCAGTGACGATATCGCCGGGCTTCACGCCCGCACGCGCGGCCGGCGTATCGGCGGCAACGGCGGCAACCAGCGCGCCGTCTGCCTTATCGAGGCCGACGGCATCGGCGACATCCTTGGTGACCGGCTGGATCTGCACGCCGAGATAGCCGTGATCGATCGAACCGTCCTTCTGCAGCTTGGCGACGATTGCCTTGGCCTCGTCGGAAGGAATGGCGAAGCCGACACCGACGCTGCCGCCGTTCGGCGAATAGATGGCGGTGTTGATGCCGACGACATTGCCGCTGCGGTCGACCAGCGGCCCGCCTGAGTTGCCATGGTTGATCGGCGCGTCGATCTGGATGAAATCGTCATAGGGCCCGCTGTGCAGGTCACGGCCGCGCGCCGAGACGATGCCTGCCGTCACCGTGGTGCCGATGCCGAAGGGGTTGCCGATCGCCAGGATCTGGTCGCCGAGCTTCAGCCTATCGGAATCGCCCCAGGCGATGGTCTGCAACGGTTTGCCCGCCTCTATCTTCAACACGGCGACATCGGATTTCGGGTCGGTGCCGATCAGCTTGGCCGGCAGTTCCGTGCCGTCATCGAGCGTCACCTTGATGTCGACGGCATTATCGATGACATGGTTGTTGGTGACGATCACGCCGTCGGGGCTGATGATGAAGCCTGAGCCGAGCGCCATGGCCTGCTGCGAAGGCCGGTTTTTCGGTGCCTGGTGCGGCAGCGGGATGCCCTGATCCTCGAAGAACTGGCGGAACTGCTCGTCCATCGGCGACTCCTGCTGATCGGCGCTGACATCGGTCGCCTTCATGGTCGTCGTGATGGTGACGACGGCAGGTTTGTCGGCGTCGACGATGGAGGCGAAGGAGCCGCTCGGCGCGAGAACGCCGCCGGCATCCGAAGGCGCGGCAAAGGCGCTGGACGAATTGATCGTAAAGGGCAGGCATGCGGCGCCGGCGATGATGGCGGCCCCGACAAGAGCTGCGGTGCGATGTTTGTGGAGGATAGGTGACATGGCGGTGATCCCTTGGACGGTGGTCCCTGGCGAGAGCGTTGGTTTTGGATGGCGTCGTGGTTCCATGTCCTGGGACCTGGCGTCGGATGGCGTTTGGCGCCAACTGCTTTCATCGCAGCGCAGTCGTCGGGGGGACGGCGACCGGGCGAATGGAAGAATTCGCGCTCGGGATTCATATGATCGCGGCCAGCGGATTTACAAATTAAATATTGATCATGTTTATATTGCCGATTTGTAAGATATGACGGGGATTTAATCTTCGTCCCCAATGCTTTCGGGCTGGCTGACGCTTCCGGAAATTCCGGCCGGTTTTGCCGCGCCCGAGTATCCTCCGCGACATTTTCATTTGAAAATAAATGGACTTATTCCAGGCTGCGGTGATCCGATCGCCGCATGGACCCGTAATTTGCCGACGGACAATCCTGCTGCTGTTTCTGGACGTTGTTTCCCCGGAACCTGTTGCTCATACAAAATGTTAGTAGACTCTAAATTATTTCTTCTTCAGAAAGTGAAAATCGCGAATCGAAGGCAGGTGAGTCTCGCGTGCAGCATATGAGGGATGATGGGCAAGTCAGTGGGGCCGGGGCGGAAGGCCAGGCGCGGCGCGCATGTAAAGTTGAGCGATGTGGCGAAAAAGGTGGGGGTCAGCCCCATCACCATTTCGCGCGCGCTTCGCAATCCTGAAATCGTCTCGGAGGATCTGCGCGAGACCATCCTGCGTACGGTGAGCGAGATGGGTTATATCCCCAATCTCGCCGCTCGCGCGCTCGCCGGCCGCCACAACGGCGTCGTCGGTGTGATCACGCCCGCTTTGCACCAATACGGCTTCGCCGACCTGATGATCGGTATCGAGACTCGCTTCCGCGACGCCGAGTTCACCGTTCAATATTCCAGTACGCTGCACCATGCCAAGGGCGAGGCCGGCCTGCTGAAATCCTTCCTGACACAGAAGCCGGCCGGGGTGATCATTGCCGGCGCCGAATCCTATAGTGATCTTCTGCCGCTGATCGGCAATGCTGCCTGTCCGATCGCCCATATCACCGATCTCAGCCAGGAGCCGGAAAAGCTGGTCGTCGGCCTCGATCATCATGCCGCCGGCGCCGAACCCACCCGCTTCCTGTTGTCGAGGGGCTATGAAAGGATCGGCTTCATCGGCCGCGGCGGGGATGTCCGCTCGCGCCGCCGCATACAGGGTTATGAGGCTGCGATGCGGGAAGCCGGGCGTTTCAACCCGGATCTCGTCATCGGCGGGGATGCGGCAAGCCGCATCGGCCTCGGCAGGGAGTTGTTTTCCCGGCTGTTGCAGCGCGTGCCCGATATTGATGCCGCCTTTGCCCAGAGCGACGAACTGGCGCTTGGCGTCCTCATCGAATGCAAAGCGCGCGGTATCCGCGTGCCGGAGGATGTCGGCATCTGCGGTTTCAACGATTTGGAATTCTCTTCCTTCACCGAGCCGACGCTGACGACGGTGCACTTACCGCGTTACGATATCGGCTATCGCGTCGCCGACATGCTGCTGCGCGCCATCCGCGACGAACCGCCAGGCGAAGACAAGGTCAACTGCGGCTTCTCGATCATCCCGCGCGGCTCGACGCGCTAAGCCGGTCCGATCTGCCGAATGAAATGCGACGAACCTGTCGTAGGCTCGAACTAGGCACAGATCGGATTAGTCCCTATACGGAGGGAATGATGATCACTGTGCTGAAAAATGGATAACACAGGACTGTCTCTCGACAGAATGCGCACATTTGTTCGCGTCGCCGAACGCGGCAACCTGTCGATGGTCGCAAGAGAGCTAGGTATCGGTCAATCCACCGTGACGCGACACCTCAATGAACTTGAGGAGGCTGTTGGCGTCCCGCTTCTCAGCCGAACCACGCGTCGCGTGACCCTTACGGACGAAGGTAGTCGCTATTATGCGAACTGCCTTCAGATACTGCGCCTGGTCGAACAGGCCGCTGAAGAAGCGAGAGATGCCCGTCAGGCGCCTGCCGGTGCTGTTCGACTTTCTTGTACGGCTGCGCTCGGTGTGATGCACGTCACGCGCCTCATCTTTGAATTCCAGGACAAGCATCCGGACATCAGAGTCGACCTCAACCTGACGGACGAGCGCATCGACCTGGTTCGCGAAGGTGTTGACGTGGCACTTCGTCTTGGACCTCTCGCGGACAGCGCGATGAAACTTCATGCGCTCGGAGAAAGCCATCGGCTGCTGGTGGGCGCTCCGACTTATTTGTCCGTTCACGGACGGCCGCAGCACCCTGCCGATCTGTCACGCTACGAAACCGTCGTGATGTCCAATGTGGCGGGGAGCGATCGGGTCGTTCTTTCCTCTCCCGATGGCACGAGCCTGATAATCCCGGTCAGTGGGAAGCTGCGCGTCGATCACGGGCTTGCGGCGCGCGAAGCCCTTGCCGCTGGACGCGGCATCGGTCCTACACATATCTGGCTGGTCCACGATCTTCTGGATGACGGCAGGCTCGAGGTCGTGCTTGGCGACTATCGTCCTTCGCCGATTCCTCTTAGCTTGCTGATCGTTCCGGAGCGTGCGGCCATTGCCCGTGTCCGGCTTCTCGTCGACTTTCTTGTCGCCGAGGTTTCCAAATTGCCGGGAATCAGGCCATCGTAAGTCTTTGTTTTTAAAGATGTCGTTATCGCAAAACCGCTGCACAGCTTTGCGCGACATGCCTCAAAGTCCGAAGGATCGCTTATCGCCACGCCACCCCGTCGTCCTGAGATATTGTTCCCAGTTGAGCGTTTCGGGGTTCAGGCGACGGTTCCAATCGAGGTCGTGCGCCTTGCCGAAATAGCCATATTCGACAGCATATTCGACCATTCCCAGAAGCTCTCGAACGAGAAGTTCGTTGGCCGCAAACTCTGGAAAATAGTGCAGCAGGCCATCCCGGGTGAAAGCGTTTCGATATTCGGCCTTGAGGCCGGTCACGCGCTGAAAGGTTTCGACCATCTCGCGCGGAGAAATGATGTCGCCAACGATCGGCAGCGTTTTGCAGTTATAGCGCTCGGGGTTTGAGAAAATTTCGAGGACGACCGGCCCGGTCGCCGTCAGCGGATCGACAAAGGGCGCTCGGAAATCTTCAGGCAGATAAACCGGCAGGAGCAGCGTATCACCCTCCAGGCGAGGCACGTAATATTCGAGAAGATTCGTGTAGAAGAATGCCAGCATGACGAAGGAATGAGAGATCTGCAGGCCGCGAATATAATCTGCGACGCGCGCTTTGTCGGTAAAATGCGGCGCATACTTCGTCCCACCGGTAATCTTGTCGACATCCTCAAGCGTGCTGAAAACAATATGCCCGACGCCGGCCTCGACGGCGGCATCCGCCAGTTGCCGGCCGAGAGCGGCCTCGATGGTTGCTGGCGGGGCGATCGGCGGCGTCATCAGAAATGCGCCATCGGCGCCTTCGAAGGCAGCGACGAGGTCCTTTTGACGGCCAAGTTCGAGAGGGACGGCTACGATTTCGGCGCCGCCTTCCTCCAGACGTAACGCTTCGGGCGAATCCTTTTTCCGGGTCAAAGCACGCACCCGGAAACGTTGGCTCTGAAGGAGTGTCGCGGCGACGCTGCGCCCCTGTTTGCTCGTTGCGCCGGCAATCGCGATAAGTGGCTTTTCATGTGCGGACATAGAGCTTCAAACCTTTCCCTGTCATTTGACGCCGACTGCGGTGCAAGGCGTCATTTTGCGGGAGGGCGGTCGGCCTGTGCCGAGAGCCCACCTCAATGGCGGGCACCCTATCTCAACAGGTTCTATGGCTGTAGATATCTGAAATACATAACATAATGCCATTTTATGGATAAATGGTGCCGTCCAAGCGTCGTCGAAACCCGCCCCGAGGACGGAAGCGCCGACAGCGATCCATAGACTCTGCCGGCGCTCTTTCTCTGAGCAATCAAGGTATCAGCAGAATACTGCCCGCCGAGCGTCCCGATTCCATCTCTTCGTGCGCCTTGGCAACATCGGCCAAACGATACTCAGCACCGATCTGCGAAACGATCCCTGTTTCCATCGCCCCGACGGCAGCCAGAGCAGCCTCGCGATATTGTCCGACGTCGGTGCACCAGGCCATGATGCTCGGATGGCAGAGCGCCTTGCCCGGGCGAAGTTCCTCGACAGGCACCGGTGGAATAGCACCGGCGGCCTGACCGATGGTGACGGCCATGCCGAATGGCCGGACAGAGCGTATGCTTTTGAGAAGTGTGTCGCCGCCGATCCCGTCATAGGCGACGTCGACGCCAAGTCCGTTCGTGAGCCGCTTCACCTCGGCGACGATATCGGCGCCTCGTCCAACAATAAGGTGATCGGCCCCATAAGATGCGGCGAGTGCGGCCTTTTCCAAAGAGCTGACCGTCCCGATCACGGTGGCATCGAGCGATCTCGCCCAGCGAACGAGGATGCTCCCAAGCCCACCCGCAGCCGCATGGATCAGAACCTGAGTGCCTGCGCGCACATTGTAGGTCTTTTTCAACAGCATGTAGGCGGTCATGCCTTTGAGCAGCGAACTCGCTGCCGTTTTCGCTGAAACGGCATCAGGAAGTTTTATCGCCCTTTCAGCAGCAATATTCCTGGTAGAGCGATAGGCGCCAACCGGAGGCCCTGCATAGGCAACGCGGTCACCTTTTTGGAAGATGGAGACGCCAGGACCGACATCGTCGACGATGCCTGCCGCCTCGGCACCGATCACCGCGGGGTAGGAGGGCATGGGGTAGATGCCCTTGCGGTGATAGACGTCGAGAAAGTTGGTTCCGATCGCCTGATGACGGATTTTTATCTCGCCATCACCGGGAGGCTGACAACGGTGATGCTCAACGCGGAACTGGGTGACGTCACCGGGGGCGTCCAGCCATATGATTTGGTCAGTCATCTCGTCCTCCTTCATGGGCACAAATTAACCGGTGGCCTGATGTGTGAAAATTCCCTATTGTTTCACAATGATTGGGAGAGAATTCACAAAGATCGATTGGGACGACCTTCGGCATTTCCTGGCGCTCGCGCAGTCGGGAACGTTGCTTGGCGCCGCAAAGCAGCTCGGCGTCGAGCATGCCACGATCAGTCGGCGGGTTTCGTCGCTGGAAGCCAGCCTGGGGCGCAAGCTCGTAGACCGCCGCGGACGGCGCATCATTTTGACCTCGGACGGAGAGCAGGTCGCCAGGCACGCAGCTCTTGTCGCGGTACAGACTGCGACAATCGAGCAGCTTGGTCGCAGCAGCGCCACGGAATTGCATGGCCATGTGAGGATCAGCGCGCCTCCCGCTCTCTCAAGCGTACTCCTGGCAAAGCCGATCGCGGCCGTCAGGCGAGACCATCCGGGTGTTCAGATCACGCTCGTCGGAGAAAAGCGCATGGCGTCCCTGAACAGACGAGAGGCGGATATCGCCGTGCGCATGTCGCGCCCCGAGGACGGCGATTACGCCATCGTCAAGCTCGGCGAGACAAGTTTCCATCTCTACGCATCACAGACCTATCTCGAAACGGTTCCACCGTCGGACTGGACCTTCATCGGTTACGACGAAACCATGAACGCCTCGCCGCAACAATTGCGGCTGATCGAACTGGCCGCCGGCCGGCCGATCGCCGTCAGGTCGTCCGTTCTGGAGTTTCAGGCCGCAACCGCAAGACTGGGCGCCGGTGTCGTCATGCTCCCCGATTTCGCCGTCCCGGAGTTCAGCGGTCTCCAGCGCATTGAGAACGAACAGGCTTTGACACGAGAGGTCTGGCTGGTTGTCCATTCTGACATCAAAGATGTCCCCTCCGTCCGCGTCGTCGTCGATGCGCTGAAAACCGCTCTCGGGAAATAGTCAGGTCAGTTGGCTGGGTCGCAAAGCGCCAGAAGCGATGGCTGCCCTCCTACGGTCTCACGGCACCACGATCAGCCCTCATCCCGAGGTGCGGGGGCCAAGGGGCGAAGCCTCGAAGGACGGGGGCGGGTGCTGAGCAGCTACCGTGATACTGCCGGAGCACATACGCCGTTTTATCAATAGGTTACGGTGTGCCTGGACACCAGATGATAACGCAAAATCATTAGGTTTTCTTGAAAAGTGTCCAGACCTATTTAACTCGCTCGGACAGCCCGGCCTAACCCCTTTTGGCAATATTGACTCCGATCTGCATCCTGCCAATCTGCATCCATACGTTGGAACCAATGGGAGGTTCTTGTCTTGGATGCAGTATACCCTGGGCATGAAGCAAGCGCTCATGATATTCTGGAACTGGCATCGTATTACCGAACGGCCGCGACTTTGCTTGGGGAATGCTCCCCTCGGGGCAAATCGCTGTCGCACGCTCCGCGCCGGTTTCTGGCCCTCCACTCGATCGAGCTCTACCTGAATGCGTTTCTGCTCGCCAAAGGGCGTGACCCTAAGGTGATCCGCGGCCTTCACCACGACATTGGCGAGCGATCGCGATGGGCGAAGGAAGCGGGTTTAATCTTCCGAAAGCGAACGGAGGAACACTTGGCGACGCTGTCCTCCAACAGGGAATATCTGGTCACAAGATACGATCCGGCCGCCGCGCTGTCGCAGGTCAACCGAGTGATGGCGACGCTCGAAGAGTTATCGCAGAAGGTGAGGAAGGTCATCGACGTGGATAAGTCGAACAACGGCAAAACTGCCGGTCCAAACCTGGGAGCATCGGCGATTCGTGCCATGACGCGTTGATGGAACCGGGCGTTTCCAACGCTTGAAGCGAACGGCGCAGGGCACCACCCATTACCCCGGAAGAGATGCCGGCGACCGTGTTGTTGGTCCGGGTCGATCAGGATGAAGGAGCTGGAATTGCGGTTCTGCTCATAGGGGTCGATGATCGCCGCTTCGTCGAAGACGAGCCGGACTTTGCCGATGGCGTTCATGTAGAGCCGCTGGGCGGCGTTCCAGCTGCCGGTCTTCAGCTCCAGATCGTTGTCAATGCACGACTTGGGAAGCTGCCGACATCAATTCCTGGGAATTCAGTGCCTTGAATGTCTGGAGCCCAGCCTCCAGGACTTCAGTGAAGCTCCAGCGTACGATGCCCTCCCGGTCGATGAGGAACTGACCGACAAGCTGCCCGTGGTCGGCAGTCATCATCTGCTGATCGGCTTCCGTAATTTGATATCCTTCCTTCTCGTTGATGAATTCGTCCATTGCCATCACGCTCATAGGTTCGGGCAACTCGCCCGGCAGGTCGATCCGTATTGCCATGACCGTGTCGATCCCGACCTCGCGTAGGCCGAAGGCTTGGTGCGAAGCCCTTATCGGGTCGGAAGCGGCAAGAAGATCGGGTATCGGATGGTAGCGGAAATAGAGCCGCGCGCGTTCGACCGGGGTGTTTACCACCGCCAGGGATTGGACGCCTTTTTCACGCAGCATCGGGTTGAGATATGCCATGGCCGCGACATGGCGCCGGCAGAACGGGCAATGCAGGCCCCGAAACAAACCGATCAGCAATGGGCTGCGGCCACGAAAATCATCAAGTGCGATCTTCCCCTCGCTCGAGATCGCATCAAACACAACGTTCGGGACCCGGTCGCCCGGTTGTAGCGGATGGTCGACATGGCTCGTGGACATTGGACAACCTCCTCGCTCGGGGATCAGTCGAGAAAAGGCGCCGAGTTAGTGCATCGAGGTCGAGATTGAGCGCTGCAAGGCCTGACCTCTCGTCTTACCGCACCGCCTGGATCCGATCTAAGAATGGCCCCACATTGGCCCGCGGGCAAGCGGAAAACAGCGAATCGTGAATTGGAAAAGTCCGTTTTCTGCAAACTCTGATTTTTTTAGCGGCCGTAGAGGCCGACACAGAAAATTGAGCTGGGGAAGCCCCTATCGCAAAGTCTCAGGTTCTGATCGGTTGTTGGCCGTTCGGCAGGGAGTCCGCCAGCCGCAGCCAGAGGATTCGGCCTCGGTAAGGGGCCAGTCTTGCTGGCCCCTATCCCTCATCAGATATCGCTTGCGGCGCTCGACCAGAGATCGGCCGCTTCGGCGGCCGTCATGCGCCGTACCTCGGCCTCATGGCTGCGGCTGGCGAAGAGTTCGCTTGCCATGATCTGCTCGGCAAGATCGGCCGGAAGCGAGAGGATGACGCGGGCTTCGCCATTGTGGAGGCCGCCGAGTTCGGTGCGCTTGCCGGTCACCATGCCGCCGGCGACCGTATTGTTGGTCTCCGGATCGATCAGGATGAAGGAACCGGAAAGCCGGTTCTGCTCATAAGGATCGAAGATCGCCGCTTCGTCGAAGACGAGCCGGACCTTGCCGATGGCGTTCATGTAGAGCCGCTGGGCGGCGTTCCAGCTGCCGGTCTTCAGCTCCAGCTGGCTGAGCGGCTGCACCTGCACACGCTGGCGGCGGCTGCCGCTCTTCAGCCAGTAGCGCTTGCCGGGCTCGATGCCCTCGGGCTGGAGTGCGACGATCTGCGCGTCGAAGGCAAGGCCGACCTGCGGCTGGGCGTCGATCGAGACGATCATGTCGCCGCGCGCCACATCCACCTGGCGGTCGAGCACCAGCGTGATCGCGTCGCCGGCAACGGCGGCATTGCGCACGAGATCGAAGGTGACGATCTTGGAGACGTTGGCGACCATGCCCGACGGCAGGATCATGACGCTGTCGCCTGGTTTGACCGAGCCGCCGGCAACCGTGCCCTGATAGCCGCGGAAGCTTTCGCCGGGACGCGAGACGCGCTGCACGGAAAGACGGAAGCCGACCGTCTGCGACGAGCGCACGGTCGCAAGCTCCAGGGTCTCCACCAGCGTCGGGCCGGTATACCAGGGCATGGCGGCCTGGCCGGGATAGACGACGTTTTCGCCCTTCAGCGCAGACATCGGAATGGCGGTGATCTGCTTGACGCCGAGCGACAGGGCAAATTCCCGGAATTCGTGGCTGATCTTGTCGAAGCCGGCGCGGTCGTAGCCCGTCAGGTCGATCTTGTTGACGGCGAGCACGAACTGCTTGATCCCGAGCAGCGAGGCGATCGTCGCGTGGCGGCGCGTCTGCTCGAGAATGCCGAAACGCGCGTCGACCAGCAGGATGGCGAGATCGGCGGTCGAGGCGCCGGTCGCCATGTTGCGGGTATACTGCTCGTGGCCGGGCGTATCGGCGACGATGAAGGAGCGCTTGTCGGTCGAGAAATAGCGATAGGCGACATCGATGGTAATGCCCTGTTCGCGTTCGGCCTGCAGGCCGTCGAGCAGCAGCGCGAAATCGGGCAGGCCGAGATCGTTCTGCTTGCCGGTGGAATCGCGCTGCAGGGTGGCGGCCTGGTCTTCCTTGACCGCCTTGGTGTCCCAGAGCAGGCGGCCGATCAGGGTCGACTTGCCGTCATCGACGCTGCCGCAGGTGATCAGGCGCAGCGGGCGCGAGTCGCGCAGAGCTTTCTGCTGCTCGGCGGCGGGCAGGTTGACGACGGTGGCGGCCGAGACGGCGGTTTGGGCTGCGGTCATCTCAGAAATATCCTTCACGCTTCTTCTTTTCCATGGAGCCGGACTGGTCGCGATCGATGGCGCGGCCCTGGCGTTCGGACACAGTTGCAATTTCGAGTTCGGCGATCACCTCTTCGAGGGTGGTGGCCTGGGAGCGGATGGCGCCGGTCAGCGGGAAGTCGCCGAGGGTGCGGAAACGAATCATGCCTTCCTGGCGGACCTCGCCGGGCAGCAGCTCCAGGCGCGGGTCTTCGGCGAGGATCATCATGCCGTCGCGCTCCACGAACGGACGCTTCTTGGCGTAGTAGAGCGGCACCAGCGGAATGTCCTCGGCCTGGATGTAGCGCCAGATATCGACTTCGGTCCAGTTCGACAGCGGGAAGGCGCGCACGCTCTCGCCCTTGCGGATCATGCCGTTATAGATGTTCCAGAGTTCCGGCCGCTGGTTGCGCGGATCCCAGCGATGGTCGGGCGTGCGGAAGGAATAGATGCGCTCCTTGGCGCGGCTGGCTTCCTCGTCGCGCCGCGCGCCGCCGAAAGCGGCGTCGAACTGGCCGGCATCGAGCGCCTGGCGCAGGCCTTCGGTCTTCATGATGTCGGTGAAGGCCGCCGATCCATGGGTAAAGGGCGTGATGTTTTCGGCAGCACCGCGCGGATTGATGTGCTCGATCAGATCGAGATCGTATTTCTTCGCGGTCTCGTCGCGGAAGGCGATCATCTCCCTGAACTTCCAGCCGGTGTTCACATGCAGCAGCGGGAAAGGCACGCGGCCGGGATAGAAGGCCTTGCGCGCCAGATGCAGCAGCACCGAGGAATCCTTGCCGATCGAATAGAGCATGACGGGACGCTCGAATTCGGCTGCAACCTCGCGGAAGATATGGATGGATTCGTTTTCCAGCGCCTTCAGATGCGGGTCGAGCGGCGCCTTGGCGCTCTGGGGATTGCTGAGTTCCGTATCGAGACGGCTATCGGGCATGTCTTACTCCAGACTGTCGGTCGGTCGTTTGCGGCTCACCGCAAACAATTCCTTGATGTGGCTTCCCCAAGAATGTTGCTTTCCCTGGGAATGTTGGCTTTCCCAAGGCTGCGGCGGTCGCCGCGCCTTGATTTTTGGGAAAGCCGTGGGGTGATTTACTGTGCGGCGATCGCCGCGGCCTCTTCGGCGACATGCAGGCCGCATTCGCGCGTTTCGTCCTGCTCCCACCACCACCGGCCGGCACGTTCCGGCTCGCCGGGCTTGATCGCCCGCGTGCAGGGCTCGCAGCCGATCGAGGGATAGCCGCGCTGATGCAGCGGATTGACCGGCACGCCGTTTGCGGAAACGAAGGCCTTGATCGCCTCCAGGTCCCAATCGGCGAGCGGATTGACCTTCAACAGGTGGCGTTCGGCATCATACTCGGCAAAGGGCGTTTCCGCGCGGTTGGCCGATTGGCCGCGGCGCAGGCCGGTGATCCAGATCGCAGCACCCTCCAGCGCGCGGGCAAGCGGCTTCAGCTTGCGCACGCCGCAACAGGCATGCCGGGCTTCGACGCTCTCGTAGAAACCGTTGAGGCCGTATTGCGCCGCATAGGCGTCAATATCGGCCTTCTCCGGCTCGAAGCGGTGGATGCGGATGTCGTACTGGTTTTCGGTCTCGTCGATCAGCGCCAGCGTTTCGGGAAACAGCCGGCCGGTCTGCAGCGTCGCGACATCGATCGGCAGGCGGTGCGTGCCGATCTCGGCGGTGATCACCTGGTCCTCGATGCCGAGTGACGTCGTGAACACCACGCGGCCGCCGAGGCCGGAGACCAGCGACAGACGTCCGGCAAGGTCGAGGCCCGCCAGCCTGTCATTCAGCGCCTTGGCTTCCGCAATCGGCCCTTCTTCCAAAATTGGATTGATAGCAGTCATGAGAATCCTGTCCTTCGTTGACGGGAGTATCGCAGTTCATACGGGGATCGGACAGAAAAAGGGATTTCGAAAGCTGCGGCCGGAGGAGCAAATATCTCTCCGAAGCTGCCGCGATGCAGAAAAGCAGCCGCATGCGGATGAAAATCCACATCGGCAGCTTGAATGTCTATAGAAATAGTAGAGTTACACGCAGCCTGTCAATCCGAAATCTGAAGTGATGCCGAAAATGGTGCGGAAGGCGCGGTTTTGGCATAGATTAAGAGAGCTTGGCCGAGAGCAAAAAACAAGGCCAAAACGCTTGTCTCTCAAGGCTTTCTCCAGCGCGTTCAAATTCGGTTCATGCTGGTTGTGCCATAGAGGTGAAAGTACTTCCGTAGCAGTGCGGAAATTCGCGCTGCCTGTGTGTGTCGATGGTCAAAAATGATTACGCAAAAGGCGAAATATGCGCTGCGGGCGCTCACGGTCTTGGCTGACGCCGATGTCGGAGAACCGGTGATGATTTCCGATATCGCGGCGCAGCAGAAGATCCCGAAGAAGTTTCTCGAACAGATCCTGCTCGACCTGAAACATCACGGCGTCGTCGCCAGCCGCCGCGGCAAGCAGGGCGGCTATCTCCTCCTCAAGCCCGCCCACACGATCACTTTCGGTGAGATCCTGCGCATCATCGACGGCCCGATCGCCCCGCTTCCCTGTCTCTCGATCACCGCCTATCGCCAGTGCGACGATTGCGACGGCGAACAGAACTGCCAGATCCGCCACGTCTTCGCCAAGGTCGCCGACGCCACCCGCAAGGTGCTGTTCTCGACGACCATCGCCGATGCCGTCGCTCCAAAACACAGCGCCGAAGTCACTCGGCTGCTGGCCTGAAGATCGCGCATCTTTCTTCAAGATTTGGTGAAATCCCTTTTCTTCCAGCCGGCATGCTCCACCTGCCTCCCATAGGGTAGGGAGGACATCATGTTCAGAATCTCAGCACAGCGCATCATCGCTGCGGCCATGCTGTCGACGGCTTTCGCCACCGGCGCCATTGCCCATCATGGCTGGTCCTGGGCCGAGGCGGATCAGATCGAGCTTGCCGGCACCATCGAGAAGATCTCCATGGGCGGGCCGCATCCGACCCTTGACGTCGCCACCGCCAATGACGGCGTCTGGCTGGTCGAGCTCGGCAATCCGCGCCAGACGGAACGCTCCGGCTTCGTCGAAGGTGTCGCCAAGCCCGGCGATAAGGTCGTGGCGCTTGGAAACCGTTCGCAGGATCCAAAGGAGAAGCGGCTGAAGGCGGTGCGCCTCACCATCGGCGAGAAGCGCTACGATATCTATCCCGACCGCATCAAGACGAACTGACCCGGGCCAACCGAGCTGTGATCGACATTCTCGAATGGCTGTCAGCCACGGCACCTGCGGTCGCGCTCCGGCGCTCCGGAACGCTCTACATGTTCGTCAACGCCGCCCATATCCTGGCGATTGGCCTTCTCGTCGGCGCCATCCTGCCGCTTGATCTCAGGCTCGCCGGCTTCTTCCGCAGGGTGCCGGTCGAGATCGTTGCGCTGTTTCTCTCCCGCTGCGCCGGCATCGGCCTTGCCGCGGCTCTTGTCACCGGCTTCTGCCTGTTCAGCGTCCGGGCGGTCGAATATGCCGGCAATCCCGCCTTCCTCGCCAAGCTCGGGCTGATTGCCTTCGGATTACTCAACGTGCTCGTGGTGCATACTGGGCAGGGTTGGCGAACGGCAATCACGGCCGGCATTCTGCGCCCTGCCATAAAGGTTTCGGCGGCTCTGTCGGCGGTGACATGGATCGCCGCACTTGTGGCGGGACGCTGGATCGGATTTCTCTGATGCGATTCGGCGACAAGGGCGGGGGTCAGCCTCTCAGCACGCGCCGCGCCTCGTAAGCTTCCAGGAACTCCGGAGAAGCGACATCATCGGCCAGCGCGCGAAGCGCAGAAGCGGAACGACCCAGGACCACCTCAACGCGTTGGTTAGCGTCAGCCCACAAGACCAAGGCCTCGTGCAGACGATGCTCACCAGACGTCGTCAGCGTCGCATGCTTCGTGCGGCCATCGTGTTCGTCCGGCATGAGCCCGACCAGTCCGTCCCGGACCAGCGGGCGAAGTGCGTGGGTCAACGCGGAGATGCTGACGGCGAGGCGCTCGGCCAGGGATTGCAGGGTAGGCCATTGATGGCCGCCTTCGCGCAACGCAGCTATCTGGGTCAGAAGCCCGACCTGGGTGGCCTTCAGGCCGGTTGGCGCTACCGCATCGTCATAGAGCTGGCCTAGTCGCCGTGACGCGCGTCGAAGAGCGGTGTTTGTGCACACAAGTTCGGACAGGAGTTCGGGCGGGCTCAGCCTGCCCCCACGCAGTTCCTCTCCAAGATTGCCAATCGAAAGTTTCTTACCCATCTCGCCAAAATAGTTGAGCACTCAGCCATTGACAAGGGTCAGATCTAGCCATACTTAAACTTGAGCACTCAACCAAATAGGAATTTGACATGTCTGTATCGCTTAAGCCTGTTGCCGTCGTCACCGGCGCCTCTGCCGGCATCGGCGCTGTGTACGCCCAACGCCTTGCCGAACGGGGCTATGACCTCATCCTCGTAGCCCGGCGCGCCGATCGTCTGAAGGCGCTCTCGGCCAAACTGGACGCTGCCCACGGCACGACAGTCGAGGTCGTGGAAGCAGACCTCACGAAAGATGCCGACGTGACCCGTGTCGAAAATATGCTGAAGGCGAATTCGGCGATCACGCTCCTCGTCAATAACGCCGGCAACTCAACGCTGGCTCCGGTGGCCCAGACCTCGGAGGAAGACGCGGCAGCGATGATCGCACTCAACGTCACCGCGCTCTCGCGCCTGACGCGTGCCATTCTGCCCGCATTCCTCGACCGCAACGACGGCGCGATCATCAATGTCGCTTCCGTCCTGTCCTTCCACGCCCTGCCCATCAGCGCGATCTACAGCGGCACCAAGGGCTATGTGATGAATTTCAGCCGGGGCCTGCAGCAGGAACTGGCTGAGACCAATGTCCGTCTGCAACTCGTCATGCCGGCAGCCACGGCGACCGAACTCTGGGATTTGTCAGGCGTGCCGCTGGCATCGCTCAACCAGGCGACGGTTATGACATCCGAAAACCTGGTCGATGCGGCCCTGGCCGGTTTCGACAAGGGCGAAGACATTACGCTGCCATCCGTTGCCGACGCCACTCTATGGGATAAGTTCGACGAAGCCCGATCCGCGCTCTTCGCCGCGACGCAGACCGGTGAACCTGCGCCCCGTTACCGCGCCGTCTAAGTATCTGAGGGATCGACCGCACGGAGTAACGCCTGCGCCGGCCGGCGTCGGAGGAGCCGTGCGGGAGATCGATATTCATCTTAAGGAGATCCCCTTGCCCAGCTTATTCGACCAATACACGCTGAAAGGCGTGACGCTCCGAAACCGGATCGCAATTTCCCCCATGTGCCAATATTCCGCGATCGATGGCCTTCCCAACGACTGGCACAGCGTCCATCTCACAAGCTTGGCGCGCGGCGGCGCCGGCCTCGTCAACGTCGAAGCCACCGCCGTCTCCCCGGAGGGCCGGATCACGCCGGGCTGCACCGGTCTTTGGAATGATGACCAGGCAGAGGCATTTGCGCCGATCGTCGCCGGTATCGAAAAGGCCGGCGCGGTCGCGGGGATCCAGATCGGCCATGCCGGCCGCAAGGGCAGTGCAAACCGTCCTTGGGAAGGTGACGATCATATCGCCGACGGCGATCCCCGCGGCTGGGACACCATCGCACCATCCGCCATCGCATTCGGCGGCGGCTTAAAGAAGGTGCCGCGCGCCATGACGAAGGCCGACATCGATCGCGTCCGTGGCGACTTTGTCGCTGCGGCGATCCGCGCGCGTGACATCGGATTCCGCTGGCTCGTGCTGCATTTTGCGCATGGCTACCTCGGCCAAAGCTTCTTCTCGTCGCATTCAAACCAGCGTGACGACGAATATGGCGGCAGCGCCGATAACCGCGGACGCTTCCTCTTGGAGACGCTGGCGGCCGTTCGTGAGGTCTGGCCCGAGGATCGTCCGCTGACGGCTCGCTTCGGCGTCATCGAGTTTGATGGCCGTGACGAGGAAACCCTGCAGGACGCGATAGAACTCGTCGGAAAATTCAAAGTGGCCGGCCTCGACTTCATTGACGTCAGCCTCGGTTTCTCGACCCCCGCCGCCAATATTCCCTGGGGCCCGGGGTTCATCGCGCCTTACGCCGATCGGGTCCGGAAGGCGGCAGCCCTGCCCGGTGCGGCGAGTTGGAACATCACTCAGCCGGAGCAAGCGGACGAGCTCATCCGAAGCGGACAGCTCGACCTGGTGATGGTCGGCAAGGCGATGCTCGCCGATCCGCATTGGCCCTACGCGGCCGCGCGCAAGCTCGGTGTCGAGCGTCCGTCCTGGACATTGCCTGCCCCCTACGCACATTGGCTCGCCGCCTACCGCACTGCCTGAGTGATCGGGGCTCTCGGACTCGTTGAGGGCCCCTCGTTCTCTTCGCTTTGAAAAAACGCGAAGCACGGCCGCTGATTCACGGTTGCGATGTCATAGACACATCGCGCCTCACGTCAGACGGGTGAGCCGTGGCCGGAGCAGGATTTCCTTGATACGACATCTCAGGCACGTTCACCGCGACAGCGACGGTTCGGGCGAACGTGTCGGGACCGACGATCTTGCTTACGAATTCCGTCGTGCCGGCCTGAATGTCCTTCACTGATGTTGGTTTCTCATCGGTCGCTGACGGCCGCGCGCGGATTGATCCACGGTTCCTGGTTCGAGCGTGCCAGCGGCTGTTTGCCGAGGATATGGTCGGCCGCCTTTTCTCCGGTCATGATCGACGGCCCGTTCAGGTTGCCATAGGTGACGTGCGGGAAGATCGAGCTGTCGGCGACACGCAGGCCGTCGACGCCGATCACCCGCGTTTGCGGGTCGACCACCGCCATCGGATCGTCCTTGGCGCCCATGCGGCAGGTGCCGCAAGGGTGATAGGCGCTTTCCAGATGTTCGCGCAGGAAGGCGTCGATTTGTTCATCGCTCTGCACGCCTTCGCCCGGCTGGATCTCCGGGCCGCGATAGTCGTTGAAGGCGCTCTGGCCGAAGATCTCGCGCGTGAGGCGCACGCAGTGGCGGAATTTTTCCCAATCCTCGGCATGGCTCATATAGTTGAAGCGCAGCACCGGATCGGCCTTGGGGTCTGCGGAGCGCAAGCTCACGCTGCCGCGCGATTTCGACAGGTTGTAGCCGACATGGACCTGGAAGCCGTGGCTTTTCGCCGCCGCCTTGCCGTCATAGCTGATCGCCACCGGCAGGAAATGATACTGGATATCGGGCTGCTTCAGCCCCGGTGCCGAGCGCAGGAAGGCGCAGGCTTCGAACTGGTTGGAGGCGCCGAGACCGCCACGCGAGAGCAGCCATTGCGCGCCGGCCACGCCCTGCCAGAACCATGGTAGCCACGAATAGAGCGACACCGGCTTGGTGCTCACCTGCTGGAAGTAGAATTCCATATGGTCCTGCAGGTTGGCGCCGACGCCCGGCCGGTCGGCTTTGACTTCAATGCCCATGTCCTGCAGATGGCCGCCGGGACCGATGCCCGACAGCATCAGGAGCTTCGGCGAATTGAAGGAGGAGGCCGAGACGATCACCTCGCGGTTCGCCTTCACCACCTCGATCTTGCCCTTGCGTTCGATCTCGACGCCGGTGGCGCGTCCGTCCTCGATCACGATCTTCCGCGCCAGGCCGTAGACGATCCCGACATTATCGCGCTTCAGCGCCGGTTTCAGATAGGCATTGGCGGCAGACCAGCGGCGACCGCCGAAGATGGTCTGCTCCATCAGCCCGAAACCTTCCTGCTTGCTGCCGTTGTAATCCTCTGTCGTCTCGAAGCCTGCCTGTTTGCCGGCCTCGATGAAGGCGCGGAACAGCGGATTGGTGAAGCCGCCGCGCTGCACGTGTAGCGGCCCGTCCGTGCCGCGCCAGCCCTCTTCGCCGCCATGCGAATGCTCCATCCGCTTGAAATAGGGAAGCACGTCGGCATAGGCCCAGCCGCTGGCGCCGAGTTCCTCCCAGCGATTGAAGTCTTCGGCATGGCCGCGCACATAGACCATGCCGTTGATCGAGGAGGAGCCGCCGATCACCTTGCCGCGCGGCGCGGTGATGCGCCTATTGTTGAGGTTTGCCTCCGGCTCGGAGAGATAACCCCAGTTATACCGCTTCATGCTCATCGGCCAGGCAAGGGCTGCCGGCATCTGGATGAACGGCCCGAAATCGCTGCCGCCCGCCTCGATGACAAGGACGCTGTTCTTGCCGTCTTCCGACAGGCGATAGGCGAGGGCGGAACCGGCCGAGCCCGAGCCGATGATGACGAAATCTGCTTGTTGCATGACGTTCCCTTAGATTCTTTGCAACGGTTCCGAAGACCCCGGGCATTAAGACCCCGCCCCAAACCCTTCCCCACAAGGGGGAGGGGCTTAACTTGCGGCACTGCCTCACTTCAAAATCAGCGCCGTAGGCGATGCGATGGAAGGAGGGCAGAACCGGTGCCCCGGATTGGCCCCTCCCTCTTGTGGGGAGGGGTCTTCACTCCTTCAATAAGGCGCCGCCACCGGCCCCATGCCGACATAGACCGTCTTCAGCTCGGAATAATGCTCCAGCGCGGCCAGCGAATTCTCGCGGCCGAAGCCGGATTGTTTCGAGCCGCCGAAGGGGATTTCGACCGGGCAGAGATTATAGGTGTTGATCCAGAGCGTGCCGGCTTCCAGCCGGTCTACGACGCGGTGGGCGCGGGTGAGGTCGGCGGTGAAGACGCCGCCGGAAAGGCCGAATTCGCTGGCATTGGCGCGCGCGATCACCTCGTCCTCGGCGTCGAAATCGAGCACTGACATGACCGGTCCGAAGATCTCTTCGCGGGCGATGCTCATGTCGTCGGTGACATCGGCAAAAACCGTCGGCTGCACGTAATAGCCTTCGCCGGAGACATTGTTGGGAATGCCGCCGCCGGCAATCAGCGTTGCGCCCTCGGCCTTGCCCTTCTCGATGTAGGAGATCACCTTCTCGCGCTGTGCCCAGGAGACCATCGGGCCGATCTGCGTCGCCTCGTCCATCGGATCGCCGATCAGCATCGCTTCGGTGCGCGCCTTGAGCCGCTTGAGGAACTCATCCTTGATCGTCTTCTGCACGAAGACGCGCGTGCCGTTCGAGCAGACCTGGCCGGTCGAATAGAAATTGCCGAGCATCGCGCCCCCGACTGCCGAATCGAGATCGGCATCGTCGAAGACGATCAGCGGCGACTTGCCGCCGAGTTCCATCGTCACATGCTTGAGGTTGCCGGCCGCCGCCGCCGCGACCCTGCGGCCCGTCGGCACCGATCCGGTCAGCGATACCTTGGCGACGTCGGGATGGTTGACGAGCAGCGGCCCGGTGTCGCGGTCGCCCTGGATCACATTGAAGAGCCCCTTCGGCAGTCCTGCCTCATAAAGGATCTCGGCGATCTTCAATGCGCCGAGCGGCGTGTTCTCGGAGGGTTTGAACACCATGGCATTGCCGCAGACAAGCGCCGGCGCAGCCTTCCAGCAGGCGATCTGCTGCGGATAGTTCCAGGCGCCGATGCCGACGCAGACGCCGAGCGGCACCCGCTTGGTATAGGCAAAGTCCTGGCCGAGCGGGATCTGCGAACCGTTGAGACCGGCCGGCGCAATACCGCCGAAGAATTCGAAGGCATCGGCACCCGAGGTCGGGTCGGCGACGATTGTCTCCTGGATCGGCTTGCCGGTATCGAGCGTTTCCAGTTCGGAGAGCGCCTGGTTTCTCTCGCGCATGATGTCGGCCGCCCGCTTCAGGATGCGCCCGCGCGCCATCGGGCTCATCGCCGCCCATTCCGGCTGGGCGCGTTTGGCCGCCGCGATCGCCCGCTCGACGATCGCAGGCGTTGCGGCATGCAGCCGGGCGATCACTTCGCCGGTCGCGGGATAGAGGCTCTCGATGACGGTGCCGTCGGCATCCTCGACATATTCGCCGTCGATGAAGTGCGAGGCTTTCGGCTGGGCTTTCATGTCATTTGTCCTTGGGTGGTTCGATGGGGTCGTCCCTTCTCCCCTCGGGAGGAAGGGGAGGCGGTGGCCAGGAGCGCATTCAGGTAATCCTCGGTCAGCGCGATCGAGGCTTCGATGCCGATCGGCGCGGATTTCAGACTTTGCCTGATATAGAGCCCGTCTATCATCGCCGCAGCGCCTTCGGCGATGCGTTCTGCGGCGTCAGCCGGCAGGAGTGCTTTCAGATCGGCCAAGAGATTGGAACGCAGCCGCCGGGCATAGATCACCAGGAAACGGCGGGTCTCTTCCGAGCGCTGCGCTTCGGCGTAGAAGGCGAGCCAGGCGGCAATCGTCTCCGGCGCGAACTGGTCGGCGTGGAAGCTGACGCGGATGACGGCCGAAAGCCGCGCCCGCGGCGTTCTGGCCGCCTTGAGTGCTGCCACCGTATCACTGCGCAGCTGTCGGAGAAGCGAGCGGATCGTCTCGATCAGCAATTGCTCCTTGCTGCCGAAATAATGATGGGCAAGGGCTGGCGACACGCCGGCCTGCCGGGCAATGTCGGACATGGTGACGGCAAGCGAGCCGTGATCGCCGATCACCCGCAGCGCCGCATCGACAAGCGCCTTGCGGCGCACCGGCTCCATTCCGACCTTTGGCAAGCTGCCAGCTCCTGTAAAAATTTGAAGCAGGTTATTTTTGATTGACTGATCAATCAATAAAAATCTTTCTCGATTTGATCTGGCGCAGATCTTTCCGTGAAAAATTGCTGCAACATATTCCAAATCTCAGGAGGTGCATCATGGCCGATGTCTTTGAGGGAACACCGACATCTTCACTGCAGTCGAAATGGATCTGGTTCGTCGGCCTCGGCGTGCTGTTGCTCGTCTGCGGTCTGATCGCGTTCGGCAATCTGATGCTCGCCACCGTCGTCTCGGTCTACTATGTCGGCATGCTCATGCTGTTCGGCGGGCGTGATCTATCTCGTCCATGCCTTCCAGGTGCGCGGCTGGGATCACGCGCTGTTCTGGGTGCTGAGCGGCCTGCTCTACCTGCTTGCCGGCATCTGCGCCTTCATCAATCCGATCCTCACCTCGGTGGCGCTGACGCTGTTTCTCTCTTTAACCCTCGTCATCGCCGGCGTCTTCCGCACCTGGGTCGGCATGCGCATGAAGCCCACCAAGGGCTGGCGCTGGATCGTCGCAAGCGGCGTCATCACCGCCCTTGCCGGTTTCGTCATTGCGCTTGGCTGGCCGGTGAACAGTCTCTGGATCCTCGGCCTGTTCCTAGCCGCCGACCTCATTATCCAGGGTTGGACGATGATTGCCTTCGGCATCGGCATCCGCAGTGGGGCTGTGGAAAGTGATGCTCCGGCGTCGCTTTCCGACCGTTCTTTTTGACAAGGGGATGACAGGGGATTAGACTTTAAGGGTTAATGCCGGTCCAAAGACAGAGGATCGGCTACGTGCGAATGCACCAAGGCACCGGCTGGTATCGCCGAGAATGCTGAAAATGGTCATGCGTCCCCCAGAGGCAGGGTTCTGCCTGATCAGAAAAGGGAGGAAGTTCATGCCGATGGTCACCGTATCCATCTCTCCGCAACAGGCAGCGGGTATCCGCGCCGCCGTCGACAATGGCGGCTATGCCTCGAGCAGCGAGGTCGTCCGCGAAGCGCTGCGCCTGTGGGATACCGCCCGCAAGCTCAACGAATTCCGGGACGATGTCCTCGACGATGAGGGCGCTCCATCCGGCGGCAGATGCGTCGCCGACATGTTCGCCGATCACGAGGCGGAGCGCCGTCGTTCCGCCTGAGCAAGCATTTGATTGCATTTGAAAATTGAATAAACGCGGAACGCGCGGCGAGTCTCTGCGCGTTTCATAAAACCTTCACACTGGCGAAAGAGTTCGTTGATCCTTCTGCGGCATGTTCCGGACGAAAAGAACAAGTCACAGTGGAGATGCGCCACAATGAAGACCGGCCACGTGAAGACCGACATGTCTTTGGTTGCTACCGTCGAGCCGGGTGTTCTGCGCCGCTACGCCAGCGATCAAATCATCACGCTTGCCAAGCTCGTGGTCGAGAACGCCTTCCAGCCGATCGTCGAGGCCGGCACCGGCACGGTCTTCGGTTATGAATCCCTGATGCGCGGCCAGGAACGCATCGGCTACGACACGCCGGTCGAACTCCTCGACGAGGCCCATCAGCTCGGCCAGCTGCTGCAGCTCGAACAGATGCTCGCCAGCCGGGCGCTCGCCAAATTCGCCACGCTGTCGAATTTTGCGACCTCCACGCTGTTCCTTAATCTCGACGTCCGGCTGATCCCGCATGGCGAACGCCTGGTCGAGAACCTGCTGCAGCATCTGCGCAAGGCCAATATTCCGCCATCCTCAGTCTGCTTCGAATTCTCCGAGCGTTTCGACAATACCAGCGTGCCGGAATTTTCCGCCCTGGTGTCCAGGCTGCGCAAGGCCGGTTTCAAGCTGGCGATCGACGATTTCGGCGTCGGTCACGGCGAGATGAAGCTGCTCTGCGATTATGCCGTCGATTACCTGAAGATCGATCGACATTTCGTCGCCGAGATCGACCGCAGCCCGCGCAAGCGCCATCTGTTGAAGAGCATCGTCAACATCGCCCATGTGCTCGGCACCCGTGTCATCGCCGAAGGCATCGAGACCGAGGCCGAATTCATCGCCTGCCGCGAATACGGCGTCGACCTCGTCCAGGGCTGGTTCATCTCCCGCCCGACGACGCATATATCGGAGCTGACGCCGTCATTCCCGCATCTGCAGGAGCTCGGCAAGAGCAAGCGGGGCAGCCAATCGCTCGACGAAATCCTCATCCGCAAGCAGATCGAACTGTTGCCGACGGTTTATGAGAATGACAGCATTGACAGCGTCTTTGAACTCTTCCGCCGCAATCCGCGCCAGGCCTTCTTTCCGGTTCTGAATGCCAATGACGAGCCGCGCGGCATCATCCACGAGCATCACCTCAAGGAATATATTTACCAGCCCTTCGGCCGCGATCTCCTGAAGAACAAGATGTATGAGCGCTCCATCTCGCATTTCGTCGAGATGGCGCCGATCGTCGGCCTCGACAGCGATGCCGAGCGGCTGATGGCGATCTTCGCCAATATGGAAGGCAGCAACTGCCTGATCCTGACCGACAATATGCGTTATGCCGGCGTCGTCTCCGCCGCCTCGCTGATCAAGGTCATCAACGAGAAGCAGTTGAAGACCGCCCAGGACCAGAACCCGCTGACCGGCCTGCCGGGCAATCGCGCCATCCGCGATTTCATGCGCCAGTCCGGCCGCGACGGCGATGAGGTCCGCCACTTCTGCTATTGCGACTTCGACAATTTCAAGCCGTTCAACGATGCCTACGGCTTCCATCTCGGCGACCACGCGATCTCGCTGTTTGCCGCGCTGATGCGCCGCTATTTCTTCGCCGAGCGCCATTTCCTCGGCCATGTCGGCGGCGACGATTTCTTCATCGGCGTCGTCGGCTGGACCGAGGAGGAGTTGAAGGAGATCCTCGACCGGCTGATCAGCGATTTCCACGACGATGTGCGCGATCTCTATTCCGACGAGGACCGGGCCGCCGGCCGCATCCTCGGTCACGACCGCACCGGCGCCGAAGCCCTGTTTCCGCTGATGCGCTGCTCGATCGGCGTTATCGAACTGCCGGAAGGCCTCGTCATCGACGATATCAACCGCGTCAGCGCCGAGATCGCCATCATCAAGTCGGCCGCCAAGGAAAGCGAGGAAGGGCTCGTCTTCCACCTCCTACAGCGCCGCGCGTCTTTCTAGACGCGCAAAGGACGCTGTAGCACTGATGCAGTGGCCGAGGCGAATTGACGCCCTTGCCACTTCCAGCCTTCCCAAGCCTCCGGGGCTGATCTATTCCGAACATTCGGGATCAGGAGGGCCGCGACATGTCACTGCCTCAGGAAATGCACTTCGTCGATCTGCCGTCTTTCGGCGGGCCGGAGGTGATGGTGATCGGCAAACGCCCGCTGCCGGTGCCTGGTGAAGGTGAGATTCTCGTGCGCGCCGAGGCGATCGGCGTAAACCGTCCGGATATCGCCCAGCGCCAGGGCAGCTATCCCCCGCCCAAGGGTGCGAGCCCGATCCTCGGCCTGGAACTTGCCGGCGAAATCGTCGCGATCGGCCCAGGCGTCACCGGCTACGCCGTGGGCGACAAGGTCTGCGGCCTTGCCAATGGCGGCGCCTACGCCGAATATTGCCTGCTGCCGGCAGGCCAGATCCTGCCCTTTCCCAAAGGCTATGACGCGGTCAAGGCGGCGGCTCTTCCCGAGACCTTCTTCACCGTCTGGGCCAATCTCTTCCAGATGGCCGGACTGACGGAAGGCGAGAGCGTGCTGATCCATGGCGGCACGAGCGGCATTGGCACCACGGCGATCCAGCTTGCCCGCGCCTTCGGCGCCGAAGTCTACGCGACGGCAGGTTCGAAGGAGAAATGCGAGGCCTGCGAAAGGCTGGGCGCCAAGCGCGCGATCAACTACCGGAGCGAGGATTTCGCCGCGGTCATTAAGGCCGAGACCGGTGAGGGCGTCGACATCATCCTCGACATGATCGGTGCAGCCTATTTCGAGCGCAACCTCGCCTCGCTCGCCAGGGACGGCTGCCTGTCGATCATCGCCTTCCTCGGCGGCGCGATCGCCGAAAAGGTCAATCTCTCGCCGATCATGGTCAAGCGACTGACGGTCACCGGCTCCACCATGCGCCCGCGCACGGCCGAGGAAAAACGCGCCATCCGCGACGACCTGCTGTCGGAGGTCTGGCCGCTGCTCGAAGCCGGCACCGTCGCCCCGGTCATCCACAAGGTCTTCGCCTTCGAAGAGGTCGTCGAGGCGCATCGCCTGATGGAGGACGGCAACCATATCGGCAAGATCGTGCTCACCGTCCGAGGTTAGTGGACAAGGCGCAGCGTTCAATTGTGAAAAGGCGCCCCAAACCCGAGGCGCCTCTCTCAATTCCGGCGGTCTCTCAGCGTCATCGCCGCCGCAATCGCGACGATGCCGGGCAGCGCCATCAGCAGATAGAGCCAGTGGGCCGCCGAGATGCTGCCGGCAATACCGCCCGGATCGACGAGGCCGGCGCCATTGGCAATGACCCCTGAGAAGGCCGCGCCGAAAGCCCCGCCGAGCGAACTCATCGTCGGGATCGCCGAAGAGGCCTTGTCCTGCTCATTGTCGGCAACGAGCCTCAGGACCATGGCGACGAGATGCGCCCAGCCGAGACCGATGCCGAAGCCCATCATGAACATGCCGATTGCCGCCGGCACGATGAGGAGCAGGTGCCCTTCCGGATTGTCGCTGCCGAGGAAGACGGCGAGCAACGCGGTCGCCGCCGCCTCGAGGAGAGCGCCGATGACGATCGCCGCATGGGCTCGGCCGCCGGTTAGCGAGCCGCTGAGGAAGGCCGCGAATGTCCAGCCGAGGGCGACCAGCGCCACCAGATAACCCGATAGGAGTGGCGTCACCCCATGCAGCGTCTGCAGGAAATAGGGAATGAAGACGTCGCTGACCAGCACGACGGTCAGGGCGAACATCGTCAGATAGACCCGTGCAATCGGCCGGGACAGGCTGACAGCGCCGGAGGGCAGCAGCCGGTTCGCGCTTCGCCTCTCGATGAGAAACATGCCGGCGACGGCGACGACTGCGGCGGCAATCAGCGCTCCTCTCGCGCCCGTCGTCTCGATCGCGCCGGCGGCGCTGACCATCAGCACGGCCGCCAGCAGCAGCCCGATCTGCGCAACCGGGGTTTTCGCCTGCTCGCGATCGTCCTCGACTTCGGGCAACAGCCGCGGCGCCAGCGCCGCCATCAGCAGGCCGAGCGGCACGAGGACGATGAAGGCGTAGCGCCAGCTGCTGCCGGACGAAAAGAAACCACCGAGCGTCGGCCCGATGACGGTCGCCACACCCCAGATCGCCGCATAGAGCGTCGAGGCCTTCGGCCAGAGCGGCTCGGGATAGACGAAGCGGATGAAGGCATAGCCGAGCGCGGCCAGTGCCCCGGTTCCCAGACCCTGGACGGCGCGTCCGATCAGCACCACCGGCATCGAGGGGGCGGCTGCGGCAATCAGGCTGCCGACGCCGAATACCAGTGCTGCGATCACATAGACGGTGCGAAGCCCGATCCCTCGCGGCCGCATGGCGACGAAGATCGAGCCAAGCACGGCAGCCGCCACGAACAGGCTGGTGACCCAGGAAAACAGCGCGAGCCCGCCGATATCGCGCACGATCGAAGGCGCGATCGTCGCCATGATGTAACTCTCGACGGCATAAAGCATCACGCCGCCGGCCAGCATCAGCGTTGCCGGCAGGTGCTCGGGCAGGAACAGGCGAAAGACGGAGCCGGGATTCGGGAGGGCTGCGGTCTGGTCGATATTCGACATGGGAGAATCCCCGAGATTTTGACTGGCGAAGGATTATTTTCCAAGTTATAAATTGGAAAATTGCATGCTGTCTCGAATTAAACAAGACTTGACTTGGAAAAATATGCGCCAGTCCCCTGCCAACCGCATTCTGATCCTGATCAAAACCGACGGCCCGCAGCTCGCCGCCGCGATCGGCGATGCGCTCGGCATCTCAGGCGAGGCCGCCCGCCAGCAGCTTTCGAAGATGGCGGAGGAGGGGCTGGTGGAACCGGTCACAACAGCCGCCACCGGCAGGGGCCGGCCGCGCCAGCTCTGGCAGCTCACAGCCGCCGGCAACCGCCAGTTTCCCGATGGCCACGCCGAATTGACGGCAAACCTGCTCGGCACGCTGGTCGAACAGCTCGGACCCGCAGCCCTCGATACCGTCATCTCCGCCCGCGAGGCCGAGACGCTGCAGCGCTATCGGAAAGAGCTGGAGACTGCCGGCGACCTTGCTGCCCGCGTCGAAGGGCTCGCCGGCATCCGCACCCGCGAAGGCTATATGGCCGATCATTGGCAGGAGGCGGACGGCGCCTACATGCTGGTCGAAAACCATTGCCCGATCTGCGCCGCCGCCACCGCCTGCGCCGGCTTCTGCCGCTCCGAACTCGAAACCTTCCGCACCGTCCTTGGCGCCGATGTCGAGCGCAGCGAACACATCCTCCTCGGCGCCCGCCGCTGCGCCTATCGCATCACGCCGCGTTGAGGCGGATTGTTCGGAACGTCGCACTTCATGCCGGCTGCCGCGCCTGACGCTTGCTGCTTTCGAGATAGAGCAGGGCGCCGATCGACGCCAGACCCGCGACCGCACCGACGAAAGCGGTGCCGGAATAATCGGTGATCGCGGTGCCGAAGGCGAAGAGGCCGGCGCTGATGCCAACCCCGATGAAGGTGTTCAGCGAGTTCAGCGAGCTTCCGAGCCCCGGCCGATCGGCGATCAGGTCCTGCAGATAGGTGATCGGCACGCTGAGGATCGCTGCCACCCCGCAGGCATTGACCAGCAGCAGCGCATAGATGTGCCAGCGCGCGGACGCAAAGCCGAGCAGCGAGAGATAGACGCAGTAGATCAGCGCGCCGAAGGCGAGCACGTGCACGGTCCGGAAGCGGCGCTGCGTCAAACCCCACATCACCATGAACGGCATTTCGAGAAAGGCCGTCAGCCCGGCCATGAAGCCGACATCGACCACGGTGCCGCCGGCCGCATGGGTGATGATCAGCGGCGAGAGCATGCCGTTCAGCCGCTGCAGCCCGAACAGCATCGACATGACGATGACCCGCGACAGCACATAAGGCTCAAAGATCCGCTTCAGCGACGCAAGGAAGCCGACATGATCGGGGGCAGGGCCGGCGGCACCATTTCCGGGCGCGAAGAAGAAATACAGGCAGAAGCAGGTGCAGCTTGCCAGCGCCGCGATCCCATAGGCCGGCGTCATCGACGGCGAACTGACGAGAGCAAGGCCGATCATCCCCGGCGCCAGCGCCCATGAGCCGGAATAGAGTGCCCGCACCGTCGCGGTGATCGCCGCACCCTGGCCGCGCTCCATCTGGTTGGTTCTGGCGCGCAGGCTGGCAAACAGCAGCGAATAGGTGGAGTTGCTCATCGGCACCAGCAACAGCGTGGAGAAGATGAAGACTGCGGGACTGTGGATGATCGCGATCGACCCGAAGCCGAGCATGCCGGCGACGGAAAGCCCCAGCACCAGCGGCCGCCGCTCTTTCAGCCTGTCCGACCAGATGCCGAGCGTCAGGCTCGTCGTGACGTTGACGATCGCCGAGAAGAACACCAGCGCCGAATAGGCGCCGTTGCTCAAGCCCAGTTCATTGATCCCGATGATCGACTGGTAGGGCACGGTCGAGGCATAGGTGAAGGCGAGCGCGACGAGCGTTACCGCCGGGATGCGGATCCTGTTGTCACGAAGGATCAAGGAAAAAGTAGAGGGCATGGCGCGGTTCCTGATGCACAGCTCTTAGCTGCACCGGACCTATCAGAGAAACGATAGTTTTAGATCGCTTCGGTCAATTCATGTGATGAATGTTTGGGGGATGTGATCGCCGTCCAAGCCCGCAACAGGGCTGAACGCCTATTTTAGAATTTCGCGAGCAGATTGGAGAGCCAGAAGTCGATTTGCCCGAATGGAAGAACATTTCCCAAAAATCCGACCAGAGTTGATGTGATGATTATCAATGCCAGCCCTAGAAGGACTCCAAGGGTGATTCCAACGCTCGTCTTTGCGGGCCGGCGCGCCAGCCAACACGCCAAGCTCAGAGAGACAATCGTGAAAAGTGCCAGCAATGTGGACTCGGTGATAGATATGCCCGATTGCAAAAACAATTCCTCGGATTGTGAAAGCTGGATTGCAAGGCATATCGTCTCGAGGCGTCTAAACTCAAGGGATAATGGAGGTTGGGGAGCGCGGCCAACGGGAAGGCGCACTTCCGCTGCAGCGGTGACGTCCAGCCACATATAGAGCCGGCACTATCAGCAGGCACCCGCCTAGCCACCTAAACCCGGGCAAAACGTCAACCCCGTTGGCTTTCGCCGCGTGACGCGTTATGGACTGCGCAACCCCGCCAGCATCCGGATGAGAGCCTATGTCCAATCCCGTCACCGTCGAAGTCACCCGCGGCCTGCTCGTTGAAAGCCGCCATCGCGGCGCGGTGGCGGTCGTTGATGGTGACGGCAAGCTTGTCCTTTCGCTGGGCGACATCGAGGCCGCCATCTTCCCGCGCTCGTCCTGCAAGGCGATGCAGGCGCTGCCGCTGGTCGAGAGTGGTGCTGCCGATGCCTATGGCTTCGGCGACAAGGAATTGGCGCTGGCCTGCGCCTCGCATAATGGCGAGGACGCGCATGTGGCGCTGGCCGCTTCGATGCTGTCGCGGGCCGGTCGCGATGCCGAGGCGCTGGAATGCGGCGCCCATTGGTCGATGAGTCAGAAGGTCCTGATCCATCAGGCCCGCACGCTCGATGCGCCGACCGCGCTGCACAACAATTGCTCGGGAAAACATGCGGGCTTTATCTGCGCCTGCTGCCATCAGGATATCGATCCGAAGGGCTATGTCGGCTACCAGCACCCGCTGCAGGTCGAAATCCGCGCGGCGATGGAAAGCCTGACCGGCGCCGTGCTCGGAGCGGAAAGCTGCGGCACCGATGGCTGCTCCATTCCAACCTATGCCGTGCCGCTGCGCAGTCTCGCCCACGGTTTTGCCAAAATGGTGACCGGCACCGGCCTGGAACCTCTACGCGCCAAGGCGTCCCGCCGGCTGATCGAAGCCTGCATGGCCGAGCCCTTCTATGTCGCCGGTTCCGGCCGCGCCTGCACGGAGTTGATGCAGATCGCCCCCGGCCGCATCTTCGTCAAAACCGGCGCCGAGGGTGTCTTCTGTGCGGCGATCCCGGAAAAGGGCATCGCCGTCGCGCTCAAATGCGAGGACGGCACGACCCGTGCTGCCGAAGCCATGGTGGCGGCGACGCTCGCCCGTTTCTTCGAGACGGAGAGCGAGGTGCATGCGGGCCTGATGGCCCATGCCGCATTGCCGATGCGCAATTGGAACGGCATCCATGTCGGCGATGTCAGGGTCACCTCCGCCTTGGCCGGATGAGCGTGGCTCTGCATATATAAGTTATTAGAAAAATAAGAATTACCTAATATAAAAGGGTACGTCCCGCGATCGCGGATGCACCCCTTCGCGGCGGCGTGAGCACAGTCCTGGAAGCCATGAGGGCAGGGCATGTTTGCAGGCCGCTATCTCTGGTGGATGCTGATGGGGATCGGCATCTTCCTATTCGCCGCGCTGAGCCTCGATTATATCACTTGGCTCACCATCCAGCTGTCCGGCTGCGGAGAAATGGCCGGCGCCTGCCAGCCGACCCTCCGGCTGATATCGGGCTTGCTCAAACCCGCCTGCATCTGGACCGCGATCGGCATTCTCTTTGTCGCCACGCTGCTGCGTCTTCACAGGCTCTCGCTCATCTGGTTCTGGGGGCCTGTTGTCACCGTCTGGTTCGTCGCCTCCACGCCGATCCTTCTCTTCCTGGCCGCGGATGCGGCGGCTCTGACGCAACCCGCCACCCTCGCCGCACTGCCCGTCGCCTTCCTGTTTCTGGCGGCTTTCGTCGCCTATCTCACGCTTGTGCTCGAGGATGGCGACACGCTGCCGCTTGCCGCCTCGGTGCCGTTGCGCCGCACAATCCGCCTGACGGCGGTCTACGGCGCGCTTGCTGGCGCAGCCTTCATGTCGGAGCTGTCGCGGATTGCCGGGACACTGCTCGACATGCCGGCGCTTGCCGTCGTCATCGCGCTGGCACAGCCATATCTGCAGACGGTGCTCACCCTTGGAACCGGCAGCATGGCGCCGGCCTATGCCGTGCTGGCGGCCTTCATCGCGGCTCTTGCCGCCAGCCTGCTGCCGCACACCACGGCGCGGCAACAACCCTCGCGCAGGGCCATCATGCTGCGGCGATCGCGCCGTTGAGATCGCGATAGGGTTTCAGCCGCTCGGCCGTCATCTCCATCGGCACGATCAGCCCCGCCACCTCGGAAATGCCGAGCACCGGGCAGGGCGAGACGAGGTCGAACTTCTCCTCGGTCAGCAGCACATGGGTTTCGGCCGCGCAGTGGGCGATATGCCGCTTGATCGCCGCTTCCTCGAAATCGCCGGTGGAAAGCCCGTGCACGGGGTGAGCGGCGGTGACGCCGAGGAAGAAAAGATCGGGGCGGAGCTGCGAGATTGCCGCCATCGCCGCCGCGCCGGTCGCCACCATCGAATGTTTGTAGAGCCGTCCGCCGGTGAGGATCACCTCGGCTGTGGGGTGGTGCTCCAGTTCGGCGGCGATGGTCGGGCTGTGGGTCGCCACCGTCAGCGGCATGTCGCGCGGCAAGTGCCTGGCGATCTCCGCCGTCGTCGTGCCGCCGTCGAGGAAGATCATCTGTCCCGGCCTGACCATCGCTGCCGCCGCGGCCCCCAGCCGCGCCTTGATCTGCGACGAGACGCTGCGCCGGGCGGTGAAATCAGGCAGGTCGGGCGCCAGCGGCATCGCCCCGCCGTGCACCCGTTTCAACAGCCCCTCCGCCGCCATTTCCCGGAGATCGCGGCGAATCGTGTCCTCCGAAAGCGCGAAATCCTCGGCGACACGCTTGGCGATCACCTGTCCGTCACGGCGCAGGATATCGAGAATGAGGGTCTTGCGTTGCGTCGTCAGCATCGGCTCTCTGCACGAAGTTAAACATAATCACCCGATATTACACGAAGTGACTCGACATTCAAGAAATATCGTGCATTTTCACGACATCCCGTGCATGAGGCCGGGAGTGCTCCTGCATAGGCGGGGCGAATGGAGTGGATCATGTTGATTTTGATTGCCGGGCCTTACCGGTCCGGAACGGGCGACGACCCGGAGAAGATGGCCGCCAACCTGAAGCGGCTGGAAGAACCCTCGCACGCGCTGTTTGCAGCCGGCCACGTGCCGATGATCGGCGAATGGGTGGCCCTGCCGATCTGGCACGCTGCCGGCGGCCGCTCGGTCGGCGACGCGCTCTACGAAGAAATCTTCCACCCGGTCGCCGGCCGGCTGCTGCAGCTCTGCGAGGGCGTGCTGCGCCTGCCGGGCGATTCCAAGGGGGCTGATAACGACGTGCGCATCGCCAGGGAGCGCGGCATCCCCGTCTGGCACCGGCTGGAGGATGTGCCGGGCTGCGGGTGAGGGTGGGCCTGGTTGCGTTAGCTGACAAGGCGATTTGACGTGCAGGATCTGCCCCTCACCCTAACCTTACCGGGGTCGAGCCACTCGTCTCGCCCCATCCTTCGGACCCCCGTAAAAACGGGGCGAGGGGACGTGCCCTGCGAGAGGTGAGCGAGGAACCGAGAGGTTGCGGCTATCCCCCTTCGCCCCGCCCGCGGGGAGAAGGGGGCGGCAGCCGGATGAGGGGCGCGGCACGGCACATCGATCATGCCCTCACACTCGCACCCACCCTTGTCCCGATGGAGGATCAAAACCCAATCCCCCCAGTTCCGGCGCACCCACCGCTACGCTATAACCCTCGCCGAAAGGGAGTCGAACATGCTGACACTGTATTACGCGCCGGGAACCTGTGCGCTCGCAAGCCTTATTGCCCTGGAAGAATCCGGCCTGGCCTTCGGCGTAAAGAAGATCAGCCTGCGCGATGGCGAGCAGCGTTCGCCGGACTATTTGAAGATCAACCCGAAGGGCCGTGTGCCGGCACTTGTCACCGATCGCGGCGTGCTGACGGAAACGCCGGCGATCCTGGCTTATATCGCCCAGAGCGCCCCGGCCGCCAAGCTGGCGCCGCTTGACGATGTCTTCGAATTGGCCAGGCTCCAGTCCTTCAACAGCTATATCTGCTCGACCGTGCATGTGAACCATGCCCATCGCCCGCGCGGCTCCCGCTGGGCCGACGAGCCGGCCGCCATCGAAGCGATGAAGGCGAAAGTGCCGCAAAACATGGCCGATTGCTTCATGCTGATCGAGCAGACGATGTTTAAAGGCCCATGGGTGATGGGCGAGGCCTATTCGATCGCCGATCCCTATCTTTTCGTCATGACCGACTGGCTGCCGTCCGACGGCGTCGATCCCACCCGCTTCGAAAAGGCGAGCGACCATCACGCCCGCATGCTGCAGCGCCCCGCCGTCCAGCGGGCGCTGGCCTACGATCGGGCCTGATAGCGGGCAGCAAGCTTCTTCGGCGCCCGGAACAGCCAGGCGCCGATCAGCCGCAACCGCAATTCCGCGTCGCCGATCATGGCGGCGCGCACCGGCAGATGCGGCCAGCCGACATAATGATCGGTTTGGAAATAGACGTCGGGCGCCATCTCCAGCAGGTGGTCCTTGTCGTCGAGCGAAATCGAGATGACGATCGTCTCGGCGTTCTTCACCGCCACAAAACTCTTGCCGCCGACCTTCAGCGCCGGATTGCCATAGGAGGTGCTCTCCTCGACATCGGGCAGCCCGGCTTCCGCCGTCAGCCGCTTCAGCCGTTCGAAGATCGCATCGACATCACCGGCCATGGTTCCGCCCTTTCTGCCGGGGCGAACCTACCACGTTTTCATGCGCATTTCGCCAGCGGCGGCTTGGCCTCTTTGGGAAAGCCCGCCTGTATCCCGAGCGGCAGATCGGCAATTTCGCGCATCGACATGCGTTCGACCTCGGGATGCCGCAACGGATCGTCCTTCCAGGCCGGGACAATGTCTGCACTTGCCGCGGCAAGGGCAGGTCTCAAGAAAAACTTCAGCAATGACATGGCAGGCCTCGCTTTCTTCGGTGGCGTAGAAGGATGATCGCAAAGTGGCTTCCGCCTGCTGAACTATCTTGTCCGCCTCACGCACTGAGTTCGAATGGATTGCCTATGCTTGCAATGTCGGCCTCTCCAGGCAGAATTTCAATTGAGATTAAAGCGGAGCCGTTATAGAAAAACTATATGAAGAACCTGAATACCGTCCATCTCAACGGACTGCGGGCGCTGGAAACCGTCGGCCGTCTCGGCTCGCTCCAGGCTGCCGCCGAGGAACTCGGCGTCTCGGTCGGCGCCGTCAGCCAGCAGGTCATCAAGGCCGAAGCCCAACTCGGCCAGGTGATCTTCGAGCGCACCGCCCGGGGAATGATCGTCACCGAAGCCGGCCGGCCGGTTCTCCTGGCGCTGGACGAGGGTTTCGCCCGGCTTTCGGCGGCGGTGTCGATCGCCAACCGCAAGGACGATACCATCCTGACCATATCGGTGGCGCCGGTTTTCGCCGCCCGCTGGCTGGTCTGCCGGCTCGATCGCTTCGCCGAGCGCCACCCAGACATCAAGCTGCGGCTGGATGCGACCACCAACCTCGTCAGCCCGGCGCTCTGCGACGTCGATATCGGCATCCGCGTCGGCAACGGCAAATGGCCTGACGTGAAGGCCGAACTGCTCCTTGAGCAGCAGGTCTTTCCCGTCTGTTCGCCCGAGATGGCGGCGAAATTGAAAGAGCCCGCCGATATCCTCGAACTGCCCGCCATCATCGATGGCCATGCCATGTTCACCTGGGAGGTCTGGATGCGCGAGGCCGGGCTATCGGGTGCGACGCTTTCGACCCGCCACGTCTTCAACGATGCCTCGCTCTGCCTTGATGCGGCGATCGCCGGCCAGGGCGTCATGCTCGCCTGGCAGACCCTGGCCGCCTTCGCGCTTGCCGAAGGCCGGCTCGCCGCCCCCTTCGGCATTCGCGCGCCGACCGGCTTCGGCCACTATTTCGTCACCGCCGAAGGCGTGCGCGAGCCGAAGAAGGTCAAGGATTTCAAGGCCTGGATCCGCGAGGAAATGGCCGGCACACTGGCTCTCTTCCGGTAGTCCTCACACCTCGATCGGCTCTTTGCCGCGGGTCGCCTGCATCGCCTTGTAGGCCGGGCGGGATTGGCAGCGCTCGATCCAGGCTTTGATATTCGGATGTGCCTGGAACAGCGCCTCCTCGCTCTGGGCGTAGCGCAGCACTTCGGCGAGGTTGAGGTCAGCGACGGTGAAGCGGTCGCCGACGATCCATGGCCGGCCGGCAAGATGGCCTTCGAGAACTTTTAGCGGCCTGCGCAGCGAGCGGCAGGCGACGGCGATCGTCTCTTTGCCGCCTTCGCTGTTTTCAAGCCCATTATCATAGGTGAGCACGATCCGCACCGTATGCGGCTCGACCTCTGCCGCCGCCCAGACCGTCCACATCGTCAACAATCCGTCTTCTTCGACGGTTTGACCGGAAAGCGGCCCGCCGTTTTTGCGGCCGAGGTAGAGATTGATCGCCAGCGACTCGTGCATGACGAGATCGCCGTCCCGAATGCTGGGGATCTGCCCCATCGGATTGACGGCGATGAATTCAGGCGAACGCGTGTTGAGCGGCGCATCCTCCGCCAGCGGATCTGCAAGCCGCCTTGCCTGCAGCACCGGCACCGAGCGGAATTCGAGCCCAAGCTCCTCCGCCATCCAATAGACGCGGGAAGCGCGCGACCGATAGACCCCGTAGATTGTCAGCATGAACGTATCCCCTCGATATTGTTCGCGGGAGCGTAAATGCCGGATCGGCGTGGGAAAAGTCCCTGTGGCTGATGGGATGATGAAAGCTTTTGATGGCCTCGGCAACGCCAGCAAAGTGTATCGCGGTTTTGCCAGGCAAGGCGCGAAGCGCTTTTGCCGGGAATTGTCTAAACGGTCACGAGACCCGGTTGCGCTCGACGGTCAGTTGCGCATAAGGCGAGCCGCCGCCAGCCATCTCGGCGGAGACTTTCTTCTCCCACTGGAAGCCTAAAACTGCGCCTTCTGTGGTCTCCTGGAAGATGTTGTCGGTGATGACGGCGGTGCCGGCGCCGTCGGCCACCGAGACGGCGCATCCCACGGGCGCCTTGCGCACCACATTGCCTGTGACAACGACGTTGCGCAGATACGGACCCCAGCCGATCTGCAGACCCCAGCGCGGCGCGCCCTCGATCACATTGCCGGAAATCAGCGTATCGGCCTCCGCCGCGATGCCGATGCCGAAACCGACCTCGTGGGTGTAGGGGCCTTTCAGCGTGAGGTTGCGCACGACGTTGCCGGTGACGCTCGCCAGCCGGCCGCCTTCGTCGAAATTGGCGATCGAAATGCCGTTTGCCGCACCGTCGATCATATTGGCGGAAACCACGGCGCCCTCGAAGGCGAATTCGACATAGATCGCCGTCTCGCCGGAGCGCCGGCACTGGTTGCTGTTGATCTGGATGTTCGAGGCGGAATTGGCGCGGATCGCCGTGAAGGCACAGTCGGAGATATGGTTATTCGTCACCATCACGCCATCGGCGCGGAAGATATTGATGCCGTTGCCGTTTTCGCCGGTGCCGCCGTCATTGGCGCGGATGTTGGAGATGCGGTTGCCGGAAACGACGGTGCCGTCCTCCGCCTTCTTCCAGCGATGCACCAGGATGCCGCCATTGCCGCAATCCGAGACCGTGTTGCCGGTGACCGAAAGATTTGCCGATTCCACCGCGTAAAGCCCGGATTGGGCCGCACCCGAAATGCGGCTGCGCTCGATCCGTCCGCCGCAGCGCTCCAGTTGCAGGCCGTGTTTGCGGCTGCCGCCGATCTCGCAATTGTCGATCAGCACCTCGTCGACGCCGGTAAATTGCAGCAGCGCGCCGGCGTAATCGCCAAGCCAGCGATTGCCGCCGTCGATGACGAGATTGGAAAGCTCGATGCGGCGCACGTTTTCGGCCGAAAACAGGTGGCCTTCGCCGGTGTAGACGATCCGCGAGGCGCCGGGCACGCCAGTGATGCGGGTATTGTCGGGCAGGGTGAGATTGGAGATCCGGTAGGTGCCGGGCGGCAGGAAGACCGGCACGTTCTCGCGCGCCGCCCGTTCGATCATCTGCTCAAGGTTGCGGGTCTTGCGGTCGCCGCTTTCGGGAACGGCGCGATATTCCACCGCGTCGATCGCACCGCGCAGATCGGGCTGGGCGGCGGCCGTCAGCGGCGAGGCAAGGGCGCGCGATGCCCCTCCCGCCACCGCCGAGGCAGCGAGAAAGAGAAGCATATCGCGGCGTGAAGGCATTCGGCGCACTCCTGTCATAACGCGCCCGTAGCAGGAAACGTGCCAGGTGGGCATGTATTCTTTTGGTACAAGCTTGGCAGAGGCGAGCGAAATTGCAGATGTAGTCGCCGCCGACGGCAGGATATCGCCGCTTATATTGTCGTCTTGTTCACCCTTTCATTTAAGCAAGCCGAAGGAAATGAGGACTACTTTGAAGGGAAATTCTACGATGACAAGGGCGGGATACGGCCTTCGGCCGCGGGGGAGAATGGCGTTATGCACGAACCGAGTGCCAGGCGATGGGAATCGACCGATGCCCTGACAGCCGAAACGCGGCGCATCGTCGCCGCGACGGAGGCGATGATGGCATCGACCGCCCATCATCTTTCCGAGGGCATCGAGAACCTGCGCCTCAAGGAAATCGTCCACGAGCTTCCGGATTTCCTCTACGTCAAGGATCGTGACAGCCGCTTTGTCTTCGCCAATGCCGTCACCGCCAGCAGCCTCGGCGTGCAGAGCGCGGCGCAGATCACCGGCAAGCGCGATTTCGACCTGTTCGATTTCGAAACGGCGCGCCACCATTTCGATATCGAGCAGCAGATCATGGCGACGGGCGAAGCCCGCATCGACATGGAGGAATCCTACATCCTTCCCGGCGGCAAAAGACCGATATGCCGGCTGACCTCGAAGATACCGCTGCGCAACGATCGCGGCGAGGTCGTCGGTCTGATCGGCGTGTCCCGCGATATCACCGAGCGCAAGCTTCAGGAGGATCTCCATCGCGGCCAGGCGAAACTGCTCGAAATGATCGCCCGCAACGAGCCGTTGCCGATGATCCTCGAGGCGCTGGTGCTGATGATCGAATCGCAGCTGACGGGGATCGACGGATCGGTGCTGCTGCTCGACAGCGAGGGCACCAGGCTCTATCACGGCGCCGCTCCCAATCTGCCCGGCGGTTATAGCCGCCTGATCGACGGCGTCACCATCGGTCCCAAGGTCGGCTCCTGCGGCACCGCCGCATGGCGCGGTCAGACCGTCATCGTCGAGGACGTGATGGTCGATCCGCTGTGGGAGGATTTTCGCGCGCTGATTGCGCCGTTCGGCTTCCGCTCCTGCTGGTCGACGCCAATCGCCACCTCGCAGAACAACGTGCTCGGCACCTTTGCGCTCTATTCCAGGGAAGTCCGCCGTCCCACCGAGCATGAGATGACGCTGGTGGCGCTCGCCACCCACATCGCCGGCATCGCCATCGAGCGCAAGCGCGTCGATGACCGCATCCATTTCATGGCCCATCATGACGATCTCACCGGCCTGCCGAACCGCGCCTTCCTGAAAGAACGGCTGGCCAATATCCTCGACCAGGCCCGGCGCAACAACCGCAAGGTGACCGTCGCCTATATCGATCTCGACAATTTCAAGGATATCAATGACGGCCGCGGCCATGCCGCCGGCGACGAGGTGCTGAAGGAGGTTGCCGCCCGCATGGCCAACAGCGTGCGGGCCTCCGATATGGTCGTGCGTCTCGGCGGCGACGAATTCCTCGTGGTGCTCGTCCACCAGTCGAGCCGTGATGCCGGCATCACGCGCCGCCTTCGCGAGCTGCAGAAGGCGATCAACCGGCCGATCCGCGGTGAGGATGGCGAGCTCACCGTCACCGCCAGCATCGGCGTTGCTGCCTTCCCGTTCGATGGCGCCACCTCGCAAGAGCTTCTCGCCAATGCCGACCGCGCCATGTACCGCGCCAAGGAACTCGGCCGCAACACATTGCAGCATCATGAGGGCGGCAGCACGCCCGTCGGAATGCCGCTTGGCGAACAGGAGGAACTGCACCAGGCAATCACCGGCGACCAGCTCTTCCTGCAATACCAGCCGCAGGTCGATGTCGCCACCGGCCGCATCACCGGGCTCGAGGCGCTGGTGCGTTGGAACCATCCGGCCAAGGGCAGGGTGCCGCCGGTCAATTTCATTCCGCTCGCCGAAGAGACCGGCCTGATCGTCCCCCTTGGCCTCTGGGTGCTGAACGAGGCCTGCCGCCAGGCGCGCCAGTGGCAGGATATGGGCCTGACGCCGCTGACGATCGCCGTCAACGTCTCGGCCAAGCAGTTCGCCGATCCGGATTTCGCCACCCATGTCGCCGAGGCGCTCGATCGCCACCGGCTGCAGTCGCGCTGGCTGGAGCTTGAGGTCACCGAAAGCGTGGTGATGCAGGATGCCGAGCGCGCGCTTGCCATGATGGAATCGCTGCGGGCGCTGGGTGTGCGCCTGTCGATCGACGATTTCGGCTCCGGCTATTCCAGCCTTGCGGCACTGAAGACCTTCCCCTTCGACCGGTTGAAGATGGACCGTTCGCTGGTCGAGGCCCTGCCGGGCGACAAGACCGCCGTCGCCATCGCCTCGGCCGTCATTTCACTGGCGCAGACGCTGAAGCTTTCGGTGCTGGCCGAAGGCGTCGAAACCGATGCCCAGATGGATTTCCTGCGCCACGCGCATTGCGAGGAGGCGCAAGGCTACCGCTTCTCCAAGCCCGTCTCTCCGGAGGAGATCCCGGCATTGCTGAAGGCGCGCAGCCTCTAATCAGCCGCCTTGATTTCTAAACGCGAATGACATTGAGCCGCAGAGCGCTGACGACGGCCTGCGTTCGCGTGGTGCATCCCAGTTTCTTGATCGCGCTGCCGATGTGATTGTTCACGGCATTTTCGGAGAGATCGAGAAGTTTGGCAATTTCATTGCCCTTCCTGCCGCCGGCGGTCAGCCTCAGGCAGTCCAGTTCGCTCGCCGTAAACTCGATGGGCTTGTGTTTCTCGTTCAATGTCAGCTGCGAGAGCCGGTCGTAGATCAGCGTGGCGATGAACAGCAGCTTCGCCATCTCGATCATGCTGAAATTCCGCGACCCCGAAATCGACATGGCGCCGCGTCCGCCCGCGGCATCGTGGACGGGAAAATAGGCGCCTTTTTCCATGCCGTATCGGTTGAACAGCTCGATGACCGTCGACTTCTTGCCTTCGCCGCGATTGGTATTGATCGCTTCGACGTCATAGTTGAACGGGCTGGTCGATCTCAGCATCCGGCGGATGACCGGGCTGTCGATCATCAGATTATGGGCGTCATAGAAATCCACCATCTCCGCCGGCCAATTGGTGATGATCTTCGTCGCGCCGATTTCGAGGATGTCGACGGTCGGCAGCGTCATGAACAGGAAGGCATTCATTCCAAGGTCTTGCGTGAGACCCTTCATATATTTGAACACTTCGTAATGCGTGTTGAAGCCTGCGGCGACTTCCTCGATTCGACTGAATTCGGCCTCGAGCTTCATGTCTTCTCCATCAGCCGCCGCATCCGGGCGCTTGGCCACGGCCGCCTCATTCCTCAAATCGCAATCGATACAGAGAATGATGCAGCAATTCAAAGTGTTACAGCGTCCTTTGCGCGTCCGAAAGACGTGCAAAGGACGCTGTAATGTGCCGGGCGAATCCGCTCGGATCGGATGTGGATTCTACACGGTTGGAGGACGCTGCAACATGTGGCAGCGGAAGAAAAAGACAAGGCCTTAACTGCCGGGAAAAGTACGCTCTGATGTCCGTTGTCAATGCTTTGGGCATGAGGAACCGACCGCCCAAACGAACGGCTGTTAGGGTGATCGCGTATGGGTGGAGGCGGAACTCAAGGACGTCGGTGATCAAGCTCTGATGCGCGGGTTGGATACCGCATTCCCGATTGTGCGTCCGGGGCTGTTCCTATCTTACTGCGGGCGTCGGACAGTGCCGGCCACAAAGCGTCTGACGGGTGTTCCCCTGCCGTTGTCCCGCCTCCGCCCATGCGCGAGGTGCAAGTTCGTTGCGACGATCTAGGATCTGATCGATTGCGCCTCCCTTGCAACAGCCCACATGAAGCCCGCCAGTTCACGGGCGATCGCAGTGCAAACCACCGTCGTTCGCTTTCCTCGTCCGGCCAACATGCGATAACGAGCCGTCAACCGGCTCTGAGCCTTCCATGCGATCTCCCGCACTTTCGGCGGCGCTTCCTGCAGACGGTATAGCTTCCTCGCGCCGACCTTCGGCGGGTGGCGATAAGTCCACGCGCTCTCGACCAGCATGTGCCGAACCCGACCGTTGCCTGCCTTTGTGATCGAGCCCCGTCTGACCGTCTCACCCGTTGATCGCTCACCAGGGACCAAGCCGAGATAGCCCATCAACTGGCGCGGACTTTCAAAACGGCTCACGTCGCCGACCTCAGTGGCGAATGTGACGGCGACGATCAGATCGACCCCTCTCAGCGTCTGCAGAGCTCGAATGACTGGAGCTAGAGACCAATTCGGGACGAATTCCTCAATTACCGTCTCCAGACGTCCGACGCGCTCTTTCGAGACACGCACCGCCTCGACCATTTCCTGCAAGGCTATCTGATGCGCCGGATGATCGAACTGTTGCTCCTGCAGCCAGCAAAGGTATCGCATCGTCCAGGCTTTCTTGCGTGGATAGATACGACCATGCTTGAGCATAAAGGCACTTATCTGTTGCCGGTGAACCCGCAAAGTCTCGACAGCGGCAGCTCGAGCACGAACGAGGTCCCGCATCGCCTCATGGCCCTCATCGGGAACCCACACTTCCGTGAGCTCGCCGGCCCTCAATAGCCGGGCGAGCGCAAGCGCATCTCGACGGTTCGTCTTTACCCTGTCGCCTGGTTTCCTTGGTATCAGTGAGGGAGCCACAACCACACATTCATGGCCAAGTGATCGGATTAGCCGATGTAGGCCGTAGCCAGTTGGGCCTGCCTCGTAACAGAAATGCACGTGATCAAACTTTGCGGCTATTCGCTGGATGATGCGGCGCATGTTGGCATCCGATGCATCAACCTCACCCCAGAAGCGAACCTCTCCCTCCCGGCCGGATTCAGCGACAGCGACCGCATTCTTTAGTTTGGCAACGTCGATTCCAACGAACACTTCTCTATAATCTGCCACGGCTCGTCCTCCTGTGATGAGGATCGGCTCGGCCTGTCCGAGCAACCCTCGGAAGACCAGTGTAGGGCGAGCCACCTCAGCTACGAAGACGGACATACGGTCTTACGAGACAACCAGCCCTTAACAAATCGTAAAGGCGCTTTCTGGCTTCCGGGCACAAAAGCGGTGAAAGATCGCCAATGTCGGCATGGAAAATCCACCGCGGCAAATCTTGTATCGAACCGATACGTTCGAAACGAATGCTTATATCAGATTGATTTTATTGACACATTTCTCCTCTGCCTGATTGGCTCGAAGAGCCTGTATGGGTGAATGACCGGGTTAATGGATACTTAAAGAATTTGCCGGATTTTATCTTCAGATTGCTCGTCCAGCGCAAGCTCGCAGTGGGAGCGCTGCTGGCACTCTTTGAGGGGACCGCACACCGACCGCCAATCGACGATGTCTTCCGCCAATTCGTTTTGATCGATGAAATTGTACTAAGTAACTGTAAATATTAGAGGAATATGTCGTGCCCTGGCAAGTCTTGATCGGAAATGTGGCTGCGGTTGCGCTCGTCATTTCGGTGTGGATGCACCTGCATTACAAGTTCTACCGCCTGTCGAAGGTCCAGGCAGAACTTGGTTTCGGCTTGATGATGGGCCTTGGGGCAGTCTTGTCGATGCTGCTGTCCGTCGAGGTCGACAGCGGCTATTATCTCGATCTCCGTTCGACCTTGCTGGCGGTCTCGGCAGTCTACGGCGGTCCGCTGGCGGTTCTGATGACAGCCGCCCTCACATCCGTGCAGAGGATCTCCATGGGTGGCGCCGGTGTCGAGCCGGCACTGATCTCGATCATGCTGGTATCCGTGTTTGGACTGGCGGTTCACTTGCTGTTTGGCAGGGGCTCGGCGGATGTCAAAAAGGCTCTGGCTTGTGCCGTTACGGTGGCCGCGGTCACATTGGTGATGAGCATTTTCCATCGAGGTGGCTGGTCGCATATCACGACTGTCAGCCTTGCCGTCATAGGCGTGAAATTCGCCGCGACCTTGGCCGCGGCATCCGTCATTACCTATTTCCATGCCTTTACCCTCGAGCGGGATATCTTGAAGGCCGCGCTGACCCAGGCGCCGGATTTCCACTATGTCAAAGACCGGAATAGCCGCTTCGTCGTCACCAACCTCAACGTCGCGCGAAACCACGACCGCACCAAGTCTTCGGAGATGGTCGGCCTGACGGATTTCGATCTCTATCCCAGCGAAATGGCGCAAGCGTTCTTCGATCACGAACAGGAGATCATGGCGACCGGCGAACCCATCGTCGACTTCGAGGAACCGCTCGTCCAAGAGAATGGCCGGGAACGCTGGTTCATGACGTCGAAGGTCCCGTTGCGGAACCGCCACGGCGATCTGATCGGACTTTCCGGCGTGACCCGCGATATCACCGAGAAAAAGCGCCTCATTCAGGAAGCGCTCGATAGCAAGAACTTGCTGTCCCAAGCGATGACGGAAATGTCCGATGGGCTTGCCATGTTCAATTCCGCGGGCCGGCTGGTGTTTTGCAACGATCAGTATCGCGCCGCCTTTCCCCGTTCAGCCGATGCCAGACGGCCCGGCGCTGCTATAACCGACATTCTGCAGGCCGTTATGCGCAACGGTGAGCGGATCGACGTCGGCCCGGATGCCGGCGAGGATTGGATAGAGACGGAAGCAGCCCAGCTTTTCCTGACCCATGATAGTGACATACCGATGTTCGATGGACGCTGGCTCAGGCAGCGCACCCGTTTGGCGGCCGACGGCTCCGCCCTGGTGGTGGTTTCCGACATCACCTCGATGAAGCACTCCGAGGAACGGCTGACGCAGCTCGCCATGAAGATGAAAGGGCTGGCCGACACCGACGCATTGACCGGTATTGCCAATCGCAGAGTGTTCAACGAGGCGATCTCGGAAGAGTTTGCCCGCGCCCGCCGGGCCGAATCCGCTCTCAGCCTGCTGCTGATCGATGTCGATCACTTCAAGGCCTACAACGATACCTATGGTCATCTCGAAGGAGACAATTGCCTGAGGATGATCGGCGAGGTCCTCAGGTCGATTGCCAAGCGCCCCTGCGACCTCGCGGCGCGATTTGGCGGGGAGGAGTTCGCCATCCTGCTGCCCGGCACGGACAGGGACGGCGCGGTGCGGCTTGCCAAGATGCTGCGCTCGGCATTGCATCGGCGCGCAATCCCGCACAGTGAGAGCAGCAAAATGATCGTGACGGTCAGTATCGGTGTGGCGAACATCTTGGATCGATTTACGACGCCGGCAGAATTGGTCGCGGCCGCAGACCGGGCGCTTTACGCGGCGAAAAAGCACGGTCGCGACCGTATTGAAGCCGCTGCAGTTCAAGCAAGAGCGGCGTGAGCTCCGACACTTCGGACACGTCTCGCCCCTATTTCTCAGCGAGCCTCACTTTGCAAGCTTGCCGATCGCCTCGATCTCGTTCGTCCATATGCCCGCCGCATAGTCCTGTGGCAGCCGTGCCAGTTGCGTGGGGTCGTCGATGCCGCTGGAAAAATCGCTGCCGCGATAGGGGCCGAGCACGAAGACCTCGGTTCCGGCATCCTGCATCCGGTTGAGAAAACGGTCCGGCCAGCCCCAGAGCCACGGCGCGATATTGATCGGCACCAGCATCATCCGATGTTTGCAGACGTCCGGCAGCACGCCGCTCCAGCCATAGCCGATATAGCCGAACAGGCAGCCCTTCAGGCTCTTGCGCGAGGCGGTCCTGATATCGGGCGAAAGCCGGCGCAGGACGTCGATCGGCTCGTCGCCGCCATAGACTGTGATATCAGCCCGTCGCGCGGCGGGAAGCCCGTTGAGCACGGCGGCGAGCTTTTCGCCCTCGGAAGGGTCGCGGCTCTTGACGTTGATGAGGAAGCGCCGATCCGGAAAGGTCGTCAGCACCTCGGCAAGCGTCGGCATCATGCCGATGCCCTGGCCGCGAAAGGGAAAGCTCTTGCCGCCATCGGCCGTATAGCCATAGCCGAGGTCGAGCTTCTTCATGTCGGCCATCGAATGGTCGCGCGTGACGCCGTGCCCGTCGGTGCGGCAGTCGAGCGTCCAGTCGTGAAAGACGGCGAATTGCCCATCCGTCGTCGGATGCACGTCGATCTCGACCATATCGGCGCCGGCTGCAAAGCCTGCCTGCATCGAGCGGATGGTATTTTCGAGATAATCGTGTTTCGGCGGCAGCATGCGGGCGGCCGTGCAGGTATCGTTCTTCAGATCGGTTTCGTCGAACCGCTGGGCGATGCCGCGATGGGCGAGCAGCACCGGTTTTCCCGGTCGATGCTCTGCGAGCAGGTTGGTATTGTTGAGGTAGATTCCGGCGGCTGCAGCGGCGATTGCCGCCGCGCAATAGAGAAGCTTCCTGCCCAAGATTTATCCCTCTCCGGTTGCATCGAACGCACAAGGGCTAGAAAGCGATTCCGGTTGTTCTTGGGCCCTTTTCCGGCTTTTCTATGCCATCGGCCTATTTGCCGGACGGGAGCCTGATCGCTATGGAACCACAAGACGACGAGCTCATCCATTTCCAAGCGCATGGCGCCGCCCCGTTGCCGCCGGCAGCAGTCGAAGGCCATGTCGAGCACGACGGCGCCCGCATCTGGTATGCGAGCTACGGCGCCGGCCCTCCCGTCATTCTGTTGCATGGCGGCCTCGGCCATAGCGGCAACTGGGGCTATCAGATCCCGGCACTGTTGCTGAGCCGCCGCCGCGTCGTGCTGATCGACAGCCGCGGCCACGGAAGAAGCAGCCGCGATATCAGGCCCTATGCCTATGAGCTGATGGCTGCCGACGTGCTTGCCGTCATGGACGAACTCCATATCGATAAGGCGGCGATCGTCGGCTGGAGCGACGGCGCTTGCATCGCTCTGATCCTGGCCATGACGGCGCCGTCGCGGGTTGAGGGCGTCTTTTTCTTCGCCTGCAACATGGATCCGAGCGGCACGCTGGAATTTCATCCGACCCCGGTCATCGACCGATGCTTCAGCCGGCACGCCAGCGATTATGCCGCCTTGTCCGCCACGCCGGACGATTTCCATCCTTTTGTCGAGGCGGTCAGCCTGATGATGCGGACGGAGCCGAATTATGACGCGGCCGACCTCGGCCGGATCCGCGTGCCGGTCGCCATCGTGCTCGGCGAACATGATGAATTCATCAAGCCCGACCATGCCGAATATCTGGCCCGCAGCATTCGGGACGCTGCGATGATCTATCTCCCGGGCGTCAGCCATTTCGCGCCGCTGCAGCGGCCCGCCGAGTTCAACGCCGCGCTGGTCACCTTCCTCGATGGGATAGGATCACCGGCGTGAGCGGCGCATTCGATCGTGAGCTTTTCCAGCCCCTCTGGCCTCGCGCCCATTTCCCGCTATCTCTCGCTTCATGAGACCTGATGCGCTGCTCTATCCCGCCCCCGAAGGGCTCTATTGCCCCGAAGGCGGCTTTTATGTCGATCCGGTGCGGCCAGTCGAGCAGGCGCTCGTCACCCACGGTCATTCCGATCACGCCCGGCCGGGCCATGTGAACGTGCTTGCCACCCGCCAGACGCTCGACATCATGCGTCTGCGTTACGGCGAGGGTTTTTGCGCCAGCGAGCAGGCCGCCGCCTTCGGCGAGGCGCTGCTGGTCAACGGCGTCAAGGTGAGCTTTCATCCAGCTGGCCATGTGCTCGGCTCGGCCCAGATCGCCATCGAGAAGAACGGCACCCGCATCGTCGTCTCCGGCGATTACAAGCGCCGCCCCGACCCGACCTGCGAGGCCTATGTGCCGGTTCCCTGCGATGTCTTCATCACCGAGGCGACCTTCGGCCTGCCGGTCTTCCATCATCCCGATCCGATGGACGAGATCGGCAAGCTGCTGGCGTCGCTGCGGCAATTTCCCGAGCGCACCCATCTCGTCGGCGCCTATGCGCTCGGCAAGGCCCAGCGTGTCATCCGGCTGCTGCGCGATGCCGGGTATGCCGAACCGATCTATATCCATGGCGCCATGGAAAGGCTCTGCGACTATTATATCGGAGAGGGCATCGATCTCGGCGAGTTGCTGCCGGCCACCATCGAAAGCCGCGACAAATCAGCCTTCAGGGGCGCCGTCGTCATCGGTCCGTCATCGGCCTTCGCCGACCGCTGGGCTCGCCGTTTCAACGAACCGTTGCCGGCCTTCGCCTCCGGCTGGATGATGGTGCGCCAGCGCGCCAAACAGCTCGGCGTCGAACTGCCGCTCGTCATCTCCGATCATTGCGACTGGCCGGAACTGACGGAAACGATCCGGGAACTGCACCCGGCCGAGGTCTGGGTGACGCATGGCCGCGAGGAGGCCCTGGTGCGCTGGTGCCAATTGCAGGGCATCAAGGCGAAACCGCTGCATCTGGTGGGGTATGAGGACGAGGGGGATTGAGGATGGAGTTCGTTGCTGAAAATCCGTCCCCAAACCCTCCCCACAAGGGGGAGGGGATGCCGCGCCTCGCCCGTCGCATTTTACCTCTGACGGCCTTGCATGCAGCGACGTTGCCTTGGGGCGAGGCGTTGCCGCAGGTTAGTTCCTCCCCCTTGTGGGGAGGGCTTGGGGAGGGGGCTTTTCCATGCGCCATTGGGGAGGGAGCTTCCTCAAGAGCCGGGAGGCGTCCATGAAAGCCTTCGCCGACCTCCTCGACCGTCTGGTGCTCACCCCCAGCCGCAACGGCAAGCTGAAGCTGCTCACCGATTATTTCCGCGACACGCCGGACCCCGACCGCGGCTATGGCCTTGCCGCCATCGCCGGCACGCTGGAGGTGCGCAACGTCAAGCCCGCCATGCTGCGCGAACTGGTGCTGGAGCGCATGGACGAGGTGCTGTTCCGCTATTCCTATGACTATGTCGGCGATCTTGCCGAAACCATCTCGCTCGTCTGGGACAATGAGAGGGATATCGACCGTTCGGCACTCGCTCAGCCGCGCCTCGGCGAAGTCGTCACCGGCATGAACGCGCTCGGCCGCACCGAAGTGCGGAGCTTCGTCCGCGACCTGCTCGACAGGCTGGATTCGTCCGGCCGTTTCGCCTTCATCAAGCTGGCGACCGGCGCCATGCGCATCGGCGTTTCCGCCCGCCTTGCCAAGCAGGCGCTCGCCGATCTCGGCGGCAAGGACGTGACCGAGATCGAAACCCTCTGGCATGGCCTGCAGCCACCTTACGAGACCTTGTTCACATGGCTGGCAGGCGGCGGCGAAAAGCCGGTGCTGGCCACACCGGCGATCTTCCATTCCGTCATGCTCGCCAATGCGGTGGAGGAGGGCGATCTGGCCGGCCTCGATCCGGTGAATTACGCCGCCGAATGGAAATGGGACGGCATCCGCGTCCAGCTCTCCCGCTCGGGCGACAGGCGCAAGATCTATTCCCGCTCCGGCGACGACATTTCAGGCGCCTTTCCCGATATTCTCGACGCGATCAATTTTTCCGGCGTCGTCGACGGCGAGCTGCTGGTCGGCGGCACCGCCCGCTCCAACAGCCCGACCCGAACCTTCTCCGACCTGCAGCAGCGCCTGAACCGCAAGACGGTGACGGCGAAGATGCTTGGCGACTATCCCGCCTTCATCCGTACCTATGACCTGCTCTTCGACGACGAGGAGGATGTCCGCGGCCGCTCCTATATCGATCGCCGCGACCGGCTGACCGAGATCATCGACCGCGCCCCCCATGACCGTTTCGACCTCTCGCCGCTCGTGCCTTTCTCCTCATGGGAAGAGCTCGACGCCCTGCGCGCCGCCCCGCCCGATCCCGTCATCGAAGGCGTGATGATCAAGCGCCGCGACAGCATCTACCAGGCCGGCCGCATGAAGGGCCCCTGGTTCAAGTGGAAGCGCAATCCTTACAATGTCGATGCGGTGCTGATGTATGCCCAGCGCGGCCACGGCAAGCGCTCCAGTTATTATTCCGATTTCACCTTCGGCGTCTGGGCCGACGACGAGGACGGCGAACAGCTGGTGCCGGTGGGCAAGGCCTATTTCGGCTTTACCGATGCCGAACTCGAGGTGCTCGACAAATTCGTGCGCAACAATACCACCGAGCGTTTCGGCCCGGTGCGGGCCGTGCGCGCCGACAGGGATTTCGGCTTCGTCGTCGAGGTGGCTTTCGAGGGCATCAACCGCTCGACCCGGCACAAATCCGGTGTCGCCATGCGTTTTCCCCGCATCGCCCGCCTGCGCCCCGACAAACCCTCCTACGAGGCAGACCGGTTGCGCACGCTGATCGCCATGATCGACGCCAAACCGGCGTGACCGGATGGATATTGCCGAAGCGCGTTGCATGAATGACGCAGACCGGGGCAGAAGCCGTCAAGCGATCCGCCTACGGGTCCCAAGCGATGATTTCAAGATCCGGCCACAGCGTGCCCCACCGCGCGATCTTCTTCTCGTAGATTTCCCGGGTAATCTGCTTCTTGTTGGCTCGCACCACGGGGGCCAGGAGGTCCTTCAGGCCGTAGGGCGCAAACAGATCCAGCCCCTTGTCCACGGGGCGAATGCCGACGGCAGCGGCCGTGGTCGGAAAGGTCGTGATCGCCTCATCTGTGGATGTATACGGCGTTATCGAATGCCCGAACTTTTCCTTGTACCAAATATGAACTCTGGCCTGGTTCTTCACGTCTATCCAGACAGGCAGATTGGATAATAGCCCCCGAATACGGGCAGAGTGATCTACTTCGGCGCTTTCGGACAGATCATTGCCATCGAAATAAACAATATCGATGTCATTGATGCCGTGATCGTGGGCAAAGCCAAAGGCGTGGTTCCATACTGTCTGGGCGATCGCCCCGGCCACCAATCGCGCATCAGGCAACCCGATGCGGTCCCAGTGATCGAGCACCGTCGAGAGAAGCGGACTGTCCGAAATGATCGCCTGGAGTTTCATGTGCGGATTCAGCGTCAATTCCCCCTTTTCGCTTACCCAACGCGATTCCCGATATAAGATTGTTGCGATAAGGTTTGCGTGGCAACCTGCGCAACAATGACGCAGGGCAATATTTTCAACACCATGTGTATTGGCGGCAACGATCTTCCGGTGCAGATTTTGCATGTCGGGGAGATGATTTGGGTGCTGCGTTATGAGCTCGCGTGAACAAAATTCCTTTTTCCTCCAACGCCGTGCCGTGCTGGCGGGTCTTGCCGGTGCATTCGTCCTGCCGCGGATGGCGGCCGCCTTCGATGTCCCGGACGAGCCGCGCCTCGCCAAAGGCGACTATGCCAAAGTCCGCCACCATTTTCGCACCAAGCTGTTGCAGAAGGGCCCGGCGCCCGACAAATACGAACCGCTGAATGCGCCTGCCGATGCCGACAAGATCTTCTACCGCTCCGGCTACGGCGAGTTGGAACTGGCGGCCTGGGTTTCGAAATACAAGCGCGAGCGCGCCGCCAAACCGGCCGTGCTCTTCCTGCACGGCGGCAATGCTATGGGCATCGGCCACTGGCAGTTGATGAAGCCCTATATGGATGCCGGTTATGTCGTGATGATGCCGTCGCTGCGCGGCGAAAACGGCCAGATGGGCAATTTCTCCGGTTTCTATGACGAGGTCGACGATGTGCTCGCCGCCGCCGAGCGCCTGGCGCATCTGCCGGGTGTCGATCCCGAACGCCTGTTCATCGCCGGCCACAGCATCGGCGGCACGCTGACCATGCTGGCGGCGATGAGCACCGATAAGTTCCGTGCCGCGGCGCCGATTTCGGGCAATCCCAATGCTTTCCGCTTCTTCAGCCGCTATCCCCAGGATATCCGCTTCGACGACAGCAATGCGCATGAGTTCGAGGTGCGGTCGGCGCTGTGTTACGCCCACAGCTTCAAATGCCCGGTCCGTGTCGTCCACGGCACCGAAGAGGCCCATTTCAACGACCGCGCCGATCTGCTTGCCCGCCGCGCCCGCGCCGCCGGCATCCATATCGAAACCGATACCGTCGCCGGCAACCACACCTCGGCGCTGCCGGCCGAGATCGAACAGAGCATCCGCTTCTTCCACGGGGTGGCGGCCTGAGTTTTGCCGATACCGGCAGCGGCGATGACGTGTGACGGATGATTGATTGCGATCCCGCCGCCGCCCACGGTGGCGGGCTCATCGTTTGCTGATCTTGCTTTTCCCACCCCAACACCAGCCTCGCGCCAGCCGCAGATGCCATCGTCCCGGCAGATGTCGTTGTCTGCCGATCGTTGATAAGGGTGGTTCCATGAATTTTCTGCGCCGGGTCTTCCCGATTGCCGGGCTTGTGATTGCCGTTGCGTCGCTGAGCGGCTGCAACATTCTCATTCCCGATGTCGCCGCCGATTCGCCCGCCCGCTTCGTCCAGGAAACCTCGCCGGTGTTTTATCAGCCGCCCGGCGTCGATCCGCGCCGGGTGCGGCCCATTCCCGATCAGCCGGTGCCGCAGACGCGCGAACTCTACAAGACCCAGTTCCATCAGACCTACGGCCTGCCGGTCACCAATCCCGTGCACATGGCGATGTATGGCCAGCTTCGCGACGAGGATTTCACCCTGCCGGCGATCCCGATCAGCCGCGTGCAGCCGCAGTTCCTGCGCCAGGAGGTCGATTACCAGACGACAGAGCGGCCCGGCACCGTGATCGTCGATACCAAGACGCGCTTTCTTTATTTCGTCGAGGGCAACGGCAAGGCGATGCGCTACGGCGTCGGCCTCGGCCGCGACGGTTACGCCTGGTCGGGCCGCGGCACCATCCAGTGGAAGCAGAAATGGCCGCGCTGGACGCCGTCGGTCGAAATGGTCTCGCGCCAGCCTGAGGTTCGCCCCTTCGGCGCGGAGAATGGCGGCATGAATCCGGGACTGATGAACCCGCTCGGCGCCCGTGCCATGTATATCTTCAAGGGCGGGCAGGACACGCTCTACCGCATCCATGGCACGCCCGACTGGCAGTCGATCGGCAAGGCCACTTCATCTGGCTGCGTGCGCATGCTGAACCAGGACGTCATCGATCTCTACGACCGCGTTCCGGCCAAGGCTGAGATCGTTGTGATGTAGCGCTGCAACAGCGCGCCCCATATCGTCTGCCCCAGGCCGGACACGTCTGCGTGAAGCTATGGTTTATTTGGCGCAAGCCGATAGATTCACTGATGTCGTTATCCCAGGATTCCCGCATCAAAGGAAATCAGTCCCGCGTCATGAGCTTCGATAGACATCTTTCCCGCCGTAGCTTCCTTTCCTTTTCGGCATTGACCGCAGCCTCCGCACTCACCGGCTGCGCCTCCAGCGCCAACACGGTGACATCAGGCGATACAACGATCATTTACCGTTCGCCCATGCGCCTGTTCCAGTCCCCGGGGGCGTCGAGCGTGCCGAGCGGAGCCGAGCTTGCCGTCATGTATGGCCCCATCGAGGACGGCGGCTTTCTCATTCCCGCCGTTCCCTACGAACAGATCGATCCGCGCTATTATCGCCAGCGCGTCGTCGATCCCACCGGCCAGCCGCCGGGCACCATCGTCGTCGATACGCCATCGCGTTTCCTCTATCTCGTCCAGAGCGATGGCATGGCGATGCGTTACGGGGTCGGCATCGGCCGCGAGGGTTTTGCCTGGCAGGGCTCGGGCGTCATCCAGTGGCGGCAGAAATGGCCGCGCTGGAAGCCGCCGAACGAGATGGTCGCCCGCCAGCCGGAACTCGTCAAATATTCGATCGACAACGGCGGCATGGAGCCGGGCCTGAAGAACCCGCTCGGCGCCCGCGCGCTCTATATCTTCTCGAATGGCGAGGACACGCTCTACCGCCTGCACGGCAATCCCGACTGGCGCTCGATCGGCAAGGCCGTCTCATCGGGCTGCGTGCGGCTGATGAACCAGGATATCATCGATCTCTACGACCGCGTGCCGACAAAGGCGCCGATCGTCGTCTGGCAGTAATGATCACCAGGGCGGCCGTAATCCGGCCGCCCCGGATCGATCTTTTTCCCTGAGGAAGTCGTTGTTTCCGCCGGAAAGCATCTGCTTTCGCTTGAGCAAGAGTTTTCATTTTGCGCCGGCAGGGGATTTTATTTTTCGAAATACCATTGCTTAATTCGATAAATATCCTACATGGTGCGTATCGAATTGCTTGCGACCTTTGTCCACGCGCTGAAGCGCTCCGTCAGATATCCTCTCAACATCGATACGGCTTGTCGGATATCTCTCCGCAGGCGAACACAAACGGTTGAAAAGGAGATCGTTATGAATTCAGGCGTCGTCAAGTGGTTCAATGGCACCAAGGGCTTTGGCTTCATCCAGCCCGATGATGGTTCTACCGACGTTTTCGTTCACATTTCAGCGGTTGAACGCGCCGGCATGCGCGAACTCGTTGAAGGCCAGAAGATCCGCTACGATCTCGTCCGCGACAAGAAGTCCGGCAAGAACTCGGCTGATAATCTTCAGGCCGCATGATTTGTCATTCGCCTGCGCTGACCATGAACATGGCGGCGGGCTGACCAAATGCTGGCAGCGAGCTGACCACGGATGTACTGGCAGCGAACTGACCAAAGATTGGCAGCGGGCTGAGTGACTGGAAGAGGTCGGGTCCGAGCCCGGCCTTTTTGCTTTGATCGCCTGGCTTTGCTGATTTGATCGCCCGGCCTTTGATTGATCGATTGCGCAGCCGAAGAGTCGAAGGGACGCTGAAATGGGCAGACCAAACTATAAAGTCGGCGACATGATCGTGCTGAAATCCGGCCTCACCCGCACGGCGAAAGCCGACAAGCGGTGCCGGATTTCCAGCATACTGCCCAACGACCACGGGCATGTGCAATATCGGGTCCAGTTCGATGCGGAGAATTTCGAGCGCCGCATCACTGAGGCCGATATCGATACGGGGGAAACGCCATCCAGGGTTTCTCCCGAGGCGGCGGCCAAGTCCGATGGCGCCGAGCCATGGCTGAAGTTTTCGAGCATCAAGATCGGGAAGTAGTCCCGCCGTTTTTACTATGACAGCGCGGCCTTGCCGCCGACAGGAAGGATATCGTTTTGCAGGTTCTCGTCAGGGATAACAACGTCGATCAGGCGCTCCGCGTGCTCAAGAAGAAGATGCAGCGGGAAGGTCTGTTCCGGGAAATGAAGGCGCGCAGCGCCTTTGAGAAGCCGTCCGAGAAGCGCGCCCGCGAAAAGGCCGAAGCCATTCGCCGCCAGCGCAAGCTTGCCCGCAAGAAGCTGCAGCGCGAAGGTCTGCTGCCGGCACCGAAGAAGGTTCTTCGCGCCCGCTAAACCTAGCTGTGGAATCACGGCGCCTGCCGTGGAATCGTGGCGCCAAACATGGAGCCGCGGTTCCAGCCGCGGAGCCACGACTCTAGCGCCGCCATCACCTGAGAAAGGGGCACATGACCGCCACCAAGGGAGAATTCTTCAATCCCGCCAAGCTCTCGTCTCGCGACAAGGCGGAAGCGACCGATCATACGGCGCGCGCCATCATCGCCGCTGAGGCATCGGCTCGTGACAAGAAGACGGAGAAGCTGAAAGCACTGCGCCTGCAGCAGGAGGCCGAAGCCGAACCTAAGGCGCCGCCTGCAAAGAAGCGCCGGTCGCCGGCCAAGCCGGCTGCGGGACGGCCCTGATCCTCGGTGGGTGCCCTTATTTAGGCTGACCGGGTGGATGCGTTCAGCCGTCCGTGCCGGCGTGGGCGAGATTGCCGCGCAGCCGATGCAGCATGTCGCGCATCTCGGCCATTTCCTTGAGCGTGCAGCCGGCGGCTTGCCCGATCGCCGTCATGATCGTATCGATCTCCCCCTTCATCGCCTCACCTCTCGGGGTCAGTGACACGATTACCTGCCGTTCGTCGCGCAGGTCGCGGATGCGCTTGATCAGCCCGCCCTGTTCCAGCCGTTTCAACAGCGGCGACAGCGTGCCGGAATCGAGATCGAGCTGCTCGCCGATCGTCTTCACCGGCAACTCGCTGCGTTCCCAGAGCACCAGCATCACCAGATATTGCGGATAAGTCAGCCCGACCCGGTCGAGGATTGGCTTGTAGGCGCGGGTGAAAGCATGCGCCGTCGCATAGACCGCGAAGCACAACTGCTTTTCCAGTCGTTTCTCCTCTTGCGGTATCTCCATCGTCTTCGTTGTGTGCGCTTTCATATCCATCATCCTTGAGGCCTTATTGTCCTCTTTTCGAATTCGAAATGCAATTTGCAAAATTCACTTGCGTACAATTTAATTGTGCGATATTAAAAATCCAACCCGATCGAAGGGCCAATCAAAGGAGATCGTCATGCCTATTCTCTATACGACCAAAGCCTCTGCCACCGGCGGCCGCGCAGGCCGCGCCGTTTCCGAAAACGGCGTTCTGGACGTGACGCTGACCGTTCCCAAGGAACTCGGCGGCGACGGTGCGACCGGCACCAATCCCGAACAGCTCTTCGCTGCCGGTTACTCCGCCTGCTTCCTCGGTGCTCTGAAATTTGTCGCGGGCCAGCAGAAGGTCAAGATTCCGGAAGAGACGACGGTTTCCGCCAAGGTCGGCATCGGCCCGCGTGAAGATGGCGGCGGCTTCGGCATCGAAGTGGCGCTGACGGTCAATATCCCCGGTCTCGACCGTGAAACCGCCGAAAAGCTCGCCGCCGCGGCCCACATCGTCTGCCCCTACAGCCACGCCATGCGCACCTCGACCGAAGTTCCGGTTACGGTTGCCTGATCGGCTTTAAGAAAGGCGGCAGCCGCGATGGCTGCCGCAATCTGCCGGCAGGGCAGGGCCATTGACCTGGTGGGAAATCGGTTCGATTTCAGCTCCGCATCGCGATCAGCGCCGCCGAACCCGCCATCAGCCCTGCCGCCGACCGGTTCACCGCCCGCATCTGGTGTGGTGAGCGGATGAAGGCGCGGGCTCTTGCCGCGACCATGAGGTAGGCGACTTGCACGCCGAGATCGATCGCAAGGCCGAGAGCGACGATCACGGCAATCTGCGATACCGACAGTGCCGTCAGATCGAAGGCCTGTGGCAGAACCGCCCCGAAAAACACCACCGCCTTCGGATTGCCGAGCGTCAGCAGCATGCCGGCGACCAGGCCGCGCTTGCCGCCCGCCTGCGCCTGGATGCCATCAGGCGCGCTCGTCCAGAGCTTCCAGGCTATGAACAGCAGATAGGCGACCCCCAGCCATTTGACGATGACGAAGGCGGCTTCGAAGCGCAATGCCAGCGCCGAAAGCCCTGAGATCGCTGCCACCAGCCAGAGCGAATTGCCGGCGATCATGCCGAGGATGAAGGTAAGCGTCGAGCGCCCGCCACGCGTAAGCACCTGCGCGATCAGCGCGCCCTGGGCCGGTCCCGGAAGAGCGGCGGCGAGTGTGAAAGGAATGATGAAGAACCAGATGCTCATAGCCCGCCTATTCCGCCCTTGCCCGCCTGTTATGACGGGACGGCCGCGGCGACGCAACGGCCTTCAGCGTTTCGGCCGGCATGGATGATAGCGCCTGCAGGTCCTGCCGCAGCCGCGCGGAACCGCCATCCGAGAGCCTGCCGTCAAGCAGCGCATGCGTCGCTTCCCAGATCGGCAGCGCCTTTGCCAGCGCCGCCTTGCCATCGGCGGTGAGGCTCAGCAGCCGGCCGCGCCTATCCCGGGGGTTCTCCATCACTGCGACCCAGCCCTTGCGCTGCAGCGGCTTCAGCGCCGCCGTCAGCGTTGTCTGGTCCATGGCGAGCAGGGCGGCGACCGGTCCCATCGGCGGCGGTTCCGGCCGGTTCAGCGACATCATCAGCGAAAACTGCCCGTTGGTCAGCCCCGCCGGCCTCAGCGCATCGTCGAACAGCCGGGCAAGTGCGCGCGCCGCCCGCTGCACATGCAGGCAGAGGCAGGTGTCGCGCACCATCAGCGTCGTGGAAAAGGGAATCTCGATCGAATTTGACATGCTCCATTTATATTGATATCAATGTAATTAGTCAAGGAAAAGGAGCGTGCCGGAGGAGGGCGCATTCCATGCAGAATGAGGTTGTTTCCCGAGAAGAATGGCTCGAAGCCCGCCGCGCCCTGCTGGTAAAGGAGAAGGAGGCGACGCGGCTGCGCGACAGCGTCAACGCCGCCCGTCTGGCGCTGCCCTGGGTGAAGGTCGACAAGGATTATGTCTTCGACACGCCGGAGGGAAAGAAATCGCTCGCCGATCTTTTCGACGGCCGCAGCCAGTTGCTGGTCTATCATTTCATGCTCGGTCCCGATTGGGATGCCGGCTGCACCGGCTGTTCCTTCCTGTCGGATCATGTCGACGGCGCCCTGCCGCATCTGAACCATCACGACGTCACCTGGGTCGCCGTTTCGCGCGCGCCGCTCGACAAGATCGCCGCCTACAAGCGGCGCATGGGCTGGCAATTTCCCTGGGTCTCTTCCTTCGGCAGCGATTTCAATTTCGATTATCACGTTTCTTTCAGCCCGGAGGATCTTGCCAAAGACAAGGTCTTTTACAATTTCACGCCTATGCCGCCGGCTGATGCCAATGACGAGCTGCCGGGCCTCAGTGCTTTCTACCGCAACGACAAGGGCGAGGTCTTTCATACCTATTCGAGTTATGCCCGCGGCCCGGAAGAACTGATCGGCACCCTGATGATCCTCGACCGCGCCCCGAAGGGCCGTAACGAGGACAGCACGATGAATTTCGTGCGCCGCCACGACGAATATGAGGGGGCCCCGAAGGCGCCATCCTGCTGTCACTGAGCCGGGATGCGGAAAGACGACGCCACCATCACTCAAGGGAGAAGAGGACGATGAAGACCGCTGAAGTGCTGAAGGAACATTCCTTCCTGGAAAGACTGATCGGCGAATGGACCGTCACCGCACCCGATATGACCGGCAGCGAGCCCTGGACGGAAACCGTGCGCTCGCTGCACGGCATCTGGTTCGTCGCCGAAGGGACCGGCCGCATGCCGGATGGTAAAGAGGCGACCAGCATCCTGACGCTTGGCTACAACGCCGCAAAAGGCAAATATATCGGCAGCTGGATCGGCAGCATGATGGACTATATGTGGGTCTATGAGGGCGAGCTCGACGCATCCGGCAATGTGCTGGACCTCTATACGACAGGTCCCGACTTCAATGGCGAGGGACTTGCCGATTACTGCGAGCAGATCACCTTCACCGACGCCGATCACCGCACCTTCATCTCCAGCGCCAAGCAGCCTGACGGTTCCTGGAAGCAGTTCATGGAAGCACATTACGCCCGCAAGATCTGACAATCACGGCGCTCGACCTTGAAAGAAGGGGTTTCGAAAAAGAGGCCTCGGGAAAGGAGCGTCGAAAAAGGGAGAGTAGGATGTCCGAGACGCATGGAAAGTTCATCTGGTGCGAGTTGATGACCCCCGACACAGCGGCTGCTGCGAAATTCTACAGCTCCGTCGTCGGCTGGACGACCTCCGAAATGAAAATGGAGGGCATGCCGACCTATACGATCTTCGAGGCGAACGGCATCGGCGTCGCCGGCCTGATGGAGTTTCCGGCCGAACTCGAGGGCAAGGGCATTCCACCGAACTGGACGGGTTATGTTGATGTCGACGACGTCGATCAGTCGGCCAAGGATTTCGCCGCCAATGGCGGTTCGGTCCGCCGTCCGCCGGAAGACATCCCGACCATCGGCCGCTTCGCCGTCGTCGCCGATCCGGGTGGCGCGGTGATCTGTATCATGACGCCGGCGCCGATGGACAAAACCTGGCCGGAACTGGCCTTCGACGCGCCCGGCAATATCGGCTGGCACGAACTCTATGCCGGTAATGGCGAACAGGCGCTGGCCTTCTATTCCAAGCTGTTCGGCTGGACGAAGCACAGCGATTTCGACATGGGTCCGATGGGCGTCTACCATCTCTTCGCCCATGGCGGCCGGCAGATCGGCGGCATGATGACCAAGCCGGACAATATGCCGATGCCCTTCTGGTGCTACTATTTCATCGTGCCGGCGATCGACGCCGCGATCGAACGCGTCACCTCAGGCGGCGGCAAGGTCGTCAACGGCCCGATGGAAGTCCCCGGCGGCAGCTGGATCATCCAGGCCACCGACCCGCAAGGCGCCTTCTTCTGCCTGGTGGCGCCGAAGCGGTAGGTTTTGCCGCATTTTTGGCGGTGTGGCGTAAAGCCCCCTTATCCGCCCTACGGGCACCTTCGCCCCGAGGGGGGAAGGGGTAATCGAGACGTCGCCACGAGTCCCTTCTCCCCGCGGGGAGAAGGGCGGCAGCCGGATGAGGTGGCTTCACGGCACACGGCCAACACCAATCACACCCATCCATCACCCCGCAACCGAAGCAAAGAACCCTTCCGGGCTCTCCACCTCCACCAGCCGCTTCTTCTCGATCAACCAGAACCGGTTGCCCACCGCCCGCACGAAACTGCGGTCGTGTGAGACCAGCAGGCAGCTCGCCTCATGCGACATCAGTTCGCCCTCCAGCGCTTCCTGTCCATCGATGTCGAGATGGTTGGTCGGCTCGTCGAGCAGGTAGAAGTTCGGCTCCGCCAGCCTCAGCACCAGCATGCCGAGCCGCGCTTTCTGGCCGCCGGACAGCTGGCCGATCGGTTTTGCCTGCATGTCGATCGTCATGCCGGCGCCGGCCAGCAGGGCCCGTGCCCGCTGGTCGCCGACATCGAAGCGGCGGATGATCGTGCCGATCGGCGTGTCGCTGTCGGCGAGATCGGCAAGCGCCTGGTCGCCATAGCCGAGCACGAGCGAAGGCGTCGCCTTGATGCTGTCGCGCGCCGTCTCCGGCCTTTCGATCGCCTGCTTCAGCATCGACACCAGCCGCGACTTGCCGGCGCCGTTGAGGCCGAGCAGCACGATGCGGTCGCCCTGGCAGATGAATTGCCGGCCGGTCTTGAATAGAGGCGTCCCATCCGGCGCCGTCACGGCCGCATCCTCCAGCGTCACGAGCACCTTGGCATGCGTGCCGCGATTGGCGAGCCGGATGGCGCCGGCCGAGCGCTCGAGATGCGCCGGTTTTGCCGCATCCTCCAGCTTCTCCGCCCGCTGCTTGAGCTGCTTCGTCTTGACGACGAGCAGGTCGCTGCCCGAATTGATGCCGATATTGTTGAGCTTCGCCGCCTGCTTGCGCAACTGCTCCGCCACTTTCATGTCGCGCTCGTAGCGCCGCGCCTCGGAGGCATCGGCTTCGTCGAGGGCGGCGCGCGCTCGTGTGTAGGGCAGGGCGAAGACCGGCGATTGCTCCGGCCGCAGGAACAGCGTCCGGTTGGTCGTCGCATCGAGGATGGCGCGGTCGTGGCTGGACAGGATCACCGGCACGTCGCGCGGCAGCGCATTCAGCCAGCCTTCGAGCTGGGCGATCTTTTCAAGGTCGAGATGGTTGGTCGGCTCGTCGAGCAGAAGCACGTCGGGCTCGCTCACCCAGGTGCGGGCAAGCATGGCCAGCCGTTGCCATCCGCCGCTCAACTGCTTCAGCGGCCGCTGGCGCATGGCCTCCGGCACCTCGAGCGATTCCAGCACCACATCGACGCGCCAGCTCTCGCTTTCGGCCTGATCGGCCGGCAGCGCCTGCAGCACGGCATCATAGAACGGCGTGTCGAAAAGCCCCGGCGGCACATTCTGCGCGACATGGCCGACGGTCAGCCCGCGCGCCTTGGTGATCTCGCCCTCGCTCGGCTCCAGCGCGCCGGTGATGCAGGCAAGCAGCGTCGATTTCCCCCGCCCGTTGGCGGCGACGAGGCCGATGCGATCGCCAGTGTTGACGACGAGATTGAGCTTGGAAAACAACGGATTGCCCAGCGTCACGCCGAGATTGCGGATATTGATGAGTGTCATGATCGTTCTCTGGTCTTGACCGGGTATCACGCGCGATCCGGGGCATTCAGCCATCACGGGATTGCGTGTATCGGGCCCGGAAATTGAGAAAAATGCGCGCTGTCAGCTACGGCGCCGCATTGGCCACGAAGGGCAGACCAGGAAGAGATGTCGAGAAACGGCCTCTGGTCAGCCCTGCAAACGCATCTGCAGGGCGTTGACGGGACCACGCTGGCGATTAAACCGAAAATAATACTGCATTGCGTGATCCTCCTTTCTCAAAAAAGGTTGCCGGATCCAAATAACATTGCCCGCAAAAAGAGGCAAGTGAGCCGGCCCTGTGCCGATTCTAGCCATAAACCGCGCATAGTGGATTCTTCGGGACCGACCGGGAGAATAAGACGCATGCTCATTGCCCATTTGCCTGCAGGCTACCTTCTCGGGAGCGCCGTGCGGCAACGGTCCGCCGCACCTGGCATCATGACTGCAGCCTTGATCGGCAGCGTATTGCCGGATTTCGACATGGTCTATTTCTTCCTGACCGGCGGCAAAGTCCACCATCACGACTATGTCTCCCACTGGCCGCTTTTTTGGCTCGGCTTCGCCGCCACGGCCCTGCCGGCCATCAGTCGACTGGCGCCGGACTGGCTTCCCACGGTCGCCGCGTTTTTCGCAGCCGTCACACTTCATATGATTATGGATACCGTCGCTGCGCCGATGCTTTGGCTCGCGCCATTCGATTGGTCGAAATTCGAGCTGACGACGGTGCCGGCGACCTACAGCAATTGGATCGTGAGTTTCATGCTGCATTGGACCTTCGTTCTCGTACTCCTGATCTGCGTCACCGCGTTGATCGTTGCCGTCTGCCGAAACCGTCGCGTTGGAGGCCGGCAGCAGGCGTGAGCCGGAATTATCCCGGGTCGCCGGCAGGTAATTCCAGCCGCCGCTCTATCCCGATACTCTCGAGAAACGTCTCGTCATGGCTGACGACGAGCAGTGCCCCGTCATAGGCGCGCAGCCCGGCCTCAACCGCAGCAATCGAGTCGATATCGAGATGATTGGTCGGCTCGTCGAGGATCAGGAGCGGCGGCGGTGCTGAGCCCAGGACGCAGGCAAGGCCGGCGCGCAGCAATTGCCCGCCGCTGAGCGTCGATACGGTCTGCAGCGCCGCATCCGCCCTGAACATGAAGCGGGCAAGGGCCGCCCGGCAAGTATTCTCATCGGAAAGCGGATTGATCCGGCGGAAATTGTCGCGGATCGAGGCCGAGGGGTCGAGCAGGCTGACCTTCTGATCGAGTATCGTGAAAGCGGTCATGACGGCGACGGTGCCGGCCCAGGGTTCCAGTTCGCCGGTGATGAGCGCCAGCAAGGTGGTCTTGCCCGAGCCGTTGGGGCCGGTGACGGCGATCCGTTCCGGCCCCGTCACGTCGAAGGAGAGATCGCGGATGACGGGATCACCCGGCTGGTAGCCCGATGTCACGTCATCCATCCTCAGCACGATCTTGCCGGCGGGCAGCCCGGTCGGCGGCAAGGTGACCGACAAGGGTTGCAGGATCTCGATCTTTTCGCGCGCCGCCTTTGCCTCTTCCAGCGCCTGGGCGCGCCGCCGTTCGGCAAGCCGCGCATTGTCGCCGCCCGTCGTTTCGCTCCGCTCCTTCATGCCGCCGAGCATGATGCGCGGGATGCCGCCCTTGGCGGCCATCTTCCGCCCGGTGCTGTCCCTGTGCGCCTGACGCTCCACCGTCGCCTGCGCCTTCCTCGCCACCTCGGCCATGCGTTTTTCGGCTTCAGTGAGATCATGCTGTGCCGCCGCAAGCTCGAGCGCCTTGCGCTCGCGATAATGGCTCCAGTTGCCGCCATAACGGGTGGCGCTGCGCGTGGTCAGTTCGACGACCGCATCGACGCTTTCAAGCAATTCCCGGTCATGGCTGATGATGATGGCGCCGGCCCGCCAGCCTGAAATCAGGCCGATCACCGCCTCGCGGCCCTCGCGGTCGAGATTGTTTGTGGGTTCGTCGAGCAGCAGGAAATCCGGTTCGGTGAAAACAAGCGCCGCAAGCCCGGCACGTGTGCGCTGCCCGCCCGAGAGTGCCGCAAGCGGGGTCTGCGCGGCCACGTCGAGGCCGGTGCGATTGAGCGCTGCGGCCATGCGCGCCTCCAGCGTCCAGTCGGCCGATGCCAGCTCGTCGGCCGTCGCCTCACCGGCTTCGGCACGATGCAGAATAGCCAGCGCATCGGTGACGCCGAAGAGATCGCCGACCGTCTCGTCAGACGCCACCTGAACGCTCTGCCGCAGCACGCCGAGGCTGCCGCTGACGGATATCGTCCCCGAATGCGGCTGGATATCGCCGCAGGCGAGCTTCAGCAGCGTCGTCTTGCCGACGCCGTTGCGCCCGACAAGACCGGTGCGCTCCGACCCGATGCTGAGGTCGAGATTGGAAAAAAGCGGCCGCCCGTCAGGCGCGGACCATGAAATCTGGGAGAGGGTGATGGATGCAGGCATAGATGTGGATTTCCTCGTTGGCAAGGCGAACTGGCGTTGCGATCGAGTTGAAATCCATTGCGGCACACATCCTGTTGAAATGATCGATGGCGGGGAATTTAGGGAAGAAAGGCGGAAGGTTCAAGGCAAAGAGCCAACTGACCGCCCGCTTTCCTTGGCGGGCTTCGTCAGGAGATTGCCCCTCACCCTAACCCTCTCCCCGTAAACGGGGCGAGGGAACGTGCCCTGCGAGAGGGTGGTGGGGAACGGAAAGGTCGAGACACGTGGCCCGACCCCGGACGGTGCCGGCAGGCGGATGAGGGGCTTGCGGCGCGCCGCAAACCTACCGCTTCAAGCTCCCCAATATTCCGCGCACCAGCGCCCGGCCGACTTGGGTCGCCACCGTGCGCGCCACGCTCTTCATCGCCGCTTCCACCACCGTTTCGCGCTGGTAGCCGGAAGTCCTGCCACGCGATTGGCCGCGGCCCCGGTTGTCGTCGTCATTGCCGCC